>Ga0209102_1000001_pt1 | contig 504410 bp, 428 predicted proteins | sample ConPoolayeHmetaG_FD_185483 | JGI IMG/M metagenome (GOLD analysis project Ga0209102, IMG submission 185483) | Hot spring microbial mat communities from California, USA to study Microbial Dark Matter (Phase II) - Cone Pool mat layer H metaG... ... | reverse complement strand
TACGGAAGTTGCCCTTTTCCGCCAGACGTAGTAGTTCCTGAATCTCCTCGCCATAGATGGTAGTTTTGTGCAAGCCGATTTTGAAGCCATTTTCTTCAGGTGGATTATGGCTGGCGGTGATCATCATCCCGGCATTAACATTCAGGTGAAAGAAGGAGAAATAAAATACCGGTGTTGGCACGATCCCAATTTTTATCACATCAACCCCAGTGCTTAGCAAACCATCAGAAAGCGCCTTTTCGATTCTTGGACCGGAGAGCCGGACATCTCTGCCGATAACGCAGTGAAAGACACCTTTTGACTGGATATAGGTGCCGAATGCCCTGCCCAGGCGATAAACAACCTCATCCGGCAGGTCACGATCCGCAACACCGCGGATGTCATATTCACGAAATATCGCAGGATTGATCATAGTTTAATGTTAGCAAAAACCCTGTCTTCGGGCAAACAAGACTTATCTGTCTGTCGAAGACAGAAGTTTTGTCAGAGCCAGCTCCCGGTATCTTCGGTGTGTCTTATCATTGCGGGTGATGGCGATTTCTTTTGTTTTTAAACGGTTGCCCGAGTAGTAGCGGTAGAATAGAGGAAAGTAGACTATCAGGGCGTCGCCAATGCGTCGCGCGAGTAGAGAGTTAATCAATAAATAGGCGGTGCCCGCATTGAGTAGCAATGCGTTGATTCCGTTGCGCCAGTCGCCGCTGTAAATCTGGCCTGCACCCGGAATAAAGGTGGAAAGCCATTCCGCGGTGCTGGGTGATAATCTCCGGGGCAGATCCTCTGGGGTGAAAATGGAATCAAGTAGCCTTTCTTCAACTCCTGATAAAAGCAAACTTTTTTTAGCCTCATCCCACTTTTTTTGGAATAGTTGACAGATGCCCAGGATAAAGTAAGCCCGTTTCTGATTGGCAGTTTCTTTTGCAAATGTGGCAACACGTAGAAGTTCAAGTTCCGCGGTGGTAAAATTGCCTGCAACGAGTTCAAGAATACCTGCCTCAATTCGCAAGGCAGAGGAGAGACTGTCGTTTCGGGTGTAAGAAATTGCCCGGTTAATGGTGATAATAGCACTGTCCAGTTTCCCCTGTTTTTTATATAACTCAGCGATTTGATACCACAATTCAACAATTTCGTTTGAATCTAAAGAGAAACAGAGCAACCGCTTATATTCGGTTATTGCTTCATCATAGTTGCCAGCCCGGGTTAACTCTCGTGCCAGAAAAATGCCAGGGTGATTATCGGCGATGAGAAATAGGAAAAGTGTGGTTAGTATCTCAGGGACTGACCCCATTGTTATTCTCGATTGAGTGCACCTGACTGAGTATCCTGTCGGTTAAGTTTTGATTATACTGTTTTGCTGCAACGAGCGAACCGTAGATATCGCCAATATAAAAGACCAGAAACATCGAGCCGTAAATCCAGCCTTTGGTTGATCTTATGCCATCACGCCGAAATCCGTCATAGGCCTGAAAGCCGGTAATTCCGATTACCGCAAACGAAAAAAGGGCGTCAGACCATCTACCGCTGTAACCTTTGCCCAATCCCGGAATTACTGTTGAGAGTAGACCTGCAACTGCTGGATTACGGTAAGAAAGGCGGAAGGTGGCAAGGGTTATTGAGTCAAGCTGGGTTCCGGTGGGCTGTCTTTGGGCCAGCGCGCGGGCAGAGGCAAAATCTTTTAAAAAGAGCAGGTTTTTAATCATCAACGGGTGAAACCGGGAATCATCAGCGTAGCCGTTGGTTTTAATGTGGTTTATTGATTGTGCATAGTTGCCTTCTCGAAAATAGGATTCCGCGATTTCATAAGCCGCTCTATCTTTCAGGGATTCATCATCTATCTGCGCAAAATAGGCTCGTGCTCTTTCCGGTCTATTAGCCAGACGATAGCACCTGCCGATAATAAAAAGCAGTTCCGGATCGTTGTTTTTGCCACTGAGGATCAAATATCTTTCATATTCACCGGCAGCACGCAGATAATCTTTTTCATTAAAAAGGTAATCGGCAAATGTTTTAATCTGGTCTGGGGTTAACCAAAGAGCGGATGGGACTGATCCAGGTTCATTTAAAGCCGAATTGATGAGTATTAAAACAATCAGCGGGACCATAGCCATTCCTTCTCGGGTGGGTCAATACAGCGATCAGTTTCCGGGTCAACCGGATAATACAGTCGAGAAAAACTGTGACATCTCTGTAGCCGGTCTGAACCCATTATCACCCCCCAGAGCAGACCATACCGTTTTATTGAGGCAGATGTAAACCTTGAACAGGTGGGAGTGAACTGGCAGGCAGGGACATCCTGACTGGAGATAAAAAGTTGATAAAGCCGGATAAGTCCGAGTGCAACAATTTTTGTCTCATTTATCTCGTCAAGGGAGAAGGAGGATAGATTGTTTGTAACAACCGAATCAACCTTCTTGCTATTTATTATAATAAACTCTAGGTCATTTTTAAACGGATTTGCTAACAGAAAGATAAATACTAAAGATAGAATTACCAACTGACCTCTTTTATTTCTGTTCCTTTAGGTATCTGGAAGTTTACCACTTCGTCTGGCAGTTTAACATTTAAACGGGGATTGCTGTAATAAACCGTTTCATAAGTGGTATCTTTACCCAGATAACGGACCGCAGAGACTCTCATCGGCAGCATAATATTGCCGATTTTGCTATAATCCGAATAACTCACCCTGCCGATAGTTCTACCCTTGCTGTTTTGCATTTCCATAAATCCTACCTGGTCATTAACCATTCCGATGATAATTGGGCCAACCGCTTTTTTTATTCTGGCAGGAGGCACCCAGCGGGTAATAAGCGTGTCGCCCCGTTTTTCGCTCTGGCTTAAAGTATAGCCCATTTCTGCTAAGCCCAGATTTTTATTAGTTAGGCTGATAAAAGCCTGGAAAAACGGCAGCACAAATGGAACTCGTGCCTGAATTCGAAACGCCTTTTTCTCGTCCGGATAATAAATAACCAGAGTTTTGTCATTAAATTTCAGGTGTTGATTTACCGGTTCGGTAACATAGATTAAAATATCGTTTGGTGGTTGATAAAAAATAGTTCCTTTAACCGAGTCCACGCCCGGTTTTTTGTTTGTTAAAAGTCGACTGAAATTAACTATAAGATTATCTTTTATCTCCGCAATTAGAATCTGGCTTAATACCAGACATAGGACAATTGACGCCAAAACGATACCCTCTTTTAACTTTTATCTATTCTACGCTATCAGATAAATTTACCTAAAGCAACACAGGAATTTGCCGGATTCCTCCTTTAGTATGAAGTCTGAGCGGCAGCGGCGGCAATAACGAGGAAGTAGTAAACACACCAGCCAACTGCTGACAGTAGACATCCTCCTGCTGCCCAGATTGCGTTTTGCTGTTTGCCTTTATTCTGATATCCTTCAGTATAACCCTGAACATATTCAGTTGATTTACCGATAAGACGGTCAGCAGGAACAGTGGGTGGGACAAGATAGCCGATCAGAATACCAACTGGACCGAGCAGAAAGCCAACCGCAAGCCAGAGAATCTCACTACTGCTCTTTCCATCTCTTTGTCCATCCATCTTCCCCTGCATATAATCGGTTATATCCGCTTTTTCTGCCTGTTCTGCCATAACCGGTACCGCAACAAGCAGTAGTGCTAATACCAGGCAGATGGCTTTGTTAGCATTATTGTATCGTTTCATTGCATGCCTCCCCTCTTTTATTTTTCATCACTCACGGTTTTTTCTCTTTTAAATAGACACTAAAGTCTACCTTCTCTTTTATATCTTTAGCCAAAAATTCAAACGCCCTATTAAATGCTTCGGTCGATGTTTGTGAAAGCGTTTGTTTACCGACAAAAACACCGCCGAAATAAGCAGTTAGTGCTTGACTGCTGCCTTTTGCCGGGATGGTTCTTTCATACACGACTTTTCCGTTTTGGTCAATCAATTTACAATATAGAAGTAATTCCGCAGTAATATCTTGTGAGACATTAAACCTTGTAATCTTAGGCGTGATGAGTAATGTCAAAGGCTTATTCTGAAACTCACTTGCTGAGCTTAACAGTTCTACCTTGGTGAACATCTTTTTAAATATCTGCTCAGCCGCAATCCTTAGCGCCATTCCAGTTTGAAAATTCCATGTATGTGCTACCCCGAGTAAGCAAAAACCACTTTGCGAATGAACCTGTCTAATCTGGGAGTCATCAATCAATAAGCCGACATCAAGGTCGATCTTATCGACACTGTAATAAGCTGCTGGGTTAGGATTAATTGGCACAGTGAAAGTGCAACCAACTAAAAGAGCCAAAATCCCAGCAGTTAATACAAGGCTTTTTATTTTCTCCATTATTTTCCTCCTTTTTTTATTCATTGATTTGCAGCTATTATTACTGCAACATAGAAAAGAAGATAAAGAGTCCAAAAAGTAATACATCCAGCTACAGCATACACTACATTTTGTTTAGAAGCCTTTGCTTGATAACCTTCTGTATAACCCATACAGTATTCTGGTGACTTTCCCAACAATGCTGACCCTGGGGGGTCAGGTTTTACGAGGAAAGCAAGAATTATTCCGGTTCCACCCAAACAACATCCTGCAAAAAACCACAGAGTATTACCTTTTGCATCTCGCTCGCCATCTGCTTTTCCCTGCGTATAATCATCAAGGATTTTCTTTTCTGCCTGTTCTGCCATAACCGGTACCGCAACAAGCAGTAGTGCTAATACCAGACAGAGGGCTTTGTTAGCATTATTGTATCTTTTCATTGCATATCTCCTTATATCTCATTTCGAATTTTTGCCAGCAATCCGTTCAGGTTATTTACTGTTACGCCTATTTTCCAATTGGTAGTCGTAAAGTCATAAATTAAAGCATCACTTGTAAAATCCAGCCTGATGTGATCGGCAATACCAAATCCTATTCCCCAGCAAAGACCGATTGACTTTAACTTTCCTAAATTTCTCCTGGTAAATATATCAAACAGGGAATAGTGGTAGGTCAGTCCATCTTTTTCATATACAAAACCGCCCCGCTGGCCGGTTATATCTTCAAAATAAGCAACCCGGATGGTAGGTAAGATAACCGTAATTTCCACTCCAGCAGACTTCCACATATCTCTAAATTCTGGACCAAGTTGCTCAAGAAAACTTTTAGTTGTATCAGAAAATGCTCCAACCAGAATTTTGTCAAATTCTACCAGTCCCCGCAATCGGAGTTTGAGTAAATCCCGCAACAACGGAGGTTCGAATAATGAATAGTCAAGTGGTGTCAGGGCAACTCCCAGCCTTAACATCCTGGGCAGGGGGTCGGATTCACCAGAAGAAGTGTAGGAAATGTTAGGACCAAGATTATTCATTGAAAGTCCGATTGAGATCGGTTTGAATGGTTTAAATAAGATTCCAATATCAGCGGCGAATGTCATGCCGGTACCGCCAGCTTCTATTCCCAGTTCCGGCATCGTTTTCCAGACCCAATCTGGAACGAGAAAACTATAGATATATTTAACACCTAATCCGAATCCGAGGTAATCTGATAGATTTACGCCACTATGAATACCAAATGCCGCATCCCAGGTTCTATATCTACCAATAAATTCACCCCGTTCATTGATAACATCGGTCTCGCCGAGAGTGAGGTAGGTAAAATTGGCACCGATATTGAAGTTTTTAATTGGTGGTAGGTTCAAGGGAAGTCCAGTTCCTCCGCTCGTATAGATGTAATACATACCTGGCCATAAACCAGGTAACCATGGTCCTCCTGAGGTTGTTAACCCAACTCCCTCCTGGAAGCCTAAACCACCCGGGTTATAATAAGAGGCGTCCTGCTCATCTGCTAAGCCGGTTACTGCCCCTGCTAAGGCGGTTGAACGGGCTGTGGGCCAGATTAGCAGGAAAACGGCACCGGGATTTTGAGAACCTGAAGCAACCTCAATTAATAATATTAGATAGCAAATCAAGCATCGAAATATGATTTTCATCTTTATGAAATTAACCAAAGAAAAATCTCCTGTCAAGTAGAAACAACCAGTTATTTTTGCTGACCTCTGTCTTTGCAACAAGGTAAATCTAATAATTGTTAACCTTTTGTCAAGTAAATTTTAAAGATAAACCGGGTGATTGTGTTATTTGTTCTAATGAGGGGCAATTTTACAGTTGTCTATAAGGGTATTATCGTTAGCATAATTCAGGCTGTTGTAATAGCCGTAATCCTGAAAACAGGTAAAATCCTGAACACTTACATCTGTCCAGGTGTGAGGATGAGAGCTGGCTAAACTGTATCTCCCGTCCTGGCAGATACCAAACCGGTAATGATTTTGTGAATGGTCATGGATACCGTATAGGGGATGGGGTCTAAAATTTGGCTAAAATTAAAATAAGTAACATTTTTTCAATAAGATAAACAAAAAATGGTTAATGGTAAAAATTTAACCTAAAGGTTAAAAAATTAACCGTTGTCTGGTGTATAAAGTGGGTGATATAATTTGACATACTCAGATTAGTTGCTAAAAGAATAATTAGGTATGTCCCAGAAAAGGTCCGCAGTGGATTTTGTCCATCTGCACAATCATTCTGAGTACAGCCTGCTGGATGGTGCATCGCGGATTGAGGAGATGGTTTTGCAGGCAAAGGAGTTCGGGATGGAGGCGCTGGCTTTGACCGATCACGGAAATATGTTCGGCGCAATTAACTTTTATCAAACCGCACAGCAGGCAAAGATTAAGCCCATTATCGGTGCTGAAATCTATGTGGCACCGCGCGACCGACGGGAAAAGGAGATTCGTTCTGATGTTCCGGAGGCAAGTTTTCATCTGACTGTTTTGTGTCAGAATGAGACCGGTTATTACAATCTGATTAAACTTGTTTCCTATGCCTATCTGGAGGGGTTTTATTATAAGCCAAGGGTGGATAAGGAGTTGTTGAGTAAATACAGTTCGGGATTGATCGCACTTTCTGGTTGTTTGAAGGGAGAGGTGAACTGGTATCTTTTGCGTAATGAACAGCAGAAGGCGATGGAGGCGGCAGCAAGTTATCAGGAGATTTTCGGACAGAAGAACTTTTTTCTGGAGATAATGCGGAACGGTCTGTCCGAGCAGGAGCAGATCATTCCGGGGGTGATTGAAATTTCCCAGGCGCTGGACGTTCCGCTGGTTGCAACAAATGACTGCCATTACATTATGCCGGATGATGCCCGGGTGCAGGATGTGCTGTTGTGCATTCAGACCGGTAAGCGGTTGAAGGATAAGGACCGGCTGCGCCTGAACAGCACCGGTTTCTATTTCCGTTCACCAGCAGAGATGAAGACGTTGTTTGCGGATTTGCCGGAGGCGATTAAGAGTACCGTAGAGATTGCGGAGCGGTGTAATTTGCTGATTGATATCGGCAGTCGGCGGTTTCATCTGCCTGCTTACTCTCCACCTTCTGAGTTTCAAACCGATTTTGATTATCTGAGCCATCTTGCCCACGCCGGGCTGAAGAAGATGTACTCCAAAATTACCGCTGAATTAACAAGTCGGTTAGAGTATGAGTTATCTGTGATCAGGAGAATGGGTTTTGCCGGTTATTTTTTGATCGTCCGGGATATCGTGGTCAAAGCAAGGGAACTGGGAATTCCGGTTGGTCCGGGCCGCGGTTCAGCCGGTGGGTCGCTGGTGCTTTACTGTCTGGGTGTTACTGATATTGACCCAATTCGCTATGGTTTGCTTTTTGAACGGTTTTTGTCACCAGAACGGATTACCCTGCCGGATGTGGATATTGACTTTGCTGATTCCCGGCGTGGTGAGGTAATTGATTATATCCGCAGGCGATACGGGGAAGATTCAGTGGCTCAGATCATCACCTTTGGGACGATGCAGGCACGGGCAGCGGTGCGGGATGTAGGGCGGGTGCTGGATGTTCCCATCGGCGAGGTTGACCAGATTGCGAAGTTAATTCCACCAGGAATGTCACTGGAGGGGGCAGAGAAGGAAGTTGAGGAACTTGCCAGTCTGATTAGTTCGCAACCCCGGTATCAGGAACTGTGGACCATCGCCAAGAAGATCGAGGGGTTGAACCGTCATGCTTCAATTCACGCTTCTGCAATCGTAATTACACCACGACCTATTTGGGAATTTGTGCCGCTGTATAAGATGCCCGATTCCGAAGTTTGCACCCAGTACGATATGCATAGTCTGGATGCGATTGGCCTTTTGAAGATGGATGTGTTAGGTTTGCGCACGCTGACCGTTATTGATGAGACGGAGAAACTGGTTCGGACACACACTCCCAATTTTTCCTTAAGAAATATCAGTCTTGAAGACCTCAAGACTTATGAGTTGCTTCAGCAGGCAGAGACGGTGGGTGTGTTTCAGTTGGAAAGCCCGGGGATGAGAAACCTCTGTAAGAAAATCAAGCCGGAAAGAATTGAGCATATCATCGCATTGATTGCGCTGTATCGACCCGGACCAATGGAGTTGATTCCTAAGTATCTTGAACGCAAGAGTGGCAAAGAGCCGGTAGTCTACGACCATCCGCTTCTGGAATCGGTGTGTCAGGAAACCTATGGTATTATGATTTACCAGGAGCAGGTGATTCAGGCGGCGCAGGTGCTTGCAGGTTATAGTTTGGCACAGGCAGATATTTTGCGCCGGGCGATGGGCAAGAAAAAGGTCGAGGAGATGGCAGCCCAGCGGCAGACATTCATTGAGGGCTGTAGTAAGGTTAACAATATCCCGGCAGATAAAGCCGGTCGGATTTTTGATCTTTTAGAAAGGTTTGCCGGTTACGGATTTAATAAAGCCCACGCCGCTGGCTATGCTCATCTGGCTTATATCACCGCCTATCTTAAAGCCAATTATCCGGTAGAGTTTATAACTGCATCTTTGATCAGTGAACTCGGTAATTTTGATAAACTGGCAAAGTTTGTAACCGAGGCGCGCCGGATGGATATTAAGATATTGCCGCCGGATATCAACCGTAGTGATCTGAACTTCACCGTTGAGGAGGGAAGTGTCCGTTACGGCTTGGCAGGTCTGAAAAATATCGGTATCGCCGCGGCAGAGGCAATTGTTCAAGAGAGAACGGAGCATGGACCTTACAAGAGTTTACTTGATTTTCTGATGCGCAATCGGGGGAGGGTAAATCGTAAGGCGGTTGAGTCACTGATCAAAGCCGGAGCGTTTGAGCAGTTGCAACCGGATCGGTTCCAGTTGTTTGCCAGTCTGGAGAAGGAGTTGGCTAAAGCGGCATCAGAAAGACTTTTGTATCGTGAAAGGCAGTTTGACCTTTTCGGTAGCCAGGAGGAAGAGGAAACCGCAAATCGCGACCAGTCAGCCGGTGACCATGATACATTGGTTGCTTTTGAAAAGGCGTCATTCGGTTATTATTTTTCCGCACATCCATTGCAGCGCTACCTTCGGGAATACCGGGCGTTGCAGTTAAAACCGATCAGTGTAATCACCGGGCTTAATGATAACGCGCCGGTTGCTGTCGCCGGGGTGATAACCGAAAAAAGGAGTAGAAAGGACAAGCGCAATCGCGATTATTTCATCGTTACCATTGAAGATTTTGATTCCGCGGTTGAGGTGATGGTCTTTGCGGACATTTTGGAGAAAACGCGTGGACTGCTTATGCCGGAGAGGCTCATCGTGGTTCAGGGGAGGGTGAAAAACCGCGTCGGTGGTTCACCATTGACCGACCGGTACACAGAGTCTCATTCCCAAGCCGGAATGCCGCAGATCTGGGCGGAGAGGATCTTTGATTTTACCACGGCGCGTCAGTTCATCAGTGCCGTAAATATTCATTTACCGGTGGAGGGGCTTAATGACTTTATCCTGCAGGAGATAAAACGGATAGTTGAGAGTTTTCCCGGTGATGTTCCAATATCAATTGTTGTCAACGGGCAAGGATTCCAGCGCGGATTCCAATTAAGAAATTACCAGGTGAAAATTGATGACCAGTTGGTTGAGGAGTTGGAAAAACTAATAGGCAAGGACCGAGTTACTTACCGGGCGACATTACCCCAAGTTGTTCAGCGGTTTAACCGTACATCCCAATAGTGGTTATTACTGATATTTGACGCTGGGGTTGAAATTTAGGGGATGGTCAACTGTTCGAGACGTCTGAGCCTTTCTTTAAGTGGTGGATGGGAGGCAAACAGGTTTAACTTTTCCTCTTGATCTTTACCAAAAGGGTTGGCGGTGAACATATGCGCGGTGGCATGCGAGGCGGTCCGGAGTTTTCCAGTATAACTACCAATTTTTCGCAAGGCGTTTGCTAAACCAAACGGGTTACGGACGATCAAAGCGCCTGAAGCATCTGCCAGGTATTCACGCTCCCGGGAGATGGCGGCACGGATGAGTGCCACGATCAGTGGCGACAGAATTGCCAGCACCAGGGCGAGCAGAATTAGAACTAAGCCGAGTTGCCCACCGCTGCGGGATCGTGAATCTCGGCGTCTCGTTCCTCCGGCATAGAATGCCCATCTAAATATTATATCCCGAAAGAGAATGAGCAGTCCCCCCAGAATCGCTACAATCGTCATCAGCAGGATGTCATAATTGCGGATATGGGCGATTTCGTGCGCAATAACCCCCTGTAATTCATCCCGTTTCATCATCTGGAGTAAGCCGGTGGTTACCGCGACCGCAGCGTTATTCGGATTTCGACCGGTCGCAAATGCGTTCGGTGCCGGATCATTAATTACATAAACCCGTGGTTTAGGAATTCCAGCAGCAATTGCCACCTCCTCGACCACATTGTGCAATTCATAATACTCTTTAACCGCGGCAGGTTGAGCCCGGTTAACTGCCAGTGCCAGTTTATCAGCGTTATAATAGAGGGAAAGGTTATAGAAGATGATAAACAGCGCAAATATCAGATAGTACTCGATGCCCCACCGGAAGTAATATCCGAGTGCATACCCAACTACAGCCAGAATGAGCGTGAAGATGATGATAAATAAATAGGTGGTCCACCGGTTCTGGGCAATTAACTGATAAAGATGCTGTTTTTCTGGCATAGGCAGGGATTAAAAACTGACCTTGGGTGCCTCCTTTTCCATCTCCGGAACCCGGTAGAATTCAGCCGGCGAAAATCTAAAGATCGCGGCAATTATATTAGTGGGAAACATCTGGACCCGATTGTTGTAATCCATCACCACATCGTTGTAGAACTGTCGGGCAAAGGCGATGTTGTTTTCGGTATGGGCAAGTTCCTCCTGCAGTTTTAAAAAGTTTTGATTTGCCTTCAGGTCCGGATAGTTCTCAGCGATCGCAAACAGGGTTTTGAGGGTCGCAGTCAACTGTTCATCTGCTTTGGCAGCGGCTGCTGGACCCTGGGCACCGACCGCCAGTGCCCGAGCCTCAGCGATTTTTTCAAATATCTCCCGTTCATGGCTCGCATAGGCTTTGACCGTTTCCACAAGGTTGGGGATGAGGTCAATACGTCGTTTTAGTTGGACGTCGATCTGATGCCAGCCGTTTTGAACTCGATTACGGCTCCGGATCAGAAGGTTGTAACTGCCGATCAGAAAAATTACCGCCAGTCCGATGATGACCGCTAATATTATTCCCAGCATTATTACCTCCTTTTATTTAATTTTAAATTTAGCACTTCACCGCTCAAATTCAAGATGGATCTTTAGTCGCGGGGCACGAAACTCTGCTGGCAGGGGGGGTAATTTCGCAGTAACCATTACCGCCCGGAGACAGATTTCGTCAAACAGCCGGTCACCAGAACTTTTTTCCAGTTTGATCTCCGTTAACGCACCATTCCGTTCAATTGTAAACATAACGGTTGCTGATAGTTTGCCCGCTTTTCGAGTCTGGGGGTCCTGCCAGTTTTCCGCAATCCTTTCGAGCATCTGTTGTAAATAATAGTTATATCCCAGCGCCTGCACGCCTTCGACCTTGGCACCAAGTCCAGCATGTTTGAACATAGCCTCTTGCTTTTTAGGTGCAGGCTCCTGGGTCTTTTTTGCCGGTGCGGGTTGGCTTTTGGGTTTTTCCTCCTTAGGTTTTTCAACCGGCGCCGGCTTGGGTGCGGGTTGGACGAGATGGGGTTTTGTTACCGGTTGCGGTGGTTCTTGGGGTTCACCTCTGAATAACTGGACGGTAATTGTTGACGGGCGCGGTAGCGGTTTTTGCCGGTGGTAATAAGTGCTGGTAATAAAGCCGGCAAGACCGATTATTGCCAGGTGACCGGTAAATGAGATTAAAAGTTCCTTTTTCATTTACCCTTAACGCAATCTATTTGGGCAGGGCAGTCAGTCCGATGTTGGTGATGCCTTGTTCCCGTATTAGACCTAAAATTTCAATTATTGTGCCGTAATCAACACGCCGGTCAGCGTGGAGATAAACCTGATTGTATTCACCTTTGTTGAGTTGATCGTTCAGCGCTCGAGCAAACCCGTTCAGTGTTACTGCTTTGGTGCCGATGAAAATTTGGCCATCCGCTTTAACCGAGATGACAAGCCCGCGCTGAGTTTGCGGTTCAGGCCGGGTTGTTCTGGGAAGTTCTAAATCAATCCCCTGTTGCCGGCTTAAAGCGGTTGAGACACCGGCAATCAGAAAGATGATCATCAGGGTGAAACTGACATCAGCGAGCGAAGTGATATTCATCTCTGCCAGGAGTTTGAGCCGGCTGTTGGTTTTTCGTTCGTTATTCATTAGACGATTAGTCCCTAACCGATTTGACAGTTGATTCAGTCCGACGATGCACCTCACGGCGGAACATACCGGTTAACTCCGAGATGAAACGTTCCATTTCAGATTGCAGTTTACGCACCCGGCTCACAAAATAGTTGTAAAACAGGGCAGCAGGGATTGCTACGAGTAAACCCATTACGGTGGTTACCAGTGCGTCCGAGATTCCAGGTGCGATCAACTGGAGGGTGGGTAGCTGGGCACCGCGAAGTGAGAGGAAGGTGCGTAATACACCCTGAACCGTTCCCAGGAGTCCCAAGAATGGCGCCACCATCGTGGTAGTTGCCAGAAAGGACAGTGAACTTTCCAGTTGTTCAAGCAGGCGCGAACTCCGGCGTTCCATCGCCTCGGTAATGTTGGGCAACAACATATTTAACGTCTCTTCATTAGTAGGCAGAGAAGACTCTTTTTCCAAAAGCGACCGTTCTTCAATCGCTGCGCCCAGTAGTTGAACCAAAGGCGATGCGGGAAACAGTCGGGCAAGTTCAGCGTAGTCCTGGAGGTTGCGGCGGTAGCCAAATGTGCTGAGAAAACTGCGGGTCTGCGATTGTGCTCGACGGAACTGGTGGAGTTTTTTTAGGAAAATCGCCCAGGAGACGATTGACATAATGAAAAGGATAAAAATGATTGCTAAAGCAAATGGTCCGGCAGAAATGAATGGTGTAAAAAGGTTATTGGCTGGCATTAAGGTTTATTTGATGGTGTTCAAACGTTCTTTAGCCAGTTGCGCTTCAGGACTTTTCGGGTAGTTATTGACAACTTCGGTGAGCTTCTCTTTGGCTTTTTTATTCTTTCCTTGCAATTGATAGATGATGCCTAATTTGTAAAGGGCGGCGGGAACTTTGTTGCCGTCGGGATATCTTTCAGCAACGAGTTTGAATTCCGTTTCTGCACTATCAAGTTGGTTGAGGGAGTAGAAACATTCACCCAGCCAGTATTGCGCGTTATCCGCCATTTCACTGGTGGGGAACGTCTGAATGAACCGGCGAAAACCGATGATCGCAACCTGATAGTTACTGCGGGTGAAATCCAGATATGCGGTGTTATAGAGTTTATCAGCATCAATACCCGCGGTAGCGGTGTCCAATTTTACCTTGCTGGTTTCAGAGGAGGCGTTTTCGGCGATCAGTTCACCGCGCCAGGCACCGACTTTTCTGCCGATTTTTTCCATTCGTTCGCCGAGGTCGATCAGTTCTGCATCCATTTGATTAAAGGCCATTTCCATCTTTTCCAACTGGGTTAATGTCGCTGCCCGAAGATTAGCAATTTCCTCTTTCTGCCTTGTCTGGGCTTTTTCCACCCTTTCCAGTCTTACCGCGATGGAGTCAATTAATTCGACACGCCGGACGAACTGACGGTAGACAGTACAACCACTGCTGATAACTGCCAGTAGGGTAGCATAAGGAACCAATAGGTAATAACCGAACTTTGTCACTACCCTACTGGCAGTCATCATCCATCTGTGGTGAAGGGAGGTTATTTCCCGACCGTTTTAAATTCACAGCGACGGTTGAGATGATATTCCAGCGAGTCGGTGGTTACCAGTCGTTCTTCACCGTAACTGACCGTATTGAGTATTGTACCATTTACTCCCAGTTTAATGAGATATGCCTTGGCTGTTTCTGCCCGACGTAGACCAAGTGCCATATTGTATTCCGCAGTTCCGATCGGACAGCAGTACCCTTCAATCGTAACCCGGAAATTCTGTCCCTGATTTAATGCCTTTTTGATCTGGTTAGCGTTTTGCTCAAGGGTCTGAGCATCACTGGGCCGAATATCAAACCTGTCAAAGTCAAAGTAAATTGTCTGCAGATTCAGACCGATCGTAGGCGGGGTCTTCGGTTCACCAGTCTCAACTTCTTCTATTTCAGCCGGCGGTTCAACTACTACCGGTTCTTCACCGACCGGTTTCACACACGTTTTTTTGGCACAGCCGAACAGCATCAGCGTGGCAATTAAACTGACCAGCAGAATAACTGCTTTGTCGGCTTTCCTCATATCCTTATCCTCCTTGTTTTATTATTTGCCTTGCTATTGCATTTAGTGTTCGATTCATTATTTCCTTGTTAATATTAAAACAGAATCTTTTTTATTGTCAAGTTAATCTGTCGCCTTTACCACTCCTGCCAGGAACTGTCAGCGGTATCCCGGCTCGGCACAACGGACATCGCTCTGGTGGAAAATTCTGGATCGGCTCCTGATAGACCGCGAAGAAGGGCAATGGGAAGGAAACCCCAGCACTGCGGTCGATAAAAACACCTACGCCAATTATTTGGGTGCCGGTATGTTGGATAGCGGTTACTGTTTCGTTGATGGAACTACCGGTGGTCAGTACATCATCAACGACCAGTATCCGATCTTTGCTACCCAGAGAAAACCCCCGGCCGATCTTTCTGCCTTGTTCGGCTTTTTCAGCAATTACGCACCGGCAGGCAAGTTGTCGTGCCACCTCATAGGCAACGATCACGCCGCCCGTAGTTGGACCGCAGACCACATCCACTTTGTGTTTTTCAAAAAAGTGGGCGATTTTGTTCGCAAACCAGGCACAGAGTTGTGGGTGTTCAAGGATCCGAAACTTTTCAAAATAGCGATCCGAATGCAGGCCTGAGGTTAAGAGAAAATGGCCGTCTTGGATAACCCGATACTGTTTCAGTAGCCTGATAATTTCTTCGGACATCACGTTCCTTTCATTTGGGATTTGATTTCGTCGATGACTTTTATCGGGTCGGGTGCTTCATAGATCGGTCTACCTACCACGATGTAATCGGCGCCCGCTTTTTTCGCCTCGCGCGGGGTTAGCAACCGCTGTTGGTCATCGGTGGCTTGGGTCGCGGTCAATCTAATTCCCGGGGTAACAACCAGGAATTTCGGCCCACAGGCTTTCTTGATCAACTGGATTTCCTTAGGAGAGGCGACCACACCATCCAGTTCCATACTCTGGGCGAGTTCGGCAAGGGCGACGACCCGGTTTGCCACCTCTTGTGAACAACCGGTGATCTGGGTCAAGCCAGCACGGTCAAGACTGGTGAGAACCGTGACACCGAGGAGAAGTGGTTTCTCCTGACCCAATTTTTCTGCGGTCAGTTTTGCGGTTCGGGCTGCAGCGTACAGCATCTCGGCACCACCCATAGTGTGCACGGTTAGCATTTTGATTCCCAGTTCGGTTACCGCTTCGACCGCCTTGGCAACCACTGATGGTATGTCAGAAAATTTCAGATCCAGGAAGATTTCAGCGCCAGCCGCGCGCAGTTCCCGTACCAATTCCGGGCCATACCTCGTCCAGAGGTCGATGCCGATCTTATAAAGGTCAATATTGTCGCGGATCTTTTCGTAGAGTTGTCTGGCGGTCGTTGCATCAGCAACATTCAAAGCCAGAATGAGTTTGCTCATTTTTGCCCCCTGATTTTGCCAATTATTTCGGTTAAGGTTCTGATTTTTCTTTTTCGGCAGAGTATTGCCAATTCACGTATGATCACTAACCCTGCCCTGGGGTTGACCATATGGGCAGTTCCTATCTGTACCAGGCTCGCTCCAGCACACAAGAATTCAAAAGCATCGCTACCACTCATTATTCCACCACAGCCGATTACCGGGATTTTAACCGCATTTGCCACTCGATCAACACAAAAGAGGGCAAATGGTTTTATCGCCGGACCTGATAGACCACCGGTCCGAGCACCGAGGAGTGGAGAACCTGTTTCGTCAAGGACCAGCGCAAACAGGGTATTGAGCACGGTAACCGCATCGGCACCACCTGCTTCGGCTGCCCTGCCAGTTTCTGCTGGGTCAACAAAGTTGCCAGTTAGTTTAACAATCAGTAGTTTCTCAGTTCGTTTTTTAATTTCGCTGGTTACCCTTTCTACGGTTTTAGGTTTCTGGCCCCAGTTTACACCTCCCGCTTTGACATTAGGGCAGGAAAGATTGATCTCTATGCCATCGATCTCCGGGAGGTTCAGTGCATCGGTCAGTTGCAGAAATTCGTCAATGGTAAAACCGGCGATATTCACAATTACCCTTGTACCCAGTTTTTTTAGTCTGGGTATAACTTTTTGCTTAAAGGCTTCTAACCCCGGGTTTTCTAAACCAACCGAGTTTACAACGCCTCCAAATACTTCAGCGATTCTGGGCGGGGGGTTACCTTCTCGTGGCAAGACGGTTAGTGCTTTGGTAACGACTCCACCCAGTCGGCGGGCAACTTTTGGGAACTCAATGCCAAAGCCAAAGGTTCCTGATGCAGCAAGAACCGGATTGGCAAATTCTACCCCTCTTATTACCACCGGTAGTTTCATAGCAACACCTGATTTAAATTGACGACCGGGCCGTCACGGCAAACCCGCAGGTAGCCACCGATTGTTTTTTTAATCCCACAGCAGTAGCAGATGCCTGTTCCGCAACCCATCCGTTGTTCTAGAAATCCCAAAACCGTTACTTGACCAGCAAGTTGTTTTAGGGGAAGTAGCATCTGTTTGGGACCACAGGCATAAATTACCGGTTTTTTTGTCCTACTTAACACCTCTGGTATTAGATCAGTAACGACTCCTTTTTTACCCAGTGCACCGTTTTCAGTAGTGATCGAAACCGGGAGATCAAGCTTGCGAAAATTGTCCAAAAGTATCAAATCCGAGGGAGTCTTGGCACCAAGGATAACTGTAACCCGATTGTTTCTCTTTAACCATTTTGTTAGATAGAGGAGCGGAGCAATACCGACACCACCACCACAGACAATAACATCCTTTTGGCGGACAAGCGGTGCTGGTTTGCCCAGAGGTCCGAGTAGATCCCATTTCGCCTCCTTTGCTGTCTGGCTCATTGCGGCGGTGCCTTGTCCCACGACACGGATGACAAGGCGGATTCTATTCTGATAGAAGTCAGCGACGGAAACCGGTCGACGCAATAGTAAATGGTGATGAGTAGGAACTTTGACACCAAAAAACTGACCGGGTTTGGGTTTACGTTGGGATTTTGGATTTTCCAGCCAGACCGAGAAGATATTATTGGTCAACCACTTAGCTTCAATTACCTTTGCCAGAAAACCAGAATCGGTTTTGATAACCAAAGTTTTCCGGGTGTAGGAATATGGGCTAATTGATGCCCAGCCAACGCCGTGCCTGCTCAGCATATTCAGACCTGGGATAACGACTGATCAGTTGGTTTAACACCTGGGATGCCTGGGTTGTATCACCTTTTACCCGGAGTAGTATCCACCCCTTGGCTAACAGGGCTTTTGGTGCCCAGTCCGATTCAGGGAATGAGTCTGCCACCCGTTGATAGATAGTCATTGCGGAATCAAATTCTGCGAGGTTGAGGTTGTGGACCTCTGCCAGGAGAAACATTACTTCGGGGGGAGAACGGTTGTCAGTAGTGTCTTGAGTAAAGGCGTTTAAGAGTGAAGCCCTTTTGGTAGCAAGAACGCCGAATTCTGATTCTGCGCGGCGCAACTTGGCGCTGTCATAGTAGGCGCGTGCCCGGGTAAAATCGCGGTGTTCCTCGTAGAATTTGCCAATCAGGAATCCCGCTTCGGCACCGTTGGCGTTATTGGCGCGAACCCGGGATAGGGTTGCTATTGCTTCCATATCCTTACCTATTGCCAGTTGTGTCTTGCCGATGATCAGATATAACTCTTCGTCCATGTCGCTGTATCGGCCCAGGATGTTTTCAGCCATTTTCAGTGCTTCGTCATATCTTTCCTGGTGATAACGGCAAAGGGCAATTTTAACCTGTGCCTCAGTCCGTTTTCGCACATCTGATTCTAATCTGCTGTAGCGGTAATACCAACTCTCGGCTTGGGCGTAGTTCTGGGCACGGAGATAGTTATCTGACAGTTCCCGGGCGGCATAAAGGTAATACCGGGACCGGGGAAAACGGTGTACAAAAGATAGTAGGGAGTCGATGCCAGTTTTTTGGTCGTCCAGCTCAAGTTCGGTAATTGCTAAATGAAAACTCACCGCTTCATTCCAGTGGGGATGGTTTCTTTTTAATGCTTCGAGGAGGAGTTTACCGGTTCCGGTCTTGCCATCTCGAATCAGCGCCAGCCCGCGATACAGGTCCGCTTCCGGTCCAAACTTCGATTGGGGAAAGACGAGTCGCAGTTGCTCAAAATATTTTGCTGCCCGAGCGAACTCGGATTTCTCAAAATAACATCGACCAATGAGAAAGAGCGCATCATCTACCCATGATGACCTCGGATACCGGCTGATGACTAACGCCGATTTTTCAATCGCTTTATCGAATTTTGATCCTGCCAAAGAACCTTGGCCCTGCTTTTTTAATTTCATCCCTTCCCGATAATAAACCTGGGCATTATGGAAGGTATTAAAATAGGCACAGCCAGCGACCAAAATGGCAGAGATGAGTAGTGCAAAAATGTTTTTTGGCTGCAATCTATCCTCTGTATTCAAAGATTAACCAATTGGCGCTGTGAGTCAAGTAACCCACTAAGCCCAAGCGTGATTTCGGAATTTATCGTCGTAAGGTGGTAGATATTCACGGTAATTATCCGGATATCATTCGCGGAGTATGCCCCGAATCGTATCCCCGGGTTTTATACCCCGGTAAGTAAACCAGCCGGTGGTTGCTTCAAGTGCGTAACGGACAGGTTTTGAAGAGGTGTATCTAGTCAGGGTGTCCATCGGCGTCATCTCCAGGATGTCAGTGATGATACCGTTACTATCGATGAATGCGATGGAAAGTGGAATAAAACAGTTTTTCATCCAGAAGCGCGGTGTTTCATTCTGTTCGAAAATAAACAGCATGCCAGAATCCGGTGCCAGATAGTTGCGAAACATCAAGCCAAGTGCCCGGGTTTCTGGGGTGTTGGCTACTTCGGCGTAAAGCCGGTTTCCTTTTACGGTAATTACCGTTACCTTTGTTGCCGCTGTTTTTTCTCGCTGGTTTTTGCGCTGGGCAGTACGATTCTTGCTGGTTAGCTGGCAGGCTAGTGTCGTTAAGATCAAAAGCAGTATTAAAGGGTGGTAATTATTACTTAGCCGCACCCTCAAGTACTATTTCAGAAAGGTCTGCAAACTGGGCAAATAAAGAACGGATATAGTGTAGTAGCCGGAGTCGATTGTTCCGGATTTTTTCATCATCACACATTATCAGTACTTCATCAAATAGTCGGTCAATCGCGGGCCGTAAGGAAAGAAGTAGTTTCAATACGGTAGTATAGTCCTTTTGTTGCAGGTGCTGTTTCAATTTGGGTTCGAGTAACTTTACCTGCTGGAAGATAGTCTGTTCTGCCGGTTCAACCAGCTCCTTTTCCTCTGGTAGTCCAACGATCGTCCGGCCGCGTAGGATATTGGTTACCCGTTTCTGACCGATAACGAGCTGCTCAAATTCTTTGCGCTGACGAAACTGTTCGATGCTTTCAGCGCGCATTAATGCTTCACTCGGAATGTGCCAGACGGCTTTTAATACCGCATTTGCCACATCATAGTTGATTCCCCTTTCGGACAAAATCGTTCCCAAGCGATCCTGAAACAGTGTCATCACCGCACTACTGGTTGTCGCTAACGGGATGTTTTTAAAGCCGGCAAACAGATCCAAGACATTTTTTACTAATTCACTTAGGTCAATCGGCCAGCGATTTTGAAGAATGATTGCGAGGATCCCGGTTGCCTGGCGACGGACACCAAACGGGTCTTCTGAACCGGTCGGTTTGTTTCCAGTCAGATATGTTGCTATGATATTGTCCAGTTTGTCGGCAATGCTCAGGAGCCCGGCATAGTTCGATTTGGGCAGTTGGTCATCAGTGCTCTTTGGTAGATAATGTTCAGCGATGGCGTCAACCACTACGTCATCTTCGCCGAGGAGTCGGGCGTATATTCCACCGACCACACCCTGCAGTGATGTAAATTCTTTTTCGCGCACTAAATTGGTCAAAAGGTCGGCTTTGCACAGATAGGCGGCACGGTCCAGTAGCTGTTGATCGATACCAGAAACAGCATTACTGAGAAAACGGCAGAGTTCTCTTAACCTAACGGTTTTGTCGTAGTAACTACCCAGACCTTCAATCCAGATTACCCTTTTTTCCTCTTCAACTAACGGCTCCAATCCGCTTTTTAAATCGGCGTTTACAAAGAAAAGTGCGTCGCGCAACCTCGATTCAATTGCTCGTTCATACCACCGGCGCACTAAATCTCTGTCACAGTCTGGTGTATTGATTACCACAATGAAATAAGGTAGGAGTTTACCGTTGCTATCTTGAACCGAAAAGCAACGCTGATGCATCCGCAAGGCAGTAACCAGAACCGGTTTGGGCAATTGGAGGTACTGGACAGGGAAGCTACCGAGAAGGGGTTCGGGAAACTCGGTTGTATTTACTGTTTCGTTCAAAAGTTCGTTGTCCGGTACCACTTCACCTGGCAGTGTCTTTACCAACTGGTTTGCTTGCTCTATTATCAGATTTTGTCTTCTGATGGGAGCAACAATAACTTTGAACTTCTCGAGCATTGGTTCGTAGTCTAGGGGGGTGGTTAGTATTAGTGGTGATGTGGTGAAATTACGGTGGCCAAATATCTGGTTGCCAGCGGGCAGTTGGGCAACGGAAAATTTGACTATTTCAGAATCAAAAATTGCTGTCAGCCGGCGTAATGGACGGGAGAAGCGGAGACCGGATTGGTCCCAACGCATCGTTCTGGGAAAAGGTAGCGTAGTAATTAAATTGGGTAGATGTTGGGCGAGGATTTCGACGGTGGTAACCGCGGGTAGACGCCGGCGGACACAGAGATACTCTCCTTTCGGTGTATGTTTGATATATAAATCATTTACATCCTTGCCATGGGCACTGGCGAATCCCAGCGCGGTTTTTGTCGGATTGCCCGCAGCATCAAAACCCGCCTTTTTCGGTGGCCCTATGAATTCAACTTCAGTGGCCGGTTTCTCTGTTGTCAGTTCGTTAATCCGCAAGGCAATGCGGCGCGGGGTATAGAAAATCTCTGTCGCACCGAATTGAATCTCATTTTCCCTAAGTAGGTTTAGGATGCGAGATTGCAGTTCCCGTGTAGCCGGTTCAATCACCGCGGGTGGTAACTCTTCAGTGCCGATTTCTAAAAGAAAACTCGCCACGAAAGGATAATATTCATTTTAATATAGGGGTCAAGATAGAAATCGAGCAAATTGATTTACTACCTTTCATTCACCCGCGGTGTTATTACTAAGGTTTGGGTAATTTTTATAATTTTGCTATGCTTGGTTATTAACAATTGACACAAGTAAATTCGAAACTAAAATTTGTGCGTGGTTAAGGGCAAATATAGCCTGCTGATAATTATTGCATTATTAGTTGTCATCTGCGATTCAGAGACAGCGCGGTTACGCCGAGCATTAGGTTCGTTCGAGCCGGATGTCCGCGCCACAGCCTGCAAGCGATTGGGGGAGTTGAAAGATAAAAATTCGGTCGCATTACTGATTAAACTGTTGACTGATTCGGTTCCCGTGGTTCGATTCAATGCAGCGCTGGCACTGGGAAACATTGGTGACAAAAGCGCGATTGAGCCACTGGGGCGGACGGCAAAGAGGGAGTCGCTATCCGATGTAGCGATGGCAATGACTAAGGCGCTGGCCGATTTTGGTCCGCCAGCAATCCCGGTGTTGATCGAACTTTTGAGTTCACCTTTGCCAGCTGTCCGACTGACTGCGTGTCAGGGTTTGGGAAGGATTCGGGCACATCAGGCGGTTGATGTACTGATCCGGCGGCTTGATGATCCTGACCGCTTAGTTCGTCGGGCGGCAATATTTGCCCTGCGCAGAATTGGGGACCGGCGTGGGCTTGAGGCAATCACGCACAAGTTAGCAGGTTCTGACCGGGACGCAGAAGCGGATGCCGAAGAGGCACTGAGTGGCCGCGGTTATGATGAACAATTGGAGCGGGCACGGCAACTTTTGCGTTCATTCCGCCGTTAGACGCCAAAATAGTTGACATTTAAAATGGGTCTTTTAGAATATTTGAGTTAATGATAGGTATCATTATATCACTACTGCCAGTAATTTTTGGCATTGGAACTCCGACTTTTTCTGGTTCACTGAAAATTAATTTTGACTATTTTGTCTATCCTGATGCTGGGCAATTTAAGACACTGGAATTTTTCTATGAGGTGCCATTTACTTCACTTGCCTTTGTTAAGAATGACAACCATTTCATCGCCCGCTATCGTTTAGCAGTAGAGGTTTTTGATCGTCGTCGTAACATCGTTGCAACCGAGGTATGGGATCGTCGGCTTACTGTTCGGGAATATTTGCTAACGTTCAGCCGCGACTCGTGCACTAACGAGTTAATCAGGTTTTCGATACCTACCAGTGCTTTTGAGGCAATGGTAAAAGTTTACGATCTTCAGAGCGAGAGATGGGCAATGGTTCGGTTCGGGCTTGAAGGGAAAAAAGACGACTTTAGACTTCGGTTATTAAAATCTGGCTTGCCCGATCTGAGTCGCATCTACGGAATGCAAGATACGATTGAAATCATCGCGGAACTCATCGGAGAGAGTAGTAAAGTAGTTGCCGATGTTGACAGTATATTGTGGGTGGTGAAGAAGGGGAAACGAACAGTTTTGATAAATAAACAGCCGATAATTAATTCATCCCAAGGTTTTGTTTCCCGATTGGTCATTCCGGTGGTCGATACTAATAGGATGATGACGTTTAGCTCTGGTGGCTATGTTGTTGAAGCACAATTGGCAGCGCAAAATCGCCAGCGGACAATCGAGTTCCAAGTGGCGTTGCCTTTTTATTATGACGACAGTATCTGGGCGCTTAAGGTTGATCAGTTGCTTTATATCGCCACCCCCGAGCAAATGGGAAAATTAAAAAGAACACCAAAGTCAATGCGCGAGCAAAGTTGGATTGAGTTTTGGCAGGAAAAAGACCCGAACCGCTCTACAGAGTTGAATGAGTTGGAAAACGAGTATTTTGCCCGTATTGACTATTGCGAAAAGAAGTTTGGCAAGGGCGACCGGGGTTATAAAAGTGACCGAGCAAGGATTTATGTGCTATACGGATCACCGGATCAGATTGAATCACGGCCGTTTGAAATCGACCGACCAGCAGAGGAGTTTTGGTACTATTATCAAAGCAATCTTACTTTTGTTTTTATTGATCGATACGGATTAGGAGAGTATATTCTTAAACAGTAGAAATGGAATTTGTTACCTTAATTCTATTGTTTGTCCAAACAACTGGACAATTACAGTTTGACCTCGATTGGGCAGTGTTTCACCACCAAGGTGATTCGTCACGGATGGAGTTCTATTACGGGGTGAATTTCGACCAGTTGACATTCCAGCCTACGGAGAATTATCTGGTAGCACGGTTTCAAGTCCAGTTTCAAATGCGGGGATTGGATAATCAGTTTGTTGAATCAGGAACCGTCTTCAAACAAGCAAGGATAAAGAATTTCCAGGAGGCGCTGGTTGCTAGGCGGGCTTTTGTTGACCAGTTCAGCGTTATTGCTCCCTCAGGTCAATATGAAATTAAAACCGATATCGTAGATTCAATGCATACCGGTTCGATTGTCGATACTATTACGGTTCCCAATTTTGGTCAGCAATTGATGTTGAGTTCGTTACAGCTGGGTGCTGCTTTAGTAACCGATACCACTACTGGTGGCTTTGGGGTTATCCCCAATCCGGGACGCCGTTTTATTTCCGGTAAAGACCGCAAACTTTATGCCTACTTTGAAGTGTATGGTCTGGTTGCTGATTCCAGTAGTTATGAGTTACGTTATTATCTTTGGGGTGCTGATAAGCATGATACCATTTTTAGTTCGCCAGTTGTCAAGCGTGTTAAGGTTAAGAGTAAAAGCACCATGGCGGTTGAACTGTTGCTTGATACCCTAAGACCAGGAAATTATTACCTTGCGGTTGAGGCAATTGATCCCACGACTGGGCAGACGACCCAAATGGAAAAGGCACTGAAGGTTATTGCTGAGTACCCTTCTGAACTGGTAACAACACCTTATCAGTTTAAACCCAATCCTCGAGAGCAGCGCTACTATCGTGAACTGCAGTATGTTACGACGCCTAAAGAGTTTGCCTACTACAATGCGCTGTCTGATTCTGGTAAGGAGGCGTATTTGGCTTGGTTCTGGTCAAAGCATAATTTAACCGAGTTCGTGCGTCGAATGGAGACCGCGGATATGAGGTTTCGTACCGTGCGGACACCGGGTGTGCAAACTGACCGGGGACGAATTTATGTGAAGTACGGTGAACCCGATGCGATTGAACGCAAGACGATGGAGATGGATATTAAACCCCGTGAGTATTGGTTTTATTATCAGCAAGGTCTGACCTTTATTTTTATTGACCTGCGCGGCGACGGAAACTACCGACTGGCGTGGAGCAACAGTTCGGATGAACCGCAGACTGGGTTGGAAAATTTCCTCACTCCTGAGGAACAAAATCAGTATCGTTAAACGATGAGTAAGGATGCAACGGTATAATAATTCAAAGCCACGGCCAGTTTTATTAAATGATAATCGTCCACTGGTTGCCCTGGTGGAGTTCAACTTGTTTAAGACCAATTGGTACACTCTTTCTATGGATTTGCAGTTGAATCTTGGTGAAAAAGTAGTCGTCCAGGATGACGATGGAGAAGATTTAGGCCGGGTTGTGGCTTTAGAACCGATGCGTGAGCAGGCAATTGAAGGCGAGATTCTCCGCCGTGCCACGGAAGATGATGTTAAATCACATGCCGAGTTAGATCTCAAGACCAAACAGGCATTGGAGTTATTTCGCCAAATGCGTGCGGAATATAATCTTAATATGCAGGTAATTGGTGCCCACTGGCGGTTAGACCGAAAGAAGATCTGTTTTTACTTCATTGCGGAAGAGAAACTTAATTTCCGATTGTTACATCGAGCAGTCGCTTCGGCGCTAAATGTGCGTGTGGCGATAAAGCAGATTGGGGTTCGCGACCATACCCGGTTGTTAGGGGGACTGGGGGTTTGCGGGCGGGAAACGTGCTGTAAGCAGTTTTTAAAGGAATTGAAACCGATAACACTGCGGATGGCACGGTTGCAGAACCTGTTTGTGGAACCGAGCAAAATCTCTGGTCTGTGTGGAAAACTGCTTTGTTGTTTAAGTTACGAGGATGATGTGTATCAACAGATGATTACCAGTTTTCCACATATTGGCGACACGGTAAAGACCAAAGACGGGGCTGCGCGTGTTACAGAGGTTAATGTATTGACACGACGCGTGCGGTTGAGGTTTGATAACGGTGTTGAGCAAGCTATTTCTTTGGAGGAATTACAAATTGAGTGATAAAATCAAATTGAGTGATAAAATTATAAATCAAATCGCCGAGCAGGAAGGCCTAAAACTGGCAGAATTAAAACGGTTAATTCGAACAGGTAGGGTGGTTTTATTGAAGAACCGCCGACGTTGGATAAAACCGTTGGCAGTCGGGGAGAAGACGCGAGTAAAGGTTAATGCCAATATCGGAACATCACCAGATCGTGCGGATTTAAGTATCGAACTGGAGAAACTCAGAGTTGTAATTTCTGCCGGTGCAGATACCGTGATGGACCTTTCTGTAGGTGGAGATGTAGATGAGGTGCGTACCGCGATAATTGAGCATGCGACTATTCCGGTTGGAACAGTGCCGATATACCAAGTGGCGTTGGAGCCAAGAAAAAGGCAGCGGTCGTTTAGAGAAACCAGTGCGAAGGATATTTTTCGGACAATTGAAAAGCACCTTGAAGATGGTGTTGATTTTATCACCGTTCACTGCGGAATTACAAAAAGTAATATCGAGACACTGCGCTCCCGACGCCGATTGTGTGGAGTTGTCAGTCGGGGTGGAGTGATGATGATTGAATGGATGCGTTATAACCAAAAGGAAAATCCGCTTTATGAGTATTACGACGAATTACTTGCATTAGCGAAAGATTATCGCGTCACCCTTTCCTTGGGTGATGGTTTACGTCCCGGCGCCCTGGCTGATGCTACCGATGAAGCACAGGTTAGAGAGCTGCTTACTATTAGCGAACTTGTTCAGCGAGCAAGAGCTGAAGGTGTGCAGGTGATAGTTGAGGGTCCGGGCCATCTACCGTTGGATCAGATCGAAGCCAATATCCGATTGGAAAAGACAGTTTGTGATGGTGCACCATTTTATGTACTTGGTCCATTGGTTACGGATATCGCTTGCGGATATGATCATATCAATTCTGCCATCGGTGGTGCCATAGCTGCTTGGTATGGTGCAGATTTTCTCTGTTATGTAACCCCATCGGAGCATCTCGGTTTACCTGATATTGAAGATGTCCGCGAAGGTATAATTGCGGCCCGGATCGCCGCGCATGCGGCTGATGTCGCCCGTCGTCACTCTCGAGCAATTGAGTGGGATGACCGGGTTGCCCGGTATCGCGCTAATTTGCAATGGGACAAAATGATCCAGGCAAGTATCGATCCCGAACGGGCTAAGGAAATTTTTTCTATTCAGCGCTCTCGTACTGAGGGGGTATGTACAATGTGCGGGGAGTTTTGTGCAATTAAAAAAACAAAGGAGAATCTGTATGATGAAGCCAAAATATAAACTTTGGACACCCGGGCCCGTTGCTGTACCTAAGGAGTATCTTAAGGTAATTGCCAATGACCTTATCTACCATCGGGAGGAGTCCTTCGGTAAATTGCAGCAGGTGGTGGTCAAAGGCCTTCAGAAGGTTTTTCTCACCAGCCAGCCGATATACATTCTTACTTCTTCCGGTACCGGCGCAATGGAAGCAGCGGTGGCTAACTTGGTTAATCCCGGTGAACGTGTGATTGTCGCCCATGCGGGTAAATTCGGCGAGCGCTGGCGGGAACTGAATATTCGCTTTGGCGCTTATGTCGACGAACTTGTTCGTCCTTATGGTGAAGTGATACCGCCAGAGGAACTGGAACGAAAGTTAAAGAGCAACGATGCCGCGCGTTGTGTCTTTACTACGTTGACCGAGACTTCTACCGGGACGGTGAATGACATCAAGGCATTCGGGGAGATCTGTTATCGTCTTAACCGGATTTTAGTTGTTGATGCAATTGCTGGTTTGGGGATTGATGAATTACAGATGGACGCTTGGCATATTGATGTTGTTCTCGGTGGTTCGCAGAAGGGATTGGCAATTCCGCCGGGACTGGCTTTTATTGCACTAAGCGGAAAGGCTTGGGAGCAGGTTGAGAGATGTCGAAACAGCCGGTTTTATTTCGACCTCCGTCAGTATAAGAAATTTGCAGAAAAAGGGCAGACGCCTTGGACACCAGCAATTTCGCTTTACTATGCGTTAGCTGTAGCATTAAAAAAAATAAACCTTCGTGGTATAAAGAAGGTCTGGCAGGAAAAGGCAGGACTTGCCCGCTTTGTTCGTGAAGAGATTGCCCGGGCGGATCTAAATATTTTTCCTCAGCGTCCGTCCAGTGCCCTAACTGTGATAAAGATGCCCGATGGCGTTGATGGGACAAAAATTGTGGCATACTGCAAGGAAAAGCACAAAGTATTGTTTTCGAATGGTCAGGGAGAACTGCGCGGTAAAATCGTCCGGATCGGACATATGGCACCAGTTACCAAGACAGAGATGCAAAAGCTGCTAAAACTTTTTATCGTGGCGTATAAAAAGTATGCAGCTGCTGGTTGATACTTGATTGACCTTCACATTATTCCTGTTCACCAGGGAGCCGGAATTTGATCATTAGCCGAAGGAAGATTACTACATAATTCAAAAATGAGACAATGATTAAAATAAGAACAGTATAATCAACATAATTCTTGAGATCTGCCAGCTGGGGGATAAACCGACTAAAGTAATTATTGCCATTATCAATACTCAATGTGTAGTATAAAATAAGCAAGGCAAACACGAAACCGGTTATCTTGCCCACGACATCGGAAGATACAAAGGTTCCTCGTTCCTTCATAACTACTGCACTGCCGGTTAATATCAATAGATCACGGATAATGACAGCCCAGGCGAGATGCAACGGCAAGTTACTGATATTGACGAGTGTAATCAAGATTGCAGCCACCCAAATTTTATCTACGAGATGATCAAGAACCTTGCCGACGTTGGATACCTGCCTCATTTTTCTTGCCAGAAATCCGTCCAAACCATCGGTCAACCATGAGATTAACATGATAATAACCGCTGGTATTGATTCATGACGGAAAAGGAAGAAAAGGACAAGAGGTAAAAAGAAAAGGCGTGAGATGCTTAGGATATTAGGGATGGTTAAAATTTTTTGAACATTTTCAACACCCTGGTGCTTGTTGGTGGTTGACATTGACTATTCCGCTACTGCTGACTGCCTGCCCATTTTAATTTTTCTCGGAGAATTTCGAAGTAACTTTTTTCTCGGGGAATTACCAATCGAACCGAAAAAGGGGGACGACGGATAGTTACCTGTTGTTCGGGATCCATCAACCAGCGAATCTGACCATCTAAACTTACAATTGCTTTTTGGGATTTGCCAGCTAGTTGGAGTTGGATACAATGTTCAGCTGGTAAAATTATCGGGCGGGCGGCTAAGGTGTGAGGACATAATGGGGTGAGGATGAAAGCGGACATCGTTGGGTAGACTACCGGTCCTCCAGCGGCAAGCGAATAAGCAGTTGAGCCGGTAGGTGTTGCTACAACGATGCCATCACCAACAAATTTGTTGACAAAGTTTCCACCGTAATATACTGATATCCCTATCATCCGACCAGCGGATCCCATATTGATAGCACAATCATTAAAGGCAAATCCCTGTTTTTCCCTTAGTGTTAACTGTAAAACCATTCTTTGTTCCTGGCAGTAGTTACCGTTTATGAAGTCGAGCAAACTCTTTTTGGCTTCGGTGACAGAGAATTCGGTGAGAAACCCCAAACTGCCCAAATTGATTCCCATTATTGGTTTTTCCGCTTCACCGACCAGTCGCGCCGCGCGCAGGAGTGTGCCATCACCGCCTAGTGCTACAATTAAGTCCGATTCTCTTATTACTCTATTTATGCTTTGTTGACGACGTTGTATGTTTGCTGGGGGATCAATCATTATTGGTTTATGTCCTTGTTTTTTTATAAACTGCACGAGTTCAGGGATGAACTTTAGCGCCCGATCTTTTTTCCAATTGACAACCAGTCCTATTATCACTTTACTTCACTTTCTGCCAGAAGGCATAGCGGATTTTATCCGCAAAATCCGTTTCAATATCGGCAGTAGGGATTTTATTTCGGACAAACCAACCTTGCGTTTCGTCGATTTCCAACGCCAGCAATCCACCATTTCGGATAAAATCAGGGGCGTAGTTTAGTATCATATTAATTACTCGGGTTCCATCTTTTCCTCCATCAAGGGCAACAATCGGTTCGTTTTTCCGAACGGTGTCCGCCAGTTTATTTATTCTTGAGGTTGGTATATAAGGCGGATTGGAAATAACCAGGTCAAATCGTCCCGTAAGAAATTTTAGAGGTGGTTCGTAAAGGGAAGTTACCTGTTTCAGTTGGATTTGTTTTTTGAGTCCGTAGCGATTGATATTTAGCGAAGCCACTTGTAAGGCAAGAGCCGATATATCGACAGCAAATATTTGGGCGTCCGGAAATATTCGTGCTAATGCAATGGCAATACAACCTGCCCCAGTTCCGTAGTCCAAAATAACTTTCGGTTCTTTCAGTCGCGCACTGGTTCGCAGGACCAATTCTTCTGTTTCGGGCCGGGGAATGAAGACCCGTTCGTCTACGAATAGATTGAAATCTAAAAATGGTGCCGAGTTAACTAAGTACTGGATGGGAACTCCGGTCTGCGCTTTACTAACCAGCCGGAAGAAACTGTCGACGGTTTCTGGATCGAGAATTTTTTGAGAGAGGTAAATTTCATGACGGGGCAGGTTAAAGAAAGTCATTGTCAGATATTCAGCCTCTTCAATACTAACTAGTCGACGGGCCTCAGATATTAGTTGAGCAAGCGTCCAGTGATCATTTATATCATTCACAGTGACGCCTCGGCTTTTTCTAAAGCAGTTGACAGTTGGTCAAGATCACCAGACAATACTGCATCGAGGTTGTAAAGGGACAGGTTAATCCGGTGATCAGTGACCCGGTTCTGAGGAAAGTTATAAGTTCGTATTTTTTCGCTCCGTTCCCCAGTGCCGATCTGTTTCCTTCTGGTTTCTGTGGTCTTTTGCTGTTCCGCTTGCCGTTTAATCTCCCCCAGTCTTGCCAGTAAAACCTTCATTGCCTTTGCTCGGTTTCGTGCCTGGGAACGTTCATCCTGGCAGACGACGGTGGTGCCGGTTGGTAGGTGGGTCAATCGGACGGCGGAACTTACTTTATTAACATTCTGACCACCGTGTCCCCCCGCGCGAAAAGTTTCCATCTTTATTTCCTCGGGTCTGATCTTAAGATCCTCTTCTTCTTGCGTTGGTAAAACTGCTACTGTAACGGTTGAGGTGTGGATTCTACCCGATGTTTCGGTTGCCGGCACCCTTTGTACCCGATGGACTCCGCTCTCAAAACGAAAAAAACGATAAGGGGTTTTGCCATCAACGGAAAAAATGATTTCTTTAAATCCATTTAAATCACTTGGACGCGAAGAAAGCACTTCGATTTGAAGGTTATGTTTCTCGGCAAAGCGCAAATACATCCGGAAAAGGTCCGCAGCAAATAGGGCGGCCTCTTCTCCTCCTGCCGCAGCCCTGATTTCGACTATACAGCCCCTTTCCCATTCTGCTGGTTTGGGATTGAGTGCTTCATACAATTCTCGGTTCAATTCAGCGATCCGGTTTTCCAGACGTTCGATTTCACCTTCTGCCCAGTTACGTATTTCCGGATCAGTAACAGTTTTACTGATTTCAGTAACTTCGTTAAGTTCTCTGGTTACATGACTGAGCTCTTCCAAAAGTGTCAGAGTTTCACTTAATTGCCGATGTTCATTCAATATCTTTTTGTACTGGGGAACATTATTGAGTAAATCCGGGTCGGTAAGCAGATTCTCCAATTCGGCACGGCGCAAGCGAAAGTATTCAAACTTTTCATTAATTTCAGCAGTAGATAAAGGCATAATGTTATCTGTCGGCTACAATTAAAGTTAGTTGAACGGAAAATTTTTCTTTCAATATTTTCATAATAAATTATCCATCAGAGGAAACCATTAGTCAAGGTCTGCGGGAAAGTAAATTATCGTTTATCAAAAAAATCAGCTAGTTATTTTGCTTCAGCCAGTGAGGAAGACCATTTGGATTGAAACAGACAGAAAAGAGGTATAATTAAAAGGTGTTATTTTTGTTATTGTATTGAGATATAATAGCTTAGAATGAAGACCTATCTTAAATTCAATCCGCTAGGCAGTATTGGGATGGCATCCATTATCCTGTTGAATTGAGAAATAGAGACGCCCATGGTCGGGGTTACGGTTTTGTTAGAGATTAGGCAAAGATTCCGGGTTGAGTTTACGGTTCTTCCTTAGGTAACTGGTGTGGTTATCGGTATGACGTTGGTGATGATAATGATAAAGGTTTTAGTCAGCCCATTGGCTGTGGGGATATATGGCATAACAAAAACGTTTTGATGGTAGTAATGGTTAATATTGTGGTAAAATATTATTAGTAACGATTGATATCCAGCGATCGCTTGGTGGTCAGAGTAAATGATAAAAACCTTAACTATATATAACCGACAAGATAAGGTCTTGCAATTACAGCGGTTGATGGTAAAATCTCCTATGAGCAGATTGGTTTTAATCGATGCCCACTCAGTGCTCTATCGTAGCTTTTTCGCCTTTATCCGGAATCCGTTGCGTAATTCTAAGGGAATGAATACATCGGCGATTTTTGGTTTTGCCAATACCTTAAAAAAGGTTTTACGGAATTTGAAGCCAGCTTTTTGTGCAGTGGTTTTTGATGCTCCAGGTAAGACCTTTCGGGATGAGATTTATGTTGATTATAAGGCTCAGCGACCAAAGATGCCACCTGAGCTTAATCAGTCGATCGGTTATGCTAAGATGATAGTAACCGCTTGGAGTCTGAAAGTTTTGGAGATTACTGGTATCGAGGCGGACGATGTCATTGGTGCTCTTGCTCAACAGGGGAAAGAAGCGGGATTGGAGGTGATAATTGTCAGTGGTGATAAAGATCTTTTACAACTGGTGGGGGAAAACGTAAAGGTCTTTGATCCTTACCAGGAAAAATATTACGATCCCAGCGTAGTAAAAGAGAAATTCGGAATAGCCCCAGAGCAGGTAGCAGATTTCTTGGCACTTGCTGGTGATCCGGCAGACAATATCCCTGGTGTTCCGGGTATTGGACCCAAAAAGGCAAAGGCGCTTTTAATAAAATACGGAACTCTTGAGCAGGTATTGGCAAACGAAGAGAATCTGAAAATTTATCGCGACATAGCAATTCTCTCCCGAGATTTGGCGGTGATTAAACCAAGAGCCGAAGCAATCGTAGCAATTGAGTTTCTGAAGTTAACTGATCCGGATACAGTAAAATTAACCGAAATTTATCGGGAACTGGAGTTCACTTCTTTTTTGAAAGAGTTACAGCCGTCGGTAGTTATATCGGGGAGTAATAACCATTGGCAGATCAAAGACTTCAATGCAGAGTTGGTGCGTAAAATTACAGATGGAGGGGTAATTGGTTTCGCCTTTGCACCAGAAAAAGGGTTTTGGATTGCCGGCGAAGAAAACATAATTATGTTTCTACCCTTAAAAGAGCAACAAACGATAGCGAAGGTTTGTTCTGATCAGGAACTGATCAAGGTAGGGTTTAATATAAAAGAGGAAATGAAGCAGCTGCTGAACGCCGGTTTTACATTGCACGAGCCCTTCTTTGATAACTGTATCGCTGCTTGGCTTGTGGATCCGAATCGTAAGCGGTACAACACCGAGGATGTTGTTGCGCAGGTGCTAAAGGAAACACTGACCGAGATTAAAAACGGCGAGGCAGCCGGATGGGCAGTAAGGGTTTATAATTCGTTATTACCAGAGGTTTCTGCACTTGGCCTGAAAACGGTTTATGATGAACTGGAAATGCCGTTGATTGCTGTGCTTGTCCGAATGGAAGAACGGGGGATAAAGATCGATGTCGGTTTCTTTGGTCAACTGCTCAATGAGCTGGAGAATGAGAAGCATCAACTGACCCAAAAGATCTGGAATCTGGCTGGAGTGCAGTTTAATATCGGTTCGCCAAAGCAGTTGGCGACAGTATTGTACGAACGATTGAAGTTGCCTCGTGGTAGGAGAACGAAAACAGGGTATTCGACCGGTTCTGATGTGCTGTTGGATTTAGTCAATGCCCATCCTATCATTCCCGAAGTCTTAAGATATCGAGAACTGGATAAGTTATGCAATACCTATTTGGCACCGTTACCCGCGATGGTTAATCCCAAAACTCAACGGCTCCATACCAGTTTTAATCAATGGGGAACCAGTACCGGCCGGCTTTCCAGTATCCAGCCTAACTTGCAAAATATTCCGATCCGGGGGGAAATCGGGCGGAAAATAAGAAAGGGATTTGTGGCGGGTGACAGGATGATGCTGATTTCGGCTGATTATTCACAGATCGAACTGCGGGTACTTGCCCATTTTTCCGAAGATGAGCGGTTAATTGAGGCTTTTAACCGCGGTGAGGATATCCACACCGCGACCGCGGCAACTATCTTGGGTATCGCACCGGAAGATGTTACTCCCGAGCAGCGCCGTATAGCCAAGATGGTGAATTATGGCATTATTTATGGAATGGGGGATTGGGGACTTTCTACCCGGATGGATATTCCAATTGAGCAGGCAAGAGCCTTTATGGAGAAGTATTTTGTCCAGTTTCCCGGAGTCGCGGATTGGCGTGAACGGTTAACAGAACAGGTAAGAAAAGATGGATTTGTTCGAACGATTTCGGGAAGAATTAGACCGGTGCCCGGGATAGCGAGCGAAAATCGACCGGAAGCTGATGCGGCGTTGCGCGCAGCACTCAATGCGCCAATGCAGGGATCGGCGGCTGACATAATAAAGCGAGCGATGATTATCGTTGATCAACGGTTGCATGACGCTAAGGTTGAAGGAGGAATAATTCTTCAGATTCACGATGAGTTGTTAATCGAAGTAGAGGAGGGCTGTTGCGATAAGGTTAAAGAGATGGTAAAGGATGAAATGGAGAGATCTTGGCAGTTACATGTTCCACTGGTAGTGGACATTGGTGCGGGAACGAATTGGGGCGAGTCTCTTTGACGGTATAAATATTAGGATGTGTTGATGAATCAGCATAAAATACTTTTTTCCTTCGGAACAAGGCCAGAGGCAATTAAAATGGCACCGGTGATCTTGGAGTTAAAGCAGTATCCCCAGAGATTTCAGGTGATAGTAGTGGTAACTGCTCAACATCGCGAGATGCTTGATTCTGTTTTGAGTGTTTTTGAAATTGTCCCCGATTACGACCTACAAATTATTCTGAAGAATCAGACACTGGGCATTGTTCTTGTAAGGACTCTGAGGCGATTAGAACCGATATTGACCAAGGAAAAACCGGATCTGATTTTGGTCCAAGGTGATGCGAGTAGTGCTTTTGCCTCGGCGCTTGCCGGTTACTACCAGCGAATACCAGTTGGCCACATTGAGGCTGGACTACGCACCGGTGATAAGTTTGCACCGTTCCCTGAAGAGGTTAATCGCCGTTTTATAACCGTGCTGGCGGATATCCATTTTGCTCCTACAGAACGAGCACGGCAAAATTTAATTAACGAAGGGGTTAACGAAAAAATGGTTTTCGTAACCGGGAATACGGTAATCGATGCATTGCTAATGATGAGTAAAGGGATAAAGCCGAGTTTGCGAATGGAAAGATTGGTACAAGGATGGGATTTTCATAACCGAATTCTCTTGGTGACGCTACACCGGCGGGAGAGTTTCGGGAATGCCCTCGTTGGGGTTTGTCGTTCATTGCTGGCAATTGTCAACCGGTATCGGGATGTTATGGTTGTGTTTCCGGTACACTTAAACCCCAATGTGCGCCGGACGGTTTATCAAATACTGGCCGGTCAGGAACGAATTAAGTTACTTGAGCCTCTCCTTTATCCCGATTTTATTTGGTTGTTGAAATCCAGTTATCTGGTATTAACCGATTCGGGTGGTATCCAAGAGGAGGCTCCCGTCCTTGGTAAGCCGGTTTTAGTTTTGCGAGAGAGGACCGAAAGACCGGAGGCGATAGATGCCGGCACTACCCAACTCGTGGGCTTAAATCCGGAGCGGATTATTAGCACCACCGCGCAACTTTTAGAATCGACAGAGGTTTATCACCGGCAGGCAAAAAGGAAAAGTCCGTTCGGCGATGGCAAGGCAGCAAAAAGGATAAGAAAGGTTTTGACCGAATGGCTGGCCTAAATTGACAAGCGTTAATTAATATTTAGACTGAGGGGATGAACAGATTAGTAACTTACATTGAAGTCCTCCTGCGCTGGCGGAAATTGATTATCGTTAACACACTGGTGTTTACAATAATTGTGCTGGGCGTTACGTTCATTTTGCCGAAACGTTATATCGCGGTCGCGCAGTTATTGCCGCCAACCGAGGAGGGAGACCTATTTGGATTTACCAGTATTTTAGGTACCGGACTTACCGGTGGCCTTTCTCGTCTGCGATTGGGCGCATTAGGGGGCGCGAGCGGCGCCTCGGATATTATGGCTGGTATACTGACAAGCCGAACGATACTGGATCGGGTCGCTGAGGAGTGTAGTATTGCTTATTACTATCGAATCAAGCCCACACAAGTTGAAAAGGTGCGTAAACAGTTAAAGAAAATGACAAAAGTCGGGGTGGGCGATGAGGGAATTGTGCGGATTGGTGTCGAGGCAAAAACTCCACAGCTGGCGGCACGGTTGGCTAATTGTTATATCGGTGAACTTGACAATTTTCTTAGAAACTCCAATATCAGTCGCGGTCGTAATATGAGGATTTTTTTGGAAGGACGACTCAAAGATGCGGCAAAGACACTCGCAGAAGCACAAGAATCGTTGAAGGTATTTCAGCTCCGTCATAAGGTCGTGGTGCTTGATGAGGAAACCAAGGCGGCGATCGATGCTTACGCCCGACTCAAGTCACAGGCTTATGTAAAACAGGCGGAATTGCACACGATAAAAGATATAGCCAGTCCTGATAATCCTTATTTTCTCAATCTGCAACGCGAAGTTCGTGCCTTTAACGAGCAGCTGCAGCGATTGGAAGCGAGAGGTGATGTCAATGGTTTTGGGGTAGGTTTTGCCGTGGCTTTTAATCATTTGCCCGAAGTTGGTGCCGAATTTGCCCGGCGCTACCGAGATTTCCGTATTCAAGAAGAGACATACGCGATGCTTTATCAACAGTATGAGTATGCCAAGGTTTTGGAGGCAAGAGACGCCCCAACTGTTACCGTTCTTGATTATGCGGTTCCTCCGCAGCGTCACAGTTTCCCCCGTCGGAGTATCTTTATTTTAGTGGCGTTCGTTTTTAGCCTTTCTACCGGCATTATCTTTGCATTTATTAGGGTGTATTTCGAATCGCTACGTGATTCTCGCCCGGACGATTATCAACGCTGGCAGCAGCTCGCTCGGGAGATTAAAGTTGCCTTTGTCGGTTTATTCAGGGTACTGAGATTACGCCGGCAGAAATAGCGTGTCCGGTTACTCTTACACTCGGGTTGCCATCAACACCTTTTTTTTAACGATCGCGGATATTGCCAACAAAGTATTGATGTTTTTCTTCTATGTTCTGGCAGCACGGCATCTTGGTGTGGAACGGTTTGGCGTCCTCTCTTTTGGATTTGCCTTCGCAACGATGTTCTCGGCACTAACTGATTTGGGTTTAGGTGCTATCGCTGCACGGGAGATCGCCCGGGATAGTAAAGTTGCCCGGTATCACATCCATAATGCCTTGGGTATTAAGAGCATGATGGCAATTCTGGTAATTGGTTTGATCTGGTTGTTAGTCAATATCCTGGGGTACCCGCTAGAGAATCGACTGGTTGTCTATATCTGCAGTCTTTTTGTCTTTGAAACTGCTTTCACTGCTTACTTTTGTTATATCTTCCAAGGTTTTCAACGGATGGAGTATACCGCGGTCGTACGGATTGTGCAGAGTTTTATGTTATTTACCGGGGTATTACTCCTGCGTCGTAGTTTACCCCAAACGATAAGTTATGCCTGGCTCTACACCGGTGCCGGTTTGTCCGCGACGGTTGCTGGCGGCGCCATCATTGCGCGACAATTTGTACCGTTACGATTAAGTTTTGATATCAAAAAATGGGCGCGACTGCTGCGTGATGGTCTACCCATTGGCATCGGGACAATATTTGTCCTTTTCTACTATTGGAATGGCTCAACTTTATTATCTAAACTCAGTGGGGACCGGCCGGTGGGCATATTTAATGCGGCATTTCGATTAGTAATCGGCTTGAGTTCGCTCGGCATTTCATTTTCCACCGCGCTGTATCCGGTTTTTTCCAATTTATTCACCCACGACAATGTCCAACTTAAAAAAGCAATTGCCAAAGCGATTAGGATAATGATGTTGATACTATTGCCCATTGCCGCGCTGGGAACAATATTGGCGGAGCGCTTGATTCTTCTGATCTACGGTCAGAGATATCTTTCCTCCTTCCCGGTATTAAGAATATTAGTCTGGTGGACATTTTTGGCTGGATTTTCTTCACTGTTCAGCAATTACTTTATGGCGACTAATCGGGCGAAACTGATGACGGTCCAGACCGGATTGGCGCTGGTGGTTAATGTCCTTGGCAACTTGCTGCTGATTCCCTTGTTCAATGCAACTGGCGCCGCATTATCGGTGATTGCCGCTGAGTTTGTCAGTGTTATTTTTTATATTATAATTTGGACCAGCCAAGATTTTTGTAATAGAACGTTAAGTGATTTGGGCAAAAGTTTGTTACGGATATTTTTGGCTTCAATAGCTGCAGCACTTATTGTCTCCGCGTTGTTGTCCATAAATTGGCTCGCAAGTATCTCTGCTGGTTTGGTTGTGTACTGTGTCATCCTGATCATTGCCAATGAGATTACTTCTGAGGACACCGGAGTAATAAAGGGATTGTTGAAAAAAAGCAGATGAGCTCTTCGTTTCTGCACCGCAAGCAGCTAAACTGGTGGCTGGTTTCCTTCCTAATTATTGAGTTATTATGCTTGGCTGGATTCTGTTGTTTTATGAACTCTGACGATAATATGATGGCGATAATTTTTCTATTTGGTCCATTACAAATACTCCTCTGGCTTTTTTTAGTTCAGAAGATTTATTATTTTTTAGTCCTGCTAGCAGTTTTTAGCCCCCTGGCGGTTAACTCTTTAATCCCTAATTTCTATCACCGTTTCATTTTATATCCAGTTACCATCGTTTTTTTGCTGTTTCTTCGTTTCACGGGTTTCGTTTCCCCGGATCCTCATAAAGAGAAAAAATTACTACCGGTAGATAAGTTAACCGCTCTGTTACTCGTAATTTGGATTTTGGTATCTTTTATTGTTGCCTTATCCCGAGGTAATGTGCACCGATTTTTTATCACCTGCAATGTGTTAATCCTAGAGGCGTTTATAATCGGTTATTTCTTCGCCACCACCCTTGAGAATGCTCGGCAGATCAAATTGTTAATTATTGCAATTTTAGTAGGGAACATCTGCTCGGTTCTTCCCCTGCCGCAGTTAGTGAGGTTATCGGTTGGATTTATCGACTCGCTGGGTGGTAAAAGGTTGTCTACGCCTTTCGGCGTACTTGACCTTAATGCATTGGGATTGCTCACCAGTACCTCTGCGGTTGCGGTGCTGGGTTTGTTTTTAGGGCAAAAAAAAGGGGGGGTACGTTTGTTGCTCGGTATTTCTTTGGTATTACTAATTTTGGGGTTAATCTTTTCGCGATCGAGGGGTGCCTGGTTTGGCTTTGGGATTGCGGTATTATACTTAATAATTAAAACCCGTTCTTTTATCCTTACCGTTCTCACCGGTAGCGCGGGTCTTTTGATACTTGTTACCAATTTCTTTAGGAATTTACTGCTGACGAGGTTGGCGAGTACCAATATTTATGATCCCGCTTTACTGGGCAGATTCTTACTATGGCTGGTGGGGCTAAGGGTAGCGAAACAGAATTGGCTTTTCGGTGTGGGCTGGGAAAACTTCCGGTTTATCAAATTCAATTACGGCTACCCGCGTTTTGGTGACCCGAAGTTTTATTTCAGCACCCATAATCTGTATTTAGAAACCCTGGTTGGTCTGGGGGGAATCGGTTTTTTACTGTTTACCTTTTTACTATGGGGTTTAATTGTGCGGACAGACAGAGTTTTTACCAAAACCAGTGCCGAGTACCGATATTTAGCGCTGAGCATCAACGCCGCGCTGATAGCGTTTGCCACTCACAATCTTTTTGATTCACTAAGCAGTACTTTTATAGTAATCGGTATGTGGTTTGGTATGGCGATGGCTTTGCAGCGGTTAACAGGCGCGGCACGGGTAATAACACTTTCTTCCAGTCGTCCCGAGCCCGAAGGGCGAGGGAATCTCAATGCGTGAGATTGCCACCGGTCTGTGACAAAACGCAATGACACCAGCATATAAAAATGGTTGACACAAAAAAACAGTTTAATTAAAATGAAGGCTATGGCGACATTTCTTGTTACTGGCGGTGCCGGTTTTATTGGTTCTCATATTGTTGAACAACTTCTTAGCCTCGGTCATAATGTGAGAGTCGTTGACAATTTTTCAACCGGACGTCGTGAAAATTTACAGTCTTTTATCAAAGATATCGAATTGATTGAGGGTGACATCAGGGATATCGACTTTTTACATTCAAATTTTCGGGGAGTTGATTATGTTTTACATCAGGCGGCATTACCTTCTGTTCAGCGATCAATTAGCGACCCGTTAACGACTCATGAAGTCAACGCGACGGGCACTTTAAATGTATTGATTGCGGCGCGCGATACCGGTGTTAAAAGGGTGGTTTACGCATCATCTTCTTCAGTTTACGGTGATACTGAGGAGTTGCCAAAACACGAGGAGATGAAACCTAACCCTAAATCTCCTTATGCGGTTGCCAAGCTGGTAGGTGAATACTACTGTCAGGTTTTTAGCAGGGTTTATGGACTGGAGGTGGTGGTTCTGCGTTATTTTAATGTTTTCGGACCACGGCAGAATCCAGACAGTCCGTATGCGGCAGTTATCCCTAGATTTTTAAGGGCACTGCGCAACGATGAGCCACTGGTTATTTATGGCGATGGTGAACAATCAAGAGACTTTACTCCGGTAGAAAATGTTGTCCGTGCCAATATCGCAGCCTGTTATGTTCCCCTTAATGACGAGTTTGCCCGATCAACAGGAAGCCGTAAAGAGGGTGAACACAATTCATCAGGCATTTCCTTTCTCCTCGCCAATGTTGGGACCGGGGAGCGTCGAACTCTAAATGAACTCGTTCGTGAACTCTGCCGTCTGTTCGACAAGCAAATTGAGCCTGTTTATGTACCGCCCCGCCCAAGCGACATAAAACATTCCCTCGCTTCAATAGAAATTCTCAAGAAACGACTCGGTTTGCAACAACTGATATCTTTTACCGAAGCCTTAACAAATCTTGTCAACGCGGGGATCGGCTAGGAGGGAAAAATCTTGCTGGTTTACCGGTTGAAACACGCGTGGAAATATTTTAAACGTGATGGTCCAGTATGGGTGGCACGAGTTACTGCTGACCACCTGGTCCAAGGTCTGTATCGACTACTGCCGCCCCCAGTCTATATGTCGCTACGGATGTTTTTCCGGCTTGGCTATTGGCCCAATATTTACCACCCGCGCTCACTCAATGAAAAGATGGTTCATAGGATGTTATTTATTTCCAATCCGTTATATTCGCTGGTAGCTGATAAGTGGCGTGTTCGCGAGTATGTTGCGCAGCGTGGTCTTGCCTATATCCTGAACGAAGTTTACTGGGTTGGTAACAATCCAGAAGAGATTCCGTTTAATGACTTACCAGACCAGTTTGTCATCAAAGCGAACCACGGCTGCCATTGGAACATCTTAGTTACAGACAAAAGTACTTTGAACCGTCAATTAACCATCAGACAGTGCCGGAAGTGGTTGTTTCAGAAGTTCAGTAAGGTGAGCCGGCTCTACGAATCGTACTACGACAGTATCCAACCATTGATTCTTGTCGAGAGATTCCTAAAAGAAGAAAAGCATGATGCTCTATTAGATTACAAGTTTCTATGTTTTCACGGTGTACCAAAGTACATATATGTTGTAGATAACTCAGGCGATAACCCGACACTGACTTTCTATGATACAAATTGGAACCAACTTAATATTCGCTATGTTTTTCCTATTGGTAGAGCCATTCGACAACCTACCAAGTTAACTGAGATGCTGGAAATTGCTGCGCAGCTGAGTAAAGATTTCGACTTTGTAAGAATTGATCTATATGCACCTAATGACCGAACCATAATTGCCGGTGAAATCACTTTGGCTCCAACAAGTGGGTTTGGTCCATTCTATCCCCGTGTATGGGATTTTCGACTTGGAGAACTATGGTAATTTACAATTCATACCGGGGAATTATAAACCTAAAAACAAAGCGATTATGATTTTAAACAATAGTCGAACACCTCCGCAAAGAGTATTTCAAAAATTCCGACTCCAGGGATTGCATGGCGGACTGAAAGCGGTCGCCTTGGTTTTATGCGAGCGGATTTTTTGGTACTTATTAGATCCTGTTACCTACACATCTATGAAATTGTTTATTACACTCGGCTATTGGCCCAATATTAAGAAACCACGCACCCTCAGTGAAAAAATTGCCCATCGCCGTATTTTTAACGCTTATCCCAATATCGATCTGGCCCGAAGAGTAGTAGACAAGTGGCGGGTCCGAGAATATGTTGCTGATATAGGTCTTAGTCAGATTCTTAACGAAGTATATTATGTAACAGACAGGCCTGAGACAATTCCTTTTGATGATTTACCCGATCAGTTTGTCGTCAAGTTGAATCGGGGTAGCGGATACAATTTATTTGTGCGGAGCAAAAGCGAGATAAACAGAGATAGATTGGTCAAGGCGCTTAAAAAATGGCTTCTTGACAAACCTTATAAGTTTACCCATGTGCCACTTGAAGATACTATAAAACCACTTATACTTATAGAGAAACTCCTCGTGGACACGAACTATGGATTTCCATTAAGTTATCGTTTTTTTGTGATCGGGGGAAAGGCCAGATTTATAGAAGTAGAACCAGGAAAATACTCTGCAGGAGGAAGACGGAGCGTCATCTATGATACCGATTGGTGCGTACTGGATTTCACAAGGGGGTTAGCCCGTGGATTTGCGGTGCCCAAGCCAACTAAGTTAAAGGAAATGGTTGAAATTGCCGAAAAACTAACGGGCAATTTTGGTTTTAGTAGGATAGACCTTTACCTGCTCAATAATAGCGAAATCAAACTGTCAGAAATTACAATATCACCGGGGGTGCTTCCTTTTAATCCCTGTAAGTATGATTTTATTATGGGTGCTTACTGGGTATAAATTCGGGTTATGTTAAAGAATAATAATTTAACTTCAACAGGTTCAGTCCGTTCAGTGGGAATCCTATCTATTCTCAGCGGTGGAAATGTGCTATTAGGGGTATTACAGGCGGTTGTGATGGCACGGTACTTTGGCACAACCCGAGGCTTGGAGGTCTTTTTTGCCGCTTCAACAATAGTTATGTTAATAAATAACCTTGCCCAGTCCAATCAATTGGCAGAGGTATTTTTACCAGTTTACCATCAGCAGGAGATTAGTAAAGGTAAAGATTACGCCTTTGGGATGGTTTCAGTTGTTATTAATCAGGTTTTATTAGCGTTTATTCCGCTATTGTTACTGATTGGGATTTTGAGCGGACTGCTCATTAAACTAATCGTGCCCGGTTTTGGAAGTTCTGATCATCTTCTTGGAAGTTTGATGTTCCGCGTGCTCGGTCCTCTTTTGCTACTTTTTAGCGTATCCAGTGTAATGCAGTGCATCTTAAATGCGGAAAGACAATTTGGTAAACCAGAGTTTATAACATCTCTTGCCTATCTGGCAAAGATTTTGGCTATTTCGTTTTTAGCAAAGCCACTTGGTGTTTGGAGTTTGGTTCTGGCGATGTGGCTCTGGGGAGTTATTAGGGCACTCGGTTTTTTCATGCTACTTTTTCGCATTGGCTACCGGTATCGATTAATACTGCGCTTAGAAGGTTTTAGACCGATGAAAGTTTACAGCCAGTTAATTGCTACATTTGTCAGTCAGACCTCTTTTCAGTTTTACAATGCAGTAATGAACGCGGCACTTTCTTATCTTCCTCAAGGGGTTTATGGGGCGTTTAAGTATGTGCAGCAGTTCTATGAAGGAATTACGAATGTAGCGGTCTTACCTATTGACAAAGTGTTTTTCACGGCTTTTTCATCGGCGTTTGCCCGGGGTGTGAAGAGAATTAGAGATATGGTATCCAATGTTTTGGGATACATATTTGCAATAGTGGCTTTCTTTAACGTGGGAATACTTGTGGCGTCAAAACCACTAATAACAGCATTATTAAAAAGCGAAAAGTTTCCTCAGAGTCATGTGGATTTAGTGGCGATGTTGCTGATCGTATTTTCTCTATTAATGTTTTTAGAGGGTAATTATACATTACTGAGACGGGTTGCGGTTACCTTAGGATATGCCAGGCCACTTTTCTTTAGTTTGTCGTTAGCCTACATTATTAATGCCATTTTTACATGGTTTAGCATTCGTTTTTGGAACATCAACGGTTTAATCGCCAGCAGGAGTTTTTTTGCAATAAGTGCGCTGGCGATATCAGCCTTAGTGTTGGGAATTCGGAGACGAGAATTCCTGGTATTCTACCCATTGGGTCGGGTGACACATTGGTTATTACCTGTTGCAGCAGGAATTCTTGCCGGGCTTGGATTAAACACATTCCTTATGCAAGTTCCGTTCTTTTCAAACCGGTTCGGTAATTTAGTTCAGACCACAGTAATTGGTAGTGTTGCGTGGTTTGTTGCGTTGCTTGTCGGATGGCTAACACAGGTGTACGAAGTAAAAATGGCGTGGAGTAAGTTTAGACAAGTGCTTTTCAACACCAGACAAGGCAGATCATGAGTAGATTTGAAACTTTCAGACTATTCTTCCTCGCCACAGTTTTAGGTTTAATGCTTTTTTCTCCTTCAATAAATGGGAAGCTGGTCTTTGTATTCACTCTTATCGCCATCATTATAAATTTGGCGCTATGTTTTTTGAAAGGAAGCTCTATCTACGACTTATCAATTTGGTGGCAGGTTGGGTATATCTACTTTGTTCTCATTGAAGGCATATTTAACGGCGATACGGTTGCAGCACAAGTTGGCGCTGAAAATTATAATATGGCTGCAACACTGTTAACCGGTTCCCTAACATCTTTCTTGTTGGGGTATGCGATAATTAAACCCAGTTCTAAAAGATATCTTGAAGAAATTCATATAAAAAATAATTCCTTATTTCATATCGTCATAGCGGCGGGAATTACACTTTTCTTGATAATGCATTATGGTGTTTTCACTAATTTACTTATTCATGGCAGGCGATTCACCATACATGCCCTGGAAAGAAGCCTCTCTTTAGGTGAAACGAGAAGTCTTGACAAAATTATCATAGATACCGTCATCTCCATAATAATTATTTTCTTCCCGGCTCTTATAGCCTATTACCTCTGTATAGTAAAGAAACAACGAGTCATTATTGCATTACTGCTGAGTTTACCGTTGATTTTTTATGCTTTCCTAACAAGGACGAGGTTTGTATTCGGATTTTCTATTTTAGGCTTTTGTGTTGCCAGTGGACTAATAATGAGACCTGGTAGAAAAGAAGCAGGAAGATTACTTATTCTTAGCATCGCGATTTTAGTTTTTAGTTACATCCAGAAATTAACAAGGTTAGGTGCGATTGAGTATGAAACCATTATGGGCAACCTCCCAAAGGAAAGGTGGGTTAACGTGGAAGGTGTTGTCCGAACCCTAAGTCTTTACGTTGCTTACATAAGAAACCACGGTCCCTTGTGGGGTGGTGAAATCAGTATGCTATTAAAAGCTTGGATTCCACGAATCATCTGGCCAGACAAGCCTACTCTCGCCGGTCATTGGCTTATAAGGGAAATAATGCCCATATCAAGCTACGCACACACAGTTTCCGGTTCATTTGCGTATGTAACTTTTGTGGATTTTGGATACCATGTTGGTATGATACTTAATGGCATCTGGGGAGTCATTTTGGCTTTATTAAATAATAAGTTTGTTTTAAAAAGCAAATCAGACGCAGCAAACCCCAGCAGAATGGTTGTCGGTATAATCCTCGCAACCTCTCTATTCGCTGTTCGTTCCTTGATCACGGCATTCATACATTTTATACCGGTCTTTTTATTCTACCTTTTAATAGTTCGTCTTTTTTTTGTTTTTCGGAAAAGAACGGCCGTATCAGAAACCACCAATCAAGTAACTAATACATTTAAAATAATAGGAATTAGAAATGGACGAACAGTTTGAATTTCGGGTTTGGGATCCATCGGATGAAGCGATAGTTGACCAGTTCGTTGATGTCATCAAGGAAGCGTTTGGCGCGGAGAGGATGGATACCAGTAAAAGAAAGGAACAGTTTCTCTGGTATCATAAAATGAACCCGATGGGGACATCAATTGTTACTTATGCGGTGGATAAGGAGAGTGGTTTAATTGCTGCGATAAGGCCGTTGTGGTGGGGAAGGGCGGTTTATGATGGAGAGTCTTATTTCTTTGTTCAGGCAGTCAACGCTTCGACTCGGCCCCGCTATCAGAAACTGGGGCTACTTAGAATTTTAACAAAAATGGCACTGGAGATCGCCTCAGAAAGAAAAGCCAGTTTCATGTATGCTTTCCCCAACCTGGGAAGCGGTACTTATCGAGGATACACAAAACTTGGTGCTCAAGACCTCGGTTCATTTAACTATCTGGTTAAACCCGTGAGAAAGCGATTGCGGATGTTATACCTTTTACTGGCACACAAAGATCGGTTAAAGCGTTTCCAGACAAGGACTGACAATTTTGAGTTTTCGGATTTGCCCAGCGATTTGAATGAAGTTTTAAAAATTAGAGAAAAGTGGCGCGGTATATGGTATGGTGGCCGGGATGTTGACTATTATCGTTGGCGGATAATCGTCTGTCCGAGTTGGAAATACGAACTGGTTGAAAATGATGATATTATTGCCTTTATCCGCCGTGGTATCCGGGGCGATTTGAATGAGATCCAATTGTCAGAGATGCTCTTTCGGGTTGAAGGCAAACAAATATCCCGCAGTATAAAAAGGTTATGTCAGATGCTCAAAGAAAGATACGAACCTGATCTTATATCGATCGCGCTTACACACTGGCATCCTTATTACAATGATTTTCGGAACAGTGGTTTTTACCGAGCCCCAGATAGAACTCGATTGCTCACCTTACCGCTGGTTGGCTGTCCTAACGAACTAAAAGACAGCCCTTGGGCGTTATCCAGTTTGGATTACGACAACCATTGAGGCAGTTTCTTAAAAGAATACTATTATTAACTGTCGGACATTGGTTTAAAATCCGCGGGGCGAGGATCATTTATTTCCATAGTGTAGATTCCAGGCATCCTTATGGCACCCGTCCGGAAGTATTCCGTTCGATGATGAAATTAATCGCTGATGGTACTAAAGATGTGGTAACCATCGGGGAGTTAGGAACTCGTCTGTATAACAAGGAGGTGATTGATAACTGTTTAGTGATTACTTTTGACGATGGGTATGCTGATAATGCAGAGATCGCACTGCCGATATTAAAGGAATATGGATTAAGAGCCACATTTTTTGTCGTGGCAGGATTGATAAAAGATACCAGTTATGTCCCGGATGATCCCCAACGTAGGCATCGTTTGTATCCGGCGTTAAAAATTATGTCCAAGAGTCAGATACGAGCGTTAGCCGATTCTGGAATGGAAATCGGTAGCCATAGTTTTTCGCACCGTTATATGAAAAGAGATGGCAGGAAGAAAGTCCGGCAGGAGTTACGGGACAGCAAGAAACTGTTAGAAGATTTGATCGGTAAGCCAGTGGTTTCATTTGCCTTCCCCAATGGCGAGGTGCCCCTTAATGCTCGGGAAATACTTCAAGAAGAAGGGTATCGACAAGCGGTTACCACCCAATGGGATTGTGTTACACCAAATAGCGACCCATATTTACTACCCCGTCAGGTTATTTATCACTACGATTCGCTGACCGATCTCAAAAAGAAATTAATGGGACAGTATGATTATCTGAGATTGATTCATCGGCTAAAAGTCAATACATGAAGGACAAGACCAAAGTCCTGATTCATACCATTCCTCGCTGGAGTGGAGGTTATTTGACACATCTAAAAGGAATCTTAAGTAACGGTGTTGTGCCAGAAGATATGCGAATCTTCGTGCATGGCAGTCGGGGTCTACAGAATGACCTCGGTTCCATTGATGACGCGGTAGAATTCGTTGTTGACAATCATATTCCGATAAACCCATTTTACCGCAATATTTGGCGGAATATTAACTTACCTCGGATAATTAAAATGCTTTCCCCGGATGCGCTTTTTTCCCCTGATGGATTTGTCCTGAAAGGAAGAAAGAATCTGCCAATTCAGATTGCGATGTGTCGTAATCTACAGCCCTTTCTTCGAGAGGAAAGAAGCCGTATACCAGTCTACCGGTTTGACCGGATGCGTCTCGAGATGTTGAATCGGTCATTGCTCCGCTGGTTTGAGCGGGCTGATGGCGTAATATTTCTGAGTGAATACGCCAGAGAGGTAGTTTTAAACAACGGTGCTAAAATCAAAGAGAGTATCGTAGTTCCCCACGGCATTGCTGAGACGTTCCGTCAGCAACCTAAGAAAAAGATTTTATCCGAAAAACCAGTCCTACTTTATATTTCTGATTTTCTGGAGTATAAGTTTCAATGGAATGTGGCACGCGCCATAGACATTCTGCGCAAGGAGACCAAAATCAATTTTACCCTTAAACTCGTAGGCCGGATGTCAGGATTGGGCAAAAAGATGTTTGAGCCGGTACTGCAGGAATTAAAGAAACCGAACTGGTTAGTAATAACCGATTATGTTCACCACTCCCAGATTCATCGTTTATACCACGAGGCGGATCTGTTTATATTTGCTTCAACAGTTGAGAACTTTCCCAATATTCTCCTTGAGGCGATGACTTCTGGACTTCCCATTGCCTGTTCTAATCGTCGACCAATGAAGGATATTTTGGGGGAAGCGGGAGTGTACTTTGAGCCAGCAGATCCTAACTCAATTGTTTGTGCAGTCAAAAGATTGTTAACCGATGATGAACTCCGGTTTCGTTGTGCCAAGGATGCTTACCAACGGGCATTTGTCTATACTTGGCAGCGGACTGCCAGCAAAACATTTGAATTCATCCGTTTTTTGATCGATAAGGCAAGAACATAAAGTTACTTAGCGCTCTTGACTAAATGCATAAAGAGAGTATAGTTTATAATATGTTTCAAGATCAGAAATTGCTGATCACCGGTGGCACCGGTTCATTCGGGAACGCGGTTTTAAACCGTTTTCTCCAGACCGATGTCAATGAGATTCGCGTATTTAGTAGAGATGAGAAGAAGCAAGAGGATATGCGGATAAAATATGCCAATCCCAAATTAAAGTTCTACATCGGCGATGTGCGGGAATATGACAGTGTAATAGCGGCGATGAACGGTGTTGACTATGTCTTTCATGCTGCAGCCCTGAAACAAGTGCCGTCGTGTGAATTTTATCCCCTCGAAGCAATTCGGACGAATGCGCTGGGCGCAGAAAATGTTATGAATGCTGCCATGGCAATGAGCGTGAAACGAGTTGTTTTGCTCAGTACCGACAAAGCGGTTTATCCTATAAATGCGATGGGGATGTCCAAGGCACTAATGGAAAAACTGATGGTGGCAAAGTCCCGGATTGTTAATCCGGGAAAAACCGTAATCTGCGCTACCAGATATGGAAATGTTATGGCTTCGCGTGGTTCAGTGATACCACTTTTCATCGAGCAGATCAAGGAGGGACGACCACTTACCGTAACCGATCCGAATATGACCCGATTTATGATGAGTATGGATCAGGCAATTGATCTTGTTCTCTATGCCTTTGAAAATGGTCAACCAGGCGACATTTTTGTCCGCAAGTCTCCCGCGGCCACAATCGGAACACTTGCCGAAGCACTGAGGTTAATTTTTAAAGCTAACAATCCCCTCAAGATTATCGGCACTAGGCACGGTGAAAAGTTATATGAGACTTTGCTCACTCGTGAGGAGATGGCACGGGCGGAAGATTTAGGTGATTATTACCGGATTGTACCTGATACGCGGGATTTGAATTACGGCTTATATTTTACCGAAGGGAGGTATGATATATCACTCAAAGAAGATTACAATTCCCATAACGCACCGAAACTCGATTTAGATGAACTGATTAAACTATTACTCCAAGTTGACTATGTCCGGGAGGAGTTGAACAAAATTTCACCTCGACGATGAAGAAGATTCTGGTTACCGGTTCAAATGGTTTTATCGGGAAAAATCTCGTTACTGCGTTCTTGGAGCAGAAGGTGTTTACAGTTACGACTTACGAAGTCGCTGATCCACCGGCAAAGTTAAAAGAACATTTACAAGCCGCAGAGGTCGTTTTTCATTTGGCGGGTGTCAACCGCCCTCAGCATCCGGATGAGTATGCAACCGTGAATATTGGTTTGACCAAAACTATTGTTGAGTTGCTCATTGAAGTCAAGCATTATCCGGTAATCGTATTTTCCTCATCGGTTCAGGCACAGTTAAACAATCCCTATGGGATCAGCAAACTTAAAGCTGAAGAGGAACTTCAGAATTATGCGCAACGCACGGGCGCGGTAGTTTATCTTTTCCGACTACCCGGGGTATTTGGCAAATGGTGTCGGCCGAATTATAATTCAGTGGTCGCGACTTTCTGTTATAATATCGCCCATAACCTCGATATCACGATTTCCGAACCGACACACGAAATCGAACTAGTTTATATTGATGATGTAATTAAAGCCTTTCTCAAGACGGTTGAGGACGATCGGTGCGGCACCGAAAGAGTGATCCGGAGCCAAGTAGTGCCAACCTTTCGGATTACACTTGGTGCCTTAGCGGAGAAGATTCGTGAATTTAAGGCGAGCCGAGATAATTTGATGCTACACGATTTCAGTGATCGGTTTACAAAGTATCTCTATGCCACCTATCTGACATATTTAGATAATACTGACTTTGCTTACGAACTGGTGCCCAAACTCGATGAGCGGGGGATGTTGGTTGAGTTACTTAAGTCAAAGCATTTGGGACAGATTTTTGTTTCCAGAACCAAACCCGGTATTACGCGCGGCAATCATTATCATCATACCAAAGCAGAAAAGTTTTGTGTTATTGAGGGTGAAGCCATTCTTCGGTTTCGGCATATTCTGGGCAAAGAGGTTTTTACTTATCACCTATCAGGGAAAAATCCGCAGGTCGTTGATATTCCCCCAGGGTATACTCACTCAATTGAGAATGTCGGACAATCGGAGATGATTGTGCTATTCTGGGCATCGGAACCGTTTGATCCCACTGCTGCTGATACCTACCATGCGGAGGTGCTAATTGACTAAACTGAAGGTTATGACCGTTGTGGGAACACGACCAGAAATTATCCGTCTGTCACGGGTCATCGTCCGTCTTGATCAGGAGACCGACCATATTCTTGTCCACACCGGTCAGAACTACGATTTCGAATTAAACGAAATATTTTTCCAAGAGTTGGAGATTCGTAAACCAGATTTCTTTTTAAATGCTGCCGGAAAAACGCCCTGCGAAACCATTGGCAATGTGATTTGCCGGACCGACGAAATTCTGGCGAAAGTTCACCCTGATGCGTTACTTGTCCTCGGTGACACGAATAGTTGTCTTGCGGCTTATCCGGCGAAACGTCATAAGGTTCCGGTTTTTCATATGGAGGCGGGTAATCGTTGTTTTGATGACCGCGTGCCCGAAGAGATAAACCGTCGACTAATTGATCATATCGCGGATATAAATATGCCCTATAGCGACATCGCTCGAGAATATCTGCTGCGGGAGGGTATTCCCGCTGACCGGATAATCAAAACCGGCAGTCCAATGTACGAAGTGCTAAACTACTATATGGACAAGATTAAGGCATCGGATGTGTTAAAACGGTTGTGCCTTCAGGAACGAGGTTTTTTTCTAATCAGTTCCCACCGCGAGGAGAATATTGAGGACGAACAACAATTCAGCGGTTTGGTGCGTATACTACGAGGTTTATCCAATACCTTTAAAAAACCGGTGATCGTTTCTACTCACCCTCGAACGCGCAAGAAGTTGGTTGCTTCCGCTGTGAAACTACCACCGCAGGTTAATCTACTTAAGCCCCTTGGCTTTTTGGATTATGTTAAATTACAGATGAACGCCAGTGCGGTTCTTTCTGATAGCGGAACAATAACCGAAGAATCGTCAATTCTCAACTTCCCAGCACTCAACATCCGTCAGACTCATGAACGGCCCGAAGGTATGGAAGAAGGGGCGGTGATGATTACCGGAATGAATTGGCAGAGAGTCGAGCAGGGCTTAAAAATCCTTGGCTCTCAGAAACGGGGTGAAACAAGAACACTGCGTATCGTTGCTGACTACGGTGTTTCCAATGTTTCGGAGAAGGTGGTGAGAATTATTTTGAGTTACACCGATTATGTGAAGCGCTATGTCTGGCATATCTCGATTTGAAATCTCCCTTGTCCGGTGAAACAGATTTATCTCATTACTTATTCTTATCCGCCAGAAAACTCGATATTTATCCCTGATTTGGTTAAGCACTTTGCCACTCGGGGGTATAAGATAACGGTCTTCGCGCCGTTTCCCACCCGTCCCTTGGGCAAATTATACCCGGGGTTTAGAATGCGGTGGTGCACGGTGAAAGACGAGCAAAATGTTAGAGTTATCAGAAGCTATCATTTTATATCCAAACGCTCGACCCCGCTCTCTCGTTTTTGGGAAAATGTTTCCTTTGGATTATCATCGTCATTACAATTGGTAATTGAATTGATTACCCATGGGAAACCGGATGTGGCGTTTATGAAGACCTGGTGGATATTTGCGCAAAATATGAATAGTCTGATCCTCAAATTATGGCGGATTCCGATTGTCGCAACTGTGCTTGATATTTATCCAGAGTCACTCACAGAAAAAGGAATTATCAACAGCAGAAATGTTTTATCCCGGATTATGTTCTGGTTAGACCGTTTTCATCTTCGACGGTGTTGTTATATTACCACACTATCACCCGGGATGGCAGAGTATCTGACTAAAACCAGGTTTTTACCGCAAGAAAAAGTCCACGTTGTTCCCAATTACATCGATGAAACGGCATTTAATTCACCGATTGACCCCAATGAGTTTCGTCGTCTTCATAATATCCCATCGGATACCTTTGTTGCTATGTTCGCAGGGACGCTGACTTTATCTGCAGGTTTAATGATGTACATTGAGGTGGCAAAGTTGATTCAAGACCGGAGTGATATCAAACTGATGCTGGTTGGCGATGGTTCATTACGCAAACAATTGGAACAGGAGATCAAGAAGAATAAACTGACTAACATCCAAGTTATATCTCCACTATTGCCCGAACAAGTTCCAGTTGTTCAGGCCGGTGCGGATGTAATGCTATTGAGTCTAGCAGGCAATATGGCGGTCAGTGCGGTACCATCAAAACTGGTTTACTATATGGTTTCTGCGAAGCCGACAATCGCCAGTGTCAACGGTTTAAACGAAGCGGCACGGATTATCAGAGAGGCAAATGCCGGTTTTGTCTTGCCCCCCGAAGACCCGGTAGCGGTAGCGAATCTGCTTAGAGAATTACCCGAGCGGCGCCGGGAATTGAACCAGCTGGGTTTAAATGGCCGCCATTACGCATTGGAAAATTTTACCGCTCAGAAGGTGATTCCCAAATTAGCGAGTTTAATTGAGGGGGCAGCCCGATGAATCTCGTATATCGACACTTTAAAAGGGTAATTGATGTTGTTGGTGCCGTCTTCGGTTTGATAATTTTCTCTCCGTTGTTGTTAATCGTGGCAATTCTAATCCGGTTAACGATGGGCAAACCGGTGTTGTTCAAACAGATCCGACCCGGACTGTACGAGAGACCGTTCACAATTTATAAGTTCCGGACCATGAGCAATGTCCAGACCACACAAGGGAAACTTCTGTCCGATGAGGCGCGACTTACGAAACTCGGTGCACTTCTGCGTAGAACCAGTTTAGATGAACTGCCGGAACTTTGGAATGTTTTGAGAGGAGATATGAGTTTAGTTGGACCGCGACCGCTTTATACTAAGTATCTACCATATTATTCCTCACGAGAAAGGCTTCGCCATGCGGTGCGACCAGGGATCACTGGTTTAGCACAGGTGTCAGGACGAAATCTGGTTGACTGGGATAAACGGTTAGAGTTAGATGTTCAATATGTTAAAAATATGTCTTTAGCCTTAGACATCAAGATTTTATTATTAACAGTGCTGAAAGTGTTAAAAAAAGAGGGAGTCGCACTTCAAAATATCAGTGATTTAGATCTCCACCGAAAAGAAATGAGAGGAGAAAACCTTGGTTGAACAGCGAATGCTCAAGCCGTTATTTCAAGAAATGTCCGGATTAAAGGTGGAATACGGGATTTCTTTGGCTGTTATCCGTGATGACCTGTTTCCATACTACTATGGTGGTAACAAAGCGCGGAAATTTTTGTATATAATCAAAGAAATTGAAAAAAATGGTTACGATGCAGTAGTAACCACAGGTAGTACGCAATCCAATCATTGTCGCGTCGTTGCCATAGGATGTGCAGCGCGGGGGGTTCCTTGCGTGCTGGTCCTGCACGGTGAAGGAAATTTCCATCACCCCCAAGGAAACGAACTACTGATGAGATTATCCGGTGCACAGATCATTTACACAACCCCAGATAGAATTTCGCTGACGATTATGGATACTTTAAAGGCACTTAAGAAAAACGGCTATAAACCGTATGCGCTACCTGGTGGCGGACACTGTTTGGCCGGGGCATTTGCTTATTGGGAAGCAATGCTGCAACTGGCACCAATCTGTCAAAAACGACGCTGGATTCCTGACTACATCTTTCTTGCCAGTGGGACCGGTGGAACTCAGACAGGAATACTGGCAGGCGTGAAAAAATTGCAATGGGACACGAGGGTGGTAGGGGTATCGGTTGCGCGTCAGCATCAAAAGGGGATTGTCGCTGTCGCTGAGTTGTACCGGGAGCTTGCGGCAAGAGTTAACATCCAATACTGCGGTGGAGAGATCATTTTTCGAGATGATTGGGTTGGGCGAGGATATGGTAAATATAATCAGAAGATACTGAGAACTATCGCCTCTGTCGCACGGAAGGAGGGAGTCTATTTAGACCCTACCTATACGGGTAAAGCCTTTTACGGGATGCTGGCTATGATCAAAAATGGTGAAGTTGCCCCGGGGTCGAAGGTATTATTCTGGCATACCGGGGGGGTGTTTAATCTTTTAGCAGCGAAGACGGCGATTGAAAGTTATTTATGAATGTTATTATTACCTGTGCTGGAAGGAGAAATTATCTAATTAAATATTTCAAAGCGGCGCTCGGTTCAACCGGCTTGGTCTACGCTGGAGATGCGGATCCTACCGCGCCTGCGCTCTACGAGGCTGACCGAGGTTTTATTATGCCCTCCATTGATGATGTTAATTACATCAACGAGTTACTGAAACTGTGCCGGGCTAACCGGATTCAATTGGTGGTGCCCACTACCGATTTAGAATTACCGCTATTGGCGGAGCATCGGGATGAGTTCCTCACCTTTGGTACTGTACCGTTAATCTCCTCCGAAACGGTGGTTAACATCTGCTTTGATAAATGGCGGACCGCGGACTTTTGTTACCGGTCAGGGGTCGGTTATCCACGGACATTCCTGAGATTGGAGGAGACACGGCAGGCGGTTGAGAATGGCATAGTTTCATTTCCCCTGGTAGTGAAACCACGGTGGGGCAGTGCTTCCATCGGCATTGAATTCGTTGAAGATGAGGAGGAACTGGGGATAGCTTATCAATTGGTTAACAAGCGTATCGCCAGAACAGTCTTGGCTAAAATTAATGTTGGCCAATTGGAAAACAGGGTGTTGATTCAAGAAGCACTGACAGGTCAGGAATTCGGAATTGATGTTGTTAACGATTTAAATGGCAAATTTTGTGGCGTTTTCATACGAAAAAAGATTGCGATGCGTGCAGGGGAGACCGATAAGGCAGAAACTGTCGATGAGCCGGTTCTTTTTAAATTAGGGCAAAAGATCAGCGAGCACCTGAAACACATCGGTAATCTTGACTGCGACATATTCCTGTCCGGATCGCGCAGCTGGTTGTTAGAAATGAATCCCCGTTTTGGTGGGGGTTATCCATTTTCCCATCTTGCGGGTGCGGATTTGCCCCGGGCAATTGTCGCCTGGATAAAAGGGGAAAAAGTAAATTTAGACTGGTTGCGACCCAAACCCGGGGTAATTGCAGCAAAGTACTACGAGCTCAAAGAAATCGGTTTTAATACGGAAAAGAGTTAGTCTTATGAAGCGGATTTATCTTTCACCGCCTCATATGTGCGGAAAAGAGATTGAATATGTAAAGGAGGCTTTCGCCTCGAATTGGATTGCACCTATGGGACCGATGGTGGAGGCGTTTGAAATGGAGTTTGCCAAACTGATTTGTGTTCCCTATGCTACCGCCCTTTCATCGGGTACAGGGGCTCTCCATCTCGCACTGCGAATCGTATTACAGCAAACACCTTCTAATTCTAACCTTTATACCACAGAGGTAATCTGTCCGACGTTGACTTTTTCTGCCTCTGCCAATGTCATTATCTACGAAGGATGTCAGCCGGTTTTCATTGACAGCGATCCGAAAACCTGGACGATAGACCCGAATCTTCTGGCTGAAGAACTCGATGACTGTGCCCGGAGGGGTAGGTTACCCCGGGCGGTCATTACGGTTGACCTTTATGGCCAGTGTTGTGATTACGAGCCAATTATAAAAAAGTGTGAAGAATATGGCGTACCGGTAATAGAAGATGCAGCTGAGGCACTTGGTGCCACATATCAGGGACGTTATGCAGGTAACTTTGGTGTTGCCGCTGCTTTTTCTTTTAACGGTAATAAGATTATTACCACTGCTGGGGGAGGAATGCTGGTTTCTCATAATAAGATGATCACTGACAAAGCCCGTTTCCTTGCTACACAAGCCCGGGATCCGGCACCGCATTACCAGCATTCAGAAATCGGGTTTAATTATCGGCTGAGTAATATCCTGGCAGCAATTGGTTTAGGGCAGTTGACCGTGTTGAATGAACGGATTGCTGTACGGCGACGTAACTTTAAGTTTTATCAGCAATTGCTTGGTGATTTACCTGGTATTGGGTTTATGCCCGAGGCACCTTACGGAAAATCAAGCCGATGGTTGACCTGTATCACTATCGATCCAAAGGAGTTTGGTGCAACCGTGGAGGATGTGCGCCTGGCTCTGGAACGAGAAAATATTGAGGCAAGACCTATCTGGAAGCCACTGCATCTCCAGCCGGTTTTTCAGCACTGCCGGCGCCGAGGTGGGGATGTCGCAGAGAAACTGTTTGCGAGTGGTCTGTGTTTGCCAAGTGGTTCGGCATTAACAGAAGCAGAGCTGGAACACATCTGCACCATCATCCGGCAAACAATGGGTAGGGGAGTGCGCCGTTAAGTGGTTTGTCGTCTAACTTTTTAAGCCAACAGGTTACGGGCGATGACAATGCGCTGGATTTCTGAAGTGCCTTCGTAAATCTCCATACATTTGGCATCCCGGTATAGCCGTTCAACCGGATACTCTTTGGTATAACCATAGCCACCCAAAATCTGAACCGCCTCTCGGGTAACTTCAACCGCGGTGGTAGCAGCAAACAGCTTTGCCATCGCTGACTCTTGGCTGAATCGGGGTTTGCCAGTGTCCTTCTGATTAGCAGCATAGTAGACCAGAAGTCTTGATGCCTGAATCTTTGTTGCCATTTCCGCCAGTTTTGCCTGAATCATTTCGAATTCACAGATGGGCTTACCGAATTGTTTGCGTTCGCGGGAATAGGCGATGGACTTTTCCAATGCAGATTGTGCGATACCGACCGCCTGGGCACCAATATCAATACGGGAAACATCAAGTGTGCCGAGGGCAATTTTGAAACCAGCATTAATTTCACCCAGTACATTTTCTTTTGGTACCTCGCAATCCTCAAATATCAGTTCACAGTTGGCGGTGGCACGCAGACCGAGCAGGTCTTCATGCTTACCAAGCGAAAAGCCGGGAAAGTCTCGTTCCACGATGAAGGCAGTTACACCTCTACTGCCCAGTTCTGGTGCGGTTTTGGCAAAGACGATAAACAGCTGGGCTGCACCTGCATTGGTGATGAAACGTTTGGAGCCGTTGAGTATGTACTTATCACCTTTGAGTACCGCTCTGGTTTCCATTGATGCGGGGTCCGAACCCGCATTGGCTTCGGTGAGACCAAAGGCACCGAGTAATTCACCTGTTGCCATTCTTGGTAGATAGCGCTGTTTTTGCTCCTCTGTTCCCCAATTAACAATGGGCCAGGCGGCAAGGGTGTTATGGACAGCGGTGATCACACCGGTGGAACTGCAACCGCGCGAAACCTCTTCAATCGCGATCGCCAGGGAAACAAAGTCAAACTGGGCACCACCATATTTTTCCGGAATAGTCATACTCAATAGTCCTAACTCCGCCAGTTTTTTAATGGTCACTGTGGGAAACTCCGCGCTGGCATCAAGCGCCGCGGCCTGGGGCTCCAATTCTTTCTGGGCAAAATCACGGACCATATTGCGGAGCATTATCTGGTCTTCAGTCAAATTAAAGTCCATTTTTACCTCCTATGTTGCTTTTAAAACTTCCTTGGCGATGATCAGTCTCATTATCTCTGAAGTGCCTTCGCCAATTTCCCCCAATTTGACATCCTGGTAAAGCCGTCCAAGAGTAGAGCTGTTTTTTAACGTGTCAAAACCAATGGTGCTGATCGCGGTATTCACCGCCCGCACCGCGGTCTCGGAGGCAAAAAGTTTGGCAAAGGCGCACTGTTCGTCAGCCCGTATCCCCGCATCTTTGGTTATCGCTGCATCATAGACTAACAGCCGGGCAGCGGCAACCTCGGTTGCCACATCGGCGATTGCCTTAGCAGTCTGCTGGGAGTGTTCTCTGCCTTTTGCCCATTCGATCAGGCTGTCAAGCGCACACTGCGCCATACCGAGACAGAAGGCGCCGATGGAGATTCTGCCGCCGTCCAGTGTCTCCATAAATATCCGGTAACCGCCATACTCTGTCCCCAGCACATTCTCTTTAGGCACAAAGAGGTCTTCAAAAGCCAGTTCAACGGTATTGGAGCCTTTTAATCCCAGTTTATTTTCCTCTTTAGCAACAATGAAACCTTTTGATTTTGTCTCCACAATGAAACAGGTGATCCCTTTTTTGCCAAGTTTCCGGTCTAGGGTTGCAGCAACGATGACCGTGCCCGCATAGGCGGCATTGGTGATGAACCTTTTGGAGCCATTGATGATGTACCCACCGTCAGTCAGCCGCGCCGTGGTTTCAACACCGGCAGCATCACTGCCCGCATTGGGTTCGGTTAGCCCGAATGCTCCCAGATAATCACCACGGGCAAGCGGTGGTACAAACCGCCTTTTCTGTTCCTCAGTGCCGAATTTGATAATTGGGTAAGTTCCCAACGAGGTGTGAGCAGCAACGGTTAGACCAGTGGATGCGCAGGCACGTGAAATCTCCTCGACCACAATGGCATAGGCAAGATGGTCAAAACCAAGCCCGCCAAGTTCCTTAGGCCATGGGATACCCAGGTAACCTTTCTTTGCCAGCGCCCGGATATTTTCCATCACGAATTTGTGATTTAGGTGGTATTCTTGGGAACGCGGGGCAATCACTGATTGCGCAAATTCCCGGACCTCTTTTTGGAATCGTTGATGTTCAGCCGAAAGGATCAATTTGCCTCTTTTCTTAGTTTAGATTTAGATATAATAATGTTCTGGATCAATCTCGGTACGGAGCAGGTGGAGCTGTTCGTCAGTTGGTTCGGGATTGGTGACGATATCGTCGGCAATCAGTAGTTCAAAGCCGGTATTGGCAATTACCTGTTCAACCGTTACACCGGGATTCAAGCCGATGAGCCGCATCCGTTTCGACTCCGGTTCGAAATCCATTAGTCCGAGGGAGGTAACTACCCGGTAGGGTCCGGTATTGGGTGGCAGACCGGCTTTTTCTCGGGCACCGGGACCGGTTAGATACCCCGGGGTGGTTAAAAAGTCAACTTTCGGAACAAATCTCCTGGTATCGTGCTGACGGACAATGATGATGTTTTTCCAGCAGTGCGAGCCGACATCGTTGGCACCACCCGATCCCGGAAGTCGAACTTTTGGTGGCCAGTATTGGCCAATCACAGTAGTGTTTAAGTTGCCATACATATCAATTTGGGCCGCACCAAGAAAGCCGTATTCGATAAATCCGCGCTGGGCGGTCTCCATTATATCACAGATACCTGATGCTGCCAGTGCCCGGTGAAAAGTTCTTGATTCACCTACCGCGAGCGGTAGTTTTTCCAGCGAGGCGCCAGTGCCACCAAATTCAAAAATGGCGACCAAATTGGGAGCATGGGTCTTCTTTGCCAGCGCGGCAGCCAGCATCGGAATGCCGGTGCCGATGAATGCAGTTGTGCCGTCCTCCATCAGACTGGCAGCGAGACAGATGAGGAATTCGGTTTCGTTGTATCTTTTCATATTACCGACCTCCAATTTTCTCCTCTAGTTCCTTGAGTCGGCCTCTGCCGACCAGTTCAATATACGTTTCGTGGCTTTTACAGCCGTAGATCCATTTGTCAAGATACGCCCGTGTCTTCTCCGGATCAGCCGAGTCCTGATAGAACGATAGCATATGCTCATCATCCCGCCAGTAGCGATAGCACATCTCACCCGGATGCGAGCCATATTTGGCAACGACCACCGCATCTACCAGGTAATAGGGGATAACGGTTCTTTCCGGATATTTCCGGATCTCCTCGGTTGAGATTAGCTCTTCGGCGGAGACAATCAGTTTCTTTGAAGCCCGTGCCAGTTCCAGGGCAAAACCGGATATGCCTTCAATCCGGCAGTTACCAACCTCATCTGCCTGATGTACATGGATCAAACCAACATCAAGGTAGAGAGCGGGTAAAAGACAGATCGGCTTACCGGTCCATGGGTCTTCAACTACCTTTGCTGCCGAGTACTTTAAAGTGTCGGTACCGAGCATCGATCGTACCGGGATAAATGGCATGCCCATTGCTGCGGCTTTGAAACGCCAGGAGATTGCCGCATTTGACCATTCAGTGGTTTTCACCCTGCCCGATTCCACCGCCCGGCGCAGGATATGAGAGATGCCGTAGACCTCCCAGCCGATATAAGTTATGTCAAGGGTATCAACCAGATCCGCAGCCAGCAGGAGGTCAAGTTCATGAACTCCCTGTCCCGCAACCCGCAGATGCTTCTTACCCTGACGGATTAACTCCCTGACGAGTGACATCGGTCCCCGGACTGTACCGTAAAGTTCGGTGCCGATGTAATCACCATCATGGACAAAACGGGCAATCGCCTCCTGTTCGTTCATCACCTTGGGGACCAGACGGGTGTTTTTATGCTTATACACCCATTCCCGGAAGCCATCTGGATCAGGTGGCTGAAAAAGCTCTCCGATACCTGATTCAAGTAACTTCATAATTTCCTCCATTCATAGCTATTTGACCCAGTGGTCGTTCGATAACACAAGTTTCATATTAAAAAATAAATTGCCATTGTCAATTTTTCCCAAATCTCGGGGTGATAATTCCACGGTTTACCCAAAGAAACTAATCCAGCCTCTAATCTCCAAGACACCGCTACTAATAGATTATTTTTTAACCTTTAGGTTAAATTTTTACTGCGGCGGTTTTTGGTTTATCTTCTTGAAAAACAGGTGGTTAGTTTGATTTTGGGCGAATTTTAGACCCCGTCCCCACTACGGTATCCACAATGGCTTACAAAATCCTTGCCGATCGGGTCTCGGGCAGGTTAGAGGTGATGTTTCGGGCGCTGCTTTTTCTCGGATTTGGATGTGCGGTAATGGCTATGGTTTGGTCTATTCTTGAGATTTCGGCTGTCGCACCGAACCGGTGATGGATTATAGCGATAATTTGAATAGTGCTAACCGCAATGGTTTTATGTAGCATAACCACTCAGATTAAGAGATGGGTTGATAATTAATTTGACAAGTTTGAAATGATGGGTATCCTTTTATCCAGGAGGTAATTATGAAGAAACCGTTTTTGCTGGTGATGTTTCTGCTCAGTTATTGTCTGAATGCCGAAACCGGGCAAATCGCCAATTCTTCACCCTGGTCAAAAAAGAATCTCCGACACCGGTTCAGTCAGCGGAAAACCGGGCAAAAAGAGTTGTTCACCCGTTTCCCATTTTCCCGGTTAGACCTTTCCCGACAGGAGGCTCTTTTCCGCCGGCTGAATCAGGCTAAGCATCAGCCAGCTACTACCGGTTCTTTTCAATTACCGGAATTTCTTTTTGATACGACGCAGGTTTTGGGTTCTGCACCCGGGGATCAGGATTTTGCCAGCGTTGCTTTTGATGGTAGAAACTATTTTGTCGTCTGGCAGGATTTAAACCGCTACCAGATTGTGGGTGCAAGGATATCACCCGGCGGAACCCTGCTTGATACTTTTGGAATTTTGCTCTGTCCTGATTGGTATGGCCAGATATATCCGGCGGTGGCTTTTGACGGAAGTAATTACATGGTGGTCTGGTCGGACTTTCGTTCTGGTGATTTGGATATATTTGGCGCACGGGTAACTCCGAATGGTGTGGTACTTGACCCGGAAGGATTTCCAATATCAACTGCGATTGATTTCCAGCTTGCACCTGCAGTTATTTTTGACGGTACCAATTATCTTGTTGCGTGGAATGATTACCGGTCGGGTGGTTATGAATCTGATATCTATGCTGCCCGGGTAACGTCAGATGGGGAGGTGCTTGATCCGGATGGGATCGCGATTTGTACCGAGCCTTACAATCAAACCATCTTACACAGTATTGGTTTTGACCGCACAAACTATCTTTTGGCCTGGCATGATGATCGGGATGGTGATGAGTATTATGATATCTATGGCGCACGCGTCAGTCGGAACGGCACAGTTATTGATCCAAACGGGTTTGTGGTTTCTAACGCCAGCAATAATCAGATGTACCCCCAGGTCCAGTTTGGCGGTACGGATTATCTGGTGGTGTGGTTTGACGACCGGAACGCGCTGGATGATTATCGCATCTACGGTGCCCGGGTAACACCATCTGGTGTAGTTCTTGACACCCAGGGAATTCAAATCGCGCAATATCCGAGTGTCCTGCCAGCACTGTCATTTGACGGCACAAACTACTTTGTTGTCTGGACCGATGTCCGTTCCGGCTGGGAACTGGATATTTATGGAGCACGAGTTACACCATCTGGAGTGGTTCTTGATACATCGGGAATACCGATCTCGACCGCAGAGTTTGACCAGTATCTACCTGCAATTGTTTTTGATGGGGCAAGGTATTTTACGGTCTGGTCCGATTATCGGGATGAAAATACCGATATATATGGCGCCAGGGTAACACCCTCGGGCACGGTACTGGATCCTGATGGGATACTTCTGGATTACGGCTATACCAGTGCGACCCAGTATGCTTCAAAAGCGGCTTTCGACGGAGCAAACTTTCTGGTTGTCTGGGAGGATTACCGTAATGACGAAGGTGATATCTATGGCGTGCGGGTAACACCGAATGGAGTTGTGCTTGATCCAGCGGGTATTCCGATTGCTACCACACCGGGTGAGCAATATAGCCCGGCGGTTGCATTTGACGGTACAAACTACCTTGTTGTCTGGGGGGATTATCGCAACTGGCAGGACGATATTTATGGCGCGCGGGTAACACCATCGGGCGTGGTGCTGGATCCGGATGGTATTCAGATAACAAGTTCTGAGATGGATGAGGTTTCACCCGCAATTGCCTACGACGGCAGAAATTATCTTGTCGTTTGGAATTTTGTGGACTGGGAAAATGAGAAATTTGATATTTATGGTGCCCGGGTAACGCCAGAGGGCAATGTGCTGGATCATCTCAGTATTTGCTCCTACGAAGGATGGCAGACTAATCCAGCGGTTGTTAAGGGCACAACCTATCTGGTTGTCTGGGCTGATGACCGGGATGGTGACTGGAATATATATGGTGCCCGGGTAACGCCGAATGGTGAGGTGCTTGATCCGAACGGTATTCCAATATCCACAGCAGAGTTCGATCAGAATAACCCAGCAGTTGGCTATTGTCCAACCGGTTATCTGGTTGTCTGGGCTGATGACCGGGATGGTGACTGGTATTATGACATTTACGGCGCCCGGGTTAACAATAATGGTGTGGTTGTTGACACGCAGGGAATTTCTGTTTCTATCGCTGATGGTGATCAGTTCGGGCCTGCACTGACATTTGATGGTTCTAAATATCTGGTTGTCTGGACTGACTCTCGGAACGGCGATTACGACATATACGGTGCGCGGGTAACGCCTACTGGCGATGTGCTCGATCGAGAGGGTATGGAACTGATTAACCAATCCACAGACCGTTACGTACCCAGCATAACCACTCATTCATTCAATTATTTCCTTTTGACTTTCACTGGTTATGTTGAGTCCTATCAGACAACCAAAATTCTTGGTGCTTTCTATCCAGAGGTCGGAATTACTGAAACCGCCAGCCCACAAAGAAGGGCTACTGGGCTTAAAATCTCTTCGACGGTAATAAAAAACACCGGAACAGTGGAATTTAATTTGAACCGGGAAGAACCGGTTAGAATCGAACTGGTGGATATTTCCGGGCGGGTGACCAGAGTAATTACCGCGGGTAACTATCCGGCTGGTGTCCATCAGGTCAGGTTCGAAGCCCAGAATCTACAAGCAGGTGTTTATTTCCTGCGTTTTACCGCGGGCGATAAAAGTATGGTAAGAAGGGTGGCGATTGTGAAATAAGAAAGCCGGTTTACCTAAGGTTTATCAAACCATCGCTCTTGACTTTATTTGTCCAAATGCTATGCTAATGGAAAATGAAAATTCTGGTAACCAGTGCCCTGCCTTATGCCAATGGTGAAATCCATTTTGGTCATCTGGCAGGTGCCTATCTGCCTGCGGATATCTATGTCAAATATCACCGGCTAAAGGGAACGGATATTTTATTCATCTGCGGGTCAGATGAACACGGTGTGCCGATCACTATCGCAGCACAACAGGCAGGAATAACTCCTAAGCAACTAGTTGACCGTTACCACCCTTCGATCCAGCGTTCCTTTGCAGGGTTGGGGATTGAGTTTGACAATTATTCTCGAACCTCACTGCCGATACATTATTCAACTGCGCAGGATTTTTTTCTGAAGGTTTACCAGCAGGGTTACATCTATCCGAAGGCCACCAGCCAACTTTACTGTTCTAATTGCCAACTGTTTCTTGCAGATCGTTATATTGAGGGGGTGTGTCCAAGTTGCGGAGCGAGCGGTGCCCGCGGAGACCAGTGTGAGATTTGCGGGAAATGGTTGGAACCGTTTGAGTTGATTCAGCCAAGATGCAAGACCTGCGGGGCAGAACCGCAGATAAAGGAAACTACCCATTGGTTTTTTGCCCTTTCGCGACTGGAAGCAAGGCTGAAGGACTGGCTTAATACCAAATCTCACTGGAAGACTAATGTCCGGCGGTTCTGCGATGGTTGGTTTCGGCGCGGACTCCAAGATCGTCCGATTACTCGGGATCTCAACTGGGGAGTACCGGTACCGCTATCCGAGGCGAATGGAAAAGTGATGTATGTTTGGTTTGACGCACCTATCGGTTATATCTCATCCACTAAGGAATGGGCAGAAAAAGTTGGTCAACCGGATAAATGGCAGGATTACTGGCTTGATCAACGAACAAAATTGGTTCATTTCATTGGTAAAGATAACATCGTGTTTCATGCTATCGTCTGGCCAGCGATGCTTATGGCACACGGCGATTTTATTCTTCCCGGGGAAATTCCTGCTAACGAGTTTCTTAATCTGGAGGGCGCCAAACTCTCCACTTCTCGTAACTGGGCGATCTGGCTCCCCGATTATCTAAGTAGATTGCCTCCGGACCCACTGCGCTATGCCTTGGCGGTTAATCTGCCGGAAAACCGCGATATTGATTTTACTTGGGTCGACTATTACAGCCGGAACAATAATGAATTGGCTGATGTTTTGGGTAACTTCGTTAACCGTGTGGTGGTTTTTATTAAAAAGTATTACGGGGGCAGAGTTCCCAATACGCTGCCGCATGATAGTGAAGGACAGCGGGTGCTCGTAACAATTACCGAGACAGTGGACAGAATTGGCCAGGTGATTGAGTTATTTCAGATTAAAGATGCGGCACGGGAAATGATGAATCTGGCAGCACTCGGAAACAGATATTTTGATTATCGTGCGCCATGGCGAACTTATCGAGAAAATCGAGACGCGTGTAATCAGACGATGACGGTGTGTGCGAAACTGGTCTCGGCACTGGCGATAATTACCTATCCATTTTTGCCGTTTACCAGTAATAAAATCAGCAAGATGTTAAACTTAAGCAAAAGAAACTGGAGCGATGCCAGAAATCCGGCGGTACCCGGTGAGCTGAGTGAAGCAGAAATTTTGTTTGAAAAACTGCCGGAGGAAATTATCCTTCAAGAACGGAGTCGCTTGGGTAAAGGCCAAGGAGAAAAGGATCATAAAAGAATGGAGGAGCATATGATTACGATCGATGATTTCAAAAAGATCGACTTGCGGATTGGCACGGTAATGAGTGCAGAGCGAATTGCCGGAACCACAAAACTGATTAAAATGCTCGTCGATTTGGGAAACGAAAAACGGCAGATCGTTGCGGGTATCGGTGAAGGTTATCAGCCGGAACAGCTAGTGGGTAAACAGATTTTAGTGGTCACCAATCTCCAACCGGCAAAGATTCGCGGTGTGGATTCTAACGGAATGCTTTTGGCAGCGGTTGATGGTACCAAGGTAGCGATCATTACCACGGATCAACCGGTAAAACCGGGAACATTAGTTACTTAATTATGCCGAGGAGAAGCCTTGCTAATCCGGACGGTTTGATAATTTTTGATTCCCATTGCCACCTGCTCGATAGTCAGTTTGCCACCGATTTAAGCGCCGTGATCAAACGGGCTTATCAATCTGGAGTTAAGGAGATGCTTTCGGTTGCTACAAGCGTTCCAGACAGTCAGGAGAATATTGAGTTATGCCGAAGATTTCGCGGTATCTACTGTTCGGTAGGAATTCATCCACATGAAGCCGATTCTTTTCGCAGCGTCGATATTCAGAAACTAAAGGAGTTGTGCATAGATCCGCAGGTGAAGGCGATCGGGGAGACCGGACTGGATTTTTTCCGAGGGTTCTCCACCAAAGCCAATCAGGAAACAACTTTTCGTGCGCAGATTGAGCTTGCCAAGATGATGAATCTGCCTTTGGTAATTCATGTCCGCGATGCCGCCCCCCAAGTTATGGCGATTCTTGATGAACATAGATATTTCAGAGGTCTCATCCATTGTTTCTCCAATGGTAGAAGGCTGGCAGAATGGGCGATAGAAAAGGGGCTTTATATCTCATTTTCCGGGAGCCTGACCTACGGCGAAAAAAAACTCTTAGAGATCGTGAGGATGTTACCTCATGATCGCATTTTGGTAGAAACTGATGCTCCATACCTTGTGCCGGAACCAGAGCGTCAACCAGGAAAAAAGAACGAACCGGCGATGATCAGATTTACGATCAAATACTTGGCCGACATTTTAGGCTTAACACCCGTAGAGATTGCCCGAATAACAAGAGAGAATAGCCGACGCTGTTTACAGATAGCTTAAACTATCTTTTGCGATTTAACCCCAGCGCTATTTTCCAGTGAAATTAAAAGCTGTTAAGTCACTGGGACAGTCTTTTCTTGTCCATCAGGCAACCGCGGATCGACTCGTTGCCGAATTGGAACTAAGAAAGGATGAAACGGTTATTGAAATTGGTTCTGGTAAAGGGGTGCTGACGGAAAAATTGGTCTCTCAAACTGGCCAAATCATCGCGATAGAAATTGATCCACGACTGGCAAATTTTCTGCGGAATAAGTTTGTTGGCGCGCAGAATCTGACGATCATAAATCGGGATTTTTTGCAAATTAGCTTGAGCGATTTTCAGAATGTAAAGATCATCGGCAATTTGCCTTTTAACATTACGACAGCGATATTGGAAAAATTATTAGCCCACACGCCATATTGGACTAAAGCGGTGCTTACCGTCCAGCGCGAATTTGCTCAGCGGCTTTTGGCTCGACCTGGTTCAAGAAGTTATGGGATTTTAAGTGTACTGTGTAATTATTACTGCCCGGCCCAGCGACTTTTTAACATTCCGGCTCGCTACTTTAAACCTACGCCGAAAGTCACATCCACAGCGATCGCTCTTGAGCCGCGGGCTGTTGAATTGCTGCCGTTTAGTATCTTCTTTCCTTTGGTTCGTAATGCCTTTATGCCTCAGCCTCGTAAATTATTGCTCAATAACCTTGCCGCAAATTTAAAGTTAAGTAAGAAAAATATCAGTAAGATTTTTATAGATAGTGGGTTAACAATAAATATTCGACCGGAAGATTTGACCGCAGAGCAGTTTGCCCAGTTGACGAAAACACTAATCTCCAGCGGCGATAATTATTAGTTAATAACGGTTTTGTATACGTCGACAACTTTTTGGGTAACTACCTGCCAGTCAAACTCTCGTGCACGCATAATTGCCCGGGTGGATAGACTTTTTCTTAATGCTGGCGAACTCAGAAGATGGATAATGGCTTCGTTTAGTGATTTTACGTCGCCTGGTGAGCATAAGATGCCATTTACGCCGTTCTCGATCACCTCGTTATACCCGACGATGTCAGAAGCGATCACCGGGACACCGCAGGCCATCGCCTCAATCAGTACTATTCCCATTGCTTCTCGACCGATACTGGGTGAAATGTAGATCGTTGCTGAGGTGTAATAAGGTGCCAATCGGTTGTTGGGAACCGGTCCGACAAATTGAATTGCATCGCTAATGCCAAGTTGGCTAGCAAGTTTATGAAAATAAACTCGTAGCGGGCCGTGGCCGACAACGGTTAATGTCGTATCTGGAAATTTGTTCCTGACTTCGGGCATTGCTCGAATAAGATATTCCAGACCCTTTCTTTTCTCTAATCTACCAACAAAAAGTAACCGGGGATGTAAGCCCACCGGTAACGCCGGCTTGGCGTCAGGGTGAAACCGGTTCAAATCAACGCCATTGGGGATAATCCAATAAGTTCCCGGGAAAAACTTTTCCGCCCAGCCTTCTGTGGCGTGGGATACCGCAATTTTTGCCTTTAACTTCAGTTGCAGATTGGGGAAAATTTTCTGGAATGCCCAGCAGATGAAATCAGGTAATTGCGGGTTGACAATGTGAAAGGTTACAATTACCGGTGATGGTGAATAGCGTGCTGCCCAATAGGCAAGTTCAGGAGGAAAAATCCCGTGGCAATGAACGATATCAAAGTGATTATTAGTAAAGAAGTGTTTTACTTGAGCAGCGAGGGTTAAGCCTACGGGAATGGTAAATTCGCCTTGCCCAAAACGAACGATAAGTCCATGCCCTAATCTTACGGCGGGAAGCAGTTCGGAGTCTTCCATTGTTTGGCAGGTAGAAGTCAGAACGGTAACCTCGTGTCCTAATTTTTGCAATTCAGTGCCGAGATAATGAACATGTTCTCCCACTCCGGAAATATAAGGACGGTACGCACTGGAGACCAAACAGACACGCATTTTCAACCGGTGTGACCAAAACCACCTTTATCTCTTTGGGTTGGAGAGAGATTATCGGTTATTTCAAATTTAACCGGGGTAAACCGTGAAAATACAATCTGAGCGATGCGGTCGCCGGGTTTTATCAGAAAGTCGGTATCAGAAACGTTGAAGAGAATTACTTTGATTTCTCCTCGATAGTCAGGATCGATCGTACCCGGACTGTTTAAAATTCCGATTCCTTTGTGAAACGCCAGTCCGGAACGGGGACGAATCTGAGCTTCGATACCCGTAGGCATCTCAATCGCGATACCGGTATCAACTACCCCAAAGCTACCGGCTTTAATTATTGAGGAACTCACTGCATAAAGGTCAAAACCACTGGAGGCGACGGTTGCTTGATAAGGTAGCTGGGCGCCTGGTTTTAGCAATCTAATTTTCACCGTGATTTTTTTTATTGCCATTCTGCATTAAATACCAGCCACTGGTCAGGGTAATGGCTGATGAGCCGATTCAGATGTTGAGCGATAATATTGGTTAAGTTGACAATATCGTTATTTAGATCGCCACTCGGCTGAAATTCTATTGGCGGTTCGATTATTCCAAGGTAAGGGGGGTGGTTTTTCCTTTGCTGTCGGATAAAATAGCCAATCACAATTGGCACATTGTAGCGTAACGCGTACACCGCTGGTCCTTTAGGATAGGAGCGTTTGGCGTCAAATGCTGGACAGATGATGCCCTTACCGGTTAGGTCACGGTCAGCAACTAAAGCCAGTATCCGTGCTTTTTCGAGTGCCCGTTTAATCCGTTCATGTTCTGGTATCGGAATGGTTTCCATCGCACAGGCGCCACGGTAACGATTAAAGGTTTTGGTCCAGCCGCGGGGAATTGGTTCCACCACCGCTGAAATCGGATAACCTAAAGCAGATAGAAACACGCCGGCAAGATCCCAGTTTCCGATATGACCGGTAACAAGAATTACGCCAGATTTTTCCCGTAGGATACGGTTGATATTGCTAGGGTCCATTTCGGCTAGCAACACGGTTCTTTTCCTCATTACCGGTATCCTTAAAAGATCAACGTAAAACAACGCTAGGTTCTTATATGCCTGACGGACGGTGGCTCGGAGTAGGTGTTCGGGGGTGTCCGCACCGAAGATGTGGCGGTAGTTTTCTAACAATCGTTCCCGCTGCCGATAGCTAAATCTAAAGACAAAATAACTGATAGCAGTCGCAATCTTCAACACTAGCCAGCGTGGTAGCACAAATTGAATTAACGTCGCCAAGGGCATCAACCAGGTCAGCGGATGGTTACCGGTTTCTTTTTTCATAGACAGAAATTTGACCGCGGTTATCAGTAGCTTTTTTCGCCAGACGGTCGGCAGACCGATTCTTTACTCTTGAAACCAGTTTTATTTTGACATTGGGCAGTTGGGATAACAACAATTTTACCCGTCGGTGTAGAGTGCGAAGCTCGGGATTTCTTACTCGGTAATCACCGATTATTTGATAGTAAAGCAGTTCGGAATCGGTCTCAATGAGCACAGGCACTTTCTTCCATTGGCGGATTTCATTTAAAGCGATGAGTAGTGCCTGATATTCTGCCTGATTGTTGGTTTTATTACCAATAAACCAGCTGATCTCTTTAACCACTTTACCCAGCGGATCAAAAATAACTACCCCAATTCCTGCCGGACCGGGATTATAGCGTGATGAACCATCGATTTGTACCAAATAATATTCCCCAGGACAGGATTTTGAGTTCTGTGTCACTTATCAGTGGCAGAAGTTTTTTTTTCGAGAGGAAGCAAGATTCTACCACAGGTTTCACACAGGTAAAGTTTATCTTGCCGTTCTATTTCCAGTAGCCGCTGTGGCGGTATCGGACTTAAACATCCGTTGCAACGTTCCAGTTCGGTACTGGTTACAGCAATACCGCCTTTGCTTGCGCGAATCCTCTCGTAACGGCGGTAGAGTTCGGCAGGAAGATTAGTAGCTATTTCCTGTCGGCTTTTTTCCCGTTCGGCAATTGCTGCGTCCAGTTCCACCTTTTGGACATTCAACATCGCGATCTTCTTGCAGTTTTCAATTTCGGTTTCTTTAACCGAATTCTCAAAGATTTGTATTTCTTTCTCTAGTTGCTCAATATCCTCAAGCAGAGTTAGGAGTTTATCTTCAATATTGTTTTTGTTTTTCTTCTGAACTTCAATCTCTTTGATCAATGCCTTATACTGAACGTTATCCTTTGCTGAATATAGTTGGACAGAATAATTAGCAATTTTTTCTTCGGTAGTGTGTAATTCAACTTCGGTAAGTTTATATTGTTTTTTGTATTCTCGCAGCACCTGACGTTTTTCTTCTAAAGTCAGCTTTACTGCTTCAACATTCCGATTTAACTCATTTATCCGCCGGGGAAGATCCTCTAAACGTTCCCGAAGATGTTTTAAGTCGGTATCAATATCCTGTAAGGCACGCAAATTAGCAAAATGCTCTTTCATAGAAATTATAACTCAAAGGAATACGATACCAAATGGGCGATACCTGATTTGAACAGGTGACCTCTTGCATGTCAAGCAAGCGCTCTAACCAAAGCTGAGCTAATCGCCCAATTGTCGTTGAACAGTTCAAGTTATAGAAATATATTAAATCTTTCACAGCTGTCAAGAAAATTGCCTAGAAAATATTTGGTTGACACAAGTTTTGTTGTAACCCTTTGGAAATCTGGTGATTTTTATTAATAACTGTCGGACTGAATAATTGTTACCTGATCAGTGGTAACCAATCATGAAAGAGAAAATAAAATCTGCCGATGAGTAGTGAAATACGGGCCATTACCGTATATCCGAACGAAGCACCGAAAGCCATCATAATAAATATCGTCCCGAGACGCGATAGCCCTCTGATAATCCCTGTATGCTCCCGGGAGAAATAAAAATAAGTAAGGGTACTAATCACCCCAATGTAGATTATTGCGTTGTTCAAGTTGACCAGCGGACGAAGTGTATCGGATATTTGAGGTAGGAGGTATCCTTGAATTGACGCCAGGAGCCCCAAACCAGCGCCGATGCCAATGGTGAATGATATCGACCAGCGAGAAAGCCAGACCAGTTTCGGAATGGAGCGGAGAAGCATCATAACACCCAGTAGCGCAGGAACGATCAATATATAGGCTTCAAGGTAGTTGCGGGCGGCTAAATTATTTTTAAAGGTATCAACCAGCATCGGATAGACATCAAAAACCCATGCGTAAATCACCGTAAATCCAGCCGAGATGCCGACATAAATGTGTTCTGCTGCACGGTAAAGCGGATTGTCCCGATAAAGAAACGATAGTATTGCAATGGTTAGCGTCGCAGCGATCCAAGTTCCAATGATCTCTGCAGGCATCTATCTCCTCTGTCTATGCTTGGAAAGTAGAAAACCAATATTGCCAAGGAGCAAGAGCAAAATTAGTAGTGCATGCGCTGTTGACTGAGCAGGCATCCCAAGAGTAGCGGCACCGGGGGTTCTCACAAGGGTTTCGTATTCCGCTGCTCCCTGCAAACCACCGATGATGCCCTCAATCTGACGCGCACTGTAATACTGGTACATCCCCGGAGCATTAACGCCGGTACAGCCGACAACGACCTTTTGTTTGAAACGGGCACCGGCATACTGAATCCATGCATCGGCAACACCACCATGAGCGAGGGTGACCAGGATGTCAATATTGTGATAGTTGTGTACTTGACGCATAAATTCAAAACTGTCCAATGGCACGCCCCGGTAATCGGTTTTGAAGAAATCGCGGATTTCTCTGCCAATACCAACCATCATTGCCGTAAATCCCGGCCGATACCCGATATTAACAAAGTCCAGTCCATAAACTTTGTTGTATTCCGGTGCCACCTGGTTTAGAGCAATTTCTCCTAAGGGCAAACCCAGTGCCAATTGGCCAGTGAGTATTACTTTAATGTTTTTCTTGAAGCAGTGACGGAGAATGGCGATTAGCATTGGTTGAACTTCAGGTGCGGATGAGGGGTCGAAGTCGATCGAAATCATTACGACCGAGTTCGGAGGTAGATGGTCAATCGTTTTGTAGGCATCCCGTACCGGTTCGGAAATCCGCACCGTTATCTGGGGTTTGATAATCAACGGGAATAACACGACTAGTGCCAGGAGTAGATACACAATCCGTCGGTCGATAGTAGCAATTTTTTTCCAGAATTTCATAGTTTACGACGAGAGATAGGTACGTTCAATACCAAGAATAATGCGTAGTGACATTGCTATGCCACCAAGTGCCAGACCGATGCCAATGCCTCTGCCCGCTGCGGCTTGAGGAATTGCCATCAGCCAGTCCTTTATCTTGGCAAAAATTTCCAGTTGTTTCAGACTGGTAAAGTCTACTTGCGGGAAAACGATATGAATCAAACTACTTATCATTCCCCAGATACTCGAGCCTAGCGGAACATTACCTAGCATTACCAAACAGGCGGCGATCAGCATTAGGGTAGCACCAACATTGCGTACTCGGAAGGCACGGTAGGCGGCGGAGAAAATGAAAAAGGCAAGCGTAGCGAACATCGTTGCCTGCAAAGGGATGATCATATACTTATAGAGCCACATAAACGGTGCACGGAGAGCAAACGGACTGCCAAACCTAATCCAGGAGCAAAGACCGAGCCCTAATGTCGCAAACAGACTGGTGACTAGCAGTAGGCTGTAAAACCAGCCCTTTTGGCCACGGACTACTTTTATTAAATGGTGGTGGGTTAAAGAGTCAAGTCCTAAGAGAAAAGTGAAACCAGAGATGATAGCATACCAGTTGAGGAATCGGGATTCTAGATCACCGAAGGGACGGTGAGGAATAAAAAAGGCAACGATAAGGAGTAGAGCAGTGGTGAATACGATAACTATTGGAATATTACGTTTTAGCATAACCGATTAACTCGGGGGGGTAAACCAATTAACAATCGCTTCAAAAATCCGAAAGAACGTGGTTGTTCGGGGTTGAAGGGATTCACCCAAAGTACCTAATAAGACTACGATGGTAATCAGAATAATAAACAGAAATTTCAGCGCATCTTCACCCTTTATCGTGCTCAGCATTATCGGTTCCGGCTTGAGATAGCAGGAGGCAGCATAAATTTCTTCACCGAGCATTGTGTAATCACAAGCGGCGATAAAGAAAGGTAACTGCGTAGTCTCGGTAGTTCCAGCAAGCTGAATGGCTCCTACTGAATGACCGGTTTCTGCCATTATCAAAGATTCAGCATAGAAATACCCGAGCCAGAAGATGGCACCGGGTTTTTCCCGAAGGATTAATCCATCAACTCCGGCAGCATAACCGAATTGATCTGAGGTAAGAAAGGTAATATCGTCCTGATTGTATAGATCCGGCCTGCCGGATTCAGTATACGCCTCTTTGACCGTCTCCTGGGCAGCGGTCATAACAATCGGGTCCGAGTTGGGTACGATTAGCCGAACAGCGTACTCGGCAGATTTACGAGCAATGCGCCGGAGCAGGGGGAGTGCAGCGATAACCACCATATCCGTAATGTAACCAAGACCAAAACTGAATAGAATTGGTTTGCCTAACTCGGTTGCCCTTCCTAATGCTTCGTCAATAGCGTCCAGACCACTGATTTTTCTTATAAACATTTTTGCGCCTCGGCGTGTCCGGAGTAGGTAGTAGAGAAAAAAGCCACTGATTATCACAGTGAGGATCAGTACATTGCTTCTACCAGTATTAAACCACTGCGCCGTTGGTATCGCCGGGCCCGCAACTTCGGAATCAGCAGAATCGGTTGCGGAATAGGCGCGGACAAAGTAATAATAGGGAGTATTGTTGCACAACGATAAATCGGTATCAAGGTATTCGGTCCGGATAATAAATTCGGTAGTAACTGGCTGAAAACCTCCTTCTGGAGTGCAGGAACGAAACAGTCGATAACCAATTATCTCCGGAGCCTGGTAGGTCCAGGTAATTAAAATTGCCTGTCCCTGGTCGTTTGGGTTGTCTCGAACTACTAACGATTCTGGCGGAATAAATAAAACAACGAGCAAATTAAATATCTGCATCAGATTTTAAGAATACATTTCATTATGGGATAGTCAAGAAAACATCTTGTTTTTCCTTGACTTCAAAATTAAAGCTGATAAAATTACAGTGAGAAAATTAAAGTTATTGAAACGAATAAAATTTAACCTCGGACCTAAAGCACTCCGGATTTATTTCATCATCGGGTTAACTGCTTTAGCAGGTATATGGTTCTTGTATTCCCAGTATTTGCTTTTGAAAATGTCCCAGCAGTGGCGCAGCTATGCGGCAACGCTTTTTCGTCAGTTGGAAAATGAAACTCAGTTACGCACAAGAATCTATGCCCGATTTATGAGTAGAATCACCGAACCAGATGAGGCAGGTTCCCCGGAACTGGATATTATCTTTGACGAGGTGATTCAGAAAATTGATTTTCCGGTGATTATTACTGATCCCCATGGCAAGCCGGTTGCCCATAGAAATATTGGCAATCGCGATACCATCCTTCCTTCACTCTTAGCACTGATTAAGAAACTGGATGCAGAACACCAGCCGATACCAGTTTTAGTGCGCGATGGGGACACACTAAGTTGTCTCAATGTCATCCATTACGGTGTCTCGCCTTCGACAGTTACCCTAAGGCAGATTTCTGTTCGTCTGGCAGGGTCGGTGGCCCAGTTAAGACTCTTTTCTTTGATTCAGTTGTTGCTTTTTCTCGGCTTTGTAGGGATTGGGGTGCTGGGTGTCTTAGAGTATAAACGTCGAGAGCAGGAGCATATCTGGACCGCACTGGCAAAGGAAACAGCACACCAGATGGCAACACCGGTTTCTTCCTTTTCTGCTTGGTTGGAGGTACTGAAGGAAAACGGACAGGGCGAAATTGTCGGAAAAATGGAAGAGGATCTGGGAAGAATGAAAGAGGTGTTGAATCGGTTCAGCCGGATCGGTCTACCACCAGAACTGACGCGTCGTCAGATAGGGGAGATTGTGAATCGAACCGTAGATTTTGTCCGTCGCCGGACACCCAGTCGGATAAAGCTGCTCACGGAAATTGAGGAAGACCCGCTGGTACAGGTGGATGCGGTACTTTTTTCATGGACCTTGGAAAATCTACTGAAAAACAGCGTTGATGCTATTGGCGAGAAAGAAGGCCGGGTATTGGTGAGAGTTGGTTTAACTTTTGACGGACGGTGGGCAGAAATTGAAGTAATTGATACCGGTGAAGGGGTAAAAATAGTGAAGTTGTTTGAACCCGGTGTAACAACCAAGCGGTATGGCTGGGGTGTTGGATTGACGTTGGCAAGACGGATTGTGGAGAGTTATCATCAAGGCCGACTAGTTTTAAAGGAGTCAAAACCAGGCAAAACAGTTTTTGCCGTCTACCTGCCGGTGGTGAGAGAATGAGAATTCTTTGGATTGATGATGAGATTGATATGTTGAGACCATTTATTTACGCGCTGGAGAAGAAGGGGTACCAGGTGGCGACCGCAACCAATGGTCCGGACGGTCTGTTGCTCTTAAAAGAGGCGAATTTCGATCTGATACTGCTTGACCAGATGATGACCGGAATGCAGGGATTGGATATTTTGCGTAGAATTAAGGAGGTCGATCCGCAGGTACTGGTGGCGATGGTGACCAAATCCGAAGATGAAGGATTGATCAATGAAGCGCTGGGAAGACTGGTGGATGATTTCATAATTAAGCCGTTTACCCCAGCCCAACTATTGGCTGTGCTTAAGCGTCTACTGGAAAAAAGGAGATTGATCAGCGTTCAGATTGGACAGGATTTTGTTCAAGCGATCAACGAGCCTAAGCAGTTGAATTCGCCTGAGGATTGGGCGGAATATTATTACTTTTTGACTTACTGGACCAGTATACTTTCTCGTTACGGTGACGATACCCTTGGCCAGCTGTTGTTGGATCAACGACAAGATGCGAATAACCGGTTTAGCAGTTATGTGGAAGGAAACTACCTGAACTGGATTGCCGGTCAAGGTCCGAGTATGAGCCATCAATTACTGGCAAAATATGTTTGTCCCAACTGGCAAGAGAAGCAGACCTATTTTATAGTTCTGGATTCTATGCGTCAAGACCAGTGGGTGACGATTGCCCCTTTACTCCGGGATTATTACGATATCGAGACCAGCCATTACTACTCAATTCTCCCTACCGCTACCCCTTATTCCCGAAATGCCATCTTCAGCGGACTTTTGCCATTGGAAATTAAGCGTCGCTACCCGCAGTGGTGGGTCTTTGAAGAAAGTGGTCAGAACCGGTTTGAGCAGGAGCTTTTGACTGAGCAGCTGCGCCGGCTTGGATTTCGACAGCGGTTTGCATTTTTTAAAATTGCCCACAGTGAAGAGTTGTCGTCGATAAGAACCGTGATTTTTGATGACAACATCCGGTTGGTAATATTGGTTATAAACTTTCTTGATCTCTTAATTCACTCGGTCAGACAAAATAAAATCTTAGATGAAATAATCCCGGGTGATATTGCCCTCGTTGGTGCTACCCGGGTCTGGTTTGCCTTTTCTCCTGTATTCGAATTGCTAAAAGATCTTACAAGAAGAGATTGTCGGGTAATTGTTACCAGCGATCACGGCTTTATTCGGGTTCGGCGGCCCACCCTTATCTACGGCTCAAGGGAAATTTCTGCCAATCTCCGGTATAAGCACGGTGCGGCTCTCAGGGTCGACGAAAAGGAGGCATTGCTCATCCATCGTCCGGAAAACTATGCTTTGCCAATTGAACATCAAGGGGTAAAATATGCCATAGCCCGTTCTGATTTTTATTTTATTTATCCAACTAAACCCAGGGAATACGAAAGGACATATAAATTTACACTTCAGCACGGCGGCATCTCCCTTGAAGAGATGATTGTCCCCTTCGCCATTCTTAAACCTCGTTAAATAAACTAAGTTTATTTAACAATACGATAGGAACACCTCAATAACCTTCCCAACTGTCCGTAGGAAGACTCGATGGATTAAATTAAGAAAAACATCATACCCATAGAAGATATATTGCTCTGATTAAATAATAATTTGTCTATCTGATTAAATATCAAAATATTAAAACAATTTATTATAATGTTTATCAATTATTTTAGATCAGTTACTCATTGAATTAACTGCTTATCGGAAAGAGATTCGCGATGACTAATCTGCTAACCATCTGATCTATTGGCGTGATGGGTAATTATGTCTGAATGACCTGTGGGATGTAAGTAAAAACAAGGAAGGTTTTTATCTGCCGGCCAGGGAAAAGCTCCGCGCAGGCACGAGCGTAATGGACGAGTTGTCTTTCGTGGTAAATCTTTTTTAATTCGGGGATTTCGCTTTTCTTTACCAGAAATGTTTTATAATCATATATACCAACCTCACTGGGTCTTAAGATAACCCGGTCAATTCTGCCGGTCCAGATCGCTTCGCCGTCGCAGTAAAAAAATGGCAATTCAACAAATGAATCAGGCTGGGGTCTGATTATTGCCCAGCACTCGGGGGTGTTAATCAGTTTTTGAATCTGCTTGATTATTTTCGTATTTAAGTCCTTATACCTGCTAAGTGGTAAGTTGCTGATGCGCAGGAGACGAAAAATCATTTCTTCCAGCAGGGCGGAATCGGGCATGAGGCTGCCGTTAGCGATTAGTTCAAGTAGTCGATGGATTATCTCACCGGCGCCGATTGTCTCTGCCGAATGGCGAACGAGCTCTTCTCGCAGATATTTAGTAACCGTTTTTATTTCTGGGGTAGTAGAAGGTATCTGCAGACTCTTTTGGGATTGGGGAGAGGATTGTGGAGTCGGGGTAGTTTTAGCAGTTGTTAAAGGAATTTCTTCCGGCGTACGACAACACACGCCAGGAATGTTAACATTAAATTGAAAACCATTTTCTGTATCCTTTAGTCCGAGATGATTTTGTAACCACCAGAACCTTCTGTTTTCACCGATAGTATCTGGACTCCAGACACCGGTAAGAAACAGTGCATCACGGGCACGGGTGCACGCAACATAGAATACTCTCTTTTCCTCTTCAATACACCTTTCCCTATATTCCCGGTGTAACTTATTTTCGTTACGGGCATCTTTGTCCTCTAAATAAGAGAACATAACATTATTAAGGTTCGTCTCTTCAACCACCAGCCTTTCTTTCTGCGCTTGATCACTCAAGATCTTTTCGTGTACACCGGGGTGAAAAACAATGGGAAATTGCAATCCCTTTGCCGAATGAACGGTCATAATTTGCACCGCATCCATATCCTCGGTAGCGACATCTGCTTTAGATTCATCTTTTTGGCCCTGTTCAAGAAATGTTTTTATTCGCAGTGGATGAGCACCGTTAAACTCCAATTCTTGAATAAGTTGCAGAAACTTTTTGATATTTGCTACCCGTTGGGGTTCATAAAAGATCCGGTATGCCTCTGCCTGAATCAATAGCCTGTCGAGAATCAAATAAAACGGTTGGTAATTAACCTGGGCAATTGCCTGTTCTAAAACTTTGATTGCCTTACCGATTAAACTGGTGTTATTTCTGCAACCACTTTTCAGGCGTTCCCAGAGCGTTTGTTGTCCGTTTTCCTTTTTAATGATCCAAAATAAAAGTTCCTTTTCGGAGATTTTAAAGAAGGGACCGCGCAGTGTGATGTAAAGAGCCATGTCGTCAGCGGGATCGGTGAGAAATGATGTCAGAGTGGAAAGGTATTTGATCTCTTTCTCTTCGTAAAAACCGGTTCCGCCCACAACCAAGAAAGGGATAGAAAACTCACGCAGTTTCTCTTCAACTGTTGTCAGAAAGGTATCTCGTTTTCGAATGAGTATAGCGATGTCTTTGTATCTACAGGGACGCGGTACTTCACTGCCATCAGGCTGGCGCTCGAAAATCTGAAATCCGGAATCTAACAGTGATTTTATTCGACGGGCGATGTTAAGCGCATCTTTTTCTCGGCACACATCAATAGGATATTTCTGGAGGGCTTTTTCAATCAACAACTCTACTAATCCGGTTTTCCCGCCGGCCCGTTGGCACAGGAATGGTTTATAACTAGTTCGCCACATTTCAGGAGTTTCTGTATGACTCATCAACCGGCTAAACAGATAGTTGTTAAATTCAATTATTGCGGGCAGTGAACGATAGTTTTCCTTGATGGTTATCGTTTCCAGTTTTTCTTTACCAAACCACCGCTCCAACTCTTTTTGGACTTTGAAGAATATTTCCACCCGGACGTTTCGGAACATATATATGGACTGCTGATCATCACCGACGATGAAGACGGTGGGATTTATCCCCTTTTCGTATTTAACACCTTCTCCGGCACGCCACTCTTCAATCAGTTTGTTAATTATCTCCCACTGGAGGTAGGAGGTGTCCTGAAATTCATCAACCAGGATGTGATCGGTGTGTTCGTCAAATATAAAAAGGATATTTTGCCATTCTGGAATCTCGGTTAAAAGTTTTAGGGCGAAATACTCCATATCCTCATAGTCAACTAAACCCAGCTCCATTTTCGCCTGTGTATAGGTTTTAAGAAAACAGTCACGAAAAAGGGAAAACCGTTCCTCAAATTCATAGAGGTCAAAGGCAGTTTTCAGCAGAATAAGATACCGTCTTATCTGCTGAGCTAAATCCCTCTTGTCAGGGGGAAGTTTAGCTCTAATTTCATTATCATTCCTTAAAAATTGTCCCTTGATCTGCTCTAAGGCATCGAGAGCCTGGCGGATGCCTTCTGAGGTAAATTCGCTCGGGAATAACCTGTCATCGGATAGGGTCCCTTTAAGTGTTACGGCGATTCGGGATAGTTCATCCAACGGTAATGGTTCTGGTCGTCCCATGAGTACAGCAGTGCGATGATAAAAAAGTAGGTCCAATAACCTGGAGATTTTTTGCCAACTATTGGTATGATCACGGGTGATAAGTGAAATCAGTGGAACATGATATTTACTGAATCCTTCCTGCTTTTCGGCAATTTTCATCAAAGTGTCATATTTTGCCTGAAGCCAAAGTTGTTCCATGTTAGTTGCTACATCCAGGTGTGGCTCAAGGTTTAACAGGTCAGCAAAACGTCTTACCAGCGAGAAACAGAAAGAGTGAATGGTTGATATGCGTAGTTTAAGTATACTATCCCTTAGTTTTTGATAGAGACGGTAATCCTGCTTACGAGCGTTAGCCAAGATACGCTCTTTCATTTCTGCTGCAGCTTTTTCAGTAAAAGTCAGCGTGAGAATCCGCTCCGGGGCCACATCAGATTTTATTAACTCCAGATATCGCTGGCTTAAGAGTTCGGTTTTCCCTGATCCAGCAGGGGCGAAGACAATTCTATGCTTCATCTCGGGATGGTGCTCCTTTGGTCTCCATTTCTTCTTCCTTTTCACCGCAGGTGAATCTAAGTTCGCAGTTGCGACAGCGGTTTTTATCCGCCGGTGGAGACGCAAAATTTCCAGAAGCAATTTGGTTAATCACCTCCTCAGTCTTCTCCCGCGCGGTAGTGATCAATCTATCAAGAAGGAACTCATTAGTGACCAGTTTTACATCATCAATTTTCCGGAGGTCATAGACGATAATATTATCCACAACAGATTGAGCATATTCATCATTCTGCAGTAGAAGATACGCGTAAATTGGCAGTTGGATATGGGTGCGCTTTTCTACGATCACCGTGGGACCAATATGAAGTGTCCCGGTTTTGTAGTCGATTATTCTAATAAGATTTCCTTTCCGGTCAATCCGGTCAATACGACCGGATAGCAGAATATCGTTCGTCACCTTTCCTGCGATTGGTTTTTCTACCGTTACCGGGAGGAATCCTTCGGAAACAAATTTCTCTTCGATGGTAACGATTTTTTTAAAAAGGTTCTCTAAAATCCGGGTGGTTACCTCTTTCCAGAAGGATGGCAGTTCAATTTCTGCCAGCTCCTGATGAATGATCTCTTTCGCTTTCTGGGTAATTTTGGTTAATTCAACCGGACCGTTTTTGTAAAGCCGGGCAAGTACTTTATGAGCGATCACCCCCCACATCCGGGCATCCACCTCAAACGATGGTTCATCGGAACTTTCTAAACCTAATATTGTGTAGAGATAAAATTGGAACGGACAGAAGATATAATTTTCCAGTTCAGTTACCCTTAATCCACGGGACTTAATTAACCCCCTTAACAGTTCCTTGACATCTGCATCATCGGAGAAATTTACCTTGATTTCAATTTCATCGAGTCTTTTGTTACTTGCGGTGCCATTAAAAATCTGTTCCTCAACTTCCGAAAAGATAATATTTTTACCTTCGTATTTTATCGGTTGATATTCAATAAATGGCGTGGGTATAACCGGTTTGCCGTCACGGGTTTGATGAAAACTGAGAAAGACAGAATCGGTGCCTGACTGAAGTGTACGCTGAAAGTGAAACTTTTGCCAATCTCGATGCCATTCGATATCGGGCATACCTAACGCTCGACGGAGGCTATCAGGCAAAATTGAGTCTGGATGGTAGGTACCAGGAAGATCGTTTTCTGTAAGACCGGCGAAGAAAAGCACGGGTGAATTTATACCCAGCGTCTCCTCCATTTCCACAACTTTGACTCCACCTGTATCCGGTTCAGCAGATTTACTACCCAAACCTATGAGGTACTTAACTATCCGAATGAATTCAGACCGAGGTTCTTGAATGCCTTTCTTTTCAATTTTTTTCCCCAGTTCCAATTCCAGATCGGCGATCGCATCCAAAATATCGTACAGTGCCCTTCGGTCAGAATCCAACTGCTCATAAATCGGTAATTCCGGGGATAGATTGGTACCAAAGCCGACTGTTTCAAGAAACTGCTTAAGTTTCCGTGCTTGGTTGCCAATTGTGCCCGCGGGTTCAAGTATCTTTTCGGTTAAACCTATCGCTTGGCGTACCCGGGGCTGAAAATCAACAAGCAACCGTTTCAGATTTTCACTTTCAGTTGTTTCGTCCTTATCGTCAATAAGCCTTTCGGCAATATTATACCAGTTGTCGCGTCCTTTGATGATACCAGCACGTCTGGACAAGCTGTTAAGCATCATCGCGGTTCTGTTGCGGAGTCGGTCATCTTTGTCCTCAGGCAGTCTTAGTAAACCGGGGAAATAAGGAGATGAAAAGGCACAGGTAGTAGCGACCCGTTCGTAATCCCGATCTAAGGCGTTAAGTAGTTCCAAAACCGCTATTATCGGTGGTGAAGTAGAAAGCGAGATTTTGGGGTAAATGGTAAACCTAATGTTGTACTGGTTGAATATCCGGCTGACCAGTGGTTCATAACCGCTGAGTTGGGGAAAAACGACATAAATCTGGTCAAAGCCGGTGTTTTCTGCGCGCTGAAGGATTTCGCAACAGATGCCGCTTATTTCATGCTCAGGAGTAGGAAAACGGTAAAATGCAGGTGGTTTTTGCTCTTTTGATTCCACCGACACTTTTTGCTCAACAAAACCATGTTGACCATGTTGCTGGTTGATGAACTCAATGAATTTTTCGGAAAGGGTAGTATTTTTATCTGGCAGGTAGGTTCCGGCAACGGTAACATCAGCATGTTCGATTAGCGCCCGAAGTAAGAGCTGTTCCAATCGATTTGGGGCAACAAAACTGTCAAGAATTAAAACTCGAGGCAAAAATGGATGGTGTTTGAGATTTTCGGCTGCAAACCGAATGATATCTTCGCTATCGAGCCAGTTAAGTTTTGTTAGCAGGTTGTCGTAATCGAGAAAGGTATTATAAGCCTCTATTGCCCGCTGGAGTGGAATTTCGTAGCCGGCTAGATGGTCTTTGATTAAATTCGGAATACAATTATGTTCTTCTGGTCTGACATGTCTTTTGATGTCAGCGATAAAATTACCTATGGTACGTGCATAACCGATGGAAATCTTTTTGCCCTTCTGTTGCAACAAACGGCGGATTAAAAGTGGTTTTAGTTCACTGGGAAAAAATTGGCTCACAGCAGCATATTGAGCAATCTCCCTGGCAAATTGTCCCACCGTTTTAAACATCGGGGGGATAAAAGCCTTTTTACCAATTAATCGAGCGAAAAGTAATTGAGTGGCACGGAGTTTCCTGGGACTTGGGGTAAGATATGAAATCTCCTCCGGATTAATGCCATCATCAAGTACCGAGCGAAAAAGGATTTCGGTACTGTTGTAACAGTTGAAAGGGAAGAGGAAAAGTTTACGCTTTTTTACCAACCTGTTCTGCTTTCTTTTTTACCTCTCGGCGGTGCCGTCTTTTCAGTTCCCAGCGGTGCCGCATTCTTTTGAGTTTGGTTTTACTTCTTGCCATAAGCCTCCTGTTTTAATCAGTTACCTTAAATACCTGGTCATGTTCGTGCACTCGGACGGAAACCTTCATACCTGCTTCCTGTCCGATTTCTATCCTCTGTACCGGTTGATGTTCTATCTGAAGTGATTCTACCAGTTGAGTGTGATCAGTGGTGTGTCCCTTGATATGAATTTTGTCACCCACGGCAATCGGCCCGTCGGTTGCTTCAACGACGGCGACGTTGATTTTGCTGAAATAGTGCGTGATTACACCAACTTTTGTTTCCGGCATTTTACCTCCTTATGGATAAATTTTCTCTAACAACCGAGGAAACGGTATAGTTTCTCGAACATGCTTAAGCCCGCATATCCAGGCGACGGTTCGTTCTAAACCCAAACCAAAGCCGGAATGTGGAAAACTGCCATAGCGACGTAAATCAAGATACCAGTTATAAGCAGTTTCAGGTAGGTGATGTTCTTCAATCCTTTTTTTCAGTTCCCACAAATCATCCTCCCGTTGTCCGCCACCGATGATTTCACCATACCCTTCGGGTGCCAACATATCAACACCGAGTGCCAGCCGGTTATCTTCGGGTGCCCGTTTCATATAAAATGCTTTGATCTCCGCAGGAAAACGATGGATCATCACCGGTCGGTCAAAAGCCTGGCTAATCATCGTTTCTTCATCTCCACCAAAATCGTCCCCAAACTGTACGTTCGTCCCTACCTTTTTTAGAATCTCCAGTGCTTCGGCATAGGTAATCCGTGGAAATGGTTTTTTTATTGCTGTAAGTCTACCTATATCCCGTTCCAGTATTTTTAAGTCCTCCTGTCTTTTTTCAAGTATTCTCGCGATCAGTTGTACTATCATATCCTCCATCAGATTCATAGTGTCGTTCAGATCCAGAAACGCGATTTCCGGTTCTAACATCCAGAATTCAGTGAGGTGGCGTCGAGTTTTCGATTTCTCCGCTCTAAAGGTAGGACCAAAGCAGTAAGTTTTGCGTACTGCGGCACAGATCGCTTCGTTGTACAACTGCCCCGACTGAGTTAAATAAACCTGTTCGCCATAATAATCAACCGGGAAAAGGGTTGTAGTTCCCTCAACCGCGGAAGGTGTAAGGATGGGGGTGTCACAGCAAAGAAAACCCTGATCATCTAGATAATCACGCAGGCCCTTAATAATTTCGTTTCTTATCCTTAAAATAGCCACCTGGCGTTTTGATCTCAACCAAAGGTGACGGTGTTCCATCAAGAATTCTATTCCGTGTTCTTTGGGAGTAATTGGATAAGGTTCAGCGAGGGCAATAACCTGCATCTCTTTAGCGGTAAGTTCGTAGCCGCCTGGCGCACGTTTATCCTCGCGTACCGTCCCGATTATCACCACCGAAGATTCTTGAAGAATCGTATCTGCTAACTCAAATGCCGGTTGAGATACTTCGCCGTTGATAAAGACACATTGGATTATACCAGTACCATCTCGTAATAGAACAAATCGTATTTTACCCGATGACCTCTTATTATGAACCCAACCTCGCAGAGTTACCTCATTGCCTACCTGTGTGCCAATTCGGGATACGGTTATTTCCACAACTGGATTGTATTAAAAAATGCTGGTAAGTCAAGCGGTTTCCAATATCAATAGATAAGTCAGTTGAGTTTGCTGCCTGTGGATCATTTTTGAGATTCGTTTAGATTGTTTTGCTACTGATTTTTAATGAACGATAGGAATCAGCGAACCTGCGTCTGGTATAATGTAGACTGTGGCGTTTTTGCCTAACTGGCTTAGGGCAGCAGCCAAGGCACTCTGGGCAGATGAAAATGGATGCATAAATACACTTTTGATGATTTCATCTTTTACCCCTGGCATTACTGTAAACAGATGGTAGTTCTGCATAATCCGGGCGAGTCGAGCAGATTTGTACCAACCGGGTATGTCTTGGGGTTTTCCATCCGTCAGTTCGTTTAAACTTTCACACTTGCTAAGCATGCTGATGAACTCGTCGTTACCTACTCCATCATAACAGGCGGAGACGGTGATCTGAATGCCACCGGGCTTTAAAGCTGATAGAGCAAACTCCACCGCGCGCTGTGATTGATAAAAATTTATATCATAAGGATGTTGAAGCACACTTAATATAATATCTGCCCGTTTTTCTACCGGCACAGCATAGACTCGGTAGGCATCAATGCATGCCTGTTCAAATGAACTGAATAAGTCGCCATAGCGTATAGCAAGCAGGTTATGCTGGGGGTTCTGAATAAGTTGAAATGAGAATATCGGTTTGCTCACCATCCTTGCCGCTTCATTCATATCCCTGTGAACCGGATTGTCTTTCAATGAGAATGGTGCAGATGCTGGATGAAGAAGAAGATTGTGGTTGTTGGTGATGGTTTTTATACCTGCAATACCGGGTAGAAAACTTTTTCTCCCCCCGGTATAACCGGCAAAATAATGAGGTTCAACTGAATTTATGGCGATTATTCTGTCTGCCCATAGGAGTTCCCGATTTAGTTCCACTTCGGTACCGAAACCGGTCTTACCTAAAAACACCAGTTGAGCTGGCTCATAGGCATTATGCTGAACAATTTTGTCTTTTATTTCCTCGTAAACATCCTGTCCCAAAATCCTTTTCAGTTCTTCCTCCTTAGCTTTACGATGTGAACCAAGGCAAATCATATATTTTGTATCTCTTTTGGTAAGCTCAGGCAGAAGGGGCTTAAGGATGGCTTCGTTACAGGTGGGGCGGGTATAATCGTTAATGAGTACCAGCGTCCTAACAGAACCTTTGAGAAACTCCACTGTTTGTTTTACCGCCTCATCTATGCTCCGAACAATGTCAACAAATGGCGTCATAAACTGCTGGGGCGTTAATACCTCCAAGAGGTTTTCGTCAGGAATGAAAACTATTTCTTCTTTGACATAGTATCTTAAACTGAAGCGCATAAATTATTATAAGTCATCTGTTAAAGATTTACAAGAATTGTTTGTTAGTTATAATTCATCTATGAAAAACACCAATCAAAATAATAAGCCACTCGTAGCAATTTTAATGGGTAGTGATAAAGATCACGATGTCATGAACGAAGCCAAAAGGGTACTGGACGAGTTTGGCGTTCCAAATGAAATGATGGTGGTATCTGCTCATCGGACTCCAAGCGATACTCAGCGATTTGCACAGAATGCGGAGAAGGATGGTTTTAAAATCATAATTGCCGGTGCTGGCAAAGCAGCTCATTTAGCAGGTGTGATTGCCAGTTGGACAACTTTACCGGTTATTGGCGTACCACTGGATGCAAGCCTAGGGGGTTTGGATTCTCTTTTGTCAACTGTTCAGATGCCAGCGGGTGTACCTGTGGCTACAATGGCAATAGGCAGGTCTGGTGCGGTGAATGCAGGGTTGCTGGCGGTTGCTATTTTAGCGCTTAATGACCCCAAGTTAGCAGAAAAACTTAAGGAGTTTAGACTGAAGCAAGCAGAGGAAATAAGAGCAAAGTCAAGGGTTAAGGTTGGATAGGTTATGTTCTGGATCCTCGTTTTATTAATTGGTGGAGCCCGGGTGGACAGTGCGGATTCACTTATTATCTTACCAAAACCAGACACAATAGGGGAGGTAACTGTTGAGCAGACACTTTTACACCGGCGTTCAGTACGTTCCTATGCTAACAAACCTTTAAGTTTGAATGACGTAAGCCAGTTGCTCTGGGCAGCACAGGGCAAAACCGAAAAAACCTATGGTAGAACCGCTCCATCTGCCGGAGCCACCTATCCAATGGAGGTTTTCTTATTAGCTGGAGCTGTCAATGGGTTAGACTCCGGCATCTATCAGTATCTGAGTGAGAAGCACGCATTAATACCCGTTAAAGCCGGAGATTTCAGAAGCCTACTCGCAGGAGCGGCGCTTGGGCAGACCTGTATCAGCGATGCTCCAGCAGTAATTGTTCTGACCTGTGACTACAAACGGACCACCAGCCGTTACGGTGACCGGGGTTTCAGGTATGTCCATATGGAGGCGGGCCATATTGGTCAGAACGTTTCACTCCAGGCGGTAGCGTTGGGGATGGGAACGGTGATGATCGGCGCCTTCACCGACAGCGCAGTACAGCGAGTTCTCGGGACTAAATATGAGCCTCTATATATCATCCCGGTGGGATACTTAAAACCAAAGAGTAAGTAAAGGGAGTTTCAATGATTGTAACATCGACAAAACTTGAAGGAATAAAACCATTTGCCATCGGTAAGGTTCGGGATATTTATGAAGTGGAAGGAAACCTGCTAATTGTCGCTGCCGATCGTATAAGTGCTTTTGATGTCGTATTACCGGATGGAATTCCAGGAAAGGGGAAGGTTTTGAACCTACTTTCGGTATTCTGGTTTGAAAAATTCAAGTCAATTGTTGCCAATCATCTTATTTCAGCCAATGTAGATGAGTTTCCGGAGCCCCTTCGTTTATATCGAGATTTACTGCGTGACCGAGCGATGCTCGTTCGAAAAACAAAACCATTACCGATTGAGTGTGTAGTCCGCGGCTACCTCGCAGGGAGTGCTTGGAACGAATATCAGCAGACCGGTTCGGTATGCGGGATAAAACTGCCCTCAGGGTTAAAACAGGCAGAGAAATTACCAGAACCCATTTTTACCCCCTCAACAAAAGCACACACAGGGCATGATGAAAATATCACGGAAGCGGAGGCGGCGAGGCTGATCGGGGAGGATTTAATCAGAATGGTGCGTCAAATTTCAGTGGAGATCTACCGACAGGCAAGCGAGTACGCTCAAAGCAAAGGAATTATTATCGCTGATACCAAGTTTGAATTTGGATTGTATGAAAATCAACTTATGTTGATTGACGAGGTGCTTACTCCAGATTCCTCGCGATTCTGGGCAGTGGATGAATACCGGATCGGTATCTCTCCTCCCAGTTTTGATAAGCAGTTTGTGCGTGACTATCTCACTTCTATCGGCTGGAATCGCCAACCACCAGCGCCGAAGTTGCCGGCAGAGGTTATCGCAGGAACAACCGCTCGTTATCGGGGGGCACTCAGACTACTTGCGGGAATAGAATTGAAAGCTTGAATGCTTATTAATGAGTTTGATTATCATCTACCATCAGAGCTTATTGCCCAAGAGCCCATTGAGCCCCGTGATGCTTCTAAGCTGTTAGTAGTTAATCGTAAAGACGGAAGTCTTTACGATGCTTGTTTCTATGAGATTGAGAACTGGTTTTATCCTGGTGATTTATTAGTTCTAAATAACACCAAGGTTATTCCCGCCCGGATTTTTGGTAAGCTTACGAATGAGAGTAGAATTGAATTACTACTTTTAAGACACATAGGCGCTGGCGAATGGGAGGTTTTGATCCGTCCTGCGAAGAAGGCGAAACCTAATACCGGGGTCTATTTTAAGGGATACAAAGCCCTGATTCTGGAAACGAGGCCGGATGGGATCAGGATTGTTAGATTTTCGCCCGAGGATGTTAAACAACTTTTGATTGAATCAGGAGAACTGGCGATACCACCTTACATTCGAAAGAAACCTAACAATCCAGAACGCTACCAGACAGTTTATGCTGAAAGAGATGGTGCAGTCGCAGCACCAACCGCGGGATTACATTTTACACCGGAACTTATTAATAGACTTTCTCAGAAGGGTGTCCAATTCGCTTATATTACGCTACACGCCAGCCTCGGAACTTTTAGACCGATAAAAGTTGACAGGGTTGAGTGTCACAAGATGCATGCTGAAGAGTTCGAACTACCGGAGGATGTGGCAGATAAAATAAATCAGGCGATCAGAGAAAAGCGGCGAGTGATTGTGGTTGGCACAACCACTGTCCGTGTTCTCGAATCTCAGGCAGAAAAAACTATATCAGGAGTAACAGTAAAACCCCAAAGTGGGGAGACTGACTTATACATCTATCCCGGCTATGAATGGAAAGTGGTAAATGGGCTGATTACCAATTTTCACCTTCCGAAATCTACCTTGCTTTTGTTAGTCTGTGCCTTTGGAGGCAAAGAGTTAATAATGAAAGCCTATCAGCATGCAATTGTCAATCGCTACCGGTTTTACAGTTTCGGCGACGCGATGTTGATTATTTAGAATATATGCAGTTGACAGTCCAAGAGATTACTCAGGCAACGAAAGGAAGGGCCGTTAAAGGAAACCCCGCGGTTTCGGTAACCGGGGTTAGTATTGACACCAGGACAATTAAAGCAGGGGAAATCTACATTGCCATCAAAGGCAAAAAGTTTGACGGTCACTCTTTTATTTCCGAGGCGGTAAAAGCCCAAGCGGTTGCAGTAATGGTTGAACCAAGCCGGGAGTTACCAAAAGAGTTGCCAGAAAGCTTGGCGGTTATTGAGGTTATTGATACCAGAAAGGCGTTGTTAGAACTGGCGGAATGGTACCGTTCAAAATTGTCTGCTCGGATTATTGCCGTAACCGGTTCAAACGGTAAGACAACCACCAAGGAGATGATAGGAGAGGTGCTGAAAAACAGATTCCGAGTTTTAAAGGCGCCAGCAAGTTATAATAACGATATTGGTGTACCACTAACGGTGCTAGCGATGAATGAGTTAACTGAAATCGGGGTTTTCGAGATTGAAATGAACGAACTCGGCGGCACCAGACGGTTGACCAAGGTATGTAAACCAGTGATCGGTATTATTACCAACGTTGGAGATACTCATCTTGAGTTTATGAAGGATCGTACCGAGGTTGCCAAAGAAAAGGCCGAATTGATTGAATCACTACCTGATAATGGGGTGGCGATTTTAAATCAAGATGATTCCATGGTTCTGGCAATGAGGCCGAAACACTGCCAAACGTTAACCTTTGGGTTGAACTCAAAAGCCGACATATTTGCCACGGCACTTATCGACCGGGGTATCGGAGGAATTGAGTTTCATTTTATGGGCAAACACCCTGTCAAACTGCTCATCCCGGGTCGACATAATGTTTACAACTTTTTAGCTGCTGCCGCCACCGCCTGGCATTTAGGCTTAACTCCAGAGGAGACTGTCAATTCGTTACTTACCTTCTCTTTGCCGTCTCACCGTCTCAGTATTAATAAACTGCGCGGAGTGGTATTAATCGACGACTGTTTCAATGCCAATCCCCAGTCGATGACTGCCGCCCTTGAAGTTTTGAAAAACAGTGCTTCACAGGAAAATCGGGTGGCAATATTGGGCGAAATGTTAGAACTGGGTGAACATTCAGAACAACTGCATAAAGAGTTGGGAGAAATGGCCGGCCGGGGTGTCGATAGATTGGTTGTTATCGGTAATGGTGGACGATTCATTGCCGCAGGTGCCCAATCGGCTGGTTTGCCGTTAGAAAAAATTCGATGCTATCCAGAAACGGAAAGCGTATTGAAGGACCTATTTGACATCTTAAAATACGGTGATACAATACTTGTCAAGGGTTCAAGAGCATTGGCTTTGGAAAAAATAACCGAAGGTATCGTGAGGTATTATGGAAAAGAAACCAATTAAATTCACCGATACAACTTTGCGCGACGCCCACCAGTCACTCTGGGCAACCAGGATGAGTTTGGCAGATATGCTGCCAATTCTGGAGTATATTGATGAGGTCGGTTATTGGTCGCTAGAGATGTGGGGTGGGGCAACTTTTGATGTCTGCCTGCGTTTTTTAAATGAAGATCCCTGGGAAAGGTTGCGCGAGATCCGCAAGCATGTGAAAAAAACTAAGTTGCAGATGCTTTTGCGCGGACAGAATGTCGTAGGCTATCGCAACTATCCAGATGATGTCTTAGAAGAGTTTGTGATTCATGCCGCGGAACTTGGAATGGATATCTTTCGCATATTTGATGCCTTAAATGATTGGAGAAACTTAGAAAAGGCAATTGAGTTTGTAAAAAGGACCGGTCGACATGCCCAAGGGACACTATGTTATGCAATCAGCCCGGTACATACGATAGAACATTATATTGCCCGTGCCAAAGAACAGAAAGAAATGGGTATAGATTCCATCTGCATCAAGGATATGGCAGGAATTCTTTCGCCACGGATTGCATTTGAACTGGTCAGTGCGTTGAAGTCCGAGACTGACTTAACTGTCCAGGTGCACTCCCATTCTTCCAGCGGTATGGCAGTTGCCAGTTATTTTAAGGCGGTGGAGGCTGGGGCAGAGATAATCGATACCGCTTCAGCATCCCTTGCCTTTTTCACATCTCAGCCAGCAATTGAAACGCTCCTCAGCAGTTTTGAGGGTACTCCCTGGGAGACAAAACTTAATTTTGCTGCTCTGGAAAAGATCAATCAGCATATCGAGAAGATTTCAAGTGGAAAATGTGTTTCCGGAACCAAGGTAGTGGATACAATGGTTATTACCCATCAAATTCCTGGGGGAATGGCTTCAAACCTGCTTGCCCAGTTAAAAGAGCAGAAAGCAGAGCATCGTCTTGCTGAGGTTCTGGAGGAGGTACCGAAAGTCAGGGAGGATCTTGGCTATCCACCTCTGGTTACCCCAACCAGTCAGATTGTAGGTGTTCAGGCGGTAATGAATGTTTTAGCCGGAGAAAGATACAAGGTTGTTCCCAAGGAGGTTAAGGACTATGTTCGGGGATTGTATGGCAGACCACCGGCACCAATTCGCGAAGCGGTAATTAAAAAGATACTGGGTGATGAAAAGCCATTAAAGGGCCGACCAGCCGACCGTTTGGAACCTGGAATGTCAATTGCCCGAAAAGAACTTCTGAAAGAACTGGTTGAAAATGAGGAGGATTATATATCCTACGCTATCTTTCCAGAGGTGGCGCTTAAATTCTTTCAATGGCGAAAAAATCCTACTCCATCCAAGGAACCAATGTTAACCGTGAAGGAGGCAAAACCGGAGATTAGTCCACCGGTTAATACCACCCCGGCACCAGAGGAACCAGAAATTAGACGCTTACGGCACCTATTGGAACTGACAAATATACACGGTGTTACAGAATTGGATTGGGAAATTGGCGAAGAGAAAATTAGAGTAAAAAGGGGACACACCTTGCCGATGAACATTGCTGAAGTTTCAATTCCGGCGCCGCCGTTAACCACAGGGGGTGGGCAAACTACGGTTAGTGCTACTCCGCAGGTTGCCCCCGCTTCTCTATCAGCACCGGCAGTTGCCGAAGAGAAAAGCAAACCCCAACAGACTGAACCGCCCAAAACACCACCATCAGCTAAAATTGAACAGATAACCTCACCGATGGTAGGAACCTTTTATTCTCGTCCGAGACCCGAATCACCATCATTTGTAGAAAAGGGGGATGTGGTTGAACCCGGTCAGACCCTTTGTGTTGTTGAGGCAATGAAGTTAATGAACGAAATTCAAGCGGAGAAAAAGTGTCGAATTGTTGATATTCTGATAAAAGATGGTGATTCCGTTGAATACGGTCAGCCGCTGATGTTAGTTGAACCGCTTTAACACCCGATGAAATTTCCAGTACATCCGAAAAAAACACAAGAGTTATATGAAAAAATGGCAAGATTAGGTGTTAAAGAGGAAGATCTAATCGAAAAGTTCATCCGAAGTTCAGGACCTGGTGGACAGAATGTTAATAAGGTTGCTACCGGAGTATACCTGAAACATTTGCCCACGGGGATCGAATTGAAAGTTACTCGGGAACGTTCTCAAGCATTAAACCGTTTTCTTGCTCGTCGGCTTTTACTGGCAAAAATTGGAGCCGAGATACTAAAAGTTAAAACAGAAAGAGAAAAAGCGATTGAGAAAATCAAACGACAAAAGCGCAAACGATCAAAGAGGGCAAAAGAAAAAATACTGCGCCTGAAGAAATTAGTTGCCAAGAAGAAAGAACTACGGCGGGTACCGAATGAAATCATCAGTGGTGATTGGTACTAATGAATTTTTTGACATAGCTATTTTTGAAAATTAATATATGACTGCCATTTTAAGATAACAAAGGTCAGTATATATAATCGTTAATTAAAGACAGATAAAGAAAGGAGCCGCTATAAATGAGTGTTATTTTCTGGGTAGCGCCAATCAGCGCGATTCTGGCACTGCTTTTTGCCATGTTTCTGGCGTTGAGTAACCTGCGTAAAAACGAGGGAACTGACGCAATGAAAATGGTGGCAAAAGCGGTAAAAGAGGGCGCCACTGCGTATCTGAAACAACAATATAAGGGAGTAAGCCTATTCTTTGCTGTAGCTTTCGTGCTTCTGCTGATTCTGGCACTATTGAAGTTACAGTCGCCGTTTGTCCCATTCGCCTTCCTAACCGGCGGTTTTTTCTCTGGACTCGCTGGTTTTATCGGAATGTCTGTTGGTGTACGATGCAGTGCACGCACCACTTGGGCAAGCAAACAGAGCCTAAATTCAGGACTACGAGTTGCCTTCTCATCGGGTATGGTTATGGGACTGGTAGTAGTCGGTCTGGGGTTACTTGATATTTCAATCTGGTATATTATTCTCAACGCTGTCTATGCCAATGAACCTCTAATTCATAAACTGGAGTTAATTACATCAACAATGCTGGCATTCGGAATCGGTGCCAGTTCGCAGGCATTATTTGCTCGAGTCGGCGGCGGCATTTTTACAAAGGCAGCCGATGTCGGTGCTGATTTAGTGGGTAAAATAGAAGCGGGTATTCCCGAAGATGATCCGCGCAATCCAGCAGTTATCGCCGATAATGTCGGCGATAATGTCGGTGATATTGCGGGTATGGGTGCTGACCTTTATGAGTCCTATGTCGATTCTATTATCGCTTCAATGGCGCTATCGGTCGTAGCATTTAAGAACACCGGCTGGGAGATTAACGGCGTTTTATTGCCGATGGTACTTGCCGGTGTCGGCGTCGTTTCTTCAATTATCGGTAGTTTTTTTGTCCGAGCCGGTGAAAAAGCGGAACAAAGGGTGCTGTTAGCAGCGCTGAGGCGAGGAATTTATGGTACTGCGATACTCGCTGCGATTTTGGGATTTTTAGTAACCAAGTGGTTGTTACCTCAGAACTGGTCGATTTACTGGGCGATACTTTCGGGATTGATCGCCGGGGTGCTGGTCGGATTTTTTACCGAATTATTTACTTCCGACTCTTATTCACCCACACGGGCAATTGCTGCTGAAGCCCGAACCTCCCCAGCCACTGTGATTCTTGAAGGGCTTTCGGTGGGAATGCGCTCGGCGTTTCCGATTGTGGTCGTGGTGGTTGTCGCGATTATCACCAGTTATTATTTTTCTGGGGGGGGTAATACCGAAATAGGACTCTACGGCATCGGCATCGCTGCTGTTGGTATGCTTTCCACCTTAGGAATAACTTTAGCCACCGATGCCTATGGGCCGGTTGCGGACAATGCCGGTGGCAATGCCCAAATGACAGGTCAGGAGCCAATTGTTCGGGAGCGCACGGACGCACTGGATGCACTTGGCAATACAACAGCGGCAACTGGTAAAGGGTTTGCAATTGGTTCCGCCGCTTTGACTGCCCTAGCATTGATTGCCGCTTACCGCGATGAGGTGCGGATAGTCAGTCAACGATTTTTGGGGGAGATCAGGGTTTTAAACCTTTCTCTGCTAAACCCATATCTTATCGCCGGAATCTTTGCTGGCGCAGTTGTCCCGATGTTAGTTAGTTCGTCGATCATTAAAGCGGTAGGTAGAACTGCCTCCAAAATCGCCGAGGAGGTGCGGCGTCAGTTTCGTGAGATTACTGGAATAATGGAAGGGAAGGTCAAACCTGACTACGCCCAAGCGGTTACTATTTGTACGAAAGCAGCACAAAAAGAGATGGTAGCACCGGCACTGACGGCAATAATTGCTCCTGTAATTGTTGGATTACTCTTGGGACCAGAGGGTGTTGCGGGGTTCCTGGTCGGTGGTTTAGCAAGTGGATTTTGCCTGGCAATATTTATGGCAAACGGCGGCGGTGCCTGGGATAATGCCAAGAAATATATCGAAAAGGGTAACTACGGTGGTAAAGGCTCGGATGCGCATAAAGCGGGAGTAGTTGGCGATACAGTAGGTGACCCCTTGAAAGATGCGGCAGGACCATCCTTGAATATCTTGTTGAAACTGCAGTCAATGGTTTCTATTGTTGTGCTCGGCCTTGTGTTAAAAGTTTCTTCGTATATGCCCTGGCTTAAATAATATAATTGTCTTAGATATTATCGCCATTTTAACAATTGCTTGGTTCGGCCGCTGATATCACAAAATAATGACAATCTGGAGATGTGGCTAATCGATGGTGTGATTTGACAAATAATATAGAATTTTTATTATTTTACGAATGGCGGTTGATGACGTCATAAAAATTCGATCCTTACTGCCAAGTGATGCGAGAGAAATCGGTATTTTAACGAAAGAAATCTTTTACGAAATAGGTTGTTCTCCTACGCTTTCGGTTACCGATTTTGAAAAACTCTTTCTCACCCCGTGGCTTGAAAAAGGTAGCGGATTCGTATTGCTGGAAGATGAAAAAATAATTGGTTATGGATGGGCTCGTGTTAATTACTGGCATCGCCGTAAGGTTATCCATATGGGACTTTATTTAGCCCCCGCGGCCAGATACAGTGGTCGTTATCAGATAATTACCCGGTCGCTATTAGAGAGTGCTCGCGCGTTGGCTTTAGAATTTGAAACACAAGAAATTATTATATTTTATCGCGGACTCGATTATATCCATCCTACAATAATTCGGGAACTTGGTTTCCAACCACATCCGATTTCGATGCTGGGTTTTATCCACAGTTTAAAAATGATACCGTCAGTGCCACAACCGGAGAAATTAAAGATTCGCCCGATCGATATTCAGCAAGAGAGAAAAAAGTTACTTGACCTCTCGGAACAGGTGTTCGATGATCAGGCAAACCAAGGAGAACCAATCCATGAAAGTTATTTAGACATTGAAATCAAGAAACCCAAATTTGACAACGAGCAGTTGGTATTTGCGGAAATGGATGACAGATTAGTTGGATATTTACTTTTGTTTATCGAGGATAATGCCAAAGAGTTAACCTATGAGATAGTTGACTTTGGCGTTTTACCCCAGTGGCGACGTCAGGGAATTGGACGTGCCCTGCTCACCCATGCGCTAAAATGGATAAAGAGTCGTGGCGGGGTTAACGCATTGGCAGCAATTTTTAGCAGTAACCCGGGGTTAGGTATCTTCTGGCAATTAGGATTTCGTCCCGATCCTTCAAGAACCTTCAACTTTTTCCTTAGAGAAATTTAAGGTTTTAGTTCCTGCCAATGGTGATCTTTTGTTGCCGAGAAGAATGATGGTAAATAGTAAACTTCTGATTTCGCTAGCAGCGCGACTGCATAACACTTTAAATAAAATCCATTAGCACTGAGAGAAGCGGTGTAAAAACTGAGTTTGATACTGTCCATCATACGGGCCGAGCCTCTCCCTGATGGAAGTAAGTGTTTTTTATAGTTGTTTATATATAACAAGACCCCGAAAATGGTTTATTATTAACAGGTGTTTTTTAACCTAATAGTTAATTTCCAGTAACTATTTGAAAAGTAGTATCTTATCATCTTAAAACGGTATTAAATTCTGCCCCCTAGGCAGTATCGGGGATGGTATTCATCAGGGTTTCGGTGTGGGCTGTAATTGGGGTGTTAGACTGGGTTATGGTTTGGGTTATGGTGTTGGTGGTATAGTTGGTTTGTGTAGTAGTAATGGCTTGGGTGGTGTTTATAGTTGTGAACATGGTTTTGGTTATGGTTGGCGGTTGGGTTTGGGCTTTGGTGGTGGTATGGGTTAGATAATGGGTTATTAGAATGGTTTTGGTTTTAACGGAGGAGAGTATTTTATACAGCATATTAAATTTACTGACAGATACCACCACTATCACCACTTAGCGAGCGAGTTTATTTTTGTTGACTCTTGTTACGATATTTTCTATAATCAAGCATATTTACGATGAAAAGATATAAAAGAACCGGCGTGCTAACGAAGGCGGAGTTGAAAGCCAGAGGTTTGCTCCCACCACTCAGGCGTCTAAAAAAAGGACCGGTTGTCATCGTGGAATGTATTGAAAATATTCCTTGTAATCCCTGTGCCTATGCCTGTCCCAGAAAGGCTATCACCATTACCGGCAACCTCACCAATCTACCAGAAGTTAATTTTGAACACTGTAATGGTTGTGGGATTTGTATCACCCGATGCCCTGGTCTGGCGATATTTGTTGTGAACTATAACTACAGGGAACGAGAGGCAACGATCTCTTTGCCTTATGAACTTCTACCACGTCCTCAAGTAGGAGAAGTTGTCTATGCGCTTAACCGGCAAGGAGAGAAGGTTAGCACCGCTAAGGTAATAAAGGTCCAGGATTCAAGGACACATGACCGGTGTGCGGTGGTAACAATCGCGGTTCCTAAACATCAGTGGAATGAGATTAGATTTATCAAACCCAAAGGCAATTAAATGGCAATTCTGATTTTACTATCTCTTTTTGCTACTACCCCGGAACTGCCGTTATCACTTGCGGCAACTGACAATGGTTTGGCAGTTTTTGCTAACCCGGCGGGATTGGGTGTAGCGCGGGGTGTGCAACTCTATTACTTTCCCAATTTTCAGCGCTCTGAACTGTTCTATGGAAGTCCGGTAGCATTATCGGTTGGACCCGTAGGGCTTTTTCTTGACCCCAAGCCATTGCGTTATGGAGTAGCGCTGGGGTTCCGACAGGATTTTATGTTCGGTGGATTTCGACTGATACGGGATACGTTCACAACCGTAGATCTGGGAACAATCATGAGACCAAACAAATGGCTTTCTCTCGCTGCTTTATGGGAAAGAGTTAACGATCACTGGGGAAGCTGGGGATTGGGCATCGGATTTCGTCCTGCTGGTACACAGCTCACGCTGTTTGCTGAAACCTATCCCAATACCGGACAACATTTTGCGGGCTTAATATTAGAACCAGCTGTAGGAATAAAACTGTCGGGTAGATTTAAAATCACCAAAAACCTTACTTTTGTTGCAGGATTAAGCGCTGACCTTGGCAAAATAGGTGTCGGCGTAAACGGTATTCCCCACCGTCATGAAATCAACGGTGTTCTAAGTTACTCAACTGTTTACCGCCGGTCTGTCTTCCCCGGTCCTAAACGGGTTTTAGAACTAAGGGTTAACGAGCCGGTTGTGGAGCAAAGAACCGGTTTCAGCCTGCTGTCCGGTATCAGCAGACAACGCACCATATTTTCAGTTTTGCAACTCTTGAAAGATGTCGCCAACGAACCAGGGCTGGCAGTGGTGGTCATTAAACTGGAACGAGTACAAATAGATTTTGCTCAAGCCCAGGAGTTACGCACGGCACTTATTGACCTTAAGAAAAGAGGTAAGCAGATCTGGATTTATGCTCAGGATCTCGGGGTCATTGGTTACTATTTAGCCACAGCAGGAGATCGAATAATTCTAAATCCAATGGGAGAACTGGTAATTCCGGGTATTTTTGTTCGGACAGCATTTGTTAAAGGAACCCTGGACAAACTGGATGTTAAGCCCCAGGTGTACCGACACGGCAGATACAAAACTGCTGTTGAGACATTTACTGAAGATTCGATGAGTCAGGAGAATTATCAGCAGTTAAGCGCCATAGTTAATGGTATATACGATGAGGTGGCTAACGCTATTGTTGAGGGACGTCGTTCTTCCTCTGAGCAAGTGGACAGTCTGATTAATCGTGGATTCTTTCGGGCCGAGCAGGCAAAGATGGCAGGACTTATTGACACCTTCCTTTATGAAGATGAACTGGATTCGCTGATTAAAGTCTCTTTTAAAAGACACCGGATAATTACCGAAAAAGAGTTTCTGGGAAAACGGGATAATGTTAAATATCACTGGGGCACCCTTCCCAGGCTGGCTATCGTATTCATCAACGGCAATATAGTTCAGGGAGAATCCGGAATTGATTTCTTTACTGGCGAACCAAAAGCTGGAGCTAAAACATTATGTCGGATAATCCGCGAGGTTACTAAAGATCGGAAGATAAAAGGCATTGTTTTACGAATCAACTCTCCGGGAGGAGATGCGGTTGCCGCGGAACTTATCTGGCGCGAACTGAAAAAAGCCCAAAAGCGAAAACCCGTGGTGGTATCAATGGGCGGAGTCGCCGCCTCCGGTGGTTATTATATCTCCTGTAATGCGGAACGAATTTTCGCTCTACCAGGAACAGTTACTGGTTCGATAGGAGTCTTCAGTCTTAAAATGATAACTGAAGGGTTATACAATAAACTGGGGATAAGGCGCCAGGTAGTAAAAAAAGGAGAACATGCGGATGCTTTATTAGACCATAGAGCCTCAACCCCGGTGGAAGACTCAATAATGCAGGAACATATTGACTGGTTTTATTATCAGTTCTTACAACGAGTTGCTGAAGGTAGAAAAATCCCAATTGAGGCGGTTGATTCGATTGCTCAGGGTAGAGTATGGCTGGGAAAGGATGCTCAGCAGATTGGACTAGTAGATTCTCTGGACGGATTGATGTCGGCAATAGAGTTCTGCCGCCAGCGGGCAAATTTGGGTAAGGATGATTATGAGATTGTCTTATACCCCAAAGGAAAATTAGGCCTGGGTTCTTTATTAAGTGTTGATCGAGGAGAGTTGCTGTGGGAGATCATCACTCAATAAGAAAACAGAAAAAAACCGGTTCTATTAAAAATAAGCGTGCTATTGTCTGTCGTTGCGAAGAGATCACCGAGGAAGAGATAAGAAACGCGATCCGAACTGGTTATCATTCCTTAGAGGAGATCAAAAGAGTTTTGCGTCCGGGTATGGGACACTGTGGAGGAAAGGGCTGTCTGCAAATTATTGCTAACTTAATTCAGGAGGAAACGCACATATCGGTTGCCAAGCAGAAATTTCCCAAGTCCCGTCCTCCGATAAAACCAATACCAATAGGAATATTAGGTTCATACCGGCGATGAGCAGAAAAACAGCTGATGTTATAGTTATCGGTGGCGGGATTATTGGTGCAGCGACCGGTTATTATCTCGCCCGGCAGAAATTAAAAGTTATCATTTTAGAAAAGGACTTCCCCTGTGCCGGTTCCACGGGCAGATGTATCGGTGGCATACGGGCCCAGTTTTCTCACGACTTAACGATTAGGGTAATGCTCTTAAGCATTAAACTTTTTCAATCGCTCTCAGATGAGCTGGGAGAGGATATTGAATGGTACGCTGGTGGCTATCTCTTTCTGGCATTCGATGAGGCACGAAAAGAAGCGTTTCTTCAAGCGATAGATATCCAGCGGAAATATGGACTGAATGTGCAATTTATTTCTGCTGATGACTGTCGACAGATCGTCCCGGATTTAAATACCGAGGGTTTACTCGGAGGTGCCTGGTGCCCTACTGACGGACAGGCAAATCCCTTTAATGTTACCTTTGGCTATTTGTGTGGTTTAAAACAGCAGGGTTCACAGGTGTTGATCAACCATCAGGTTGTAAAAATCAAGGTGATTAAAAACCGGGTGGTTTCTGTAGTAACTGCAAACGGTGATGAGTTTTTTGCTCCTGTGGTTCTAAATGCTGCCGGACCTTGGGCGGCTGAGGTAGCGAAATTTGTCGGCATTGACCTGCCGGTACAACCCGACAGACATGAAGCCCTCGTTACTGAAGGAATTGAAAGATGTCTGGAACCGATGCTGGTTGATTATCGTTCCGATGGCTGCTATTTCGTCCAGCACTATAAAACCGGACATTTTCTCGGTTGTTATACGCCGGTGCCGATAATCCCGGGTTATCGTTTAGATGCCAGTGATGAGTTTATAACAGAGATGCCGAGAAGGATGAGTAGGATAATGCCCAAACTTACCACTGTTAAAGTTCTAAGACAGTGGGCTGGTTCTTATGAAATGTCCCCGGACGGAAACCCGATTTGTGGCACGACACCGATTAATGGTTTTTATGTTTCTGCGGGTATGAGTGGACATGGGTTTATGTTTGGGCCTGCCTTAGGAAAGCTAATGGCTGAGTTGATTATCACCGGGAAATCAACCATTGACCTTACGGAATTTAGATTTGGCCGCACATTTGCCAAGGCCGAAATTATGAAATAAACCTAACTTGCATTTTTATTCCGAGAGAGTTAAAATAAAATGAAGTATGAATCAATGTAGTCAATGTGGCCGGAAGGCAAATCGTCAGTGTCCAAAACTGCAAAAGGAAGTCTGTTCTCGTTGCTGTGGCGATAACCGACATTCAAATGGAGAATGTCCTGACATCTGTCCATTTCTTTTGGAAAGCAGAAGAAGGGCAATTGTTCGCTTGGTAAAAATGCAGGGTAGTGTTGAATTTGAAAAACTGTGGTTTGATCTACTCCATGATCTGCGGTTAGCACTGGTACAAGTGAATAAGACCCAAAAGACACCATTAATTGAGGAGGAAATTCTTGCGGCGCTAGAAAATATTATAGAAAATAGGCGGGTACAGTCAGCGGGCTTGATATACGAGTATAAATCTATCAACCCTGATGTCCAGCACATTATGGATGTGCTAAATAATGTAATCAGCAGATACGAAACCCAACCTTCCGATGCCTTGCGTAAAATTTCATCCTCTGACTTAACTGGTTGCCTCCGTTATCTACACCATCAGGCGAAAACTGCCAAAGCAAGAGGTATAAGGTTTCTCCCATTGATATCAACAACGGTGGGCAGCAAATTTATAGCCGTAAAAGACAAAAATATAAATCTTGTCGTTGGGAGGTATTGAGCGGTGACCGGGAGTCTAATAAATAATGGCTATAGATGCCGGACCATTGTTTTACTAAGTCTGGTAATAATTTTACTATCCACGAGAGCCCAAGGGCAAGGAGAAATAATTAACTTAATTCCCAGTCCTTTTGTTGCGGTTGTTGAAAAGGTGTTACCCTCAGTGGTAAATATATCCGCGGAACGAAAAACCAAAATTGCCCGACCCTCTATGCCAAACTTTGGCTGGCCATTTGACGAACTATTTCGCGATTTCTCCTTCCCGGAGCAACGATCACATTCTTTGGGTTCGGGTGTTATTATTAGTGAGGACGGGTATATTGTAACAAACAATCATCTGATCAGTGGTTATGATAATATTATTGTAAAGCTCAATGACGGCACCGAATTCAAGGGAGATGATGTTAAAGTTATAGGCGCTGATCCGCAAACTGACATTGCTGTCATAAAAATCAACCCCTCCCGGAAACTAACGTCGATTAAATACGCCAATCCTGAGAATATCAAAATCGGCGACTGGGCAATCGCCATTGGTAATCCCTATGGCTTGCAGGGTACTGTGACTGTTGGCGTCATCTCTGCTATTGGCCGGAGTGGTATTCCCATACCCGAAGGACCAGCCAGACAGGATTTCATCCAGACTGACGCGGCAATTAACCCTGGTAACTCCGGCGGACCTTTAGTTAACATCAATGGCGAACTTATTGGAATTAATACCGCTATCAGTTCTCCGGTGGGTGCGAATATCGGTATTGGCTTTGCCATTCCGGTAAGTTTTGTAAAATCAGTTGCCGTTCAAATAATTAGTCAGGGCAGGGTGATTAGAAGTTACCTCGGCGTTAGAATCCAGGTAATTGACGAAAAGTTAAAGAAAGCGCTGAAGTTAACCGAGGCTAATGGCGTGATAATTAACGAGGTGCTACCTAACACTCCGGCTGAAAGGGCGGGTTTAAATGAGGGGGATGTAATTGTTGAGCTCAACGGCTTACCGGTAAAATCGATAGATGAATTTAGAAACAGGGTGACAGAGATAAAACCGGGTGCCGAGATTACACTGAAAATCAACCGCGCCGGGCGTTTTTTGACAAAAAAGGCGATACTAACAGAATTTCCTGGGGAGAGCAAAGCCGAACTTCCCCAAAAAGGAAAAGGGAAGATTCACTGGGCAGGAATTGAGGTTAGTGAGCTATCTTCGGAAGAGAAAAGGCACTTGAACCTTAAATCTGGGGTAAGGGTGATGTCGGTTGACGAGAATTCACCCGCATCAGAAGCCGGTATTCTAACTGAAGACATTATTTTAAAAGTTGGAGAGATCCCTATCAACAATAAAATCGAGTTTTATGCTGAGCTGGAAAAATGTTCGCAACGTAAGGAACCGGCTATTTTTTATATAAAACGAGGCGATTCACTATTATTCGTTGCAATCGAGCCCCCTCTTGATGACTAAAGGTAATAATATGAGTGCAATTTATATTTTCTTGAGTATCTCGGATACGAAAGGGGGACTAAGGGCAAAATCAAGGTAATTAATGAAAACGGCTTGCGGATTACTCAAGTTATTTCATAATACTTTCCCGAGATTCGCTGAAGATCGGTTTAAAAACGGGAGGCTAACTTGAATAAAGTTTTGATTCTTGATGGGAAGAAAACCGCACAGACAATCCGTACTGAACTCAAAGATGAGGTGCGGAAACTGCAATCAAAAGGGATAAATCCAAAACTTGCTATTATCCTGATCGGCAATCACCCACCCTCACTAATCTATGTCGCCAACAAGCAAAAGTCCTGCAGAGAAATCGGTATAAGCGTGGAAACGTTTCATCTTCCGGAACAGACTGACCAACAGTCAGTAGTTGAGGTTATTAACCGTTTGAATGCTGACAGAAATGTCCACGGCATCATTCTACAATTACCTCTTCCCGGACACCTAAATAAGGATGCTTTGTTAGAGCTAATAGCTCCGGATAAAGATGTTGACGGTCTAACACCAACAAATCTTGGGAGACTGCTTATCGGGCGACCGTTATTTATTCCGGCAACTCCAGCAGGAATCATCGAACTTCTTTCCCGTTATTTAATACCAATATCCGGCCGGCGCGTAGTAATCGTCGGTCGTGGAGAACTTGTCGGTAAGCCTTTAGCCAGTCTTCTCCTTTTGCAAGGAACACGGGGTGACGCAACCATTACCGTCTGTCACAGCAAGACAAAAGACCTAAGTTCAATCTGTAATACCGCTGAAATTTTGATCGTTGCGGTTGGAAAACCCGGCTTGATAACCGGCGATATGGTAAAGGAAAACGCCGTTGTCGTTGATGCCGGAATAAATCGTACAGACAAAGGTATCTGTGGTGACGTCGACTTTGAAACCGTGGGAGAGAAAGCTGCTGCCATAACACCGGTGCCCGGAGGTGTTGGTCCAATGACCGTGGCGATGTTATTGATGAATACTATATTAGCAACCCAAAGGACGATTGGAGAAAAATGAGCTTAACGGAGATAGAAAAAAAGATTAAAGAGGACCGAAGAATAATTAACTCGGCATTAGCAGGTTATCTTAAATTTAGTTTTTCGGCACCGCCACCTCTTATCAAAGCGATACGGTATGCGGTAATCGCTCCCGGCAAAAGATTACGACCGATTTTGGCATTGGAATCCTTCTTTGCCTGCGGCGGTAAAAAAAAGAGTTGGATCCTGCCCTTTTGCTGTGGATTGGAGCTGATTCACAATTTCTCTCTAATTCAAGACGATTTGCCGTGTATGGATGACGATGATTTCCGCCGTGGACGGCAGACACTACACCGTAAATTTGATGCTGCCACGGCGATACTGACTGCCGATGCCCTCTTGGCTTCTGCTTATGACTTATTTGCTGGCAGTCCAGCACCAGCAGAGCAAAAAATCAAAGTAATTCGCGCCGTATCACGGGCAATTGGAATACAAGGAATGGCCAGTGGACAACTGCTCGATATTAGTTCGACAAAATCCCATCACTATTTTCTGATCGCCCGGCTCAAAACGGCGGAATTGATAGCCATTGCCTTACAGATAGGTGCAATTATCGCTGGTGCGCCATCTCATTTGGAGAAAAAACTATATAAATTAGGTCTTGATTTCGGGGTACTATTTCAATTTACCGATGACCTTTTAGATTACAAACAAGAATTGGGCAAGTCTAAGTTATTACCATATCATCAAGAGACATTAAGGCAACAGGTATGTAAATTAGCCACAAAGACAGAAAAAGGGTTTTCGACATTAGGGGAAAATTTTAAATTCTTTGTCGGAATCGTTAAGTTAATTCCAAACCGGAGACGATAGAATGGGATTTTTAGAAAATATCAACTCGCCAAAGGACTTAAGAAAACTGTCAGTTGAAAATTTAAAAACCCTTGCCAATGAAATTCGTAACTTTATTATCCAGACGACAGCCCAAACCGGTGGACACCTTGCCCCTAACCTTGGGGTAGTAGAGTTAACCTTGGCGCTCCACTATGTGTTTGATATGCCTGATGACCGGATAATCTGGGATGTCGGGCACCAATGTTATACTCATAAAATAATTACTGGTCGAAGAGAAAAATTTCCAACCCTTCGTCAATATAAAGGGATTGCTGGTTTCCCCAAACGTTCCGAAAGTGAATACGATGTTTTTGACACTGGCCATTCAGGAAATGCGATTTCAGTCGCATTGGGTCTAACTACCGGTAGTCAGATGCTGGGCGAACGACATCGAGCAATTGCTGTTGTTGGTGATGGTTCAATAGTTACCGGCATGGCTCTCGAAGCTTTAAATCATGCTGGTACCATAAAACAAGATTTGATCGTGGTCTTAAATGATAATGAGATGTCAATTGCCCGTTCTACCGGTGCTATTGCCACTTATTTAAATCGTGTACTCACCGGGAAAATGTATAACCGTCTAAAAGATGACGCCTGGACACTATTAGGACATTTGCCTGTGGATTTAAGTACTAAAGCCAGACAGGCAGCACGCAAACTTGAAGAAGGGTTAAAGAACCTTGTCGTTCCCAGTATTCTATTTGAAGAATTAGGTTTTCGTTACATAGGACCGGTCAACGGACATGAGATTGCAGAATTAATCACTACATTCCGTCGGATCAAGGACTTAAAAGGACCGATTTTAGTACATGCCGTTACCCGCAAGGGACAAGGCTATGCTCCGGCATTTAAAAATCCGGAAAAATTCCACAGCATTACTCAATTTGACATTACCACCGGTGAACCATTGACAAAATCTGGGGCGACATTTACTGATTATTTTGGAAGTAAATTGTTCGAACTAGCAGAGCAAGACAGGCGGGTTGTAGCGATAACCGCTGGCATGTGTTTGGGCACAGGTTTGTTGCAATTCCGAGAAAGATTTCCTGATCGCTTTTTCGATGTGGGAATTTGCGAACAGCACGCAGTTACATTTGCCGCTGGATTAGCTCAGGCCGGATTAAAACCGGTAGTAGTAATTTACTCTACTTTTCTTCTTCGCGCGGTAGACCAAATCTTACAGGATGTTTGTCTACAAAAATTACCGGTAATTTTCGCGGTTGATCGCGGCGGTCTGGTAGGTGAAGATGGACCGACCCATCACGGTGCCTACGATCTTTCCTATCTTACGATGTTTCCCGGAATTAGCGTCTTCGCCCCTCGTGATGAAATTGATTTGGCTCGGATGCTGGAATTTGCTGTCGGTTACCTTGAAGGACCAGTTGCCATCAGGTATCCACGTGGCGGTTCAGGACTGAATTTGGAGTCAATAGAGAGGACGCCGATAGAAATCGGTAGGGGAGAGATTCTTACAAAAGGAGATGCCGGAGCGGTCTTGGCAATAGGTTCTACTGTTGGTCCGTCACTTTTAGCAGCCGAGTCGCTCGCAAACGACGGCTTACCGATAACGGTTGCCGATGCTCGCTGCGCCAAACCGGTTGACGAAGAATTAATTAGATCTTTGATTGGTATTAACGGCAAGATTATCACTGTTGAAGAGAACACTTTATTAGGAGGATTTGGCAACTTGGTTAGCTTGGTTTTTGAACGGAATAAATTACCCGCCAAACTATTACGTATCGGTCTACCAGATCGTTTCATCGAACATGGTCCAAGAGCCCAGTTGCTTGCCGATAACGGACTAACTCCGGACAAATTGGCATCAACCTTCCGAGAATTCTTCTGTGAGAGTTAATCTCTACTTACCAATCATTTTTGGTGGTCTGTGGTTATACGGTATATTAAATTTTAGCTGGTCTTATTCGCTTGTTGAAGAACCTCGTCTTGTCGCCCGTGCTGATTATTCGTTGGGCGTTGTTTTTTTGGAAAAATGGCGCGGTGATAATTATCTCGGTATCGAGCAGATATTGCCGATTGAAGAATATTTCAGTTATTCAATAAAAGAAGCGGTGATTACCGCATGGCAAGAGCGAGCACAAAGGATGATGCAGCAACGAGAATTAGCCACTGAGCCCGCCGGGCTGATTCCTGATATCAAATTCCCCAGACTACCAATCTTTGGAGAAGGCTCAAAGATAGATATTTCCGGCAAAGACCGAATTACTCTTGGCGGAAGCCGAACAGTTGTTAAGGGTGCCACCCGGACATTGGGCAGTCAGAGCCTTTTCCCGGAATTAAAAATGGAACAACAACTGGCAGTAAATGTCAACGGGACAATTGGCGACCGTACTAAGATAACCATTGACCACGATTCAGAGCGTGAAGAACAACAGAACAAAATCAAACTTCAGTACACCGGGACTGAAGATGATATTGTTCAGTCACTAGAACTTGGTGATACTAAATTGTATATACCAGGCTCAATTTATACCGGCGATTTACCAGCGTACCAAGGGCTATTTGGCATTTCGGCGAAAGCCAAGTTTGCCGGTGCTGATGTTTATGCTCTAGCGTCACGCGAAGGATCGCAAACTCAAACCCAGAGTTTTTCTGGCCACCGTCGGGTAACAATTGATACCATCTGGGATACCGACTTTGTTCTTCGTCGCTTTCATCGCCTTCCCGATGTTGATAGCTCAGAACGACTTTCAAACTTGCGCGTGTACGTAGACGACAAAAATTCAGGCAACAATCAGGCGACAATCAAAGCAATTGCTACCGTTTTCCCTGATTATCCCGATTCAATTGTTGGCGATAACACATGGTGGAGTTATGATCGAACGGGGGGCGATTTTGACTTAAAGATCCCCGGAGTTGATTACCTATTACAGCCTGGGAATATCATTGAATTTTTAACTCCAATAGAAAGAAATTATGTGGTGGGCGTGGTCATTTTTAAAGAAAATGATACAATTGGAGGGCAGATCCTAAGGGATTCATTGGTTTTGTGCTTAATAAAACCCGAAGTTTCAGACTCTTTATCCCGCACTTGGGACTTGCAATTGCGCAATTACTACCAACTCCGGCAAAATGATGTTAGACTTGATTCGATTCGAATTTTCAGGTATAACCCCCAGGGACAACACTATGACTATGAAACCGATTCATTAAGTTCCTATCGAGGATTCTCTTTTTTGCGGATATTAGGACTTGATCCTGATGGGGACGGCAGAATTGAATATCCCGCCTTTGAAAGTAAAACTGGTATAATCCGCTTCCCTTTGCTCAAACCGTTTGCCTCGCCTTTACTTTCAGAAAAAGATGATATTATCTATCGATTTGACCCAGAATATCTTCCGCCCGGAACCGGAAGAAAGTACTTCTTGGTTGTTTCGTATTACACGGTAACCGAAACCTATTATCTGGGACAAACCGACATATTAGAAGGTTCAGAGAGAGTGTTAGTTAACGGACAGCAGAAAACCAAAGGGGTTGATTATTCAATAGACTACAAAACCGGCATCATTACTTTTTTGAAACCGCTGCCTCCCGATGCCGACATCAAGGTTACATTTGAGTATCAACCTTGGTTCTCTTTAACTCAAAAATCTTTAGTCGGGGTGCGGTCCGAATGGGCTTTTAGTTCCAACGGGAAAATCGGCACAAGTTTTTTCTACCGGAGTGAAGGTATTCCGGAAGAGAAACCTTTACTGGGTTCTGAGCCATTTCAAAGAATGATAACTGAAGCGGACATATCATATAGTGCCAGTTCGGATGAAGTTACCGCATTTTTAGATCAATTACCCCTGATTACGGCACAATCTCCTTCGAGGTTTAATTTCAAAACTGAAGGGGCGATTTCTGTGCCGAATCCCAATACCCGTGGGGTTGCCTATCTTGATGATTTTGAGGCGACTGTAATCAGTCGAGATATCTCTAATACCGGGCTACTTTGGTCATATGCCTCTGTCCCGATTGGCAAGGATACGAATAATTTTGCCCGCAGTCCGATTAAATGGTTTAACCCCAAAGAAAGGGTTCGTAAGGATAGCGTATTTGGACCAGGCATCGGAGATGAAGGACGAGAAACTCAGGATATACTAAAAATAATATTTATTCCGGACAGCGGTAACGAGCAATCATGGGCGGGCATCATGCAGGCACCAGCGGGACAACTCGGAATGAATTTTGCGGAAATTGAGAACATGGAGTTAGTTGTGCGTTCTCGAGAGAGAAATGGTAACATTCATATCACGATCGGAATGGCAATTGACGAAGATGCCCCACGTCGAGGCAAAGACGGTAAAATCAAAGGGTATAATGGCTACTTGGACGGTGAAGACCTCAATGGCAATGGTGTATTAGACGAAGACGAAGATACTGGGCTAGATGGGCTATACGGCGCTGATTCACTATGGACAAATGACTCCGGTGATGATGGTAACGATGACTACGACCCAGTGAATAACCAACAAGGAACCGAAGGCAACCGACGGCTTGATTCCGAAGACATTGACCGGAACGGGTTTTCTCGCTACAACCACTACTTTGAATATACGATTTCTCTGAGTGAAACTAAGTATATGACTGAACTCTTTAATGGCTGGAAGCTCTACCGTTTAAGCCTACGTGACAGCATGCTTTTTCACAAAGTAGGTAACCCCAAATGGGAAGATATGCGCATTGTGCGAATATGGCTGGATGGGTACGATGATACTGATACGCTGGAAATATATTCACTGCAATTTCTCGGCAGTAAATGGCGTAATCCGCGCATTGAAAACATAACACCCAGTAATTCTGTTCCGGTAGATACCAATGAAAAAATTTGGATAGCACAAGTCTCTAAGAAAACCGATCCTAATTACAGCTCACCATTTGATTTAAAAAAGGATATAGCCGGAAAAATTGAAACTGAAGCGTCGCTACTTTTGGGCTATCAAATGCTTTATAAGAACCGTCAGGCATGGGTAACAAAGACGGTTGCTACCGGAGAGGATTATCGCGATTATGAAGAACTACGGTTTTATATCCATGACGACGGCAATGGGCTTCAGTGTTTCATTCGTCTTGGATCGGATTCAGTAAATTATTATGAATTCCGTGCACCCATAACCGCTGGTCGCTCGATCATTGGACGAGATGGCAAGTGGTTTGAATTCCTTATCGCCCTTGACTCATTTCCCAGACTAAAATTTATTCGCGACTCCTTAGGGATTCGGCCCGAATCCTCCTTCACTTTATCCCAAAATACTATCTCTTATAGCGTCAAAGGTCTGCCTTCGCTCGCGAATATCCGTTGGAGCGCACTGGGAATAGCAAACCCGAACAGAGACAAAATCACCGGTGGAGTATGGTTCAACGACATTCGACTTGCCTCGCCACGTAGAGATGCTGGTTATGGTTTTACCGCCCAAACTGCCATTCAACTTGCTGACTTACTGATGCTGGATTTACGTTGGTCCTATTCTGATCCGAACTTCCGGCGTTTCTCCGAAGACCGTGGTGTTAAAGTTGGGGGGTTCAGCCGGGATCTCGGAGCCGGTGTTCGTCTAAATTTGGATCGGTTCCTGCCGCCGATATGGAAGGTGTCAATTCCCTTATCGTATTATCGAACCCAGCGCGTAACCACACCAAAATATTCGCCGTTTTTTCCAGATTTAAGAACAGATAACCAAATTCACTCAGCACTTACCGGTTCCGGCCACAGTCAAGAGATAAGTATTGATAATTTATCCAAACAGAAGTCCAACAACAAGTTGTTAAACTACACCTTGGAAGCAATGAGTTTTTCTATCCGTCAGCGCTGGGCAGGAAACCGTTTTTATCCATTTTACGATTCTAGCAACAACACCCTTTGGCAATGGCGTTATGGTATTAGACCGGAACTAAAGATTCCACTAAAAGGAGATAATGAACTCTATCCATTACCACGCGACATCAGTATTAGCATCACCCGTGGCAGCCGTACCGAAATCCGCGGCGACACCGTGCGCGTCGACACTACCCGAGGTAAAGGCGTCAACGGCAATATTGATATCGGTTTCTCACTGATTGAAAATTTGTCACTTGACTACAACTGGGATTCCGAACGGGACTTACTGGCGAATAATCCTGACACGGTTGTCTCGCTTCCCATAGGAAAAGAATCGGGAAGAAATGAAAGTTTCAGTATAACTTTTGAACCAGAAGTTGGTGATATCTTAAATCCAACGATAGAATTTGACGGTGACTACAACCACGATCTTCCCAAAGCCGGTAATAACTATGCTGATTATCGTAACATTAGCAATTCTGGAGAAATTAGTGTCAATGCGACGATCGACTTTGCCGAACTTTCTGATATAATTTCTTTCGGACGAAAACACTCGGATAAAGGGCAGAAAAACCAACTGCAGCAATCGAGACTTCGATCGCTTGGAGAAAATCCGCCCCCGCCCGAAACAAAGTTGTTCGAAGATTCCTCAATAGTAAACTCTGAATCTATCCCATTACCGGCCGGAGCAAAGATACCGGCAATTGACCTTGCCACAATAATTACCGAGATCACGAGAAATATTGAACCGTTGGAAGTCAGTTACAGCTTATCGCGTACCAGCGACTATCTGGGCATTAAAGGCGCAGCTCCATGGGGTTATCGTCTTGGCATCACCGATACATTTGTTATTGACACCACCAGCGGTAGAGTAAATCGTACTAGAGATTTGAATAACACTTGGCGAATTTCCAGTGGATTTGGCTTCAAGGAGCTTACTGCCAGATTTGGTTATGACTATTCCTGGGGGAAAAGCCGGGAAATTTTGGGAGCGACTGCCGAACGAACTCTTACCTGGCCTAAGGTTGACCTCAGTCTCGGAAAGATCCATAATCTCTTCCGTAATTGGGCTACAGACTCACGTCTCACCAGTAGTTACCGTCAGAATCAAGGATTGCGTGCTGAGCTTTTGCCGGTTGCCAACGGTGCTGCTGAAACACTGGCCGTATTTGGCCGAACTGCAAACCGGACCATTGAGTTCAATCCGTTGCTCTCTTGGCAAACGAACTGGAAAAAGAGGGTGTCCACGACTTTCGGCATCAATTACACCCATACCTCTAACCTTACTTACCTAAGCCCGACGGGGCGAACGCGTAGCGTTACCGAGACGCGCTCGCAAGGATTAAACACCTCACTATCCTATTCATTTTCCGCTCCCAAAGGATTAAAACTACCTTTTTTAAAAAACATCCGTTTTTCCCAAGACCTCAGTCTTACTTGGCAGTTCCGTTATTCCCAAACGGTGCGCCAGCAAACCGTCTGGAATGAAAATGGTGAAGCCAATACGGTTCCTCAACAAAAGGATAATACCGCCGGCACTACCTTAGGGGCATCATACCGTTTTTCCCGAACAATTGAAGGCGGACTTAATACCGGTTATACTTTCAATAAAGGTATTTCTGGAATCAGCAACGAAAGAACCGATTTGGATATCTGGATACTCTTCCGTTTTTAATGAATAAAAAAGAATTGATCGTTCTAATATTCCTGAGTACCGCATTGCTATTAGGAGCAGTGATAAATAGCATAAAATATTTTCGCCAAAAGAAACGACTTAACTCCATGCCAATAAGCATTGAATATTCCGATACCACCGTTGCTGCCGATACCCTGATTGATATCAATCAGGCAACAATAGAACACCTGGAAGCATTACCTGGAATTGGGCCGGTGCTGGCACAGCGGATTATTGACTATCGAAAAAGAAGAGGCGGATTCAAAACAATAGACGACCTGCGCGCTGTACCGGGAATAGGTCCTAAAAGATTCGATGCGATAAAAGATTTGGTAATCTGCCACCCCCCGGGAGAAAATTAGCAACAGCAGTTAGCGATCTCTTTGCTCGTTATTAACCGGCGATAGTTCAATTATAGGCATAGGGATAATTACTATGGGGTAAGCCCCTGGCATGCCCCCTTTTCGAGTGTTAAAAATGGCATAACAATTTGATTATTAAGCAGATATCAACTATCGGTTCTCTTAATAAATGGTCTTAACAACGATGAATAACGGAATTGAATAATTGACTTAGTCAAATGGCAATATATCATTGATATATATGAAGTTATTACCACGCGAGGTATTGAAGGAATTCGTGGTGTATTTTATCTTTGCAATTATCGTATTGGCATTTATCCTTTTAATGGACAGGCTATTTTTGCTTGCCGATCTATTAGTACGTAAAGGAGTGCCAATTGCTGCAGTAGGGGAAATCGCTTTGTTTTCTCTGCCTTTCGTCCTCAGTATCAGTGCTCCATTAGGTGGGTTGATCGGTGGAGTAATTACCTATGGCAGAATGGCGCAGGATAATGAAGTTGCTGTCGTGCGGGTAGCGGGCTTACCAACTTGGCGACTTTTTTTACCAGTGCTGTTTTTTAGTCTCGCACTCGTTCCGGTAATGGTATTTTTTAATGGTTATGTTGTCCCGGAAACCCAGCATCAAGTACGCAACCTTTTAACTGACATCGCCCGCAAAAAACCAGCACTCAGAATTCAGGAACGGGTGTTTATGGATGATTTTCCTGGATATATGGTTTACATCGGTGCCATTGACGAACGTCGTTCAACCGTGAACAATGTCCTCATTTTCGAACGTAGTCGTGGGAGCAAGTCGCCAACATTTGTCACTGCTCCGCGTGGATTGATCAAATACACCCCGGATGACCGTTATCTGGTTCTAACACTTTACGATGGAGAAATCCACGAATTGCTAAGCAACGATAATTACCGTCGACTATCATTTAAGGAACAGACGATCAATATCTTGAACGATGACCAATTGATCCGCCGGGCCCGGGAATACCGCAGCAATGACGAAATGCTACTTCCCCAGTTACTTAAACAAACCGAAGAAATCACCCGGGATATCGAGAAAATAAAAAAACAATTATCCGCGGCGGTCAGAGTAACAAATTTAGGCGAACAATCGATAGCTCGGTCAGAGGAGTTCAAAACTCGTTTGCGGTATCGCAAACAGGAAGCGACCCGTTTATTAGCCGAACTACAGAAACGGTTTTCATTAGCATTTTCCTGCTTTTTCTTTGTCCTGTTTGGTGGCCCGCTCGGACTCTTGCTACGACGAGGTGGTGTGGGAACCGGTTTCATTATTGGACTGATTTTCTTTGCTATTTACTATGTCCTGCTTCTTGCCGGAGAAAATTTTGCCGAAGCCGGTAAACTTTCCCCCTTCTTAGGAATGTGGTTACCCAATCTCCTTCTTTTTGTTCCCGTAACGGAATTTTTTTCGCGGGCATTTTTTGAGTTCTCGCCAATTAGGAAAATAACGATGAAAAGAAAATGACAACGATTGACCGCCATCTTTTAAAGGAACTAATAAAATTCGTATCACTGGCACTGTTGTCTGTGGTAATAATTTATTTACTTATCGACCTGTTTGAAGAATTGAGCTATTTTACCTCCCGTAAGGTGAGTTTCTGGGTAATCCTTCAATACTATTTTTACAGTTTGCCTTCCGCGATTGTATTGTTATATCCAGTGAGCCTGATTTTGGCAGTATTTGTTGTTTATGGACAACTGACACGTAACAATGAACTGTCTGCATTTAAAAGTTCGGGCGTAATTATCTATCGGCTCTTTGGCCCGGCAGTCTTTATCGGCATAGTGTCGATTTTTATTTATCTAATTGGCAACGAGTGGATTACGATTCCCTTCAACCGCCAGTTAACCGACCTCCGTCGTCTGACAATAGAAAAACGGAGTCCACCAAGCACCCAAAGACTGCAGGATATTTACCGCGTTGATGGCAATATTGTTTTTTGGAGCAAAGAGTTGGAAAAACCAATGGGGGAGAAAAATAACGGTTCCTCATTGCGCAACTTTTTGTTAATTGAGTTAAATAAGTCACGGCAAGTGGTATATCGGATTGATGGCGAAAGAGCAGAATACCAAGACAGTATCTGGATAGGGGAAAACATTAAGATCAGAAAATTTATTCCCTCAGGTGAAGAGGATTTTCTTCAAGCCAATCAAAAAGATTTAGTTATACTAGGAGGGCTCCTTGAAGAAACCGGTATCAATGGTCGGCCAATAGATGAAATATCAACTTCGGTCTTGCGGAAATTTATCAAGAAAATGAAAAACAACGGTGAAAATGTTGCCCGAGAGGAACTAGAATATCACTATCGCTTTTCCTACTCGTTGATCGGTTTAATCATGGTTCTATTGGGATTGCCGCTGTCGGTTCGGCGACTGCGTGGCGGGGTGATGTTAGGCTTGGGATTGGGCCTGCTTTTTTCATTTCTCTACTGGGGGGTAATCCAAACTTTTCGGGCATTCGGAACTTCTCACGTGGTAATTCCGATCGCCGCCGCTTGGATACCCAATATTATTTTTGCCGGCGTTGCCCTTATATTATTCATAAAAGTAGCGATATGACAAGTAGCTTCGGCATTATAAGTGACAACTGGTTTTATGCCGAAAGAGTAGCAATTCGGTTAAGAAGCTTTAACAGATCCGAAAGGACAAGACAATTTATCACATCTTGCGTTTCTAGCCAGGCACGGCGCGCAGTCAGAACTCCATAACGCATCCAGCTTAAATCGGTTAGCGAATGGGCATCGGTATTAATTGCGATTAACACTCCCGCTGCCTTTGCCTTTCGTGCCCAAATATCGTTTAAATCCAGCCGCTCATAATAGGAGTTGATTTCGAGGATTTTGTTATGTTTTGCGGCACATTCAATTACCTTATCCAAATCAATATCATACCCCGGTCTCCTACCGATTAGTCTACCACTGGGGTGAGCGATGATTTGCACCAGTGGATGTTCGATGGCAAAACAGATACGTTTTGTTACTTCGCGATTAAATGCTTGATGAACAGCAGCAATAACGATATCCAGCGCCGCGATGGTTTTGTCGGAATAATCTAACCTACCGTCAGGGGTAATGTCAACCTCTGCTGACTTTAGAATACGAAAGCCGTTTAATTTTGAGTTTAACTTATCGATTTCTTCACATCGACGCAGTAATTCCTCTTCAGAAAGTCCTCCCGCATAGCCGGCAGATAAAGAGTGCTCGGTTATCGCTATATGGGTATAACCGAGTTTTTGTGCTCCGGCAACAATTTCCGTTAAAGATGAGGTACCGTCAGAGAGATCGGTATGGATGTGCAAATCAGATTTGATGTCGTTTATTGTTATCAGATGCGGCAACCGGTTCTCTAACGCGGCCTCAATCTCGCCCTGGTTTTCTCTCAGTTCTGGCTCAATGTAGGGCAGACCGAGTACCTGATAGACCTCAAACTCGGTTGCACCGGCAACTCTTTTTTCTTTCCTGAAGACGCCATATTCAGAAAGTTTCAACCCATTTTTTTGCGCCATCATCCGTAACGCAATATTGTGATCTTTAGAACCGGTAAAATACTGTAAGGCGGCACCGAACGACTCGTTTTCAACCACCCGAAGATCAGCTTGGCGAAAACCGATACCCGTATCAATGAGAACTGAGGCTTTGGTTTCTCCAGCAGCAAGCACCTCGCGTACAGTGGGAAAGTTGATAAAACGGTTTATGATTTTAGCGGAGTTTTTGCCCGTTACCAGAATATCGATATCGCCGATCGTCTCTTTGCCCCGACGCAAAGAACCAGCATAAGCAATTTTATCAATAGCACGCTCTTTGGTTAAATGGTCAATAAGGGCTTCGGTAAGCTCAAATGCCTCATTTAAATACATCCGTTTGCCGGTGTGCTCGACATTAGCAATGCCCTTGAGAATATTTGCCACCTTTCTTTCACCCATTCCGGGCAACTGAGCAGCAGAGCCATCGGCTAAAACTCGTTTTAAATCATCTATATCCTTCACCTTGAGCTTTTCGTTAAGCATCTTTAATGTTTTCGGCCCCAATCCGGGAATTTCTAAAAGTGCAAATAGGCCCGATTCAATACCAGCTGTTACCTCATCAAATTTTTCCATCCTGCCAGTAGTAAGATATTCATGAATCTTGCTGGCAATCCCGGAACCAATCCCCGGTATTTTTACTAAGCAACCCTCCCGGTCAAGATCAACTACATCATCGGCTAAATCGGCAAGAACCCTGGCTGCCTTGCGATATGCAAGTACCCGAAAACCGGTTTCACCTTTCAGTTCTAAGGCATCGGCAATGCGCTCAAATATGCTGGCGAGTTCCTGATTCTTATTTGCCATGACTGCGCTGATAAACCAATCTCCCACCACAATATGTGGCAATTATCTGACAGGAGGGATTTACACGTGGATCAGCGTCCAAAATTACAAAATCAGCATACCAACCTGGCTCTAATTTACCAACTTGGTGGTCCATACCGAGAGAGTATGCCGCATTGGTGGTAAAAAGGGCAAGTGCATCCTCCGGTGTTATGCTTTCGGATAGATTGGGTAAAGAGATCGCGGATTTAATTCCCTGTAGAGGATCAAGTGGCGTGACGGGTGCGTCGCTTCCCCCCGCAACTGTAACTCCGGCGTTAACCAATCTCCTCAAAGGGCTAGTATGGCGCCACCGTTCTCCCAACCTTTGCGCATACATTAGGTCCGGCCCACCCCAGAACGTTTCAAAAACTGGCTGAACACAGAGCAGGAGCCCTAAAGATGAAATCCGTGAAATCAGGTCTTGTGACAATAACTCCGCGTGTTCTATTCGATGTCTTAAATGTTTAATCTGATGTTTCTTTACCACCACCTCATAGCATTTTAAAACCTGTTCAATTGCTCGGTCACCGATGGCGTGAAAAGCAGTTTGTAGTCCCAGTTCACAGCATTTGCTTATGAAGGTGATCAGTTTTTCATCCCGGTGGTATAGTATACCCTTAAATCCAGGTGCATCGGTGTAATCATCTATTAATGCCGCGGTATGGGAGCCAAAGGAACCGTCAATCAGTAAACAACCACCTATTCTATTTAGACCAAAACGCTGGGCTATTTCCGGTTTCCAGGTTTGTAAAAACGGTTCCATCCTTATTGTGGCCGATGATAAGGCATCAACGATTATCTGCCACTCAGCTTCCGTTAATTCATCTGAACCGACCAATGCGGCGAGCACGGTGATACCTCTACTTATAGCGTAGTTAGTGGTGATCGTTATCGCATCCTTAATAATTTCTGATGGCAGTTTTCGTTTCAGAATAGAAGTCAAAGTTTCGAACGCCACTCCCCGTACCACACCGGTTGGTTTCCCCGCCCCATCAAGTTCCAGACCTTCTTGTTGTGTCGTCGGTATCAGAACCAGTGCCGCCGAGTTGCCAATACCAGAATGACCATCAAGTCGATAAACGAAAATAGGTTTTTCTCGGCTAAGCCGATCAAGTTCCCGACGATAAAGATAACGATGTTCTTTTATGGCATCGGGGTCAAAATTAAAGGCAAGCATCACGGGTAAATTCTGCTTTTGTGCATAAGCACCGGCAATGAGATCAAGAACATCGGCAACTGAACGCGCAGGGGAGAGATCGGGAAAAATATCCCTTAGCCCATTTTCTATCGGATGAGCATGACTGTCGATGAACCCTGGGACGATAAAAAAACTGACTGTTGAATTAGGGACCGGAATTATTGCGGCAATTTTCCCCTCATCAATTACCAACTTGCCCGCGTACGGTTTGGCATTTGGTTCGGTGATTAATAAACCAGTTATTACTTCCATCCGGCGAGTGATTATCCCTTTATTAACCTTACTACCACCTCAACATGTGCAGTCTGGGGAAACATATCCAGCGGTTTAATCCGGTCGCATAAGTATCCATACCTTTCAAGGATTGCAAGGTCACGAGCCAGAGTAACGGGATTACAGGAAACATAGATAATGCTTCGGGAATTCAGGTTGGCTATTTGATTGAGCAGTTCGGGAGTACAACCTTTTCGCGGGGGATCAACGATTACCGCATCGGCAGAATCTATTCGACTGATTGATTTATTAACATCACCCTGAATAAACTCAACATTGTTTCTATTCTGCACTTTAGCGTTAAACTGCGCATCGGCAACCGCTGATGGCTCTATCTCAATACCAACCACCTTTCTTACCATCGGAGCAACTACCAGACTTAACATACCTACCCCACTGAACAGATCAATAACCTTTTCCGCACCATCCGGAGCTAAAAGTTCGACAACTTGGCGACATAGTTCCTCTGCTTGACCGATATTAACCTGGAAGAATGAAGTGGCTGATACCCGAAATCTATTGCCTAAAATTTCGTATTCAACATAGCTATTACCAGAAAGCAAAACAGTCTTAGTACCTAAAATACGATCAGTCTTTAGCGGATTGATACTTTGAACCACCCCGGTAATCCGAGGGAGTGCCATTAGTTTTTCTGCAAACTTTTCCTTAAGTTTTCGCGTTCGCGTTACCACAATTATCAGCGCCCCGTTAGCTTCATTTTGGCGCAATACGATATGTCGGATGTTACCCGAATTGGTAATTTCATCGTACGGCATTTCGCCGGTTTCGAAGATAAGTTGACTGATTTTTGTCCGGAGTTCGTCAAAATATTCTGGATGAAGCAGACAATTGGTTATCTCAATCAACCGATGGCTATTTCGTTGAAAATAACCAATTTTTACAACTTGATTTTTTCTCCTTACTGGGTATTGAGTTTTGTTCCGGTAGCACCACTCAATGGAGTGGCACTTGATATTGTCCACTGGCACATAGATTCTACCGATATGCTGAAGGGCATCGTTAATTAGTAACTTCTTAATAACCAATTGACCAGTGTAGATAATATGCTGCAGTTGACAACCACCACATTGGCCATAAAATTGACATCGAGGTTTTACGCGTAATGGTGATGGGACGATGATTTTTTCTATTCTGGCAACTGCGTAATCTTTTTTCTCCAGAATAATTTGTGCTTTAATCCTTTCGTTGGGAGCAGCAAACCGGACGAATACCTTTTTTCCATTCCAGTTGGCAATACCATCTCCGCCGGGAATCAGTCGTTCGACAAACAGTTCAACCTCTTGGGTCTTCGCGCGGGAATGGCTGGTTACCATTTAGTAATAACCTGACGGACAACCTCACGACAAAGTTTTTCTACCGCCTCCCTTCTGACATCCTCTTCATTTTTGTTCTCCGGGTTATAAGAAATCCGACTGGTGAGCAATCCTGAAAAAAAGGGTTCGTTACGTATTTGGTCAACGGCTTCGACCTCTGCTGACAGTGTAATTTCGTAGGCAGATATATTTTGATCTGCGTCGTATGCAGCAGGGGTTCGTGAAAAATTGACAACCATCAGTGAAATTATAAGGTCGGCCTGTTCAACGTTAGTAACCCGCAGGCTGCGATCGGAATTGAAAACCCGGGGAAGGATTATACCGATTTCTTCAGCCAACCCTGGTTGAGTCGTGAAATTTTCTATTGAGGCAATGGCTACCGTGCGTAGATGAGATGGAAGTAGGGAACGGGTAGAGTAACCGCAATGCAGCAGAAGAAGCAGAAGGGGAAAAACCAATTGCTCTGGGCATCGTTTAACCATCAAAGGGAAAAATTTTTACAGACATCTTCAGCTACTTTTCTGCCTGAAAGAAGCATGCCACCAAATATTGGACCCATCCTTGGCCCACCAAATACAGCATTCGCTGCCATCCCGGCTACCCATAATCCCGGATATAATTCTCTGGTATTTTCGAGCGTCAATTTTTCTGCCATATCCGCCCACATTGGTTTTTCGCCTTCCACACCACCGGAAATGGTATTCAGTCGCACCCGAGCCTTTTTAACGAGTCGATTAACTACTTCTGATGCGTGACCGGTTGCATCAATTACCACCTCAGCTTTTATTGTCAGCGGGTCAACGTGGAGATGAGCAAGCTCCACCGCACTCCAGTTAATTACCAATCCACAGACTCGAGCCTCAATCAAAAGTACATCCTCAACACTGATAAGATTGAATATCTTGACTCCCGCATGTGCCACTTTTGCCAGAAGACAACCTAATGTTTCCAATGCGTCGGCAACGAAATAACCCGGTAATCGTTCCTGGTATCTTACCCCGAGTTCTTTTAAAATATCGGTAGCCTCCTGCTGAACTACAATATTAGAGAACATCATGCCACCGCCCGGCATACCGCCTCCGGGTTTCAATGCGCGTTCAAAGACTACGGTCTTAAATCCACTTTCCGCTATTTTCCAGGCGGCAGTCAAGCCAGCCGGTCCAGCACCAACAACTGCTACGTCAACATTGAGAGAATTAAGCAATTGTTCAAAGTAATGTTCAATAATTGCGCGTGATATTTCCGTATCAGATATTCTATTACTCATTTTGATAAGTGTAATCGTTATATAATACAAGTCAATATATTTGCTTATTGACTATTCTAAATAGCCTCATTATAATCTTATTAAATGAATCACAAAAATCGTTACGGTGCCGTTGAAATTCCCATCCCGGAAATTCGCCTGCTTGCTGCCTTGGGTTACCTTCCTTTGCTCTTTTTTCTACCGCTGCTGATTCGTCCCAGAGACCGGTTTTGCGCATTCCACGGTGTCCAAAGTCTAATACTCCTAATCATATTCGTAATCTTCTGGATAGTGGTGTATATTCTAAACTTCCTTCTTGGAAAAGTTTTGGGTAATGTAATTATTCTCGGCTTTGTATTCAAGATAGCAGCCTGGATGATTCACTATTTATTAGGAACCTTGCTTTCTCTTGGTTATATACTGGTAATTCTCTACTGTTTTATAAAAGCAGCCGCTGGCGAGTTATGGCATATCCCGGCACTGGGAAAGTATGCTGAACGGCTGCTGCGTAGATCACAATAAAGAAAAAAGGAGGAAAAAATGACAGAAGAAAAAAAGATTGAACAATCCGTAACCGGTAGCGAAGTTATCGAAAAAGGCAAGGGTTTAGCATGGCTGTCATACTTAGGGATACTGTGGTTAGTACCACTACTGGCGATGAAAGAAAACGAATATTGTAAATACCATGTCAAACAAGGTATAATGCTTACTATCTGGTTTGTAGCAATCAGTATTGTTGGCGCGATTCCCTTTATCGGCTGGTTTGTGATCTGGCCACTTGGATATATTTTCGGCATCGTTATGGCAATCATGGGTATAATAAACTCTGCCACCGGCAAGTACTGGAGAATGCCACTACTCGGCGACCTTACAGCAAACTGGTTCAAGTTTTAATACCGCCGTCAATTTCTGATAATATATATTATGTAAACTAAATTTAAATCCTTTAAACTCAACACAACTATCTAGCTACCTCTCCCTTACTACTCTGTAATAATACTCGATAAGCCGTGTGGCAGCTGCTTCCCATAAAAAGTTGCTGTAAATATGCTCCTTTAAGTGCGGCGTTTGGGATTTATAGTAACAACTTATCACTGCCCGTTCGATTGAATTTTCTGATTTAGGTTCCAGGTAAGTTGCATGGTCTCCGAAATACTCCTGCGTACCTCCGTAACGGGTAATACATACCTTGGCTCCTGCCAGACCGGCTTCTAGCGCCGCCAACCCGGGCGTTTCATAGAAAGATGGCAATACAAAAGTATTACAAGCAGCATAGGCGGAAATTAATAATGGAGAGTCATTAGGCATCTCAGTTAACAACCTGATATTGGGTGAACTATTGATAATTTCCTGACACTTACTGGCGTATGAAGTATTTAATACCCTGCCAATTAAAACCGCTGGCATCTGGTGTCTCTTTAATATCCTTAATAATGGCAAAAGATTTTTTCTGCCGTAGCCGATATGACCTACGTATAACACAAAGTTTTCCAGGCTAAATTCCTGATAAAATCTTTCCGGTGAAGCATAGTAAAATCGCCTATCAACACCATTGGGAATCTTACCGATTTTTTCTTCCGGTATGCCAAAGGATTTGAGAATTAATTTTTTCTCCTCTCCGGTATTTACCAAAACTAAATCTGCCATCTGACATAACTGTTGGCAGTAAAGATGCTCTGACCATATCCCCCAAAACCGGTGGCTGAGTTCTGTCAGTTCTGTTACTATTCGCAGTTTGGAAGGTGTTAGCCGACTGAAAAACACAGGGGTAACTATCAATTTTATTCCTAACTGTTTTACCGCTCTACCAAGATGGTAGGTACCGTTATGTGCCCCAAACAGGTGAAATAAGTCATACTCCCTAAAATCGTATTTTCTCCAAGGATTAAAAAGTTCGACTTCTACGCCCAGTTTTATTAGTTCTTCACTAAGAAAACGAACCTGAATATCTACTCCCCCCCCCAAAAATCCAATTGCTGAAAAGGAACCAAAAATGACTTTCATAATTTATCGCAATCTTTGTTGCAACGAACGAATTAAATTCTGACACTTTACTCGCACACTAAACTGCCCGGTATTAATTTCTTCTCTTTCAAATTCTAAGACTGAAACTGGAAGCCATTCCAGATCTTGAAGTTGATATCGACCCGAAACTAAGGGCAGGTATGCAATCATATTATCTTTCTCAATTACTAGCGAAATGTCAGCATCATCACAGTCGGTGGCTAACACCACCTCTTCTTTCTCAAACTCGACACAGTAGTTTACCCTTTCCCTCTTTCGCCACCACCGCCAGTAATCAGTCATTGTTAACCAGTTACCACAGCGTGCCAAACCATAACTGATAATCTCATTAACCACATCCGAATAACGAACTATCGTGCTTGGATGGTCGTACAGAAAACATGGTTCTTCTCTTGCAACCTGTAAATCAATGACCCTTTTGTAATATTCGACCATCTGCGACGGCGGCATCTTTGCCCACGCTAATCGACCAATAGCAACTGGATGAACCGGAATTTGTATAACCGACGATATCTGGCCATCTATTACCGGCCTTGAAGGCAAGTCGTCATAAGCATATCCAAACTCGGAAGAATACTTAAAACCAATTTCCCCATACGCTCGATTCAGATTTTCATTCCAGATGCCATACGGTGCAGCAACGCCAACAGGCTCAATACCTAATAACTTTAATAATTTTAGAGCTTTAGAGAAATTAGTTATATTACGCTTTAAATCACGATATACTTTATGCTCGTGACAATGGACCTGAATATCCTGACCATTTAAAATTTCTTTCAGCGCATTCATTCTCGCCGATAAGTTATAAGTCATAATAAACCAGGTCCATTTCATCCCATAACGGTGGGCAATTTGGACGCAATTAGCGATCTCCTGAACTGAACTGAAATCGGTATCCACGCGAAAACCGAACAGCGATCTATTGCCGCTTGGTACATAGGAAAGACGGCAATAGGGTAATTGCAAATTTTGGAGAAAGTTACGGAGACAATTGGCGACCAATCTCCTCCCCCCCCCTCGATCTGCTACTGCTACGGTTTCGAAGGGATATCTTTTACCTTTACTGTAGAATTGTTTTAACCGACTGGCACGATGGGATAGTAATCCGGAGAGTTTTAATGGCAGGACCATTTTTGTATTATTGTAATAAACGAAAGGGGTGTTTTTGTCCGTCCGACCAATCGTTGCTGATTTAGGAATCAGACATTTATAGTTGATATCCACCACACCAAGATTCCGAAAAAAACCGGTATCATCAGGGAAAACATACTTTATTACAACCGGCTGAGAGTCATTTTGATCCTCCTCTAAGAGATCCTCTTTGGTACTGATGATCACCTGCGTTTCATTTTGTTTTATGAAGATCTTTGTCTTAGGAATATCTTCCGTAGCAATGGGAACTCCTTCCTGCTCTAGAATCATTTTTAAGTAAATATCAGGATTTATTAATATCAACATTCAGTTACTAAGACCACCAGTTAAGCGCTGATAGATTGATAACAGGGTCTGGGCAGCAAATTCCCAATTATATTTTGTTTGCGCCATTTTTCTGCCTGCCAACCCCCTTTTAATTGCTTCCGCAGGATTAGCCAGAATCTGCTCCATTGTTCGAGCGATTTCTGCTGAATTACGAGAATCAACTAACCAACCACATCCAGAACTTTGGACGATTCGACTTATTTCCGGAAAATTACTGGCAATCACCGCCAATCCCGCAACCATAAATTCAAACAGTTTGCTGGGTTGGTTTGTCCAGTCATTTCCTCTATCCGGTTGAAGAAGTATCACTCCGGCAAGACAAGGCTTTAATAGTTCAAAAACATCGGAATAAGAATCGACACGCTCAACGAATTGCACGTTTTCAACCAGCCTATTTGCCCTGATAAAATCTCTGCTCCAGGATTCGAAATCGTCATACGGGTCAAACTCCCCTCTGACCAGCAGGCGGACTGATGGATATCGTACTTTAACGGTCGCGATTGCTTGCAATAGTCTGTCAAATCCTCGCGGCCGACAGATAAGTCCAGTGTACACAAAGCAAGTATCTCGCTGATTAAGTGGAGCTTTTACCAGTTCAACCGGTGCATAATTGGGTACCAGTTTAGGTATCCTCTTGCGTCGAAAAAACCGTGTTGAACGTAATCGATTAGTCTCGATGATCTCGTCAGCTTGTTGCGTTGCTCGATATTCAAGATAGGTTACCATTCCCCACCCTATTAGCCGCAATAACCAAGGAAAATCTTTGCGATCAAGATAGGTCTGTGGAAACCATTCGGTTGAGTCGTAAATCAACTTGACCTGGGGACATCTCTTTTTTATTTTAAAACCAATCCACAGCGCCCAGGGATCAAAACAATGATAAATCTCTGCCCTTTGATCCAGAGCGCGCCCGGCAATATCTCGCATGGTATTAATTTTCGAGAAGCCGCGTTGTTCTTTAATCTGAAAGATTTTTATTCCGTTTTTGGTAAAAACTCCAGTATGCTTGCCTAAACCAATTATGATAACCCGATAACCTGCTTTTTGCAAAGAGCGTGCTTCACGATCCAAAAAACGGCTGTAATCCGCTGGATAAGAGGCAGTCAAGAAACAGACAGTTTTTGGGTTATCCATTCAATTTATGAACTTGAGAATCAGCCGCTGGTTTCTGCTGATTTGTCTTTTGATGTTGAATCAACCGGTAGCTGTCCTAACATCCGAAGACACTCTCGGGCAGTGTTGGTATGAATTTCAGCCGTATCTTGTGTTTTTAATGCGTACCCACCAGCAAGGACAGGCAAAACCGGTATTTTTGCCTTATAACAATTTTCGATCACAATTCGGTCGCGCAGTGCCAGCCCCTCTTTTGTTAAACGCAATGTGCCCAACTGATCGTCAACATAGGGGTCTGCGCCAGCCACATAAATAACGAATTCTGGTTTATGTTCAGTGATAATTTTGGGTACAGCATATTGCAAATGACAGTTATACTCTTCATCGCCAGTTTCATCAGCCAAACCGATGTCCCAAGACGACCGTTCTTTAATTGGGTATAAATGCTCCTGATGAATAGAAAAGGTAAACACCCGCGGATCATCCTGAAATACCCGAGCGGTACCATTCCCTTGGTGTAGGTCACAGTCAATCACCGCAACGCGTTGAGCTTTACCTTCTTTCATTAATTTTTTAATCGCCACCGCGATGTCATTGATGTAACAGAATCCCTCGGCGTGGTCCGAAAAAGCATGATGAAACCCTCCGCCGATATGCATGGCAATTCCATCGTCTAAAGCAAAATTAGCGGCAAGAATCGTACCCGAGGTATGAAGCATATAGCCATAGATTATTTCCCAAGTTAGCGGCAATTCTGATCGCACCGTCCTCGCTGTCCAGCGTAAATTAAGCATATCATCGACATATTCCTTAGTATGGACAAGACGAATATCATCAACTGATGGCTCTGGGGGTTCGTAAAAATCGTTCTCTTGGGCTAAACCCTGTGCCAACAGTATCTGCTTTACCATTTTATATTTATCGGTAGGAAAAACATGAACGCCGATATTAAAATGATAACGCTCTGAATAAACAAATCTCATAACATTACTCCCCTAACTCAAATCACAAGATTTAATTTTTATTATAAGTCAAATTACCTCGCTGTCAAATTTTTGTTAATCGTATTTTGGTTTTTTATAACATTATCTGCGAAGCCACTGAAACCAACCGCCCTTAGTGCTCATTATATTATATAAAACAGCTATAACTAATTGTCGACACTTTACTTAATCAAAATAAATTATATAATTCAATCATCACAATGAAGGTTAACATTCATCATACGACGATTATCGGTATCCGTCGGGATAACAAAGTCGCCATGGCGTCTGACGGTCAGATAACTTTAGGTGACACTATTATTAAGCGATCAGCCCGAAAAATAAGAAAACTCCATAACAATCAGGTATTAGTGGGTTTTGCCGGAGCTACTGCTGATGCTTTTACACTCTTTGAGCGGTTTGAAGCAAAACTTGGAGAATTCAGTGGTAATTTACCCAGGGCAGTTGTTGAACTTGCCAAAGACTGGCGGACTGATCGTGTACTCCGGCGCCTCGAAGCACTTTTAGGAATTATGGATCGTCAGTATTCCTATGTGGTTTCTGGTTCCGGAGATGTTATCGAGCCGGATGACGGTATCGTGGCTATCGGTTCTGGAGGTACTTACGCCTTAATTGTCGCTCGTTTGCTTTTAAAGTATACGCCTCTTTCAGTTGCTGAAATCGCTCAAGAAGCGATAAAACAAGCAGCTGCGGTCTGTATCTACACTAATCCCGAAATTTATCTGGAAACAATCTAAATTCCCAGCACCTCTGACATCGAGTAAAGTCCTGGTGGTTGAGACACGATCCAGCGCACGGCACGAATAACTCCCGCAGCAAAAGCACCTCGATTTTCCGCCTTATGAACTAACTCGATCCGTTCCCCAGGACCGCCGAAGATTATCTTATGTTCTCCCACTACTTCACCGGTTCTAATCGAAATCACCTGAATATTTCTCTTCCCTATTTGTTCCTGCATCGCTGTACTCAGTAATTGAGCGGTGCCAGACGGTGCATCCCTTTTTGCCTTGTGGTGGGTTTCAATAAGATGAATGTCATAATCAGCCCCCAAAAGTCTCACCATTTCAACACAGATTTTTTTAATTACACCAACGCCAACTGAAAAATTTGGGGCATAGACCACCGGGATTTTTCTCGCTGCATTAAAAAGTTGTTGCATCTGAGTAGATTGCCAACCGGTAACACCGGTAATAAACGGCTTGCCGTGATCAACACATTGTAGAGCATTCCTTATTACTACCGCCGGAATAGAAAAATCGACCACGACATCACTCTCGTCAATAAGGTGAATTAAATCGGAAACAATCTGCCCGACTCCAACGTTTGTACCAATGAGAGAATGCGCAGGTGCTTCCACTCCGCCCACCAGTTGCAAATCACCTTGTATAGTAACCAGACGCGCAATTTCCTTTCCCATTCTGCCCGCAATCCCCACAATTACCACCCTAATCATCCTAATAATCCGTAATTTTTTAATGCCTCAAGCAGGAATGGCAGGCTTTGCTGACTTAGCGATACCAGTGGCAGCCTCGGATCACCTGCCGACATACCCAAAATATTCATCGCTGCCTTTACCGGAATCGGATTACTTTCAACAAAAAGCGCTTTGATCAGTGGAAAAAGTTTCTGGTGTATCTTGCGCGCATTCTCAATTCTCCCCCTCAAATACTCATCGACCATCTGCTGGACATCCCGAGGAACGACATTGGAAACAACCGAAATCACCCCTTTGCCACCAACCGCAAGAATCGGTAAAGTTAGTGAATCATCGCCCGAAAGCAAACTGACCCGATCAGCACAACGGATAAGGATTTCAGTGCATTGATCAAGGTTACCTGAAGCCTCCTTTATTGCTACGATATTTTCACAATCTCTAACCAGTTTTTCAATCGTGTGGGGGGCAATATTTATCACGCTCCGCGGCGGAATATTATAGATTATTACCGGAAGCCTGGTTGCTTCGGCACAGGCACGAAAGTGACGGTAAAGCCCATCTTGCGTTGGTTTATTATAATATGGAGCAACGACCAGTACTGCATCAACCCCAAGTTCCTCCGCTCGTCTTATCTGTTTAATTGATTTATCAGTAGAATTTGTTCCTGCTCCAGCGGCGACCACCACCTTTCCCCTCGCGGTAGCAACCGTGGTTGAAATCACTGCCTCCCATTCTAACTCCGTTAATGTTGGTGCCTCGCCGGTCGAACCACAAGCCAGTACACCTTTGACCCCGTTCTGCAATTGAAAAAGGATATTTTTCTTTAACCCATCAATATTTACCCGACCATTTTCGAAAGGGGTTATTAATGCGGTAATACAACCAGAAAACATTGAACCTCCTTTGAACTAATTTATTTTATAACGGCATGTTAATATTTGTCTGCTGGTTAGAACCACCGATGCCCAAAATGCTGTCAACCTCAGCACCGGTGAGCACTTCTTTTTCCCGTAATGCCCGGGCAAGAGAATCCAATTTATCGCGATTTTCGCTTATAAGCTGATAAACCCGTTCCGCCTGGCTATCAACAAAACGTTTGATCTCAGAATCGATTATCTGCGCAGTCTCCTCGGAAAATGTCCTATGCAACCCAAGTTCCCGACCCAAAAAAATCTCTTCGCCCCCTTTCCCAAAAGTCAGGGGGCCGACTTTTTCACTCATTCCCCATTCTGTAACCATCTTTCGGGATAATGTTGTGGCACGTTCAATGTCGTCCCGGGACCCAGTAGAAATATCCCCAAAAACAATCTGCTCAGCTGCTCGGCCACCTAATATCACTGCCAGTTGATTTAAACAATACTCACGAGAATAAATGCGCTTATCATCTAATGGCAACTGTTGGGTTAAACCCAATGCCCGACCTCTGGGGATGATGGTTACCTTGTGGATGGGATCAGTACCGGGTATCAGGCGCGAAACCAAAGCATGTCCTGCTTCGTGGTAGGCAATCCATCTTTTCTCCTCATCGCTGATCAATAAACTTCGACGCTCCACGCCCATAAGAACCTTATCCTTAGCATCTTCAAAATCCGCCATTGTAACTGCCGAACGCCCCCTTCTCGCCGCCAATAACGCCGCCTCGTTCACCATATTGGCTAAATCCGCACCGGAGAATCCCGGCGTGCTGCGTGCTAAGATTGAGACATCCAGGTCGGAACCAACGGTAATCTTTCGGATGTGCACTCGCAAGATCCCTTCTCGTCCCAGGACATCCGGTAAATCAACGACAATCTGACGGTCAAACCTACCCGGCCGTAACAATGCGGAATCTAAAATATCGGGTCGGTTAGTAGCCGCCATAATTATTACACCATCGGTTGTCTCAAAACCGTCCATCTCAACGAGCAGTTGATTAAGTGTCTGTTCCCGTTCATCGTGTCCACCACCTAACCCCGCACCTCGTTGTCTTCCCACCGCGTCGATCTCGTCAATAAATATAATACAAGGAGCATTTCGTTTCGCCTGGTCAAATAAGTCCCTGACCCGAGCAGCACCAACTCCAACAAACATTTCAACAAAATCAGACCCAGAAATCGAAAGGAAAGGTACGCCGGCTTCTCCGGCAACCGCTTTGGCTAACAGAGTCTTCCCAGTACCGGTAGGACCAACTAACAAAACTCCTTTGGGAATTTTCCCCCCCAACCTTTGAAACTTCTGGGGCGCCTTCAAAAAGGCGATAATTTCTTTCAATTCCTCTTTTGCCTCATCTACACCAGCAACATCGTTGAAAGTAATATTGGGACGGTCGGATGTTATCACACGCGCCCGCGATCGACCAAATGTGAATGCCCGATCCTGACCAGAACTCATCCGACGCATAAAAAGAATCCAAAAACCAATTACCAAAACCCAAGGTATGATTGAAAGCAAAATAGTCGGCCACTGGGAACGTTCGCGCGCGTCAATGTAGACATCGTTTTTTAATAATCGGGAAATTAATTCCTGGTCCCCTTGAGGTGCGGTTGTTTTGAAATCCAAGTAACGCTTGCCTTTTGTCGAGGTTGCTTCGCTCGGTTGACGGAACGTACCCAATATCTCCTGCTCGGTTATAGTGACCTTGAGGACATTTCTCGCTTCAACCTGTTTAATAAACTCCGTATAGGTAATTCTCGGGGCACTCGTCCGTCGCGGCATCACCCAGGTCCAAATGACCCAAGCGGTAGCAAAAATCAGTACCCACACGAGTAATGAACTGATCGCGCGCCCAGCATTTGGTTTAACTGGATTCAATTAACCTCCTACTAAATTAAACATTTTTTGGTAAAAACGCGCCCTCCCCGTCTTAACACCAACTTCTCTTTTGTAATTAACGCAGTAATTTTTGCTCTCAACTGATGCGACCCAAGACAACCACGTTCACTAAGATCAATCAGCTTTTCCACCCCCCCCGCATCAAGTTCTGGGGCAATAAGCCGAACGAGTCTTCGTCTCAAGATTATATTATACGAATTTAATTTGTTAATGTCAATTGACACATGATTATGAATCTCAACATTCATTTTATCCAGTATCTTTTGGGCAAGCGAATTCAAAAACCGGTCTTCAGCACGAAGCAACTCTCCAGTGCGTAATACCGTTTCGCATATTGAGGGGTTAATCTGTTTCAGAACCGGGACGATCCGTTGTCGGATGAGATTACGGGTAAAATTGATGTCCTCATTGCTTTCATCCTCGATCCATTCAATCCCCCTAGCGTGTAGAAACTGCCGGATCGCCAGCCGATTGATCTTCAGCAACGGACGGATGAAAACTCCGCGCCGTACCGGAATGCCTGAAATTCCGCGTAAACCAGTACCCCGGCTCAAATTAATCAACACCGTTTCCAGATTGTCATCCGCATTATGCCCCAGCGCCACCGCGGTACATTTCAATCTCTTTGCCGTGAGTTGGTAATGATGATAACGCAAACACCGGGCCGACTCCTCAATACTCAACTTATGCCTTTGGGCATAACTTTTAACATCTACCCTAACAACTTTGAGTTTTATTTTCCTTTGCTGACATACTCTCTTTACAAAGTCTTCATCCCGTTGGGCATTTTTTCTTAAAAGATGATTGATATGAATGGCATAAAGTTCCAGGTTAAACTTCGGGCTGATTATCCTTAAGAGCTCCAGCAAACAAATTGAGTCTGCCCCTCCAGAGATTCCGACTAAGATCCGGCCGTTAGATGACAAAAGCCGATGCTCATTTACTGTATCAACGAATTGGTGAAAAACCGATAACCTTTTCACAATAAAATATTAATGTCTTTAATCACCCAATCAACATCTTTCTCAAAAGTGGAGAAATACCGATAACTATTTTTCATTTCCGGCAGGCCAAAATTGAAGAAAACAGATGGACGGTAAAATTATTGTATTTGCAATTTAAATCTATCAGACCATGGAGATTCAGCTCGGTCAATATCTTTTGCCTTGACTTTGATAAAATAAGTACCGGTATCGGAGTAAATATGCGCACGTGTTATCGTTTCGCCACTGGGGAAAAATGGTGACCACCGCGGTTTAGTAGTATCCCCCCATTCAATTAAATAACAAATGTTGTTGTCTTCTGGGTCAATGGAAAAGACCTTTATATATGTAGTATCACCTTTTCGAGTAGTATTGCGTCCGCTAATAACTGGTTTTTCTGGTGCAAGATTCTTAAAACACCCGAATACAACCAGCAAAAACAGGAAAACCGAAAAAATGGTTGTAGTAAACCCTACAAATTTAACGGAGAAAAAGAAATTTTTGGTTGAATTTGCTTTCATTTTTACCATCCTTCACTTTTAAACGACAAAAATAAATGCCCATTGACAGCCCGGTGTTAGAAATCGTTAATTTATGCTGACCAGCAGGTTTGTACCCTTGTGTTATTGTCAGTACCCGGCGGCCAACAATGTCAAACAAACCGAGATCAACCTGGGCTGATTGGGCTAATGTGAAATAAATTGATGCAGTCCTATGACATGGATTGGGGAAAATTTTATTTAGACCGGTTATTAGCAAAATCGGATTACCCTCTTCGACAGCAGTCAAACCGGAAATGCCAATGGAAAAATAGGCAGTTGTAAAATAATTACGCCCCAATATTAAGAGAGAGAAATTAGCAATCGAATCCCTTGGGTTCTGACTGATGGCACAGCGAAAAGGAGTAGAGCTGTTGTTAACCGAAGAACCGGGAACAATCGTGCCGAACTGAACGGTGGAATCAATGACTACCGCGTCATCAATTGAACGAACGGTTACAGAAACATCTTGTGCTGGTATTGTACCCCGGTTGAATATCGTGATAGTGAAATCCAAAGTTTCGCCTGATTCAAAAAACCCATTTCGGTTACCGTGTAGACTATCTGTAATCGAAACTCCGGACAATATCAGCCAGGGACTGTGTTGAAAAACCGGGGGATTGGTCGTGAACTTTATCGTCCGCTCTGCCTGCAAGTAAGCAGCGGTAGCGTCATAAAGATTGTTATAAAGATATTGAATGCCGGCTGTTTCGGTGGCGTCTTCGATACCTACCGTGCAACTGGAGTTAAGTGAAACCCGCTGATATTGGAAAACAATCTCTCCGTCTCCGGTCGTCGTTGGATAATAATCCGGATCATAGATAATTACCTGAAACGTCTCTCGAATATTGGGCAGGTCGTAATGAGCGAATTCCTTGAACTCGATGATAAAACGATGATTACTGGTATCGTAATATTGATATGCTGTGCCGTAACCATTACGGTTTTCATCGGGGTTTAAATCGTCCCAAAAAGGAGCAATCATCAGCGGTGGACCAACGGTATCAGGAATCGGACGATTATTACCTGATCGGTAAGTGGTGTGCCTAAGAGCAAGAAAGCCGTTAGAGCAGATAGAGATAAAACTGTCGACAAAACCGTAAAGTTTAAAATCAAAAGGGAGCTGTAAAGTACGGGTTACCGCATCAGAATCCGAAACTGCCGGAACTGGTTCACCAGGCCCCGGCGGAGCAAGCTCAAACCATTGATAAATTGGTGCCCGACCAGAAGCGGTATCAGTATCATCATAGCACCAGTAACCGTAGTTGTCCGGACCAGTTGGTTCATTAGCCATTCCTGGCTCAGATAGAAGAATAAAACTGAATGTATCACGATAGTAGTAGGTACCACCAAACCCCAAAACACGCACTACAAAACGAACCTGCCGGTTTGGAGACATCCCCGGACCAATTGAAATCGCAAACTGGTCATATTCATTACTTTTATTCTCTCCAGCAAGAACTTCTCCGTAATATGAAAGCGAATCTACAATATAAACATTCGAATCTGCGCAACTCAAGATACCGACTACCGCCTGCAAACCACCTCCCCCCTGATTTTCGACATTAAGCCGAATTCTACCGCTTTCCAATCTTCCCATTCTGCCGTTATTATTGCCATTTGGCAAAGAATCATTAAAGAACAAAGAATGGCAAACAATTCTCCCCGCCCGAACTACCAGGTTTAATGCGCTTAACCAGGAATCACCCGCGGCATCGCGTAGTATAAGTGTCCCATACAGGCTATCCCCTTCATTAGTTATGCTATCAACGAATAGTTCGAATGGATCACCCGTACGGACTGATTCCGGTTCAATTGAACCAAACCAGGCAGTGCTGTCGTGGATAATTGTGTATGGGGTATTTATACGGAGTGTCGCCTCGACTTCGCTAGCGGTAATACCACCCACATTAAGCAGACTGATATAGATACGACATCGTTCACCAGGATTGATTACACCATCTTGATTACCGCTATAATCATCAAAATGGGTATGTGTAACAATTAAATAAGGAGACCCGCTGGCAATTACCTGAACAGTCTTTTCCCAAGGCAAAAGATTTCTTCCGGTAACTACCAAGTCCATGATACCAATGTGTGTTGGGTTAATGTTAAGATATATCCTACCCTGTTCGTCGGTAACACCGGTAGTATAAATAACGCTATCCATTGAAAGACAAACAGTGGCACCGAAAACTGGCTGCCCGTTTTTAGTAACCTCAACTGTATAGACCTGAGGTATCATTTGAATAACTGAATCGTATACCACCTCAATCCGCTGTGGCTTTTCAGTCCAAATATTAAGTTCTGGATCACCCAAAAGATTCCACTCCTCATATCTTGCTTGCTGATGATAAATTGAATCACAGCGCCATCTGCCGCGCAAAGTCGCTCGCCCTAATTGGGTTATCTTTTCGTCAAATAGCGCCTTTAAAAACCCCCGAAAAACAGCACTGCGGTAATGAGCGATCCCGCTACCTGTACCAGTTGTACCAAAATAAGCAATCGCACCACCTAAACTCTGAGGATTCCCCGCCCGAACAAATTTATCACCGTACATAGAACCACTTGGTTCAAGGACTATTGTCGCACAGGTTGCACCAATCACCAAAGGCATTTTCATTCCGTTAACCCAAGAAAAGGGATTGATAGTATTGAACGGCGTCCACCAGGTTCCAACCCCTTGCCCACGATAGGTCAAAAACGCCCTTCCATCGTTAACCGCATTCGTTACATCACTACTGCTGTTTCCCCGATTAGCGCTGAAAGAATCGATAAGAATGTAACCAGTATTTTGACCATACTCATGAAGTAAACGGGAATCGGCCCAGTATAAGGTATCGTCAGGTGCGTTATCTTCACGCACGCAGGTTGTCATCTTGAGTAACCACAATGAGTCATTAACAAACGGCTGTCTTTCATAGGCCAGGACCTTTGCTACCATTGTTGAACATTCTCTGGCAGTGGTAGCAAAAAATCGACCAACTGAAATTTCCATCACATAGTCTCCGGACATGTTACCATAGTAACAGTCAGTATAACTGCCATAAGCAGGAATCTGAGCCGGCGAACCAGCTAATAACACATATTCCGGCTTGATAGGCCAATTGTTGTAAGCATTGCGTATATAGGACTGTATCTGAGTTGGGTTGTTGCCGATCTGTGATACCGGTACAATCTTAGCTAAAAAACCCTTTTTTGTCTTCCAGTGAGCAATCGGCTGTAAAATCGGAACATAAGGATCGTAGGCAATAATCAAATATTTAGCACCCTGCTCAGCAAAAATCAATGCAGTTGATAAAAGAAGCAGTAGAACCGTCTTTTGTGGTTTCATCACCTGACTATCAACTTGTGGATGGATTTTTTTGTATCACTTGACAGAACAAAATAAACCCCGGACCGCAGTTGATAACCACTGTTCAAATCAGGAAAAAGTTTCCCCAATTTGCGGCCGCTAACATCGAATAAATAACTGACACTGTAGCCTTGGGGCAGAGCAAAAGTTTTTGAATAAAAGGTAGGTAGGCTCTTGGGAGGTTCCGCGGAAGACAAATCCTCCTGCACGCCTACTATACTAACCTCCCAATTTTCCCCTCCATCAGTGGTTCTTATTACCATTCCGTTACCGACTGCTATTCCCCGTAACGAATCGGCAAAATCAATATCAAAAAGCGTGGACTCCGCGGGTGAACTTTGTAGCATCCAAGTGTTGCCACCATCTGAGGTATAAATAATCGTTCCATTTCTGCCACATGCCCAACCTTTTGTAGCACTGACGAATTTAATCGCCCGCAAAAACCTTGTCTCCTCAGGCACCCTTTGCTCGCGCCAGCTGTTTCCGCCGTCACTAGTATGGAGAACCACGGCACGAAAATTACGGTCATCACCTCCAACCACCCAACCATTATTTTCATCGCCAAAAAAGACATCATAGAAATCATATGTCGTATCTCGCCGCAAAATTACCCAGGAATTACCTCCGTCAGTTGTTTTTGCTATTACCCCCTGTCCTCCAAGAAAGGTATCACCTGTTGGCCAATGACCAGCCACAAGAAACCCGATATTTCTGTTAACAAAATAAACTCCTTGAAACTCAGCAGTATCACCACTAGGAAACGGAGGGATCGGCAAAAATACCTGCTCCCAGTTTTCTCCGCCATCAGTTGTTTTAAGTTGCACAATGTCCCCTCCGGCTGCCCAGCCAAACTCGCTATCAACAAATCTTATCCTCGCCGCATGTTTGGGTCCCCCGAGGTTTTTCCTCTCCCAGCTATCCCCACCATCAGTGGTTCTCCAGATATCCCCAGTTCTACCACAGGTCCATCCCGAATCAGCTGTAAGAAAAAATATATCGAAGAAATCTCGGATCGTTGGAATTTCTACTGAATCCCAGTCTAAGCCAAAATTTAAAGAGTAAAAAACCGCCGTTGTCTCGATTGTTACCACCCAGACATCATTGCTACCCGGTGGTGTTGCGACACCGTGAAAAATAAGAGCTTTAACTGGTGAAATTGAAAACACCGCAAAAAACATCAGAGTATCAAGCTTCTTCATCATAAACTTCCCCTTCTATCTAACCACCACTATCCTGCACTCCCTTTTAATAATTTTATCTGATGCTTGAACACCAGTCAAACGCACCAGATAAACTCCAGAACCGATCGGTTTCCCTTTTTGATCAGTTAAATTCCACCATATCCGTTTGTTCTCGAATGGTGGCGTCACTCTGAACTCCCTGACTAACCGGCCGGTAACCGTCCAAACCTGCACCATTCCATTCTGACCGCCAAACTCCAGCCAAACTCCGTGTCTGGTTACAGCCGGATAGGCAATGATATATTCCTTCCTCCTCCCTTTGAATTCTGATACCCCGGTAAATGTATCTGGGGGGTTGGTGGTAAATTTTATTACTCTTCCCGGAATAACCGGCGCCGCCGTAAGGACATATCGATTAGCAAAAGTCCACTCCAAGCCGTCCTTATGATCAGGGCTTTGTATGCCTACTGTTGCGTAGTTATGATTGTTGTTGGGCAAACTGTCGTCATTCCTAACAGACAAATACTGACAGATCATTGGACCATCACCAGTTATCGTATAGTGATGGGATGGTTCATAAAGAATGACTTGAAAGGTTTGCTGTTCTGCTATAATCGGGTTACGAAACCCATGGATATGATAGACATCACTCCACTCGACGATAAACCGATGCTGGTGTTCGTCGTAGTAATAATAAATTCCACTCGCGTTTAGGGTATCACAACGAAAATCATCCCAGAAAACCGCGACGAAACCATCTGGACCTTGTGCCGAGGGTATTGACCAGTTATACGGGTCACTAAACCAACTGTTTCCCATTGCAATGTAACCATTGTCTGATACTGAAATTGTGCGATAATTTCTGCCGTAAAACTTGAATGTAAATGGCAGGTTCACCGCTACCGCCTGATTATCGCCAATCTGCAATCGTGTACCAGAACCACCGCGGTTAGGATCGATTTCCACCCAGTCAAATACCGGGTGTTCCTGATAATTGCTATCTGTGTCATCGTAACCCCAATAGCCATAACGATCCGGGCCCAGCGGTGCGTTAATAACCGGTTCACCCACAACAATCTGAAAATTAACCCGCTGTTTGAAACCTCCATCTCCAGTCAACTCAAGATACATAGTGAATCGGCGGTTTATAGCAAGTTGCGAGTTCGTCTGGAGCACAAAACGGTCAATTTCATTCATTGCTGAATCCTCAATCGGGATATCGCCGAAAGTTCCTATTGAGTCAATCACCGTAATAGCAAAAGGATTAGACGATCGTAAAACACCGATAACATTATGGGCATTAGTTCCGCCGTTATTCCTTACCTTAACACCAATTTCAACAATTTCCCCCGGATCAACATAGCCGTTTGCATCGTAGACTAAATACCTAATTACCTTCAAGGTTGGCGCGTTGGCTAATAAATTGAAATCACAATTCCACATACTGTCACCGCTGTTTATTTGGATCAAAAATGGAATAACTTGGTGACTGGTACAAGTAGGCGAAATATAAACTCGAAATGGAGTAGAACTTGCTTCCTCTCCCGGGGAAAGGGAGCCGTAAACCCGCAGGGAATCAATAACGGTCGCAAAACAGTCTTTCGTTCGTAAAACTGCCTGAACATTATTGGCAGTTAAAGATATGCCATAGTTTTTCAGGACAACTGATAAATCTGTAGTATCTCCGGGGTTAACCACCGCCGGGGAGTGGTGAAAATATCCCACCAGCACACCCCTCTGTTCACCAATGGCCCATCCTAAGTGAGGCTTAAGGTTTTTCCCGGTAACGGTTATAAAAAGAGTATCCGTGGTTGTTGGAGAAATAGTGAACTGCGCTTCACCGCTACTGTTGGTAATCCTTACTTGCTGAAAATCTCCCGGTTTATATAAACATACAATAGCCTCACTGATTGGAGTACCTGTTCTATCCACAACTCGCACAGTAAATTGACCTGTTCCGAGTGGATAGGTATTAGGATAAGAAACTGAAATTTCTTTGGGCGCACTGGTCCACATTTCCATCCCCGGGTCCCCTAGAAGATTGTAAACGTGAAAGTAAATTTTTAAATCTGTTGAATCCTGGGGTAACGGAAAATTTATCAACTGCTCAATTTTCCCCAGATACATTGCTGGTCCAATCGTTGTAATTACCCGATCAAAAATCGCGTTATAAATACCGTAATCCATACAGTTGTTCCAGCGCGTCGATGTACCACTGTAAGAAGCACCCCAGAAAGCAATTCCTCCCTTGGGTGCCGAAGGTGTTCCTGCACGCAGCCACGCCTCACCGAAACAAGGATTAGCCTGATAATTACCGGTACCGCAATAAAGACTGGTAATTATTGGCAGTTTCCAACCGTTATCGAGATTGTAAACATCGGAAATAAAATACTGGGGCCAACCCCAACCTTGGTAATTTCCCCATCCCCTACCATTGATAAAAAGTACCCCGCGGTTGACTATGGTATCAATTATGCCACGACCGGAAGGAATTGGAGGATAGAAGACCGTATCAACATTATTAAAGCCCCTATTTAAAAGTTGTTCCCGAATTCGGCGCTTCGTCACCAATGCTGTAACCGCCGGCGTTCCTCCCTCCTGATAACTGGTACCAACCATCAGCGCCCGGTGAAACCATATGGTATCATCCATAAAAGGGTTAGATTCATAATTGATTATTTTGGCAACCATGCAATCAAGTTCAGAGACATTGGCTGCAGGTAGGCGACCAACAAAAAGGTCCGCAAGATAGTCATCACCATCAACGCAGGAGTAAGGATGATCGGTAACGCAAGATGTGGCACCGGGTGTCGGAAAGGTGGGAATTTTAGTTATCGCACCGACGAGTAATACATAACTTGGCGCCGGTTCCCAACTATTGTACGCGCTATGAATATAACTCCGGATCTGATCACGCTGATTACCCGTTTCTGACGTCTTTTTTACCCAGACTTTAAACCCCTTACGTTCCTTCCATCTTGCGAGCGGCAGAATGTTGTCGTAGAACTCATCGGGAACTATTATCAAATAACCGCCCAGAAAATTTGACCGGTCGTTATCAAATAAATAAGGGAAAATCACGCTTGCCATCTTATTTTTAACATATAACCTATCAATCGAGCGATTGTATCTTATATTAAGAGAAAAATAACATTCTTCTTGAGGAAGAAAAATTATTAATGGAACAACTTTTAAGCCTCCGGCGACCATTACTCTGTCGAACTGCGTTCGATACTCTGGGACTAACCTTACCTCAGGTAAATCCTGATCGACAATAGGAAGTATGACTGTAGCTACCGAATCTGTATCTCGAGTTGAAATAAAGAACTCAATTTGGTTGGAATTTATTGAAACTGTCTGGATGGAGGCAGAGATTAATAGTAAATACAGAAGCAATTAAAACTCCTTTTTCAGTGTTATTATACCCAAATCCCTGTCAACAGCAAAGAAATACTTAGCGTCAGGAATTAACCCCACCGCATAGACGTAAGGAGTTTTTATCTGCGCCATCAGATAAGGTTTTGAGGGATTACTGCAATTAACAACCATAACGCCGCTCGAGCCGCAGACAACGTATAGTAGGCTATCTATTATAGTAAGCGAACTGGCATAACCAGCAAGATCCAAAGCACCAATTTGTACCATATTATAGGTAGGATTAGTAGCATCAACTATGATTATGCCATTTCTACCATCAGCAATATATAAAATTCCATCCTTGAACACCACGCCCCGTGCATTACCCGGTGTGTCAAAAGTACCGATTTGCACTGGTGGGAAGGTATCCGTCCGCCAAGCAGCGATACCCAACTGCTCCAATGCTACAAACAAATACTGACCCGCTGTTACAACACTACGACAGCCGCGCGGATAATAGGATTGAAATCGAAGATTGGGATATCGGGGATCGGAAACATTGACAACTATAAATTGAGCGCCGGCAGCAATGAATGCCCAGGAGTCCTGTACCGCAACATCATAACCGTAACCCGGTTGCGGGTATTCCAATACCCCCACTGTCTTTAAACTTTCAGATCGAGCTACGTTAACAATTAAAAGTTCCTTATATCCATAAGCTACAAAGGCAAATGTGTCTTCCACCGCTACTCCCCAGGCGACATTCAATGAATCCATAACGCTGTTGAGAAAAATCGGAGTTTCCGGATTAGAAATATCGAACACACTTAACCCGGCCTGTCCGTCTGCAATATAAGCTTTGGCACCACTAATCGCTATATCATGCGGATAGCCCTGGGTTTTTACCGAGTTTACTATTAAAAATCTTTGCAGAATAAAACTATCGGTGGTTGACCACTCACTCCAAATACCCTTACTATTTTCTACCCGCACCCGCCAGAAGTACTTACCGTCGGTCTGGAAAAAACGGATAACGGTAGTATCAGCGACTGTGTCCTCCAATGTTAATGATCGAAACTTACTATCGGTTGCTACCTGGAGAAGATACCTTGCACCATCATCAACCGCCTGCCAGACAAAAGTAATTTCCGGGGTATTAAGCACCGCACCATTCTCTGGTATTTTGCCTATGACCTTTCCCGGTACCGGGAGGGGCTTAATACACGACAGGTTTAAAAAAAACGTTAATGACACAGGAACAGATAACATCCGGACGATATTAATCATTTTTTATACCCCTCTTTACTTTAGGAGTTTTTGCAGTTCTACTATCATCTTTCAGTGGAATTCTGATGCCCACTGATATCCTATCTGCCCGATACTCTTTTACTTCCTCAATCTCCTGTTCGTATGGAGAGTTAACATCGCGCCATTCCAACTCAACTCCTGAAATCAGATCAAAATTATTAAACCGGTATGCACCCTGTAACGAAACTACCTGAGTATGGTCAACTCGTCGGTAATGATAACGGTCATCAGGATTTCCCGTTGTATATTTTCGGTTGCAAAACTGATAGCCTGTATTAAGAGTAAAACGTTTAAAAACTCTTGGTGTAGATGATATATCGGCTGTGAGCTTGTGTTCTATGTAGGAGATATCCGGCAACGAGCTCTGTGCCTGTGCTAACCTAAAAGAATATCCTGCTTCAACGGTAAAATTTTTTCTAATCTGATAGTCCAAGCTCCCAGAGAAACGGTGAACCTTAGTATTATAATACTCAAAGGGCTTAACATAATGATAGACTTCAAATGCATAACCTGGTTTGACGTTTATTACCCCAAATTTCCGCTGAAAACCCAAACCAATAACCCGCTCACCGAAACGGCATGGGTAATAATTACTCTTCTGGAACTCCCGGTAATAACGAATAAGATAATTGGGCAACCAGATTCCATAGATTAAAAAATTTCCGAAGACACCAATCTGTTGTTCCAGTTGGCAATTAATTACCCCATAACTTTTTTCCTGATTGACCAGAAACTGATGCCCAGTTATACCTACTCTCATCGTAGTAAATTGGGAAAAGTGGACATTAATTCTGCTTACAAATGTAAAGTCGATGTCATCTGCAGAGGAATAGGGATAACGAGCCGGATTAACCCTAAAACGGTATTCAGTAAGTTCATTCGGCGAGAGGCAAAATAGATTGTTGTTATAGGTAAAGGTGGTATTAATCGAACTGCTGAAACGAGGAAAAGCAATTGAATAGAATGATAAAAGAAAGATCAAAAAACCGACAGCTATTTTATTCATATTTTTCGCTTGGAAGACGCTCAATCGCCATCGAAGCAGTTTTAGCGATTGTCCCGGCAATTGAAACCGCGAATCTATGCTCCCCTTCGCCGATTTTCACTTTTACCTGTTTTTCAACCGAAGGGACAACATTTTTAACCTCTTTGTATTCAGCCTCAAGATCACGAAGCACGCGAAAAGTTCGTTCTTGGATTACTCTTTCCCCCGAAGTTAAACGAAAAACATAACTCTGCCCCCCATTAATTTCCGGTGTGAAGTCAATTCTGAATCGCAACCGCAACCAAGCAGGACCCCTTGTTGCGAAGGAATAAGTTTTATTGGTTTTGATAAGAAAATATCCCGTCTTAACTACTGTCAAACTTTCTTGTTTGACTAATAGATGCAAATCTGGTAAACCGGACAGTGCAATTTCCTCCCATCTCCTTGGTGGCTGGACCTTGAGTCGAACACCGATTGTTTCAGCAGAACCACTATCTAATGCAATTTTGAAGGAGTTAACTCCTTTCGGTAGATTTACATAAAAAGACCGCCATTGTCCCACCGTTTGATTTCTGGGTCCTATGGTAGAAGTGGACGGTTTGGTCTCAAAACGGCAACAACGAACCGAATCTTGGGTAATAAATGACAGAAAATACCAACCGGAATCTGAACTAACTTTTGAGAAAAACATTCTGGTGTAAATTCTTAACCAGAGACCGGTATCAGGAACCTGAGTGATTGTGAAGGTAATCGGCTGCTGTTTGGTCAACAGATAGTAGTTGACCGCGGTCCGTCTTATTACACTTAACTCTACCTGGGAAACGTTTCCCACCGGCTGAATCTGCGTTCCAGCAAGAGATGAACCAACAATGGCAATAAGCAAGTTAACTGTCTCTATTTTCATACCGCTTCGTTTTCCTCTCTTTCTTTTTTTGTTCCCCAATAGTATTCAACATCATACCGAACTACAATTACCAAGAGCAGGACGATAAAAACCACCAGAACCATTGCCAAACGGACCGAGTACCGACGTTCAAAAAACAACCTTCCCCTGCCGATTTCCGGTAGTGGTACCGGCGCCACCGGCAGCCGGTAATCAAGCGCAATTTTACTGGGATTAGCAATATGAATGACAGGCTTACCGGTACTGATACACTGAGCAATTAACCCATTACCTGCCTTGGTGTGACGATTAGTATAAATTTTTGATGGTAATCTTAAAATCGGATTCCCCGAGTTGGTAACCGGCAGACCAGCACTAATAAGCACCCGGCAGTTCCTAAAGAGATTCAATCGGTTTTCGACTGCCTGAAGGAGTGAATCAGAAAATAAAAGCGGAACTTTCAGGGAATCGGCAAGTTTAATAAGAAAATCTCTGCCTTCCGGTGGCAACCCTCTACCATTATCATCCTCGCCGCCCAGCGTTGCAAATCGGGAATGAAAATGCCATAGCCCCGATTTGAGAAGCAGGCGCTCAATTTCCAGCCAAGTATAACCCGGGTAATTTGCCCCCCACATTCCACTGCTTTGCGCGGTAACTATAACTGGCTCCAGTCCGAGCACTTTGCAAACAGCAAGCAGTTGAATGTTCAGCGCCGGAAAGGTACCGTCCCAATTGATCCCTACCGTATCGCCAGGTTTAATACCAAGGCTATTAAGCATTTCGATAATTGCGGCACTAAAATTGGGGTTGGTAGTGGTTAAGGCCGAGCTCAAATCACTACGAGCATAAGTCAGCGACGAAAACTGAAGCCCGATTAAACCGGTGGCGTTAGGATCATTAACAGTATCAATAGATAATCCAATGACATTGAGCCGGTGGTTCTTGACTGTCGTAAAAGCCTTGGTCGAAAGTTGTGCGGCGCTTAGTTTTTGGTCATAGAATCTACTTTTAACCGTGTGCACTGACTTTGATTCAATGAAGAATAATATCAGGCACACCACTGCCAATGTCACAAGCATCCAGCGATTGACCCTTCCTTGTCTTCGACGTATCAGAAACTTCCTCCGGAAATAATGATTATCAAAAGACGAGTGATAACCGCTGCTATCAACATAGTGCTTATCGTCTCCAACACCCCTTGGCGATTCATCCAATAAGCAATGAGGCCGGGAATCACATATCCAATTACACTTAAATCAGCCTGCAGGGTATTAAGTCTTATGGGAGGGGCAATGCGGGTGAAGTATCCAAGCAAATAACCGACCATTACTCCTAAAAGCAACATCCTTCTCCCAAATACCAGCATAAATCGTGATAACAACCTGATAACCAGATAAGTTAACATCGCTACCAGTATCGTAGCAATTACTCGGAATGGCTCCTGAAGTGTTAGGGCGATGTACCCGGGCACAACGATCCCACCGGCGGCAATTCCAATTGTTTCGGTAAGCAAAAAAGATATCAACATTCCCAGACCGATTGTCTCAATTATCATCCAGCTTCCCCCTGCTAACAAAGTAGTTAATCAACCTCTCTCCGTAACCAACAGTATTGCCGGTAGCAAATATCATCGTTTGGTTTCGAGTAAGTTCCCAGACCCGTTCATAAACTATCGCCGGTTCGATCTCCTCCCCCAGGTCAACCATCTTTTCCCGCGGCACACCAATTTGAACCGCTCGATTGAAGAATAACTTAGTTAAACCACCGGTTATCACTATCCAGTCAAAATCCCATTCAGCAATAAGCTCTGCTAATTGACGGGAACGATCTGCCCGATCGCGTCGGCAGTTTACCAAAACAATCCGCTGATCACTCTGTCCCTGCACCATCAACCACAACATTCCGATCGAATCCGGATCATTGGCTGCCAGCGTGTTAACCAGGTTTAGTTCCTTGCCTCGATCTAAAATACGATAACTCCTCATCACCCCACAATCGGGCAAACTACGGTGCATACCTGCCAGTGCAGTCCGACGCTCCACACCCAGACTTTCGCATACAGCAAGCGCTAACGCCACATTCTCCTTATGCTCTATATAGTTGAATCCCGCCATATCTTCGTCAGTTACCGTATTAGGATCAGTTACTGTCATCGACCTAGCAGATCTTGCTCGCTCCTGCAAAATCTTTAAAGGCGCCTCTCTTTCGGCGGTAAAAAAACCACCTTTGACTGGGATAGTATTACTTAAGGCTCTTGCTACATCCATCACGGTCGGACCCATTACATCCAAATGGTCTGCCCTAACATTAGTAATCACACCGTGGGTCGGTCGGATAAGCATCCGGTTCTCAATAAACTGGTATTCCGGAACAAGTGCCATACACTCTATAACCAGCGCTTGTGCCCGGTGTTTTCTTGCCAGACGAACGATTCGCAACTCCTCAATTATATTTGCCTTACCCAGTCTTCTCACAGGATATTCCTCTTGATCACCAACGATGAACCTCGGTTTAGTCCCGGTAACCTTAGCAATGACGTGCAAACCGCCGGCACGCAAACCCGCCGCGATCAATCGAGTTACCGACGATTTCCCACGCGTGCCATTAACCTGGATACGAACCGGAATGGAATTTAGATTATTCAGATGGATTCGGTATTCGATAATGCCGTACAAAACAAAAACCAAAACCAAAATAAAGAGAAAAAGCATATTGTTTACAAAGTATATAAACCCTAAAAGTAGTGTCAAAATTGCTCAACTATTGACAGACATCTTTATCATAATTATTATTTTTCCAATGATAAACCAGAACGTTACGGTCGAATTACTCCGGATGGCAATTACAGGAGAAAAGAAAAGTGCGAACCAGTACTTAAAATTTGCCCTGGAAACTCAAGAACTTTCCGGGAAAAATATGTATATCCTACTAACGATCGACGAACTTCTGCATCGGGAACTATTAGAAAGGATCTTCAACGACCTTCAGTTGGTCGGCAGTTGTTCACCACTTGAAATTCCTGCTACAACCCTCGAAAAAATTGTGCCCAAAATTAACGATAAAACACAACGTATCAAAGGCAAAGCAGGACAAAACGCCTTAGATGCCCTGCTAACTGCCTTAGAACTGGAAACAAACGCCCGTAATTTTTACCGACAGCAGGCAGATAAGACGATCGACGAAACAGCCCGGAAACTTTTTCTGCGCCTCGCCCAGATGGAACAAGCTCACCTGGATATAATTCAAGCAGAAATTGATCATATTCAGGAATTCGGTTTCTGGTTAGGATTTCAGGAATTCACACTGGAGGCAAATCCCTAACTAAACAATTGAACACGTTCTTTAAATGCTATTCCCAATCCCTTTAACTCGGTAAGTATCGGTTGGTAAATATCTCTATGCGTCGGAATCTGGACTCCAGTCAGCCTCAGTTTTCCTTCAAGGAGCATTTTAACTCCAATCGCCGCTGGTAGACTTACGGTTCTCGCCATAGCCGAATCACCACCCGGTTCGCCAAAATCTACAAGTGTCGACTCGATCCTCTCTCCCTGCTGTTCAGAATAAAAAACCTCAAACTGATGATGGAGGATGATCATATCCCGTTCTCCTAACTTATATTGCATCCGCTCCCACATTGTCTTGGCAATTACATCCAAATTAGATCCAGAGTCAAGACCAATGGGTCGTTCATCAAAAAGACCGAGCCAATTTAACCTTTCCAATACCGGATGGCCAATCGGCAGTTTAACTCGCTGGGCAATATCCAATTGCAAATCCCCCCTGCCCGGTACAAACTCCCGTAGCCACTGTCGATACGTCATCTTAGCAATATCCTGTCTGATACGGTCGTCTTTAATCAGTCCTAAGTCACTGATCGCCTGCATCGTTTCGCACCAGCCGCGGTTACGCAAAGTCGCCCGAATCATCGTCCTAATACCTTCCAGTCCGTAAAGTTGAACATAAGGAAGCGAGTTTCGATTCGGATAAAATTCAAACTCACCTACTTCAGGTATATCAATCAGTTGGAATGAAGCAAAGAGTCGGCTTGCCGGGATTACCACCTCCTCACCGTCCTTTAAAAACCGGGCATCATTTCTTCCTGCCATAAGCACTCCTTTGGGACTCCAGGAGAACTTGTAGCCCAGCGGATTGTCATTTGCCTCCGGCGCGGGCAGCCCTCCGCAGTAAGAAATAAAACTTACCACTTTACCACCACTTGCATTGACACGTTCGATAATTTCCATTGCCGACATATGGTCGATACCAGGGTCGAGTCCAATTTCATTCAGAAGAATAACTTCCGCTTTTTTTGCCTCAGTATCCAATGTTCTCATGGCATCACTTACATAGGAAGTAGTAACGAGATGTCTCTTCAAACCAATACAATGACGGGCTACTGTAATATGGTAGATATAAGGCAACAAACTGACAACAACATCACTTTCCGCGATCAACCGATGTAAAGACGCATCATCATCCACCAGCAAACTTACAGATCTACCCCGGGGGTGATTCTGAATCAGTTCTTCTGCTTTGCTGACCGTCCTGGAAGCAACGATAGTTTCTATATCCGGCAGATTCAAGAGGTAACTGACCATTGGTCGTGATACCAAGCCTGCGCCTAAAATTAAGACTCTTTTCATCTATCACTCTTCTCTCATTTATACTTTTTATAAAAATTGCTCAATGTAATTAAATTCCGGTGTCAATTTCCCCTGATGCAATATCAAAGCTCGACGTAGTGGTGGATTCAAATCAAGCTCGTCAATGGACCGATGGAAATCGGTCTGTGCCAGTATCGGAACAAAAGGAAAAAGTGCGTTGCCGAACTCTTCTGATGCATCGCTGGCGAGTTCGCAAGGCAGATTATCAATCGCCATAATTACTACTCCTTCCCCGTGAATTCCATCAACAGCCTGTTCAGTAAATGGCTGATAAACGAAAAATGGAGCACCTGGATTGGTTGCCTTAACGGTTGCTTCAACTGAACCATTCACATCACAGGAGATATCACCGATAATCAGTAACCGGTTTGGGCCACTAGCAAAAGTCCTTTTCAAATACTCTTTAGTAACCAATCTTGGATAACGAGCATCCCAGTATATACAGTTTACTAAAACTGAAAGATAAAGAAGGTAATTTTCGAACTTGGAACGATATAAATCGGGCTGGTGATAATACTCCTCCAGATTAAACCGATGCCCGGCTAACCTTGGCTCAACCATATCCTCTTCCTTAAAGACAGTTGAAAAAATCTGTTTTGTCGATTTGTTTTTAATGATCTCCGGCAAATCATTCGGGGCAACCTCAACTGTCCCGAGTTCTGCAAGAATCTCCTTAGCTCCGCTACCAACATTGCCATAACCGGTCAGGCCAATAATTAATGGAGCCACCTCTATTGGCAAACCAACCTCTTTTACCTTCTCACCCACAAGACGAATCGCCGATTTTGCAACCTCCATCCATTCGTATTCATAGGCAAGCTTAACATCAGCCAGAGGGGTCTGGTAACCGAAAATGCTCAACCGCTTTCCTAACCCAGCAAGGGTATCAATCATCCCCGCAATTCCCGCGAACCGGCCAAAAAAAATCAGCCGGCGTCCCTGCTCATCGGTTATTTTCTCATAATCAATTAACGAACATTTCAATTCTATCATTCTCCTCAACATCGGCATATTATGCCGCTGTCCTTTAATAACGTGAGCAAAGAAAACATACGTTTTTTCAGAACGAAAGAAGTCCAGCGGCATTTCCTTTATTCCCAAAACCACCGGACAGTCATTAACTTCATCGGCAAGCTCCGCACCTGCTTTAAGATACTCATCGTCCGGAAATATCCGGATATTCGATTTTTGAATTTTAAACCTGATATTGGAATCACGGACGAGAGTTGCAACTTGTGCAGGTGTTAAAGGGACCCGTTTTTCCCAGATATTCTTATCTTCACGCCGAATACCAATAACATTCTGCATAGTTTTATAAATATTTAACCGGAATTAAAAGTCAATTCTTATCTTCAGAACCTTTCACTTAGACAAAGAGAGAAAAAATTAGTTTTAACCTTTTCCAACGGCTGCGGCTAAGACCAGACCCATAACATCACTTGCCCCTGCCCTTTTTAACTCCCCGGCCGCAGAGGAAATTGTGGCACCGGTGGTCATAACATCATCAACGATAATTACTCTCGCACCATTATTAAATTTAAAACCCTGCTTTATTCGAAACGCATCTTTCACATTTTTGATCCGCGCCTGTTCATTTTTCATCTTCGTCTGGCTTTTAGTGTTTTTCACTCTGATAAGCGGATCGATCAACCTAATACCAGTTACCCTTGCCACCTCTGACGCCAAAAGAGATGCCTGATTATAACCCCTCTCCCGCAATCTCGCGGAATGCAAAGGAACCGCACAGATGGCATCCGCTCGGCTCAATTCGGTATCCTGCTTAACCAAAGTTGCCAGCGCATTACCCAGCAATTTTGCCAACCCGGTCTTTTCTGAATACTTTAAAGCACCTATCAGGCCAACAAACGGTGGCTGGTAAACCCCAACCGCTCGAACACGAGTCAATTCAAATGGTAGATCGCATTGATAACAGGTTTTCTCATCCGGCAAACAAGGACGACCACACCGCACACAAACATCCAACTCACTAGTAAAAAGAAGCAGTTGACAGGAATCACAAATCAATCCTTCTTCTATCTCTTGATCACAACCATAACAGATCGGCGGAAAAACAAAATCTGCTACGGATCGAAAAAGAAATTTTAACTTATCCCGGAGTCCTCTCAAACCTGGATTTTTCTCCGGCTGAAGATAATAAGAAGAACTATGCTAATGGCCACAAGGGTTAACGCTACAACCTGATTGCCCCAGAAGTTCGCAGCATTTTCATAAAAACGCACAAAATCAATACCAAACCGAAAAAATGAATACAGGAAGAGAATTAGCGCAAAAAGTACCCCAGGGTTAAGTTTTCTCCTCTCTAAAACCAACGCCAGGCCGAAGAGAGTAAAACCGGCTAACGAGGAATACAACTGGGTGGGATGAATGGCAATCCCTGGAAACTGAGCACCTGCCGCGGAACCAGGAGAAAAGATCACTCCTAAAGGCCCCGCAGTTGGTTTACCAAAACAACATCCATTTAGAAAGCAGCCAATTCTGGTAAAACCCTCACCAAGAACCAAAGATGGTGCCACTGCATCCAACATCTGTAAAAGTGGTAAACGATTGACCCATACAAAAATCAGACCGGCAATAAAAGCGGCCAGAAAGCCACCGTAAAACATCAATCCTGATAGCCCCGGAGGGTTGCCCCAAAATCTGACGATCCCTAGCAAATCACCTTTGAACTCATTCCAGTGAAATGCTACATAGAAAAGCCGAGACCCTAAAACCACCGCTAAAAGTACCCAGAGCGCCAGGTCGGTAACTTTTTTCGGATCCACCCCAAATCGCTTTGCCCGGGACTCCACAATCCAGATACCCAGGACAAAAGACAAAAACAGCATAAACCCATAGGAATAAAGTTGAAATGAACCAAGTTTCAGGAGAACGGGCAACATACCGAAATTCTAACCGCTAACTCACCAGAGTCAACTTAAAATCCTGCCGCAGGAAAAGGAACGGGGGTAAAAGTAACAATAAGAATGATAAGCGCGAGCAACACTAACAGGAAATCCACCTTATCCAGTGGAGTAATGTTATCTAAAGGCGGCGGGTGACGTAACCCCAGAATTGTAGCAATAAAAGCCCAGAATGGCCAGCCCATCCAGAAAATACCTAACCCCAAAAGTCCAACGATGACGACAACAGAAAAAATTCGATACCTTTTACCCAAAACCGCGTAGGCGATATGCCCGCCATCAAGCTGCCCGACAGGAAGCAAGTTTAACGCAGTTACAAACATTCCCAGCCAGCCCGCAAATGCCAATGGGTGGAGCAAAATATCAAATCCCGGAGGCGGCGCTCCATGTAGAACTTTGGAAATCAACTCAAAAATTAATGGCGAGCCAAGCCTTAACAATGGAATATCAGATGGTATTAAACGAACCTTTGAAAGTGCCAGACCAATTATCGTAACCGGTATCGCGACTAAAAATCCGGTTAGAGGTCCAGCAACCCCAACTCGCACCAGAGCAGTTTTCGATGGCACCGGAGAACGAATTTTAATAAATGCTCCCATAGTGCCGGTCATTGGGTGTGGAACGGGAAGAAAATAAGGTGGTGTTACATCAACCCCGTAATGCCTGGCAACGAGATAATGCGCCAGCTCGTGACTGCCAAGTATCATTATAATACCGATGGAAAATGGTATACCGCTGATTATGTTGCGAAAATCGCTAAAAGGGTCCTTGCCCGCGTGTAGCGCTCCCACAAAAAGCGTGGTTAAAATCGTTGCTACAAGTAACAGGAGATTTACCCACAGTTTCACCGGTTTGCCCTGCGGATAATAACCGTAGGTTAACAGATGTCCATCACCCTGCTTTTCAAAAAATACTGTTGCACCATTTTGAGCAAAGCACCTTTTTAACTCATTCATATTTTCTGGCACCGGGTCGTATATTTTCCCCCAGATTTTATTTCCCCGAATTGCCTCCACCTTCATATATCTACTTACAGCTGAAAGTTCTAAATATGATTCCGGGCCGGTCTGGTTGTCACTCATCATATATAAGACCCCAAAATCAAACTAACAGATTCTTGGTAACTGCTCACCATCCAGCATAAGTAAACGGCGCAAAGTTCCCAATTGAGTTTTAAGCCAGACACCCTGAAGGGTTTTAACAACCTCTCCTATCACCCTTGCCTTTTTCCCTTCAGGAAAACGCCGCATCGCCGCTATAACATCATCCGCGCCTCTTCGATCACAAACCACCACAACCTTGCCTTCGTTCGCCATATAAAACGGGTCAAGACCAAGAATATTAGCAACTCCCCTGACCCGCCATTTAATCGGTATTTTTACATCATCAATCACAAACCCCAAACCACATCCTTCCGCAAACTCGTTCAAAGTTGTCGCCAAACCGCCCCGTGTAGGGTCCCGCATCACCCTCACCCCCTTATTTTTTATCACCACATCAATCATCCGGTTCAATGACGAACAGTCACTTTTTAACCTCGTAGTTAAACGATAATCCCCTCTTGCAACCGCGACCGCCGCCTCATGCTCGCCAATCCCACCATTGATCAAAATTAAATCACCAGGCTTAACAAACTCAACCCCCAGTTTGACATTACGTCGCACCCCAACCCCACTGGTATTAATGTAAATTTCATCCTCCCCATTACCCTCAATTACCTTGGCATCACCGGTAACGATAACCACCCCCGCCTTTTTCGCGGTCCGGCTGATGGAACTGCAGATAAGTTCCAGTTTCTCAAAACTAAACCCCTCCCTTATAACAAAACTACAGGAGATATATTTTGGCACAGCCCCCATAACCGCAAGATCATTCACCGTTCCACAGACCGCAAGCTTACCGATATCACCCCCCGGGAAAAAAATCGGCTTCACCACATAAGAATCGGTTGTAAAACACATCTCCTTCTCGTTCACTCTTATAACCGCCGAATCCTCCATACGATTCAGGAATTTGTTGCCAAAATACTTCAAAAATATCTCCCGTATCAAACGGTGCATTCTTTTACCGCCTGCCCCATGAGCAAAGGTAATTCGCTCCTCCTTTACCCCTGAAGGAAAACAGGCTGGATAGATCTCCTTATTATTATCAAAATCCATATTTATAATAGGCTGCACACGCACCTTCAGAGGAAACCATACAGGGACCAACCGGCCTCTCGGGCACACATACCTTACCAAAAAGCGGACAACCGGGCGGAATTAAAACCCCGAGCATCACCTCACCGCACCGGCAGGAGTTCAGCCGTCCCGGCTTGCTCTTAGTCTTTATTCTCGCCAGATGCTCGCCAAAACGCAGCCGGGCATCAAACCGCTTGAACTCGGACCGGAATCCCAGACCTGAACCGGCAATCAAACCGATTCCCCGCCAGGCCGCATCCGTCCTCTTAAAAACCTGCTCAATCAACCGCCGGGCAGTAACATTACCCTCAGGTTTCACACTGCGCTGATACTGAATTACCAGTTTCGGCTCGCTTGCAACCTGTTGCAGTAAAATATAAATCCCCTCCAGAATATCCGCTGGTTCAAAACCGGTAATACAACCGGGCAAACGATACCGGCTGACCAGAAACTCATAAGGCTCTGACCCGATAATCGTGGAAACATGGCCGGGCAGAACAAACCCGTCAATATTAATCCTCTTGTTACCCGCAATAAACTTTAGTGCTGGCGGAATCAACTTAAACATCGGCAGAACCGAAAAATTTTTAATCCCCCTTCTCTGCGCCCTCAGAACCGTTGCTGCTACAACTGGTGCCGTTGTCTCAAACCCCACCCCCAGAAATACAAACTCCCGCTCCGGCTCCGTTCTGGCAAGATCAAGCCCGTCCAGCGGTGAATAAACCACCCGCACATCCGCACCCTTTGCCCGCGCATCTGCCAGCGAACCGGCAGAACCTGGCACCCGCATCATATCTCCAAAGGTCAAAACTGTAACACTGTCAACATAAGCCAGACCGACCGCCTGGCAAATCTCCTCATCAACGGTAACGCAAACCGGACAGCCCGGACCTGAAACCAGTTTCAACCGCTGGTCAACCGCCCTTCTGATCCCGGAACTGGAGATTGCCATCGTATGGGTCCCGCACACCTCCATCAAACTGATCCTCTCCCGCTTTTCGCACAACCGCTCAACCAGTTCATTAATCCGCTTCAAAAGCACTCGCTCCGGATTCCTTTTCATTCTGTATCAACCGATTATAATCTCCATTTTCAACAGGTCAAAATGAGAACTGATAGATATATCCTGACTATGGCCTGTCGGTATCAGTACCGTTGTAAACCTTCTAAAAAATTTCCTTTTGCCAGCGTTGCCAAACTATTCTTTAAATGGGCTTTTAACACGGCGTTAAACATTTTGCCGTGATTAGGATACCGCAGATGCAACAGTTCATGAAGAATCACCTGATACCGCTGAACGGGGTCTTTACTCAGCAAGGATGTATCAAAGGTCAACCTCCCTTTACTTGAACAACTTGCTAATTTTCTTTTCATCCTGCGGATATGGATCTCCTTTGGCTTGATGCGAATAGCCTTTGCCAGTTCTTTGACCTCTCTTTTTAATAAATCTGGCGACATCATCTTACCGAGCCGACTTTAAATAACTCATTAATTTGGGAACTGTTTTTGAAATTTTATCCACATCCCCACCCAAATCAAGTATCCGGTAAAATTCTGCTCTGACTTCTGATTCTTGTCTGGCACTCTCCCGCCAGTATGGGTTTCTATCAATTACATCTGTCATCTGCTCTGCCAACCGTTCTGGAGTCTGAAAGCCCTCCTTTTTAAGAACCCAGTAAATCGTAAAGGTAGTCATCGGCATCTTTTTTTCAACTGCTTCTTTTTTGGCAACGTTAATTTCTTCTATTTCCTTTTTCAATTCCTCCAGTGTCTCCTGCGTGCTTATTTGTCTTGTTTTGTAAAGATTTGCTATCAACTCAGCCCTTTCGCCGATAGATAGCAGATAAGGAGCAGTATCCGCTTCGTCCATAACCAGTTTTCTAATACTTTTAAGCAAGTTAAAAACTTTTTCTATATCGGATGCTTTACTCTCCTCAATCTTTTTTAAGGTGTTTTCGTCTATCTCATATATATCCAGTGCTGGTTTTATTAGACTACTGGTATGTTCTTGAACTAACCTTGCGGTTTTTCTCGTGAAATCCTTATCCACCTGTATTCCCGGCTCGTACGCTCCACGCAATATTTGATACATCCGGGCAAGGGTTTCTATATCATCCATAAATGGTCTCAAAAATTCGTCGGGCGAGATTATGTCGTATAAACTTTGCACCCCTTTGAAAAATTGATAATATTGATGCCTCCTTTCCTCATCCATAAAACTATCTAAAACTGCCTCAACCGCTTTATCCTGTGATTTATCTTTTATCAAAACAAGGTATTTTTCTCTTGCCAGTTCCATCTTTTGTAAAAATTCCTTTTTCAATACTTCTATATCTTCTACCACACCCTCAATATCCTCAGAATCAAATGCCAGTGCCTTTTTAAGGTCATCAAATATGCCGACAAAATCTAAAACAAACCCCGATGGCTTTTTCCTGCCTTCTTCATCTTCATAAGGTCTATTGACCCGGGCAATAGCCTGCAAAAGCACATGGTCGCGCATCGGTTTATCTAAATACATACAATAAAGTATCGGGGCATCAAAACCGGTAAGAAGTTTTTCGGTTACTATCAATATCTTGGGCAACTCATCCGGTTTTCTAAAGGCTTTTCTTATTCTCTTTTCTTCCTCATCTGACAGGTGATATTTAGCCAATTCGGCTGGGTCATTGTAAAAGGGGCTATAAACAACCTTTGAGTACTCCGGTGGCAGATGTTTATCCAGTTCCTCTTTGTATAGTGCGCATGCCTCCCTATCCACCGCCACGAGAAAAGCCTTATAGCCCATCGGCTCAATTGTCTCCTTAAAGTGGTCAGCAATGTATTTTGCTATCTTCGCAACCCGTTCTCTACTCTTTAACATATTTTTGAGATTAACCGCCTTTTCCAGCACTCTGTTAAGTTCGTCAATATCGCTCAGCCCTTCAGTTTCATTCAAACTCAAAAACTCTCGCTCCAGCGTCTCTTTGTCAACTCTCAATTCATTCGGTGCCATTGTGTAATGAAGTGGTACGGTGGTCCCATCTTCAATTGACTCTAATATGCTATATTTATCCAGATAACCATTAGGCGGGTCATCTTTGCCAAATGTGATAAATGTTCCCTGTCCGCGATTCGTGCGGTCAATTGGAGTGCCGGTAAATCCAATATAGGTGGCATTGGGCAGTGCACCCATAAGACAGTTGCCAAGTTTACCGCCGGTTGTCCGGTGTGCTTCATCAACCAGCACAAAGATATTTTTCCGGGTATTGATATTCGCCGGCATACCTTCAAACTTATGAATCATCGTAACAATTAGCCCTCTTTTATCCTCTTTAAGCAGTTTTTTAAGATGCGCTATACTTTCAGTCACTTCAACAGACTCCATCCCCACCGCCTTCAGATTACCGAACAACTGCGACTCAAGTTCGGTCCGATCAACCAGCATAATCACCGTCGGGTTTTCAAATATTGGGTTTTCCATAATCTTTTTTGCTGCCACAATCATTGTGTAGGTCTTGCCCGAGCCCTGCGTATGCCAGACCAGACCTCTCCGCTTTTCAGACTCTGCCCTTTCCACAATTTTGGCAACAGCCCTAATTTGATGGGGTCGCAACACAACCTTTTTAAGTTCGTCATCCTGTCTGGTAAAAAGAATAAAATCAGTTATCAGCCGGACAACCCTGCCCTTATCAAAGAATGTTTTTACCAGCGTTTCAAAATTGCCTTGCGTTTCCTCCTTCCAGTTAAATATGTTTTTAATAGAAGTATTCCAGGTGGCGCTGTAATAATACTTTATTATGTGTGTAATAGCGTATACTTGAAGTATTGCTAAAATCTCCGGACACTCCCGATGATACCGCCTCACCTGCTCCAGTGCTTCGCTCATTCCCTCTATTTTATGGGCGGACTTGGTTTCAACAAAAATTACCGGTACACCATTTATAAGAAACACCAAATCCAGCCGTATGGTGTTTCTGCCGTTGGTAAATTCAAACTCTTCAGTTGCCTGAAAAATATTATTCGCTATGTTCTCGGTGTCTATAAACCTGATGTTTCGCTCCCTTTTTTCTTCCGGGATAAAGGCAGTTCTTATGCCCTTCAGATATTCCAGTGTGGTAAAATTACCCTCAATCGTTGGCGGAATTCGTTCCAGTCTCTTAATAATTTCCTGGACAACCTCATCGCTGACAAAAGGATTAAGTTTCTTTATCTGATTTATAAAAATCTCCTTAAATATAAAACCTGTCTCCCCCCCTCTCAACCTGAGCGCATCATCAGGACTGACATATTCCCAGCCGAGTGCGGAATATTTTCCCTCCTTTTCACCTGTTTTCCATTCTCCGGATGGCTCGCAGGTATATTTAATAATTGGGTTCTGGACTGAACTTCTTTCACCCCCCAAACCTGCCATACTCACACCTCTATTTTTAAATTATTAACCCTGATTTTACCGGTCATAAGATTATGCAACATTGACTTAAACACCTCTTCAAGCGCTTTTTTCTTATTCTCTTCTGCCTGGATTTTCTCATCAACAGCAGAAAGAATTTCAGCAATTTTTTGCTGTTCTGAAAGTGGGGGCAGGGGGATGCTAAAATTTTTGATATTTTCACTAGTAATTCCACCAATTAAACCGTGAAAAGCAGTTTTAACTTGATTTTGCCCAAAGCACGAAAATAAAAAAAGAATAGGAATTTATTTAATAACGTGTTTTTATCTTTACTTCTTATAATAAAAACATGTTCATTGACTGCCATGCATTTTGTAAGTTTTTCTTTTAGATACGCTACTTTGCCAGTTTTTGCACCGTCTTTACATATTAAAACATCATCATTTTCCAATTTGCCTTTCACCATTTTCTGATAAAACTCGTTGGATATATATTGGGGTTTCAAGATAACTAATTGTCCAAAATCACCAATATGTTCGCCTCCTATACTTAATACTTCACCATATTCTCTACCTCCACCTTTCATTCTTTTCCCACTTTCAAAATTCGCCACCTCCCCCAGTCTCACCACATCCCAGTGTTCTGGCAGTGGTCCGAGTGGTGTGTCTTTATTCATATTTTAAGCCAAGTTCTCCCATTACTTTCTTTAATTTTTTCTCTACCTCTCTTCGCTCTCCTTCCGCCTCTGCCAGTTCAACCACTGCCTCGTCTAAAGGAAGCACCTCATCCTTGCCATTCTGGGCAACGAACCTTGAAGGGCTAAGGTTATAATCGTTTCTTATCGCCTCTTCTCTGGTTATTATTTTGCTTACTCCTTCCTTTTCCTGCCAGTTATAATAAATATCTGAAATCTCATTTATAGCAGATTCTGTCAGGTAGTTCTTAGGTCTTCCCTTTTCATAAAGTTGGGATGCGTTTATCAATAGTAACTGGTTTTTGTGCCTTTTGTTTTTGTTTATCACGATTATAACGCCCGGCGCGGTGGTGTTGTAAAAGAGATTTTCTGGTAGGAGTATAACCATCTCCACTAAATCCCTTTCCACAAACTCCTTCCGGATGTCCCTTTCCCGGTTTCTGCCCGTATTGCCGCTTCCTCTGGATACTGCGCCCGTATCAAGAACAACCGCCATCTTACCCCCATCCTTTAATGACGCAAACATATGCTGGAGCCAGCCCCAGTCCGCACTGCTGGAAGGTGGATAGCCAAATACAAAGCGGTTATACGGGTCATTTTCATATACCGATTGTAAAAAATCCTGATTCCACATTGGATTGGCAGTAACCAGGTCAAATTTTCTCAGCGAACCGTCCGGATTTAAGAATTTGGGAGAGCTCATTGTATCACCGAGCGCAATTTCTGCTTCCATATCGTGGATAAAAGTGTTCATCTTTGCTATTGCAAAGGTGGCAGGTAATATCTCCTGACCGTAGAACTTCAACGGTGCTACTTTTGGGTTCTCACCGTATTTTTCTTTAAATCGGAGATATGCCTTAATAAGCAGTCCGCCAGAGCCACAGCAGGGGTCATAAACCTCCATACCGGGTTTTGGGTCTAATATCCGAGCCATCAATATGGCAACCTCTCGCGGCGTGTAGAATTCCCCCGCACTCTGACCTGAGCCTTCGGCAAATTTTCTGAGTAGATACTCGTATGCCCTTCCTATAATATCTGGCTCAACATCGTTTAAGCCAAGCCTATACCTTCCAAGCACATCTATTAACTCTTTTAATTTTTCATCGCTGATAACCCTTTGTCCTGCTGTTGTAGCATTGAAATCAACCGTATCTATTACACCCTGAAGTTTCGGGTTTTCCCGGGTAATTGTGCGAACGGCATCGGTAAGATATTCGCCAACACCGGTGGACTGACGGGCGATGTTTTGCCATCTTGCCTTTTCGGGAAGGTAAAAGCGAACAACCCTGTGGTCCTGATTGACAAATCGTTCTGCCTTCTCTTTGCTTTTATATTTTTCAGCGAGTATCTGCATCTCGTCTTCAAATACATCAGAAAGCCTTTTGATAAATATGAGTGGCAGGATGTAATCTTTATACTTGGGAGCGTCAATCTCACCCCGAATCTTGCACGCTGCCTCCCAGAGCCAGTTTTCCAGTGTTTTTATATCAAGTTTGTGGCTCATATCTATAAATACTCCATTTCATAGAATTTATTATCAATACTCAATAAAGTCAATTCTTTCCCTGCGGTTGCATTGAGTTAGGCAACGCCCAGCCGGTATCTGAAAAAGTCTTTAAACTGAATATCAAATCCGCAGGTCTGCATCTTATTATGCATCTTATTAAATTCTGCCCATTAAAATTTAACCTATAGGTTAAAAAATTAGGATGGGCATAATTGGTATATTTTATTGAAATTCAAACAATTATATTAATTTTTCAAGAAATTTAGACCCCATCCCCTATACCGTCCCCCTGACCATTTTAAAAGTTCTATTCCAGAGGGTTTCTCTCACCATATTCAAGGCTATGATTTTAGCCATTTAAGTCGTGCTGATCGTTGCGGCTTGTCCTGTTATCGGTTAAAGCCTTTTACCGGTTCTCTTTTGGTCTCGCTCCTATATCCCGGTTCAGTCACCTCTTAACCCCCTTTTAATCTGCAGTTACCATTTGCATCTATCCGGTGCTTTCTCTGTCTGAAGGCAGTTCTTGACCGGATAATGAAGATTTATATATTTAGTGGAAGCAGGAGGAATAATAATGGAGTTTAAATATCTGGTTCTGAATAAAGAGGCACCGATATGCTGGCTTAAGTTCAACCGTCCACCGGTTAATGCCTTAAACACCGAGATGATTCTGGAGATTGAGCAGGCGTTTGATCTCATTGCCCGGGATGAGGAGATAATGGTAATTGTTCTCACCGGCCAGGGTAAGGCGTTTATTGCCGGAGCTGATATTGCAGAGATGTCCGGTTTTTCCCCGCTGGAAGCACGGAGATTTGCCCGGAATGGCCATCGGATGCTTTCCAAGATCGCCGGTATTGAAAAGGTGGTAATTGCCGCCATTAACGGTTTTGCACTTGGAGGCGGATGCGAGCTGGCGCTTGCCTGTGACCTGCGGATCATTGCCGAAGGGGCTAAAATTGGCCAGCCCGAGGTTAATCTGGGGCTGATTCCCGGTTTCGGCGGCACCCAGCGCCTTGCCCGGTTAATCGGACCTGGTTTTGCCAAGGAGTTAATCTTTACCGGTGATGCCCTTGATGCCGATGCCGCACTGCGTATCGGGCTGGTCAACCGGGTGGTAAAACCTGAGGAGCTTATCCCGGTGGTCAGTGAACTGGCAGGCAAAATTGCCGATCGGGGTCCAGCCGCGGTCCGGCTTGCCAAACTCTGTATCAGTCACGGGCTGGATACCGATTTAAACACCGGATGCGCCTATGAGATTGAGGCATTTGGTCTCTGTTTTGCCACCGGTGAGCCCCAAGAAGGGACGGATGCATTTCTAAAAAAGAGAAAACCAGAATGGAAAAGAAAGGAGTAAAAGATGACGATTGGTAAGGCAAAGGACACATTTATTGTTGGTGCAACCCGCACCGCGGTCGGCAGATTTTTGGGCGGTCTTGCCAGCCTGCGCGCGCCAGAATTGGGTGCAGTAGCAATCAAAGGTGCCATCGAACGCGCCGGAGTCAAGCCGGCTGATGTTGATGGCGTAATTATGGGCAATGTCTGTCCTGCTGGTATTGGACAGGCACCGGCAAGACAGGCAGCGATCAAAGCCGGTCTACCACCGGAGATACCTGCATTGACCGTAAACAAGGTATGTGGTTCTGGTATGATTGCCATCGCCCTTGCCTGCCAGCAGATCAAAGCCGGCGATGCGCAGCTGATTGTCGCCGGTGGTCAGGAATCAATGTCCAATGTCCCCTACTATTTGAAAACTCTGCGTCAGGGGCAAAAGATGGGCACCGCTGATTTAGTAGACGGCATGATTTACGACGGTATCTGGGACTATTTTGGCGATGTTCATATGGGAGAACTTGCCGATTTTACAGCCAAAAACTCAAATATAACCAAAGAGGAACAGGACCGCTGGGCACTGCGCAGTCATCAACGTGCAGTCAGTGCCATCAAGGAAGGTCGCTTCAAGGACGAAATTACGCCGGTCTTAATTCCTCAACGCAAAGGCGAACCACTGGTGTTTGAGATCGACGAAGGACCACGTGCTGATACAACGATAGAAAAACTTGCCGCACTCAAACCGGTATTCACCAAAGATGGGACGGTAACCGCCGGCAACGCTTCCTCAATCAACGATGGTGCCAGTGCGGTAATTATTGCCAGTGAAAGGTATGTTAAGGAGCATAATCTTAAACCACTTGCCCGGGTTATCGCCTATGCTACTGGCAGTGTTGAACCGAAGATGCTTTTCTATGCGCCAATTAAAGCGATCAGAACTTTGCTAAAAATCCAGGGTGTTGGTCTGGATTACTTTGACCTGATAGAGATCAACGAGGCATTCGCCGCTCAAGTTCTCGCTGATGGTAAGGAACTTAACTGGAATGAGGAAAAAGTAAATGTCAACGGTGGCGCGATCGCTCTCGGTCACCCGATCGGTTCCTCTGGTGCACGCATAATCGTCACTCTGATTTACGCTCTAAAAAATCGCCAGCAAAGCAAAGGATTAGCAGCGATCTGTCTGGGTGGCGGTGAAGCAGTGGCAATGAGTATCGAGCTGGTTTAATTATAGCTTTGCCTCTGACATTCGAAACCGATAGCGAAAAGGCAACCATCCTGTTAGGAGAACGACTGGCGGGATTTTTAAAGCCCGGTGGGGTTGTGGCATTTTATGGGGAACTGGGGTCGGGCAAGACGACAATAATTAAAGGCTTTGCCCGGGGACTGGGGGTCCGGGAAACTGTAAAAAGCCCGTCTTTCGTTATCGTTACTGAATATAAAGGACGCATTCCTGTATATCACATTGACCTTTACCGGATTGCTAATCCTGATGAATTCGTTGAAATCGGAATTGAATCCTATCTCCAGGGAAACGGTGTCTGTCTGATAGAATGGGCGGAGAAGGCGGAGTCTCTTTTACCTGATAATACGGTGCGTATCCATCTGAGCGTGATCCCCACCGGAAGAAAAATAGAGATTGACAATTTAGCCCCTGAAATTGTCCAGGCACTTAAGCAACTCGGCTAAACCGCCCTTGATAATCATCCGCTGGTGGAGACTGGTAACTGTTATATTATCTTCTACCTGTTTAACCTCAGTAATTCTGTGCTGATGACAGCGAACCCGTAACCGGGCAACCACCAGCAGGTTTTCTACAACTGGTGGATATTTGCCAAAGCGATCGATTATCTCCTCACGTAACTCGTCAAGTTCTGCTTCTTTTTCAACACTCAACAGGCGCTTGTAAATAGCGACTCTCTGAAAAGTATCTGGAATATACTCCTCAGGAATATAGGCGTTGATATTAAGTTTCAATCTCGGCTCAATAACCGTTTCTTCTCCTCTTAATTTTGCGACTGCATCAGTTAGCATTTTGGTATAAAGGGTAAAACCCACACGGCTGATATGTCCATGCTGCTCAACACCTAATAAATTTCCCACCCCACGAATCTCCATATCTCTTAATGCCAAACGGTAACCGGCACCGGGCTGAGAATAAGCAAAAAGCGCCGACAGTCTCTTTTGGGCGTCAACTGTTATTTGCCGTTGCGGAGAGACCAAAAAAAGGGCATATGCCTGTTCCGTCGCTCTGCCGACTCGGCCGCGAAGCTGATGCAAATCCGCAAGTCCAAACCTCTCTGCCTGATTTATAATGATGGTATTAACATTGGGCAAATCCAGACCCGATTCGATGATTGCCGTTGATAACAACAGTGGATATTTACCGGCAGCAAAATCTAAATAAAGATTTGCCAGTTGCCTACTGTGCATCCGACCGTGGGCAACTATAATATCAACATCTGGGAGGATGGCGCGCAACCGTTTCTCCAATTGCGGAAGTGTTTTAATCTCGTTGTGGACAAAAAATACCTGCCCCCCCCTATTCAACTCCCGGCAAACATAACTCTGAACCAAACGGTCATCCCACTCACTAATTGCGGTCAAAATCTCCTTTCTACCGGGCGGCGGGGAGTGAATTACCGAAATATCTTTCAAACCGGTAAGTGCCATATAAAGAGTGCGGGGAATCGGTGTTGCACTAAAACTCAAAACATTTACCTCGGCTCTAAGGCGGCGCAATAACTCCTTCTGTTTGACACCAAAACGTTGCTCCTCATCAATAATCAACAACCCGAGATTAGCAAATCTGATCCTGGGACTCAGTAATAGCTGGGTGCCGATCACAATGTCAACTATCCCATCCTTCAACCCGCGGATGATTTCGGCCTGTTTTTTCTGAGATACAAACCGAGAAAGCATCTCCACCCGCAGTGGAAAATCTTTCAGTCGCTGAGTAAAATTTTGCCAGTGTTGATACCCAAGCACGGTGGTAGGCACAAGGAGCGCCACCTGGCGACAGTTCATCGCCACCTGAAACGCCGCACGCAATGCGATCTCTGTCTTACCAAACCCAACATCACCACAAACCAGCCGATCCATAGGAACACCACCGTCCAAATCTGAGTGCACCGCTAATATCGCATTTAACTGGTCTGGCGTCTCCTCATAAGGAAACGATGCCTCTAACTGAACTAACAAACTCCTTTCAAGTAACATCGGACTGCTTCTAACAAGTTGACGCCGAGCATAGATTTCACTCAACTCCTCAGCATATTCTGCACTTGCCTTTGCTGCTCGTGCCTTAGCGTAGAGCCAGGACTTACTTCCTAATCGATCAAGTTTCACCTCGCCTTCCCCAGTAGCGATATACCGATCAATCAATCCCAGATTATCGACCGGCACATAGATCCGGTCATTGCCCTCGTATTGAATAACTAAACAATCCTTTTCCACGCCGTTATACACCAGCCGTTCTGTCCCCAGAAATAACCCGATGCCGTAATCAATATGCACAACATAATCGCCGGGTCGCAAAGTGAACAGATTATCAATCGGTACTCCTTTAAACCGACGGCGCATCGCCCGGCGCCAGGGCACACCATAAAGTTCCCGTTCACTCAAAACTGTCCAGTTCTGCAGTCGGCTGACAAAACCGCTGCTTAAATTGCCCACCAAATACTCTGGACTCCGTCCCAAAATCCGCTCCAGGTGATATCGGCGCTGCTCAGCTACCGCTACCACGGTCCATTTCCCAGTTGTGCTATTGATTTCCTCCTGTAATACCTTCAGATTACCTAAATATACCGGTGCCGGAGAATAGCCGAGGTCGAGGTCGCAAACTCCATCGGTTAACATTATCCCGGGTAGATTAACCCTGTTCTCATCCGTGCCGATGAAAATAGCGTCTGGCGGCAGGATTGTGGCAGCAGGCACCGAGGGTAGTAAACCCGGACGGTGTAAAAACAGTTTCATCTGCTGGAAATGTTGGCAGGAACGTTGCGTCAACGGCTCAAACCTGCGCAGAGAAACAATCGTTTCGTCAGCGAACTCTACTCGCACCGGTTGTTCCGTCTCACTAGGAAAGAAATCAACCACTCCCCCTCTTACCGCATACTCACCCGGTTCGGTAACCATATCGACTCTTTCATACCCCGCCTCTGTCAACCAGTTAACCCAAAAACCCATTTCCATTTGGGCACCACAGGTCAGTGTCATTACTGCACCCGGTAAACGCCAATCCGGAACCGATAAGTTTAGTTCATTTTTGGTGGTAACGATTACCGCCTGACCTCTGAGGTCAATTAACTGTTGAACACCCAATCCTCCTGATGGATAAAATATTAACAATGGTAATTGTGGGAAAAGACTCTCACAGTCAGAAAAAACTGTTTGCGCTTGTGAAAAATCACTAACCAATACCACAACTGGTTTATTCAACTGCCTGGTGATATAAATGGCTAATAATGACTGCACTGAGAGGGGCGCCTGTTGGATTTTAACCTCGCCGGTTTTACTTAAAAACCCTAAGAGGCTCGCAAAAAGGGGATTATTGCTAAATTGTCGATAAATGGTCTCCATAAAACAGAAGGGGGCGGTGCCCCCTTCATTATTTACTGTTGACAGCAACCACTATTTCTTCTTTGCTGTCTTCTTGGCAGTCTTTTTTGCGGTCTTTTTCACACCGCGCTTTGCACATGCCATTTCGTACCTCCTTATTTATCCTACAGTATAATATTAAATTTCTAAACTTCTCTGTCAAGTAAAAACTGAAGCATCGTTTAACTGACGAAGGCACACTGTAACTACAATTTTATCCCGACATCCCAACCCGGCACCAAAACAAGAACCCTGCTCCCAAGCCCTTATCAAACCATCGCCACAACCCTGACCCAAGCCCAACCACCAGCCATCACCCAGACCCTGAACAAAATCCTCACCACTACCAAAACCCTAACCGCAATGGAAACCCAGTACACCACCAACCCCATCACCACAACCCAAACCCTGCTCAACACCCATCTTATAACTCAGCCCAAAACCCTGATGGATACCGTCCCCAATACTGACCCGGGGGCAGAACTCAAGACCCATTCAAAACGATAACATACGCCATTCCAAACATTTAACCGCAAATCAACCGTCAGAGAAAGAAACTCCCTGTTAATCCCAGCCCGTTTTTAGTGGCTTATTAATATATATGCAAAAAGTAATAATTTAACATCAGGAGTGCATCTCTAGGACATCTCCTGATGCACTCTCCATCATTGCGAAAATTAGAAAATGCAAATAGGTTGATGTAAAGATTAAGATATAGGATAAACCTTCTGGTTTGTTTTCGATGAAAATTGCTACCTGTCTAAAAAGATTCCTTCCTGCCTTCGGCAGAGCGGAATGAGTGAAAGTAAAACTAATGGCGAGGAGCGACAGCGACGGGGCACTCTCACACATTGAGATTACTTCACTTAATCAATCTTTTCAACTCATTAACCTGTGCGGATATATACCTCAGACCAGCAATCACCCGGTTACTCTGCCTTACCTGTAAGAACCGAACATCGTTAAGCCTTGACTGGCGGTTATACCGTGGTTATAATACGAACGTGTTATTAAGCACCAGCACAATTTTGCTCCTGTTATTTGCCCAATTACCGGATACAGTTGAATCTCCGGTAATCGCTACCGATGAACTCTGGCTCAAACTCAAACTTTCCGGGACTCGTCAACGCCTATCGTTAGTTATTGCTGAGTTTACCTGCCCAAAAACAACAAAGAGCGAAACCCTGGCAATGGTGCGCAATATCCGGGAGGTGTTTGTCAACGATCTCCAGTTTTCGCTTTATTTTACTTTTGAAGAACCGGAATCCGGCGCCACCTACAACTTTCCAACCGACCCGAAAAATCCCCGTTTTAAAGAGTGGGCGAAAACCGGAGCGCAGGTGCTGATCTGCGCTGATCTTACACCCCAGAAAGGAACAGTTCAATTGAACCTCCGGCTCTACGATCTAGCAACCTTTCGCACTATCGCCACCAAAAACTTTCCCCTGCGTCCAAATTGGCGCTGGCTTGCTCATCAGATGGCTGATGAAGTAATAAAACTACTTACCGGCGAGGATGGTATCAGTTGTACCCGGATCATCTTTTCTCAATCAATCGGCAATAACAGTAAACAACTTGCTGTCGTGGATTACGATGGTGCCAATCTGCAACAACTCATTGCTGCCGAAGGCTTACAACTCTTTCCCGACTGGTCACCTAATGGTAAGCACATTGCCTTCTGTTCTTATGGCAGTAGCTCGTTAAACTGTTACCTGCTTGACCTTGGCTCCAATAAAATTTCTACCATCTCCCAGCATCTGGGACTAAACACTACCCCGGCTTTCTCACCGGATGGCAAGCAACTCGCTGTTTCCCTATCCTATGAAGGCAATTCAGAAATCTATCTGATCAACGTTAATGGTAAAAATCTGCGCCGCTTGACCTATAATCCAGGCATTGACATCTCTCCAACGTGGTCACCTAATGGTCGGCAAATTGCCTTTGTTTCTGACCGCACCGGTTCACCACAAATCTATGTCATCAATGTCGACGGCACCGACCTTTATCGATTAACATACTCTGGCACTTATAACACCTCGCCGGCCTGGTCCCCAAGAGGAGATCTAATTGCATTTGTCCAGCGTCAACCTGATGGCACCAACCAGATCTGCCTCACCGATATGACAGGCGAAACTTACATCCGGTTAACTTCACGGGGAAATAACGAGGACCCCTGCTGGTCACCCGATGGACTGCACATCGCCTTTGCCTCGAATCGTACCGGCATCTGGGAAATCTGGATGATGGACTGGAACGGTGCTAACCAGCGGCAGATTACCCGGACAGGTGGTGCCTTCTTCCCCACCTGGAGCCCACGGCTAACTCAATAAACTTAATCTCATGTCTTTATCCCCAAAAGATAGATTGAGGCAGAACTGTGATCGATACCATTCAACTCACTCCGAGGACCAGTATCCTCCTATTTTTTAAAATCTGACCCTGATCGCTTCGCGGTTAGAGACAAAATACAGCGGTTGCTAAGTGCTTCTTTTCTTGACAACTTTATCAGCTGTTTAAAATGTTTAGTAGGAAAATGACTAATTACTATTTACAGACCTACGGCTGCCAGATGAATTTTTATGAGGCGGATACCGTTCGCGCCATTCTGAATCAAGCCGGATACCAAGAAATCGACAACGAAACCACCGCTGATATCGTCCTGCTGTTCACATGTTCAGTTCGAGAGCATGCGGAAAAAAGGGCGCTGGGCCGACTGAAACAGTTAGTGGCGATGAAGAAATCCAGGAATATAATCATTGGCGTCCTGGGTTGTATGGCAGAATGCCTTAAGGATATATTAATCACTGAGCACCACGCTGATTTTGTTGTCGGCCCGGACCAGTACCTTCGTCTGCCTGAATTAATCGCCATTACGCAAAAAGGCGAACCACAGCTGGCAGTGGGGTTCACTAATGAGTGCTATGCACAGATTCATCCGCTAAGTAAAAATCCTGTTACCGCTTTCGTTTCCATTATCCGCGGTTGTAGTAATTACTGCTCCTACTGTATTGTGCCTTATGTTAAAGGCCCGGAAAAGTCGCGTCCTAAAGAATCGGTTTTAGAGGAAATTCGCGAACTGGTATCCAGGGGTGTTAAGGAGATAACTCTTTTGGGCCAGAATGTTTTAGCCTACCGGGACAATAACACCGATTTCTGTCAGTTGTTAAAAATGGTATGTTCAATTGATGGGATCGAAAGGGTGCGCTTCCTCACTTCCCACCCCCGTGACCTTGATATAAACCTCTTGCTTATAATGAAAGAGTTTGCCAAGATATGCCCTCAACTGCACCTCCCCTTACAGTCCGGTTCCAACCGCGTCTTACAGCTGATGAACCGTGGTTATACCAGGGATGAGTATCTGCAGAAGATAACCGCTGCCCGCCAATTACTTCCGGAAATTTCACTTACTACCGATATAATCGTCGGCTTTCCCACCGAGTGCGATGAGGAGTTTGAAGAAACCATTGAATTGATCAAAACAATCAAGTTTGATTATGCCTATATGTTCAAATTTTCCCCACGGCCTGGCACCCGGGCAGCAGAGTTACAGCCGGCAGTGCCTGCTGCTGTTATTCAGCAACGGCTGGCTGAGTTAATTAAAACTCAAAACCGGATTACCCGGGAACTGAACCAGGTGCTAATAGGAAAGGAGTATCTGGTGCTAATTGAACAGGTATCACCTAGGGGGAATGGCGTACTCGGCAAAACAGCGCAGGGGAAGGTGGTAATTCTTGACCAGCCACTCAGAATCGGTAGTCTTGTTAGAGTAATGATAACTGAACTCCGTGGCTGGACGCCGATTGGCAAAATAGTTGAGGGAGGTTAAATGATTACTTTTCGGATTATTTTAGTTCTACTGGCATTCGTCACCCTATTCATCCTTGGTTGGCAAAACCAGGACCACGTAACGGTCCATGTTTTCTCCCGGACATTTTACGATGTACCGGTGGCGTTTGTTATGCTTTACTCATTCGCTTTTGGAGCACTCTGCATCGGAATATTTACTGTTATCTCGGAAATTCGATTGCGCAACCGCCTCGCCCGACAACGTAAGGAAATTGAGGCATTGACCGAGGAGTTACGTGTCCTGCGTAACGCCCCTCTAAATGTAATTTCGGATTTTTCTGTGACCGACAAATCAGCACACCGGGAAATAAAGATTGTTGAAGAAAGGGAGCAAGAATAATATGTATCCGTTGCTAATTGTTCTTTTGGCACTTCTGATTGTTGCTCTATATCCGGTGGTTCGAGATTTCTTCCGTCAGCGCCGGAGGAGTCTCCCCAACTATGTTGAGGGCTTGCAACTCCTTCTCGATGGCAAAATCAACGACGCTAAAATAAAATTAAAGGCAGCGGTTGAGGAGGACACTAATAATATTGACGCCTATATTCGTCTAGGTGATATCTTTCTAACAGAAGGTGATACCGAACGGGCACTGCGCATTCATGAAAATTTGGCACTCCGGCGTAACCTTAGACCAGAAGATGAACAGAAGGTTTATCATGCCCTAATCAAAGATTATCTAAAAGTCAACCGGCCGGTAAAAGCAATACCCTTGCTGGAAGAAATTGTTCAGCTTGACCAGGACGACCTCGATAGCAAAGAACAGTTACTGCACCTTTATATTGCAAACAAAAACTGGGAAAAAGCCAAGAAATTATTAGAAAAATTTAGCCTGCGAACTGCGGTACGCACTGCCCGTGCATATCTCCTTTATGGCTACCATCGAGCAAAGGAAAATCCGAAAGAAGGCATTGGCTTTATTCAACAGGCATTAAAGATTAACCCGCGCTCGATTGCCGGACATATCCTCCTGGGCGATTTACTATTCACAGGGGGAGAAATCGAACAAGCAATAGGCACCTGGAACAAACTATTAGATTTCGCTCCTCAGAAAAACCACTTGGTGCGCGAACGACTGGAACGAGCATATTATGAATCCGGTCGTTACGAAGATATAATTCAGCTGTATCGGCGCCTACTTACCCGTGTTCCTAATGACCCAGGTTTAGCAATTTCCCTTGCCATGATTTATGCCAAAAAGGAGGACTTATCAAATGCGATAAGCCTGTTCGAAAACTATACCCCAACTAACGATTTAGGTATCCTGACCGCCCTTGCTGGACTTTATCTCCGTCAGGGTAAGTCTGCTCTTGCCCAACAATACCTTGATCGCGCCTTTACCGCGCTTAAACCGCCTAAACAGTGCCGGCTCTGTCAGCAGAACCTTACCGGTACCGAAATCATCTGTCCCCATTGTTATAGCTGGATCGAGGATATTGAATAAAAACCCACTCCCTTACTGAGCAAGGTGGCAGAAAAACTTACCCCGTTACTATGTCAGTATTGGCGGATAAAACAACGTTATCCTGAAACCATACTGTTATTTCGAGTGGGTGAGTTCTATGAAATGTTTTATGAAGATGCCGAAATCGGAGCCCGGGCATTAAATCTTACCCTGACCTCTCGTCCCCATGGACCTCACATCAGAGTTCCCCTCGCTGGTATTCCTGTTAAAACGTTAGATAGTTACGTTGCACGTCTGGTTGCCCAGGGATTCAAAGTTGCGATCTGCGATCAGTTAGAGGAACCCGATCCTAAAAAACCGGTTGTCTATCGTGATGTGGTTGAAATAATCACGCCGGGAACAGTGGCTCGCACATCCTTGTTAGAAGAAAGCAAAAATAACTACTTACTGTCCATATCGCCCCATGGTGAAAAGTGGGGTATGGCGTTTGCTGATTTAAGCACCGGTGAGTTTTGGGTGGCAGAATTAAAACCGGAAAGCATCGGTGAAGAGATCGCCAAAATTACTCCCGCGGAGATCATTCTTCCCAAGAATTGGCCGGGTAACATTGATGGAATTAACAATTTGCGTATCACTAAGATTGACGATTATTACTTTACCGAAGAATTTGCCTTTGTGAAATTAACCGCCCATCTGGGCGTAGTCAGCCTTTCTGGATTTGGCATTGAACACTTAACCGAAGGAATCTGTGCTGCGGGTGCGATCATCCAATATCTCGAACATACTCAACGCAGTGCCCTTCCCCATCTGAAACGGATATCCCCTTATAACACCCACGAATTCCTGTTAATTGACCGCATTACCCGCCGCAATCTGGAGTTGACAGAAAAAATCCAACTGGGCGAACAGAAAAACGATCTTACCGGCACTCTTTTCTGGGTTCTTAATCACACCAAAACACCCGGCGGAGCAAGAGTTTTGCGCCGTTGGATACTCACTCCGCTTTTATCGGTAGAAAAAATCAACGCCAGGCTCTGTGTTATTGAAGACCTGTTGTGCGCAGGCTCAGTTCTTGACGAACTGGCAGAATTACTGAATAGCATCGGCGACATCCAAAGAATCGCTTCTCGAATAGCACTGGGAAGAGCCAATGCTCGAGAATTAATTGCTCTACGTAACTGGCTTAATGTGGTCCCGGAAATAAAATCACGTCTCAACAAATTACATTCCGTTAGTCTAAATAAACTTTCTCAGGCGATCACCGATTTCCCCGAAGTGGTCACGACAATAAACCAAACTTTGGTCGATACCCCACCATTAGGAATAAACGAAGGCGGGTTGATTCGGGCCGGGGTTAATAAAGAACTTGATGAACTCCGTGATCTAACAATCAACGCTAAGGATTATATCGCCCAATTACAAAAAACCGAACGGGAACGCACCGGAATCCCTAACCTGCGAATAGGCTATAATTCAGTATTTGGCTACTACATCGAAATAACCAAATCTTATTTGAATCTGGTGCCGAAAAATTACATAAGGAAACAGACAGTTGCTAATGGAGAGAGGTTTATCACTCCCGAACTAAAGGAACTGGAAGCCAAAATATTGACTGCAGAAGAAAGAATCAAAACTATTGAGTATCAATTTTTTACCGAACTACGTAATAGGATATCCTCTTATACTGACCAAATGCTGGAGCTTGCTGAGACAATTGCCGAGCTTGATGTATACGTTAGTCTGGCAACCGTGGCAAGAGATAGAAATTATGTACGCCCCATAATTGATCAGTCTGGGATAATAGAAATAAAGGCTGGACGTCATCCGGTTGTCGAGGCTATGTTAAAGGAACAGTTTATTCCTAACGATACAAAAATTGACACCGAAAGCGAGCAGATTCTTATCATCACCGGACCCAATATGGCTGGTAAATCCACCTATCTTCGTCAGGTTGCTTTGATCATTATTATGGCACAGATGGGATCTTTTGTTCCCGCCGCCTTTGCCCGGATTGGCGCCGTCGACCAGATTTTTACTCGGATCGGCGCCTCTGACGATGTCACCCGGGGAGTTTCTACCTTCCTGGCAGAAATGACCGAAACTGCTAATATCTTAAATAACGCTACTAACCGTAGTTTGGTCATCCTCGACGAGGTGGGACGGGGTACATCCACCCATGACGGTTTAGCAATCGCCTGGGCAACGGTTGAACATCTGCATAATGATGAACAATGCCGTCCGCGCACGCTTTTTGCAACTCACTATCGAGAATTAACAGATATTGCCACGCTTTTGCTTCGAGTAAAAAATTACAGCTTTCTGGTACAGGAAAAAGGTGAACAGGTAACCTTCCTCCGTAAACTACAACCCGGACCGGCAGATAGAAGTTATGGCATTGCGGTAGCCAAACTTGCCGGACTGCCAGAAAAGGTACTTTGCCGAGCAAAAGAACTATTAAAAAGTTTAAGCCAAGCAGAAGAAATCAGTCTTAGCCAGTTAAACCGAGCCATTGAACTGCCAATCATCGCTGAAAACAATCAACGTCATCCGGTCGTTGAAAGACTACTCAACCTAAAAATTGAAGCACTTACTCCTTTACAGGCCCTAAATTTCCTTGCTGAACTAAAACGCCTTGCAGAAGAAAAATACTAACTTCTCCACTCATTAATTATTGACTTTAATATTTTGCTCATTATATTAAAACAAATGAACATTTCCGTAATCGGCACCGGCTATGTAGGACTAACCGCTGGCGCCTGTCTGGCAAAAATCGGCCATAATGTCATCTGCGTTGATCACGACAAAGAAAAAATTGCTATCCTGAATCAGGGAAATATGCCGATTTACGAACCCGGATTAAAGGAAATTGTCGTTGAATGTATGGCAAACGGTAAACTGAAATTCAGTACCGAAATTAGATCAGCTGTAGAAAATAGTTTGGTTTGCTTCATCGCCGTTGGCACTCCGCCGATGGAATCCGGCGAGCCGGATTTGACCTATGTCGAGAACGTCGTTCGTGAAATTGCAACCTGGATGTTTGACTATCGACTGATCGTAGAGAAGTCAACTGTGCCGGTTAAAACTGCCCAATGGATTAAACGGACAATTGAACGCTATAACCAACATCAAGCACCGTTTGATGTCGCATCAAACCCAGAGTTTCTACGCGAAGGTTCTGCGGTACAAGATTTTCTCGAACCTGACCGAATCGTTATCGGTGTAGAAACTGAACAGGCAAAAAACCTGATGCTTGAGATTTATCAGCCGATCAAAGCGCCAGTGATTGTTACTGACTTGGCATCCGCAGAACTTATTAAACACTGTTCTAACGCCTTTCTGGCAATGAAAATATCATTCATCAACGCAGTAGCGGTCATCTGTGAACTTGTCGGTGCGGATGTTGTTGAAGTAGCCAATGGCATGGGAATGGATAAAAGAATTGGGCGTGCTTTCCTTAATGCCGGAATAGGATATGGGGGCTTCTGTTTCCCTAAAGACCTGCGTGCGTTCATCCGTATTGCCGAAGAACTAGGTTACGACTTCCGCCTTCTTCAGGAAGTGGAAAAAATCAATGAGGAAGCGAAAAAACGGTTTGTCCGTAAAATTAAAAGTGCCCTGTGGAATTTAAGAGAAAAACGAATCGGTGTGCTTGGTCTTGCTTTTAAACCCAACACGGATGATATGCGTTTTGCCCCTTCCATAGATATTATAAATGAGTTATTGTCTGAAGGTGCCAAGGTTCGTGCCTATGACCCACAGGCAATGGAAAAAGCCCAACCAATCCTCACCAGAGTAGAATTCTGTAATAACCCCATTGCGGTCGCTAACGATGCCGATTTATTAGCAATTCTGACCGAATGGGATGAATTTAGGTCGTTAGACTTAAATCTAATAAAAAGAAGGATGCGAGTCCCCATTCTCGCCGATGGTAGAAACCTATTTGACAGGAAGACAGTCGAAAGCCTAGGATTCACCTACATCGGTGTCGGTAGATGAAAAGAAAATCAAAAAAAAATGTTCTCGTCGCCGGCGGTGCCGGGTTTTTAGGTTCTCATTTGTGCGAATATCTGCTCAAACATAGTTTTAAGGTTATCTGTGTCGACTCGCTTATCACTGGTACTAAAAAAAATATCGAGTCTTTTATTTCCCACCCTGATTTTCTGTTTGTACAAATTGACATCAGTAGTTCGAAATTTCTCTCGCGGGCTTTAGACTGGCATCCAGATTATGTTTTCAACCTTGCGTCCCCTGCCTCACCTAAAGACTATCTTGACTTTCCATTAGAAACGATGCGAGCTGGGGCTGATGGTACCAGAAATCTATTAGAACTGGTGATTAGAAACAGCGCGGTATTCATTCAAGCATCCACTTCTGAAGTTTACGGTGATCCACTAATATCACCACAGAAAGAAAGTTACTGGGGAAATGTAAATCCAGTTGGACCTCGCTCAGTTTACGACGAATCCAAGCGCTACGCCGAAGCACTGGCAATAGCATACCATCGGAAATATCAACTACCAGTAAGGATTGCTCGAATTTTTAACACCTACGGACCGAGAATGAAATTTAACGACGGCCGAGTTGTACCGACCCTAATTTATCAAGCCTTGACTAACCAACCGATGACCATATATGGAAGCGGACGACAAACAAGAAGTTTTTGCTATGTCTCGGATATGATCCGGGGACTATTTAAGATGATTGACTGCCCGGAACCAACCCCGGTGAACCTCGGTAACCCGCATGAATTCACCATCATAGATCTTGCCCGCCTGATAAAAAAAATAACTCGTTCTTCAAGCACTTTTAAATTTTACCATCTACCCACTGACGATCCCAAACAACGTCGACCCGATATCTCCCGGGCAAAAAAACTGCTTAACTGGCGACCGAAAGTTGGACTGAGATATGGTTTACAATTGACAATTTCTTGGTTTCGGAATAGACTTTATACGCAATCGTTATGAACAATTTAAAAATCGGCATCATTGGCCTCGGTTATTGGGGGAAAAAATATATTCAAACACTGAGAGAATTGGGTGTTACTTCTCTCTTTGGTACAGACATTGCGCCGGCTGGGAACTTCTCAATCCCTGAATTACTTTTCATTGACCTCGACGACTTGCTAATAAACAAAGAGGTCCAAGTGGTAATCATTGCCACACCGGAACAAACTCATTACCAATTGTGTCGCGAGGCACTGAATTTCGGTAAGGACGTATTGTTAGAAAAACCAATGGCGCACAGTAGCAGAGAGGCTCACGAGTTGTTTGACCTTGCTATGACCAAATGTCGAATTCTTGGAGTTGCTCATATTCCGCTTTACACCGATAGTTTTCGTCAGCTTGCTGCCGAAATTAATTCTGGTAAAATGGGGAAGATTTCCAGAATCGAAGCAATCCGGACATCAAGGGGGAGAGAAAAATCCGCTGGTGTATTATGGGATTTAGCTGGACATGATCTTGCTATTGCTATTAGCCTATTCGGTAACCCGATTGATATTAACTACTGTGTATATCAACACCATACCTGTTACTACCAAATTGAATTCCCAGATAAACTTAGATTCTCCGGTATCGTAAGCTGGGCCGACCCACCATTTTACCGTTTATTGAAAGTTTACAGCAGCACCGGGGTTTTTGAATATCAGGAGCCAAACGGCAGCGAGCCCATTGCTTGGTTACCCAATTATGAAAAACCTCTCACGACAATGGTTAAAGAGTTCATTAACTGCTGTATTACCCGTCAACAACCAAAGAACAATGGGGAATTAGGATGTAAAGTTGTTCGCTTCTTGGAAAGTCTCTCCCAAAAAATGTTCGTCAACTATGAAACTATCGGTAATCATTCCAGTTTATAACGAAGAAGATTCGGTATTAGAATTAATAGAGCGCGTAAAAAACTCACCGGTTAGCAATATGGAGATAATTGTAATCGATGATGGATCAAATGACAATACGCCAACGATATTGAATTCAACTTCTGGAATTAAAATTTGCACTCATAAGTCAAACACCGGTAAAGGAGCGGCTATTCGTACAGGTATTTCTTGTGCTCGCGGTGATGTAATTCTAATTCAAGATGCCGACTTGGAATATGACCCATCTGATTATCCCTTTTTGCTGTCCCCATTTTATCGGCCCACGGTTGACGCAGTCTACGGATCTCGATTTAAAGGTAGGGGCAATTTCCTCATTCACAGTCAGTTTGCCAACATCTTTCTCTCCATTCTTACCAATGCTCTCTTCGGTGGAAGGATAACCGATATGGAGACCGGCTATAAAGTACTAAAAAAAAGCATCATTCCAAGACTCAAATTGACTGCCAAGCGGTTTGACATTGAACCGGAGATTACCAGTAAATTACTGCGACTACGGTGTAAAATTGTTGAAGTTCCGATTAAATATCGGGCACGAACCAAGGGGAAAAAAATAAGTTGGAAAGATGGTATTGCTGCCATCTGGACTTTATTAAAATATTATGTCAGTTGAGAAACTAACCTTAGAGAAACCTTCACCTTTGATTGAATTAACCGGTGTTTTTAAATACTACCATGGCGATTGGCCGGCGTTGACCGATATAAGTTTAACCATCTATTCTGGTGATTTCCTTTTTCTTCTCGGCGCAACCGGAGCCGGAAAAACCACACTACTAAGATTGCTCTATCGTCATGAATTACCCGATGCGGGATCAATTAAAGTATTGGGCTATGATCTGATTACAATGAAAAAAAGAGAAATTCCTTTTTTACGAAGGCGCATTGGTATAATATTTCAAGACTTCAAATTACTTACTGATCGAACTGTGTATGAAAACCTTGAGTTTGTTCTTCGTGCAATAAATACCCAATCAGATATGATCCCGGCAAAGATTCAGGAAACGCTTAACCAACTTGGGTTGGTACACAAAAAAAATTCCTACCCACGCGAACTTTCAGGTGGGGAACAACAAAAGGTTTCAATCGCTCGTGCATTGGTAAAATCACCTGATATCATCCTAGCAGATGAACCTACGGGTAATATTGACCCGAACGCTGCAGACGATATTTTAAATATCCTTAAGGACATCAATTACCAGGGGACTACTGTAATTATGGCAACCCATGATGCTGAACTCGCCGAACGAAGTCGACGAAGACGAGTTTCACTTGATGCAGGTCGAGTTGTGCGAGACGATGGATAACTATGAACTTAGCCTATCTCTTAACCGAAACGATCAGAACTATCAAACGTAGTTTGAGTCAGTTTTTGCTTGTCTCTGGAGTGATAGCAACCTGCTTGTTAATAACAATGATATTTCTTTGGGTAACGCTCAATGTATTCAGTTTAGCAAGTTCACTTACCCGCAAAGCTGAAATACATGCGTTTGTTAACGACAAGGTTGCTGAAGAACCCGGGGCGTTACTTCAAATGGTTGCAAACATAGCAGGTATTACCGCTGTCGGGTTCGTATCCAAATCCGAGGCACGTGAAGAACTGATTAAGGAACTTGATGCTGACTCGACTTTACTAAATGTCTTGGGTGATAATCCTATTCCTGCATCCATACGTCTTTCCCTCCATCCGGATTTTACTTCTGAGAAAGATATTAATGCAATTGAACAAAAACTCCGCCTGCTGCCAGGAATTACCGAAGTATGGTCTGGAAAAGGACTGCTAACTCAACTCAATCAAGCAGCCAAAACGGTGGTATTGCTGGACATATTAATTTTAGTAATTGTTGCGGTCTCAGTTGTTTTTATTGCTTTTCAAAGCGTAGAAAATTCAATAATTAACCGGGCACATGAAATTGAAATCATGGAGCTTGTTGGTGCACCGCTGCGAGCAATAAGAATTCCATTTATATTACAGGGTGTCTTTCAAGGAATATTAGGGGGTGCTGTGGCTTTTGTAATGATACTTTTGATTTATCGGGTCATTATTTCCTTTATACCTGCGCCTATTTTCCCTATCAAAATTATATTAATAACCACTATAACCCTAGGGATGCTGTTCGGACTGGGCGGTTCGATTTTGGCGTTGAGTCGCCTACCGACTACTCTTAAAGAAGTTCCTTTCAATAACATTTCCCGCTGTTGATAAATGTTACAACTGTTACCAACTTCGACATTGATTTACATAGTACTGACCACTGCTACTATCAAAGATTCCCTTGATTTAGCGAAACGGCAACTGGACTCCACAGAACAAAAAATTTCTGAACTTAGTCAATTATTAGCGCACATCACACTCCAAGAACAAAGTAGTCTACAAAGGATTGAAATCCTACAAGAAAAAATAGTCTTAACTGAAAGAGCGCTCCATCAGTTAGAATCCCAGATTACTCGTTATAATCGAGAAATAAACGAACTTAATACGCAATTAGCAGATGCTACTAAACAACAGGAAATTTGTCAGCAAGAGTTAAAAAAACGTCTAACAAATATTTACAAGTATTCAAAATTTTATCGCTTCCAAGCTTTTCTTACCAGCAGTAACTTACCCGAATTCTATCGCCGAATATTAACCTTAAGAATTGTCAGTCGAGCAGATCGGAAGTTACTTGAGGAAATTAAAAGACTAAAATATGAAATCGTTGCAAAACAAAACGCACTTGAATCGGCCGTTGCCCAACAAGAAAAACTAAAGCAAGAGGCCCAAGAGAAAAAACAAGCCCTAATGAAAGACAAAGAAACGGAAACGAAAATTCTCAACCGAATTCGATCCGAAAAAGCAGCCAAGTCAACATTACAACAGGAACTTATGAATGCCGCCCAAAATCTTGGAAAATTAATTACTCAACTTCAATTACGTGCTAACTCTCAGGCTACCGACAGACACTACCTGGAATTACATAAGGGTAAGCTACCTTGGCCTGTACGTGGTCCGGTCATCGCTCAGTTTGGTGTCCAAACTCACCCACGGTATCACACAAAGATCAATAATTTCGGCATTGATATTCAAGTTAAAGAAACAACGCCAGTAAGAGTAATCGCAACAGGTAAGGTTGTTTACGCCGACCGCTTTATCGGCTACGGTAATTTAGTTATAGTCGATCACGGGGGGGGATACTTTTCCCTGTACGGAAATTTATCTACGGTTAACACGATCATCGAAGCTGAAGTTGGAGCAGAAACCACTATAGGTATGGTAGATAGTTTTCTCCATTTCGAAATCCGTAAAGATGGACAGCCGCTAAACCCAAAAGATTGGTTAGAATAACAATGCCATTTCGTGATATCATAGCTCAGGACCGTGTTTGTAATATTCTTGATCGACTTATTCAAGCAAATCTTTCCTTCCCACTTCTCTTTGTCGGTCAACCGGGTATCGGAAAACGTACTGTGGCAATCAAATTGGCCCAAACTGTAAACTGCGAACGCAGAAATGATGTTGCCTGCGACACTTGCAACACTTGCCAGCAAATTGCTCGGTTAACGCACCCAGAAGTTCGTATCATCATCCCGACAAGAAAACCATCTGCTACCGCATCCCCTTCCGAAATCATCGCTGAAATGATAAAACACTATCCTGATTATACACTTGATAAGCCTCAGCCGTCATTACCACCTAATTTCGTAATACCTATTGGCACAGTAAGATGGCTAAGTACTGAAATGGCAAAACCTCCGGTCTACGCTAAAAAAAGGTTTTATATTATCCTCAACGCCCATCATATGAAATACGGAACTCAAAATGCGTTATTAAAAATCCTTGAAGAACCCCAGATAAATACCGTATTCGTCCTGACTACGACTAACTCTACTTCACTACTTAGCACAATTCGTTCTCGATGTCAAACTATTCGGTTTGCCAATATCCCTGAAAATGAAATTAGTAAATATTTAACTGCACAGTTACAATTTCAAAGTAACAACCGCAAACCAGAATATGATAACCATATAGATCACCAGCAAAACTTACTTCTGGCAACCGCCTTAGCACAAGGTTCTCTGGGAAGAGCGTTAGCAATTTTAAAAAATCCTGAGACGATCATTTGCCAACAATTAATCGACCTTATCAGTAAAGAAGGATTAGGATATCCTTCCTTGTATCGCGCTTTTGAAGAATTAAATACAACCTCCCCCACTTTTCCCAGCGAGACTGCACTCGCTATTTGTTATAATACCCTGCATTCACGCATTGGGTGTTCATTCCTCCCGATTCTTAAATCACCAATACTTTATAACCTCTCCGTACCGTTACTCATCGCTAAACTATTGTATTTCTATCATCGCTTTCATCAAAACGCATTAAACCTAAACCCAAGTCTTGGTCATTATACAACGATATCAAATATCTTTCTTAGACATTTAATCTCTCATGGGCAAAGCGATTGACTTCTAAAATAATTATTTTAAAATAGTAAAAGTGATGCGCCCGTAGCTCAACTGGATAGAGTGCCGGACTACGAATCCGTAGGTTGCGCGTTCGAGTCGCGCCGGGCGCAGAAAACTTTTGGCGATAAAATAGCAAAAGGTTGCTTTTGTGTAAAAGAAACGTAGAATATTATAATCCGGACGAATTCTGGATGAAGTTGGCAATCCAAGAAGCCGAACAGGCGCTAATGGAAGACGAGGTACCGGTAGGTTGTATTATCGTCAAGGACGATAAAGTAATTGGTAAAGGGCACAACCGTGTTGAAACACTAAAAGATCCTACTGCCCATGCCGAAATTCTGGCAATAACCGCTGCCGCGGCAACACTCAACAACTGGCGGTTACTTGATTCAACCCTGTATACTACCGTAGAACCCTGTCTGATGTGCACGGGTGCAATTATATTAGCAAGGCTTAAAAGAGTTGTATACGGCACAAAAGACGAAAAATTTGGCTGTCTGGAATCAAAATACACTATTGAGCGAGATAATAGATTTAATCATCGTTTTGAAGTCACTGGTGGTGTATTATCTCATGAGGCAACAAATCTTTTGAAAAAGTTTTTCAAGCAACGCCGGCTCAAATCTGATTAATTATGGAGAGATGGCCGAGTGGACGAAGGCGCGTGACTCGAAATCACGTATACCTGGAATCAGGTATCGGGGGTTCGAATCCCTCTCTCTCCGCTTTTATAAATAAAGGTGTAAAGTTGAAAAAAATAACACTGGCAATTTTGATTTCCAACATTGTGTTTTTTTCTCCGGCTGACGGTAGAATACCCCTTTATCGCCAATCATCTCTGGACCGCGGGCAAAAAATTGACTTCAATAAACGCCTGATTCCAGCGGTAACAGAGTGGCAGACTGGTACCCAGCCATTATCTCGATTTCGGTTCTCACCGACTGCGAAAGATATTGCCCGAATTAATAAACTGCGTGCCGGCGACGTAGATACGGTCCGGGTATTGTGCCTGAGAGTAGAGTTTGTTGAAGACACCACTCCCCTGACAACCGGCACCGGAAAGATGGATACGCTCGGGTTTCTTTCCCCTGATTCCGGACTGTTTTATGATCCCCCGCATTTCAAACGTTACTTTGAAGCATTAATGATCGGATTGCGCAACTATTACCTCGCCCAATCGAAGGGAAGACTGTATATTGACTTCACCGTTAAACCCGACGAGGAGAAGAGTTGTTATCAACTACCCAGAGAGATGCAATTTTATGGAGATACCATTTCTTACGAAGGAATTGAATTTGGTTTAGTGAGATTAATGCGTGACGCGTTTGTGATTGCCGATCGTGATCCATCGATCAGATTTAGCGACTACGACGAATTTATCATCTTCCACGCCGGTAGCGGCCTGCAATCAGACTATGCGGCTGACGGCAAATGGGACAGTAAGTACGATCTGCTGGCAGGTGAAATACCACCGGGAGCAATCGAGGCTTATTTAGGCGTACCCTACATTCTTGCTGACGAGGGACAGACCAGAATCGAACAGGCAACGGTTTTACCGGAGATGATGCGCCAAGATACCCTCACGGCAACTGGAGAAACGAACCTTGCCGGTATGATTGGGATCGCCGGTACCTTAGCACACGAATTCGCCCATCTCCTGGGTGCTTACGACCTCTACGATGTTACCGGTTTGACAATGGGGGTTGGTGGATGGAGTTTAATGGGATATGGAGGCTGGTTAGGAGATTATGGCTCCGGCGCTCCACCTGGAGTAATACCCGGTTTCCTTGATGCCTATCACCGTGTGCAACTTGGTTTTATAAATCCCATAGAAATCAAAATACCTAAAGAATCGGTCTTCGTCTTTTGTGCCGCAATGGATACCACAAAATTCTCTCGCAGCGACAGCTCTTATCCCACCATAATAAAAATAAATATCAATCAGCACGAGTATTTTCTCATTGAAAATCGCCAAACCGATGTAAACAAACCAGACACAATTATCGTTGATACTTTATATGGCGTTGTTAGGGGTGTAGAGGCAAACGAATATGATTTCTTTTTACCCGGCTCAGGTATTTTGATCTGGCACATTGACGAAACAGTGATCGCGGATTATGGTCCTTATAACGCAATAAACATCTTTCCTGAACATAAGGGCGTTGATTTAGAAGAGGCAGACGGTATTCAAGATTTCGATGTTCCGTATCCTCAAATCTCCTATGAAGTTCTTGGGTATAAATACGACGCCTTTTCCAAACAAGGTTACAACGACCGGTTTAACGCGCAGACCGCCCCAAATAGTGACGGCTATACCGGTAAAAGCTTTATTTCTATAACGCTCCTGGGAAAAAGGGATACGCTAAACCGTCTGAAAGATACGCTGATACCGATAAATATTACCTGGGAACTTTACCAACCCGGATTTCCCGTTGATCAACGACGGGGCAGCGCTCTGCGCTCAGCATTTGCGGTTGATTTAGATAATGACGGCAACCAAGAGATCATTACTGCTGACAGTGCTGGACAGGTAAATATCTGGCGTTCAGACGGCACCGGATTCCGATTTCCTTCCGGTGCATTTGTGAATATCGGCTCCTCAATCATTGCAGATGTGGCGATTGGTAATGTAACCCCGGATTCCGGAAAAGAGGTTGTGGTTGCCGGACAGGATGGCAGAATCCGGGTCTATAATACCAGCGCTCAATTAAAACTCTCACTTATAACCAGAGATCGAGTTCTTGCCACGCCGGTTCTTTTTGATCTAAATGAAGATGGCTATTGTGAAATAATCGCTGGCTCTCTTGACGGCAAACTCTATGTCTGGAACTACAATGGTGAAACCGTTTCCGGCTTCCCTATTGACATTGGTTCCGAAATTCGAGCCCCGGTGGCGATTATTCCCGACGCCCCCAAAAAAATCGTACTGCTTACCGCTGACCACCGACTCTTTGTTTATGACACTTATGGCAGACTGATCAGCGGGTATCCGATAACATTAGGAAATTCCTCCTTTTATGCCACCGCTCAACCACTGGTTGCCGATTTTAACCGCGATGGCGAGATAGAAATCGCTGTCGTAGCCGGTGGTGAACACCATTTTCGTCTGTATATCATCGAAGAAAATGGCACGGTCCATTTTACCAGCCGAGAAATAGTTGACCATCCCTTCACAGGCACACTTGCTGCCGCGGATATCAATCGGGACGGGTTTATTGATGTCATTTGCGCCTCTCGACACAAAATTTACGCCTTCAACTATAACGGCACACTGGTCAGTAATTATCCCTTGCTATACGATTCTACATACTCAATTCGGGAACTTGCCGGCAACTGGATAATCACCTACGATCTGCCATTTGAATATCGTTCATCTCCGGTTGTCGCTGATTTAACCGGCGATGACATCCCGGACCTGGTAATTGGCTCCCCCCAATATGGACTACTGGGTTTTGATGGCAAAAACGGAAAAACTATTCAGTATTTTCCCTTAATGACCACCTCCTCTTTAAGCGCCATACCCCTTATTGCCGACATTGATGGTGACGGCAAATTAGAAATTGCCTGCGGTAGCGATGACGGGGTGTTTTATGTCTGGAAGATGCCGGTTTCGAACTTTCGGGTTATCTGGAACTGTGCCTACCACGATCCAGAACATACCGGCTATATTCCCCAAAATGAACAGCCAGCGCAAATTGGTGAAGCAAATTATATCATTGACAACTTCTTTCTTTATCCCAACCCGGCAGATAAAGAAGTAAATATCCGATACCGTTTAGGGAAAGATGTTAGTAAAGTATCAATAATGGTTCTGGATATGAGCGGACAGCCGATAATCAAAGAGTTCTCCGGACCGGTAAAAGCAGAAATGGTCAATGAATATCTATTAAGATTGGGCACTCTTGCACCTGGAATCTATGTTGTCCGGTTACAAGTAGAAAAAAACGAGAAAAAGGAAATTAGGTTTGCCAAACTGGCTATCATTAGATGATCAATCTGATTCTGGTTCTATCGCTTGTTGGCCTCTACCCAGTAGAACCATCCCCAACCGAAAAACTATCAGGCGAACTGAGACCTGAAAATCCAAAACCCGTCCTTAAATTTGAAAGACTTCCAAGACAATTTCGGCTAGCAAAACATTGCCCGGCGTCAACCGATAGCGTAATTAAAGAAGACTTTTTGATTAATGACGACTTATCAGGAGGTTGTGCCCAACGTGCTCCAGAGATCGTGGTCGGATCAGATGGGAGATTTATCATCACCTGGTATGAATTCCGGGATGGCGACGCTGATGTCTGGTTTCAACGTTTCGATTCCACTGGTAACCCGCTGGGAATTAATGAACGAGTTAATGATGACGTCACTTTCGGCTGGCAAGGGGACCCGGCAGCTGTGATTGTTCCTGATGGCAGTTTTATATTCACATGGGAAGATAGAAGACAGATCGGCAACTCGGATGTATTTGCTCAACGTTTTTCCAGTGAGGGAATCAGATTAGGCGACAACTTCCGGGTAAGTGACTCTTCGGCATCCGGGGATCAGAGTATATCAGCTGTTCACATCGCACCCGACGGAACTGCACTGGTTGTCTGGGATGATCGTCGCAATGGTTTAACCGGGGACATTTATGGACAGTTTCTTAATCCCGACGGCTCGCTGCGCGGATATAACTTTAGAATCAATGACGACCCAATAAATTATGGCAACCAATATGAGCCCGATGTTGCAGGAGACGATTCTGGAAGATTTGTGGTTGTTTGGGAAGACGGTCGCGACGGAAACTGGAGTATCTATGGACAGCGATTTCTAACAGATGGAACCCCCCTCGGCAGAAATTTTCGCATTTCAAATAATGACAGCAACCAATTCTCCCCAAAAATCGCGGTAACCCCAGCCGGCGATTTTATGGTATGCTGGAATGACCGCGGAAGAGGCCAATGGGATGTATATGCGCAAATTTTTAACCGCAATGGCTCGCCAATAGATACCAATTTCCGCGTCAATACCGACACCGGTATTGCTCAACAGTTGCTGGGCGATGTTGCAGTAAACCGATTCAATGAATTTATCGTTGTGTGGTCTGATAATCGCAATGGCAATGATGATATCTACGCTCAACGATTTGATGTGCGGGGAAGTCGATTAGGAACGGCTTTAAAAATAAATGACGATAACACTGATAAGCCGCAAAATTCTCCATCGGTTTCTGCCGCTCCAGACGGTGGCTACTGGATAGCCTGGGCAGATGCCCGCTCAGGAGATTATGACATTTACTGCCAACGGCTTGAACGAGGAGGAAACAAAGTGGGAGTAAACTTTCGGGTTAACGACGATTTTGCTAGTGCCCTCCAGAGATGTTCTTCGATCGGCAGAGAGAAAAACCGACGGCTCTTAATTGCGTGGGAGGATGAACGAAATACCAATTGTGATATTTACGGTGCTGTGATTGATGAAAATGGGAACTTGCTACAACCTAATTTCCGATTAAACGATGACCCCCTAAACGCTAACAGCCATTACTATCCTGCAGTAGCAGGAGGAAATAACCGTTTTTTAATCGCCTGGGTTGACTCGCGACAGGGTTGGGATATCTATGCCCAATATGTTTCAGCATCGGGAGAAAAAATCGGAAATAACTTTCTTGTCAATACAGGGGCAATTTCTGCTCACCAATGGTATCCATATTGTGCAATGGACACCTATAACCGAAGTGTGATTGTCTGGTGTGAGCGTCGCGGTGGCACATCAAAGATTTATGCCCGCCTTTACAACGAAAACGGAAATCCGCTTACGTCTGAATTCCGAGTGGGAGATACTCCAGATACATTGTTTGACGAACTCTACGCCAGTACCGCAAAAAATTCTGATGGGTATTGGGTTACCGCTTGGATGGACTATCGAAACGGAAACTCCGACATTTACTGCCAACTGTTTACTCCCGAAGGTTCCCCGATCGGTAGCAACATATTAGTGAATACTGACGGACAAGGTGCTTACCAGGGTTACCCTTCCTGTGCGATCGATGATAACCGAAACATAGCCATTGCCTGGGAAGATACCAGGAACGGTACTTACGATGTCTACTTACAATGGCTGGACTCGCTTGGTCAGCGGTTAGGTAACAATGAAAGGGTTAATGATAACCCACCTGGAGAAACCTACTGTTATTCACCTTCCTGTGCATTTGACCAAAATGGCAGACTGGCAGTAATGTTTAATGACGAAAGAGAAACCCCTGATAATCCCCAGATTTACTGCCAACGATTTAATTCCGACTGCTCCCGCATAAGTTTTAACAAGAAAATTAATCAGCCCAACTATTTCCCGAAAAACACCCACTGGACAGTTGGACAAAGTGTTGCTGCTGACACGCAAATTATCGCCTTCACCTGGACCGACAATCGCCGGCATAAAGGATGGGATATCTTTGCCAAAATTACTGATTGGAATCTTATTGGTATCTCGGAACCCACGGTAGCAACTAATACCATTAAAAATACCTTGCACCAACCATTTCCCGTGATTCTTATGAAAAAAAGCCTGCAGATTAAAAAAATGTGTGGTGCAAATTTAACTATCAGTGATGCTTCAGGCCGACGGTTATATCTAACCAAAATAGATACCGATCACTTTAGATTAAACCTCAACCGCTTACCTTCGGGTATCTATTTTCTCACCATTCAAAATGGTGAAAAGATCTTAACCCACAAATTTTTACTATTATAAAATCAAGGAGGATGAAGTGAATTTAGTATGGGCTTTTGCCTTGGCGATAACTAGTTTACCCAAAGAGAGCAACTATGAACCCAGCCGAATCAACCCGGGAATCTCTGTAATCAGTTCCGTAGTAATTCCAGGTTCAGGTCAATTGATCAACAACGCCCAAAAACGCGGCGAGGCAATGATGTGGTTAGACGGCGTTTTGTGGGTTTCTTATGCCTCTTTTTCTTGGTACAGAAATAACCGGGAGCAAGATGCACGACTAATAGCCAAGAAATATGCCGATGCCGATATCAGCATTAAAGATCCAGGTTACTACCGCGCGCTTGAACGTTACAACAATACCGAGCAATATAATGAAGACATTCGACGACGAGCAAGAGAATTGTATCCGGATGACCCAGATGCCCAACGACGTTATTTTGCAGCTCATGGTTACTTCGGAGAATCACAATGGCAATGGCAATCAGACTCCTTCCGAGTTTATTTATATTGGCAGACAAGAAGGTCAGCACGACAGGTGGGTATGACGGTCAGCTTTCTAACCGCCGGCTTGGTGTTAAACCGCATAGTGAGTCTTCTTGACTGTATATTTTTTCTTCCCGGAAAAGGTTTGGGAAAGAAAATTGAGTTCTTACCCACTAAAGCCCAGCCAGGCATTGAATTGCGTTATCGACCCCGATAGAGATGAAGTTTGAAGAAATAACAACCGATTATCTGGTAATAGGCTCGGGTATAAGCGGTTTCTGGTTCGCATGGAAAGCAGGCAAACGGAACGAAGTTTTACTTGTCACCAAGAAGGAGAGTATGGAATCCAATACCAATTATGCCCAGGGGGGCATTGCTGCCGCGGTTGGGGAAAACGACAGCCCAAAACTCCATCACGAAGACACTCTACGGGTTGGCGCTGGACTTGCCCATCCAGATATCGTTAAAATGGTTACTGAATCTGGCCCGAGACTCGTTAGGGAACTATGGGAACTCGGTGTTGGATTCTCCGCGGAACTTGGCTGTAATGGGCAGTTAAAATTCGATTTAGGAAAAGAAGGTGGCCATCTTCGACACCGAATAATTCATGCCAAAGATGCAACCGGACAGGAGATTGAACGCAAATTACTTATAGCGGTTAGTTCGCTAACGAACATAACCATACTGGAACAACATTTTGCTACTGATTTAATTATTAACGAAAACGGCGTATGTGCCGGAGCAATTGTATTAGAAAAATCAACGGGCAAAATTAAACTCATCAAAGCCCGAGCAACACTATTAGCCACAGGTGGTATTGGAAAGGTCTATCGACACACCACCAATCCCGCCATCGCCACGGGCGATGGCATAGCAATGGCTTACCGATTAGGTGCCCGTATCGCCAACATGGAATTTATCCAGTTCCATCCGACATCACTTTATGGATACAAAATAGCCGATCGGGTATTTTTAATTTCTGAAGCTGTGCGTGGTGAAGGTGCGGTACTTAAAACAAAAGACGGCAAAGAGTTTATGTCCGCATACCATCCTGATGGTTCGCTGGCACCTCGGGATATTGTCGCGCGGGCGATCGCTGCTGAATTATTGCGCCGCGGTGACGATTATGTATTATTGGATTGTAGTCCGATTCCTGGAGAAAAACTAAGGGAACGATTTCCCAATATTTTCCAAACCTGCATTAACTTAGGTATCGACATTACCAAACAACCTATTCCCGTTGTTCCAGCTGCCCATTATGTGTGTGGCGGAGTAGCGGTAGATTCCTGGGGAGAGACCGATATAAAAAGATTATTTTGTGCCGGGGAAAGCGCGTTTACGGGAATACACGGCGCAAATCGGCTGGCATCCAACTCTTTACTCGAAGCGCTGGTTTTTGCCGAACGTACAGCAATCCGTGTAGAAAGTAAATATGACCTCCCGGACCACTCCCCCCTGATTCTACCCGAAGTTTACCTCCGATCCCAACAAAACCGAGTGGTAAATCACCTGCGACTAAATCAGTTTGTTACCCAATTGCAAACCTTGATGTGGCAACATGCTGGAATTATTCGCTCTGACCGCGGTTTACTAAAAGCCCAGACTGAATTGGATCAACTGGCAGAAGAGATATCATCATTGGACTGGCAAAGCAACACCGCTCTCCTTGAATTACGTAATATGCTTATCGTCGCACAACTGATTGTCCGCTGCGCTCAGTTACGTCTCGAATCCAGAGGATTGCATTATAATCAGGACCACCCATTGCCCGAAGAGAGGTTCGAAAGAGATACTATTATATCAAAAGAAGACTTTGGCCACTTCCTCTCGTAATAAAAAGAAAAACCATAAAATCAACGAGATTAAGAAACAAGGTCTAATTGAACGTTTTTCCCACTACCTACTGGTTGAACGAGGAATAACACCAAACTCTGTAGAATGCTATATTACAGACATCGCTCAGTTTATCGCTACTTATCCCGATGTATTGAATAACCCCAAGTTGATTGATGCCACACGAATCCGTGAGTTCGTTCGTTCATTAAGCAAATCTGGTATGTCTACATCAACTATAGCGCGTAAGTTAAATTCTATTAAATCATTATCTAAATTTATTTCAAGAGACTTTAATATCAGTTTAAGTGGTGTTGACAGTATCAAACAACCAAAGGTCAAGCGTTCATTGCCTACAACCCTTAGCCAAGAGGAAGTAAATGAGTTAATCGAAAGTGTTAATAAGAACCCGGATCGATTCTGGGCGCTCAGAGCGAAGGCGCTGCTGGAGGTTGCTTACGGCGCCGGATTACGGGTCTCTGAACTCCTAAATCTCACACCCACAGATATAAACCTAAAAGAACGATTTGTCCGGGTCATGGGAAAACGTTCAAAAGAACGCATCGTACCGTTAGGGCAATCGGCAATCAACGCTACAAAGGATTATCTTTTTATCGCCCGTCCCCATTATGCCCGCCAGCGACATAGCCCTTACCTTTTCTTAAACAAAAGAGGAGGCAGATTAACAAGAATGGGTTTCTGGAAAATTCTCCGCATGTGTATCAGACTCGCCGGTATAAACAAACGCATTACCCCTCATACCTTAAGACACTCGTTTGCTACACACCTACTCGAGGGGGGTGCCGATTTGAGAGCGGTGCAAGAGATGCTGGGGCACACAAACATAACTACAACTCAAATCTACACTCATATCGACCGTTCTTATCTACGAGAAGTGTACAAAACTTTTCACCCGCGGGGCTGATATGATTGCATTTATAAAAATTATATTATTTCAACCCCAAAATTTCCCCGAACGATCTTGCCAATTATTTTCGCTCCCGGAATTTTTTTAATTACCACTTTTACCTTTCTGGACTCAACAAATATAACCAAACCTATTCCCATATTGAATGTCCGAAACATCTCTTCATCTGGTATACCTCCCAACTTCTGAATATGGTTGAATATTGGCTGTGGTCGCCAAGTAGCTTTCTTGATTATACAGGCTGTTTCTAATGGTAGCAGACGCTTAATATTATCGTAAAAACCACCTCCAGTAATGTGGGCGATAGCATTTATATTGGATAACAATGGGTAGACGAGTTTAAAATATGAACGATGGGGTTTAAGCAACACCTCACCAATTGTACCATTCAAACCAGGTAGGGTTGCATCAACAGGATATTTATGTAACTCAAAAAAAACCTTTCTTGCTAAGGCGTAACCGTTAGTATGCAACCCTGAGGAAGGAATTCCAATCGCCAAATCGCCCGGCTTCAGTCTTCTGGGATCGATTATCCTTTTCTTTTCCACTAAACCGACGATAAATCCAACAAGATCAAAATCTCCGCTCCGATATAAATCAGGCATCATTGCTGTCTCCCCCCCCACCAGTGAACAGTTATTATATCGACAAGCCCTGGCCAGTCCCTTGACAATCTCAACGATACTCTCCGAAGGCAGGTTGGTGTGGGCAATATAATCTAAAAAAAACAATGGCCTGGCACCGAGGGTTAAAATATCGTTTACGCAATGATTAACAATATCAATTCCGATGGTGTCATACCGATTCATCATTTTTGCTACCAATACTTTTGTACCAACGCCGTCACAACTAGCAGCGATGAGTAAGCCTATCGATTTAGGCAAACGAACAAGAGCGCCGAATAGTCCAATATCGGTAAGCACTTCTGGCGAATAAGTAGTACGAACTAAACGGACGATGCTACTTTTTACCAGATTCATCTTTTCTATATCAACACCAGCATCGATATAACGCATATATTGAATTTAACCATTTATTTTTGGGGGTCAACTTGGGCTTGTAGTTAGTTTTCTTACCCGGTTCTTACGGAAGCAATATATACCCTATGGAGAATAAAAGATTTTTCTTATCCAGTAGTGTTGAGTTAACCATTTGAAATAATGTGCCTTATCCTGCTGGATCTTTGGGGAAAACTCTATCCCGGGAGTAGTGTTGGGGACGGTATTCTTAAAGGTTTGGGTTATGATTGTGGAGCGGGTTTAGGGTTGGGCGCTATTTGAGGTTATGATGCTCCAGGGGAGGTTGCTTTTTGGTGGGGATGTATTTTAGATGTTGTTTGGGGTGGTAAAAATGGTTTTAGTTAAGGTTATCAGATGGGCTTTAGGTTTGGTTAGAGTTAGGTTTAGATAATGGCATATTATAACGACTACAGGCTCGGTGAAGGAGAGAGTTTTGTCCAATGGTAAATCTTACGGCTTATACTAAACTTGACTTATAATTTAATTTAGATTAGGCTATGTGGCTGTGATGTTAAATACCATAATCAGAGGTTTTACCGAACGGTTTATTAACGACATCGCAATTGACCTCGGCACATCCTCTACATTAATTTATGTAAGGGGGAAAGGAATCGCCCTCCGCGAACCTTCTATCGTCGCTGTTGATGAGGTAACTCACGAAGTCGTAGCGGTAGGAACCGAGGCGAAAAGAATGCTAGGCAGAACCCCGGAGGGTATAAGGGCGATCAGACCCATGAAAGATGGGGTAATCGCCGACTTCAGTATGGTGGAGATAATGCTAAAGTCGTTCATCGGAATGGTCCAAAAAAAGAAACTTTTCGTCCGTCCCCGAGTAATTGTCTGTGTGCCATCTGGAATTACAGAAGTAGAAAAGCGGGCGGTAAGGGATTCAGTAGAAGCATCAGGAGCGCGGGAAATATATCTTGTATCCGAGCCAATTGCCGCAGCAATCGGTGCCGGCTTGCCAGTGGATGCTCCTACCGGCAATATGATCGTGGATATCGGCGGTGGAACTACTGAGATTGCCGTTGTGGCACTCTCAGGTGTTGTCAATGCAGCATCAATCCGTGTTGCCGGGGATGAAATGGATGAAGCAATAATTAATTACATCAAAAAAAACTACAATTTAATTATCGGTGAACAGACTGCCGAAAGCATCAAAATTGCTATCGGTTCTGCCTATGCTACCGGTGTAGAGGAAACGATGGAAGTAAAAGGAAGAGATTTGGTCTCGGGAATTCCCAAAACTATACGCATCACCTCAACTAAAGTGAGGGAATCCCTCGAGGAACCGGTGTCCCTCATCATCGACGCTGTCCGTCTGGCGTTAGAAAAAACTCCGCCGGAACTGGCTGCCGACATCGTTGACCGGGGTATTTATATGTGTGGTGGCGGGTCACTTTTACGTGGCCTTGATCTTTTAATTAAAGAGGAAACAAACCTGCCGGTATATGTAGCAGATAACCCAATTGAGAGTGTCGTCCGGGGTGCGGGTAAGATTTTGGAAAATATCGGTTTAAATGAAAAATTAATATTACGTGCCAAGTAATCATCTAAGAATCAGATTATTATTTAGATGCTCCATAAATCATCTTTAACTACTCAGGACCGAATATGCTGGATGGTAATATTAATTTCTCTTGTCATCCTTCTTCTGCCATCTGGGATCAAACTTCGCATCACCCAACCACTGGCTTACGGACTCCTCTTTCCTCTCCGTGTCGTAGCCTCATTAAGAACCACCCTTTCTATATTAAGTAATGAATACCGGCAGATGTCATATCTTGTCTGTGAACTGATACTGGAAAATACCAAACTCAAATCAGAACTTAACTCCCAAGACACGCTCCCAACAACGAACCACCTAAAAACAATATCAGCACAAATTATCGCTCGCGATCTAACTACTTTGAAACGTCACTTTACGATTAACCGCGGTAGCGAAGCCGGAATCACCTCAGGCGCATTCGCGCTAACTCATCAAGGTGTTGTCGGCAAGGTAATAGCTACCACCAGAGGACAGGCGCTGATTCAAACAATATTTGAACCAGGATTTAGAATGGCGGTGTTAAACAGTCGTTCTCGTGAAGTAGGTATGGCCCACCCAGGACCAGATGATTTGTTACTACTTGACTATATAAGCAAAGAGGCAGATTTTCGGGTTGGCGACACGATAATCACTGCGGGTTTAGGCGGTATATTCCCCAAGGGATTACGGGTTGGAATTGTTGTATCGGTTCAGGAAAAAAATGACCTACTGTTCAAAAATATTCGTGTAAAACCATTTGTAAATCTAAGTCAATTAGAGCACCTGTTTATAGTTACACCTTCGGCAGCGTCCCCATCCGGATACTGGTTTGATGGACGGAAACCATCGGAATTAAAAATTCCGGAATGAAGAAAAACCATGCGTCAATTGTTTGAATTCCTCTTACTCTATTTTCTCTTTATCATTCAGGCGGGCGTTGTTCAAACAGGCCCAGATTTTACCATGCTTGCCCTAATCTTCTTTGCTCTTCACGAAGAAAAAATTACCTCTACCCTACTTGGCTTTTTTGTGGGGCTGTGTGTTGATTTAACAAACCCCAATAATTTCGGTGTGTATATAATTATATTCACTTTGATCAGTTATGGAATAAGCAGGTTGCGCAACTTTTTCTACCGCAGTCGATGGCAAATAGTTATATTTACATTGATAACATTAGGTGTTAAGACCGCAATAGGAGCAGTTACCGGTAACTCCAAACCACATCCGGCATCGATCATAACTATAATTTTAACATTGATCTTGAGCCCATGGGTTGAACCATTGTTAAGACCGCTTTTTAACTCTAAAAAATGAAAATCCGGCTTCGGCGACTCAATCAAATTGTTATCATCTCGCTTGCCATCTTAGGCATAAGGCTCTTTTCCTTACAAATAATTCGCGGTGAACGTTATGCCCGATTAAGTGACCGCAATCGAATTAGAAAAATTATCCTAACCGCTCCTCGTGGCAGAATATTTGATCGCAACGGTATCCCTCTGGCTGATACTAGGCCGTCCTGGACCATCGCGGTAATTCCCACTGAAACAAATGACAGCGCTTTATCTTTTCTAAGCGCAATCCTCAAAATACCGATGCCTGAATTACGGCGTCGGCTGGAGCCAATTGCCGCTTTCCCCTCACCGGTCAACATCTGTCGGGATGTATCTTTTAAAATCGTTGCTCAAATCGAGGAAAACAACTTTCGCCTGCCGGGGGTAATGACTCGAGTTGATCCAGTGCGAAATTACCCCTACGGACCTATTTACGCCCACTGCATCGGTTATATAGGTGAAATAACCGATGCTGAGCTTGCTCGGGACACATCGTATCACCGGCTTGACTACATCGGCAAAACTGGTATTGAGGCGCGCTATGAGAAGCGTCTTAGAGGTGCTGACGGCACACAGTTTGTTGAAGTCGACGTTCGTGGACGGGAAATTGGTCCACTACCAGAAAAAAGGGTACAATCACCGATCTCTGGTAATGACATATATCTCACAATAAACCATCGTCTACAACAACTTGCTTATGAATTATCTAAACCCTACGAACGTTCCGCTGTTGTGGGCATAGCAATTCGCACTGGAGAAATTCTCTGTCTTATCTCAAATCCTGCGTTTGATCCCAACCTTTTTCTCTCCCATCTTAACTCTGCCCGCTGGGATTCACTTGTTTCCAATCCGGCTAAACCCTTTTTTAATCGTGTTATATCCGCTGCCTATCCGCCGGGTAGTACGTTTAAACCGCTTATTGCTCTACTGGCACTGGAAAAACAGTTGATAACTCCTCAGACCAACTTTATTCCCTGTAATGGCGGATTTCGCTATGGCAACCGTACATTTCGCTGTTGGTCTGCCCATGGTCATCTCAATCTCATCGAAGCGATAGAACAATCATGTAATAGCTACTTCTATCAAATCGGTTTGCGTTTAAATGTAGACACACTTTCTAAATTCTGCCGCCGTTTAAAACTCGATCAGCCTTCGTATATTGATATTCCAGGCGAAAAAATCGGTAATGTTCCGAGTCGAGAATTTCTTAACCGTCGTTACGGTAAAGGAAAATGGACTCAAGGAGTTATGCTTAATCTCGCTATTGGACAAGGTGAACTTACCTTAACACCACTGCAACTCGCTCTACTTTACGCCTGTATCGCTAACGATGGAACCTATTTTCAACCGTATCTTGTCGATCGCATTGAGTCCGCCGGTACCGTTATCTACACCGCTAATCCTAAACAGGTTAAAGTGGAACTTAATTCAAGCCAGCTAAAAATTATCAAAACCGCACTCACCAGGGTGGTGGAATACGGCACAGCAAGGGGTGCCCAGCTTCCGGAAATTTCCATAGCGGGTAAAACAGGCACCGCCCAAAATCCACCAAAACCTGATCACGCCTGGTTTGTCGGCTATGCACCCGCCGAAGACCCCGAGGTGGTATTCGCTGTGATATTAGAAAATGCTGGACAAGGTGGTGCGGCGGCAGCACCAATCGTTAGCGCTCTTGTTCGCTCCTATTTTTTATCAAAAAACAGTTATGCGCAAGATTGACCTGACGCTGATTCTAATTGTTACGTTTCTAATAATTATCGGACTAATTGCCATTTACTCTGCTGCTGGTACTCGTTATCTTTTCCGTCAACTTCTGTTTTTACCATTTGGATTAGTCGGACTACTTGTCGCTTTCTTTACTCCTCGACGCATCATCTTGGGTACCGCTGAAATACTTTATATCCTGACGCTTATTATGTTAATTACGGTTTTGATTTGGGGCACAGGTCCAGGGGCAAAACGCTGGTTTGCTATCGGCGCTTTTAACATTCAACCCTCAGAAGTAGCAAAATTCACAACGACAGTTGTGTTGGCTAAATACCTAAGTTATCGTCGCAATTTAAAACTTGATTTTCCCAACATTGCAGGACCTGCATTTCTAACAATCACACCCGTATTGTTGATCCTTGCCGAACCAGACTTAAGCACCGCTATCTCCATCCTCCCTGCTTTTGCTGCTATGCTTTACTGGCAGGGGCTTAGACCACTACACATTCTATTACTATTTATTCCCCCCTTCTCCTTTGTCGCTGGCTTTTCTATTTACTTCTGGATTCCTTTCTTCATTTTACTGGCAATCATCGTCTTCCTACGGATGAAATTTCTTCCAGCGATCACCACGCTCATCATCAGTTCTGCCTTCGGACTGCTCTCACCGATTGTCATTTCTTTGCTTAAAGACTACCAACGAGCAAGGATAAAAAACTTTTTTGCCCCCTGGTTAGACCCACATGGCATAGGATGGAACGCCATTCAATCCCAGATCGCTATTGGCTCGGGCAGAGTTCTGGGCAAGGGTTATCTTAAAGGAACCCAAAAACGTCTTGGTTTTTTACCCAACCGCCACACTGACTTTATCTTTTCCAGTATCGCGGAAGAATTCGGTCTTTTGGGGAGTATTGTTTTATTACTACTATTCTTCTTGTTTATCCACCGGATCCTTTTAACTGCCTACAAAACGCGGGACCAGAATGGTGCCTTGCTCTGTATCGGCTTTGCTGCAATAATCACCTATCAGATATTTGTTAATATCGGCATGCTTTTGGGGGTTTTACCTATTACCGGAATAACCCTGCCATTTATCAGTTATGGCGGCTCCTCGCTATTGGTCACGATGACCATGCTCGGCTTACTTTTAAATGTTGGTACTAAACCAGAATAAATAAAACAATGACAGATATAAAATCTTATACCTTGGAAGAACTCATTCAACTAAGTGAATCACTAGGCTGGGAACACTATCGTGCTTATCAAATATTCCAATGGCTCTGGCAGAAAAATACCGCCTCATTTGAACAGATGACCAACTTGTCTAAAAACCTCCGTGCCGAACTTGTTCAAAAGTTTTATATCAGCCAACTCTCCACAGCATCGATAATTACTGCTCCGGACAGCACAAAAAAATTTCTCTTCCTTCTTCAAGATGGTAATCTCATAGAATCAGTATTAATATCAAACCAAAACCGCTATACTGTTTGTGTTTCCACCCAGGTCGGCTGCCCATTGGGCTGTCGCTTTTGCGCTACCGCAACCATTGGATTTAAACGCAACTTAAAATGGTATGAAATTGCTGAACAAATTCGAATGATCATTCTAAATACCAACATCTATCCGCGAAACGTTGTAATGATGGGGATGGGAGAACCATTCTTGAATTTAGACGAGGTCTTCAAAGCGGTTAATCTAACAAACTCTGATTATGGCTTCAAAATTGGTGCTCGACGAATAACCATTTCTACTGCAGGCATTCCTGAAGGAATCTACCGCATTGCTGAATTCCCGCTTCAAATTAGACTCGCTATTTCCCTTAATGCTACCACCGATGAGATTCGTTCTCAATTAATGCCCATAAATAACCGTTACCCAATCAGCCAGATCCTTGAGGCTGCTCAGGCTTATGTAAAAAAACCGGCAGACGCGTAACATTCGAATATGTGCTCATCGATGGAATAAACAATCTCCCAAGGGACGTAACTCGTCTGCTTCAACTTCTAAAAAATATTCCCTGCAAAATAAACCTTATCCCCTTCAACTTATTTCCAAAATGCAAATTTCGACCACCGAAACAAAAAAGTATCCAAGATTTCGCCTCCGCCTTTTATCCTTACCTTCCCGCTGTTACCATCCGGAAATCAAAAGGCTCATCAATCTTAGCTGGCTGTGGTCAACTTGCTGGCCAATATTGAAATGACCATATGCTATATATGAAAAATTTGGCCTGGTATAACTAATGACCTGCCCAGCCCTAATATCTATGACGATTGCTACTTTCCTATTGCCTAATTATTCTAAATCTCAACTTTAAAAGAACTGCCATCACATCATCATTACTTTGGGATCTAAATTATGAAAAACCCAACTTAGCCAGCATCGAAACTTTGAATCTAAAACTGGGTTGCCGTTTCCGCCATGATATTTAATATCGTTCTGCTTGGAATTGTTATTAATTGGGCTGGAACTATGCGCTATTGCTATTTTCACAATAAATTAGATTGCATCTCGGCATCCTATATAATACTGTCTTATAACCTCCGGGTTATCCAAGTCTTATAATTTTTTATATCCCGGTCTAAAAAAATCCGGCGCAGTAGCACCGCGTCTTTCCCTGTTTCAGGTAATGGTTCTCGGTTTGCTTCAATTCTTTTGACTACCGTCACGAACAGGATTATTAAGCAAAACAAAACCGTCGATAGTGGTTGGCGAAGAACAACCGCCAGTAACGGTATTGTCAAAAGAGCAAAGAGCACGGCTGTACCACCAATCTTAAATATCCTACCTATTCCTAATGTCGAAAGCAAATAAATGGTTCCGGGCGGAAATAAAATGGTTAGGGTACCTAAAATCACACTCACCCCCCGGCCACCGTGAAATCCCAACCAAATTGGCCAGCAATGTCCCAGAAGTGCTCCAACGCCACACAAATGGGCCACGAAAAAGCTGGAATAAGTTCGGTAAAATATCCAGACGGGCACGAGTGCCTTCAAGATATCTAAAATACCGACCAAGACCGCTGCCGGCTTAGAAACCAAAACGCCAACCATAGTGGCTGATACTGTCCTCGTTCCATATTGGCGAATATCGACACCCTTGAATAATTTCACAAGAAACCAGGCAAATGGTATGGACCCGGCAAGGTAACCGGTTATCAGCCCCAAGAGTACTTTATCCATTGTTTAACCGACGATATTTTAAAAGATACCCTTTTGTTTCCGCTGTGGTAATTAGGAGAATTTCAAATTGGTAGTTTTTGTAGCAGAACCGTTTACCAACCTGACGTTCTGAAGACACCATCGCTAAATTAATCCGCAGCTGTTGTAGAACATCAGGCGGAAATAGACTCTCCAACTTCATCTTACCTCCTGAGGATTCACTTCCTGAGGAAAATACTACATTAGCCAAACTATCAAAAATCAAGTATTGCCACTTGCTATTATTGGTAAGCATTATAAATGCCCTCTGTATCAACCGCAATTTATGAACCTCATTTCTACTTTTCTGCCAACGTTGATACTGGAGTGTCCAAGCAATAGGGAAAAATAGGGCATAAGCTAACCAGTTAAGCGAAAAACTGAAAATTCGCCGGAGAATTTTCTTGAACGGAATAAAAATATTAACCAATCTGAAACGATAAATTTCGCGTCGACGTTTACTAAGTCGGGTCGGCGGTCTTGGAGGAAGAATATAACCAAACCGATTGGCAATGCGCTGTACCTGTTCTTCAAGCCCTTCAGAAACATGAATGTGAAAATGGGTTGTACCATCTACCTCATTGAAAGTCATTTTGGCATCGGCTAAACGGTTGTCAAGTTTTAGAAATTCATTATGCAGTTCTATAGCAACCTCACCACGAACGCACCCCTCGATACAGAACCCGCGTAACGCCTCTGGTTGACGCCGATAAATCAAACGCTGGCCTAATTCTACACGTCCTCTCACCTCTCTTAGGACTAAATGGTAACGTTCCCAAACTCGCGCTTCACGGTGTAAGCCAAGTGTCCGTAACAGCGCCCAAAGTAGCAAGGTAAATCCAAATCCACCAGCATCAACCAACCGCTCCTGTCGCAGTATCTCCACCTCCTGAACTTGCGGGTTTAACAATTCTTCAGTCGCACCGAGATACATTTGAATGATAACATTGCTGAATGTCGGATTGTCATTAAAAGCCCTCCGAGCCGCCTGTTCTGCTGCCCGCATCACGGAAAGAATTGTCCCCTCTTTAGCAGCAGTACCAAAATATTGGTAGCAACGATCTGTCCCCCACTTCAACCCCCAAACCAACGTCTCCAAGTGTAGAACATCACTTTCTTTTTGCTGCTGAACAGTGGTATTAAACCCTAAAAAGAAAGCGCTCAGTGCACCACCTGAGTACCCACCGCCGCGTCGTGCAATCAGAGTAACCAACTGATTGAGCACAACCGAAATGGGCATTGTGGCATCCACCCCTTCCGTGATACCCAAAAGCGGCGAAAGAAGGTTGGAACCAGTATCACCGTCTCGTACTGGAAAAACGTTAATCGAATTTACGATCGCACGCAATCTCTTAAGCTCTCTCTGTGCCTCAATGAAGAACTTAATCAGCACCGGCGTCGCGATGTGTTCATATCCCATTCCAACTACTCCTATCGCCACCAACCCGGTACCGGTATGAACGCCAATAACCGGGCTTGCCCTCACTAATTGCACCGGTTTAATTAAAATAAATTCATCTTGCATATTAAAAAAATCATACAGTAACTCCGCCTCTTCAGGAGGTTTAATACCGGTATAGCTAATTTTCACAACTAAACGTTCCCTAAACCCCACCCGCTCCTGTATTAGGCGGGCAACGAACTTAACTAAATTCTCCCGTCTGAATAACTTCATTATCCTCGGTTTCTCACCTTCAAGAATAAAAGATGGCAACAAGTGGAAAACTTTCAGCACTGGCTGAACCAGTCCGGTTACTACCATCGGTATCGGCACTCTTCCTGAACTGCGCAAACGTCGTAAATCGATTACGCTCCCCCAGACAAAAGACTTTGGTCGCCTTTCTTTCACAAAATTCAATACCTCCTCAAAACTCTTACCCATAAGTGCAAATTCAGCGGCTGTTTCGGCAATTATCTCCAAAGACAAAAAAGCCTGTCCACCAATGACCGCAATTCGGTTAGGATATATCCGCATCAACTCCATTGCCGCTTGGACAGTATTGTCGTAAATCGCGGAGAGTTCCCCACCCACCACAAAACAAATTATATCACAGTCATCTGTCTGAATCATCGCCTCCAGAATCCGACGAATTTCAAAAAAACCGCCTGCTTTGGTTCCAAAATTCAGTCTGGAACCTGATTTACCTAGTAATTGGTAAAACTCGGCTTCACCCAATTGATTGGCCGCTAACTCCATTTCTTGAGTAAGTCCGGTAATATGAATTGGCAAAGTGGAAATTCTCAACCCTTCTTTTACTTGGGGTTCAATATTGGTGGTCTCATCAACCGCAACCCTAACTATCCGGTTTTCCATTAGATCAGAACACCTTGATTATCAATTTGTAGTCGATAAACTCGTTCCTTCTTTTTGGGAAAAACCAGTTTTCTATCTCGAAAGATGAACAACTTCGCATAATTTTTGTTCCTATTAAAGAGGTATATTTTTAAAATTCTGTGCTTAGAGTTAACCTGTGAGACATTCCTAATCTCCCAAGATGGCGATAACCATAATCCACCCCAAAAGAGATTAACGAATTAAGCTTCGCACGTAGGCCCGTTCCCCCTGATAGTCCTGTACTCCAGCCAATATCACGCGCATAATTTACATCGGCATTGAAAATGTAGCCACCACGCAGATAAAATCCCCCGATACGATACTCCATACCCATATTTATCTTCTCGTTCACATCGTTAAAATGGTTCAGATCAACTGCCATTGTGAGACTGGAGTTATGACTACTTAATAGATCGTAGGCGATACCGAACCGGAAAAGCATCGGTAAAGGGAACGTTTCGGTCTGAAGAGTAGCAGGAATTGGTTCTCTTGTCCAGGGCCATTCCCAGTCGGGTTCGTAACTAAAGTCAAGCTGCCTGCCAGAATAGCGCAAGTCCGGACCGAAATTGGCTATTGCCATACCCAGTCGTAAATTCCGCCACCCGGTATTGTAATGAACACCAAAATCAAACGCAACCCCATTTGTGCCAACATTCCAGATCTTTTCTGACAGCACCTTGGTAGTCAGACCGAATGCCAATTTATCGGTAAACATCCGAGCGTAAGAGAAACCCAAAGCCAGGTCGGTACCGGTAAATGTCTTACTCGTACCCTGATACTGGTCGATGGTTGTCTCCTCAACCCCCCCCAGCGAAAGTGCGGTAAGTGAAATGCTGACACTCCCTAATTTGCTCGGAACAACCGCACTGATAAATTCGTGATTGATGTCCGCGATCCAGTCAATATGATTGGCAATTACTTGAATTTTACTCAAAAGTGCCAAGCCAGCAGGATTCCAGTAAGCGGCCGTTGCGTCATCCGCAATCGCCACAAAGGCATCCCCCATACCCGTACATCTACCCACCCCGATCTTTAAAAATGGCAGTCCTGCCATTCCGACTTTAGTAAAGGCGGCAAAACCGTTACTCAAGAGAAAAAACATCAAGAGAATAACAGTCTGTCTTTTCATCGGCGTCTCCTTTTTAATAAATCACAACAAACTTGCCGGTTTGTCTTCTCCCGTCATCTGACTCAACGTGAAAAAGATAGATTCCCGGCGAAGGTTTCTGCTTGGCTTCGTTTAAAAGATTCCAGTCCTCATCACCACCATATTGACTAGGAACACCGCCAAAATCAGGCCGGGTGTCGTCGTGGCGAATGACCTTTACGAGGTCGCCGGCAAGATTGTAGATATAAATATTGCAATGTGGGGGCAGATTAACAAACTTTAACTTTCGAAAATCACGATGTCTTTCCCACTCATTTCGTACTAAGTATGGATTGGGAACAACTTTCACATTAAGGGGTTCACCGCCACTGATCACTGTCATCGGAGTGAAAGTAATTCGAAATCGGCCATAATAAGGAGCAGGTGAAATCGGTTTGGTGTAGATATACCAGGTATCACCGGCTTCGGGCAGCTGCAAAATCGGGCTACCAGTACGGGGACGAAACATAATCTGGCCACCACATAGCGAAAGATAAAATGTCTGGTTAATCGCCAATGTATCTGCTGCACTGTTAATGGTTTGAAAACACCAACCATCAGCGGAATCTGGATCTCGTCGAAAACGCATAAAACGATAAGGAACCTCCAAATCATTATCGAGATCATAGACCTTTATCGTTCTGCTATTACCCTTGTTTTCCCAAACGACGCAGTAATGAGAACCGCGGTAAGCCCAGTGTGCACGGTTGTTTGTCCCATCATCAAGGAAGACGACTGAATCAGCCGGGTAAGAACCGGTTATCCGTAGCCGATCATAAAATTGATAGGGAATTGAATCCATATGCAGCTTAATGGTAATCTGTTCAACCGGCATCCAGGCACGGACTGTGTCAACCACACCAGTTTTTTTCTGCTCAATATTGATAATAATTGAGTCGAAAACCGTGGCAACGATATTGATTGTATCAAATCTGGCGTCAATTTTAACGGGAAACTCAGTTATCGGAACAATCGTGTCGCCTCCCTTATTAGTTATAAGATACCTATATCTCGGCTGGCGGGCCAAGGCATCGTATACCGGCGGAAGGAACTGTAGCCAGTAGGTGTCGGACTTTACCGCATAAGACGTAATACCCAAAGGTTTAATATCAATATGTAGCCTGGTATTTCCTGCCGTCTGCATCCAATCGGCACTCGGTGGCCGGTATCCACTGGGAGGAGTTCTCGGCACCGCTTTTACAGGAATGATACCCGATTCGAGGCTTAATGTGTCAGGGGGAAGTGGAGGATTTTGATTAGGATCCCCTCCCAGATAATTAACATCAAACGCGGTAATCGCATAATAGTAGGGAAAACCCAAACGTAAATCGGACGAATCAATAAAACAGTAGGCAAGACCGGCATCGGCTGCCCTAGTACGCAACGACTCAACTTGTGTTGTGTCCTCAAACCTTATTCCATCCTTTTTATCGAACTGGGCTAAAAGTTGCCAATCACCAGGCTGACCGGAACGACTGCGATAAACTTTATATCCCTGAAAATCCTGCTCGATATAAAACGGGTTCTGTAACGCCGGTGCGAGAGGAAAAAACCTGTCCGTTGCTGATTCGGAAACATCATCCCAGACTAAAGTAACTCTACCATCCCCAGGAATTGCAGTAACATGCGGGCCAATAGGAGGTTCGGGCATTATCCAGTTATTATCGTACGCCTGTTGTGCTGCACGCGAAGCTACAGCAAGATAATATGGCCAGGTACCAGGAGGTCCGCTACGGTCAGCCTTTGCCGCAATAACCGCGACAGTAACTGTCGTCAACTCATTCGGTGCTAGGGTAACCGGTCCGGTGGCTTGAAGAAACCGCTTGTCATCAGGGGCCGCATCATTAGAGTCGTAGGGCACATAAGGATAGGTCGGGTCATTCCAGTCATACCCGGCTAAACCCAAATACTGCTCAAAATCGTTCTTCGGATCACCGGCAAGAATAAAAATCTGGAATGAACTCATCCCCACCTGTCTCCCTTCGGCAGGTTCGTCGATCAACCCGTTGCCATTGTTATCAATTCCATCAAACCCGTCGATCGAACCATCGGGATTTTTAACATACGGACTCTGGAGAAAGTCAAATCCGATAAAACCACTCGGTGATGCATCGTCACTGTAAACATAACCTAAGTTGTCTGCAAAAACTGAATCGGTTCCGGTAGCATTTTTGATATATTTATGCCGACATAACCCACACCAGTCATCTGCCGCATTCCCAACATCCGCATCACAGCAAATACCTAGATACAAATCTTTCAGTGTGTCGCTACTCCGATTTCTGATATCATACTTCATAAATACAATATCACGATTCCATGGCAAATTCCACGAATAAATTGACTGATAAACCTCGATACCAATGGGACGTGGCGTCCGGCCAGCAGTATGATTAGCCGGGTCCGTATCATTAAAAACCATCCAAGCATCACCGGTAGAAACTGTGGTGCGTGGTATGTAATACAAATAACTGGGAACGGTTTCATTGCCTTTAGGAATGCGCAACGGAGTTAACACGGAATCCTGAAGTGACACAGGAAAATCTGTTGGATTGGGGGGGAAATCCGGGGTGATATAAATCCGTTCATAAGAACGCGCACTGTAGCCCCCGCCCGCATTATCGAAGCAACCCGGTGTCATCTCCGACTTACCAGAGTTAGGATTATAACCATTGGAGACGAAAGTATCAGGTCCGCCAGCAGTCCGTTTAATACAGCCAATCCACACTCCCGCACCGTAAATATACATATCTCCGGAACCAGCAGGCCACTCCCCGCCAGATCTGCCAATCCCGTTACCAAAGACACCATAATTGGTTATCGCCAGATTCCACTGATTCCTCTGATACCACTGAAAATCGTAGATCCTTCTCGGCCTTTCTTGAGAATTGGCGGTACGAGTATAACCAGCACTAACCAAAACCATCACCAAGAGCGAAAAGATTAAAACTTGCTTCCTCATAGCGCCTCCTCAAAATTCAAATATAAAACCAACCTTTATCTGCCTTGGTGGCCCATAATTTACCGGATTATTGACGAAGTCAAGATAGGCAAGTTTGTAGGCAACATACTCCTCTTCATCGGTAATATAGCCATCGTGATTAATGTCCCTGACCGGATTGTACTTACTCCTGTTTAATAGAGTAACGTCCGGATCAAGAACCCAGTTTGCTGGCGAGTAACCGGCGATATAACCGTCATCATCGGGACGACCGGTGTGCCCATATACCCATTGCACCACTTGCGCATCAAAAAGATTGGCAACAACACATGTGAAACCGAGCTTTAATCTGCCAAATTGAAAATACTTAGCGGCATTAAGATCACAGGTAAATCTTGCGGGCATGCGTGCCGAGTTCCGCTCCACAGTTAATCGTCCCGCATTCAACCTGCCAACCTCTCTGGGACTATATGGTAAACCAGAACCGTAATTAAACAGCACTGAACCATTGAATAATCTGAATGGAATGAATGTAAAATCGTTAGGAAACTCACATCCCAACGATAACTTCGCGTTATGTCGTTCATCAAAATCCAAAGCGTAATCTCTCCTCGGCGGTTCCATCTCCTCACCGGTAACGGGGTCAATACCGTAGCGATAACGCTCATAATACCATTCATATGCATACGAAGCAGTGCCCCGGGCAATTGATAGCGCGTACGATAAACGGGCACGCCAATAACCCGACTCCAGTTTCTGTAACCCCACTTCTAATCCTTTGATATTTCCATACTCCTCATTGACAATTGGATAATATCCCATCGGCACCGCGGGCTGATAGCGTACCCCCATCAAATCAAATACATCCTTATAGTAGGCAGTGGCATCAACTATTACAACATCGCCAATCTGCTGCTCCAGTCCAAGTTCGTAGGCAATAGTCTGTTGTGCACGCAAGTCAACATTGCCAATAATCTGGTTCCCCCGAGCATAAGCGGCTGATGAGATATTGTCGTATAAAAAATGATAAGCTGGGGTCTGAAAGAAGTGACCGTAACTGAATCGGAACTTCGTTCTCGTAGTAACCGGAAAAGATATTCCCAGTCGTGGGGAAATCTTATATTTGACCAGCGCGCGAACGGTTGATGTATCCTCGATGTCACCGGGATTAGCGCGCTTATAAGTCTTGGGGTCAAGATAATCAAGCCTCACTCCGATTCGCACTACCAGGTCCTCAAAATCCATACGATCTTGTACAAATATTGCAGCTCCAAGTGGACTTACATCATAAAAGTCAACAAACGGATTCGGATCCCAGGGCAACGAATTATATCGCCGGTGCAGATAATTCTGACGCAACTCACCACCCATTTTAAACTCATGAACCTTGCCGACATTATGGGTTATGTCGCCCTTCAGAGTAAACACATCTGCCCAATGTAGCTGAAAATACCGATAATCGCCATACCCGTAGAAAAGATTATAGACCCCCCAGGGGTTATTGGTGTTGGATTTGGATTGCTCAATGTACCCGGGCATCGGTTTAAAAAGAACCGTCGAATCCTTTCTCACTGTATCTTCAGCTTTAAAGATATAATCCTCCCAAAAGCGCATTGAGAAATCTCTTTCCTTTGTCTCCCGCTCTAGGTCCCGCACCCCGATCATCCTCTCGTTGCCGAAATAACTCATCCTAACCGTATACACCGTAGATTTGGTCAGCATATGGTTGGCTGATAAATTAAATTTCCTGACCCGTTCCCGCCGAGAAAGAAAATGATCGAGATTGTATTTGAATCCCAGGTGGTTTTCGCTCTCCCTATCGTAAGGATAAATTTCATACTGCTCGCGGGCAACATATCCATCTGCAGTGAACTTCAATCCCTGCCCGACTGGAATAGCATATGTCAATTTGCCGGTTAACTTGTAATCCTGACGATTCTGATGTGATAATTTATAGCGCATCGGATTGTAGTCGTCGGCAAAGTAAAGTTCACCGGAAAAAAAGTAACGGAGTGGCTTATATCCTAACAACGGACCGCCGATTGACGCCTCATAACGATTGTCACCAAAGTTCAGGGTTTTAGGAAAAACTTCATCGGTTGTCCAGCGCACTCTCCCCTGGGTAAAATTCCGCCCCTCCTTAGTAATAATCTGAATAACTCCAGACATTGCCTCACCGTATTCTGCGTCGAACCCCCCAGATATTACCACCACTTCTGCAGTCGCCTCAGAATTTACCCTTGCTGCTTGATAGCCGAAGAGTGGGTCGGATGTTGCGACACCATCCACATAATACATCACCTCATCAGGTCTGCCGCCACGCAGGTGTTGACCATAGGCCGGGCTCGTGACAACACCGGCTTGCAGCCGAATGATATCCGCCAGCGTTGCAACCGGCATCTTGGCAAATTCCTCGGTTGTCATATAACGGCTGGTAGTAGGATCAGTACGTACAATTGCCTCTCGTTTTGCCCTAACTTCCACTACCCCCATTTCAACCATTGCTGGTAAAAGACGAAAATCTTCGGTAATCGTTTGATCAATGATTACTAAAACATCGGTTTTTTTCTGAGTTTGATACCCTACATATGAAACAACCAGAGTCTGTTTGCCTGGCGGTACGTTGGTGATCAAATACTCACCTTTGACATCTGTCGCTGCGCCCAACATCGTTCCCTCGACGACAATGTTCGCCCCGATAAGCGGCTCCCCTGTCTTCCCGTCAGTTACCCGACCTCGGATCCTGCCAGTTTCTCCTGCCAACGTTTGACCTATTAATAGAACCACAATCAGAATGACTACCAATTTCAAGCAATGACCAAATCCCCAAAATACTAAATATTTTTTCATTGCCACCTCCTATTCTGAAACTACCCGTACCGGAATTGCCCAGATAGTTCCGGTAAATGCGGAATTAGGATAAAGAAGATTACTCACCGGCAGAACCTCAATGAATATATGCTGATAACCGGTATCGCTACTACTGAACCGCAGAACGCCACTGCCACTTTGTGCACCGGTAGTTATATCTACTGTCCTGCCGACAACTGTGAGAAAAATCCGATTTTTGTCCGCAACAGTATCCTGTGGCGTCGCAGTATTAACCACGATTGACACCTCTTCGCCAGCCCGAATTTGATAAAGCGAATCAATCGGCTTAAGGTTAGTCAATCCTCGGCCATCAGCCCGTGGTGCATAGAATATGGTATCTGCTCTACCCGGCTTATTCAAAATTACCCTTGATATCCTGGGAGACTCCTCGGCGGTTGGAATCTGCGTATAACCGCCACTGATCTTTACCACAGTATAATAGTTAGTATCGGGCAATGTATCACGACGCAAGAAAATCCAGCGATAAAACTCCCAGCCATAATTTTTAACCGCCTGCTGTAACACTGAAAAACCGCGCTTTCCCACGTAACTTACTCTTTGCACTATTGTTGTCTCGGCTGGTGTTTTAGTTGTGTCAATCAATGTATCAGGCCGGAAACCAACTACCCAGATAGTATCAAACTCCAAATACAAACCGCTCATATTAAAAGTATCCCGGTATATTACCTGACAGAAAGTATCGCTCAGACTAACAGTATCAACAGTAACGCCAAATTGATAGAGATCATTTCGCCTGTTTTCTCCCGGTTCAATCCAGGCACGGATAAAATGAGCAATCTTATAAAGTGTATCACCGGTACGGGAACTACTATCTGCATAGTTAAGACCAAAAGAAATATCCACACGGAAAGTATCGCTTAAGGCGTGTATCGGTTGGAAAATGTCTGTCCATTTCTCAAGCACATCTCTCACCGCTAAAGAATCTTCACGATTCCACCAGGGCCAGCTTGGAGGTGGCATTCTACCACAACGAACGGAAGAGGTTACACCGCCAAAGAAAAAAAACAGTACTATTATCCCGCGTACAACAAAAAACCAGTTTTGTCGCATATTGTTCTTCCTTTTTTAAATAAAAAAACGGGAGACCTCAACCGTCATCTCCCATTAAAGGCGTGGTGTAGCGGGGCGGGAAAAGCATCCCGCCCCGCCTTCTGTGTTTACCGCACTACGGTAAACTTCTTTGTTACAGAAGTCCGTTCGATCGTAAGTGTGTAGAAGTAAACGCCGGCGGATAGTCCCGCACTGTTCAATTTTACTTCATAACTTCCCGGCTGACGATGACCATCAACCAGTGTCTTTACCGGACGGCCCGAAGCGTCATATACCACGAGAGAAACATTTCCGGCTTTCGGTAAAGTATAGGAGATGACGGTCTGCCAGGAGAAAGGATTAGGTGTTGCCGAGAGAGTTAAGCGTTTCGGCGCGCTCCTGGGTGATTCGCTAACGCCAATACCTAACGACTCTGCCGGCACCCACTGAACGACATAAGGGTTATTGGTGGATGAACCTTGCCCTTGAACGATAAACCCAGCCTGCTGGTCTATTTCGTAAATAACCGGCACCCAGAGTTGCCCATCAAAACGCACCATTTTGTCCGCAATTGAAGGGAAGCGGCAGGAAGCGGTTCCCGCTTCAGTCAGTTTAACTGCAGGTAACCAGGTATTGCCGTCATCCTCAGAAGCTGCAGCAAAAACATCCGCGCGCAACAGGTTGGTTACCGGCTCAACATTCATCGAGTCAAACTGTTCCCAGGCAACATAAAGTCTTCCCATATCATCCTGACCGATACTTGGCCTGCAGGCATAAGCGGCATTATAACCAACCGAAGCCATCAGATTCTCTGGTTCGCATCCTGCCCGGTGCACCCGACTCCAGGCTGGAGTGTTGTCCGGACACCAGTGCCAGATCTCCGCAGGAATAATGTAAAGCGTATCACGAACACTCGGAATCACGCCGGCAACGATATGGAGCCGGTCCTCATCATCGTACCATGGGAATAGTGAAGTAATATGGAATGAGGTAATGGTATCGCCACTGTAAGCAGGTGGTGGCTCAAGTTCAGTCGGAGCACCCCAGGTTGCACCGCCATCAGTCGAAATACGATAATAGGCTGGGTCGTATGAGGTACCCTCAGAATATACCCAGACAACGCAGACCTTCTGGCTGACTTTGGAAGCAGCGATGTTTTGGTCAGGAAACATCGGATCCGGCTGAGGAGCAACAATACCTACCGGCACCTCCCAGTTACACCAGGTGCCAACTTTGGTATAGTAAAGCTGATCGGTAGTAGCAGCATCAATAATTGCGCAGTGAACAACCTGATTGGCATCGATAGAAATCGGTGGCCATTGATACCCTTCAGCATTAGGCGAACCGTCGCAGAAATCAAAGAATCCTGCACCCGGAGACATATCCTTGCCCAAAACCGGCCTTATTGACGTTGGTGTAGCACCCGGATTTTGATGGGCAGTAAACATTGCCACACCGGTAACTGGATCAGCATCCAGATGTCCAAAACCAGAGCGGTTGGTATAAACACTTATACCCGATGCCATAAAATCCGGATCAAGCCAGTTCCATGCGCCAGCGGCATAGTCAAAAAAGTTGTAGCGCATATTCCGGTCATTCCATGGTGAAGCTGGCTCAGCAGAAAACATCCAGCCTGCATGTAAGCCATATTCCGGTGAGTTCACAAGACCACGATATACCGGACCGTTAAAAGCCCAGTCATAGGTCGTTCCGCCGATCGTATCCACCCTGCCAACAGTAAACCTGACCGTTGCTGGTGGGACCGGCTGTTGCTCCGTCCTGGGCGCTCCATTTTCTGATGGCAGCGCCGTGATGGGCTGAAGGTTACCCGCCAAAACCAGAGCGGGCACCAATATCAGCAGACATAACATACCGCGCATTTGTTTCCTCCTTTTTGCTCTTGGTTCTTCTTTTTTCATTATGTTACCCCTTTACTGCAAGGTAAATTGATAGGGGATGGAAACCCATACCCTGACCGGTTTATCCCTCTGAATTGCCGGGGTAAACTTTGCCTTGAATGCAGCTTCAACTGCTGCCGCATCCAATGACTGATTACCTGAACTTTTGATAATCTTGGCATCAATCACCGAACCATCAACATCCACCAGTGCCTCAACTACACACTTACCTTCAATACCCGCATTGCGCGCCAGATCCGGATAAACAGGTTTCGGTATGCTTACCGGCTCCGGCTTCTTCTCTACTTTCCAGAATGGTACAATCGGAATCTCCGTCTCCACCGCTTTTTTAGTAACTTCGGTAAAAGTGGTTGCTTCAACAGTTGTTGCCTCCACCTCTGCTTCGCTTACCGCGGCAACCGGTACCGAAGGTTTCGCCGCCTTCGGCGGTTCAGCAATCTTTTCCAGTTCGGGGGGAAGCGCCTCCATCACCATTTCGACCGCTCTTCGCAGTTGATAAGGCTTGACGACAAACTCTTTTGGTAAAAACAGAAACGCCGCAATTACTATCACCAGTGCCGCAATAAGTCCCAACCTAATCGCCACCGCATAATACCGCTCTTCCCATTCTAATGCGGTGATATTATCCATCCCGATCTGGTTCATCCCCCGCCTCCCTTGCCATAACTGGTCGCAAATGTTACCTTCAATGCTCGGGCATCCTTAAGCGCCTCAAGCACATCGGTTACATAACCGTACTTGACATCTTTATCTGCCTGCAAAAGGACAACCAACTCCGGATTGGTAATCACTCTCTCGGTCATTATTGCGGTTATCGCTGTTGGCGTTACCCAGTTATCATTTACCGTCATCCTGCCAGTAGGATCAATCCAAACCGCTGCAACATTACGTCGCTTTAGAATCCGTTCGGTCATCTCTGCCTTGGGCAAATTGATCCTTAATCCCTTTTCGGTCCGAAAATGGGTAGAGACCATAAAGAAAATGATCAATAGAAACGCGATATCAGCGGTTGAAGCGGTGGGAATGGTCGGAGTAGTGGCTTTTTTGAGCCCGATCCTTCTCATTGCCCCTCCTCCTGCACCGGCATCAGACTGACTCGCTCCGCCTTGGCAACTTTCAGTTGATCAAAAACCTCAATCATTGTCTGGTACGGTGCTCTTCTACTCACCCGGAGCGCAATCGCCAAGTCGGGATTCTTCCCCAGTTGTTCAGTTACTATTGAACTGACCTCAGGAACGCTGACAATCCGGTCGCCAATCAGCACCTGACCGGACTGACTTACCGCCACGGTAAGGATATTTTCCGATTTGATTTTCGTTTCCGCACCCTTCTCTGGTAAAACAATCTTTAAGCCTTTTTCTCGACTGAAGATGCTGGTGGTCATAAAGAAAATGATAATCAGAAAAGCGATGTCACCCATTGAGGCAGTAGGTATGTTGGGTTCTCCTGAACTCCTACCTCTGGGTTTCAGCGAAAGCGCCATTATCACTCCTTACCGGCGCCGCTACGGGTAACCAGATAGTCCACCAATTCACTTGAGGCGGTCTCCATATCCCGGAGATAACCGTTGATTTTCCCCGAAAAGAGAATGTGGACAATAGCCAGTGGGGCAGCGATTATCAATCCCCACTTGGTGGTAATCAACGCCTCAGCGATACCACTGGAGACCACCGTGGGATCAACCTCACCGACCGCGGCAATCGCTTTGAATGCACCAATCATCCCGGAAACCGTGCCTAAGAAACCGAAGAAAGGAGCAACCGTTGTCAGACCAGCAAGTAATGCCATGCCCCGATCAAGAAAAGCGAGTTCTGTCGTACCAACGCGGACAATCGCATCCTCAATCACTGTCCGGTCTGACTCCGCCTTTAACAGCGCAGCGCGCAGCACCTTGGCAACCGGACTCGGCGTCTTGTCACACAACTGAATACCAGCCGGAATCCCGCTCTGCTCAATCGTCTTTAGCAAAAGCTGGCTGAACTTTTTAACATTTACCCTGGTTCTGATGAACAGAGTAAAAAGCCGTTCCAGCGTTAAGGCGATTCCCAGAACAGCACAGACCAGTAGAAACCACATTATGCCGCCGCCATCTTTAAATTCCTGTATCATTTTTTATCCTCCTTAATTTGCTTTATAACTATCATTCAGCAGGGCAATAAAAATTTAATAATTCCTCATCTACTGTCAAGTTTTTTCTCAAAAATGCTAATGACAATGGCAACTCCGAAATGCGACTAATAAAGCGGCTGATTTAACTTTACTTCGTAAGATTTGGTAAAATACTCCACCTTCACCCGATCTGCTCCAACCTCAATTATCCTCCGTCCATCAATCTGGTCACCATTTTTCACCTGACGCTCACCAACAACTGCAACCCGCTCTCCAGTAGGCTGGGAAATAATCGCTCTTAGAACCGGAGTGCCGGATTTCCTAACAGCATAGCCCCCACGACTGCTCCTCCTGGTACTTCGACCCGGAGACCTCCGCTCTAATCTTTCCCGTTGACGGCGTTCACGACGCTGAGTTTCTGTTTCCAGCTTCTTTCGCTCCCGCTTGGGCACCCGGGGAGATTTCCGCTCCGTTTTCCTGCCGGTTGAAGAAACCCGCTCTGATGTGGCAACTTCTGTTGACCTTGTCCGCTCTTGTCGGGCGACTCTTTGAGCCCCACTTTTTCTTCCACTTAAGGCGACCACCAAAACGATAACAATCACCAGAATGGCAACAACCGCCAACATAATGTATGGTCCGGACTCCTGTCTTTTCTTTGTTCCACTCCGGGGTCGCATTCCTGAAGAACCAGACCTACCAGCCGACATCATAAAAATCTCCTTCTCTTAGTAAAACCATCTTATTGCACCTAACTAAATTATCATCAATCCAATCCTGATGTCAAGCAAATAAAGTATCGTAAACATCACCCTGTTCTCAACCCTGTTAGCCATCTGATACAAAACCATCGTTGACAGCATCGCCAAGACCGCGGTGATGAACAATAGGATAACCAGATCGCTAACCCCAACTGAAACCCAAAGCAAAACCCAAACCGGCACCCTGACTGCCATCCTAAACTGCACCACAGCACAGACCATAGGATTTACTCCTGTCTTAACCCAATCCGACACACTGATTACTACGACCCTGGATACCGTATAGGGGACGGGGTCTGAAATTCGGCTAAATTCAGGTTAACATATTGATTTTCAAAGAGATAACCGGAAAATTACCGAGTCAACAAATTTAACTTTAAGGTTAAATTCTAACACGCTGGTTTAGCAGTAACAAAACTCGGTGCCATTAATGTTATTAACTTACTCAAATCAGAATCGGCTGAGTTTACCACCCACCTGGATAGCCAGTCACCGCTAACAAAAAAACTCAAAAATAAACCCGCATCTGTAAGGAGAAATTGTGCGTTGACAGTCGGCCCTCCTGTTTAGTAAAAAAATATCTGGCATTCAAACCAAACATATCACTAAAGAGCTGCTCAACTTCCGCGGTGAAATCAGGAACAAAACCCAAAGGCCGGGTAAGCGCGATTTCATAGGGCAGGGATTTGACATCTGCCCACCGATAACTTGCACCGCTTCTCAACCTCAACCTGGTCTGCCGAAAAAATACCCAGTTTTTCGCCACCCAGAACTCCACCGCGTTAAGATTGAAGCACGCGATTTCCTCACTCCACTGTGGTTTGACAATTGCCTTCCGGTCCCAACTTATCCCGGTTTCCAGTTTTAACTGCGCACCGATTACCGGTGCAACGGTAAATTGCCACCCTGACTTCTGATAATCAAGTGTGCCGGAAACAAATCTACGCAATAAATCTGCCCTTTCTATCCGAAAAAACATCTCCAGTTCCTGCCATTGATTGCTCGTCAGCTCCAAAAATTCAATATGCTGGGTACTCTGTCTGCCCGTAATACTCAATGTCCGGTCAAGGTCACGATTACCAATTATTCCCAAGGTTGGTCTTACCACCGGCTCCCAGCCGTTCCAGTCCAAGCGCAGATTGAAATTCTCCGCGCAACTCATTGCACTGGTATCGGTAGCGCTCAGATCCCGAGAGAATGACCCAAAAAGATATAATAACTCCAGCCCGGTCCAATCAAATGTTGTGTTTAAGGAAAAATCCCTCACCCGCGCAAAACTGCCCAAATAAACTACAATTCGCTCGTAATCACCATCAGGGTCAGAAACATAGACACCGGTAATTGAGTCATATCGGTAATTGCCCCGGTGCGGACCAACATAGCGGAACTGCTCCGCTTTTAATTGCTGCTGGCGATAAGCATGATTTAAGTCAAATGCCACCTTCAGCCCGCTGATTGGTCTTACCCCACCGTTTAAACTGGCAAAATACCTGCCCCAGTTCTGCCCGCCAGCAGAATAAAGATAAGACTGATAACCACCGACACCGGAAAGCTCAAAAATCTCCCTGATTCTTTGGTTTGTTGTCAGTTGCCATAGGTGTGTCCTATCGCCATTCTCCCAAAAACTGTCTGGTGTTCCTCTTCGCTGATAACCGGTCGCCTGCCAACTCATTCCCACAACAAGATCATCTTTAGGTTTTATCTCTGTCCCCAATCTTAAACTGCGGTGCGATTCAAGCGGTTTTAACTCCTGTTCAACTACTATCTCAGGATAAAACCAACGAATATTAGGTGCTAACCTTCCCTGCCCGAAAATGAAATCACCCGCCTTAAATCCGTTCAACTCTAACCAGAAAATTTGAGCCCCGGCACCGTAACGGTTAATCTGCGTATGGTCAAATTTCAGCAAGCGTCCGAACTCTGCCTGAAATTGAACATTCTGTCGCGGAAAAGATCTAATAACCAACTCATCACTTGCCCGGCGCAAACTCTCTTTTATCCCCCCCCAACGATAGGAAAAATCAACATCGGGCAATTGAGCGGCAACAAAAAAACCCTTTCCGTTTTCCCGGTGCTGATACGAAAACCCTAAGATACTATCGATCCAATCAACACCCAGCCCCACTGCTCCGGTGCCATCGATCGCCTGATCACCAGCAAAAAGATTGACATTTCTGCGCCGAAGAACGCCCTCCAGACTGGCTTTCAACCTGTCATACTCGAAACCGAATTGAGCATAACCAATCTCATCCCGCTTCGGTAGTGGTATCCGGATACTATCAACATAACTGCCTAGACCCGGACCCAGGTAAACAAAGCCGTTTAGCGAATCATCATAAAAATAACTGCCCAGCGACTCACCCTTATATGTAAACCTAACACGGTAATTGCCGGCATTCCTACCTACAAAACGAAAATAACCATCTTCTAAGACGTAATCGCCCATCCCTTCGCCAACCAACTCCGCACCGGATAGCCAGTTGTTAACCGTATCTCTGCCCAGCCGTGCCAGCATCAACAACTGGTCAGCGGTCAAATCTTCGTTCATTAACCGCCTGGGATTGTCCCCTTCTTGAAAAAAACTTAAATTGACCTGAAACGGATTGGGTGTCACTCTCAAACCAGCTGCGATACCGCTGCGCTCATACGCATCGGTTTGAAACTGAAATTCCGCCTCAATCCTTGACCTGCTGGTAATGATGTGCCGATTAGTAAAAACCACCTCGCTGGTTGAATAGTCAATGGTATAATCCGCATCCCAGCCACGGGTCATCCTCTTGCCATCAAGATAGACGACCTCGCTACCGGCTACTATCTGGGTTATCCGACCATCTGGGGCAAGGATATAGGGACCCTGAACTCCATCAATCCCTTTTAGCACTACTCTACCGAACTCGCCTCTTGGTTGGGCATAACCAAGATAACCGGAGAAGATACCGGTGCTCCCGGTTAAAACTGCTCCCATCGCCTGCCGGTTTACCTGGCCAAAACTGCCAACATTCGTCTGGATATCAACATCACCCAGATTACACCGCCATTTTCTCCCCAAAATATCGATCTTTATTCTATCCAGCTCCCTCAATTCCAACGTCGTTCCTTCAGGCGGTATTGGCGAACTCTGGTCTGAAACCTCGGCATCAATCTTAACATCCTCAACCCGTCCGGAAAGATTAATCCGCGTTGCCTGGTCAATACCCACACCGGCTTCCGTGCCAATGTTCAACCCTACGGTCTTACTCCCGGAAATCTGCCAATCCCCAACCGACTGAATATGACCGGTATCCAGTCGAGCAACTGTCAAAATACTATCCCCATTTTCACCGGTCAGTTTCCGTAAACGCCAGATGTTGTCCTCACCCTTTAACCTTCCCACCAATAGATAACGATAGGTTACCCGGAGCAAAGAAAACTCCGGCACCCTACCGAAGAGAACCAGCACCCCCTGATTGGGCTCAATGAGATATTGGGACCTTGAAACCGGATTCCCGTTCAAAAAGACCGAATCACTACCAACAACCAGTATTGCTTGAACCTGGCTCGTATCTATCAACACACCTAACTCATAGACAGCCGTTGTCTGCTCGATAATAAAACTTTTCTCTTCCTGATAACCGATTACAGAGAAAATCGAGAAAAGAATGGAAATGATGGTTACCCCATCACCTCAGATGCTGGGGACCGAATAAACCGCAATCCGCCTGCCACTGTCAAGCACAAACATCTTTTCGCCGATGAACACAAAACGCATTGGGCTAACCACGCCTTTTAACTCATAGCCCATCGTTTTTTTGTCCTCCACCAGCCAGATCACCGTCTCCCCGCGCTGCATTGTATAAGCCCTGCCCTCCCGGTCACATCCCAGAAGGTCCATATTCGGTGGTATCGGCAGCGAACTGATAAAAATTCCTGCGCGGTTAAACTGCCAGAGTCGCCCTTCCCCGGAAATAACACCAAAAATACCACCAGGAAATACTGTTAGGTCCCTCGGTCTTGCTAGATCTGAACGGTCAAGAAAATTCCTGCTCTCGCCAAAAATCGTCTTCAGCCAGACGGTCTGCCTCTCCTCATCACTGACCAGCAACTCACCTGGTGCATAAACTGCCAGTCCGGCAATACGCACATTGTTAAGCAGTGCAGACAAAATCAATTTATCCTTTGCCATCCGGAAAAGTGCCCGGTCATTGTAAACATAGATGTAATACCGATCCGCATAAATGCCGCGCGGGGAGGTAACTCTGATACTTATGGGAATGGTTTCCACCGTTGAAAATCCGGTATCAACCGCAAGCACCCTGGTACCCGAAATATCCAGCAACAACAGCCGGGTATCATCCGCGCAAAAATCAACCACCTCATTATCCAGTGGGACAATCTTTAACGGAACAATTTCATATTCCGGTTTGGCGGGTAAAACCCGACCTCTTCCTGAACAGCCAATGAATGCAGAGAATAACAGCATCACAAAGATTAACGAACCCCTATTCACCTGTTTAACTATCTCCGTTACCTTACCGCTCCTGTCGATTTACTGCTTATAACCGATCCGCCGGAGAAACTCCTTGCGGACGTTTTTTTCTGCCTCTCCTTCAACCCCTTTTGGACCCTCTCCGTCAATCACCCCGAGGATACCGCACCCAGCCTCATCTTTGGCAACTACCACCTTGACCGGATTCGCGGTTGCACAGTAAATTGAACAGACCTCTGCCACCTGTTTTAAACCGTTGAGAATATTTATTGGGTAAGCATTACCCAGGACAATAACAAAGGAATGGCCAGCACCAATTGCCAAAGCGTTCTGAACTGCGCACCGCTCAAGTTCCTCATCGGTTCCGGTATGCCGAACAAGACAGGCACCGGAAGCCTCGCAGAACGCCAAACCGAACTTAATCCCAGACACCGATGTAACCAAAAGTTCGTAAATGTCCTCCACTGTCTTAATGAAATGGGCTTGCCCGATGATTACATTGCTATTTTGGGGTTTTTCAATCGTAACGGTTTTGATCTCCATATGAACTTAACGCAGAACGGTCAACTTACCACTAACTGCATAACCCGGGGTGACACAACTGTAAAAGTAAATCCCGTTGGAAAAAGCCCGCACATCCCACTCACCCGTCAACCAACCATTAACCCCGGGCTGGAGTTTTACGGTTTGAATCAGCGTTCCATCGGCCCGGTAGATATTTACCGTGGCATTACGCACAAAAGGATGATTAAGCGCAAACTGTGCGCGCTGAGTCACAGGATTCTGGCTGACGGTCAGTTTCGCCTCGCCGGACAGCAGTTGTCTTGACTCCTCTTGTCCGGTTGCTCCCACATTGAAAGTTATCATCGTGCTCTCCGGCGAACAGACCGGCCAGGTAGTCCAGAACTCAATCTGATTGTTAACACAGAACCTGTCCATTGCCCAGATGTAATAGTCGATCCGGGCAGGAGCGGTAACCGAAGGAATGGTAAAATAATAGGTGTTACCGCGCTGTGAATCGGCACTAACTCCAACCCACGATCCAAGGTCAACACGGTAGAAAAGCGACTCTGCACCTACCATATCGTTATCGGTGATTGTCGACCAGACAACAAAAGGTCCGGTGTAGTTTGTATCCTGCCATACTCGGGTATTGGCAAAGACCGGCGGCTGCAAATCCCAGTCTGGAATTGAACAGCTCTCTACTGAAAGAAACTTTTCCACAACCACAAAATCCGGTGCCGCACCGTTCTGACTCATTGCCGCACAAACACCATTCGCGCCGGCAAAATGCCCGGGCACAACCCACTCATAAATCCAGCGACGTTCGTTAGTTCCCATATTGTCAGTATAAACCATATTATCCCTGATCACCAGGCAGGGCCAGAAATACTCACCAGACATCGGCACCCTTACTTTGCCTTTGGCAACGACTTTCTTTTGATGCTGCTCGTTTGCCTCATAGAAAACATTCGGGAATATCTCATACCGCCAATTCCAGGCGCTTATCCAACTGCCACCATAGTACATGGGCAGACTGTAAACAATCGCATCAGGCCGGTAGTTGCCGATAAACCGGAATCCGCCGGTGGAAAAATCCATACCATCAATAAAAAGTCCATACTGGTCAAGGTATAGATAAACGAAAGTTACTGATCCACTACCAAGGGTATCAAACTCACAAACCTGCGGTGCTGGTGGATCGGCAATCATCGATTCTGGTGCTGGTGATGGACCCTGAGTATAATGGCGGATTCCGACCCGGGCACGCTGCTCACCGGGAAACTGCGTCATATCCCAGACCTGACGTGTAGAATCAAATGGGGTCCAGTAGAAAGGCGAAGAGTTCTCCCGGTATTGGACATAGGTATTGATCACTAAGGGAATCTCGTGGTTCTGGATGCGGATATTATGGGCACTACCCAATCTGGCAAGCCCGATTATAAGTATGGCGACTGTTTTTATTTTTGCCATTTATGCACTCCCTTCCTTAAAATTATTATCAATATCTAATTTCTGTCAACTTCAGCCGTTATTCTTGACTTGAGTCAAAATTTTCTAAAATATCATCTTGTTGTCCTACTTTCTCCAGCAGGTGATTAACGGCTTACAGTTAGGTTTTGTCTACGCCTTGATCGCACTCGGCTATACGATGGTCTATGGTATTGTCCGGCTGATTAACTTTGCCCACGGCGATGTGTTTATGATCGGCACCTATCTAGGATTTTTTGCCCTAGCCAGCTGGCACCTCCCGTTACCAGCTGCTATCATCATTGCTATGCTCGGTTGTGCAGTTCTGGGAATCACGATTGAAAAGCTTGCCTACAAGCCACTGCGTAATGCCCCGCGGATATCTGCCCTGATAACCGCAATCGGGGTATCGCTATTCCTTGAATATTTTACCAGTTTGAAATTCGTCTTCGGGCCTTATTTTCGTGCTTATCCCCGTCCGTTTGCAGTAAAAGCCTATTGCGTTGGAGATGTTACCGTTTCTAATATCCAGTTAATCGTTTTTGCTGTTGCGACCCTTTTAATGGTCGGACTCACACTTTTTGTCAATAAGACCAAAACCGGGTTGGCGATGCGCGCGGTATCCTATGACCACAGCACCGCGCGCTTGATGGGTATCAATGTTGACAGCATAATCTCCATCACCTTTGGTATCGGTGCCGCACTTGCCGGTGCCGGTGGCGTTCTCTATGGCATCGCCTATCCCCAGATTCACCCATTTATGGGTATTATGCCCGGACTTAAAGCGTTTGTTGCTGCAGTGCTGGGTGGAATTGGCATCATTCCCGGAGCAATGCTCGGTGCGGTGATTATGGGGGTGGTGGAGAAACTGACCGAAGTCTACATCTCCTCTACCCTGCGTGATGCAGCAGCATTTGGCATATTGATTATCGTTCTGCTCGCCCGTCCCAGCGGAATATTGGGCAGAAAGGAGAGAGAGAAAGTTTAGATGCAAAAACTGGATAGTAGACTCACCGCTACGGTTGTTGCCGCTACTATCTTTGGGCTACTCCAAATCCTGATGACAAGAGGACTGATCAACCCTTATATCCAGACCATCCTTTGTTATGCCGGAATTATGGTCATTTCTGCACTGGGGCTTAATCTCATCTACGGTTACACCGGCCAATTTTCATTGGGACACGCTGCGTTTTTCGGTATCGGCGCTTACACCTCAGCGTTAGTAACGAGGATTTTACCTAATAACAGCAGCTCTTGGGCATTATTTCCCGCGCTGATGGTGGCTGGAATCTCTGCCGGATCTATTGCCCTGCTAATCGGTTTACCCATACTGCGTCTGAAATCTGACTATCTGGGCATTGCTACGCTGGGGTTTGGTATGATTGTCAACGTCCTGTTCAAAAACTCAGACAAAGTAATTCCGGCAATGGGAGGTGCGGCAGGTATGCGTGGTATTACCCGACTAACCACATTTGCGGTGGTCTTTATTTGGGTATTTCTGGCGGTCCTCATCCTGCGCAACCTTGTCTACTCCGGTATTGGCAGAGCACTCCTCTCAATTCGGGAAGATGAGATCGCTGCTGAAGCAGTGGGTATCAATACCACCAAATACAAAACCATCGGTTTTGTCATCGGTTGCATCTTTGCCGGTGTTGCAGGAGGACTTTATGCCCATCTCTATACTTACCTCAATCCAGACAATTTTGATTTTCTCAAATCAATTGACGTCCTTTTAATCGTTGTGATCGGCGGCATGGGCTCAATCTCGGGCACCGTGCTCGCGGCAGTTACCTGGGTATCACTACTGGAAGGACTCCGCATCGTCTTGCCATCGCCGGTCCAGGAATGGCGGATGGTGCTCTATCCTCTACTGCTTATCATCTTTATGCTGGTTCGGCCTGCTGGAGCAATGGGCGGAACTGAGTTTGGTTTTTTAAAAACTAAGGATTACCGGCGTAGATGAACGAACTGCTTAAGATTCAGGGGTTAAGGAAAAACTTCGGTGGTCTGGTAGCAGTAAACAACTTTTCATTAAGTCTTCTCCCCGGTTCATTAACTGGACTCATCGGACCAAACGGTGCCGGTAAGACCACCGTATTCAACCTGATCACCGGTATGATTGAACCATCAGCAGGTTCGATCATCTTTCGAGAAAAAGAAATCGTTGGACTCAAACCCTATCAGATTTACCAATTGGGTATTGGCCGAACATTTCAGAATATCAGACTGTTTAAGGACCTTACAGTCCTTGACAATGTCCGGGTCGCCTATCATCACCGGGGCGAATATGGTTTATTCGACGCTATTATCCACACGCCCCGGTTCCAAAAAGAAGAAAAAATGGTAGCCGAACGTACCCGAGAACTGCTTTCGGTTCTGGGGTTACGGTTAAAAGAACAGGAACTGGCAAAAAGTCTGCCCTATGGAGAACAACGGCGACTGGAAATCGCCCGTGCCCTGATCGCTGAACCTCAGCTGCTTCTTCTGGACGAACCGGCTGCGGGTATGAACCCGGCGGAGGCTTGCCGCCTGATGGAGTTGATCCAGTTCATCCGGGAAAGATTTAACCTGACCATTCTGCTGATTGAACATCAGATGCAGGTGGTAATGGGAGTATGTGAACAGGTGGTGGTAATGGACTTTGGAGAGATTATCGCGGTTGGTCCACCTGATCAGATCCGTAACAACCCGCGAGTGATCGAAGCCTATCTTGGGAAAACGCTCCACGAACGGATTTGTTAAACATATGCTACTTAACGTTAATAACCTTACTGTTGCCTACGGTGGTATAAAGGCACTGCAGGGAATTTCATTTACCGTCGAGGAAGGAAAGATCGTTACCCTCATCGGTGCAAACGGCGCGGGTAAAACCACCACCTTAAAAACAATCTCCGGTATTTTAAAGCCAGTTAGTGGTGAAATAATCTTTCGAGGACAAAGGATAACTCAACTGCCGGCTCATAAAATTGCCCAGATAGGTATCGTCCATGTGCCGGAGGGCAGGAAACCTTTTGTTGATCTCACCGTCAAAGAGAACCTGCTTTTAGGAGGATTTAATCGCCCGAAGAGGGAGCTTTATGACTCAATGGCAAGAATTTTTAAGTCTTTTCCCAGATTAAAGGAAAGGTTCAACCAGCGTGCCGGCACCCTTTCTGGAGGCGAACTTCAGATGCTGGCGATGGCACGGGGTCTGATGGCAAAACCACAACTGTTAATGCTGGATGAGCCTTCAATGGGCCTGTCACCAATTCTGGTGGCAGAAATCTTCAACATCATCAACGAGATCAACCAACAGGGAACCGCTATTCTATTGGTGGAACAGAATGCCTATATGGCACTGGCAATCGCCCATCGTGCCTATGTCCTGGAGACCGGCAGGATTACCCTTTCCGGTACTGCCCATGAGTTACAACAGGACCCCAAGGTCAAATCTGCCTATTTGGGGGAATGACCAAGCAGACACAATGGCGCTGGCTACCACCGCTATTGCTCTCCGCTATTTTTTTACTCTACCTATTCACCCGACTACCGTCAGTCGGACTGATTGACTCTAGTGAAATTTCACTTGGCTGTCATTACCTGAACATCCTTCATCCCACCGGCTATCCGCTTTTCACCCTGCTGGGCAGGCTCTTCTCACTGTTGCCAGTAGGCACGGTTCACCATCGCCTGACAGCCCTTACCGGAATGCTCACCATTTCCGCACTTGGACTCTTTTTTCTGATCGGTAAAAGGCTTAACTGCCACCCCCTGACCACCACTGCTATTGTCTTACTACTCGGCATCTCGCCACCGGTCTGGTCAGTAAGCACCGATGTTGAGGTCTATAGCCTTACCCTATTTATCAGTGCACTCCTCTGGCTAACAATAGTTGAAATTGAACGTCCGAATATCATACTAATATTTGCCTACCTTGCTGGCTTAATCCTGACCAACCATCTGACCGGAATCTGGACCGTAATCGGTGCGACAACCACCCTGACCCTGGCTAAACGCAGACATTTGATCAAATCTATCCCCTGGCTGATACCGATTTTTCTTATTGGACTATCTCCTTACCTAATGCTTATCATACGTGCACGAGCACAGCCCCTGATTGCTTGGGGAAACCCAATTAACATGGAACGTCTGCTCTGGCACATAACCGGCAGACAGTATCAAGTCTGGATGTTCACCCTGCCCTTTGCCTCAGTACTCAAAAACCTGAAATCTGGTTTGTTCCTCCTTGCCCACACACTGGGTTATCTCCTTATACCCGCGGTAATTTACGGCTGGTATGTTCTAATTCGCAAAAACCTACCGCTTGCTATTGGACTGACCACCACCATCATACTAACCATCCTTTACTCTGCCAACTACGCCATTCCGGACATTGAGGCATATTATCTGCCTGCGGTTATCGCACTGGGGGTAATCACTACGGTCGGCATCAACTACTTACTGGTGCGTTACGGCAAAAAAATTCACCTGTTAGGAATTATACCATTGGCAATGGGCATCATCAACTTTCCGGTTCAAAACAAAGGTGACAACTGGGTCGCATACGACCAGGCGGTCAACACCCTCCGGTCTGCGGACACCAACGGAATCATCATCACTGACTGGTGGGATATTTATGCCCCGGCTTTGTATATCCAAAAAATAGAAAAGGTCCGAACTGATGTCTGTATAATTGACAAAGAACTATTACGCCGAACCTGGTATTTTGATTTTTTAAAAAAGAAATATCCCTGGCTGATTGAGAACTCCCGTTATGAATTACAGGCTTATCTAAAACATCTCTACCGGTTCGAATACAAAAAGCCTTTTGATCCCAGCGCCATTCAAAAATGCTACATCGCTCTATTGCGCAGTTTTATCATTAACAACCCGACCCGACCCGCCTATACCACATTCCCTCCTGATGCAAATAACGATGCTCGCGAACTCTGGGCCGGTTTCAACCCAATTCCTGTAGGAATCCTATTTCAAATGCGCATTGATACGGTTATTCCCCAATTTAACTATCATCGATTAACTATCCGTATTCCCCGTTTCGGAGTTGATCACCGGACAAGGATCAACCTTGACCGTTATCAGATGTTTGTGCGCTGGCGGGAGAAAATTTTAAAAGAACGCCACCGGCTTGCCGAAGCGCAGCACCTGAAAAACTGGTATCAAACGCAATTTATCAATTACCACCGATGAGTCCTTATTTTATCCAGGTCTTCGCCAATGCCGGACTGACCGCCGCGGTTGTCTATATTCCCCTCCTTGCAAAATCGCTGGGTGCGACCCATTCGGAAATCGGACTCTTGGTTGCCGCTTATCAGGGTGCGATGTTTGCTGCCAGCCTACTTTTTGGTCGGTGGGCTGATTACGGAGACCGAAAAAAATTTGTCGTCGTCGGTATCGCCCTTTCAGGATTGATACTATCACTTCACTGTTGGATCTGCAACCTGCCCACCCTGTTTTTACTCCGTTTTCTATTGGGTATCGCCGCCGGCATATTTCCTGCTGCCCTGGTTGCCTATTTCTATTCCCAGAATAACCATCTGGGCAGATTCACCGGCTTTGGCTCATTGGGTTGGGCATTTGGCTCATTGCTCGTTAGTCTCCTTGCCAACCCAAAAATCTTCTGGCTGGCGGGATTGCTTATGCTTTTCACCAGTGCCTTTGCCCGGTTCACATTAAAACCCCAGATGGTTTCGCTAAAACAGCCATTTTTTGACCTCACCATTTTCCGGCGCAACTGGCGCGTATACACCTCGTTTTTACTCCGGCACTTAGGTGCCTTCAGTATCTGGACGATCTTTCCGCTGTATCTTGTCCATCTCGGTGCCAGCAGTTTCTGGATCGGACTGGTCTACGCCCTAAATCCGCTGGGCCAGTTCTTCTTTATGAACCTACTGGAACGCACTGACGACTCTAAACTAATTCGCATCGGCCTTTTACTTTCCGTACTGGTATTTGTTGCCTTTGGAATTGCCCGACGTTTTGAACAGGTAATTCCGATCCAGATTGCCCTTGCTCTCTCCTGGTCCTGCCTTTATCTGGGCACACTCAAACAACTGCTGCGCAAAAACGAAGAAAAATCCAGCGTTACCGGAATACTGCAGTCAGTTTTAAGCCTTGCCGCGGTATTGGGTGCTCTGCTTGAGGGCTTTACCGGTAAATTTGGCTATCAGACGATAATGTTTACCGCTGCGGGTATTGCGGTGATCGGTGCACTGATCTACCTGGTAGCACCGGAAAATTGATGCCTATCGCGACAAAAACACCACCGCCAATACGGCAAAGAGAAGCCCGAAGAGATGTTGAATATTAACTGGTTCTTTTAACACCAGATAACCCAAAATAGCGGGAATAACGATATACATTCCGGTCAAAGGCAAAACAACCGATGCCGGACCACCTTTCATTGCCAAATAGAAGCAGACCGTTGCCACCCCGGCGAAAAAACCGGAAACCATCGCCAGCGGTGCTGACCTCACCCACTGTGCTGTACCGGTAATCGCCGCATAACTCATAATCGGCAGGATACTTGCCAAAGTTGACCAGAGGGCAACTGTCTCCGGTGCGGTACGCCGGGTGAGAACCTTTGCCAGAAACCCCCAGACTCCCCAGCACACTAAAGTAAGTAACGCAAAAATCCGATAGTCCATAACTATCAAAACCGGATAAGCACGCCCCCCCATGCAAGCCCGGCTCCAAAGGCAACCATTATCACCAGATCATCAGCCGTTATCCTCCCACTGTGCCGTGCCTCATCCAGCGCAATAATCGTCGACGCGGACGAGGTATTGGCGTACTTTTGAATATTGACAAAGACCTTTTCCATGGGAAACCTTAGCAGGCTTGCCATTGCCTCAATAATCCGCAGATTCGCCTGATGGGGTATAATCAACTTTATATCTTCCGGTCGCAAACCGGTCTGGGCAAGCAACCTCTTAACCACATCCGCCATTGACCGCACCGCCACCTTGAAAATCGCACTACCGTTCATCTTCAGGTAATGGAGCCGCCGCTGGACCGATTCCAAAGAAGCCGGTATCCGCGAACCACCTGCCGGCATATATAAATCCGGGCCGTGTGCCCCGTCCGCTGCCAGATAGGTAGCAATTATCCCCTGTCCTGCGTCCGGCTCTGCTCTTAAGACCGCCGCACCTGCCCCATCCGCTAACAGCACCGCGGTGCTACGGTCGGTCCAGTCAGTTATCTTTGAAAGCACCTCCACCCCAACCACCAGCACCGTTTGGTAGGTACCGGTGAGGATAAACTGCTGGGCTGTGGTCAGGGCGTAAATAAAACCGGCACAACCCGCACTCAAGTCCATCGCCGCTGCCCGCATCGCACCCAACTTCTCCTGCAAAATACAGGCAGTAGAAGGAAAGGGCATATCCCCGGTAACTGTTGCCACGATAATTAAGTCAATCTCCTCTGCCTTGACACCGGCATCGTCTAAAGCCCGCTTTGCCGCGCGCCAGGCAAAATCGGACGCCGCCTCATCTTTACCGGCGATCCGCCGTTCCTTCATCCCGGTCCGTTCGGTAATCCACTCATCAGATGTATCAAGGGTCTTTTGCAGATCCTCATTGGTTAATATCTTCTCGGGCACATCAAAACCCGTGCCCGTGATAACCGCAGAATATTTAACCACGGCTGAACAGTTATCCGCTCCTTTTTTCATCTCGTGATGGAAAATTGAGCCAGGGTAATTCATAGAATCAATAATAGCCAGTTATCATAACCGGTCAACAAAAGAAAAATCAGTTAAACTCTCTAATTCTGATCCGAATTCTCCTCACCACACTTAACACTTCTGCCTGCTGACTTAACTCCCCCTCGGTCAGCCTCAACCGCAAACAGTTAGCAGGGAACTCACCAAAGGTAGCGTCAACCGGCACCCATTTTTTAAGATAAACCTCATTCCAGGCGTGGTAATAGAAAGCACTATCAAGATAAACCAGTCCAACCACCACCTTGGCCGGAATACCTACTGCCCGACAGAGTGCCGCGTACAGCACCGAATGCTCATTACAGTCACCTTTCATATTTTTCAGCACACCCAGCGCATTCGGGATGGAGGCAACCGCCTCCTTTCCCAGTGAACTGAAAACCCACTTCATAAGCACTCGTGCCGCATCAATTGCATCTGTGGTATTACCTACGATTTCCTTTGCCTTTCTCTTTATTAACTCTGCGTCCGACTGAACTGAAACTGTTGGCTTCAAAAACTCCCGTTCCTCCTGAATCGGCAACCTGACCACCGGTAACAGTTCAGGCATAACGACCGACACCAAAATCACACTGTCTGACACCCCGATCACACTCTGATTCGCGCTGTTCAACACAAACTCGGTAGTGTCTATTCCGGCAACCTCTAAAACCACACGTCTTAGTCTTCTTGGCTCATCAACGATTGTGTCAACTGGAACCGCAAAAAAGCGTAAAACGTCAATTGTATAACCATTCTCTCCTGCCAGCGCCTCCCGCTCTGTTACCCGCACAGAGTTAATCCCCAGTGGAGACTCCTCCTTCACTGTCATTCCATTTTCATCCACCCAGACAACCACATCAAACTTCGCTCGCCTGACCTTAAGTTTCAAAGTGGAAAGACCCATCAGCTCCTCTCGTGCCAAAACCTCAACGGTAGCAGGCATAGTATCCAGTACGGTTCCATCAAAAGTAAGATAACTCCTGATCTCTCCTGGTTTAGGATGCTCATCAACGATTACCCTGCCTAATGCCTCAATCGGATAAATCTGCCTGGTCAACTGCAACACCCGTTTCCCTTTGTTGGTATTGATAACCAGTTGTCCACTATTAACCACTCCGCTTGCCTTAAATGTCCCGTCCTGAGAACTGAACTCAAACTCAAACGACCTGAGGGTCAAATCCGGATGGGTAAGAACCCGAGATTTAGAAAAAACCGATTGGGTCTTACCCATCATCCCGAGTGTTAGCCGGCTTAAACTGCTAAACCGGAAACCATCACTGACTCTTTCGTATTTACTAACGGAATAACCAACCTTCTTACCCAAAAGGTATGTTGCCAGCCAAACCTCGCCCGCATCTTTACCTCCGGTCTGATAACCACCTGAAAGTTTGGCACCATTTTTACCACCACAACCGGCAAACATTAAAAAAAGCACACAATAGCCAACAAAAAATGTGCGAATTAAAGTATTCATATCTATAACAATACAACCCCATTGCTATTTGTCAAAAATGGCTTAATAAACCATCGGCAAAATAAACTCCTCTCCCCCTGCTTCGCTAATCCAAACCGATTATCTAAAGATGAACCCGATATCTCTCCTAATAAACCGATACGATACCGATCTATCCTTGACTTTATTACCGGAAGTTCTAAAATGCTGAAAAGCCGAAGTGGCGGAAATGGCAGACGCAGCGGACTCAAAATCCGCCGCCCAGCGATGGGCTTGTGGGTTCAACTCCCACCTTCGGCAGTTATATTTTTTATAAGATATCGCTGTATTACCCCAAAATCAACTAAAGTTACATTTGGATAATCTGATGTTTAAACCAATCAGGTTCAGTTCTCCTTCTCCCCAAATACCTCACCTGTAAAAACATAAAGTTCGGTATCCTTATCCTTGTAGGCATCTGGGGGCAACCCTGCTTTGCGACAGGTAAACTCCAAAAACTCCTTCTGGCTCCAGCCCTGCTCAACCGGTACCTGTGGTAATAGTAAACCGGAATAAAACCCTTTACGCACCACCAGTCCATGTTTACCCACAACAACCGATTTTGGGTCATAAATTCGCTGTAAAGGCGAAAGCACGGTTATCTCAATATCAATCTCACTCAACTCCTCAGGTCTCACTGGTGGAAATCTGGGGTCCTCGGTTGCCGCGCTGATCGCCATATCCCTGGTTGCGAGATAGAGCGGCTTCACCGGTTCAACATAGCCGATACAGCCACGCAATTCACCGCGCCGGTGCAGGGTAACAAACACCCCCCGTTTTTCAGCCAGAGGCCCGGTTAACGGTTTAACCTCCGGAACTTTGCGGTAACGAACATACTGCTCAATCGTATTTCGGGCGCTCTCTAAAAGAGTTGCCTTTTCCGCCGCACTCAAACTCTCATTATTTTCCTCTACCCCTTTTACCTCCTGCCTCTCTCCTTCACGAACAAAAGCCACCGCACTGTAACCGACACAGTAACCGCCGCGCTGACCTAAAACATCGTTAGAGTTAATCTGATGGAGAACCACCGCCCTATTAGCCCCCAACTCCTTTGCCGCCACCATCATTGCAACGACCGGAAAACCACCGCAGGCTAAAGGCTCCTGCTCGGCATAAGATTTTGCTAACGCCTGATAGAAACCACGCGGGTCAAACTCCTCAATCAGACTCAGGGTCAACGAATCGCTTCGCTTTGCCTGAGTGTAAGAGTAGCCGTGATAAAGGTCTGATGATGCCAGCAGAATCACCCGCCGGTTCTTTGCTACCTTTGCTATTGCCCTGCCTACCCTTTCACACTGCTCATAGGTGGGAAATAAAAGCATTATCGGCACGAGCTTAAAGTTCTTCAAAACCCGCTGCAGAAAAACCACCTGCACCTCAAGCGAATGCTCCCCGCTGTGCACTGCGGGCAGATCAGCAAAATAGTTATCCTGCTTTAAAAGCGCTCTTGCCAGCTCCTCATCAATTGCCACCCTGCCCAGCGGTGTCTCCCAGAAACCACTGGCATAAACCGCTGCCCGATCAAAATTGGCACGATGGCTCGGTCCTAAAATGATAACCGTCAGTGAATCCATTCCTGCGACCAGTTTATACCCGTATGCCGCGGTCTGACCGGAAAACTCAAGTCCTGCATGGGGAACCTGAATGCCAATGACCTCGCCTTTCATCTGTGGCGGTTTTGCCCGGGTGAGAAAACTGTCCACCATTGCTGAAAGTCCCTTCTCATCTGCCGGATAAAACTGCCCGGCAACTGCTGGTTTACGCACCATCTTCTCCTCCCTTGGTGTGGCACACAATATGCCCACCAACAAAAAAAGCAGTAACTGCCATTTAAAATAAAAATTCAACATTGCCAACTCTCCCCGTTCAATTTCCTGACCACCTTCCACACCGATCACCGTAACGGTCGATGACCTCTGCCTTCCGTAGAGTCTCAATAACCTCACACCGGTTAGGACAGCCTTCGCACTCAAAGACCCGGCTTTCAAACTCCACCTCTGCCACCTCAAATCCGGCAAAATTGCTGGGTTTTCCCTGTGTGTGTTCTGCTGCCAGTATTGCTGCACCGATTGCCCCCATCACCAGAAAATACTCGGGAACGGTAATCTCCTGATTCAGCGCCCGCTCAAATGCTGCGCGCACCCCGACATTTGCTGCAACCCCACCCTGAAAAAGTATTCTCGGCTTAATCTCCTTACCTTTGGCAACGGTGTTCAGATAATTTCGCACAATCGCATCACAGAGTCCGGCAATAATATCATCGGTTGGCACCCCTAATTGTGCCTTGTGAATCATATCTGACTCGGCAAAAACGGTGCATCTACCCGCAATACTCACCCGATTTTTCGCCCGCAAAGCACGGGCGCCAAACTGCTCAATCGGAATCTGCAATCTCGCTGCCTGATGATCCAGAAAACTACCGGTCCCGGCTGCACAAACTGTGTTCATCGCAAAATCCACCGGAATCCCATCCCGCAGGATAATGATCTTTGAATCTTGACCACCGATCTCAATCACCGTCTGAACATCAGGATAATAACTGCCCGCTGCTACCGCATGGGCAATAATCTCATTTTTTACAATATCTGCCTGCACCATCACCCCTGCCAGCCGGCGAGCAGAACCGGTCGTCCCAACACCCAAGATTTGCACATTGGAATTTGCCCTTTGACCGAGCTCCCTCAACAAATGCTGAATTGAGTTAATCGGGTTGCCTTGGGTTCTAAGATAGGCACTTGCGATCACCTGATAATTATGGTCAATTATTGCCCCCTTAGTGGAAATTGAGCCCACATCAATTCCAAGATAACCGCTTACCATACTTTCGCCTCCGTATCAACTCTACAAAAGCCTCCAACCTTGTTACCAGCCCGGTGTTGGCGGTATGCTCATCAAACGACAGGGAAAGCACCGGCACACCGCTTGACTCACAAATTCGCTGTAAAGCCTCCAAGGCAATATTCTCCGGCATACAGGTGAACGGAAAAAGATGAATAATTCCATCCACCTCCCGCCGCACAAACTTCACCGCCTCGCCCACGGTTCTTATCGCCTCTCCACCTGGACAGACCTCAAGATACCTACGGGCAAGCAGACGGGAACGCCAGTAACCAAAATCGCTATGCAATAGATGCCGGAGATGGCTATAAAGACACCGTTCAAAAACCACCTCCACACCAAGCCGACCCAGCTCCCTCTCGATCTCCTGATTTGCCTTTTGATCAACCGTATAAAAAATCTCCCCCACCATTCCGACTTTAATATCTGCACGCTTGCCGTTCAACTGAAAAAGCCTGCTCAACTCTGCCCGGGCGGATCTGATCTCGGAAATGGTCTTTGCCCTCTCCACAACCTGTAACCCAACCGGCTTAACCTGCTCCGCATCGGTAAAATCCAATGCCCGCCTGCGGTTCAAAAACCGGCGAAAATCGCGCGTCAGAGCGCTTTTTGCCAGAAGATAACAAACCGCTTTAATCACCCGGGCTGGCGACACACTAAACAAATCCGGCATCAGTTTAAAGATAAAATCGTATGCGGAATACTGGGTAACCGGTACCAGCCGGAAATCTCCCTTCACACTGCGCAGTGCCCGCTCCTGCAGGTAATGATAATAACCGAATCGGCACTTTCTGGCTCCCGCTGCCATCAAAAGGGTATCCGCCCCCGACTCCAGCGCCTCGACAAAATTGCCCAGTGTAATCTTAAATGGCATACAGACCAGTTCCGGAGCAAATTTCACTCCGATCTCCAGTGTCCGCTTGGAGGTCGGTGGTGGTAAAACCACCTCAGCACCGAGTTGCTGTAGAAACCCCTTAAGCGCCAGGGTATCGTAACCAAAATACGGGATCCCGACCCTCATTTGCCGATTTTATTACCTCTTTGCAGAAACTCAACAAACGCCTCAACCCTAGTAACCAATCCGGTATAACCGGTATGCTCATCAATCACCAACACCAGCAATGGCACACCTGTAATCCTTGCCCGCTCCCGCATAAACTCCACAACAAGTGAATCCGGACCGCACCCCATTGACACAATTATGCAAAACCCCGCCACCTTATCCAGTAGAAACTCAAATGCGTTGTAAAGCTCCCGCTCGTATACCCAGCGGATATTACGGGCAAAACCCTGCCGGCTTAACAACACGCTTGGGGACAAATCCTCCTTAGTTATTAAACTGTAACCGTTCTGCTCGAATGTCCTGACCACCGGCTCAGAGATAAACCGGTCCCCAATGTTATAAAAATGGCCAATCAGCCCCACCCGTTTTGACTTCAGCTCGCCCCACCCTATGTCATCTGAATCCCGCTTGAGTGCTGACAAACAATCCCTCTTTGCCCTTTGCCATGCCTGCCAGACCCGCACCGGATTAGGACAGATTTGCAGACCTGCGCTGAGATGGGCACGGTTAAAGTTACCGCCAATTGTAGGGGCAATCAAGCGCACCTTTTCGCCTAAAACCATCCTTGCCACGTCAACAATCCCGATCATCTTCGGACAGGCGTAAAGGCCATCATATAAATAGTCCAGCCTCGGGAAAAAAATGGTGTCCACACAATCCCGTAGATACAACAGGTGTCCGGCAATAATCTTAATCGGCAGACAGACCTCACTTGAAACACAGACCAGCCCCCGCTCGAGAATCGCCTCGTCGGTTTCCGGACTTAAAACTATCTCCAACCCCAGCCCCCGGAGAAAACTCTTCCACAGCCCCCCATACCGGTAATATAGCAAAGCGCGCGGTATTCCGATCTGCACCAGATTCATTCTAATCCCAACTGCCTTAAAGTCAATAAATCGCCTGAAGATCCAGAACCGGTTTTACTCTATTATCCCAACCTAATACCCTCCTTCATAAAATATTCCCGGCACACATTCTCCTCACCTGACCACCGCCATCACAACCGCACCAGGGGGTGCCCGGGGCTAGCCCCCCTGTTTTCATTAACAAATTGAAATCAAGAAACTTATTTATAACAAACTACAATTAAATTCAACCTGCCGATTTTACTCTGAACGCAGGTTTCTAAACCAGCGACGCACCACCTCACCCGCTTTTTTACCCTGAGGTGTGTAATCATCAATCTGGACCTCATGCTCAATCCACATTGGCTCGTAATCGGTTACCCATTTCCAGAAGTGAAACCCGTAAAACCAGGGCAGTGGTCTGGGATTCAGACTGTCCCGCCAGAACGCCTGAAATACCGCCTCATAGCAGTTTGCCTGCTCATTAAAGTCCACCCTCATTCTGCCGCCGGAAAATGCCTTAAGGACCGTCCCGGAATCACCTACCGCAAACCCAACCAGGTCATAATAGCCGACGCGCATAACCCGGTGGAACAGAACATCGTTTAAGTTATCTTTTGTATTGGAAAACTGAATACCACCATCCAGGGGCCAACTATCACCCCAGCGCAGAATTAAACCCCTGGTGCCGATTATAAACCGGGCAGAGTCATAATCCGGCACAGTAACCGCTTTAAAATTCCACATATTTCCCCGCCACCAGACCTGTCTTGTCCAGCTCCTGCCCCCATCAGCCGTTAACAGCAAAACCGAACTGTCACCCACCACAAAACCGGTGTCCGGAGAGACAAACTCCACATCGTTAAACTTCACCTTTACCGGAGAGGTTAACTTATACCAGTTTACCCCACCACTGGTAGTTTTAAGAATTGTTCCATCTTCACCTACAATATAACCGTTCACTCCACCTGGCAGGAAGTAGACTGACCTTAACTGCACACGCAGGGTCTCACCGGAGGGCAAAATTGCAAACTGCCGTTCCCAGGTCTCGCCACCGTCTGTGGTCTTAAGGATAACCCCGCTATCACCGACAACATAACCGGTGCGTGGACTGTCCGGAAAACAGACCGAGTAAAAATCGATATAGGTATTTCTCCACTCAACCGTGATATAACCATCAAACCCGTCTGTGGTCTTAAGAATTACACCATCCGCACCAACCGCATAACCGGTATCCCGGCTTGGAAAGTCAACCGCATAAAGGTTACAATCTGTGCCTGAGGCACAAAAGGTAAAACTTTTGCCACCGTTTACCGTTTTAAGCACTGTTCCGGAGTCGCCAACAATATAGCCGACCAGCGTGTCAACCGGAAAGCAGAGTCCGTTAAGATTTCTGCGTGTTACCATAACCACCGTATCATTGCGTTTTGGAATCCGGTGCCAGCCATACCAGTAGTCATATGAAGGGTGCAGTGCGGAATTGTCCAGACTCCGATACCCGATCTCGGTAAAAAGTATTGGCTTTTCAAATCGCAAGAACCAGTGTTGATAGATATTCGGAATGTACCAACGTTCCCAGGCCAACAAATTTCCAGGGTAGGGAGGCAAATTCCCTTTTACCAAATCCTGAATATTGGGTCGCTGGTTAACCATTGTGTCCCAAGGGTATCCTTGTGAAACCAGCCTTGCGAATTTTGTATCAGCGAGCGGAAAATAGGGATGAATTCCGCAGAAATCAATCCCGTCCCAGAATTCAGGATGGACATCAGAGTATGAGGCGCCATAACACAAAGGTCCAGAATAAATCTCCCGCACCGCAGGAATAATCATTCTCCGCCACAGTTCAGCCTCCTCCGGACTGTCCATTGTCCTGTTTATCTCCAGTCCGATGATCAGCATCTCAACACTCTCCTCCTCAGCAATCCGGGCGCAATGGACAAGATAGAGCGACTCATCCTGAAACCAGTTGGTATCATTACCCGGATTATGCAGACCACACCAGACCCGGGTTGAACAGGCAAGATAACAGCTCAGTGCCACTGACAGCCCCCTTTTACGCGCCTCTTTGATTACCCTTTTGATTGAGGTGTCCGCTGGCGACTCACCCGGGATCGGTTTTATTGTGTCATAACCTGCACCTGGGTCTTTCATCAACCAGCGGGAGTTTATCGCCACCCAGTTGGCATAATGGGAAACAAGCGAATTAAGCGCCTGATGGGTTCTACCCCATGAATAGGTAAAATCATAGGTGGTGGGAAAACAGAACCCCTTGTGCGAGCAGATACTTAAGTTAAACCGCCTTAAAACCTCCTGTGCTTTTTTGCCCCGCGGAGAATAACTGTGGTCAACCGGCACCCTCTGTCCACCGGAATCCGGCTGTCCTGTTGTCCAGTTAAACCAGAACCAGCCCGCAAACCAGGGTTTACCAAGCAGGGAGTGAAAGCAGGCGATATAACCATTGCGTTGCTCAACCTCATCATAATCCCCCAACAGTGTCTCATCCCGGGGCTTTCTTGTGCTACCCCTGATACTCCGATAACCAACCTCGGTAAAGATAACCGGTTTTACAAGTGAATCGGCTAATCTTTTAATCAGGGGAAGGTAGCTCGTTTTCCACCAGACGGAAAGATAGTCAACCGAAGGCAGCGGCAACGGCTCGGGCTCTGTCTCATCCCGCAACGGAAAATAGGCGTTGATACCGATATAGTCAAGGGAATCCCAGAATGGAATGGCACCAAATATGCGCCAGTCGGCTGCGTAGGTAAGTAGACAGGCAACAGGTGAATGTGACAGGATACCTCTAACCAGACGAATCGTTTTGCGCCACTCCATAACCTCCCAGGACTCATCAGTGGTTTGGTCCAGTTCTACACCCACTGAAAACAGTTCACATCCGGTCTGCCGGGCAATTAAGGCATAACGGCTGATGAAGTTCCGGTAACTGACAAACCAGTTTGTATCCCGCGGGTTATGATAACCCCGCCCGACACCGGAAAGACAGCGCACCTCTGGTTTTAGAAAAACCTTTAGACCAAGGCTATGTGCCAGGTTGATTATCCGGATTACCTCACTATCGCTCGGTGAAATATCTGGCATAAATACAATATCTGATGAGCCGGTATCACTCATCCACCAGACCGGCACAATCGCCACCCAGTTAATCCGTGTCAGTTCCTTAAGATCAATCAGGGAACTTTCTCCTGAAACCGAATTATAAGGATACTGAGAAGAAAATCGTATAAAGTTCATTCCTTTAATCATCTCATCAGGTCCGGCGACCTGTGCCAGGGCAAAGTTTAAAAGAGTTAACAACGCTATCTTATAAACCGCCATCCTTATCCTGCCCGCATCCCATTCCCTTGAGTCAGGTGCCCATCTGACCATCCGCGTCAAGAACTATCTCCATGGCAAAGCAATCATTTTCACCGCTGACCTACCTTTCTTACCGCTTAATATCAGATTGTAAACACCAGCCCGCACCGGTTCTCTTCATCTCTCCGATCCCACCGCACCACACCACCAGGTTCAGGAACCAACCGCTTCACCAGTCTGCCCGTAACATCATACACCTCTGCCCGAATCCTTTCTCCAGACACCGGTAAAAACCTCACCTCGGTCCAGAAAGTAAACGGATTGGGCTCGGCAATCAACCCACCAGAAAAGATAGACCCGCCTGACCGCTCCTCAATTCCCTGCCCCCACACATACTTGATGACCAGAATGTCTCCAACTATCGTGCCGGCAACACCCACCTCACGATTCGGTCCAACCGCCAGCCCACAGGCATCTATCGAACCATCATAGGTGGTATCAAACCGATGAAGCCAGACGATTTCACCACCAGGAGTATAACAGATCGTTACCCAATCTGAATTGCGTAAACCAAACTCCCAACTGGTGCCGGTTACATACACATAGCCACTATCATCCAAACCAAGTCCAACTACCCAATCCCCCCTGTGCGCCGGTCCATCGTAGCGCGCCACCCATAACTGTTCACCATCAGGACCGTATTTAATTGTAAGGTAATCGCCATCTGTCCCTGCCATCGCCGCACTGCCCGTTACATAGATGTTGCCAGTCCGGTCCACCGCCACCGCACACGCATCCTCATCACCATTCACCGTGCCGTTAAAACGTCGCTGCCACAAGGTCCTGCCCTCCGGACTGTACTTGATGGTCAAATAGTCCTTACCGGTCCCTTCACCCTGACTTGAACCCGTAACAATCACATTGCCCGAGGAGTCAACCGCCAGATGATATGGACGCTCACTACCAGCAAAACCCGTAAGCCTCCCCCAGGCAATCTCACCATCCGGTAGATACTTAATCGTAACAAGATCGTCCTCAGGACCAGAATCGGCAGTCAAACCAAGCACATAGATATTGCCCACCGAGTCAATCGCAATATCAACCGGGTAGTCCCTACGACTGTTGTCCCAGCGCCTGATCCAGGCAGGCTCCACCTGTGCCAGGACAAAACTAAGTAGAATTAATAACACCATCTTAATTTCACCCTGTTAACCTGCAAAAAACAGAGTAAACGCACCGCCTCCTGCCTTCCGCAGAACGCAATGACAAAATGGAAAATCCCGGATTGATGAAGAGAACTGATCTTAACCTTCCGCTTCCTGAGAAGGATTATAGGTAATTTCCCGAACAAAGTCAACCTGTCTGCCCAGCGAGATTGACATCAAAGGCAACCAGGTTAGAATGACTTTTATGAAAAGGCGTGCCGGTTTTAGGCTGAACAACCGCTGGCTTCTGGGTATTGCCGGTTTGATAATCATCTTTATGCTTTTTTTTCTTGCCCGGATTCTGTCCAGGGTGCCACCGGTAGAACCCGAACATAAACCAATTGAAATAACACGGCAGGACCTTGACGCCTATACAAAAATGCTGGGCAGAGTGGAACTGGACACGATCAGTATCGCTCAATTACCTCCTGACTTGCAACAGGTTTTTAAACAGGCGCTGAAGATGATTAACCACCGTGAACTCAAAGACTGTATCTATCGCCTGACAAAAATGCTCGGGAAAAGAACCGTGGAGGAACGGGCACTGATAAAGCTGTTTATCGGTTTCTCCTACTACGAACTTGGCGAACCCGTTTCTGCCTTAAATGCATTTAAAGAAGGGTTAGAGTTATCTGGTCTATCCGAAACCCAAATTTATCACCGCACGGTGGCGCAACTTGCTTTTAATACCGGCTATATATTTCAACTTTATGCTCAACCAGAAAGTGCGTTATATTACTATCGCCAGAGTGAAAAAACTGTCATTCCCCAGACCACCGCGGACTCCTTGCTGATGGGAATTATCCTTAATAATTCAGCAGTTGCCAGTGAAGCAACCGGTGATACCTCAACCGCCCGTCAATTGTATACATCGGCACTGAATTATCTCAATAACATCGGTGCTGAGGAGGAAGCCACAAAAGTGGAGAAAAACCTCCAGCGGTTAACTATAAAATCTCCTGCGGGTCAACATCAATTTTCACCATAACCCGCAAACCATCAACCCACTTTCTATCAATTACCCTGGCTGGAATTACATTTCTGGGGATTTTAAGGATCAACCGGCACTGATGAACTTTCTGCTGTTGTCTGCCTAACTTTAACGGTCCCAGCACATCCACACATGGAATCCCGCACAACCGGGCGGTGATTTTTTCCAATTCAGCACCGAGCACCGCCTCCTCACCTGCAACGGTCATCGCTATCAGCCTTTTATAAGGGGGAAAACCCGCCTCTTTTCTTGAACTTAACTCACTGTTCAGAAAACTTACCACATCTCCTCTGATCATCCACTCCAGCACCGGATCATCTGGACGATAGGTCTGGATTATCATCCGCGCCTGAGCACTGCGCGCCAGTTCTCTTAACTGAAACAACAGTTGAAATGCCCGTTCCCGGGTCCGAAAATCAGGTCGGGTAAGTTCGCTATCAAAATTTATCAATCCGATCAGCCCTAAATTTCCGCTCCGCACCGCAGACAATACCCTCCTTGTCCCCACCAACACTGCGTCCCCAAAGAGACACTCAAAGTTAACCGGTAAGTCCGCAGTAACCAGTGTGCTAAAAATACCCTGCTGCTTTAACAACCGCTGGACAAGTTCCACGCCAATCGCCCGGTATTGAAAGTTAGCACCCTGACAGCGGCAACACCTATCCGGCGCAACATCCTGATACCCGCAGATATTACAGGATACCCTGCCATCTCCAGTAAGTAATAACGGCACAAGACAACCGGGACATTTCAGAACCGTTCCGCAATCCTGACACATCACCCATCGACTCAACCCCTTACGATTGATATAACAGAGCGCCCCCTTTTTCTTCTCCACAACCTGATGTAAACTTTGGATAAATCGTGGTGAAAGCACCTCTCCCCGGTGCCGGCGCATATCAACCACGAAAACCCGATCCCGCACCGAGGGAACTCTTGGCCGATCAACAACTGTATAACGGCCTGATTTGATATTAAACCAGGTTTCCAGCGATGGGGTTGCATCGTAGCAGACAACCGGACAGCCGGCAAACTTTGCTCTCGCGACCGCCACATCCCTTGCGTTGTATCGAGGTATGCGCTCCTCCTTATAGAACAAGGAATGTTCATTTATCACCACCATACTGGCAATCTTCTTGACAGGTACCCAAACTACAGAACGGACCCCAACAACCAGTTGATTGCTAACCGTAGCCACTCTCTGATATGCCTCCCGCTGTTGTTTTGCAGTTAACCGATGATGGTATTCAACAAGTAGATCGCCGAAATTTTCTCGAAGCAACTTGAGGGTTGCCAGCCGGTAATCAAAAGACCACTCCGGTATCAAAATAACCACCGAACCTTGCGTAAGCGCCTGTTTAATTAATGTAGGTAGTGAACTTTCAAAGTTAGCCCCATCGGTAAACACCCAAACACCAAACTTACCAGCACCAAGTGCCGCTCCTAAACTGGCAGGCAGTTCTGGACCGGCAATCCCATCACAGGCAGTGAACGATCGGAAAATCTCCCAACCGGCCTTAAACCTCTTTCTTATCCAGCCGGGAATTATCAATCCTAAAATATTCCCGCGGTGGGTAAGGTAATAATCTCCTGCCCAGCGGGTCAACGCCAATAAGTCTGTTGACAAAAACCCTGGATAAATCAGCCGGGCTATAGGCAATGTCTGATCAGTGGCAAATTTGCACTCCTCGCTAACGCCGAATACCACGCCGATCACTCGCCTCTTTCTTAACGGAACCTCAACCAGATCACCCGGATTTAAACCACCCAATTCCTCAGGATTGAAATAATAAGTTAACTCATCAAGTGGTGTCTTAGGGATAACAACATCGGCAAACATCTGTCAGTCTTGTGAACTGCCCAGATACCAATTAAAAACGGAATTTAAACCGGTAACGAAAAGAGTAGCGCCCATCCGTGGTCCTCTCCGCCAAGAGTTCATTCCGCCGGTTAAGATAGTATTCAATACGAAATGCTGGCTGGAACTGCTCCATAAAATTCTGTGTGTAAGAAACATAGAGATTAGGACCTACATACTTACCAACTGTAACCCGTGCCTGCTCCCTTCCGGAAAGACCGCTTTCCAGTTCCAGATAATCCAGTTCAACAAAATCCCTTACTCTTTTAGCAACCTGGGTCTGAAAATATGCTAACAGCCGTTCAGACAAAAGTCTGGAAACCAACTCCTTCTGCTCCAACGCAGACAGTTCATCCATTGTAACGTTAAGACTAAGATAGGAAATGATTTTGGTCTCATCCCAGACAGGTGGTTCCGAGACAAACAGAAATGATGGCTCTTTCAATGTTCCCGTAAGCTTTAAAACTATCTTTTCCGGTGCGTTGCTATTTTGCGACCTGACGCGCGTCTCCGCACTCAAATCCAATCGGGGATCAAACTGACTGACATTGTCAAAAATCATTTTGCCTTCGGTTATTCTCAAGGTATGGTCAAGATAATAGACCACACCCTGTCGGCATACCATTTCTCCGGTGTAAAGTAATTCCTCCTGCACCGCCCTGACCGTCAGGTCTACTCCCAGCTCAATATCCGCATCCCGATTCCGTAACCAGATTCCCCGGTCGCCATAAATATGAATATCGTAATTGACTGTGGGACCTTCACTGCTGGCAACAACCGCCTGGCCACCAAAACCGATGGTCGCCAGTGCCTCCTCAATTTTCGCCTTGCCACTGATCAACACCGGTTCAGAAGGACGCCAATCGATATTTATATCGCCACTACCCACGGCAAGGACCGATGTAATAGGAACCGCTTCCGCACCAGCAAAATGGGTCTTAAAATTAAGCCCCTCACATTGTCCACCAGCAGCCAACTGAACTAAACCTTCCGCGGTTAATATCCCTCTGGTTGTTCTGCCGCTGAGTTTCTCCAGTATTATCCGATTATCGCTAAATGTTAACTCCGCATCAAACCGCTCAACTGTACTTTGAACCGATGGTACCACCAGGTAACCGGAACTCACCCGTGCCCTGCCGGCTAACCTTAAATCCCCTGGTTGCCAATTGATCCTTGCCCGGGAATAAATAACCCCTTCCTGAATTTCCACATAGGGTTTAGTAACCTGTAAAACCCATACCCCTGGGTCCGCCAGATTCAAATCTAAGTTCATTCGCCGGAGTTGCCATCTCGGTTTTAAGTCATACTCTATTGAACCGGCAACATAACTTGTGTCAATGCGATAGATAAACTTTACCGATTCCAGTAGCGCCGTGTTTGTGGTAAGTTTCAACCTTGCATCAATATTCTTAAAATACATCCCCATTCCAGAATTCACCCCAACTTCAGAACCGGTTAATATCGCGGTCAGGGTATCCTGGCCATAGAGATTAAGATTGACCGTCCCTGATAAATCGGTTTCCCAGCCCACTATTCTGCTAATCTTCTGCAGATTCAAACGCTCGGCAGTCAGGTTGACAACCGGGGCAACTGCCCTGGCAAAACAGGCATTAAATTTGACTTCACCATCTGTTAATTTTAGCCAGACATCCTCAATTACCAGACGGTCACCATTCAGTTGTAATCGACAGGAGTCAAGTAAGGCAAGTGTCTCGTCAGCGACATTCATTATCAGCGTCCTAACCAGGGCTTCGCTCCCACTCTTTTCAAAGTTCAGGTCACCAAGGGCTAATAACTGAATCGAATCCTGCTCCAATCTGAGCTCAAACTCTGGACCGGTCCAAACAAACTGCGCCCAGTTCCACTCCCTGCCAGCAATCTTTACCCCCTCACCACCAACCGCCACCCGCCCTGAAATCTCGCCGCGGAGTGACCTCGGCAAACTGCCCTTGGCAGGTGGCGAAAGCCACAATCTCCTGCCACTTAAATTGGCATCGACCAAGCCATTAGTAACTTCAAAACCGCCCCATCCGAACCCAGCAACCCGCACGGTTCCCAGAAATTGCCAGCTATCTCCACCGAATGCTAACTGCAGTGAGCCATCCGCTCTACCGGTAAAGGGACCCGCGAGCAAACTCCCTGCCACTTTCAGGTCAAAGCTCATCATCTTACAGCGCGCGAGCAGAAAATCTCTCCGGGCTATGCCATCAAATTGGAAATTGCCTATTGGCCCGGAGACAACCAGCTCCCGCAGTTCCCAACTTTTGCCATAGTAATTCAACGTTGCATACAATGTGTCAATCCCGAGTTCTCCGATACTGCCACGTAATGACATATTGACCGAATCCCCAATTCCCTTTTGCTGCACTTTCAATAAACCGGCAACGGTTCCCAATCTTCCAGTAAAAGTCAATGAAGCACTCAAAGCAAAGTCTGGCAGTGAAGTCTGAAGTTTGTTAACCGGCACACCATCCAGATTAGCTTGACCGGCAAATCGAAAATCATTCAGACTAATCTGCCCGGTAATACTCACGCTCCCCATATCACTATCACTGCCCTGCAAAGCCAATTCAAAGATCGAGTCCACCAGATTAAATGAACCGGTGATTAAGGGAAGACGCAGGTGTCGCCATCTCAAGCCCTCACCCCGGCCGGTGGCTTTTAACACCCTATCATCTTTGTCCAGCTTGCCCATTCCCAAAAGCTCAACTCTACCTGGCAGTGCCAGCAACTCCCGTAAATCAACACTTAACTGCACAGAATCAATCATAATACCGTAATCCAGCAGACCAACGTTCAACTTGCATCCCAGATATGAAGAACCGGTGTACAGTTGCAAACCCCGGATCAGCAGTGAATCGTTTCTCACATTTAAGCCAGCAGTAATTGAGCGCACTCGAACTTTCTCTTGAGGTAGATAGCAGGCACCAGAATCAAGTTTTAGTTCCAGCCGGGAACCACCGGCTTTAAAACTCAACTCCAAACCAATGGAGTCGCCACGCAAAACACCATCCCAAAACAGTCTTCCATTGCTAACCTTAACCTGCGCGGCACTCAGCTGGGGAAAAGTTAACCCCATTTTCTCTTCCCACCGCCTTTCTTCTCTCGCTCTCGGACTAATCCGGATCTCCGGGTCCTCAACTTTAACATCCGTTAATAGCAATTTTTTCCGCAATAGGGCAACCAGGTCATATTTCACCACCAATCTTTTTATCCCAACCGTCTCTGACTCAGTGTTCAGACGCAAACCAGTTACCACCGGCCGAGAAAAGATATCACCCTCAATCCGCTCATAACTCACCTCACCACCTATTGCCCGGGATAACGACCGCACCGTCTGTTTAAGGACTAATCGACCAATCTGTTGACGGAAAAGGAATGCTCCAAGCAACAGGAGAACAATCCCCCAAAAAGTGCCAATGGCAATTTTTCTGAATAATCTCATCTAAAACGCGTGGAGAATACCAATATAAAACCTACCCCGGTCACCAACCGGTGCTGAAGTTAGCCTTTTTCCCCAGTCAAGCCGAACCGGTCCAACCGGAGTCCTGACTCTGATACCAACACCTGCTCCTGTTTCAATACCGCGCAGGTGCAAGTCATTCTGACCCGCAACCTGGCCGCAGTCAAGGAAACCAACCAAACCAACCCAGTTAAACAGATATGGTGAACGCAACTCCAGATTTCCATTAATCACCACCGGACCATACCGTCCACCAGCCGTGGTGTCCGGACCAAGTGAACGTTCTGCGTAGCCGCGTAAATTATTGCCCCCACCCAAGGAAAACTCCTCATAATAAGGAACCGTACTGGAACGGCCATAAGGTACCGCTCTCCCAAATGCACATCTGACAGCCAACACAAATATATTCACCCGCTGATAAACTCTACAGTCCGCCTTTATTCTAAAAAAATCATTATCGCCTCTTAATGGACCACCTGCGATTTCGGCAACTGGCTGAACATAGAACCCGCGACCTGGATCGAAAAAATTGTCCCGCGTGTCATACACTAGGTTCAGCGCCAGAGAATTAGAAATACCGCGGGCGGTATCAGCAACGAGACGAAAACGGTTGAATATTCCCAAATGTAGCTGAGGTAAAATGTCTCTTCCCATCCGGGTCTCTATGCCGTAATCCCGGAAATGGTTGGAGTCTAACCGTTCATAGTAAAAAAACGGGTTGGTCTGAAAGTCTATTCGTTCCCATAAAATATAAGGTATCCGGTAGGTAAGACTGAAATTCAGACGGTAATTTCCCCTGAAATCAGGACTGTAGCTTGTTCCGGCGATAACCCATTGGCCTTGATTGGCAATGTTATTATGTTCCCAGTCGACGGTCAACAATAACCGGTTGGGAGGCGTTTCAAAACCGATACCGAAACCGATCCCCTGCTGTTCTTGCTCCGTAACATCAAACCTTATTACTATACTGTCAACATCCCCGGCAACCATACTACTATCTCTGGGTATTATGTGATATAACGAACGAGAAAAAAGTTTTGTAGCGTAAAGTCGGCGTTTCGCCGCCTCAAGACGGGAACGGACAAATCGCTCTCCAGCTTTAATCTCAACTATCTTTAAAATCGTCCTTGTTCTAACCTTTTGATTTCCCCTGATCTTTATATCTTTAATATAGCAAAATGGTCCCTCATCAATAATATACCGAACAGTAACTATGGTATCTATCTGCTCAATGCTGTCCTGAATGCGGACAAACGGATAGCCGCGCTCAAGATAGTAATCACGCAGCCCCTGTACCGACCTCCGCACCAAATCTGTGGAGTAGAAACTCCCGGGTAAAAAAGCAATCACCCGTTGCAAACGTTCGGTGGTAAAAACCCGATTTCCTTCAAATGCTGTCCCTAACACCCGGCTCCTCTTACCCTCCTGAATATAAAATGTCACCAACACCCCGCCTTTCTTTCCGGGGACAACCCCCTTTTTCGCCGTTGCGTTAAAGAAACCCTGAGCATAGTAAAATAACTCCAAGGTCCGCTCGTCCCGTTCTAAAAGGGCCTCGTTAAATACCTGACCGGGCTGACTCTGCAATAGCCTTACAAGCACCTTGGCACCGAATGTCCGGTTACCCACAAACCTTACCTGCTCAATTTTACCGGCAACAGTTGTCGTCAAAACAAGGAGTATTAGCAAATTCACCGATGGGTTGCTCCTTTTTCTAACCCCTTCTTTGATTTTCCTAACCGGCGCCTTATAAGTTTCTCCAGCTCTACCGCCCAGAAAACCGCTGTGCTTAAACCGAGGACAACTAAAAGTTCATCTAACGGTAACGCAGTGGTATGAAATACACGCTGACCGAGTGGCAGATAGATAAGCCCCAGTTGCAGAAGTAACGTCAGCACAAATGCACCAACCAATGTCATATTACTTAGGAAACCAAGCTTAAATACCGATTCGCTCTGGGACCGCAGGGCAAATGATTGAAAAAGTTGGCCCATAGTCAGTACGGTAAAAATGATCGTCTGCCAGCCCGGATCTCCAGCACGCCACAACCACCAGCCTGGTAGAAGCGACACCAATCCTAAAAGTACACCTGACCAAATTATATTAACCGCCATCCCTCGAGCAAATGGACTTTCATTGACCGGGCGCGGTGGACGCAACATAACACCCGGTTCTGATGGCTCCAGTCCTAAAGCCAATCCCGGAAGCCCATCAGTTACCAGATTAATCCAAAGAATCTGTAAAGGCGTCAATGGCAAAGGCAAACCAAAGAGCGGTGCCAGAAGCATAACCACTATTTCACCTGTATTGGAGGCAAAGGTATAGCGGATGAACTTCCTGATGTTATCGTATATTGTCCGGCCCTCCTTTACCGCCGCCACGATGGTAGCAAAGTTGTCATCCAGCAGTACCATATCTGCTGCCTCCTTCGCCACATCGGTCCCGGTAATTCCCATCGCCACTCCAATATCTGCCTTTTTCAGCGCCGGTGCATCATTAACACCGTCACCGGTCATCGCGGTAACATCACCCAAACTCTGCAAGGCATTAACGATTTTCAACTTATGCTCCGGTGCGACACGGGCAAATACATTCGTACGCTGAACCACAGGTTTTAACTCCTCCACTGTCATCCTTTCCATCTCGACTCCAGTTATACAGCACGAATCAGATTGAATACCAATATCACCAGCAATAAATTGTGCGGTCAGTGGATGATCCCCGGTGATCATTATCGGTCTGATTCCCGCCTGCCTGCATACCTTTACCGCCTCTTTGACCTCCGATCTTGCCGGGTCAATCATCCCAATCATTCCCACAAAACACAGCTCCTGCTCCAGTTCCTCATAACAAACCCCAGCATTTTCGACCGGCAGAATACGAAAAGCCACCCCTAAAACCCGCATTCCTTTTTCGGTCATACTATTATGGGCAGAGATTATTCTCTTGTGCCAATCCGATGCGATGGGTTCAAATCTGTTCTTGACAAAAACAGTAGTGGATAGCCCAAGGATAACATCCACCGCCCCTTTGGTAAACATCAACTGCCCACCGTTTTGCATTATTCCACTTAATATGTCAACTAAACGTTTTAATGAGGTCGCGGTCTTATCCTCGGTTAGTTGGTGAATCGTGCTCATCCGTTTTCGCTCGGAAGAAAACTGCACCTCCGCCACGCGGGGCAATATAGCACCCAGCACCTTCTGATTTAACCCAAATCGCCAGCCGGTAAGCAGTAATGCAGTCTCTGTTGGGTCACCAAGTACACGAACCTGGCTATCGTCCATCTCCATAATGGCATCGTTACAGACCACACCCGCTGTAACCAGCAGTGTAAAAGCGGTACTGTTTTCTCCGGAAAACAGCCCTTCCGGTTGAAAATCATCGGCAGTTGTCAACTCCCGTCGTCCACCGGCAACATCAAGGATAGTAACCGTCATCTGATTCTGAGTGATTGTACCGGTTTTATCTGAACATATCGTGGTAACCGAACCCAGCGTCTCCACCGCATTTAACCGCCGGATCAACGCATTACGGTTAAACATCCGCCTCGCGCCCAGCGTCAAGGCGATGGTTACAACCGCAGGCAAACCTTCGGGTACCGCCGCCACCGCCAGACTGATCGCGACCAAAAACATTGTCCGCCACTCTCCACCCCGTAAAATACCAACGCCAAAAACTATGCCAACAATTATCAAAACCGCCACCGCCAGTTCCTTACTCAATTTTTCCAATCGCCTCTGCAATGGGGTTTGCTCCCGGTTGACCCTCCCCAACATCCCCGCAATTTTGCCCAATTCGGTATTCATCCCGGTAGCGGTTACCACTATCACACCCCTTCCCGCGACAACTGAGGTCCCCATATAAACCATATTATATCGTTCAGAAATTGGTATTTCTGCCCGCATCTCGCATAACTCAGAGAACTTATCCACCGGTTCGGATTCACCGGTCAATGCCGCTTCAGAAACCCGAAGATTGACTGCCTCCTGCAATCTGCCATCTGCCGGAACATGCACACCCGACTCCAAGAAAACGATATCACCCGGAACTATATCACGCGCCGGCACCTCGGTAATGTGACCATCCCTTTTTACCCGCACCCTTGGCACCGCCAGTCGCTTTAACGCTAAAAGCGTCTTTTCCGCTCGATACTCCTGAACAAATCCCAACAACGCATTGAGCAGAACAATCGCAAAAATTGCTCCCGAATCAATGAACTCACCGAGCAAAATTGATACCGCCCCCGCAACTAAAAGCATTATCACCATCACCGAACCGAACTGGGATAAAAAGATCAAAAAGGGAGATCTTATTTCTTGTTCCTTAAGTTCATTTCTGCCATACCTGACGAGCCTTCTTTTAACCTCATTATGGCTCAGCCCAGTATTTATATCCGAACCGAGTTCTGCACTTACTTGTTCAACCGTTTTAAGGTGCCAATCCTCGGTAACGGTCATAAAAACTAAAACAGATTTTTGGCACTATTCCTTGGCTTCGGACTGTCTCCCACCCTTCTCCTTCAAAACTTCGGCAATCATTGATAAAGCACTCAGGACACCGGATGCCTCATAAGGTACAAACATCTTGGTCGCCTTACCCTCGGCAATCTTTGCCAATGCCTCCAGATACTTGATAGTTATCAGATCCCTGGTCGGATTACCCCGGTGAATCGCCCCGTAAACCCGCTCAATCGCTTGTGCCTCACCCTCAGCCACAGTCAGCAGTTTATACTTCTCTGCCTCTGCTACTTTTTGAATCGCCGCCGCCTGGCCCTCCGCTTCAAGGATCCTTGCCTGTTTCTCACCCTCAGCCTTGAGAATTGCCGCCTGCCGGACACCCTCTGCCTCCAAAACCACTGCCCGGCGGTCCCGTTCCGCCTTCATCTGTCGGTGCATCGCTTCAGTAACATCACTCGGTGGCTCAATCCGCTGCAACTCAACTCTGGTAACCTTGGCACCCCACTTATCGGTCGCCTCATCTAACACATCCCGCAACTTAGCATTGATACGCTCTCGCGAAGTCAAAGACTCATCCAGGGTCAAATCTCCAATCACATTCCGTAAATTCGTCTGTGCCAGTTTGATCGTTGCCAGCCGGAAATTTGCCACATTGTATAAAACCTTAACCGGGTCAGTGACCTCGTAATAAACAATGGCATCCACCGTAACTGTCGCGTTATCCTTGGTGATCACCTCTTGCGGTGGCACATCAACCACCTGTTCTCGCATATCCACTTTAATTATCCGTTCTAAAAACGGAATAATAAAATTCAGCCCGGGTTGCACCACGCGCTGAAATTTACCGAGCCGTTCTACCGCACCACGCTGATAAGGTCGGACAATTTTCAAACCCAGCAGCGCCCAGGTAAACAACAATATCAAAACCATAATTATTAGTGCGCTCATTTTCCTCCCCTTTCTTCAAATGGCTCAACTATCAACCGGGTTCCATCAACCCGCAGAACCCTTATTTTTGTCCCAGCAGGAACTGTCTGATTTGATTCCGCCAACCATTCCTCACCAGTAACCTTAACTCTACCATATTCCGGTGGCTTGATATCCTGCACTACCAGCCCGGTGGCTCCGAAAAGTCGAAGTGCACCCACCGGCTCAGATTCCGGTTTGGTAATCTTCTTACCAATCCACTGGGCAAGAAAAACTCCCAGCGCAGAAACCAGTAGAAAAATGATATAATGGGCTACCGGATTATGAACAAAAAATGCGACAATTCCAGCAATAATCGCACCTACACCAAACCAAATAATCACCAATCCCGGAACAACCATCTCCAGTGCCACCAGCACCAGGCCGATAACAATCCAGATCTCCGGCTTTATTGCAGGCATAACTGCCTCCTTGAAATCATTGCTTGCAATCATAATGACTAATTGGCGATATAAGTCAAGCCCGTAATCCCCTTCCCAGCCATTGCGAGCCTGCCGCAGGCAGGCGTGGCAATCTATATGTGTCAAAACGGAAGTACAACGCAAAGAGATTCCTTCGCCGAACCAGCCGACTCGGAATGACAAAAGAGAGGAATGTCATTGCGTTCTACCACAAGTAGGTGACAATCTCCCTGCGAGAAAACGGCTATTTAGTTACTATCACCCTGCCGATAATCTGCCGGTGGATATTCTGCACCCGGATAAAATACACCCCTTTACCCAACCCGTGCGTCAAATTAACCCCTGGCAACAGTTTTTTAATCGCCCTGCCGGTTACATCAATTAACATCCCTGGCTCATCTCCCCAGACTTCCGGTTTTAAAATAATCGCACTGTTAACAATTGTAGGCGCACCCGGTAAATCTAAAAAAGCCACCTCCTCCGCGATCCCCACCCGAACACTGTCTTTGATTACCGTAATACTGGCGCTATTGCTATTGGCAACATACATCCGTCGCCACTCGGGTGCAAAAACGATCGCTTTTGGCTCACTGCCTACATCGATCCTTCTGATCAATGTATCCCGGCGACAGTCAATAACACCAACCGAATTATTCTGATTTAACAGATACAACCGTTCCGCGATCGAATCGTAGGCAAATGCCAAGATCCCACCCGTGGTAATAAAACTATCAACCACAACCCTTGATGCCCAATCAAAAACCGCAACTCTGTTACTGCCCGCACAGTAAAGTTTGTTCAGTCCGCGGTGGTAAAAAAGGTGCTCAGGCGCAAAACTCAATGGCAGATACTCAACCAGTCGGCGCTCATTCAGATCAATAAGTGCGAGCGAAAGATTCTCCCTGATACCGCAGATCAGCATATCGGTATCAGGAACAGGGCAGATACTGGTGAGCGTACCACCGGTTAGAATCCTCGTAACAACACTATCATTATCCGCATCGATGACCGCGACCTGATTAGATTCTGCACAGTAAACCCTGCCCCGGCTTAAATCCACAACTATTGCTCCCGTAACCGGTACCGGCAATAAGGTATCTAAATTCTCGGTGCGCAAATTTATCACTGCCAGACCTGATGGTCCAGAAACACCTAGCCACAACTTATGCCGGAGAGTATCAATGCCGGCAACTACCGGTGTCCCGCCAATAGTGATCTTATTTTTCACACTGTCGTCACTGGTGGTAATTACATCAACGCTTCCCAAGCGAGAAATACAGTAAATCTTGCCCAATTGTCGGTCCGATTCCAGGGCTATCGGCTCCGGATCAACCGGAATAATCTTTATTACCCGATTCTGGTTATTGACCACTGCCACTGCCGCCTCGCGCAGTCCAGCACAATAAATCTTGTTATAACCTTTAATTCGGCATAGCGCATAGGGGGTAAAATTCAGACAAACCTGCTCTTCAATCCATCCTGAACCAAGGTTAAACACATAAAGCAAACCCCCATAATTATTACTAATACCGTAGAGACGACTCCTAAATGCATTATGGGCGAACATCGCCGGGGAAAAACCAAGCCACCTTATCGCACAGATAGTATCACCAGCGCCCTCAATCCCGATCAAAGTATCACCATAAAATCCAGCCCAGACCAGGTTATTAAAGGAATCAACCAGTAATGATGAGGGTCTCCTTCCCAGGTTGATGCGGGTAATCAGTGTCTCGCCGTAACCGCAGAGGATATTAATATTGCCGTCGCTTCCTGCAAAATAAAATTTATTTCTACTCGGATTTAAAACACAGCGGTACGGCACGGGCAAGGTTAAATATTTGATAATGCTATCCTGGGCACAATCAACAACCGCAATACTATCGTTGTCCGAGGAGTAAATATAAAGTCGATTGGTTAAGTAATTGTACATCAATTTATACCAACCGTAAAAATCAGGGGCAATATATTTGATTATGCTATCCCGGTTGCTATCAACAACCCCCACCCGCGCATTCCCTTCGTTTAACACAGTTAAATAAACCTTATTCACTGCCGGAGCAGAACACATTTCAAAAACCCACGCATCACTGCCCAGACTTATCGTTTTAACCAGCCGGTCAGTAAAACAGTCAATTATATTGATCCGGTCGCCATAATCTCCGCCACTGATTACATACACCCGGTTTACCGTCTGGTTATAGCAAATTTGAATGGGTTGGTATAAGTAAACTTGGTTTATTAACCTGCCCGTGTATCCATCAAGAACAAAAATTTTATAATTGTACTCGTCACACCAGTAAATCTTATTCACCAATGAGGCATAAACCGCAGCCCTCGGTCTAATATAGCCGGTGGTAACTGTCCGTCCGACCTTGCGGTTTGATAAACCGTCAATCAGCACAAAACCGTTCTCTCCCCCGACAAAAAGTGCATTACTACCTGGATTATAAACCATCGCCCCTGGGTTTACCAGCCCGGTAAGAGAATCAGGCAAAGGGATTGTTGTCTCAACCCACTGGGCAAACTGAACAGTGAAAATTACCAGCATCAAAAACACTACATTTCGCATACTTTACTTGACAACAACAATCTTTTTTGCCTGGTATGTGGTGCTCCCTTTGATAAAATATACCCCCGGAACCACCTTCCGCATATCATTCTGCCCGCTATAAAGGTCAAGCACCTTACCGCCCATAACATCAAACAAAGTAGCAACAGGCTCTTTTGTTACCTTGTTCGTGGGAATATTGAGCAGATTACGACAGACCGTAGGCATCTCCTGGTGCCGGTCATAAACCCTATTGTTACTGGCGATACCCACCACTGCACTGTCTGCAATAACCGCAATACTCTGACCTGAATAGTTGGCGACAAACATCCACCGGTGTTGAGGACTCCATGCCAATGCCCGGGGACCGCCTCCGGTTTCGATCAGACGCAGAAACTGATTGGCATTAGCATCGGTTATGGAGACAACATTGGAGGAAGAGTGGGTCAGATAAATTTTATTGGCAATTGAATCAAAACCCAATGCTCCGGCTCCAGCCGGCACTCTTATCCGTGTCTCCACCTCCATAAAACCGCAGTTAATCACCTCCAGGTCATAGTCCTCAACACAGTAAAGTTTGTCATTTAATGGATTATAAAACAGAATTTTTGCCTCCCGGTTAATATAGAGCGGACCGATAATCTGTCTTACCTCACCATCAACCACGATGATCCGCGGATCCTCGGTGGTGCTACAAACTAAATCACGGCTCGGAATATAACACAAAAAGGCGTTATCGGCATCATCCCAAGCATTGATCCATCTCACAATCGAATCTCCGGCACCATCAACCGCAATGATTATCAGAGAATCATTATCCCCTCTAACTGCGCAATACAGAAGATTCCGCTCCGGATTTAAACTCATACTCCACCCCCGCCGACCAACCGGAATTGCAGTAACGATACTATCCCCAACACCATCAACCACCACCAGATTAGCCGGTGTTCCAGAACGCTCTAACCAATACACCTTATTATTGACCGGATCCACCAGTAAAGACCTTGGCCTTCTCTCCATCTGAATCAGCCGGATTAAACTATCATTGGCGCAATTAAAAACCCCAAGGGCGTAACCGGAGGAAGAAGTTCCCACTGCAACATAAAGTTTATCCAGCGCCTCATTATAAGCGACTCCCCGGACATTGGAAAAAGACAGAACAAACCACCCTGAAAGCTGTAGCGCCGAGCAGTCGATAACACCAAGCAGTCTTGAAGAACTGGAATAGACATACAGTTTATCATGCCGGGATGAGTAAACGATTCCAGTGGGAAGATATTGAATTAAAAAACTGTTGATTACAGAGAACATAACTGGATCAATCACCATTATCTCTGACCAATCTGGACAGACAACATAAATCCGGTGCTGAATCGGGTCAAAACAGGCAGGTTGATACTCGTCATCCGACCAGCCTGATAACGGCACATAACCGAGAATCGTATCACCGGCACCGCAAATCCCGGGGATGGAGCCGTATTCACCCTGGATACAAAAGAGGATATTAGCCAGCGAATCTAAGACAAAACTGGTTATATAATCCTCAAATTCAATCGCCGCGATTAAGGAGTCGTACGCACAGTCAATAACATAAACGAACGGCTCATCCCAATCGCCACAATAGATTTTATCGCTGAGCGGATTATAACAAAAGCGATACATATAACCGTCGGTAAATATCATCTTCGTTAACGTATCTGCCTCACCATCAACAACCGCAATTAACCCCTCATCCGGTATTACACAGTAAATACGATTACTGCCACTGCTGTAAATTATATCCCTAACAAACTCCTCTATTTCGAACATTTCAATTTTAATTAAACTGTCACCTGCACAGTCAATTACCCCAAAACCAAACTCCGTATTGAAGTAAGCCTTTGTCCCATCACGGTTGATGCACAGTTTACTGTAATAGTATCCATCAGAAACCGGACCAATCTGTCCGCAGACCGTATCACCACTCCCGTCAACAACTAATACTATAATCTCCTCATTGTATTCATATAGCAAACAGTATAACTTATTAAAAACTGGGTTATAAGCGATTGCGGTGATATAACTGCCACCAGTACCAATATTCCTTATAATCCGGTGGGTTACCCCGTCAACGATCGCCAGATTCTCTCTATCGCTATTAATGATATAAACTTTATTATGGGTTGAGTTACAGACAATCTCGGTTGGTGTTTCAAGTTCAATCCGGGCAATACGGTTGCCGTTTTGAACATCATAAACCGCTATACCCTCCTCTCCTTCAACATAAACGCAGTTGCCCTGCGGAATGAAATAGATTCCATAAGGCTCAATCGGTCCGCCCAACGAATCCAGTAACGGAATTACCCGGTGCAACCATTGAGCACAAGCGAACCCAAAGATCAGCAAAACCGAAATGATCAGCCTTTTCATAACCATCACTACCTTACAATTATCACTTTATCCACCATTTTCCCGTCTTCTATATATATAAAATAAACCCCGGGTTTTAACCCCTCTACATCGTTTTTACCCGGATAAAGTTCCTTGACCTTTCTGCCCGCAGTGTCAAACAAAAAGCCGCCTCTCTGTTTAGAATCTGCCCCCGGCACCATTATCGCCTGTTTTACAACTGTAGTCCGTTTTTTACCCCTCAACACAGATTTTATGTTGGTTAATTCCCTGAACGCGACAAACGGTTGATTGGTAGTGAACCGGATACACCGACCACTGACAACCGGTGCACAGGCACGATGACGATTCTGATTGTAAACAAGGTTGATGCCGATGGTATCGCTTGGATCCTGAATTCCCACTGTATAATTGTAGCCAGAACTCACCATCTTGTACTGAAACTCAAAGATACTGTTACCGTCTACCGCACTCTGAGTGCTATCGTAGATAATTATCTGAAACTTTGCCCTGCCATTTTGCGACTCCCGATTCCAAACTGAGTCCCATTCGATCACCAGGCGGTGATTCAGACTGTCAAACAGATAATACACATTATTGTTGGCATCGGGCACCAAATCGTCCCAGTAAACCGCCAGCATCGGTGGCTCAAGTCCGCGGGGCAAAGGATAGTTATACCAGCCGATAAAATCGGTAATACCGGGCGCCACCCAGCCATTTGAACAGACAGAAATCTGCTCATATCTTGTGCCATAAAAACGGAATGAACCAAACCAGTCTGGCAGGGTAAGTTGAACCGTCTGATTGTCTCTCAAATTAAGATTTACACCCGTCTCTTTGATTTCAACCCAGTTATATTCCGGATGGTCAGGATAATTGGTGTCAATATTATCGTATGCCCAGTAAAGTGGTGGCATCCTCGGACCATCAGAAGCAGGATCGGTCTGACATAAAACCCCGGGTGAAATGACAAAAGAAATTTTCTCAGCATAATAGACCGCATTAACCGTCAATGTGCAGACAATCGGTATCGAAGGGACCATCATCTGGGCGTAAACAGTGAACCGATCAGAAGTATTCCGGCTACGGTTAAATCCGGGTATGTCGCCCCAGAAACCAACCGAATCCCGCACCTCCAGCCGGGAATCAGTAGACATTAGAATACCCCGGGTCTGCATGGCACCACCTGAGCCGGTATTACGTAAGGTGAAGATAAACTCCGCCATCTCATTTGGGTCAAGTCTGCCATTCCGATTACCTAAGGAGTCAATCACCTTAATCGAGTCCAAAACCAGTTTTGCTCTAACTCCAAAATCACCGAACCTCGACTCCCAGTATCTACCGGTCTCATCTGTAACACCAATCCTGATAACAAACCGGTAACCGTCCGGACAGCGCTGGCCAAGATAAAGCCTAAAAATTCCGGCATAAACCGAATCGTGCGGTGCCAGATAACTCACCGCCCCGATACTGTCAAACAGCGTAAGCAGACTGTCATCTGCTCTCAATCGCAAACTCAACTGGGAACCACCGGAATCGCCCAGATTCTCAATCCAAAGTCGCACGCCAACCGTTTCTCCTGCTCCAATCAGACCATCACCATTTCCCCAGGGAAATGAGTCAATGACCTGATGACGCCGATAGACAACAAAAGGCATTCCGGTTACCACTGCCTGACAGACCCCTTCATAAGGAATCAGGTTATTGCCGGTAACTGTAACCCGCATTTCACCCGGATGAACCGGATTGATAGCAAAAACCGCTCTACCGGTTGAGTCGGTATACCCAGAGGCATAAACCACCGAATCCAGCCAAACGCAGACCTGGGCATTTTTCACCGGCTCACCACCGGTGCGCACTTGCACCTCAAAATCCTGGGGCAGACAGTTAACCGCAAACGGATGGCTTACAATTATATTTCTGGGCATACCGGTCCAAACTCGCATCGCCGGATCACCAATAAGATTCCACTCAGTATAGCGGGTCTGACTCGGATAGAGTGAATCAACCCACTGTCTGCCCCGAATCGTTGCCCAGCCTAAAAACTCAAGACTATCCTTAAAAAGTCCCCAGAAGAAACCACGAAAACAACTGCTCCGATAATGGGAAACCCGATTTGCCGAGCGGGTAGTTCCAAAATAGGCAACCGCGCCCCCTAAACTTTCTGCTGACCCAAACCTCACCGATTTATCCCCCAGCATCTCTTCACCCGGTGCCAACGTTACTGTCTGGCAGGTCCCGGCAACGATTACTGGCAGACGATACCCATTTCGCCAGTTGCTGTTTGGATAAAACTCACCAAATGGCTCATACCAGTTACCGGTCGCATAACCACGATAAGTTATAAACGCCCTGCCTTCATTAAGCACCCGGATCAAATCATGGGAATTATGGCCCCAGAGGCTGTAAAATGTATCAATATGGAGGTAATTATGACCCTGCCAGCGCGAATGGACAAAATAACAGTCAGGCAGATACCAGGAATCTGGCGCACTCGCATAATCTTGAACAGTGGTTGTCCCCTTGACTAACCAGCCGGTATCCTGAAATCCAAGCAATCGTTCATAAGCAAGCACCTTTGCCACCATAACCTCTGCCTCGCGCCGGTTTCTTGCCGGCATTCTGCCTACCGGAATCTCCATTCGGTAATCACCGCCCATATCACCGTAATAACAGTCATTGTCGTCGTTATACGCGCGCAACTGACCGGGATTACAGAACAACAAAACAAACTCTGGCTTTAAGGGCCAGTTGCTATAAGCATCGCGAATAAAATTTCTAACCTGCTGAGGTGTCGCTTCTACTTGAGAAAGCGGGATGATCAAAGCATAATTACCAGTGGTAGTTCGCCAATCCGCCAGTGGACGCACCACATCAACAAAACTATCCGGAGTAAAAATCAGACAACGGGCACCATCAACCGGTTGAGCATAAACACATATCAAACCACCAATAAAGAGGATTACGATAATAACAACCAACCCTCGGCTCATGGCTCTATGTCTCCCGAGTATTATATACCGGTCCCGGGAAAAGTCAATATACAGAGGCAACCACAAGGCTATTGTGCTATTATCTGGGAAAAGACCATTAGAAACCGGTTAGAAGTTAGATGACACTAAGCGGTATAATGTAAGAAATCAGAAAACTGTATAAATCATTAAAATAAAATCAGTTAGTAATGATACGGCACGGGTTTTTCTGTCTTTTTTGTTGTTTTTGCATATATTATAAACATAAGGCATCGATTACTACCCCGGGGCAGTATTGGGGACGGTATCCTTAAGGGTTTTAGCCCGGGCTATAACTATAAGAGAAGTGCTGGGCAGGACTTGGGTCTTGGTAATGGGGCCAGTGGCCTATCGGGTTTATATCCTGGTCTGGGTTCAGACAGAGGTTATGGCTCTAAAAATGGTTTTGGTTATGGTTCGCGATTGGGTTTGGACTGGGGTTAGTGATATGGTCTGGCAAAAGGTTATAACCGGTGTTTTGGTTTTGGTGCAGGAGACGGTTGTATGTTACCCTGTGCTATCATCGGTTAAGAGTTTTAAGAAAACTATCTTGACAAATCAGATTCTGTTTTAACATTTCTTTTTAACCTGAGCGGTCTTCGCTAATTATCCATTGAAGTCAAATTTTCCCAGCGCCGTATAAACCGGTCCATCTGGATAAAGTTCGCTCTTAAAAAGGATTAACTCCCGGATCTGCCATACCGAACTGATAAAATCGGTCTCGTTAAGTGATGCAAGGCTCGCAACTGCTTTCAACCTGCCAAGGGTAAGGTGTGGACTAAACGGCCTTTTTTCAGGTTTGTAACCTATACCTGTTAAACCTCTTACCACCGCGGACTGCACCTTCCTTAACTCTTCTGCACCGTATGCCACTCCTGCCCAGATGACCCTTGCCCGCTGAGAGGATGGAAATGCACCGAGTCCTTTAAGCTGACACTTAAACTGCCTGAACCCGTATGCCACCCCATTTAGTTGTGCCTTTGTCTTTTCTAAGAAATCGGGACTGACCTCGCCCAGAAATGCCAGTGTGAGATGCATCTGCTCCGGTTTAACCCATTTGACATTGAGAACGATTTTTGCTTTTAGTTCGCTAAGTAGTCGTGAGAGTTCGTATTTAACCTGTTCTGATGTATCAACCGCAATAAATGACCTGATTTTTTCGCTCATAACTCACCCATCCAACAACACTCTACGCAAAAGGTCAAGAGCAGAATAGGCTGACCTTTCCTTGATCAACCTCCTTGTTCCCGAAAATAGCCCTCTTTCCACCCTAAAACGGCCCCTGTAAACAACGCCAATATAAACCAAACCCACCGGTTTTTTTACAGTTCCCCCCCCCGGTCCGGCAATGCCTGAAACTGCAATCCCGCAATCGGTACCCATAACACTGCATATACCTTTTGCCATCTCTTTCACGGTCTGGGAACCTACCGCACCGTAACGGTCAATGACCCTCTCCTCCACACCCAGCAAATTTATCTTGGTTCGGTTAGAGTAAGCAACAACTCCACCCAGATAATAGTCAGAACTCCCCGGGACATTGGTCAAAAGATCGCTAATAAGACCGCCAGTACAGGATTCAGCAGTAGCTATCGTCAATCTCTTTTGTCTTAAAATCTCGCCCACCACCTCAGGCAGACTCTTGTCATCCCGGGTATAAACCCGGATACCAAAAAGTTCTACCAGAGTATCAGCACACCGCTTGACTATTTCTTCATCTTTACCAGTAATTGCAATATCCAGCCCGGAAACCGCGGGGTAATATCCAGCACTAACGCCTGGGAATCTCTTTAATACCCGCTTTACCTGCGGGATAATCTTTGATTCAATTAAACCAAATGTGCGTATTACTGCCGAGTAACCTGTCTTTGAGCCAATCCGCCCTTTAAGATAGGGAATGATGCCTTGTTCAAGAAGGGTAGAAAGCTCCTGCGGTACACCGGGCAGAAGGTAGATCTGACTTCCCTGATGTTCTATTACCATACCCGGTACCATTCCATTGGGATTAGTGAAAACTTTAGCACCTTCTGGCACCAGTGCCTGCCTTTCTGCTGTAACCGGTATCTTAAAACTTCGCCGGGTAAAAAATTCTTTAATCCGCTCTAATGTCGGCTGATGGACAACCGGTTTTCTTTCCAATAGTTCACATACCGCATAAAGGGTTTTATCATCCGGCGTCGGACCCAATCCACCACAGACAAAAACCAATCTGCTGGAAACCAGGGCCCCTGCTACTGCCCGCTTGATCTCCAATTCATCATCCCTGACTCGCACCACCCTAGTAGTCTCAATTCCAATCCTTTGGAGCGACCGAGTAATAACCGTTGAGTTTGTGTCCACCACCCTTCCGGACACCACCTCATCACCTACAATGACTATTTCTCCCGAGACTCTATCTACCATCATTTCTGGACCTCACCTATCCCATATTGGTGCTACCGATTTATTGTCATTTTACAATAACAATTGTTAACCAGAATGTCAAAGATAGTAACATCTGTCGAACTACCCGGCTCAAAAATGAAGCCGGGGAAATAATAGAACAAAAAATCTTAAAACCAAATTGGCACAGATGCCAGCAAAGACATCGTCAAGCATCACACCCCAACCACCTTTGACTCGCTGAACCCGATTAATGAACGGTAGTTTCAGGACATCAAAACCGCGCCATAGTAAAAAACCGACCAAAAGCCCCTGAAAGGAGACCGTGTTGTATAAAAAGGTAATAAGTGTGCCGCAAATTTCGTCAATCGTTACCCGTTTTGGGTCTTTGCCCCAGACTTTTTCTAAATCCGAAGCAACCCAGACCCCAAGGAAGAAAACAATAATGATAAGTAAAGAAGAAATCAGTAGTTGACGGGAAAGATAATAAGCAGGAATCAACGTAAATAGGCTAGTTACAGTTGCAGGTGCGATTGGGAAATAGCCAGTAAAAAGCCCCGAGCCTATACCGGCTTGAAAGTAAAATTTAAGCGATTTCAAATTTTAGCGCCGGCGCCGGGTGGGAAACTTCGTTTCCAGTTCTACGACCAGGTTAGCAACTACAAAGATTGACGAGTAAGTACCAATGATGATACCGATGGTCATCGCAAAGGCAAAATCGCGGATTTCCGCTGAAGCCAGAATGAACAGTGCAATCGTTACAAATAGCGTGGTCAATGCGGTAATTACCGTCCGGTTCAGTGTCTGATTGATTGCTAGATTACAGATAGCAGCGAAACTCTCCTTGCGAATCTTTCTGGTATCCTCTCTAATCCGGTCCGAGACAACAATTGAGTCGTTGACCGAATAGCCGATAACGGTTAGAATTGCCGCTATCAGGGTAGTAGTAATCTCTTTATTAAATAAAGAACAGAACCCAAGTGTAATCAGGGTATCATGAATCAACGCCAGCACTGCACCGGTGCCAAACCGGAAGTCAAATCGGAAACTGACATAGATTAAAATTCCGATGATGCCCAGTAAAACCGCCCAGAAGACCTTGGACTGTAACTCTTTAGATATCCTTGGTCCAACCGCTTCGTCCCGCACAACCTCAAACGGAATATTCGGAAATGAAACCGCAAATTGCTGACGCAGGCGCGCGGAAAACCCGGACTCATCGATAGTCTTTTCCCTCGGCTTAACCCGAATAAGAAAATCACCGGTCTCGGTCTGTTGAATTGAAGCACCCGGCTCACCCATTGCGGCAAGCGCGGCACGAACCGCATCGATTTTTACCGGCTCAGCAAACCGCACCTGAACTAAACCACCACCAGTAAAATCAACTCCGTAACGGAACCCTTTGAAAATCACTAACAGAACACTGACTAAAACCAATGCCGCAGAAATTATAAAGAATATTCTGCGATTGGATACAAAAGGAATATTGGTATCTCGTATAAGTCTCATAATTATATCCTCAGGGTTTTGACTTCAAAACGGGCAAGGAACCAGTCAAAGATAAACCTCGTCAGAAATACTGCGGTCATCACGTTGATCACCAAACCAACCGCCAATGTGATGGCAAAGCCACGCACCGGACCAGAACCGATGAAGTAAAGGGCAATTGCGGTAATAATGGTTGTAATGTTGGCATCAATAATTGTCACTAAAGCCCGTGAATAACCGGTGTCAACCGCGGCCATCGGTGTCTTACCAGAACGCAACTCTTCGCGAATCCGTTCAAAAACCAGCACATTGGCGTCAACCGCCATACCGATGGTTAAAGCGATACCCGCCAGTCCAGGTAAGGTCAAAGTTGCTCGTAAAGCGGAAAGCACCGCCAAGAGTAAAAAGATATTGAAGAAGAGAGCCAAATCTGCCAGCACGCCGCCGATGCCGTAGTAAATTATCATAAAAATGACCACCACCAGAGCACCCACCGCACTGGCAATCAGTCCACGCCGAATCGCATCCGCGCCCAGTGAAGCACCGATCGAACGTTCCTCAACAACTACCACCGGAGCAGGTAACGAACCGGAGTTTAAGACAATGGATAAATCCTTTGCCCGGTCTCCACGGCGGTCGTTGAGCGTAATCTGACCTCTGCCATTGGGAATACGCTCCTGAATCCTGGGCGCACTTCGGACTACACCGTCAAGCACAATCGCCAATCTTCTTCCGACATTTCTACTGGTTACTTGAGCAAACTTCGCCGCTCCTTCCCGGTCTAATTCAAAGTTTACCACCCAGGTGTTTGCCCGCTCCAATTCTGTTCCTTGATAGATCGCTGGCTCAGCACGGCGCAATCTAGTTCCCACCAGTTCCGGCTCGCTTTTTAGCAGGTAAATTCGCACCACCTTGCCATACTGCTCAGCCTCAATCGGCCCGAGCCTAAACTCATACCCCTGGGGCCAAAATTCTCTACCCCGGTTTAACAGAACGGAAAAGACCGCGGTATCCTGAGCTGATATCATTAAATCCAATTCATCCCCTTCAGGACGCAAATAACTCAACAATGAGCCGGGTGCGGCTTCTGCTGTGTCAATCTCGCCTGTCCCACTGGGTTCTGCGGCTGCCCTAATCACACCTGCCGCCTGCAACCGTTCATCAATGGTCTTTAAAGCATCATAGACCTTTGCCTTCTCTTCTACCAGTTGAAAGGTCAGGTGCGCCGGCTGTTTGATGATGTTAAGCGCCCGCTCCCGGTCAACCCCGGGTAACTGAACCAGAATCCTGCCTTTATCCGTCTTCTGAATCGTTGGCTCAAACACACCAAACTGGTCAATACGGTTTCTGATCACCTCAAGCGCCAGTTCCGGGGCTCTTCTCGCTTCCTCTTCACTCAATTGGCTCTTGTCAATATCTAAAACTACATGCATACCACCGACCAAATCCAGCCCGAGATGAACAATGCGCTTTTCGTAAAGCGACGCCTTGTGCCGGTTGAACTCATTGATCTCAGTTAATACTGCCTGACTGTCTGCCGCTGTTGTTGCCTGTCCCAATCGCTCCTTTAGTGCCCTTTCCTGTCTGGGTATCAGAACATAAAGTTGGAAACCTGACCAGAGAATAAACCCGGCGATAATAAAAACTACCAGCCAGATAGCAAGTCTAATTTTTGTTCCCTTCAACTCTGTCCCCCTGAATTGAATCACTTCTCTTGGTTGCTGACGAAATGCCCCGTATCAATCCCCTCATCTCGGCAACCGCCTCTTTTAGCCCAACAAAAAATCCCCGCGCCACAATCGCAAAACCAATAGAAAATCCCTCAGCAATATTCCGCTCCAGAATCGGCACCACATTCAAATAATCCAGACCGTGTCCAACATGGACAATCAAACCGTTATGAGTCGCAACATCAGCGGCTCTTAACAATCGGTCAAGATGAAATTCTCGCCGTTTTATCTCCTTGCTGTAACGGTCGGTATTCAACTCAACAACCTGAGCGCCGATTTCCGCTGCGGCTCCTATTTGGGCTGGTTCCGGTTCAATAAAGATACAGATCCGGATACCAGTTTTCTTCAGTTCGTTGATAACCCGCTTAATTCTCGCCCGTTCCTTGATCACATCAATACCACTGGTAGTGGTAACTTCCGTAATAACTTCCGGCACCAGTGTAACCTGATCAGGTTTCACCTGCTGAACGAACCTAACCATTTTAGGAACAATCGCCATCTCGACGGTCAATTCGGTCTTAATCGTTGCCCTTAACAGTTGCACATCACGCTCATTGATATGCCGCTGGTCCTGACGCAGATGGACCGTAATACCGTCGGCACCACCTGCTTCAACAAAAGCCGCTGCCTGAACCGGATCAGGAAAATTTTCACGGCGTGCCTGTCTTAAGGTAGCGATGTGATCAATATTAACCGATAATATCCGCATCGTTGCCATTTTAGAAATTATCCTGTTAATGTCAATTTAATCCGAGATCAACGTCGGCCTGTTCAATCAACGCGCCGTTCGGTCCTCAGCCAGTTATACTTCAATCGCTTTCCAAAGAAAAACTGCCAGTAGCCAACAATGAATGCAAGGTTTAACCAGACGTAATACTGAGCAAACATCAACTTACGTAATTTTCCCTTAATATACGGCACCAGCGGTGTTGTCAGGTAAATCAGGATCTGCAACAACAGTAAAATACAGAAAAACGGTATCGCCGACTTGATAGCACTTGTAACCAGTATCGATAGTAAAATGAAAGGAGTAAACCACCGCAAATATTTGTGCGAGAAAAAAATCCAGGCAACTAAGCCGTATTTGGGTAAAAGGATATCACTGTAACGGAAAATCTGTTGAGCATTACCTCGATTCATTCTTGCCTTACGTTTGAATTCAATCTGTGGCGGTTCAACCTTAGTCCAAGCGATGGCTGACCTTTCGTAAACCGATTTGTAACCCTGTTTAAACACAAATATTCCCAGCACATAGTCATCGTTAATAATATCATGGGGTAGCGGACGGAAGACAACCCGACGCATAAACATTGCCCACCCAGATATTCCAACAGTACAACCAAGCATTCCCTCCCAATCTTTCAACCTGTTCTCGTATTTGTCCCATAAACTTTCTGCTGGGTTACCTTCTTTGTTACGCCTTCGATAATTACAGCTGACGACCCCTACATCTGCTTCTTGAAAACGTCTAACACCGGCTTGAAGCACACCGGGTTCTAAAAGAACATCCGCATCTGTAAACAGAATTATATCACCAGTTGCTGCTTGTGCTAACAGGTTAATTACCGCGCTTTTACCTATACGTTCGCTAACGGCAATCAGCCTAATTCGACTATCCTGGCGAGCAAACCTCTCCACAATTTCGTTGGTTCGATCGGCCACCGCATCGGTACCAACCAGAATTTCGATCTTATCCGGAGGATAGTCCAGCTCCAGACAGTTACGCAGTTTCGCCTCGATTGTCAACTCCTCATTCCAAGCAGCGATAGCTATTGTTACCTTGGGTAACTCGTGGTTATTTAAGTGCTCCCCATCCTTCCGTCTCCGCCGTGGTGATAACTTTACCATTACCCAAAGCAGAAAAGGAAAAATAAACCAGTGATAAAGGAATAATCCCAGTGGCAACCAGAAAAAAACCACCGCCACCCAATCAAACATCCGTTATCCTTTTCTGGTACTCGAAAGAATTCGCCGATATATCTCCAAATGTTTCGCAGCTGTCTCTCGCCAAGTAAACTTAGAAGCCCATAATCGACCTTTTCTTATCATCTCTTTACGCAGTTGCTCGACGGTCAAAACCTCCCGCAACCTGGTTGTCAAAGCGGCAACATCGCCCGGTGGAAATAACACCCCCGCATCCCCTACCACCTCAGGGATTGACGAACTATCTGAAGCGACCACCGGACATCCGCACGCCATCGCCTCAAGAATCGGTAAACCAAACCCTTCATACCAAGAGGGGAAAACCAAGCACTGGGCTAAGTTGTAAAGCCCTACCAGTTCCTCGTCACCAACATAACCGAGAAAATAAACCCTGCCCAAAATCCCAAGTTCCACCGCGGTCTGCCGAACCTCATTTGCACCTAATCCCTCCCTACCAGCTAAAACCACAGCCTCGGTTAGCCCCTGCTCTATTAATGGCTTAGCCGCCCTTAAAAGCGTATCAATATTCTTACGACGTTGCACAACGCCAACGCTTAGTAAAAATTTACCTGGAAGGCCCAATTTTGTTCGCATCGCCGCAAGATACCATTGATCCGTTATCGGTGCAAACCTCTCGTTAATACCGTGGTAAATTACCGTTATCTTTCCTGGATCCGCATCCATTAAATCAATTAGATCCCTTTTAGTAGCTTCAGAAACGACCGTAATTGCGTTGGCAAGTTGTATTGCGGCTCGCACTTGAGCATAGATATATCGCCGGTAAACCCAAGAATAGGTGTCAGGTCTCCTTATAAAAGCAAGGTCATGTACCGTAGCTACGCAAGGACAATGAGCCCGGCGCGGGAGAGCAAAGTTTGCCCCGTGAAACAAACCGACTTTTGTTTTATATAAATATCTTGACACCGCAACATTCATCCAAAACGGAGAATATAGTTTGGCGAGTATATTATCCTCTTGATAAAATTGATAAAATCCCCCTAAAGATACCATACGACACGTAACCGATTCGCTAGGTATCAGCGGCTTATCAACCAGCAGTTGGAACTCAAACTCTGGCGCCAGTGCTGGAAAATGCCGAACGAGTTCTGAAACGTAGCGTCCGATACCCGTCTGCGCACGGACCATTTTCCTCGCGTCAATAGCAATAACGGGTTTAGCGGACATTATACCACAAGGCGGTGTTGCAAAAAACTTCAGCGGGGAAAATATGCATAACTAAGAAGTATATTAAAAATGATTAATTCTCAGTCAAGAATTACCTTGTTTAGGAGATATTCATCAACAAACGCTGTTTTTCGAACTGATTTTGCTTGATAGCCACTACTTGCAAAGTTAAATCAGTATTATATTATTGAAATTTATGAAAATTCTCGTTGATGCATCATTCCATACCGGTCTCCGCGTAGGTATTGCCCGTTATATCGAATGCCTGATACCCGAATTAACCAAACTTTGCGAAATAACGGTCCTCACCTCTTCGCCGGAGCTCTTTGCTAATATGGACTGTCAAATTATTTCCATTCCTAACTGGACTCGCACCTATCGGGGACGAATCCTCTGGCAGCTGACCTGCCTTCACCGTTACTGCCGTTGGGAATTTGACCTTCTGCTGTGTATGACACCGATTACACCACCTTTATGTCCTCTGCCGATTATTTCGGTTCTGCACGACTTAACGCCCCTAGCACAGCATAAACACCACAGTTCCAAGAACAAATCTGCATTTTTACTGGGCATAAAAACCTTAAGACGAGCCGATGTTATCATAACTGATTCGGTTTATACCAAAAAAGATTTGCTCAGACGCCGATTGCTCACGCACAAAAATATTAAAGTGGTGCATTTAGGACCAGGACTGGAACCGAGTGAACAAGACAGTGGTTACGCTCTTCAATTTCAGCCCTACATATTATATGTCGGAGGCTTCATTCCCACTAAAAATGCCCCTCGGCTAATCGCCGCTTTCTCTCAGCTAAAAACTACTCCTCACTTAAAACTGGTCCTCGTTGGCTGGGGAAAAACTGAACACATTGAACTCACCAAGCGCTTCATCGCTTACTTTGGAATTCAAAGCCGCGTGGTACTGTTACCAGAAGTCAATGATCGTCAACTGTCCAGCTTGTATGCTAATTGCCGCACCTTTGTCTTCCCCTCCCTTTATGAAGGCTTTGGCCTTCCGGTACTTGAAGCTCTGGCACACGGTGCTCCAGTTACATGCAGTTACACATCTAGCATTCCTGAAATTGCCGAAAACTGTGCGCTGTACTTTAATCCAATGAATATCAACGCTATAACCCAAGCGCTCAACATAATTCTGGAGAACAAAGACCTCGCCCAGCACCTATCTCTTCTGGGCAAACAACGGGCGAGCCAGTTTTCTTGGGAAAAAACCGCCACCGAAATATTTAATCTTGCCAAGACGATAACATCCTGCTAAATAAACAACTTTCCGGGATGATTATTTTCTTATGCATAAAAAAACTTGACAAAGAACCATAAATTCGTATATTTTAGCCAAGATGAGACCGATAAGTAAATTGGGTAGGCAGCTGTTGCAACCAACCACAGCTAAGCGCATTCTGTTTTATATCGTGACCGATGCCCTGGTGATCTTCGCTGCTACCCTGTTGACTATCGTAGTTAGACCACATCTTGAAAGACAGAACATCTTCACCGCTGCCTTCCCCATTTCAGCGGTAGCGTTCCCCAGTATTGTGGTATTCAGCTTTATATTCTCAAGTTATCGGTTAAGGTGGGCAACATTTTCATCCAGCGATCTACCACGAGCCATTGCTCCCAGTGTCATTACCGCTGGTATATTAAGCATGCTGTCCGGGCTAAAAATCTTGACTCACTATACTATCTGGACGGCTTTCAACTGGGGATTAGTAACCATCACCGGTATTCTGGTAATTCGCGCCAGTAAACGAATGTATCACGAACTGATAATGCGAAAAAAACAAAAGAATGCTTTACTGATCGTAAGTGCCGATAAAAGCTATTTTCTTTTGGATATATTGCGTCGCATCCCGTATTTTAAGTACAAAATCGTTGGTTTCATTGATCCCAATCCAGTCAACCGTGGCACGGTAAGCCAAGGGATACCGGTACTGGGCACATTGGAAGATATTGAAAAAGTAGTAAAAAAGCGCTGCATCGAAACAGTTTTTATCGCCCTGACTGCCAATCACTCTGTACCACTTGGCTCATTATACTCTCATCTTCATCAACTTAATATCCAGACCCATATTATTCCCTCAATTAATGATTTTATCAATAACAACAATGGGCATCTGAGCACCAGATTACTGGAATATATCACAATGCAAGAGTTAATTGGTAGAACCCCGGTGAGTATTAACCCTGAGGAACTGGCGCAGACATTTAACCAAAAGACTATTATGGTTACTGGTGCCGGTGGGTCGATCGGCTCCGAACTCTGCCGCCAACTCGCACGTTTTAACCCGGGATTGCTGGTATTGTTTGAACGTGATGATTCTAATCTCTTTTATATCGAAAATGAATTACGTATCAGTTATCCAGAATTGAGAATTTACCCTTACCTTGGTGACATCACCCGAAAGGAAGATGTCACACGGGTGTTTGAAAGGATAAAACCCGACATCATCTTCCACGCTGCCGCCTACAAGCATGTCCCCATTCTTGAGTTCTATCCAATTGAAGCAGTGAGAACCAATGTCTTGGGAACATATCTCCTTGCTTCGGCTGCAGTTCAGTATGGTGTGGACAGTTTTGTCTATATATCAACTGATAAAGCGGTGAATCCAGTCAGTATCATGGGAGCTACCAAAAAATTGGGAGAAATGGTAGTAACCTCGATGAACGGATTGGGTGACGTCCATTTTATCGCCGTTAGATTTGGAAACGTTCTTGCCAGCCGGGGAAGCGTATTAACCATTTTCACTGACGCAATACACCAACGTAAGCCAATCTTCGTTACCCACCCGAATATGCAAAGGTACTTTATGCTGAACTCCGAGGCTGCACTTTTAGTGATGCAGGCAACCATCATCGGCAAAGGCGGAGAAGTTTTTGTACTGGATATGGGCAAACCAGTCAAAATTATCGACCTTGCTCATTCGGTTATCCGCGCTGCCGGATTAAAACCCAATGTTGATATCCCGATCATCATCACCGGCAGAAGACCTGGGGAAAGAGAAGCCGAGGAGATCTTTACTGCCGAAGAAGGAACCACCGCAACCTCACATCAGAAAATTCTAAAGGCAAAGACCTCCCGGCAATTCAGCCATTCTGAAATAGTAAAAATGGTAAGTCGGCTGGAACATTTAGTGGCACAGGGTAACCAGGAGTTAATTCAGGAGGAACTTATAAAAATTGTGCCTGATTACCAGCCATGCAAATCCTGGGTGACTGGTGTGCCCACAGCTTCAGGCCATTTGGTAAATATAAATTCTAACCAAAAATAAAAGGAGGAGTCAATGAAACAAAAACATCAAAGATGCTTAACAGCACTTATACTACTGGGAGTCATCTCTCTCACAGGACCAGCGCTGGGTCAATTTGATCGCACTGCACTATTAATTGACGCGCCCACTGCCGATGTTTTACCGAAGGGCTCTCTCGCAATTACCGCGGTCACTAGCCTTCCGGTTGTTGATTCAAGAATGAATCCCAAATGGGAAAGGGGAGCGGGATTGAGATTTTCTCCTATTGACCAACTGGAACTTGCCCTGACCGCTTATACCTACAAAGACTATGTCCTTGGCGCCAGTTACCAGATTCTCTCAGCGAAAAAATCACCGGTAGCACTGGCGGTTGGTATTCATGACATAGGTCTTCATTCCTATATTTCGCCGGTTGGTCATGACACAAATCAGACCTGGCCTGACTGGGCATATACTGACCGACAGATGGAACGACCCTCACCCTTTATCGTAACCAGTATTCCGGTGCTAAAGATGGCAAGAATCCACGCGGGAATTGGCCGCGGTCGCAATGTGGGCTACGGGAACCGCTCAAAGTACTTCAATACCGATTTCTTCTTCGAGGAAAAACACCAGTGGGCAGTGGGACTATTCGGGGGCCTGGAAGTAAACTTCACCCCTAACATCGGATTAGCGCTGGAAGCACAAGGTAGAGACCTCAATGCCGGTGTAAAAGTAAATTTCGGACCAATACATGCGGGGTTGGCATTAACCAAGATTGAAGGATTGGTATTTCGCGATAACGAGGCAAACAAATTCGGCCGAATTGCCTTCGGATTGAGTTACCATATCGGAAAAGAACAGATTGAAAAGATATTTAGAAAGCCCGCCCCGGTTCCACCACCACCACCACCACCTGGACCTGTCGCTGAAACTACTGAAACACCCGTTAAACCAATTACTCTGGAGCTCACGAAGATCTACTTTGACTTTGACAAATCAAACATTCGCCCCGGTGATGCGGAAATCCTAAAGCAAAACGCCAACCAGATCAAAAATCTGATTGACCAGGGCAAGAAACCATCGGTGACGATTGAGGGCCACTGCTGTCCGATTGGTACTTCGGAATACAACATGGCACTGGGCTGGCGTCGTGCCGAATCCGCAAAGTCATACCTTATCAAACTGGGCATTGACGCGGGGATTCTCAACACGATCAGTTACGGTGAAGAAAAACTGGTTACAAACGACCCGAATCAATATCATCTCAACCGCCGTTGCGAGTTTAAATTGCAAACCAAATGAAGACTGACTTGAGTTTCACCTTATTCGTGCGCAACCCAAGACCGCCTTTGCTACTGATATTTACCCTACTGATTTTCTGTTCAACTCTACTTGGCCAGTCTACCCAAAGTGGTGCTTTATCGCTGTATCAGACACCGATTTTTAAATATTATGTGTGGGGCCAGGTTCGTTCCCCAGGTGCCTATAGCCTAAGTGCCAATCCGGATGTTGTAGAGTTAATATCAGCGGGCGGGGGACCGACTGTTGAGGCGGACCTTTCCCAAGTAATACTGGTCCGGGCAATTAATAAAAACCGGGTCAGAATTAACTTGAAGCAGATCCTCTCACGGGGAGAAATAATACCCCTTTCTCCCGGTGATGTGGTCATCGTCCCCCGCTCTTTCTGGTACACATTAAGAGACCAACTGACCATAGTAACCTCCCTGGCGATCTTCACCAACCTAACGCTTACCATAATTAATCTGGCAAGAACCTAGGAGGAATTTTGAGCTACCCAGCAAGAAATAATAATACCACCGAAACCCTAACTACTAATAACACCGCGCTACCGGAAAAACCATCGGGCCCGCGTGACTATTTAGAACGCTTTATCAAATGGGGCGGACTCGGAATAATCGTCTTTTTGACGGTCTTTGCTATAGTGATGCTCTACTATCTCCGTCTTCCTCCGGTTTATGAAGCAAAGGCAACGATAATGACCGTTGGACAGGACAGCAAAGTTTTCTCTCCAATGAACTTCTTCTGGCCCCAGCAGACCAAGGTCGCTAATTATGTCGAACTACTAAGGAGTCAACGTTTAGCCGACTTGGTGGCGGAAAAATTACCCGATTCTCTCATTCAATATATTAAAACCCTTTCTCGCCGTGACTCCGTAAACCAAATTCTACGTTCGCTGATCAGTGCGCGTGGGATAAAAGAGACCGATATGATTCAAGTTTCTGCCACCGTACCGAATAAACAAGTCGCCTGTGCGGTGGTTAATACCTATGTAGCATCTTTCATTGATTACGATCAAGAGCTAAATAGGAGCGATGTTTCGGTAGTCCGCAAGTATGTGGAGGCACAGTTTGCTGAAGTCAAAACTCGTCTCGACTCGTTAGAAAAGGAATTGGAGCAGTTCAAAAGTGCCAATCAGGTGGTTGACATCGGGGAAGAAACCAAAAGCCTCATCACCCGGCAGTCAGAAATTGCTGCCGCTTATGAGAAAACTGTTACTGAAGTAACCGCATTACAGACACGGTTAGACTATATCCGAAATTTATTACAGGAAGAGGGTAAAGGACTGGCAGACCGCTTAGAGAACATCAGCTCGCCGCTGGTTGCCAATCTCAAAGCCACGCTTAACCAACTCGAGGTGCAGAAAACCAACTTGCTGATTCAGGGATTTGCAGAAAACTCCAATGAGGTTCATAATCTGGACCGACAGATTGACAGTATTCGGAATCGGCTCCGGTTGGAATCCCAGGTGTTAATTACCCAGCAGGGATTCACTGATCCGCTCGGCAGACTTAACCAGCTTTTCGAATCCGCTCTAAACCTCGAAACTGAAATCACCACCAGCCGGGCACGTCAGGAGGCGTTAAAAAAGGCGTTGAAAGACTACGAAAAAGTGCTGGCGAAGATTCCTGCCTCAGAAAGGGCACTGGCAAAAATCACTCGCGATGTTGAAACCGCCCGTCGGGTTTATAGTTATCTTTCCGAACGCTATGAAGAAGCCCGCATCCAGGAAATCGGCAGAATTCCATCGGTGCGCATCGTCGACTTAGCACAGAATGCCACTAAGGTTAGACCCAATATCCGAACTTCCCTGCTCCTCGCCTTATTTTTCGCTGTCATTTGCTCATTGGGTTCGGTCTGGTTGGCGGACTGGCTTGACACATCGGTTCACACCCCTGAAGAACTGGAACGGCTGGGATTTACCGTACTGGCAAGTATTCCTGACTTAAAGAAACTGGGGAAAAAAGGCAAGCGACGGACTGTCGCCATTTTCTCCAACCTTTTTTCAATCCCAAGGAAACACCGCTACCAATCACGACCTTCTCGGCATCGGAAAAACTATGAAGAGATCGTCAGCCATCTCCTTACCCACAGTGACAGCGAATCATCTGGTGCCGAAGCCTTTAGAATCTTAAGAACCAACCTCTCCTTTTCTGCTCTTGACCGGCCATTCCAAACAATTGCCGTCACTTCCCCACTTCCGGGCGAGGGTAAATCTACTGTTGCGATCAACCTTGCTGCGGTTTTAGCCCAAGCGGGTGCCCGGGTTCTGCTGATTGATGCTGACATCCGCTATCCATTGATACATACGATTTTCCAAAAAAGCCGCAAACCGGGTTTTACCGATCTTGTCCTCTCCAACAAAAACACCGATGGTTTTGTCTTTGGAACCAGGATTGACCGACTGCTCTGCCTACCATCAGGAACTACACCACCCAATCCGGCTGACCTATTTATCTCACCTCTGACTAACTCGTTTATCGAACGGATAAAAAAGGAGTACAATTACATACTCTTTGATACTGCCCCAACACTCATCGCGGCTGATACTCCGATACTCTCTTCGCTTGTCGATTTAACCATCATGGTTATTACTGCGGATAAAACACCATTTGAAGCATTAAAAAATGCCTACTCGTTAATTCAGAATGCCGGCGGACGCGTAGCAGGAGTGATCGTCAATCGGGTTAATCCCAGCCGGGGAACCGGAGGGTATCACTATTATTATTACTACAAATATCGTTATTATCAACGAGCAGGCGAAACTGCACCGCTATCACAAACTCGGGTTGAATCAACGATAGCACATCAACCAGACAGCGAACCGAAAGTTTAATATCAACTTAAATCACAGCGCGCCTGGAGGGACTCGAACCCCCGGCCATCGGATTAGAAATCCGATGCTCTATCCTGCTGAGCTACAGGCGCATCGGGGAGACTGGATTTGAACCAGCGACCCCCACGTCCCAAGCGTGGTGCGCTAACCGGACTGCGCTACTCCCCGTAAGAGCTCACTTTAATATAGTGCACTTGGAATTTGAAGTCAACCTTAACGCTATCTACTCTGCACCCGCAATATCAGATAGTCAATCACCTGCCGTAGCGCCCTTGACCGATGACTAATCAAGTCCTTCACCGCACTCCCTAACTCAGCGAATGTCTGAAAATAACCATCGGGGATGAAAATCGGATCGTAACCGAACCCCTGAGTTCCTCTAATACTGTCAGCAATCGTTCCCGGACAAACACCTTCAAAATAAATTTCATCATCCTCAGGTCCAATCAGACATACTACGCATCGGAAACGAGCAGTCCTCATCGGCTCAGGCACTTCACTCATCATCTTCAGAATTCGCCGGTTACACTCCCAATATGATGTCTCCTGACCGCCGAAGCGCGCTGACAGCACGCCTGGCTTGCCATCTAAGGCATCGATCTCTAATCCGGAATCCTCCCCTATCGTCCACATCCGGCATTGCTCAAACGCCAGCCGCGCCTTACCAAGGGCATTATCACGGTAAGAACGGTCGGATTCAATAAACTGGACATCTAAACCGATGTCTGGTAACGACAAAACCTCCCAGCCGGACTGCCTGAATATCCGGCGCGCCTCCGCAACTTTATTGGAATTGTGCGTAGCAAATAGAATTTTCACAGAAATTTCCTGCCCTTGGGGTCAGCCTGCATCTCCCGGAGAAGTTGTCTTAGCTCTCCTAGCGCCTGCTTATCGGCGACCAGCACCGCTTCACCAGAACGGGCAATCACCAAATTCCTTATCCCCAAAGTAGCGACCACCCCCTCATCACTGTAGATGATACTGTTATGCGTATCTCGTTCAAACCAAACCCCCTGGTGCGTATTTCCATATTTATCAACCGGCAATCTCCTTGCTAACGCCAACCAAGAACCAACATCATCCCAATCAAACCTCCCATGGACAACAGCAACATCAGCCGCCTTTTCCATCACCGCATAGTCAATAGATATCGCCTCCACCCGCTGATAAAGCCTCTTGACTGTCTCTCTGCTCTCTTGGGTACTCCTGAGCTGATTATAAGCGATCAAACCCTCATAAAACTTGGGCATGAAACGAGCAAACTCTTGTAGTATTAAATCTACCCGCCAAACAAACATCCCGGAATTCCACAGATATCGCTGGCTATCGATATATCTTCTGGCTGTCCTCGAATTCGGTTTTTCCTTGAACTCCTTTACCCGGTAGGCAACCAAGTTTTTCCGTCGAATCAGTTCCTCACCTAACTGAATATAACCGTAGTTGGTATCGGGCCTCGTCGGTGTGATACCGAATGTTACTAACCAACCATTTTGGGCAAGTTCTACTCCTATGCGGAGTGCTTTTAAAAACTCAGCGGTCGGAGCAATCAGATGATCCGCAGGGAGAACGACCATGATTCCTTCTGGAGCGCGCTGGCTAATAGTTATCGCGGCTAAACCGATCGCCGGCGCGGTATTTTTCCCTACTGGTTCTAAAATCAGATTATCCGGTGCAACTGGAATTTCCGTTTTAAGCAACCCAACGAACTGCTCGGGAGCAACAAATAGTTGACGCTCCAAAGGGCAAAGCCGCTTAATTCGATCACTGGTTGCTTTGGTTAAAGAATGTCGAGCAAAAAGCCTGACAAACTGTTTGGGCAGATTTTGCCGACTCTTGGGCCAAAACCGCTCCCCGCGACCCCCGCACAATATTACCGCATAGATATCGCTCATAATCTTATTCTAATATTACGCAGATAGGCGCTCACCGTCAAGCCACTAACACGGGTACGGATCACCACCGGTATCCGATTTTGGTCATCCGCAACATAAACTGCCCCCAAAGGTCCCCGGGCATCAGGCGAAATTATCAGACAGCAAAACTCACCTGCAGCGGTCTTCACATTCTTTCTACCACTTACCACAAACCGAATCCGCCAGTTACGTCGGTCAATATGAGCGTTAGCAAACAAAGTATCCTTATTATCCCAGTCAACCCGGCGCAGATAATACCAAAGAGTTAGCATATCGCGTGCCGAATCCGGCAAAGAGAACTCGGAATTATCCGCATACCTTGCCCGCCGATTCTGGTGATCGAAAACTACTGCCCATTCATCCCGATAGTTCTTTTCCCTTGTTGTCTTAACCGAACGTAACGTAAGCATATCTGTTATCCGACACCAGGATTCAAACTGGTATTTAGCCCAAAATAACCAGGAAAGATTTTGGTCGAGCCTTACCTCAGCACGCAGGTATTGACATAACTCTCCTTCCAGCGATTCATTATCAAGCCGCTCCAGCACCATCGTCCCCAGCAAAACCGGACCATATCTGATATCATATTCCAGACGCTCTTGAACCACCCCGTACCAAAAAACTACCAAAAGCAATGGCATAACCCGAATAATAACCCTTTCCTTTGCCTAAGTCAAGATAGCCATCATTTCTCTTTCGTTCCGGACGGTTGGAAAATTACTAAACTGCGAATAAACATCTCTATAATCCCTGCCGTTACTCTGACCAAAACCATCGATGTCATCGTTTACAACACTCTTACCACAACCCCCATCCTCATCCTAACAATTGCCCTCATCATTATGCCATTCGCAACCAACACCATTACCCGAGACAAAACTCAGGTCAAAACCCTGGCCAGAACCCTGACGCCAACTACCACTGTAACCTTAAAGACAACCATTGTTATTACCCTGATGCTCACGATAATGGAAACCGTTCCCAATACTGCCCCGGGGGCAGATTCTAAATTCGGTAAAAACTTTAAAGCATTATTTTTCAAGAAGATAACCAAAAGACCTATTTTAAATTCCCATCTGGGGCGATAATCTCTTATCCCGTTGTCAATTATGGGATTTAGATGTATAACAACAAAAAAAGATGAATTTGACAACACCTCGTCTTATGGCACTATTTAACAAAAGGAGTTGTTATAATGAAAGAAAATCTTGATATCAAAACAATTTGTGTCCACGCCAGTTCCCCGGACCTGAAAGCCGGACCAGTAGTCTCTCCGATCTTCTCCTCTTCTACATTTCGTTTCCGCGATTTCCAGCACGGTGTAGACCTGTTTACCGGTAAAACCCCTGGCTACATCTACTCCCGGATGCTAAACCCTACCGTCGAACTACTGGAAAACTGTCTGGCACAATTAGAAAGGGGAAAAAGAGGGCTCGCGACATCATCAGGAATGGCTGCGATCTGTACCGTGTTTACCGCCCTATGTTCTGCCGGTGACCATATTATCTGTTCGGAATCGGTCTACGGTCCTACTGCTACTCTATTGAAAAACTATCTCGCTCATCTGAATATTAAATCCACATTTGTTGATACTGCTAACCTTCAGACGGTGGAGTCGGCTTTTCAGCCGGAAACAAAACTGGTCTTTATTGAAACACCCGGTAACCCAACACTGGTGATTTCTGATATCGCGGAAATTGCCCGCCGCTGCCGAAACCACGGCGCGATTTTAGTGGTAGACAATACCTTCGCATCACCGATTCTTCAGCGTCCATTAGAACTGGGCGCAGACATTGTCATCCATTCCTTAACCAAATTTCTCAATGGCCATGCGGATGTCGTAGGCGGTGCTATCGTCGTAAAGGAGGAGCTGATGTATCAGAAATTACGACAGGCGCTAAACCATTTCGGCGGCGTTATGGCACCATTTGAAGCCTTTCTCGTGTTGCGCGGTATCAAAACCCTTGCCCTGCGGATGGAACGGCACTGTGCCAACGCCCAAGCCGTTGCCGAATTCCTTGCCGATCACCCCAAGGTCCAGTTGGTTCGTTTCCCTGGACTTAAAACTCATCCTCAATTTACGATTGCCCAAAAACAGATGTCCGGACCAGGGGGACTCATAACATTTGAACTTAAAGGAGGATTTGAAGCTGCCCGCCGGCTTTTGGACACAACCTGTCTGTTTGTGCTAGCAGTCAGCCTCGGTGGGGTAGAAAGTCTCATTCAGCATCCCGCATCGATGACCCATGCATCAATGCCACCGGAACTCCGACAACAGGCGGGCATAACCGACGGTTTGATAAGAATTTCGGTAGGGATTGAAGAAGTTCGGGATTTGCTCGCTGACATCAAAAAAGCATTGGCAGTAGTATAACCAATGTTTCTTGACAAAAACATTAGTTTGGATAGACTAAAACAATGGCTCTCACACCACTGGAAATAAGAAAAAAGACCTTCCTAACCGTTTTGCGTGGATTTGCCCCGAAAGAAGTCCGTGCCTTCTTAGCGATCGTCGCCAACGAATTTGAAGAACTCCGTAAAGAGCGGGCAACACTCGCCGAAAAAGTTGATGAACTTTCAGGTAAAATTGCTAATTATGAAAAGACCGAAAACCTCCTGAAGGAAACCCTACTTACCGCACAAAAGGTTGCCGAAGAACTCCGTTCCTCTGCGGAGAAAGAACGGGTAATTATGATCGACCAATTGAAACAGGAAACGGAAAAATTGCATCGGGATATTCAAGAACTACTTGCCCGTCGTGCGCTGATCATCGATGAAATTCGGGGTATTGCCACCACCTATTTGGCAATTGTCGAAAGATTTGAAAAAGAACACCGTGACCGAATTGAAGCAAAAGATTCAGGAAAGTGTCCAGGCGATAAGAAGTAGAACCGGTTTTAAGCCGGAGATTGGTATAATCCTCGGCACCGGACTTGGTCGACTGGCAGAAAATGTCCAAGCTGACATAACTGTTCCTTACGCCACCATTCCCCATTTCCCCATTCCAACCGTTGAGAGCCATGGCGGTCGACTTATCCTCGGCATGCTTAGCGAAAAGCCGGTAGTGGTAATGCAAGGCAGATTGCATTATTATGAAGGCTATGACCTTCAGGCGATTACTCATCCAACCCGGACAATGAAAGAACTGGGTATCCACACGCTGATAATCTCTAATGCGGCTGGTGGTCTCAACCCTGATTTTCATGCTGGTGATATTGTGGTCATAACTGACCATCTCAATCTTACGGGACACAATCCGCTGCGCGGACCAAACGACGACACGTTGGGCCCACGGTTTCCAGATATGTTTCAATGTTATGACCCGGCATTGATCAAACTGGCAAAGGAGGTGGCAAAGGAGCTGAATATCCAGCTGCGGAGCGGAGTTTATGCCTGGGTAACCGGTCCTAACTTTGAGACCACCGCCGAGTATCGTTATCTAAGAATAATCGGCGCTGATTTAGTGGGCATGTCCACGGTGCCGGAAACTATCGTAGCCCGGCATGCCGGGTTACGGGTCCTCGGATTCTCGGTGATTACCGATATGGGCATTCCGGAAGACCCCAAACCGGTTGATTTGGCAACCGTTCTCCGCGTTGCCAACGAAGCCGAACCGAACCTTGCTACTCTGGTCATCGAGGTGGTAAGAAGAATTTGAAACTGTCAGGTCATCTTATTCCCGCGATTACGATATTAGCTTTGTTCCTGCAACCGCATTGCACCAAGCGTCAGCAGATTAACAAGTTTCAGGACCCCGCTCTGGCATTACAACAGGCACTGGAATACAAATCTAACCGCAAATTCCGAAAGGCAGAAGAAACATTCACGTTTGTGATTTTTAATTTCCCTGGGTCAAACGAAGCCGCTAATGCTCAGTTTCATCTTGCTGATTGCTACCTGGAGGCGAAAAATTATGACCAAGCGATAATGGAATTTGAATTTTATCTTAAAAATTTCCCCCATGGCCGTTACCAAGAAGAAGCAACCTTCAAACTGGCGCTAGCAACCTTCCGTTCCGCTCCTGGACCAAACCAAGACCAGACCGCTGTCTTACGGGCAAAAGAACTTTTCTATGATTTCCTAGAAGAGTATCCAGCCTCAAATTTTAAATCTCAAGTTCAACAACTACTTAATGAAATTGACCAACGATTAGCCCACAATGAATTTCAGGCAGCCCGTCTTTATTTCAAGGCAGGTGAGTACGTATCAGCACTGGTCTATTACGAGTACATCCAACAAAACTGGCCAGAACTCAACTGGCCGTTTCCCGACCGCTATCAGCTGGCAATCTGTTATATTAACAATGGAGAAAAAGAGAAGGCGAAAACGATACTGGAACAGCTTCTTACCAGCGCCGCACCAGCCAAGATTATTCAACTGGCACAGCGCCAGCTTAGTCGTATTAACAGCAACTGATGCGTATAGGTGTTATGGGCGGGAGTTTTGACCCCATTCATCTTGGCCATCTGCTCGTCGCTGAAGATGTCTGTCAGCAACTGAAATTAACCAAATTGCTTTTTGTCCCCACTTACCAACCACCCCATCGTCCGTTACCACTGGCTGATTTTCAACACCGGGTTAATATGACCAAACTCGCAATCAGTTATCACCCACAATTTGCTATATCCGATATCGAAAAGAACCAACCTACACCATCCTATACCGTTAACACCCTTCGAGAGTTGTGCCAACTTTATCCCCAGGCAAGACTCTTTTTTGTCATTGGTTACGATCAGTACTGGCAGATAAAAAAATGGTACAAAGCAAAGGAACTCACTCAATTAGCCTGCCTGATTGTCGTCAGTCGTCCCGGTATCGAAAAACCGAAACTTTTTTCGGCACACGATCCGAACCAGGTCAGGTTCTTATCGGTAATCACCGTGGCAATCGCTTCCCACGAAATTCGGCAACGAATCTTCCGGGGACTATCGGTCCGTTATCTCGTTCCCAGTGCGGTTGCCCGCTATATCTACCAGCACCGACTTTATAAATTAAATTAAAAGGAGGTAAAATGTTAGAAATTGCTTTGGCTCAGAATCCATCACCCACCCCAACAACCGGTGGACTGGGTTTTCTCGGCAGTATCCTACCGCTCCTGCTGATTTTTGTTGTACTATATTTTCTAATTATATTACCACAGCAGCGCCGGCAAAAAAAACATCAGGAGATGATCGCCAGTTTAAAAAAGGGTGACCGGGTGGTCTTTGCCTCGGGCATTTTAGGGGTAATAACCAATGTCAAAGATAACACTTTTCTGGTTAAAATTGCGGAAAATACCGAAATTGAAGTGGAAAAAGGGGCTATCACCTATAAAATCGGTTCATCCTGATCGATCCGTTCGGCAATGAAAGAAACTTCTCATCAAACAGTTACCGGTAAACCCCACCGAATCCTTCTGTATGGCAATCCGTTGTTACGCCAAGTTGCCCGAAAGGTAACCACTATCAACTCGGATGTTCTCCAATTACTTGCCGACCTTAAAACAACGATGCTCAAAAATAACGGCATCGGCTTAGCTGCAAATCAGATTGGTGTTCCGTTAGCGGTATTTACCCTCGCTCCCCAAGAAGCAGATGTTGATCTGCCGACAACTGCTATCGTCAACCCCCAAATAATTGCCACCGAAGGCACGGTTGAAAACGAAGAGGGTTGCCTTTCTTTTCCTGAAACCTTCGAAGTTATTCCCAGACCGGAGATGGTGATTATCAAAGGTATAACTCCGGAAGGAAAGGAAACTCGCATCGAAGCCTCGGGATTACTTGCTCGTGCTATTGTCCACGAAATAGAGCATCTGCAAGGCATACTGTTTATCGATCACATCAGCGAACTGCGACGCAAACTTCTCGAGCAACGCTTAGCGGCCATTGAAAAATTAGAAAAACAACAATGCGGATAGTCTTTTGGGGCAGTGGTAAATTCGGTATACCAAGTCTGAAACTGCTCAAACAGGCTGGGTACCCAATAGCGCTGGTTGTTACCACCCCGGCCAAACCCGGAGGCCGAGGAAAAAAACTCACACCGACGCCTATCGCCATTACTGCTGAAGAACTGAATATCACGATTTTAGCTCCGGCAAATCCGAACGACACCGAATTTATTTCCCGATTTCAGCAATATCTTCCCCAATGCGGTGTTCTCGTAGATTACGGCTATATACTCAGTGAATCAGTGCTAAAAATCCCTGAGCATGGATTCATCAATCTTCACCCATCCCTATTACCGCTTTATCGCGGCGCCGCCCCAATACCCCGTCAGTTAATGGACGGCTGTACCGAAACCGGCGTAACCGTATTCCAAATTAATTCTGCCGTTGACAGTGGCGATATACTTAATCAAATAACTGTGCCGGTTCAACCGGATGAAACCGCTGGTGAATTAAGCGAACGTCTGGCTAAGATCGGTGCCCAACTTTTACTAAAAACTGTCCAGCAGATAGAAAGCGGCACGGTCAATCCTCAACCCCAGAATCAATGCTTTGCCACCCGTGCACCCAAAATAACCAAAAATGACCGTCAAATCAACTGGCAAAAACCCGCCCGCGATATCCACAACCAAATCCGGGCACTGTCACCGCTTCCCGGTGCATTTACCACATTCCGTGGCCGTCAGATTATCGTTCTACGTTCCAAGCTGATTAATAACGCCACTGATGCGCAACCGGGTTCAATCATCACCACCCTCCCCAAGTTAGTAGTAGCAACCGGTGACGGGCTAATTGAACTGTTGCTACTTAAACCAGCCGGTGGCAAGGTGATATCCGGTATTGACTTTCGCAACGGTTATCATCCCTCTAACCAAGATCTGCTGGGGACGAGCGATGAATAAAAATAAAGCCCCTTTACGGTTTTTTATCGGACTACTGGCAATCGCTGCCAGCGTTATCGTCTTCTTCACTGTTGCCAACCTTTTAATGCCACTACTGGTGCATCGCGGCCAAGAGGTTACCGTTCCGGATTTGCTGGGCATGAATAAGGAAGAAGCAATTACAACCATTAACCGCTCGGGCTTACGGGTCGGGGAAATACGCTCGGCATTCAATCAAGAAATTCCAATCGGTCGCGTTACCGCACAAAATCCGCGCGCCGGACGGCGAGTTAAAATCGGTAGAGAGGTTGATATCGACATCAGCTCAGGAACAGCCACTGTCCGTATTCCTAACCTCGAAGGTTTCCCCCTGAATAACGCAATAACCACCTTAGAACGGTTGGGATTCATCATCGCCCGAGTTGAATCGATTCGCACCACCGCCTTTCCGGTTGGCCGAGTCGTTGCCACATCACCACCATTAGGTAGTGATGTCCGCCGCGGTTCGGAAATAGTAATCACGGTCTCCACGAAATCAGGTACATTTCTGATGCCTAATCTTGTCGGACTAAACATTGAAACTGCTCGCGGTATTATCGCTACTCATGGACTCTCCCTCGCTCAATTAAAACCGGCAATCAGTTCTGAACCAGTGGGCACAGTGTTGTTTCAATATCCTGAAGAGGGTATGCTGGTCGCGCCCGGCGATACGGTCAGTCTAATTGTGGCCAGCCAAACCGGCACCATAAAATAGTCAGTGGCAGTGAAAGTTTCGGCTTCCATCCTTGACTGTGACTTTACCCGATTAAAAGAAGAACTCCTGGCCGTAGTTAACGCGGGAATTGATGCCATCCATTTAGATATTATGGATGGTCACTTTGTACCTAATTTGAGTTTCGGGGTTCCGATCGCCCGAGCTGTCCGACAATTGACAAAACTACCTGTGTACTCTCACCTCATGGTCTTGAATCCAGAAAAGATGATCGAAAGATTCTCTCCCTACTCGGACTTTATCCTATTTCACATTGAAGCCACCACCCACACCGATGACTGTATCACCGCCATATACCAATCCGGTTGCCAGCCGGGACTCGCTTTAAATCCGGATACGCCAATTGATACCATTATCCCCTATCTTCCTCGAATCATGAACGTGCTGGTGATGAGTGTCTTCCCGGGGTTCGGCGGTCAGAAGTTTATCCCTGAATCATTATCCCGTATCCACCGTCTCCATCAACTACGCGCTGAAAAAGACTTCAAATATACCATCTCGGTCGACGGTGGTGTCTCCCCACTAAACTGCTCAGCAATTGTCAATGCCGGTGCGGACATCCTCGTCGCGGGGAGTGCGATATTTAAAAGTAACGACTACGCCCAGACAATTTGCCAGTTACGATGTTTGAATCATTAACTCAGCGCCTCGTTGAACTTCAACGGAAACTACTTGGCCATGGTCGACTAGGACCCCAGGAGATCAGCCGGGCATTAAGTGAAATTCGCACCATCCTTCTGGATGCCGATGTAAATTACAAAGTGGTCGGCCAGTTTGTCCGCTCAATAGAATCCCGCATCAAAGAACAGAATATCACCGCCAGTTTGAAACCCGGAGAAATCATAAACTACACCATCTATCAGGAGATGGTCAAACTGCTTGGTTCGGAAACTCCTAAACTGGAACTCAACGCCAACCCGGCAATCATCTGCCTGGTGGGATTACAGGGGACAGGTAAAACCACCCTGGCCGGTAAACTTGCCCTGCGATTTAAAAATCGTAAACCCCTCTTAGTCGCCTGTGATCCTAAACGCCCTGCTGCAGGCGGTCAATTACAGGCGATCGCCCAGCGTATTAACTGTGACTTCTATCCGGTAGACAAAGAGGTAGTTCTCACTTGCCAGAAAGCGCGGGAAACTGCCTTGAAGAATGGTAACCAGCTCCTGATCCTTGACACTGCGGGCAGACTGCACATTGATGAAGAGATGATGACTGAACTGCGGACAATCGAAGAAAAGATAAAACCCGATGTAATCCTCTTGGTATTAGACGGTATGCTCGGCCAGGATGCGGTTAACCAGGCACAGGAGTTTAATGAGCAACTACGACTGAGTGGCTGCAGTTTCACAAAACTTGATGGGGACGCTCGAGGCGGTGCGGTCCTTTCGGTCCGATATGTTACTGGTCTGCCGATTTATTTCATTTCCACCGGAGAGAAACTCTCTGATCTAGAAGAATTCCATCCGGACCGAATCGCTGCTCGCATCCTGGGAATGGGTGATATCAAAACCCTGGCTGAAAAGGTACAGAGTGCCACTCAACCCGAGCAGCAAAAGGAACTGGCAGAAAAATTCCTTAAAGGCAAGTTTGATTTAGAAGATTTTCTGAATCAACTCCGGACGGTTAAAAAAATGGACTCACTTTCCCGACTACTTTCGCTGATTCCCAATGCAGGTAATATTGAAATTGATGAAAGAGAGTTCATAAAACTTGAGGCAATAATTCAGTCAATGACTCCGGAAGAAAGACGCAACCCGGAGATAATCAATGGCTCGCGTCGGCGGCGTATTGCCCAGGGATCTGGAACATCCGTCCCTGATGTCAACCGTCTACTCAAAGAATTCGAACAGGCACGAGTCCTGGCTCGTCACCTCTCTTCCGGCAAGATGCCCCGCTGGCGGCGCTGATTGTCTTTCAGCGATTTCGCGTCTGTTCCCAACCGTGCTCCAGTTGTTCTATAGATTCAAACCCTGTTTACCACCCAAAAATACTCTGCCAATTTTCCACCCCGAATCTCACTGTTCATTGACTCCATAATCAGTTATTGTATAATCAAAAATCACTTGGATATTACTGAAGGTCTAATATATTGATGTGGTCGATAAAACCATCAAGTATACTAAACACCGCATATACCCAGTTAGTAATGTATGGTACCAATATTAATACCATCTCCCGAAAGACTTTGGGTTTGCTTTTACAGAAGAAGATTCCTCAATCAGGAGTTTAATGCCAACACCGGTACACCGCTCATTTGTCTGGACAAGTATTATTACGCTTTTTCTTGACCAGTTAACCAAAACCGTTATCTACGGAATGTTTGCCCGTCCCAACACCCCTCCCTCTGTTTCAATAATTGGCAACATTTTAAAAATATCTTTCACCACCAATCCTTCCGGTGTCTTCGGATTGAAATTTGGTCCCCCATGGTTTCATTTCCTACTGCAAGGCTCAGGCATAGTTCTACTACTATTTTTTGTCCTAAGAAACAAAAACTACTTCTTGAGTTATGCCTACGGAATAATTTTGGGCGGAGCACTGGGGAACCTGATTGACCGGATCAGACTGGGTTATGTGATCGATTTTATTGACTTCGAGATCAGGGCAATCAGGTTCCGTTGGTTTACCTTTAATCTTGCTGACGCCTTCATTGTCATCGGTGTCATTATGATATTTTTTTATGAATTTATCATTGGAATAAAACAAAGAAAGGAGTGTAAAAGTGAAAATGCGGGTTTATCTGGACAACAATTCCACAACCCCAATTGACCCCAGGGTTAAGCAGGCAATTGAACCATATCTGAGTGAAATTTTCGGCAACCCATCCAACCTACATTATTTCGGTCGCGAGTGTGCCGAAGGTATCGCTCAGGCTCGAGAACAGATCGCCAGTTTCTTAAACGCCAAACCCGAAGAAATTTTCTTCACGAGCGGGGGTACTGAAGCCAATAACTGGGCGACTAAAGGTGTCGCAGTTGCCACGATGTTATCAAAGGGCAAACATATCATTACCAGTCCGATTGAACACGCCTCAATTTTAGGCAGTGTCCAATATCTCAGCGATACCGCCTGGAAAGTTACCTATCTACCAGTTGATGACTATGGTCTAATTAACCCGGATGATGTCAAACAATCGATCACCGCAGAAACGGTGTTGGTCAGTGTAATGCTCGCCAATAATGAAATTGGTACGATTGAACCGGTCAAAGAAATCGCCGCCATATGCCACGAACACGGAGTTCTCTGTCATACCGATGCGGTTTCTGCTGCTGGCAAGATAAAACTGGATGTCAACGAATTAGGTGTTGACCTGCTAACGATCTCCGGACACAAAATCCACGCACCCAAAGGTATCGGGGTCCTCTATATTCGCTCCGGGGTGCCCATTCATCCGTTAATTCATGGCGGTCATCATCAACAAGGCAAACGGGCAGGAACTGAAAATGTCATCGGCATCATCGGCATGGGTAAGGCATGCGAAATTCTAAAAAACGAGTGGCAGGAAAATGCCAAAAAAATTAAGCAGTTACGAGATAAACTGGAACAAGGAATTATTGAGCGAATCTCGGACGTACGACTAAATGGCCATCCGGTAAGGCGACTCCCGAATACCTCCCATTTCAGTATCGCCTATGTCGAAGGGGAAGCACTGTTAATGAATCTGGACATAGAGGGAATTGCGGTAGCAAGCGGTTCTGCCTGCTCTTCTGGAGAGCCGGAACCATCTCCCACTGTCAAAGCCATCGGAATCCCTGAAATCTACCGCAACTCGGTTGTCCGTTTTTCGCTGGGCGAGGAGAATACAGAAGAAGAAATCAATTATACGCTTGAGGTGATGGAAAAAGTCGTCCGACGGCTGCGTGAAATCTCACCTCTGCACCAGAAATAGACCGAAATAACGGCTCAGACATCAAAAATCACGGTCGCCTTATATCCCAGTTCATTCTTTTCGATCAAATACTGATGATAGGTCGGGGTCTTAATTTCAATTTTCAAACCCTGCCGTTCCGGCTGATACTCCCCCCCCGAAAGTTCTGCCCGACACCAGACCGGATTAATTTCCATTTTCACCACCCGTTTAGTAACAAAACCCTGGGTAGCAAAAAGAAACAACAACTCCCTTAACCAGTCAAGAAAGAGTTCGGACAACTCTGGCGATCGCAGTTCAACTGTCCGTACTGTCGTTTCTTCGAATTTACTCAGATTCAACATCACATCAAAAACCATAAATGCAGCGTTGGTAAAAAGTTCCGCAAGATCATTACCATAAATTTCCACCTTTAGATCGCCGGTATGATCGAGTAACTGATAACGTCTCATCGGGATTTTAAAATTACGGTAATAGCTTAATCTTCAGCAAACAGAGCCGCAATTTCTCGACAGATATTTTCTGCCGAAAAACCCTTTATGTCAATTGCTGCAGAACGGCAGTTAGCCGCGCAGGCACCACAGCCCTTACACATCGCCTGATTTACCACCGCTGCCCGACGGCCCGTCTTTTCATCTATCAACTGCACTCCGATCGCACGATAGGCACAAAGATTTTCACACATTCCACAGGCAGAACAGCGCTCTAAATTGACCACCGCCTGATATGGCTCTGCCTCAATGAACTCCCGTGCCAGGACCGTTGCCGCCCTGCCCGCTGCCGCCTGCGCAGATGCCACCGTTTCATCTATGAACTTGGGATAATGGCATAAACCAGCAAAAAACACCCCTTCGGTGGCAAAATCCACCGGCCGGAGTTTAGCATGGGCTTCTAAAAAGAACCCATCCTGTTGTAATGGAACCTTAAGCATTTGCGCAAGTTCACTAGCATCTGATTGAGCAACAACACCGCTGGACAGCACCAGCAAGTCAGCCGAAATATTTAATGTTATCCCCAACACCGGATCTCGAATCACAACGCTGGATTTGCCATCTACCAACTCCACCCGGGGTTTTTCAGAAACCGAATACCGAATAAACTGCACTCCGAGCTCCCGGGCACGTCGGTAATACAGTTCCTTAAAACCATATGTCCGGATATCCCGGTAGAGAACGAAAATCTCTACCTGAGGATTGATCTCCTTTATTGCCAACGCATTTTTAATCGCCTGAACACAGCAAATCCGAGAACAGTAATTCCGCTGCCCCTCCCGAAAGCCAACGCACTGAATCATCACTATGGTATCGACATTTCTTATTCTTTCCGGATTGCGCGCGATAATCTCTTCCAATTCCTGTTGGGTTTTTATACGCTCACTTTTGCCATAAAGATATTCATCTGGAGAACGATATTTTGCCCCGGTCGCCACAATCACGACACCATGGTTGATCTTTTCCTCCTGATTATTAACCGAAAGTGTCGTTTGGAATGAACCGACAAACCCATCAATTCGTCTTATTTGCGCGTCGATATAGACTTTGATCAAAGGATGATTAGTAACCCGCTCAATCAAATTTGCCAGTTGCACCTGGACATCGTTACCTTCAACTGTTTTATAAATAGTGTGCGCAATACCCCCGAGCATCTTCTCCCGTTCAATTAGATACACCTGAAAGCCGGCATCTGCCAATGCCAAAGCCGCACTCATCCCCGCAATACCACCACCAATTACCATACCTGCTTTGTTAACCGGCAGTTTAATCTGGGGCAAGGGCTCCTGACGCCGAACCCGGACAACCGCCATCTTCACCAAATCCTTTGCTTTATGTGTTGCCCAGTCCTTATCCGGATGAACCCACGAACACTGGTCGCGGATATTTGCCATTGCGAACAAATGGGGGTTTAATCCTGCCTCAGCAACTGTTGCCTGAAAAAGTGGCTCGTGGGTCCGAGGAGAACAGGAGGCAACAACTACCCGTGTTAATCCATGCTCATTAATGCGTGCCTTAATCTTCTCCAGTGCATCTGCCGAACAGGAGTATAGATTCTCCTCGGCGTAGACCACCCCCGGCAGGGTCCGGACATATTCTACCACCTCAGGAACTCGCACCACGCTACCGATATTTATTCCACAATGACAGACGAAAACGCCAATCCGTGGAGGCAGCCCGATCACCGACTGTTCAGCGTGCGTAACCGATGTCTCGCCCGTAGATTCACTTTTAGTCAGACTCATCGCCCGAACCGCAGCGGCTGATGCCGATGTTACTGTTTCTGGAATCGCCTGTGGTTCCGCACCACTACCGGTAACAAATATTCCATCACAGGAAGAACGAATTGGCTCCAAGATATCCACCACCGGGAACCCAAATTCATTGGTTTTTAACCCTAACCGGCTTTGTTCCTGCGGCACCAAACCGCAGGCAAGAACTACCATATCAAACCGTTCACTACATTGATTCTCACCCGCATAGCGGACGATAAGGTCCTTACTCGTCGGTTCTTCGATGATTTCGGCAACTCTGCCGAGTACAAAACGCACACCATACTGCTTCTCTGCCCGTTCAATATAGCGGTCAAACTCCTTACCGAATGCCCGGATGTCCATATAAAAGATGGTTGGCTCGATATCACGGGAATGCTCCTTCGCGATGACCGCCTCCTTGACCGCATACATACAGCAGACTGATGAGCAGTAACTGCGGTTAACGCTCTCATCTCTTGAGGCGAAGCATTGGACCCAGGCAATCCTTTTAGGTTCCTTCCTGTCACCTGGCCTAAGGATATGACCACCGTAAGGGCCGGAGGCAGAAAGGACTCTCTCAAACTCCAGTGCAGTAACCACATTAGCGAAACGCTGATAACCATATTCCGGACGAATTAAAGGACTGACAATCGTACTGCCTGCTGCCACCACAACCGCCCCCGCAGCCACATCAATATCTCGATCCTGCTCCTCATAATTAATGGCACCTGCCTGACAAACCCGGGCGCAGTTTCCACAACGGTTTTTAGTAAACTTCAGGCAGTTTTGCCGATCAATAACCGGGGCATTGGGTACCGCCTGAGCATAAAGTCGATAGATCGCGCGGCGCTTGGATAAACCACCTTCAAACTCATTTGGTAGTTTAACAGGGCACTTCTCCAGACAACTACCACATCCCGTACAACGGTTGAGATCAACCGAACGGGCATAACACCTGATCTTTACGCGAAAATCACCTGCCTCCCCTTCAATACCGATAACTTCGCTTAAGGTTAACAGCTGGACATTAGGATGGCGAGCACAACTAACCAGTTTGGGGCTGAGAATACACATTGAGCAGTCATTAGTCGGGAATGTTTTATCTAGCATCGCCATATACCCACCGATAGCCGGCGCCCTCTCCACCAGGTAAACCTTTCTCCCTGAATCCGCAAGATCCAGGGCTGACTGGACACCACCAATACCACCCCCAATTACCACGACCGAACTTAACTTTTTCTCCATTGCCATATTCTATCGCTCCAGAAATCTCAGCGATTCCGGATAGGAATATCCATCTTCAATCGCCAGGTCCCTTAAAGCCTGCATTACTTTACTGATTTTCACCCCTTGCGGACAGCGACTTTCGCATCGAAAATGAATGGCGCATATCTCCTTAAAATCATCTGTAAGTGCCTGTCTTGCCATCCCAAGATTAACCTTACGGATAAACTTACGCGGGTCCTTATCTCTATCGAGAAAAGTTTCAGAACAAACTGCGGTGCAAGAACCGCAGGCAAAACAGGCAGTTACTCCCGGCACCTCCGCCATCACCGCACGCCGAAAGCCGGAATCAAAACCATCATTCCACTCCTTTTCATTGTACCGCTGACCGATTCTCACTACCGCATCGCTGACCGCACCGATATTTACCTTTTGGGGGCAACGATTCAGACAGGTACTGTGATAAGAACACAACCAGAGAAACTCCGATTTATAGACCTCCTCTCTCATTCCTAAGATTGCCATCCGTATCAACCGGCGCGGATTATATTTTTCCTCCAGCCTTCGGACCGGACAGGAGGCGGTGCAGGAACCGCAAGCGAAACAATTGAGAAAACTGTCATCTCCGATCTTCCGGGCAATCCGGAACTTAAATTCAGCATCCAGTTCATTCAATATCAATTCAGACATAACTACTCTTCTCCAATTTCCCGGAACTCATCCTCCCGGAAGGTGGTGAGTGGCAACGGCTCATCCAGAGAACGTCCGGAAAGATAATTAAATTCTGCCTGGGCGTTACGGGAAACCTTTTTATAAAGCACTGTAAGCCCGATTCCTACCGGACATGACTCTTCGCAGATTCCGCACTGAACACAAGAGGTCATCATGTGGTTCATACGGGTAAGGTGGTAAAGCATAGTTCCTGCTGGCATCCGGTTTAACCCCTTTCGGCGGGAAACCCTCACATAGTCATCAAGCTCTCTATCAAAAACCTCAGATTCAAAGAAACACTGCCGGCAATAACAAACCGGACAGACCTTCATACAGTTATGACAGTTAAGACAGTCGGCAAAATACTTAACTAATCTCTCTGGACCCAGTGCATGCCGGTCAAACTCAGCGATTTTCTCAACTGCCTGTTGCTGACGGATCCGGGATAATTCTGATAAATAGTCGACGCGCGCCTTGGGCGGCTCGGCAATATCCACTGTCTCCAAACCATCTAATAAACTAACACCCAATTCAGTTGCCGCAGTCAAAATCAACTCTTGCCCGGGATCTAATCCCAAAAAGCCAATTGCCAGATCGTAAACTAACGGCACAGAAAATTCACACATCTGACATGCTGTCCTGAAGTTTGGCTCATTCAGATATCGTCCCTGCTCCATCAGGAAATTACGCACAAATCCTTTGCTATCATTGAGTTCCGCTTTTACCTTTTCTAATTTATAAGTCCCTGGGCAGTCAACACCAATCAACAGGAGATTTTCCCTTGCTACCTGCTGGAGTTTAATCAGCTCCACCACCCCACGCATCTCGCACGGTTTCAACACTACACCGATCCGCACCCCGCTTGATCCCCCACCTGCGATTTCAGCCACAATCGAAGCACCGTTCACCTTCATCACCGGGAGAAACGGATGCACATTATCAACCCTCTCTGGATCAGAAAAAAGTACCGGTACTGCTATCCCAAGTTTCGACACCGCGGGCACCAATAATCCGGCAACTTTACCCGACCTCAACCAGTTACTGAACATCTCCACCACCGTCGCTTCCGGATCCTTTCTCCTAACCCGTAACATTTTCATTAATAACAACTTACACCTCCCAGAGATGTTTAAAAGGATTCGGACCGATTTTGCGCAACCGTTCAGTAAACTCGGTAACCGTGTCCGCGAACTTCTTGCCTTCGGCTGCAGAAATCCATCTTAATAACACCCTACCTTCCTCCAACCCCAGAGAACGCATGATCGAATTAAAAAGCACCATCCTTCTTCTCGTCTTATAATTACCTGAAACATAATGACAATCACCGGGATGACAACCACCAATAAAAACTCCGTCCGCACCATCTAACAACGCCCGCAATATATATACTGAATCCACCGAACCGGAACACATTACCCGAATCGGACGCATATTAGGCGGATACTGCATCCTTGAGGTGCCGGCCAGGTCCGCACCCGCATAAGTGCACCAGTTACATAGAAAACCAATAATTCTCGGTTCGAAACTCATTAAAAGCCTCCTTTTTCACTCACACCCCCTCCTCCACCATCGATAACAGCTGTCGTGACTCAAAACCCTGTAATTCAATAGCATTTGATGGGCAGGCAGCAGCACAAGCACCACACCCCTGACACAGCACCGCGGTAACTTCAGACTTCTGGCTCGCCGGATTAACCATTACCGCCTCGTACTGGCAGACCCTTTCACAAACACCACAGCCAACACACCAGCGACTGTTAACCCTAGCAACCACTGCCGAGGTCATTATCTCATCCTGACTGATCACCGCACCAGCTCTTGCTGCTGCTGCCAAAGATTGAGCAATTGTCTCGGAAATAAATCGCGGACTGTGACACATACCGGCCATAAAGATTCCCGCGGTATTGAAATCCACCGGACGCAATTTCATATGTGCCTCAAGAAAGAACCCATCCTCATTTAAAGGTACCTTAAGCAATTTTGCTAACTCCTGATTGGTCTCGTTCGGCACGACACCGGTGGAAAGAACTAAATAATCAGCAATCACACCAACCCGCTTTGCTAAAACCGGATCGTAACTAAAAACCATTATTCTCCCATCACGCTTTACTACCTCCAGTTGCTCCGGCTCATAGTGAACAAAAAGCACTCCTGCCTTGCGAGCATCACGGTAAAGTTTTTCACGGAATCCATACGTTCGCATATCACGGTAAAAGATATAAACCTGTGCCCGTGAATTCTGTCTTTTTAAACGCAAGGCATTTTTCATCGCTTCCGTACAGCACACCCTTGAACACCAGGGATGCTCCTGATTTCGAGAACCAACACACTGAATCATTGCCACCGTTTGATGATTGAAATCGATGTTATTCTCCAGCATCTCCTCCAGTTCCAGCTGTGTCTTTACCCGCTCATCTTCGCCGTAGAAATACTCTTTAGGCTGATACTCCTTTGCTCCAACTGCCACTACAAAAACCCCGTGTTCTACCGTCTCATCACTATCAATTCTATCATTCCTCTGAATAGTTGTTCGGTAATTACCAACATAACCGTTAACTGACTTAATCTCGGCAGCGGTATACACCTTAATCATAGGGTGAGTCCTAACCTGCCGTTCCAACTGAGCGACGATTTCACCTGTAGCTCTGCCTGCCTCGTCATACCGTAATCTTTTTAGATTCCCACCGAGCCTCTCTTCCCTTTCCACTAAGAAGACCTCAAACCCCTGCTCTGCTATCGCCAACGCTGAACTCATACCGGCAACTCCACCACCAATTACCAGCGCCTTCTGAACAATCGGTTGAACCGATCCAATCAAAGGCTTCAACCGGCGGGCATTAGCCACTGCCATTTGTACCAGTTCCTTAGCCTTCTCAGTTGCCTCGGTGGGTAGATGCATATGGACCCAAGAACACTGGTCACGGATATTCGCCATCGTAAATAGATGCCGGTTAAGCCCAGCCTCTGCGAGCGTCTCCTGAAACAGAGGCTCATGGGTCCTGGGGGTACAGGAAGCAACCACCACCCGGTTCAACTTTTGCTCCTCGATAATTCTTTTTATTTTCTCCTGCGTGTCCTGTGAACAGGTAAAAAGATTCTCCTCGGCATAAACGACCCCGGGTAGACTACGGGCATACTCCACCACCTCAGGAACTCGCACCACCCCACCAATGTTAATTCCGCAGTTACACACAAAAACCCCAATCCTCGCCTCTTCCTCTTTCACATCACGCTCGAGAGGATAAGACTTTTTACTCACCAGCTGATTACGAACAGAACTCAAAAGTCCAGCAACCGCTCCTGCACAACCGGTTGCCTCGGTTACCGTCTCGGGGATATCCTTTGGCTCAGTTAAAACACCACAGGCAAAAATCCCGGGACGAGAGGTCGCTACCGGATAATAGTCATCAGTTATAACAAACCCCTGTTCATCAACATGTACTCCTAGGCGCGTACACAACTCCGCCAAAGCTGGATTCGGCACCAGCGCACTTGAAAGAACTACCAAATTATACACCTCATCGTGAAGTGTGCCGTTCTCATCTTCATAGGAAATGAGCAGATCACCAGAACCTGGTACCGGCTTAATCGCACTTACCCTTGAACGTCGGAACGCCACTCCGTACTCCTTTTCTGCCCGCTCATAATAACGTTCAAACCCCTTACCAAAACACCGCATATCCATATAATAGATATGGCACTCCAAATCACCAAGGCAATGTTCCTTAGCGATCACCGCCTCCTTAGTAGCAAACATACAGCAAACCGATGAACAGTAATAGTGCTCCTGATTTCGGGAACCGACACACTGCACCCAGGCGATCTTCTTCGGCTGAGTTAGATCCCCGGGTCTTTTTACATGCCCTTCATAAGGTCCGGTGGCAGATAAGATGCGCTCAAACTCCAAGCTGGTAACAATATTCGGATGCGTACCGTAGCCCAAACTTACATCGTTACCTGGCTTGTGTTCCATAAACCCACCTGAGAGGATCACCGCGCCAACCTTCAGTTCCATCTCCTGGGCAGTCTGGTTGTGATCTATCGCCTGTGCCTCACAGGCGGCAACACATTGAAAACATTCACAGCAGACCCCGCAATCCAGACAACGCTGAGCCTCGGCAATTACTGTCTGTTCATCAAAACCGAGGTTTATCTCATTCCAGCCCTTTCGCTCTCCAACTCCTAACATCGGCTCCGGATAACGCTCCTGTAGCTTAATACCGGTACGAAAAGCTGCTGAATCCTCAACCTCTGCTGGTTCCGGCTTTCTCTCTGGCCTTCCCGCACTCATATCCTCACCCCTGAGATACCGGTCAATGGAAATCGCCGCCTCGTGCCCTGCTGCTACCGCTTCAATCACCGATGCTGGACCCGAGACAACATCCCCCCCGGCAAAAACCCCATCCAGACCTTTAACCTGCAGGGTAACAGGATCAACCAAAAACGTTCCTCCCGGTCCGCGTTCAATACCATCAAACCCATCCGCCTCTACCTGCTGACCGATAGCAATGATCACCGTTTCAACCGGAACAAAACTACGGTTATCCGGATTATATTCCGGGTTAAACCGACCATGTTCATCAAACACCCGGATACACTCTATTGTCTCGAGCCCACTAACAATACCGTTCTCGCCCTTTATCGCTGATGGGCCCCAACCCGGTATTATCTTTACTCCCTCTGCAACCGCCTCCTCAATCTCCCAGGGATGTGCCGGCATCTCGTCCCGCTTTTCCAGACAGACCATCGTAACCTCATCTGCCCCGGACCTTTTTGCACACATTGCACAATCCACTGCCACATTTCCGCCACCAATTACCACCACCCGCCTGCCTATTTTAACCTCCCTGCTGCCATTAACCTCGCGCAAAAACTCAATACCGTGCCATACACCTGACAGATCAACTCCCGGAATATTTAAACTCCTGCTTCGGTGCGCTCCGAGAGCCACGAACACCGCCTTGTACCCATCTGCCAGCAGTTGTCTTAACTCTGCGGCAGATCTGATCTGGCTGTTCAGTTTGATTTCAATACCGGTTTTCAGAATCTCGTTAATCTCCTGATCAAGAACCTCCCTTGGCAGCCGGTAAGCAGGTATACCCCAACGCATCATCCCACCTGGCTGAGCAGTTGCCTCAAAAACCGTTACCTGATATCCCCTGAGTCTTAAATCCAGCGCACAGGTCAGTCCTGCCGGACCGGCACCGATTATCGCCACCCTCGAGTCCGACCCTGCTACTTCCTGTCTATCCAGTTTATAATGTATACCTCCCGCCTTTGCCACATAGTCGGCAAGAAACCTCTTAATTGTCCGAATTGCTACCGGTTTCTCTCCATTGACCTTCTGCCGGTTACAACTCTCCTCACAGGGATGATGACATACTCGACCACAGATGCCAACAAAAGGCAATCTCTCCTGCACCAGCTCATATGCCTCCCTGAACTTACCTGCACGGGTTAAAGCGATGTAACCCTGGGCATTTACACCTGCCGGGCAGGCAAGCCGGCAGGGTGCGCGGCGCTCATTTTTATCTATTGCCACCGCGTTAGGAATTGCCTGGGCAAACAGTTTATAGACCGCACCCCGCTGAGAAAGTCGCTGATTATAGTTATCCGGCACCCGGACCGGACAGACCTTAGTGCAGTCCAGACAGCCGGTACATTTATCCAGTAGGACATACCTCGGCTGCTGACGGACTTTAGCCGTAAAATTGCCCGGTTCCCCATCCACACTAATTAGTTCCGCACAGTTAATCAGTTGAATATTAGGGTGTCTCCCGGTACCTACCAGTTTTGGCGCCAGAATACACATTGAGCAGTCATTGGTCGGAAAGGTCTTGTCGAGCATCGCCATCACACCACCGATTGCCGGAGAGGAGTCCATAAGGTAGACCTTAAAACCGGCTTCTGCCAGCTCAAGTGCGGACTGAATACCAGCGATGCCACCCCCGACCACAAGTACCGCACCAACCTTACCTTCCTGAGGCATTGTCGTATCAGCCATATATTCAGCTCCGCCTTTCAAACACAAAAATCACTCCACATCTACCATTTCCAAAAGTGCCTTTTTGGCAAAATTCTTCAGATTAACTGCACCAGAAGGACAGGCAACTGAACAGGCACCACACCCCTCACACATCACCACCTGCACCACCGCTTTGCCTTTTCTCCTATCCACCTTTATCGCTTCGTAGGCACAGGTCTGCTCACAGTTACCGCATCCCACGCATAACTCATCATCAACCTGGGCGATTACCGGTTCATGGTAAAGTTCACCTGTGCCAAACATCGCCAAAACCTTGGCAGCGGCACCCGAGGCCTGTGCCACCGTCTCAGGAATATCCTTTGGTCCCTGACCGCACCCAGCAAGGAAGAATCCCGCGGTCAATGTCTCTACCGGCTTCAGTTTGGGATGCGCCTCATTATAAAAACCATTCATATCCATCCCCACCTTCAGACGCCGTGCAAGTTCCACCCCACGTGGATTGGGCACAACCGCGTTTGCCAGAACAACCATATCCGCCTCTATCTCCAGCTTTTTACCCGCCAGGGTATCTGCTGCCCAGATCACCACCTTATCACCTCGCCGAAATACCTTTGATACCTTACCGCGCAGATACTTAACACCCTCATCAGTCGTCCGCCGATAAAACTCTTCAAACCCCTTACCGGGTGTTCTAACATCAATGTAGCAGACAATTGCCTCTCCATCGTGCACCCGATGTTTATAAAGCAAAGCGTGCTTCGCGGTATACATACAACAGATTTTAGAACAGTAAGGCACCCCTTGATTAATATCTCTGGAGCCGGCGCACTGAACAAAAACCACCCTTTTAGGCACCTTGCCGTCTGAGGGTCGGCGCACCTCACCGGCAAATGGACCGGAAGCAGAAAGAATCCGCTCAAACCCAAGCCCATCGATCACATCCGGCACCACACCAAAACCGTACGCACCAACCTGACTGATATCAAAAAGTTCGTAACCGGTTGCCAGCACTACCGCACCAACTTCCTCCTCAACTATCCTTTCGGCATCGTCATAGCGAATCGCCTGTGCCGGACACACCCTCGCACAGACCCCGCATTTCTTTCCCTGTAACTGCCGGCAGTGTTCGGCATCAATTACCACCTTGTTAGGCACCGCTTGAGGGAAAAGACGGTAAATCGCCCGGCGCTTTGTCAGATTCCGGTCAAACCACGAATCCACCCTCACCGGACATCTCTCCAGACAGATCCCGCAACCGGTACAGGCATCAATGTCCACATACCTGGGCTTCTGACGGATCTTCACCCGGAAGTTGCCCACAAAACCGCTAACCTCCAGTACTTCAGAATAGGTAAGCAACTTGATCCTGGGATGCTGACCCGCCTCTACCGTCTTCGGAGTCAGAATACACTGGGAGCAGTCAAGGGTAGGAAATGTCTCGGAAAGTTGTGCCATATGCCCCCCAATTGACGGCTCCTTCTCAACCAGCATCACATCGTACCCGGCATTGGCAATATCAATTGCTGCCTGAATCCCGGCAATTCCAGCCCCCACCACTAACGCCCGTTTAATCATCCGCACCTTTAACCGCTGCAGGGGCTCATCCTCACGCACCTTTGCTACTATCGTCTTAACAATCCTCTCTGCCTTATCGGTCGCGGTATCCCGATCCGCAGTAACCCAGGAGCATTGCTCTCTGATATTGGCGATCTCGCACAGGTAAGGATTCAACCCGGCTGCGCTCGCTGCCTTACGGAAGGTTGCCTCATGCAGATTGGGGGAACAGCATGCCACTACCACACCATCCAACTGTCTTTCTTTGATTGTCTCCTGGATCAACTTCTGACCCGGATCTGAACAACAGTAGACATAGTCCAGCACACTGACAACATCCGGAATACCCTTAACCCGTTCAACCAGTTCCGGCACCTTCACAACACCCGCAATATTAATTCCGCAATGACAGACAAAAACTCCGATCCGCCGCCTTCCCATTGTTACCCGCACCTATTCATTAATCAATCCTTTATTCAAAAGAAAATCCCGGAGGTCCATTTTGTTGTCCTCAAAACCAAGTCCTGTTGGCTCTATCCCCAATCCCAACCCAAGTAACTGTGTAAAATAAAAGACCGGCACCTGTTGTTCTGAGGGCAACCGGTTTAATTGAGCCATCTCCAGATTGTACTGACATAAAGGGCAGGTGGTGACGATACTCTCTGCGCCCCAGGTTCGAGCATTATCAACCACCCTCAGCGAACAGGCATAAGCTACATCCCGCCGGTTCACAACCAGATATCCACCACAGCACTCCGTCTTAAAATCAAACCGCACCGGCTCGGCCCCAAGTGCTGCAAGCAGTTCGTCCATAACAACCGGGTTCTCCGGATCATCGAACCTCATAACCTCTCTTGGTCTAACCATCAGACAACCGTAATATCCCGCCACCTTCAGCCCATTCAAAGAACGTTTCACCCGTGCCTTAACCGTTTCAAAACCCAACTCCTTCAGCACCTCAAGATAATGCACCACCTTGACATCCCGCTCAAATGGCTCATCAACAAACTCCAGAATTCTCTTTCTATCCTCCTCAAAACCGGTGGCATTTAACTGCTCCTGCGCCCGCTTCAGGACATTGTAACAGGCAGCACAGAGCGTCACCAGTCTTTCCCCCATTTGGCTTGCCTTTGCCAGATTTCGCACCGGTCCAACTTGCGCCGCAAAGTCATCAAAATTGGTATTATATATGGCACCGCAGCAGTTCCAGGATGGCATCTCGATCAACTCTACATCCAGCAGTTCAGCTGCCTGACGAGCACACCGGTCAAGATTCCTTGCCTTAGAATAAAGTGTACACCCTGGATAATAAGGATATTTCATACTGAAAACTTACGGAAACTGGCAATAAACGCCTGCTGTGGAACATCCTGCAGATCAACCTCGGTTACTCCATCCGGGTCAACCCGACTCCTCTTTGCCCGCAGTACAATCGCCCGGCAGGCTTCTGCAATCTTTGCGTAATCAACATTCCTCGGACATCGACTGCCACAAACAAGACAACTGGCACAGAGCCAGATTCCCTCACTTGCCAAAAGTTCTTCAGCGAGACCTAACTGTAGAAGACGGATTGCCTTACTCGGTGGTGGGTCCATTAAATCACCAATCGGACAGCCGGCGGTGCAACAGCCACATTGATAACAGTCCCCAACCCTCTGGCCTGACAACTCCTCAATTCGCCGGATCAACGGCGAGTTACTCTGCGAATCCATAATAAGAAAAAAATAATAAACCGGCCGTTCTAAAAGTCAAGAAAATGAGCAACTACGGCTGAAAAAACTCATTTTCCCTCTCCATTTTTAGAGTCCCTAAGCCTCTCTGGCGCACCGTATTTTAAAATACGCAAAAATACCAAAACCGGCCTTAAATTTAAGATGGGGTCGAGGAGGAACTATATAGGTAACAGTATATTAGATGGTTATAGAAGTAACTTTTACGGTGTTAACGATTGCTTTGTCAATGAAGAGACATACCACTTTGGCAAATTTTCTTGTAATCCAGAATCGCGTTTAGATTTCCATACGGACGCTGTTACTCTCGCAATAAGGGCAGGAACGCTCCTGCGGTTTACCAGGAATGTAGATAAGTTTGAACTCCTTACCACAACGCAAACATTTGAAAAGCTTTTCTCCCGTTTCCTTCGGTTCGGCTCGGCTGGCAATCTTGGGTGGGTTTTTAAGGATCTCTTTCGTCTTTGCTATTTCTTCCCGAGTAACTGTCTGCCGTAGTCTTTCCAGTTCCTGCATTGTGTAAACAAATCGCTGTCCCTGGGCAGCAGAAATCCATTCCAACTGCAATCTCTCCGGTCTTATTCCCCAAGCCTCAAGTTTGTCCCATAATTTTTCTATCCGGCGCTGGGTATAGCGGTTGGCATTAAGATAATGGCAGTCTGCAAAATGGCAACCGGAAACAAGGACTACGGGTGCCCCCAGTTCGAAGGCTCGGAGTACAAACTCCTCTGCCACCCTACCCGAACACATCGTCCGGATTAACACCTGACGCGCCGGATACTGACTTCGACTTACACCGGCGGTATCTGCGGCAGCAAAAGAGCACCAGTGGCAGGCAAATACCAGTGATTTAGATTCCGGCTCATCAGCCAGTGCGGATTCAATCTGAGCGAGTACCTGTTCATCGGTGAATTGATGCGCCTCAATCGCACCAAAACGACATTCTGCGGCACAAGTACCACAGCCAGCACAGACTGCTGCAAGTGGCTTTGCCGGCATCCCCCTTTGCCATTCAAACGCCTGATAAGAGCAAACTTTAAGGCAGACACCACAGGAACGGCATTTAGCCGAATCAACTTCAACCGTGTAGGGTTCGGCAGCGAGCGTTCCCTGTGCCAGAAGTCTCGCTGCTCTACCTGCTGCTGCGCTTGCCTGGGTAACCGAATCCTTAATATCCTTAGGACCTTCTGCTCCACCTGCATAGAAAACGCCGCGGATCGGCGAATCTACTGGTAGCAGTTTAGGATGTGCTTCAAGTAGAAACCCTTCTGTATGCAACTGGAGCGAAAGCAAATGTTGCAGCGCCGCGGTATCCATACTGGGTTTGACACCGGTAGCTAGCACCACCATCCCAACCTCGTGAGTTTCTAACCTACCAGTCTCGGTATTTTCAACATACAATCTCAGATTTCCAATCTGACCATCCTCCTCCACCTCTCCTGGAATTCCCCGGATATATTTCACTCCCATCCGTTTTGACCGCCAGAGCATCTCTTCAAAACCTTTGCTGAACGTCCGCAGATCAATATAAAAAACCTTAACTTCGACATCCGGATGATGCTCTTTGATTAAAAGGGCATCCTTAATTGTATTCATACAGCAGATATTGGAACAATAAGGACTCCCCTGATCTGCACAACGGGACCCAACACACTGGATAAAGGCAATACTTCTCGGTGGCTGGCGGTCACTAAACCGTAGCAATTCACCATTGGTTGGACCACCGGAAGAAACAAGCCGTTCAAACTCAATTGCGGTGATCACATTGGTAAACTTACCGTAACCAAAATCCCGGTTATCAAACGGGTCAAATGGCTCCATTCCTGTAGCAACGATTATCGTTCCGACTTCAAATGTGAACTCTTTGTCTTCGTCGCTATAATCAATACATTTCTTATCACACGCCTGGGCGCATTTCCCGCACGCAATAGGGTTGAGCCCAAGGCAATCCTTTGGATTCAGCACATAGGCTGCGGGAATTGCCTGGGGGAATGGCTGGTAAATGGCTTTTCGGAGCGAAAGCCCGAGATTGAACTCGTCGGGCACGAGTTGAGGGCAGACCTTGGCACATTCACCACACGCGGTGCACTCCCGCTCATTGACAAACCGTGCCTTCTGCCTGACTGTTACCTTAAATTCACCAACATGACCGGCAATTTCCTTGACCTCGGTCAGGGTCAGGAGTTTGATCTTGGGATGTCGACCGACATCCACCATCTTGGGCGCGAGTATTCATATCGCACAGTCCATCGTGGGATAGGTTTTGAATAACTGTGCCATCAACCCACCCAATGACGGTTGTTTCTCCACTAGATAGACCTGACGTCCGGCATCAGCCAAGTCAAGACTTGCCTGTATACCGGCAACACCTCCACCGACCACTAGCACCGCATCTTTAATTGGAAAATGGCGCTCGCTCAGGGGTTTAAGCAGCCGGACTTTTGCCACTGCCATCCGCACGAGGTCCCGGGCTTTCCGTGTTGCTCGTTCCGATTCCGCCGAGTGAACCCAAGAACATCCCTCCCGGATATTGGCGATCTCCAAAAGGAAAGGGTTTAATCCTGCCTGGGTCAGACAGATACGGAAGGTCGGCTCGTGCATCCGAGGCGAACAGGCAGCAACCACCACTCGGTTAAGCCCCCTCTCAGTGATTGCTTGCTTAATCTCCTTCTGTCCGGGTTCAGAACAGAGATAGAGTCCGACCTGACTGTGAACTACTCCGGGGATATTCCGCGCAAATTCTGCTACCTGGTTCACATCAACGGTGGCAGCGATGTTGGTTCCGCACCGACAGACAAAGACACCAATCCGTGCTTCGTTAGGACTTTGGTTCATCTTCATTTATTTTATTAAATCCATTCAGCAAATCAATCAGACTGACCAGGTATAAATTGTCTTCATTCTCTTTATTCAGGGCACAGCGGAGATGAATTTCACACTTACTGCAGGCGGTAACCAGAAACTGGGCACCGGTCTCCTTTGCCTCTCGGATTCGGCGTTGTTGTAAAAGTTTCACTGCTGCACCACACTCCAACCAGGAGGTTCCGCCACAGCATAACCCCTGTTCCCGGATATGTTGCATTTCAGCAACATTAATACCTGCAATAGACTGTAATAGCACTCTGGGTGGCTCACTGATACCCAGCTGTCGGCTTAACCGACACGGGTCATGATAAGTTACGGTCCAATCCTGTCCTTGGGTCTCCGGCTGAAACCCCTTTTCGAGGAGAAATTGAGTAATGTGGACAAGTTCCATGCCCACTTCACCGACCAATTCCGGATACTCCATTCGGAATGTATAAAGACATTCAGGACAAAGAAAAACTATCCGCTTCACCTTGAACCTCTGCAACTGTTCAATATTTCGCGTCGCGAGTTTAACCGCATTACCGATATCGCCCAGCCAAAGCAAATCGTGACCACAGCACCGCTCGTCATCAAGCAACACCGGTTCAACTCCCACCGCATTCAAACTGCGCACCGCATTCTGAGCAGTTCGCACCGGATTTACTCCCAATTCAGCAAATATCACATCAAAATAAGGCAAACAACCGACAAATAGTGCGGTATCCCCCTTTTCTGACACCCTGAGGTCCGGTTTAAGCCAGTCTTGCCGGCGCTGCTTTCTATTGCTCTTTGCCATCAATTGGGCAATTATCAGAAGTAGACCACCGTGCGCCAGAACCGACCGCATACCACGATTATAGGCAATTGACCGTAAACGCTTAACCATTTTGCCAATGCTCTTTCCTGACGGACAGACAGTACTGCATAAATCACAACCGATACAGGCATACAAGGTCTTTGTTGGCACTTCCGCCTGTTCTTCGATCGCCTGTTTTATCAACCGCCGTGGAGAAAATCCCATACCCGTTCTTGCCACTGGACAGATACCGCTACACCTACCACAGTCCAAACAGACAAAATCTAATGATGAACTGAATTGCTGTACCGTTTTAACTACTTCAGCACCGGTTTCCTCCTGACCGCTACTACCTGCCGGTTCGGAAAAATATTTCCCAACAAAATCGGCAATCTTCTGCTTGAACCATATCTCTTTTCCCTCACTCATCAGTTCCACTCTACCGGGGTCAAAGCCCAGCAGTTTGAGCAGGGATTTACTGAGATTCACCCACTTGCGTGCATTTGCCGGTCCGGAAGTATGACGGCACTCATTCTCCTGGCAACCGAGTAGCAAAACACCCTGCGCCCCGAACAGCAACTCTGAAAGAATTTCCCCAGCTCCGACCTGTCCAATACAACTTAACCACCTGACACTGAACCCCCTGTTGGCTAAAAACTCATCCCGGACCTTTGCTCGGCTGCAAACAAATGCCACCCCCTGAGTCAACTGATCACTCTCCTTCATTCGGACCCAAACTACCTTTTGACCAATTCACCGCTCCGGTCGGGCAAACAGGTATACAGTTACCGCAACCTCGGCACCGAGTAACATCAACCCTAGCTGTTTTTACCTCGGGATACCACTCGATCAAATTTATTGCCTGATAAGGACATACCTTCACGCAGTAACCGCACCCACGACATAAAATTTTTTCAACCGTTACCACTAACGGTGTCAACACGCCATTGATAACACCATCATTATCTTTAATCGCAACCATGACCCCTTGCTCACCCCGTACTGGATTGATACCGTGAACCCGGACTAGTAATGGTTCCTTTGCCTTAGTAATTTTTAGTTGCCAGACCTGCCTGGGACAGGTATCACTGCACCGGAGACATTCAGCACAAGGCCCGCAGCGTAGACACCGTTGGGCTTCAGCGATCGCCTGCTTGGATGTAAATGGTTTCTCAATCTCCTCAAATCCCCTTCGTCTGCTTAACGGTATTACCTGTGCTCTAGCTCGATTAATCCGAATAACATTCAGTAGCGCCGTCTGCACCTCAAACTCTTCTCTCGCGAACTGCTCATCAGGTAGTTCGCTCGTCAGAAAGTTATGTATAGCATTAGCTCCTTTATGGCCACTGGCAATAGCGTCAATCACGGTTGCTGGCCCGCCTGCTGCATCACCTCCGACAAACACCCCGGCAGGCAAATCACCTGTCGCTATTTCGGTCTGTTGTCCCAGTGCAGTAATCACCAAGTTCGCATCAATAATAAACTCCGACCCTAGGATCGGTACCGGCTTTCGTCGCCCTGATGTATCAGGTTCACCCAGTTGGCATCGGACGCAGCGCAACCCGGAAAGCCTAACTCCCTGGGAGATGAAGCCTACCGGTTGAGTTAGAAATTCAAACCTTACCCCCTCCTCTAATGCTGCTTGCACCTCCTCTTCTGCTGCTGGCATCTCTGCCCGGGTGCGCCGATAAACAATTACTACCTCCCAGGCACCCAGTCTACGGGCAACCCGGGCGGCGTCAACCGCTGAGTCACCACCGCCGATTATCAGCACCCTACCGTTAAGCTCTCTTATCTCGCCTTGATATGACTTGCGCAAAAAAGTTAAACTATCGATTATCCCGCCCAGTTCCTCTTCGAGTGGTAACCCCAGTTTTATACTCTGCTGACAGCCTGGAGCCCAGAAAACTGCTGCGAACCCTGCGCGTAGCAGTTGCGCCGGTTCGTTAATTCGACTGTTCAATTCCAGCCTGATGCCCAGATGCAATATCGAATTGATTTCCTCTTCAATTACATTACGTGGCAAGCGAAAGGGGGGTATACCCCAGACGAGCATACCGCCGGGCTGCGACTGTCCCTCAAATATGGTCACCTCATAACCCATCCGCCTTAAATCATTGGCTGCTGTTAGTCCTGCTGGACCGGAACCAACAATCGCAATCCTTTTTTGCAACTTGGGAGTGGTTTCCGGTAAAACAGCCGGGGGTGAATTCAAAGCATAATCGGCAATAAACCTTTTCAACTGCCGGATTGCCACTGGTTCATCAATCTCGCCCCGTCGACATTCTGATTCACACGGATGAGTGCAGACCCGGCCACAAATACCGGGAAGTGGATTTCTCTCGCGTACCACACTTAACGCCCGTTCAAACTCCCCGCAAGAAATTAAGCCCACATATCCCTTGACATTAACCCCGGCAGGACAGCCTATTCGACAGGGCGAATCGGAGATTCGGGATATATGGACCTCTATTTCCTCATTTTCCAACTGCAAAACAATATCCCTATCTGATGAACCGCGTGTCAAGCGGAATAATAAATCACTCCCCATCATTGACTACGCACGCCTGCCCATTTTCATAACCATTTTCAAATGCAATAAGGTTCTTCTCCAACAAACGGGGCGGTAAGGTGTCTTTGATTGCCTTTATCAGCGCCTCTTTGGCAACAGTCTGGGTTATTGCCCCGACAAACCCTAACATCACCATATTGGCAAACATCCGATTACCCAATGTCTCCGCAATTCTGGTCGCAGGGATTGAATACTGCCGAACTCTACCTTCAGTCGGGTGGGGACGAACCAAATTTTCTTCAATTATCAATACCCCCCCAGCTTTCAATGTCGGTTCAAACTTCTCATATGCCTCCTGAGACATTGCCACTAGAATGTCCGGTGCGGTCAGGTAGGGATAAAACACCCGGGTATTTGATATAATCAATTGAGCAGAACAAGCACCGCCCCGTGCCTCCGGACCAAAACTCTGCGTCAGAGTGGCAAATTTATCATCATAAAGTGTAGCCGCCTTACCGAGAATCATCCCCATCATAATTATCCCCTGACCGCCAAAACCAGAAAGTTTAATCTCCTGTATCATCCATCGGTCCCTGGTAAGGTACAAAATCTTCCCCTACGATCTGTCCCAAATACTCATTCATCATTTCCAGATAGGTCGGCTTTCGCCGCTGAACAAACCTACCGACAATTATCTCTCCACCCAGTTCTATTTCACACTCCCGAGTATCGACATCATTTTTCACTACCGATTTCTCCTGGTAATACCTAACGATATCCAAGCCAGAGCCTAGCTGATTCCTTCTGCCATAGACAGTTGGGCAGGGTGATATAATTTCTGCAAAACTAAAGCCCGGGTGGAGAAGTGCCTCCTTAATCGAATTGGTCATTTGCCGGATATGCAGTACTGTCCAACGTGCCACATAGGTAGCACCACAGGATTCGACCAAAAACGGCAGATTGAAAGGATGTTCATAACTACCATAAGGTGCTGTAGTCAGCTTCGCCTGCTTCGGTGTAGTTGGTCCAAACTGTCCACCGGTCATTGCGTAATTAAAGTTATTTACGCAAATCACCGTCATATCCATATTTCGGCGGGCGGAATGAATCAGATGATTGCCGCCAATGGCCACTAAATCACCGTCCCCGGAGATCACCACCACCTTAAGTTTGGGATTGCCCAACTTTAAACCGGTAGCAAATGGCAGTGCCCGGCCATGGGTGGTATGAAATGAATCTAAATTCACATAACCAGCAGCCCGTCCGGTACAACCAATACCCGAGACAACAACTGTGTCCTCTTGGGGTATACCGGTCTCACGAAGCGCGGTTAAAAAAGCGTTGAGAACAATTCCTAACCCACAGGTGGGACACCAGATATGGGGAATGCGATCAACCCTGAGCAGGTCGTCAAGCGGATGTCTATCAAGTCGTTCAATCACCTAACATACTCCATTATCGCATCAAAAATATCCTGTGGATTATGAACCCATCCCCCGCAGTGAGGAACATGTCGGGTCTGGCACCTGCCGGCGACCACCCTCTCCAACTCTAAATAGACCTGCCCCATATTAATCTCAGGCATAACAAAGGCTTTGACCCGTTGCGCCAGTTCCGCAACCCTTCGTTCCGGAAAGGGCCAGACAGTAATGAGTCTTAGCATCCCCACCTTTGCGCCTCTTGCTCGGGCATCGTCAATTGCCCTGAAGGCAACCCGCGCACTGATTCCATAAGCGATAACCACCACATCCGCATTCTCCGTGTGAAATTCCTCTATCATTACTATTTTATCCGCATTGTCCCGGATTTTATTCACCAGCCTTGATACACACCAGTTCTGACACTCCGCATTAATCACTGGGTAGCCTCGCTCATCATGGGTTAAACCGGTAATATGCACCCGATAATCTCTGCCTGCCCGGACCATTAACGGCACACCATCCGCTTCAGCCTGAAACGGACGGTATTTTTCCTTCGGTCCACGGTACCAGCGTCGGGGATAAAGTTTAATCTGTTCTACAGGTGGTACAACCACCTTTTCTGTCATATGCCCAACACATTCATCCATCATAAAAAGTACCGGGACCCGATACTGTTCAGCAAGATTAAAACAGGTAATCGTTAAATCAAAACACTCCTGGGGTGAAGATGGCGAAAGGGCAATGATCTCATAATCTCCGTGTGAACCCCAGCGCGCCTGCATCATATCCTGCTGACCGGTCAGAGTGGGCAGACCAGTCGATGGTCCACCGCGCTGCACATCTACCACCACACAGGGTGTCTCGGTCATAACACCTAACCCGATGTTTTCCTGCATCAGGGAAAATCCCGGTCCCGAAGTTACAGTCATTGCCTTGGTTCCCGCCCATACAGCACCCAAGATTGCTGCCATTGACGCTAACTCATCTTCCATCTGAATAAAAGTCCCCCCTAATAGTGGAAACCGCTGAGCGATCCGCTCCGCAATCTCAGTAGAAGGCGTGATGGGATAACCGGCAAAAAAACGGCACCCAGCAGCAATCGCCCCTTCAGCGCAAGCATAATCACCATCCCAGAAATGAATCCCGGTTAGAACTGTTCTATCATTCCCCATCCCCATCTTCCTTCTCCTCCGCGGCTGTGGTCCAAATAGCAAATTCGGCACAGATAATAGTACATAACCCGCAGTTTACACACCTTTCTGGATACCGCACCACCGGTGGATGATATCCCCGGCGGTTGAAATCCGGTGAAGCTTCCAGCACCTGTTTAGGGCAATAGGTGATGCAGAAACCGCACCCCTTACATCGTTCAATCAATATATGAACTTCACCCCGGGGCGGCTTTCTTTCGCCAGCATCTAACGGTTCGCGCCATAACTTCATCATTGAAGTGGATTTGATTATAGAGTTAGAACTAAACCAATCAAGAAAAACGCTATACGAAAAAACGATGCTCTGCTTGACTGCTAACTGATTATTGAGAAATTAATTAAATGCCTTCGATTCGGACACGAATACTACTTATTCTGATCGGTGCCATCCTTGCTGCCTCCTTTGCCAGCATCATTATCCGGCTAACTCCTGCTCCAACACTGGTGATTGCCGCTGGCAGAATGGTATTTGCCGCCTTGATTCTTACCCCATTTTTCAGCTATCGGTTTTCAAAATACTGCTTAGAAATCACCCGTGCCCGTCTATTATGGATACTCGCCTCGGGAATCTTCCTTGCTGCCCATTTTGTCTGCTGGATTGAATCACTGCGTCACACTACTGTCAGCAGTTCGGTAATCCTGGTGGCAATGAACCCGATATTCGTCGCCATCCTTTCACCGCTGATTCTAAAGGAAAAAATCTCCTGGCAGCTGGGCTTGGCGATAACCGTTGGTGTTATTGGCACGCTAATAATCACCCGACCGGCACTTAGTTCAGCAACCAATTTAACTGGTAACCTGCTTGCTCTCGCCGGCGCGTTCTTTGCCGCCTTATATGTAATTATGGGCAGAAAATTGCGTCATGGTCTATCACTTTTGGGCTATGTTTATCCGGTATATTTTACCGCTGCTCTTATTTTGACGGCAATCGCTTTAATCGCCGGCTACCGCTTGCTATCATTCTCACTCCAAACCTATCTATTCATTTTTCTCCTTGCCATTGGTCCTCAGATCATTGGCCATACCGGATTTAACTGGGCACTGGCATATCTGCCGGCACCGGTAGTCGCAATGACAATCCTGGGTGAACCGGTCGGCACAACAGTTCTGGCAACCATTATCCTGCGTCAGCCACCATCAATGTTTGAAATCGCCGGGGGCGCACTGATTCTATTTGCCATTTATCTTGCCGCAACCAGTTTTTCATCCGCAACAAAAAACGGGGCGCCCTCATAAGGCGCCCCGTGATGTTATGCCGATTTACTCAACCATCAAAAACTTGGCAGTCGTGCTTTTCCCCCCAGTTGTAACCTTCAGGAAATAGATCCCGGGTGCAAAGCCACTTGGCCGCCAATGCAGTTTACCTGCCCCGGCATTAACCTGAATCCGCTGTTCGTTAACAACCCTGCCTGCGGCATCGATCACGTTCAACTCCAGCACCCCTGGTTGTACAGCATAGTAATTAATCACCGTGCTATTGCGGAACGGACTCGGGCTGACAACCAGCGGTCGTTCTGGTGTAACAGAGAGATAAACCGGCCTCTCCTCCAATCCGAGTATATTGGCGATGTACCAGTTACGACAACTGTCACTGGCAGTCCAGAAATCATTTACTGTGGTGGCACCAACGACACCAATTGCGATCCGCCACGTTCCACCCACTGGTAGATCATAAGGTCCAGCAGAAACAAAGGCTGACCAGTCATAAGCCCGGTTAGAATTGCGTTGAACGATCGTTCCATTCAGCATCCGGAACTTCTGGCCATCGGTAACACAGGAGTCAGGATACACATAAACCGCATGATCAAGTGCGCCAATGTTGGCGTAACGCTCCGGCTCCAGAAGAATAAAACCAGCACAGGGGTTTTCGGTTGTACTCTGGCGCATCAACACCGCGCGGCGCACCGTATCAGAGACTAAGATATTCGCGGTTGGTGAAGAACCGATATCAAAATCGCCGACAATTCCAGCATACAGTTCGTTGATCGGCTGAGAACCATTATTGATAAACTCCAGCGTTACCACCGCCCAGTTATTATAACCCGCATCAGTATTCATATACCAGTGCTGACTTACCCTTAACCCCTTCGGAGTCGGATGGCCCGCATCGGTCATCGTATTCATCCAGTGCTCATCTGCCGGTGCTGGCGGTGTAACCATCCGGAAACTATCCGGAGTGCGCCAGTCACGATTTGTCCCGGAATTTGCGGGCTGGGAATAGAAATGGTCCACAAGATAACTTGGTGAATTGCCCGCCATAATTGAGCCGTAGAATAGACAGGAGGCAGCGGTTTTAGGCACCCGGAACCCCTGACCAAGATCCAGTGCCGGTGGCTCATCATATCCGATTGAACCGATTGCGCACACCGAAAGCAGAACCGAACCAGTGTCAAGGTCAATCATAAACTGCCCGGGTAAAGGTGGCTGACCAACCTGCAAACCAAAAGTATAGGTCCAGCCCTGCGGATAATTGGTGGCGGTTATTTTAAGGGTACAGATCACCACTGTCCCCGGTGCTATACCAGCACCTGCCTGTGCCCAGAACGGATCTGAATGATTGGTGCGGACCGAATCCTGAGGAATATCTCCATAACCGGCTAAAGAGTCGGTGATAACAAAAAGCGGATTTGAGGACTTAAGTCTCGCGGTCACATTCTGCGCGGTTGTATTACCCACATTACGCAGACCGACAATGATTCTACCTGTCTCCCCTGGGTCAAACCTGCCGTTACTGTTGCCTCCTGGGGGTGAGTCTATCACTTGATTGGAGAGATATATCACATAGGGTTGAGGAACTCCGCCACCACCGACAGGTCGTATTGTGAAATAAGGGAGAATCGGTGTATGCTGAACACCGGGCACCGAATGCTCACAGTGCCCCTCGCTTACCGTAATTCTCAAATTACCCGGCATAGCAGCATTAATTGCCAGCGTCGCATTACCGCTCGCATTAGTCCGTTCTGCCACATACACATCAGGATCCTTCCAGGCACAGACCAGCGCACCCTCAACCGGTCTTGCTCCCACTCTAACCGTAACATTCAGGTTATAGGGTCCAGTAGGTATTGAATCTGGCAGAGTAACGGTCGGTACCTGGGGCATACCACCTGACCAGACTGGCATCGATGGGTCACCGAGCATTACATACATATATATATTGTCCGGATAAGGACTGCTGGGCCAGTATTTTGCCACATAGGCATCAACACCATAACACTTGATATCTGCTAAATTATAAGGGGTAGGTCCATAATTACGCGGTGGTGCGGTAATCGTCCAGGTGTCACAACTCGCTCTTACCAGTGTTGAGCAGATGCCGTGATTTGGATAGGTATAGGATGGATTGGTTGCCCCTAAGGTTGCAACCGCACCACCCGGATACTTCCGCATCCAGGCTTCTGCCAGACACTCGCTTTGATAAATATCACCGTTATAGCAGGCGATGTTGTAAACCACCGGTGTCATATCACCGTTATTTAAGGCATAGATATGCGAATTATACCAGGAGCCTTCAGTTCCCCACTCCCACCATTCAGTATAATCACCATGACCGCGATAGGCAACGATTCCCCGACCCTGATTCAAAGCATTGGTAACCGTGGTATTGCCGGTGTAATAGCCCATAATTGTCTCAACAACACTTGGATTCCAGTAAGGCTTGGGCATAAAATAGATACCGCGCACACAGCCCGAGTATTTACCCGGATACTGCTCAGAATGGGCAGGCATTGTCAGTTTGTCAAGCCAGTTGTTGGTACTGGGTGGACTCTTCTGATACTTGAGAATCTTGGCAATTTGATTATTTAGATCTGCGGGCGAAGACGGCGACAGCCGGGCAATACCGAGCTCTGGATAGTTATCATTGGTCAACTCCGAATACCAGAAATCACTTCTCGGAACACCGGAATAAGAACCCATCGGAATCTCGCCGTATTCACCCACCAAAAGCACCCAGCGTAAAAGTGCCGGATTGTTGCGGTTGTATTCTGCTATTACCGAATCCTTTATCTCCTGCGCGGTAAAACTGCCCTTGGTGATCTTTCTCACCTGATAACCCCGCTGATGCACCCAGCCGAGTAATGAGTCGTTAAGAAAGGTGCAGGTATCGTAAGACTGATGACAGAAGACCAGATACCGAACACCCGGGTTATAATCGGTCAACGGTTGAACCGGCAGATATTTAAAATTGTCCAGATAGGCGCTGTAGAGTGGTATCATCCAGTCAGCAATCGTTTGCGGATACCCACCACCCTGATGCTCGACCCTCAAGCGAATTTTTGTTGCCAGTTCTATCTCCCCGGTTACAGGATTAACCTTTACCGGGTAAACCTGAAGATTGGCAACGCTCAGGTCCCGCCACTGTCCGGTATTAATCAACCCTGCGTCAACAGTAGGATAATGCCGGTTCTCATTGTAGAATGAACGATCAATCACCAAAGGACCGGGCTTTTGACCATCAATCAGCGGTGGCTGTAAAGGATACACCTTGCCAACCTGAAACAGCTCGGTCTGTTTGTCAACCACCTGAACCCGAACCACCGCTTGATCAGGAATACCCAATAGTATTGACACCTTTGGCACCTGCGGTTTACCTTCATCCAGCACCGCCATCACCTCACCGGGCAGATTAAGCACTACAAACTCCTCACCTTCAACTACCGTCCGACTTAACTCCAAACCCGGCACGGTAATTTCCAGTGTGGTGTAATCTGTGGTATGTGTTACTACTGTAACCTGCGGTGGGCTACTGATCTTGCCGGCACCTAACCATTCTCCGAAGGTAATACCGGCAACGATCAGCAGAACCACGAACACTCTTTGGCACATTAAATACCTCCTGTTTAATTGCTCAATAGAATAAGTATAAAGTACTAAATCTACCGGTCAAGCAATAGCCTTACTCAACTGTACCTGTGAATATTGACCTGTAATCTTGACTGGTTACAATAACCGTAACTTGAAGGGTAATATACCGTTTAGAATTGGCATTGGTTTAGATGCCCACCAACTGAAAAAAGGACGCCAACTCCTGCTCGGTGGCGTCAGAATTCCCTTTACCCTGGGACTGGACGGACATTCTGATGCTGATGTCTTAATTCATGCCCTGATCGATGCGCTCTGCGGTACCCTTGGTCTACCTGACATCGGCACTCAGTTCCCAGACACAGATCCGAAATACCATAATGCTGACAGCCGGGAACTATTCAAAACCGTTTTAGCCCAAATTACCCGCGCTGGCTACCGAATTGCCCAAATTGATGCCATCTTAGTCTGCGATCTGCCAAAACTCAGCCCTTATGTACCGGAAATCAGAAAAAGTCTGGCGCGGTTAACAAAAATCCCTGACGACCTGATTGGCATTAAAGCCAAGACCACCGAGGGCACACGCCTTGCCCTACCCCAAAAAAGCATTACCGCACTGGTTACGGTTCTACTCGTCACCCAATGATACCCCTTTCCGACGACATAAAATCCAGCCGCCGTCCCTGGACTAACTACCTGCTGATCTCTGCCTGCGCAGTTGGATGGTTTCTGCAGTTCACCCGTTCACCTGAGGAGTTTGAACTTTTGATCAGAAAATACGGAATGATACCGGCGCGGATAATTCAGGGTGAACGATTGGAGACACTTTTTAGTTCGATGTTTCTGCACGGCGGGTGGTTCCATTTCCTCGGCAATATGCTCTATCTCTACATATTCGGGGACAATGTTGAAGACGCCTTTGGCCATATCTTTTACCCTCTGGTGTATTTTGCCTCCGGTATCGCCGGCAGTCTGCTCCAGATTTTCGTTGCCCCCTACTCTACCATTCCGACCATTGGTGCCTCGGGCGCAATTTCCGGTATTATGGGCGCCTATTTCGTCCTCTATCCCCGTGCCCAGATCTTAACTCTCATCCCGTTTTTCATCTTCATCCGGATGGTCTATTTACCCGCCTCAATCCTCTTGGGTTTCTGGATCATCTTTCAACTGCTATACGGCTGTTCTTCCGCCCCGGGCACAGGTGGTGGCATCGCCTATTTTGTCCACATCGGTGGCTTTATTACTGGTGCACTATGCGGACTTCTGATCCGCAACCGGATCAGACGCCGAACCTGGTATGAAATATATTAGCCCGGATTACCGGCACTAAAACTACTTCTCCTCTCTATTGCGCTTTGCCTCTTCAATAATCTTCTGGGCAATCTCCCGCGGCACCTCCTCATAATGGTCAAACTCCATCGTAAAAAAACCTCTCCCCTGAGTCATTGAGCGCAGACTGTTGGAATACTTATACATCTCCGCGAGCGGTACCTGTGCCTTGATCACCTGCAATCCGCCCTGTGCCTCCATACCCATAATCCTGCCCCGGCGGGCGTTTAGGTCCCCCATTACATCGCCAGTAAATCGATCTGGCACGGTTATCCCTACATTCATTATCGGCTCTAAAAGCACCACCCCGGCTTTCTCGCAAGCATTTTTGAACGCTAAGCCCGCAGCAATCTTAAATGCTATATCTGAAGAGTCCACCTCATGATATGAGCCGTCGTATACTGTTGCCTTAATATCCATCATCCGGTAACCTGCCAGGATCCCCTTTTCCATCGCCTCAATCACGCCTTTTTCAACTGATGGGATATACTTCCCAGGTATCGCACCGCCATAAATCTCGTCCACGAACTGAAAACCGGTTCCCCTGGACAACGGCTCGATGCGCAACCAGACATCGCCGTACTGACCTCTACCTCCGGTCTGCTTCTTATGCTTACCCTGCGCCTCTGCCTTCTTTGTGATCGTCTCCCGATAAGGAATTCTTGGCTTCACCAAATCGACATTAACATCAAATCGGCGCTTCAGTCTGCCGATGATCACATCCAGATGCAGTTCACCCATCCCGCTGATAATCTGCTGACCCAACTCCGCATTATACTCATAGGAGAATGTCGGGTCCTCCTCGTGCAGACGGGCAAGACCATTGGAAACCCGCTCCTCATCGCCCTTGCTCTGCGGAACAATCGCCACTGAGATTGAAGGGTTGGGAAACTCAATCGGCGCCAGTCTTATCGGCTCCCGCTTATCAGCCAAGGTATCACCGGTATGGGTCTCTTTCAGTTTTACCAGCGCACCCAGCATACCGGCTGTCAGTTTACCAATCTCACTGCGGTCTTTCCCCTTGATAATGTAAATCTGATTGATCTTCTCCTCACGCTGTGTGGTGCCGTTGATGACCACCATACCCGGTTCCAATCTCCCCCGGAACACCCGCACATAATGCATATCACCTAAATGCGCCTCCGAAATAGTTTTGAAAACCAGCGCACAGACTGGACCATCCAGCTCCGCACCTAGCTCCTTCTCCTCGCCAGTGCTCGGCACCACGCCTTTAACCGCGGGCATCTCTGCCGGGCTGGGTAGTACATCTATCGCCAGTTCCAGAATCAGATCCACCCCGACCTGCGTCAATGCATCACCACCCAAAAGCGGATACACCTGCCCCGCCTTAATCCCTTTTCGCACCGCCTTGCGCATCTCATCTGGAGTAATCTCCTGACCTTCAAGAAACTTCTCCATCAATGACTCATCAACCTCTGCTGCGGTTTCGATCAATCGCTCCTTCCAATGCTGGATCTGCTCCTGCATATCTCCTGGAACTGGTATCTCCTTACGCACTCCATTCTCGTAAATAAACGCCTTGTCACTGAGCAGGTCAACCGCTCCCTTTAACCCCGATTCTTTACCAATTGGCAAATAAACCGCAGTTACCTTAGAACCAAAAATCTTTCTTGCCTCCTCGGCAATGTTATCAAAACTGGTATTCTCTTTAGTCAGTTTGTTGATAAACAACGCCCGGGGTAAATTTGCCTCCTCCAGTTTCCGCCAGGCAAGTTCGGTACCAACCTCAACTCCGGAGGAAGCGTCGATCACCAAAATTCCGGCATCAATCGCCCGCACCGCGGAAATCACATTGCCCCAGAAATCGGCATAACCCGGCGCATCAACCAGATTGATCAATGTATTCCGGTATTCACCATAACCAAGCGCCAAATTGATACTGATCTTGCGGACAATCTCATCGTCATCATAATCAAAAAGTGAAGTCCCGGCATCAACCGAACCCAGCCGGGTATTCTGCCTCATCGTATAAAGCAAAGAATCGCAAAGCGATGTTTTTCCTGCACCGCCATGGCCCAAAAAACCGAGATTTCTAATCTCCTGTGTCTTATACTCTTTCACCATTTCCTCCTGAAAAATTTTAAATTATAACTTTTGAATATAACCAGATATATAAAACAGTCAAGCATTGCATACTGACTGACAGCGAACTCGTCAGGCATCGATAACATTACACCACTGACAACCGCACAATAAACTGACCCTATCACCATCCCCTATCCGGCTCCTCCCTGACCAAAGGAGAGAAGTTTTTCTCCCTTCTGTCTGTCTTTTTGTGTATATTATAATAAGCCCTCCCAAAATGGGCAGGGATTAACAGGAAAATTTTATCCTAATGGTTAATTTGCGGTTAACTATTTGAAATGTCGTGTCTTATCATCTTGAACAGAGATTGATTTCTGCCCCCGGGGCAGTATCGGGGACGGTATCCAAGAGGATTTTGGGCTGGGCTATAAAATAGGTATTTAGCAGTGTAATGATTATGGTAATAGGATTGGTGTTCTATTGGGTTTATGTAGTGGTTTGGCTTTGGGCATGGGTCAGGGTTTCGATCAGGATTTGAAAAATGGTTAGCGGTTGGCTCAGGGTTAGGCTTATCGGTACGGTATGGCTGATAGTCTCATCCGGGGTTTTACTGATGCTAATCGCTATGGTGGCAGAAACAAAATTGACTCAGCCGGCAACCGTTTGTTAATTGTCATATATATGAATCGTATTAAACCTTCCCGTACTTGACACAAATAATTCTATCGGTTAATATCTACTGCTATGTTTGAAAAATAAAGGAGGCGTATGAAAAGAGTAATTGTGGTGTCGGCATTGATAGCAACCATACTTTTTGCCCGCGGCACATCCGGTGGTTATGGTTGCTTTGGTCCAAGCGTTGCTTTGATTGATTATGAAAAGATTAATGAGATATTTACAAGAAACGGAGTAACTAAACTCTCCTCCCAGCACTGGTTGTTTGGCGGTGGTGGTTATCTGCTGGCTAACCGTGTGCTGATCGGTGGTGCAGGCTGGGGCGGAACTCAGTCCGTTACTTCTGAATCATTGAATCTTTTTTGTGAGGTAAATTACGGCGGTGGTGAGTTTCGCACCGGATATGCGGTTGTTGACCTGAAGCATCTGCTGATTATTCCGGGTATCGGCATCGGTGGTGGTGGCTACTCAATCACCCTTGGTCCTGATAACCAGACCGTCCCCAACTTTGACAGTCTACTTAAGAATCCAGGACGAACCTCAACTGTGAACTTTTCTGGCTTCAATATTAATCCCCAAATTACCTTTGTCATCCCCATCTCCTTTGTCGGCGTGGAGATTCGTGCCGGTTATAACCTTGGCCCGTTAGGTGGTAAATGGGAGTTTGCTGACCGGGGTAATCTTGCACGGGGACCGGAGATGGCAAAGACAAACCCCTGGTTAAGTTTCAATCTCCTGTTTGGCGGCTTCAGCCGACAGAAAAAGGGCGCATTTAAAGGCAAAATGGAACTGCAAATCCCCACACCTGAAGAAGAAACAAAACCAAAAGAGGAACAAGAAGAGTAACTAACCGCGCAGTTTATTGCGTCGGACAGAAATTTATTTAAAATAATTCCATATAAGTATAACCAAAAGGATAGGTGAAGATGAAAAGATTAATGCTGTTTTTTGTTATTCTACTGACAAACGGATTTGCCGGTGCGGTTACCGCGACTGTCAATATCCAGTCTGGCAGTTTAAGTATCAATCAGTATCATAATTATGATGTGGTAACACTGGAAAATGGGGTTTTTATCACAGAACCGGGCAAACCTTTTCTACCATTGATCAATGCCACAATGGTAATTCCCGCCAATGCCCGGGTTACCGACGTTAAAGTTGAACCGGTTGCAAGTCAGGAACTCAAACCGGGGTTAAACATCCTGCCCGGTCAATTACCGGTGCCGATCTCCAGTAAAACTATCCCTGATTTTGTTCCACCTGACAGTCAGATTTACCACTCGCCCCACCCATATCCTGCTCAACCCCTGCTCCAATACTCTTCAGGCAGTGCCGGGGGGTTCCGGTTAGTGGGACTGCTTCTCTGTCCTTTCACCTATTATCCGCTTACTAAACGTCTCTTATTTCATAGCCAACTTAAGATCACCATCACTTACGACTCTGATACCGCACCACCAGTTTACCTGACTCCTTTTCAGCGCAACCAATTGCTCCGTAGTTTGAAACCACTGGTAATCAACCCGGTGCAACTCACCGCATTCGCACCGCCAATCGCAGAAGCTGACCAAACCGAAATTAACTACCTGATCATCACCAGCCCTGACCTCGCTTCCTGGCTTATCCCTTATCAGGAATATAAAAAATCCCGCGGGCTAAAAACCGAGATCCGGACCACCGACTGGATTGAACGCAATTATCCGGGCAGAGACCTGCAGGAAAAAATCCGCAACCACATCATCGACTATTTCTACAACCGGGGCGTTACCTCGATACTTTTAGCCGGTGATAACCGCCAGGTCCCATCCCGTCAAATCCGGGTTTATGTCGGCAATGAAATGGGTTCGATTCCCACTGATCTGTATTACGGCGACCTTGACTACTCCTGGGATTCCAATCGTAATAACCTGTTCGGTGAGATGGCGGATTCGGTTGACCTGTATGCGGATGTCTTTGTCAGCAGGGCTTCGTTCGACAACCAAACCCAAGTAGTAAATTTTATCAACAAAGTCCGGGCTTTTGAAAACAGTCCGGTGTCAGAGTATATCAAACGTTCCCTGTTGCCATCAGGCTGGCTCTGGCGGGATATCGGTTATCACGGCAAATTTGTCAACGACTCCATTGCGGAAATCACCCCTTATGACTGGGTGGACCGCAAGATGGAAAATCCCCGTAATGCCCGGATTGTTGCTGACTCTTTTGACCTCGGTTTTCTGATCTTTGACCCGGCAGGTCATGGCAACGAAGCGGGCGTATATGACGAAGACGGCACGCCCATCTATACCAGCAATTTTGCCGGCAACCAGCAGAATCAAAACCGTCTGACTGTAATCACCTCCCTTGCCTGCAATCCTGGTAACTTTGAAGCAGAAGACTGCCTTGCCGAGATTGCACTTAACTGTCCCAATGCCGGTGCCATTGGTGTGATGATGAACTCAAGGTACGGCTGGGGCACACCACCAGCAATGGGACCGTCAGAAAAACTGTGCGTGCGCTTCTATGACTATCTCTTTAACCGTGGTGAATTCCATCTCGGACCCTGCCACAACCGCTCAAGAGAGGAGTACACCCCTTCGGCAATTTACTCCTCGCTCTGGCGCTGGTGTCTGACCGAGTTTAATCTTCTGGGTGATCCAACAGTTGACATCTGGACCGACACCCCACTTAACCTCTCACTGCTTGCACCGGATACAATTTCCACCGGTGCCCAGACCGTTACGGTAACCGCGCTGGTAAACTCCCGTCCTGCCTCCGGTGTTCAGATAACCGCCTATAAAGAAAACGAAGTTCTGACCAGCAGTTTCACCACCGGCAACGGTCAGGCAACTCTTAACATCCACCCCTTCACAACCGGTGAACTGAAAATCACCGCCACCGCTCACAACCATCTACCCGCAGTTAAAACCATTACAATCACTGCTGGCGCTCCTGAACCGGTGCTAATAAAAACCCGTTTTGAAGTCGACGACACCAACCAGTCCAATCCCAACCGGATTCTTGAACCCGGAGAAACCGCCCGCTTGAAACTAACAATCAAAAATATCGGCACCGCTCCTGCCACCACCACCCGCCTGTTGATCCGGACCAGCAGTCAGCAACTCATAATCATCGACTCCACAGCCATAGCCGGCACGATCGCGCCCGCTGAATCGGCACTCATTGAAGACCTGACCATCAACGCTATGCCTGAGGCTTTTCCCGGCTCCAGCCCGGAGATACTTTTAACTATCAGTTCTGACCAGCATCAGTGGCAATACTGGTTCTTCATTCCCATCGGTTATCCAGGCAGAGTCTGGGCAGAGATTGACACCGGCACCTGCGCATTAACCATCACCGCCCGTGGCACGGTCGGCTACGACCCGGCAGAAAACCGTGCCGGCAGAGGATTCCGCTACCCCAAATCCGACACTAGTGGACTCTACCTTGCCAGTTTTGTCCTCGGCAACTCACCGGAATATATTGTTGATCGTTTCTATAATCAAACCGGATTTGACCAGGACTGGTTGCTCAACGACAGCATCCGCACCCGCCTGCCCCTCTGGAATGCCGACCAACTACTCCAGGCAAGTTTCTGCGACTTAGCACATCCACGCGCCAAAAACATCGTTGTCGACCAGCGGGCAATAGGATTGGATCAACCGGAATTAAGTAATGTGGTTGTCATCGTTTACGACATCTATAACTTTGGTTCCGAAGCAGTGAACAGCCTCTATGCAGGCATATTTGCAGACTTTGATGTCATTCCCACTGATCGGCTACACGACCTCGCCTTCACCGTTCCAGACCTCAACACCGCATTTATGCGCAACGCGAACGCCAACCGCCGTTACCTTGGTATTAAACTCCTGAGCCCCAATACCCCTGCCCAACTCACCTGTCTTGACCACGCAATCTATGTATACCCGGAATCCGCAATGACCGAGGATATAAAGTACCGTGCGCTGACCGGTGCGCTTAGCGTTCCACAAAGCAACCGGCCATTTAACTGGTCGATACTGGTCAGCACCTCACCTTTTGACTTGCCCGCACCCGGTAACAGACACAGAGTCGCGTTTGCCTTTATTGCAGGCGTCGATTCACTCAACTATCTCAATACCTGCCGGTTGCTTCAAGAATGGTATGATAACAATGTAGGAATAATAGATAACGATTTCCCCACCTTTGTCCAACCGGTCAACCTGACGGTTTCCCCCAACCCATTTACCCAAACCACCACGCTTCATTACCATCTACCATTTGCTCAGCGGGTGCGCATCACTGTCCATGACATCACCGGTAGAACCATAGCAACCTTACTGGATCAGACGCAACTATCGGGCAGTCACCAGTTAACCTGGAATCCGCATAACCTTGCCCAGGGCATTTACTTTCTGAAACTGCAAACCACTAAAGCCCCGGTTATCAGCCGAATTATAATCTTGCGGTAAAGAAGAAAACAAATGCCAAAGCAAAACTTGTCATTTATTTGACTGTGGTTATTATATATTGGAAGAATGACTGGCAGCGGATTTCTGTTGTCTAAAATAAAAAGGAGGAACAATGAGCGCAACTAAGGCAATATGTCCGGCTTGTCAAAGTAATAACACAATCGCCCACTACGAACACCGTCCCTGCCCCAGCGCACCAACCGGCATTACCACCTGGGAAGCCGAAGCGTTCGTCGGGCCTGATAATAAACCGATTAACCGACCCTGTCCGGGTTGTAATGACGGCGTACCACGGCCACCAGCTTACTTATATTGCAAAAACTGTGGTCACCGCTGGACAGTTTAGATAATTACATCAACATTCCGCCGTCCACGCGAATCACCTGTCCGGTGATATAACCTGCCTCTTCTGAGACAAGGAAAAGACAGAGGCTGGCAACATCCACGGGTGTGCCTGCCCTTTTCAATGGGATCGCCTGAATATACGCCTCCCGGATTTCCGGCGCCAGTTTTTCCGTCATCGGTGTTGTGATAAAACCCGGCGCGATCGCATTGACCGTAATACTCCTTCCTGCTAACTCCTTAGCCACCGATTTGGTAAAACCGATCAGCCCCGCCTTTGCCGCCGCATAGTTTGCCTGCCCTGCATTACCCATCTCGCCAATTACTGAACTGATATTAATAATCCTGCCCCAGCGCAGACTCATCATCGACCGACAAACCGCCTTGGTAAAGTTGAAAGCCCCTTTAAGGTTTACCGCTATTACTTGGTCAAAATCCTCTTCGCTCATCCGTAAAAGCAGATTGTCCCGGGTTATTCCTGCGTTGTTTATTAGAATATGTATCGCACCAAACTCCTTCTCAACTTGCGTCACAACATCCTGAACCGCCCCAAAATTGGCAACATCTACAATAAATGGCTTTGCCTCTGAACCGTTATTAACCAGCTCCTCCGCGGTTTTTTGGACTGACTCCGCAATCAGATCGCATACCGCGACCTTAACTTTTTCCTCTGCCAATATTTGGGCAATCGCCTTACCGATACCAGAACCGGCACCGGTAACCACCGCTACTTTCCCCTCCAAATCGTAAGCCATTAGACCCTCCTTTAAATTATCTCACTATCGTCAACCTACCGACATTACGTTCCTTTATTTCACCCTCTTCAATTTCCACCACATAAAAATACATCCCACTGGCAACCGGATTCTTATTTTGATTGCGCAAGTTCCAGAAACCTACCCGATACTCAGGCATAATCTCTTCACCCACCTTGTTCAAAACCCGCACCGGCTCGCCCGCGAGATTAAAAATCCTAATTTTAAATTTAGGAAACTGTCCTCTGAGACGTAAAGAATCGGTAGGTGTATAAACAATCGTTGCCTGCGCATTATGGTCTTTAACCACTACCGGATTGGGGAATGAATAAACCTTGCCCAGAAAGAGCGGTGCGATCTTCATCACCGCGGTCATAATTGAATCCGAAGCCGCGATTTTTTCGATCACCACTCCACTCTGGACCCCGTTATAAAATGCGGTTGAAGGTGTGGTAAAGTTACGCACACCGGTATCACTCTGCTGCCAGAGATGGAGGCCGCTGCCGAGGTCGCCCCGATCCAGGGCAAAACTGGGCGAATGGTCAGCACGCAGAATACCCACCAACGGATACCTTTCATCAGTATTACCGGTCCGGGATTCATCGATGTGCAAAATCAAAAGCCCGCTACCGGGCAAACCGCGATCAAACCCGTAACGTTGCCGATTTTCCACCAAAAAATACTCACCCTGTCCGGTACCAGCAGGAGTCCAGTCAACGCCCAAGGGATTTTTTAATATCCGGAAACCGACCGACGCAGTAGCAGCAGCAATGATCGGTATCGGACCAATAGAATCAACTAATCCCACCTCAATTGACTCTGGCACTACCCAGCCTAAGAGATATTTACACCAGATTGAAGGGTGCACCGGGCAGCTACCGTATGGCTCGTTACTGCTCTTTCTTGCCCAGCCACCGGCTGCCATCAGACAAAACATTCCTAAACCATCACTGGAATAATCGGTATCATAAAGGTCAGGCAAACCGAGCAGATGCCCAAACTCATGGCAGAAGACCCCAACCGTGATCAAGGTTCCGTCATCAAAGCGCTCCGGTTGGATTGAATACTGATCAACCGTAACCCCATCTCTGGTCAACAGTGGTCCAGGTGAACCCATAATCCCATCCGACAACTGCCATTTATGGGACCAGACATCGGTAATCCTGCCGGTCTCTTCTGCCCCCGGCCCGGAGTGAACAATCAGCAGCCCGTCAACCACTCCATCGCCATCCCAGTCATACTGCGAAAAATCAACCGAATCATCAATGAGAACGACCACATCCCTAACCAGCCCCTGACTATTATGTGGAAACTGGCCATAAATACCAAATGAATCACCAAGATAATAAGAATAGGGATTTGGTAATCTGACCCAGCCGGTTATCTCACCACTGAGTGATAAGTTACCATAACTCACCTCGTAATAGTAATCCCGCATTGAACCGCTCCCTTCCTCCAACAGTAATCTTTGAAAATCGGCACGGGTAAAAGTGTGCGGATTATCACTAAAATCAACCAGAATCACTAATAGCCGGACCGGTCGGTCAGTTGTCAGGTAGCGCGGCGCCGGTCGCTCCATTAAACCGGGAAAACTGATGGACCGCTTGTTGTTAGGCATCGGCGGCATCGCCCAAATCAGTCCAATACCAAGCAAAATAACGAGCCGGCAGGGCATAGATATTAGATTATATCTGACTAGACTGCTCCTTGAGCATCGTACACTTACCCTCAAAAAAGCAACCCGGTTGAATCACCAGGCCCCGACAGGTGATATTCCCAAAAACCTCAGCACCGGTCTGCAGTTCCACTATTTCGCTGGCAGTGATATTACCTTCTATTCTACCGGCAATCACTGCGCGCCGACAGCGCACCTCACCTTTAAGCAAAGACCTCGGACCGGTAAGAAAAACATCGCCAATATCACCCCGTCCCTCGATTTTCCCATCCAGTCGCAAACCACCCTCTACTCGCAAATCTCCGGTGATCTGAGTCTCACTGCCGATAACGGTATCCAGTTTCCCTGCTGTTCGGTCTTTTGACATTCTTGCTCCTTTGTTACAAGTATATTATCCGCACTATCCTTGTCAAAAACGACTATTACCATCTTGACCGTTGCCTTGCCAGCAGTAGAATTCAATTAGACCGCCGGCGTAGCTCAGCAGGCAGAGCAGCGGTTTCGTAAACCGCAGGTCACCCGTTCGAGCCGGGTCGCCGGCTAAAAAATATGCGATATTATGATTTTTCCGAAAAACACTGATCCGAAACGGCTCCTTGAAGAACAAGAGGCTTTTCAGGAATCTGAACGGCGTCGCGCTGAGGCACGCGCCCAGGCAATTTTTGACAGCCTGGTCGATTTCAGCCCGATTCCCATTGAAATCTATAACCCGGATGGCAACCTATTAAAAAGCAATAAGACTGCCGAACGTCTGCTTGGTAAAATCCCTCCACCGGGCACCAGTCTAAACGAAGAGCGAGGCTTAAAGCGCACCGGTCTACTCGAACCACAGATCAAACGTCTGCTTGCTGGCGCACGCATCGAGACACCCCCATTTTGGTATGACCCGCAAGAGATTGGACTACCACCAACCCAGAAAGGTAAAATATGTCTAAGGGTAACTGCCTTTCCGCTGCTTGATTTTGAGGGTGCGGTCAAAATGATCGCGGTGATGTACGAAGACCTCACCGATCTAAAAAAGGCGGAAGATTCACTAAGAGAATTGAAAAACTCTCCGGTTTTTACACTAATTACCAATGAGAACCTCGAAATTCCGATTGACGCCCGCGATGTCGAGTTCGCCCGACGCAAAGTTGAACAGGCTTGGCGTGAAAGTGAAGAGAGATACCGGACACTAATCGAAGGAGTTCAGGACGCTTGCATAATCCGAATTGCCGAGAATGGACAGATACTTGCTATCAGCCCCACTGTCCAGCAGCTATTCGGTGTATCCCGTGAGGCGGTTATAACCGACAGTTCAATCCTGTTCGCCAATGTCCATCCGGATGACCTCCAGCGGGTAAGAACGGTCGAGCAGGAACTGAAAAAGACAGGTCAGTCCCCCTATCGGCATCGTTTCCGAGTAATCAAAAAACCCGGTGATGAGATTGTACATCTGGAAATGATGGGTAAGGTTTGTTCATTTGCCAACCGACGCACAACCGAAATCCTGGTTCTGAACATAACTCCGGAAAAGCAGTTGGAAGAAATCCTCAGCAAAAAGGAAAAGGATTTCGCCGCCCTATTGTCAAGCCCTGATGATGGAACATTTCTTCTCAACCGGGAATGGGTAATCACCGCCTGGAGCAAGGGAGCGGAAAAAGAAACCCGGGTCCCCACCGGCGAGGCCATCGGCAAAAGACTTTGGGAGGTATATCCAGAAGCTGAGAAAAGTGGCATGGTAATTCCCATCCGCAAAACACTCTTAGATCACCAGCCTCAATACCAAGATTTCTTTTACCAGGACGGTAGAGAGCGCTATGCTGGATGGTTCTCATTAAGTACCTACCCGGTGGCTGATGGTGTCTTTGCAATTATCCGTAACATTACCACCCGAAAGAAAATCGAACTGGCTTGGCAAGATACTGAATCGCGCCTGCGGACCATCCTTGAAAACGACAAAGTACTAATCGCATTCAAAGACCGAACCCTCCGTTATACTGGAGCTAACTTAACCGCGAAGAAAATTTACGGCAACGGCGACGAACTCATTAACAAGACCGATGCCGAATTATTTCCCGCAACGGTAACCGCACTACTCGGCTCTCAAGATCGACAGGTAATAGAGTCCGGTAACCCGGTTAATCTGGACATATGTCTCGGTGACCCAAAATCAGAAAAGGGTATTTGGCTCTCCTTGTCCAAACTGCCCTGGCGTAACACCAATGGTGAGATCGTCGGAGTAATTGATGTAGGTTTTGATATCACCCGCCAGGTCCGAGCGATCCAGGAACTCCAGCGTCGACGGGAAGAACTGGGGAAAATTCTAAATGAACATGCTGATCTTTTAAATCGCGCACAGAATGAATTAAAGCGCTGGACATAACCAGACAGTTATATGAAAAAAAAGACAAAACCAACGCTGGTGAGAAATCCTTCTCCGGGAATAACCAATCAGATAAACAACATAACCGCACGCCATTTCTGGCTACTGCTGATCATCATTACAATTCTCGGTTTTACTCTGCGAGCCATCGATCTGCGTGCTGATCCGCCACCGGATTTATCATGGAGTTTTGCCCCCTATACTGACGAAAGTCTAAACACCTACTCCGCTCGCAATTTCGTCCTCTATGGCAAATGGCAAACCGACGACTTCCTACCGTTTGTCGTTTATCCCTTAGTAAACATCATCAATGCGCTGATTTTTAAACTCCTCGGTATCGGATTTGTTCAGGTAAAAATTCTGTCTTTAATTGCCGGAATGCTGACGATATTTTTAATCGCCCTTTTCCTCCGGGAGGAAACCGGCAACACCAGTGCCTTATTAACCGGTCTAATTCTTTCAACCTGTTATCCCCTGTTAATGTATAACCGTCTCGGACTGGTAGAACCTGTTCAGATACTCTTTCTGATATTAACCGGCCTATTTTGGCTCAAAGGACTAAAAAGACCCTACCTAATGATATTCAGTGGCTTCTTTGCCGCCGGCACCGTTTTACTGATCAAAATCTCAGCAATCTTTATCATCCCCACTGTGTTCATTATGTTCCTCGGCGAGTTTATTAAATACCGCTTCAGCCGAAAACTACTCCCTATTTTGCTTTTCTTTATCACCGGAGTAGCAGTGGCAGCACTCTGCTGGTTTCTCGCCGTGTTTCTTCCCTATCGTCACCAGTACATCCGCTATATTCTCCGTCACTCAAGTGAGTCGCCTGCCGGGCACCCAAAAACACTACCAGCCTATCTGCTCAACACCTTCACCTTTGGCTTGCGTTCAAAACTCATACCCCGGATGCTCTGGGTAGGAACCATTGGTTATCTCAGTCTACCCTGGCTCGCATTGACCCGTAAAACCGTCTTTCGCTACACCTTACTCTGGTTTATCTTTGGTTTATTTATGCTTGGGTATATGAACTACCGTCCCACCAGATATGAGATTATCCTTCTCCCCTGTCTGATCATCGGTGCCTCAGCCGCGCTGAACGAACTACTTACCAATGGTACGATACTACCTCCATTTAAACCAACGATTAGCCAAACATTAATATACTCACTCTGGCTCTGGCCACCTGTTTTACAACTGTTATTTTACATCACCAAATTTCGGCTTTACCCTCAGCCGTCTAACGAATTAGGAGTTCTGATTCTGGCACTAACTATCAGCTTAACCGTTGCCTTTACTATCCGCCTCGTCCTTGGAAAAATTCCCGCCGGCATTGCACTTCAATCCCCCCCCCTGCGTATCATCACGATACTGATATTTTTCTTGCTAATCTTTCGTCTTGACTTCAATCAATTCAGCGTCTGGTTTAACAACCGCACCTACAACCTTATCACCTATTCGCGACAACTGGATCAACTCCTTCCTCCTGATGCGGTAATTGCCGGACCCTGGGCACCACCTTTAATGATCGAATCAAAGAAACGGGCAATTGCGATTACTGACTGGGCAAATATCAACGACCCAGTAAATCGGTTTGGGCTAACTCACCTTGTTATCGGTGAAGGAGAAACAGATCATCTCCTGATAAAAAAACTAAATCCCCAACTTCTCCAGAACTCATCTCCTCTGATCCAGTTTCGAATTCGGGGTCAACTGATCCGGGTAATTACTTTACCTGCCTCTTAATCCTCTAATACCGCTAAAAGAGACCGGACATTGTAGTCCAGTAGTTTTAGATAACTATCCATCTTAGAATTGCTCTCAACCGGAAACTGATAAAGGGTAACCACCTTTGCCTGAGTTTCACCTGCAAGCATCTGTGCAAAATCTGGGTTCTGCTGGGGCTCGATAACGACCACCCGTACCGAATCACCCTTCATTCTTTTTATCAGTTCTGCCAGTCCCTTTACTGAAGGCTCTTCACCTGGTAACGGCTCCACCGTCGCTACCATCTCAAACCCGAAAGCACGGCAGAAATATGGCCAGGAACTATGCATTGCCACAAACTTCCGGTTTTTCAGTTCTCTGGCCAGTTCTTTTAACACCTCGGTCAGACTGTCCAGTTCTCGCAGATAATTTCGGATCCGCTGTTCGTAAAACTCCTTTCCTTTCGGGTCAACCTCGGTTAGCACCGCCGCAATTCTCTGCACCCCGGATTTTGCCACCTCCGGATCAAGCCAGATGTGAGGATTACCCTCCTGATGGACGCCGTAGTGATGCTCCCCGTGCTCATCTTCACTATCCTGGATAATATCTACTCCATCTGCCAGTGTCACAACCCGCAACTTCGGATTGCCCGCGTTTGCAATCAATCCATCCAACCACTCATCCAATCCCAAGCCAACCCGCACCACCATCTTTGCCCGGACAACCGCCTTCGCATCTCGGGAATTGGGCTCAAAACCATGGGGCTCCTCATACCCCCTTAGAAGCGTCCACACCTCAACACGTTCCCCTCCGATCTCCCTTACCCAGTCAGCCAGCACTGGAACTGTAGTTACTACATTAACCTTATTATTACCACTAAAACCACAGCCTAAAATCCCGCATAAAACACAAAAAACTATCCACCTCTGCCACATATCCTGCATCTCCTCCTTTTCGGTGAAAATATCGCCGCCACAGCAAAAAACAGTGCTGTGAGCATCACAATTGTTGCCCCGGATGGTAAATTAAAAATATAGGAAAGGGCTAATCCACCCCAACTTGCCACTACTGCAGTAATCCAGGAAAGCACAAACATCATCCCGTACCGGCTGGTCAATTGATACGCAATTGCGGCAGGAATCACCAGCAGTGCCTCAACCAGAATTATCCCTACTGCTCGAATCGCTACCACCACGGTCAGGGCAATCAACCCCAACTGAACTGTATTAAACAACCCGATGGGCAAACCTGCCGCCTGCGCCATCTCCTCATCGAACGCAATAAACTTAAACTCCTTGTAAAAAACAAAAAGCAAAATCACCACCAGTAGGGTCAATCCGCTCATCAGCATAATATTCCCCCGGGAAACACCCAGGATATTCCCGAACAGATAGCCGAAAATCCGCGCGTCGTAGCGCCTCATCAAACCGATCAACATTACCCCAAGTGCCATTGTCCAGGAGAGAAAAATACCGATCGCGGTATCCTGTCGCAGATTGGCTCGGGAACCGGTCAACTGAATCAAAAACGCGGCCACCAAACAGAAACCTATTGCGGTTAAAAGTGGATCAACACCCAAAAGAAACCCCAGTGCCACCCCGGCAAATGCGGAATGAGCAATACCAGCACCGGCAAATGCCAACCCACGCAAGACAACAAAAACGCCAATTAACGAACAGACCGTTGCCACGAGAAACGCTCCCAGAAACGCATTTCTGATAAAACCGAATCCTAAAACCTCAAGCATGATAATCACCGGCAACTACATACCTTCTACCAGCTCTTTCCAACACTCGCACCCCACTGCCATAAAGCCTTGCCAGCATCGCCTCATTTATAACTTCATTACATCTACCATAAGCCTGGACCGTCCGATTCAACAACAGCACCTTATCTGTGCAATCCATCACCTCATTAACATCATGAGTAACATAAAGCGTAGTAAGATGCCAACTTTTATGCAGGCTCCTGATCAGTTCGACAATTGAACTGCGTGTTACCACATCGACCCCGGCAGTCGGCTCATCTAAAAGTAATATCTCCGGTTCAGCCACCAGTGCCCGTGCCAGAAACAGCCGCTGTTGCTGTCCACCGGAAAGATGGCCTGCAATATGTCCAGCAAACTCATCTAACCCCACCGCCTCAAGCACCACCCTAACCCGTTTCCTCTCCTTAACACCCGGACTTTGCAGAAACCCCAGCACAGCATATGTTCCCATCAAAACCGCATCCCGGACACTAACCGGAAACTTCGGGTCAATCGGCTTACGCTGGGGCACATATCCAATCCTCCGCCTTATCCGGCTGATACCCGCTCCACTCTGACCCAAAACCCGCACTGTCCCCTGAACCGGTTTAACCAAACCCAGCACCGTCTTCAAAAGTGTTGTCTTACCTGAACCATTGGGACCAATAATTCCCAGAAACTCCCCTTTTCCAAGCGCAAATGAGACATCACTGAGCGCTACGGTATTCTGAAACGCAACCGTTACATTATCGAACTCAATGACCGGCACCTCTCTTAACCCCATCGGCTATGCAGAAGTGCAATCATCGTGCGCAAAGGCACACCGGTTGCCCCAGCAGGATAATAACCTCTCGACTCGGTAGTAAACGCCGTCCCGGCAATATCAATGTGTATCCAGTTAACACCCTCGGGAACAAACTCGGAAAGAAACAGTCCACCGATAATCGTCCCCGCATTCATCGGCTTACCGATATTTTTCATATCCGCCACCTCGCTCTTCATATGCGCCCGATACCTTTCAAAAAGCGGCAGTTCCCAGAAATACTCACCCTCAACCCTGCCCAAATCAATCAACCTTGCGACTGACTCCTTATCCCTTCCCATAACACCGGAACACTCATTTCCCAATGCAACAACACAGGCTCCGGTCAGTGTAGCGATGTTGATCATCAAAACCGGCTTAAATTTTGCTCCGTACGCCAGTGCATCAGCAAGGATCAGCCGACCCTCCGCATCGGTATTTGCCACCTCCACCGTCTTACCGTTATAATGACGGATAACATCCCCTATCTTCTGTGCGCCCCCGCCGATCATATTTTCCACCAGCGGAGTAAGCCCGATCACCTTGTACGGCAAATCTACACTCTGCAGATACTTAAAAACACCCAACACCGTTGCCGCACCCGCCATATCATCCTTCATATTCTCCATCTGCTGAGCATTCTTCAACGAAAGCCCGCCAGAATCAAAACAGACTCCCTTACCAACAAAAACTACCGTCCCCTTTGACTTCACCTTCGGAGTGTAAACCAACTCCACAAGACAGGGGGGATTATGAGAACCCTGACCCACAGCCAGAATTCCATTCATTCCCATCTCCTGCAACGTTGACCTATCCATCACCCGCACATCAATTCTGCCTGGCAACGCCAACCCCTTTGCCAGTTCTGCCATTTTCATCGGTGCCTTATTAGCCGCTGGCTCATTCACCAGATTCCGCACAAAATAAACCGCATCAACTCGCCGCTGTGTCTCATCAACTATCGGCAAGACCAATCTACTCTCCTCCTCGGTGCTGAAAACCAGATAAACGGTTTCCGGTGGTTTTGCCTCATCGGGCTTGGGCTGACGATACTTGGTAAACCGGTAACAACTCAAAAGCATACCCTCTACAACTGCGCGCACAAAATCCACCAGCCTTCCCTTGATCTCATTGCCACCAGGCAAAAAAACACCTAACTCCCCTGCGCGCAACTCCAGTGCCTTCTTAATCACCCCTGCCCCTGCCATCCGCACCCGCTCCAGTTCAAAATCACCTCTCTTACCCAATCCCGCGACGATCACCCGCCGTTTATCTGCATCAACTCCAACCGTGCACTCCTGATACTTACCATCAAACCCAGCTCCTGCCAGCACCAACCGATTAAAACTACCCTGCTCCATACCAAGCGGTTTCTTATCACCCTCAAACATCAGGGCAGCACCAAACTTACCGCTCCACCTCTTTCTTAAAGTTAATTCAACCTTCATCATCTAACTCCTTTCTTTTTTAAAAAAATTAACGACTCACTTAACAACATCTCTTACTCCGGACAACACCGGACCATCCTTCAAAATCTTACTCAAAATAAATGTAACAATCACCGCCAGCACCATTCTCGGCACAACGATCCAGAAAAAGTTTGCCCCCAGCACCAGAAATATTGCGGTATCCTCAAAAAGCCCATGACAGATCGCCAGAAAAGTTGCCACCAAAGTAACCTGCTTCGGTGACAGCCGACTCTCCCTCACCGACTCCACAATCAAACCTGCACCAAAAACAACCCCGAAAACATTACCTGCCAGCCAGGGCATCCCTGCCTCATCTGAATAACCCATAAAACCGATCAACCGCCTGAGTCCGCGCAAAACCCGCTCCAGAACCCCATAAACCCTTGCCAGTTCCAAAAGGACAAATATCCCCACCAAAACCAGCACCATCTTCAAACTGGTATTAAAAAGCCCCCGCGCCCAGGACTCAATCGCAGGCAGAGGCACAAAAACCTGCCTGAGTGCACTGAAATCCACCCCCGCGGTTCCGTAATTACCCGCGCGCACAATCAAAGCGGACAGACCAACACCTGCCCCAAACGAAAGCAAAAGCCGGATCAGCCACAAAAGCCACCACTTCGCCTTAATCTGAAAAAAAACCGCGGTCTCAAGAATCTGCGAATGGGATATCAAAACCATCAAACTCAACACCGTCAACTGATCACCGGTGATTTTCAAAGCGGTAATTGCTCCCAGCGAGGCATAGATATTGATAAAATTACCTAAAATCAGCGCCATCGCTGCCTCCCCGGGCAACCGGAAAAAACGCATAAACGGCGCCATAAACCGGGCAAAACCCTCCAACACCGGCGTATACTTCAAAAAAGTAACAAAAGTATAAACCGGTGCCACGATCAGCATCAACTTCAGAAAAGAACGCAAACCCCGCAACGCACCCTGATAAACCGTTTGCCCCAACCTCATTGATAACGCTCCAGACTCACCTTTCCATCCTCAAGCACACCATAAGTAAAATTACCTAACCAATCACCGGTATTTAAATAAAACCCTTCCCCAAACTGCACCAGTTCCGGCAGATGAGAATGTCCCATAACCACCAGATCAAAACCCTCTTCGATCCTCTGCCGGGCAAAATTCCGCATATCATCAGCCAGCATAGGTCGCACCATCTCCCGACTGCGCCGTGCAATCCACCTTGCCATTCCAATCCCAATATCCGGATGCAAAAGCGAAAACAGCCTACTATTCAACCGATTCCTCATCAAAAACCGGAACACCTTCGGCACAAAATTCCTGTCCAGTGCATCACCGTGCATCATAAAAACCCGCTTACCGTCGATCACCACCCTCAACTCATCATAAAAACCATCAAACCCAAACTCCCGCTTCAAAACCCCCTGATACCACACATCATGATTACCCCGCAAAAAGACCACCCTGGTCCCTAAACGTTGTAACTCTGCCAACTGTGCGAGCACACCCATACCCGCAAAAGGCACCACCCGATGATACTCAAACCAGAACTCAAACAGATCCCCCAGAATGTAAAGCGAATCTGCCCTGCCCCGGATACTGAAAAGAAACTCCCCCAGCCGTTTCTCTGCCAACGGCCTCCTTGACCCAAGATGTGCGTCAGAGATAAAAAAGTGCCTGCTCAAATGCCCTAATTATACCGATAAAATTGTCTTGATAAAGTTTAACCAGCCAGTTGCGGTGAAACAACCGCCACCACCTTTTCGGTCAACTGTCTCATATCCTCATCAGTTAACCGATACGCCATCACCGATTTAATCGTCGGCTTAACACCGGCAGGCAAAAAATCGGTTATTGACAACTCAACGAAAAACTCCGGCTCCCTCCCGGTCCGTTTAATTAACTCATCCTTAACCTTCGGATTTGGTCCACCGCTCACCGTAACCACTCCGTAGCGCATCTGCTTTTCCCGGATATAATCAAGATAGGCGCGCACCGGTGTTGCAATATGCCCGATCCAAACCGGCGCAAAAACCACCACAAAATCAAACCCCTTGATTACCTCAGGCGAAGGTGTTACCTTCGGTATCCGGTTTAAAAATATATCCAGCACCGTGGTCAACATCCGCCGGACGCCCGGCTCGGAAACTTTAACCAGTTCCAGCCCCAACCTCTCCGCTACCGCTCTTGCTACCCGCTCATTATTCCCGCTCGACGAATAAACCAGCAATCCAACCTTCATATACCCATTCCCTCACTTAGCCGATTTCAAAAAATCCTCACCCGTATCTTACCTTTATACAGCATACGAAACCTCAATATGCTCACAAATTTCATTAGCAACCTCTTCAATTCTTTTGTATATTATTTCGCATTCTTCCTCTTTGAACGCCGCATTCTCCGCTAAAATATCTTTTATCGCTACCCTTATTTTTGCCCTCAAAGTCTCCTTTTTGTTCCAGTCCACAACCTTAATATAATCACCCAAACGTCTTCTAACTTCCCTTGCCACATATTTGATTCTCTCCTCATTCTTAAAAATTCCCCCCTCTTTTAAAAGAATATCATAAAAAGCGAGCTCCTCTTCGGTCAAATCTAATTTTTTCTCATCATCCCGCTTCACTTTTATCTCTCGGGCAATTTCTATCAACTCATCAATAATCGCGGCAGTATCCACCAGTTTAACATTATACCTCTCAATCAATCTCCTTAACATATCATATAAAGATCTGTAGCGAAACGGATTCACCCTCATCCTTGCCTTAATCTCATCATTCAACAGTTTGATGAGCAAATCAATCGCATAATTTTTTTGTTGCATATTTTTAAACTGGGCAAGAAAGGTTTCATCAAAAATAGAGAGGTCAGGCTTTTCTTTCTGCAACAACGAAAAAATATCAACCGGTTCTTCCGCAGAAATGCTTTTGGAAATCAACTGGCTTATCTCATATTCCAAATCCTTTGATATTTCTTTTTTGATTGTTGAATACTTAACTATCATCTTTTTAATCATCTCAAAAAATCTGATATCATCTTTTATCTTGATAGTTTCAGGATGGGGACTGGCAAGGGCATAAATTTTCTTAAGGGCAAGGTAGTTTTTTATAAAGTTTTTCTTCTGCTCCTCATCTCTTAACATATTGTAGGCGGAAACTGTCAGTTGTGCCAGTTCCTCCGGCTTAAGAAACTTCCAGGACCGATAATTCAATCCATAAAACATTGCGGAGACGATATCATACTTTTCTTTCAAAATATCTATCACTTTATTTATGTTGGTAAGCACCTGCTGAATGGTTTCAATGGTGTATTTGCTCAAAGATTTTCTGAGGTCGTCGGCAATCCCGATATAATCAACGATCAGCCCGGCTGGCTTGTCTTTAAATACTCTATTCACCCGGGCAATTGCCTGAACAAGATTGTGATTCTTCATCGGCTTATCAAAATACATCGTATGCAGACAGGGCACATCAAATCCGGTTAAGAGCATATCAACCACAATGACCATCTTCGGGTCTTTTTCCGGATTCTTAAAATTGTTTTGAATCTCCTCCATTTCAACTTTATTTTTTATATGGGGATAAAACTCTACCGGGTCTTTCTGCTTGCTACCGGACATTATTATCTCAACTGCTGGCGCATCAGGAATTTTCTTAATGGCATTATAAAGTTCAACTGCTACCCTTCTTGATATAACAACAACCATCCCTTTGCCCGCAAGTTCTTGAATTCTCTTATTAAAATGTTCAACAATGTCATTTGCGATTTTCTCAATTCTATCCGGATTCAAAATTAACTTCTCCAGCCGGGCAAATCTCTTTTTTATGTGTTCTTTTTGCTCCGGTTCAATTAATTCAGAAATTTCTTCAAACTCCTCATCTATAAATTCATTGGTCAAATGGAGTTCTGCCAGCCTCGCCTCATAATAGATTGGCACTATCACCTGATGTCTCAACGCCTTGTCCATTGGATAAACACTTATCGGTTCGCCAAACACAAGATATGTATCCCGGTCCTGAAGTTCAATTGGCGTTGCGGTAAATCCCATAAACGAGGCATTGGGAATTGCCTTTCTTAAATTCTGGGCAAGTTCCCGATACTGGCTGCGGTGGGCTTCATCCGCAATTACGACTATGTTTTTCCTCTCAGTAAGCAATGGATATTCTTCAGATTTCAGTTTCCCAAATTTCTGAATGGTGGCAAATACAATCCCACCAGCAGTCTTCTTTAGCGTCTCCTGCAAATCTCTTATACTTTCTGCCTTCTTAACAATCGGGATCTGGGAAAATAACCCATAAAGTTGCTCATCAAGATTTCTTCTATCGGTAATAAAAAGCAAAAGCGGATTTTCCAGTTCTTTTACCTTTAATGTTTTTCTGGCATAAAAGAGCATCGTTAAGGATTTTCCCGCCCCCTGCGTATGCCAGACAACACCTATTCTTCTCTCCTCCGCTCTTTCCCCCTGCCGAACACACTTAACTGTCTTATCGACTGCCTTTTTAACCGCATAAAATTGATTGTATATGGCAATCTTTTTCTCATAATTCTCGCCCGCCTTCTCATAAAAAACAAAGTCATTTACAAACTCAATTAAATGCTCTTTTCTGAACAATCCCCTAATTAAAATTTCAAGGGAAGTTAATTCTTTCCCATTATAAAAATACTGATAAAAACCATTGGGAATCTCTTCCTTCTTCTTCACCTTCAAATCATCGTCCCTTAAAATCCCCTCCCAGACAAAAAACCTTTCCCAATCACTGGTTGGCGAGCCATATTTCGTCTCGTACCCGTCAGAGGCAGCGACCATCTGGGAATAAACATAGAGTTGGGGAATATCTTTTATCTTTGTTTTATGATCTAAAAATGCATCCCTTGCTGTTTCATCAGCATTAAAACTTTTAAGTTCAAAAACTGCTATTGGCAAGCCATTTACAAACACGACAATATCCGGTTTCCTGAATTGCTCCTTCTCATACTGATATTCAACCTTAAACTGATTCGCAACAAGGAACTCATTATTCTCTACCTCTTCAAAATCTATGAGTTTAACAATTCTTGTTTTCTCCTCTCGCCCCTCCTTATAAGTCAGCCTCACGCCCCCGGTCAGAAGTTCATAAAAAATCTTTCCCTTCATTACAAAATCAGGATGATCCAACTCAATAACCTTTTTATAAACCTCTTCGGCAAGATTATCAGTAAGCCAGGGATTTATCCTCTTTACTGCCTCAATAAATCTTCTCTTTAAAACACAGTGCCGGTAAGATTCCCTTTCCCCATTATCAGGTATAAGTTCTGAGCCATGAATGTAGAAATAGCCAAGTTCTTTAAACCAATTTATGGCGGGTTGTTCCACAAGATAATCTTCGGTCAAGTGAGCCATTTTTTATATTTCCTCCACTCTTAATTTTCCAAAAACAAGCAAAGGCAAAAGGGTATCCCTGATCTTGCGGAGTGTCATTATCTGCTTCTGATTGAGGATGATTTTCTGGAATAATGGCTCAACAAGGGAGTGGAAGGATTGGAGAATGGGAGAAGGGGGAACAGCGATTTCTTTGTTTCCAATATCCGAAACCCTAATATATGGCAAAGCAGTCCCAGCTCTTTCTTCAATTGCTTCAATAAGTATATTTTTAAGAATGAAAAATGAAAATTCCATCCATGGTTTGTTGGATGGCAAATTGGGAATTACAGACAGATGATTTACAATGTAAGCATCAAATGGCAATATATTAACCCGTGCAAATGTCAAAGATTCTCCACTTCGCTGAAATAGAATACTTCCTTCACTAAAAAGTTTTAAATTATGTTTTTTTATGGCTTCATCAGTAATAAAATCGGCTTTTTCCACACATGGTTGGTTAGTTAGATGTTTTACTCTCACAAAAGGATTTTTACCATCAATAAAAAATTCTTCTTTCTGAGGAGCACTACCACCACTTTCAATTTTTATTACTTCTCCTATTTTCCTCACCTCCCACCCTTTCGGTATCTCTCTTCCCAATTCCTCATTATAAACAAACTTTTCAGCCTTAAATGGCTCAAAGTCAATGAACCAGTTTTTGAAGATTGCCATTGCTGTCTTTTCCAGAACCTCGTTCTGCCTTTTCTTATTCTCTATCAAATCATCAAACCAGGATAAAACAGTAGCAATGCGGGATTGTTCGGGGAGGGGAGGAGAAAACACTATTATATTATCTTGAATAGATTTATTAATCCCGCCTTGGGCACTTCCAGAAATTGAACTTTCGATTTGTTGTTGTCCTATTTGTGAAAATAAAAAATAAAATAAAAATTTTGAATTGAAGTTTGTTATATTAGTTTTAAGCAAAAATACATGTTCATTTACCATTGCTTTTTCTTCCGGGATTTTGCTGATATAAACAAGTTTTCCTATCGTCGCTCCATCTTTTACTAATAAAATATCCCCTTCTTCTATTTTTCCTTTGTTCAAACTATTATAAAAACTTTCATCAAATCTCAAACAGTTTTCAAGTTCTAAACTTCCATCCCAATTTATATTTTCTCCCCCAATGCTTAAAATCCCATTTAAATTATGAGCCAATACGCCTCCTTTGGGTCTGTTTCCACTTTCTAAACTTTCTAAAACCTCTCTGATTCTCTTCACCTCCCAATCCTTCGGTATCTCTCCAGTCTCTGTTTCCTTAAATTCAGTTTCCCGGCGGAATTTAAGCATAACTCATTGCCCCTTTAATGCCCGTTTATTGCCCATTTGTCCCCTTTGTGTCCCCTTTGTCCCCTATAAGTTTTCTTTTAATTAAAACATAGTGAGTTCCTTTACCAGTCTCGCCAATTTGCCCTAATATTTCCTTATCAACCAAAGCAGATAAATCTCTTGAAGCGGTCTTTTTTGTGGTATTATTTATTTCCTGATACTTCTTATTTGTAATCTTTCCCTTCTCCTTCACATATAAAACCGCCTTTATTTGTCTTTCAGTTAGTCCCATATTCCTTAAATTCTCTTCTGTGTAAATATCCTTATAAAATCTTACAGAAAAACCGCCCATCTCCTCTTTAAATTCTGGCTCAAGTAATCCCTGAGATTTTAAACTATCTATTATCCTTCCTATATATAAAGTTCCTCTCTTCGTATTAGCAAATGCACACAATTTCTTCAATGTCCTATCCGTAAATTTTTCTTTACATTCTATATTTTGTGTCTCAATCATATCTCCCAACCTAAGCCCTTAAATATCTCCTTAACTTTATCAGTTAATTTTTTTTCTTGTTTAAACAATTCTGAAAGTTCCTTTGCATACTCGCTCATCTTCACTTCAAACGGTATATCTTCTTCGTCAAGTTTTATCCCCACATACCTTCCCGGTGTCAGGACATAGCCATTTTTAGCGACATCCTCAATAGAAGCAACCCGGGCAAATCCAATTTCATTTATCTTATCCTCTGGCTCTCCCTTTTCAAACATCCTGAATTTTTCAACAATCTTATTTATATGCTCCTCAGTAAAAACATTCTGCCTTCTTGAGATGGGCTTGAACATCTTTTTGGCATAAATAAAAAGCATCTTCCCTTTCATATGCCCGGGCTTTGATTTCCTTAAAAACCATAAAGAGGCGGGTAAAGAAACTGTATAAAACATCTTTGGTGGCGTTGCAATTATTCCGTAAACTAAATCATCCTCAATAATTTTCTTTCTGATTTCTCCTTCCTGATTTCCTCCTGATAAGGCGCCGTTTGCCATCACAAAACCGGCTCTGCCCTGCGGCGCCAGATGATAGATATAATGCTGTATCCAAACAAAATTGGCATTATTTTCCGGTGGCAGTCCGTATTTAAATCTCGGGTCATTAGGTTTTATCCGGTCCCTGCCCCATTCACTATCATTAAAAGGCGGATTGGAAACCACATAGTCTGCTCGCAAATTAAAAAATTTGTCGTCGTGATAGGAGTCACCGATTCTTATATCACCTTCCGCATTCCTGATTGCTAAATTCATTTTGCACACCTTCCAGACAAACTCCTTTGACTCCTGGCCATAGATAGACAATGTTTCTTTCTCAATGCCTTCGCTTTGAAGTTTCCTCAGCGCCGAGACAAAGAAACCACCCGACCCACAAGCCGGGTCAAAAATTCTGCCCCCTTTAACATCCAAAATTTCAACAATCAGGTTTGTTAATGACCGGGGAGTGTAAAACTCTCCTCCTTTCTTGCCCTCGGCTTCAGTAAATTTTGCCAGAAAATATTCGTATATCCTGCCGAAAATGTCCTTTTCTATGTGTTTGTCATCAAACTGAATTTCCGAGAAAGTATTAATAAGATATGCCAGGTCGTAACTGTCGAGTTTGGGATGGGTAAAATAATTTTTAGGAATTACATCGTAGAGTTGTTTTGAGTATTCATCTTCAAGAACTTTGATTGCCTTCTGAATAATCTCGCCGATATTGGGTTGAGTGGCATTTTTCCTTATATAATCCCATCTGGCTCTTTCGGGTATGTATAGGACACCATTTGCAAGATAGCGGTCTTTATCTGCCAAAATTTCTCTGGCAAATTCTGGCGGTAAATCCTTTTGCCGATTCCCCTTTAGTTCTTTCTGCTTCTCCTCAAATGCGTAGGAGATATACCTTAAAAATATCAGCCCTAAGACAACATATTTATACTCGTGAACCTCAAGCTTTTTCCTTAATTTGTCCGCTGCCTTCCAGAGTTTCTCCTCAAAATTTAAATCCTTTTCCTGCACTTTTTACCTCTTGCTTTCTAACTCAAAGTTATCATTTTTCAGACGGTTGTCAATTTGGTACTATGCCATTTTTCAACCAATAGCCTGCAGGTCACCGCAGGAAATATCATAATAAGAGTGATGGATGAAATCGTGAGGAATAGAAATATAAAAAGCCTCCCTATTCCCATTTGTTATACCATCTGATTGAGCATGGTTTGTATCCTTAATACGAGAATCAGCGGTAAGACTATTTGTAGAATTTGCAAAATAGTCCAAACAACCCCAGAGAAAACCCTTATCATATAACTCTTTGAAATTGTTATTCTTATCGTTGAAATAAGCGTTAAAAGGACGGTCCTGGGTACTGCCCCCTCTACAGCACCTCTCTGACCCACCACCGTTTTAAACTTTTGCACTTTTGACAGTCCGGGCTTATTTATATATTGGGTGTTAGAAAAAGCCAAAATCGGACACGGATGCAAACAGGTATTAAGTTTCTAATAATAACCGATTTAACCGTTTTTCAATCTGAATTAAAAGCCTTTCTGTCTTCTGTCTTGAGTCTATCTGAATCAGGTCCGGTGCCGGTGCAGGTGGAATGAATTTCTCTTTCATTATCCGGTAGATCGTCAGGTTGGCATCAGAGAAGCCTGCCCGATTTGCCCGGCGGCGCAGACGACTGACGACCGTCTTTTCCGGACAGGTTACCCAGATGAAAAGTAATGGCACATTCAGTTTTTTTGCCAGTTGCCGGCAACGCTCTCTTGATTCTTCAGAAGTGAATGTGGCATCTAATATTACGCTTATCCTACCGCGCAGAAACATCTCTGCCCGGTTAAACATCTCCGCATAGGTCCTTTGAGAAACACCGGATGCATAGAGCCCTTTGCCATAGCCCTCAAACCGGTGCTCGGTTACCGGGACATTGCAGAGTTGTTTGCGGATGGAGTCAGAAAGGAGATGCATCGCTAAGTGTTTTTCTGCCAGGCGTCGTGCCAGGTAGGTTTTACCCACCCCGGGCAAGCCAAAGACCACCATAAGATATGGCTTTCTGTCCAGAAAACGGGCATAGCGAAAGGCAAGGTGAAAATAGCGCCGGGCATCGCATCGGACATTGGCTTTGGCAACAGATGAGACATTGGGGTCGTTGAGGAGGAAACTGGTAACCTTGCCCCGGACATAAGCCCGGTAGCACCGGTAGAAGTTTAATAATGGCAAAATACCCGGATCATCGGAGTAAATCAGATACCGCTCAATAAAAAAGTTTGCCAGGTCATGGCGGTTGTGAAAGTCTAAATCCATCGCCATAAACGCAATCTCCGCGGCGGTGTCAGAGCAGAAAAATCTCGGGTTGAACTCCAGGCAGTCAAAGATGTAAATTTTGTCTTTGAGGAAGATGTTTCTGGGGTGCAGGTCACCGTGACACCGTTTAATAAAGCCTGCCCGCTGACGGGTGAGAAATAATCTGCGGTTAGTAAAGATAAACCGCTCAATTGCCCGTTTGATTGTGTAAAACTGATCTTCGTTTATCGTCCTGCCGATAAACTCCCGGGTCTGAATAAAGTTTTCCTCCCAGTTGAATTTGACGGTCTTGATTGAGCCGTAGCGGGCAATCTCTTTACCGGTCTCGGCTTGCCGGTGAAACTGTGCCACAATCCGGGCAAGTTCATCAATTGTCAAATAGTCCACCCTGCCTTTTTTCAGTTTTTCGGTCATTATTGCTGACTGGGGCATCGCCCGCATTTTGATACAGTAGTCAATTACCCTGCCCTTGCCTCCAAACCGGATTTTCCCTGACCGGTCAACAACAGGCAGGACACCGATGTAAAGTTCCGGTGATAGTTTCCGGTTTAAGCGAAACTCCTCTTTGCAGAAAAATCTCCTGGCTTGAAGGGTCGTGTAGTCCAGAAAACCGAAGTTTACCGGTTTTTTCACCTTGTAGGCAAACTCACCCGCAATGAAAACCCAGGAGGTATGGGTCTGAATCAATCGAACCTTTTTGACCCCGGCACCGTAAATCTCTGGCTTTAGCAGTTCTTTAACCCGCCCCTGAATTGAAGGCACCGCCGTTTTTACCACTCCGCAATATAGCGAGAAAAACGGCAGAAATCAAGCCGGGGTTTAAAACCGATTTTTAGCGCACAAGCTCGATTTTTCCGGTGCCGTTGCCGTTGTGGTAAAAGTAAACTCCGGGTTGGACCGGCTCTTTTTTCTCATCCAGACCATCCCAGATCACCGAACCGGAGTTAGCGGGCACCGGTATTGTCCGGATCAGCCTGCCCGCCGGGTCAAAAACAAAGACATTTTTACCCCCGGCTGTCGGTATTGTCACCTTCTGGACCGCGGGTACCGGTAAGGCGTTGAATGTGGTTCGAGACTTTACACCGTACTGATTTATACCCGCACCCTGCCAACCGTAGACCAGAAATGTGTAGTTAATGGTGTCACCGTAGCCAATACAGATCTCCCAGATTCCATCACCATCAATTTCCGCAAGTCGGGGATAGGGAAAATGATAGTTACTGACAAATTCAGGGCTTACAAACTCCAGGGTGCGCTGGTTACAGTCGTAGATATGAAATCGGGTGTAGTAACGATAGTTGGTATATTCATAACGGTAGCCGTAAACCAGCAGTTCATCTGCGCCGTCGCCGTCGGTATTGGCAGTACCAACAATCTGCCAGTAGTCGTAATTTGAATAGGGATTGGGAATCGTCCAGACCCGCTGTCGGGTGCGACCACTGACAAAAACCAGCGAATCACGGTGCGTATATCCGTACTCAATCACCAGTTCCGGCAGACTGTCTCCGGTGACATCCGGACCAACGGAAACAAAGCCCCGCTGAATCGGCAGTTGCCATTCCACCTGATAGCCGGTTAATAAAAGTAACAGGAAGGTTAATAAGCACACATTTACCCCCTTTTTCTGGACTTATCTTTCCTCTGAATTCCCAGTCTTTCAATTATCATTTCCTCCGGTTTTACCGGTTGTTCCTGGTATTTGAAACAGTCGGCAAGCTCTCTTGCCACCTTTTCCGCCTTTGTCTGTGATGCGGCATAAACCTCAGCGATCACCTCACCTCCCTTTACCGCTGACCCCACCTTTTTAAAGAAGATAAAGCCGGCTCCCGGATCAACCGCAGAGTCGAGCCGTTTTCTGCCCAGACCGATCTCCAAACCTAACATTCCCACCCGATAAGCATCAATTGCGCGGATATAGCCGGAGGCAGTTGCCAGGACCTGCTGTCTGTATTTAGCAACCGGCAAACTCTCAGGATTATCAATGACCGCGGGATCGCCACCCTGATTTTCAATTATCCGGGCAAACTTTTCAAGCGCCCGACCGGTTTCAATTGCCCGCAGGAGTAGCCTGCGTCCCTGCTGGGGAGTTTTAGCCACCCCAGCGAGTAAAAGCATTTCCATTCCCAGTTCCAGGGTAACCTCCCTTAAATCCGGCGCCCAGTCACCTTTGAGACAATCGATCGCCTCCCTCACCTCCAGCGCATTGCCCACGGTCCTCCCCAATGGTTGATTCATACCGGTAATCAACGCCCGCACCTTTTTGCCCAGTGAGTTACCAATCTCAATCATCAGTCGGGCGAGTTTGCGTGCCTGACGCTGGGTCCTCATAAACGCACCCCGCCCGGTCTTGACATCTAAAACTAAGCCATCAATTCCTTCGGCCAGTTTCTTGCTCATTATACTGGCAGCGATCAAAGGTATTGAAGCAACCGTGTTGGTAGCGTCGCGCAGGGCATAGATCTTTCTGTCCGCCGGACAGATCGTCTCTGTCTGCCCGATCATCGCTACCCCGATTTTATTGAGCGCTTCAATAAACTCCGTCTCGGAAAGATCGGTGCGGAAACCGGGAATTGACTCCAGTTTATCCAGTGTGCCACCGGTGTGGCCCAGACTCCGCCCTGAAATCATCGGCACCACCACCCCGCAAGCAGCAACGAGTGGTGCGAGGATCAGCGATACCTTATCTCCGACTCCACCGGTGGAATGTTTGTCAATCTTTGAACCAGAAATGGCACTGAGGTCCAACACGGCTCCCGAGTTCATCATTGCCCGGGTTAAAGCAACCGTCTCTGATTTGTCCAGCCCGCGCAGGTAGACCGCCATCAGCCAGGCAGCCATCTGATAATCAGGAATCTCTCCGCGGGTGTAACTGTTAACCAGCCACTCAATCTCCTCAACCTTCAGCCTGCCCCGTTCCTGTTTACGTCTGAGCAGACTTAGAAAGTCCACCTGGTAGAGAGGGTATTATCCGAACCGTCGGCCCAGAAACTTGCCCCCCTTCACCAGCCCCTCATAATGACGCATCACCAGGTGCGCCTCAATCTGCTGGAGGGTGTCAAGTGCAACGCCGACAATGATCAAAAGGGTCGTGCCACCAAAGTAGAACGGTACCCGGAACGCACTCATCAGTAGCCAGGGTAAGAGGGCAATGACCGTCAAAAAGAGCGCGCCGGGCAAGGTTAGAAGTGATAGACTACGGTCAATGTACGCCGCGGTCTTTTCCCCTGGTCTAATACCGGGGATAAACCCACCGTAACGTTGCATATTGTCCGCCAGGTCCCGGGGATTGAATACGATCGAGGTGTAAAAATAGGTAAAGAAGATAATCAACACCGCAAAGAGCAGGTTATAAAGCCAGCCCCCTGGAGAAAGAAACTGCTGTAGCCATGTCAGGAACGGCAGCTTCAGAAAAGTGGCAAAGGTGGAGGGAAACACGATCAGACTCTGGGCAAAGATGATCGGAATCACCCCTGCAGTAACCACCCGCAAGGGAATGTGCGTACTCTGACCACCATACATCCTTCTGCCGACGATCCGCTTAGGATACTGCACCGGAATCTTCCGCACCGCCATCGTGAACAAAACCACCGTGGCATAAATGATAAACACCATTGCCGCGATGATAATCAGCCATAGCCAGGAACTGATCCTTGCTTGCTGGAAAGTCCGCTCCAGGTCCCGAGGTGTGCTGTCCAGACAGCCGATTAAAATGATAAACGAAATCCCGTTGCCGATACCGCGGTCGGTAATCTGTTCACCCAGCCACATAACGAAGATCGTACCCGCAGTCAGCGTGAAGATGGTCATAATCCGGAAGAAAAGCCCGGGCTGGAGTACAATCGAACCAAGTTCAGTAGGGGGTTGAGACTCTAAGTAAACCGCGATGCTCGCTGACTGAATTACCGCCAGTACGACTGTGGCATAACGGGTGTACTGATTGAGTTTCTTTCGTCCCTCCTCATCCCGCTGTAGTTTTTCCAAAACCGGAAACACCGAACCAAGCAACTGGAATACGATTGACGCCGAGATATAGGGCATCACCCCGAGGGCAAAGACCGATGCCCGGGAGAGGGCACCACCAACAAAAATGTCATACAGTCCGAAGATGGTCCCGCTCATCTGGGATATAACCCAGCCCAGTGCTGCGGCATTTATTCCCGGAACCGGAATATGGGTCCCGAGCCGATAGACCACCACCATCGCCAGCGTAAACAGGATCTTTTTTCGCAGGTCCGGGATTTTAAATATGCTGGAGACGCCGCCAGTCAATTCACTGCTCCGTGGTTTGTGATGGTGGAACGATAATTACCACCTTACCTCCCGCCTGTTCGATCTTCTGCTTGGCGGTGGCAGAAAAAGCATGTGCCTGAACCGTAATCGGCTTATTGATTTCACCCTTACCTAAAATCTTCACCGGCCGATTCCTTTTCACCAATCTTCGATCAAGTAGTTTTTCGACCGTAATTTCGTTATCAGCCAATTGGACAATGTCATTAAGATTGACGACACTGTATTCCACTCTGGTCGGGTTATTGAAACCCCGCTTGGGAATCCGGCGGTAATATGGCATCTGCCCACCCTCAAACCGGGCATCAAACTCCGATGCTGAGTGTTGTCCCGCGCCTTTGTGCCCACGGCAGGATGTTTTGCCATGTCCGGACCCCGGACCACAACCGACCCGCTTTTTTCTCTTCTTTGCACCGGGAGTAGGTCTTAATTCGCTTATTTTCACAACTTCTCCACTTTTACCAGGTGCTTAATTTGGAATATCATTCCCCTGATTACCGGTGTGTCTTCGTGCTCACGCTCGGCTCCTACCCGCCGCAGACCGAGTGCCCGCGCGGTCCGTTTGTGCTCCTCTTTCTCGTCAATCAGGCTCTTAATCAGCCGGACTTTCAGTTTTTTCATTTTCTTTCTTCTCAATAAAATGTCTGAACGGCTTGTTTCTTGCCAATGCCACCTGATCAAGTGTGCGTAACTTCTCCAGAGCGATGATGGTCGCTTTAGCAGTGTTGTAATGATTGCGCGAACCAAATGCCTTGCTTAAGGCATCAGTCAATCCCACCACCTCCAGTACCGCGCGGACCTGAGGACAAGCGATCAGCCCGGTTCCAGAGGCAGCCGGTTTCACCAGCACCCTGCTCGCCCCATATTTCCCTGTGGTTTCATGTGGAATGGTATGCCCCTTAAACGCCACCTTGACCATTTGTTTCTGTGCCTGCGCCGATGCCTTGCGTACCGCACCCGCAACCTCAACCGCTTTGCCATGACCCACACCGACCTGTCCTTTACCATCACCAACTACCACGGTAGCCGAAATCCGCATCCGCTTGCCACCCTTCATCACTTTGGAAATCCGTTTGATATGAATAACCCGTTCAATCAACTCTGAACCGGGTTGAATGGCTTCGGTATCGGTAATCTTTTCGCTCAAAATTCCAGACCTCCTTGCCGAGCACCGTCAGCCAGCGCCCTAACCCGGCCGTGATAACGATAGCCTGCCCGGTCAAAAACTACCTTTTTAAACCCCAACAGTTTTGCCCGTTCTGCGATCAGTTTGCCCACCTCAACCGCAAGCTTAACCGGCTTATTCTTCTGCCCTTTCAGTTCTGGCGAGAGCGTTGAAACTGCGGTGAGCACCCGACTGGTGGTGTCGTCAATCAACTGGGCATAGATATGCCGGTTACTTCGGTACACGCACAGTCTCGGCTGCTCCGGTGTACCGCTAATCCGCTGCCGGATACTCAAATGCCTTCTTAATATACGCTCCTTAATCATAGCCTTCAATATTATTCACGATTTTCCCGATGTCAAGAAAACACTATCAGCGTTCACACCAGGGCATCCGCAAGAATTCTAAAGATCAGATCATCATAGGAAATACCCGCGTAGGCAGCCTGCGCCGGCAAATCAGATAAGTCGGTCAGTCCGGGAATGGTATTGATCTCCAAAAAATAGCAATGGCGGTAGTCCTTGACGATCAAATCCAACCGGGAAAAACTCTTACAGCCGATGCCATTATGCGCCTTCAATGCCAGTTCGCTGATCTTTTTCTGTACCCGGGAATCCAGTCGTGCAGGTAGAATGAAATCGGTCTCACCCCGAGTGTATTTCGCCTCATAACTGTAAAACTCATGGCTTTTAGGAACCAGTTCCAGAATCGGCAGTACCTGCTGACCGATAATGCCCACCGTAACAATCATCCCAGACACAAACGGCTCGATCAGAATATCACCAAAACCACGCCAGACCCGCTCACAGTGATCCCGTGCTCCGCGTCTGCCCTCGAGTAGTTCAATCCCGACGCTTGAACCCTCACATCGCGGTTTAACAATCATCGGATAGCCAAACCGCCGCTCCGCCTCTGCCAATCCGGCAGCGATGTCATCATTCGCCCCAATTGCAATGAAGTTTGGGGTCGGGATGTTTATCTGTTTAAAAAGCATTTTGGTAAAAACCTTGTCAATGGCGATCGCAGAAGCGGTTACACCGGAACCGGTATAAGGTATCCCCATTAGTTCTAAAAATCCTTGAATTGTACCGTCCTCACCCGGCCGACCGTGCATAGCAATGAAAGCCATATCGATTTTTGCCTGCCGGATCTGGTCGACAAAACTACGATTGATGTCAATACCAACCGATTGATACCCCTGTCTTCTGAGCGATTCCAGCACCCGCTGGCCTGAAAGCAGAGAAACCTCCCGCTCACTTGACCAACCTCCCATCAAAACGCCGATGCGCCGCTTGCGCAATCGACGCACGATGTCGCTTCTGCTCATTTTACCTCACCTCGCTTTACTCACCACACTCCGGTACGGAAGTACTCATCCATTGACCGTGCCGCAATTCTACCTGCCCCCATTGCCAGAATTACCGTCGCGGCACCGGTAACGATATCACCACCAGCAAAAACCCCTCGCTTTGATGTCCTACCGGTGGCTGGATCGACCACGACCGTTCCCCGCTTTGATACCTCCAGACCCGGAGTTGTCTGCGGTATCAATGGATTCGGACTGTTGCCAATCGCAATTACTACCGTATCAACTGGTATCCGAAATTCGCTGTTCGGAATCGGCACTGGCCGGCGTCGGCCTGATGCATCCGGCTCACCCAATTCCATTCGAATACACTCCACCTCTTTAACCCAGCCGTTATCATCCGCCATATACCGCACCGGATTGGTCAGCAGTCGGAACTCCACCCCTTCCTCTTCTGCGTGATGGATCTCTGCTGTCCTTGCCGGCATCTCATCCCGTGAGCGCCGGTAGATAAGGATTGAACGCTCCGCGCCCAGCCTTAATGCAGTTCTTGCTGCATCCATCGCCACATTCCCACCACCGATCACCGCCACATTTTTCCCGCGGACGATCGGGGTGTCATATTTCGGAAAGAGATAAGCCTTCATCAGGTTGGAACGAGTTAAATACTCGTTTGCCGAATAAACTCCGAGGTAGTTCTCGCCAGGAATGTTCATAAACAACGGCAGTCCAGCACCGGTGCCGATAAAGACCGCATCAGACTCCTGCAATAACTCATCAACCGTCAGCAGTTTTCCCACCACATAGTTCAGTTCCAACCTGACCCCCATCGACCGGACAAAGTTCACCTCCCGCTCAACAATTGCCTTGGGCAGACGAAACTCCGGTATTCCGTACATCAGCACCCCGCCCGGCTTGTGCAATGCCTCAAAGATGGTGACATCGTGCCCCAGTCTTCGCATGTCCCCGGCAACGGTCAATCCTGCCGGTCCGGAACCGACCACCGCTACCCGTTTACCGGTTGCCGGCTGAATCTCACACATCACACATTCCGGCTGGGTTGCTTCCCAGTCAGCGATAAAACGCTCCAGATTCCCGATTGCCACCGGCTCCATCTTTTTACCTAATATACAGGCACCTTCACATTGCACCTCTTGGGGACAGACCCGGCCGCAGATCGCTGGCAAAACATTCGTTCGTTTCATCACCCTCATCGCCTCCAGAAAATTACCCTCAGCGATATGTCGGATAAATCCGGGAATATCAACCTGAACCGGACAACCTTCAACACAGCCCGGTTTCTTACATTGAAGACAACGACCCGCCTCCACCACCGCCTCATCCGGTGTATAACCAAAAGGTACCTCATCAAAGTTATGACGGCGCACTGCCGGTGCCTGTTCCTTCATCGGTATTTTTTTCGGATTGATTTTAGCCATTACCGCCTCGCTTTCCGCAACTACAACTCGCGGCCTGCTGCTGAAATATCTCCACTGCCCGACGTTCATCATTCACATAGGTTTTGAGTCGCGCCATCAACAGGTCAAAGTTGACCTTATGGCCATCAAACTCTGGCCCATCAACACAGGCAAACTGAGTCTTACCATCAACCTCGATCCGACAAACTCCGCACATCCCGGTTGCATCCAGCATAATCGGATTCAAACTGACCACGGTCGGGATACCGTACTTTTGGGTCAAAAGCGACACCATCTTCATCATTATCACCGGGCCGACCGCAAAACACCGGTCAATTCTCTCGCCCTGGTCAATCACCCGTTGAAGCATATCAGTCACCAACCCCTTGTTGCCATTAGAACCGTCATCGGTCGCCACGATCAGTTCGTCAACTACCTGCCTCATCTCCTCCGCCATCACGATCATTTCTCTATTCCTGAACCCGATAATACCGACAACCTTATTACCCGCCTGCTTCAGCGCTCTTGCCACCGGATAAATCTCCGGGGTTCCAACGCCACCCGCTACACAGACCACGGTACCAAACCGCTCAATCTCGGTTGGCTTACCCAGCGGCCCAATCAAATCCATAATCTCATCACCCTCTTTAAGAGTACCGAGCAGCATGGTCGATTTGCCAACTTCCTGAAAAACGATCACTAAAACCCCGGTATCCGGAAGGGCATCAGCGATGGTTAAAGGGATCCGCTCTCCCTCTTCATTGATACGCAGAACCACAAACTGCCCAGGCTTTGCCTTCTTGGCAATTGCCGGTGCGTTAAGTTCTAACCTTTTGATTCCTTGTGTAAGTATATCTCTTTTTAATATCTTAACCACATCATCTCCTGTTTTATGATACCCAAAATATAAAACTCTCGTTTTGAACCACTGCTAAAATCGGATATTAACTTAATTAATAATTATATCATAAATTTCCTAAAAGTCAAGATAATTCCGTATTCGCCCCCAGCTTCCCTCCCGTACTTGATAATCAACACCAAGTTATTTCTAGTCAAAAAAACGTAACGGGATGGGTCATCTGGTAACTCTTGACTCTAATTCACCAGGGGCTAAAATACTGAAAAGGATTAATTATGCCGAAAAGAACATATCAACCATCAAATATTCGTCGTAAGCGAACCCACGGCTTTCGCGCCCGGATGAAGACGGTTGGCGGCAGACGCGTCCTCGCTAACCGCCGACGCAAGGGCCGTTACCGTCTGACCGTATGATTGGCAATGTGCCATTGGAGCACAGGTCGGTTGATGCGCGAAAGTTTAAAACGAACCGAAATCATCAGGCACCGTCGGGATGTCCAACTGGTATTGAGCACCGGCACCGCTGTAATGAGCGGTTTTTTAACCCTGCGGTATTGGCAAAATCCGGCAGCCACTGCGGCAAGACGCATCGCCTTTTTACTTAACTCTCGAATCCAAGGTACGGTTGTTCGTAACCGACTGAAAAGGCGCTTACGGGAAATCTATCGTCGAAACAAAACCTGGTTTCCACCCGGCTATAATTATCTCATTCAGGTTAAACCCGGTGCCGAAAGCCAGCAATTTGAGCAGTTAAAAAAGGATTTGAAATTACTGACCGAACAGATAAAAATAAAATGGTAACTGAAATAGCAAAAATCATTATCCGGTTATACCGGTGGACATTGGGCACGGTATTACCCAACTCCTGCCGTTTCACGCCCTCCTGCTCCGAATACACCCTAACCGCTTTGAGCCGTTACGGATTTAGAACCGGTGGTTATCTGGCGATTAAACGACTCCTCCGCTGTAATCCGTTTTTTACTGGTGGCTATGATCCGGTGCCGGGGAAAACAGCTAACGAGAAAAAGCAATGAATTCCGATAATTTACGAATGCTAATCGGCTTTGCCCTGATAATGCTCATTCTGATTATCTGGCAGATTTTTTTACCCGGCAACAGACAAACCAAACACCAGCCACCGGTTCTCTCACCGCCAGTCGAATCAACCACGGCAATAGTGCCCACCGAATACGAAAAAATCACCCCGCCACCGGTAGAACTTCCGGAAACTACCTTTACGCTCGAAAATGACTATCTGTTGCTAAAAGTCACCAGTTTAGCCGGTGCAATCACATCCTGTTCCTTGAAAAAATACGGTGTTCAACTCCTTCCTTTGGGACAAACAATTCTCGGCACCGAAGAAATCAGCACTACACCACTGCGCGGTTTTGTCCAATCGGGATCATCGGTCACCCTCCGCTATTATGCCCCTAACTGCACAGTGATTAAAACCTGGACATTAGGGAAAGAGTATACTCTTGGCTTGGTGATTACGGTTCAACCTGAAGGGAGTAATTTAACCTTTGATGCCCTTGCGGGTATTGCTACTACTGAATCGAATGTCAAGGAAGATCTGGCAAACTTTCACTTTTATGCCCGCAATGGCAACCGCGTCCACCAGCTTGCCGCTGGAAATTTACGAAAAAAACCCTTTGTTACTTCTGCTGACTGGGCAGGATTGAAATCTAAATACTTCTTTTTAGCACTGGTCAACAGCAATGGCAAATTTGATTCGGTGTGGGCAAAACAGTTACCCGATGATCGCATCGGAATGAAAGCCTCACTGCTTGGCACCCAAAAAGAAAACCGGTTTTTGACCTATTTAGGACCGATTGAATACAACCGCTTGCGTTCGTTCCACCTCGGGTTTGAGAATGTCGTCAGTCTGGGCTGGCTTAAGCCGGTTGCCCTTGCCATTCTCTATCTACTGCGCCTGTTCTACCTACTGGTTAAAAACTGGGGTCTGGCAATTGTGCTTTTTTCTGCCCTGATGAAAGGGATATTTTATCCCCTAACCCGAACTCAAACCCGGCAGATGCGCCAGTTACAGCTACTCCAGCCCAAAATTGAAGAACTGAAAAAGAAATATAAAGATGCCCCCCAGATGCTCAACCAGGAAACAATGCGTCTGTATCAGTTATACCGGGTAAATCCATTGTCCGGCTGTTTACCGTTATTGGTGCAGATGCCGGTCTTCTTTGCTCTTTATGCGGTCTTACGTAACTTTATCGAACTGCGGGGTGCCAACTTTATTCTCTGGCTCGATGATCTGTCTCAACCCGATACCTTGTTCGGGCAGATTCCAAAAGAAATTCCGTTGATCGGTGGTTTTGCTATCGGTTTGCTCCCAATAATGATGGGAGCGTCCTTCATCGCCCAGAACCTCCTTACCGCCACCGACAAAAGGAACTGGGCGATGAGTATCATCTTCCCGATTTTTATCACTGCAATCTTTCTTAATCTTTCCAGTGGATTGCAATTATACTGGTTTATCTACAACTTACTCTCAATTGGCGAGAGTTTAATCGTAACCAAAGGAGGCACACTATGGCAGAAATTCAGAAAAAAACCGAATTTGGGGAGGAGTTAAATCCGACGGCAAATATCCAATCAGCGCCCGTCTCGGATGCCAGCCAATCCGAAGAAAGCGCATATATCGCTCAGGTTACTACCGACCTGATCACTCACATCGGCATCCGTGCCAAGGTTGAAGTCACAAAAACTACTGACGGCTACCTAGCTAATATCAAGACCAAACGAGCCAGCGCGGTGCTGATTGGTAGACGCGGCGCAACGCTGAAGGCACTCCAGCACCTGATACGGAGCATTGTCCGGCGCAAATATCCGGACATCTCGACCATCACCGTTGATGTCGCCGGCTATTTGCAGCGCCGGGACGACTTTCTCCGCAAGAAGGCGCTGGCAGTAGCCAAAATTGTTACCGAAACCAAACGGGAAATGGCACTGGATTTTTTAAGTGAGAAGGAACTTGCGGTGGTACGCAATGCCCTTACCGAAATTCCGCAGGTTCGAGTGTATGCGGTAGGCACCGGTTCCCGCCGGAATGTCATTATCGCGCCGGTGGAATCCGACTCTTGAGTACCTGATGCGGACTGACACGATCGTCGCGCCTGCCACACCTGCCGGTATCGCCGGTCTGGCGGTCATCCGCATCTCGGGCACAGACACCTTTAAACTCCTCTCCTGCATTATTACGGGCCGCAAACTCACCACTCAACCAACGCACACCGCCCAGCTCTACTGGCTCAAGGACAAAAACGGCAAGCCGATTGACCAGACAATGATCACCGTCTTTCGTCGACCCCGCTCCTATACCGGCGAAGATATGGCAGAAATAGCCTGTCACGGTAGCCCGCTCATCGTGGATAAGATCGTCCAACTCTGCCGACAGCACGGTGCGCGCCTTGCTGAACCTGGTGAATTTACTAAAAGGGCGGTTCTCAACGGCAAACTGAGTCTAACCCAAGCAGAGGCTGTCCAAGTACTGGTCACCATCCAAGCACCACGGGCACACCAACTTGCCATTGCTGCATATCAGGGTGCAACTGCAAAAGTTATCGCTCGGTTCACCGAACAACTGCGCAATCTTTATGCGGAAATTGAGTACCTGTTAGGTCTTGACGAAGATCCCCAGCCGAATGTTGCCCACCTAGATCGTGCCACCAACTCGGTGCTGACGCAACTGAATCGGTTGATCACCCAGGCAGAAAAAACCAGTTTTCTCTTCACTCCCGCAAAGGTGGCAATCGTGGGCCGTGCCAATGTCGGCAAATCTAGCCTGTTCAATCGCCTCCTGGCAGAAAAGAGGGCGATCACCAGTCCAATTCCGGGCACCACTCGTGACCGCATCGAATCGGCGCTTTCTCTTGACGGAATTAAGATCAACTTGATCGACACTTGCGGCTTTGATCCTGCTAGCCGAAACCCACTGACCAGAATCGGCACCCAACAGACACACCATGCGCTTGGTCAGGCAGACCTACTCCTCGTAGTATTTGACAACTCCCAGCCTGTGCATCAACTTGATCGGGCAATTATTGCTGAGTGCGAAAAAAAACCAAAAATTTATATTATCAATAAGTGTGACCTAAAAACTCACTTCAACTATCGCTCCCTGCTCAATCAGCGTCCACTCGCTATCTCCTGCAAAACCGGCAGCAACATCGCCCGCTTACGGCAACTGTTGCGTGCCTATTTCCGGCAGACCAACTCCCGATGTCCGGTTACCACCCAGCGTCAACTCCAGGCGCTCCAGCAGGCTCGGGCTCGGCTGATCGCCAGTCTGAACGCACTAGACCTGACGATCCGCGCCACTGAACTCCGCTCTGCCCTGACTGCATTAGAAGAGATCGATGCTCCGACCACTACCGAAGAAATCCTCAACCGGATATTCAGTCAGTTTTGTGTCGGCAAATGATCAACCAGATTCTCCTTTGGCTTGACAATTCGCCCGCTGCCCGTGCCGCTGCCAGTTGGACGATTGCCTTTGCCCGTTCCACTTCCGCCAGGATTTATGCGCTCTACGTCCTACCCGCCACAGCCAAAAGTCGGCGGGAAAAGAGAAACTCCGTTCAGGAGGAGCAAGCCTGGCAGGTACTTTACGAAGTAGAGGACGAGGCGTTTGACCAACAGGTACGGATTTCGCTCCTGTTGGAAACCGGCGACCCATTGTCCCGGCTGACCGAAGTCTGCACAAGTTACCAGCCTGATATCATCGTGGTAAGTGCCGACACCCTACTTTCGGCTGAGAGCCTAATTCGGCACTTACCAAAACCGGTAATATTTTACAAATTGGATAAGGAGGACTGATGCACAAAAAGATCTCAGAACTACTGCTCCGTTCAGCAGTAATTCTGGAATTGAAGGCACAAGAAAAAAACGCTGCCATCCAAGAACTCACCGCACCGTTAATTGCCGAAGGACTGGTCAGCGATGAAGCAGAATTCATCGCCGCAATCCTGCGTCGGGAAAACCTTGAAAGCACTGGAATTGGATCCGGAGTTGCCATACCACATGCCCGCACCAATGCGGTCAAGGATGCGGTACTGGCATTTGGCAGATCAAATGCTGGGGTTGATTTCTCCAGCCTGGACGGCAAACCCTCCCAACTGATCTTCCTGATCGCCGCACCTGAAGCAATGAAACGAGAATACATCTGGACCCTCGCCAAACTCTCAAGCCTGTTACGCCGTGAAGAGGTGCGCACCGGCTTACTTAATGCACAGACCGCTGACGAGGTCTATGCGGTAGTTGAACGGTATGAACGACTCTGAAATCAACTACTTTCTCTTCCGCTGGCGGCGTGCGATCAGCGAAAGATTTTCGTCGCTCGGTCTGGAAATCCAGCCCACCGAGATCCGTGGGGGGGAACCTGGGATTGAAGCAGACCTCGCGGTGCCAATTTTCCGGTTGGCGAAAAAAGGTGGCGTCCAACCCGAGACCCTTGCTCGCGAAATCGTCCGGCAAATTGACCTAAGCCAAACTGGCTTACGCACCGCCACTGCCCTAAAGGGCTATGTGAACCTGCAATTTGACCCGCAGTTTTTTGCCCGGCAGGTCTTTAACGATTACTTCGGCACTACAGCCCCAATTACGGATAATCCTAATGAACTTTACGGCAGTTTTAAGATCGGGGTGAACAAGACCATCGTCATTGACTACTCATCGCCCAATATCGCCAAGCCGTTTTCAGTGGGGCATCTCCGTTCCACAATCATCGGTCAGGCGCTTTATAATATCTTTAAGTTCCTCGGTTACCAGATTATCGGCGACAACCATCTTGGCGACTGGGGAACCCAGTTCGGCAAACTGCTTTGTGCCTTTGAACTTTGGGGCGAACCAGAAAAATTAAAATTGAACCCGACCGGGCATCTTTTGGAACTTTACATCCGGTTTCATGAGACCACCAAGCAGGATAAAAGTCTTAAGGCCAAAGCCCGGGAGTGGTTTCACCGGCTGGAGACTGGCGACGATATCGCCCGCTCTCGCTGGCAACAGTTTGTCCAGTTAAGCTGCAAGGAATTTGAGCGGATCTATCAACTCCTGGGAATAGAATTTGATGTTACGCTCGGCGAAAGTTTTTATGTTGACCGGCTAACATCGGTAATTGAACGGGCGTTTGCCCGGGGCATCGCCCGCATGGAAAAACCACCCGCGATGTTGACCGATGATGAAGAAGAAATCCTCGGCGAACAAGAGCCGGTCGTTTTGATCCCGTTGGAAAAGTTCGGCATCTCAGTGCCGTTGATCCTACAGAAATCTGATGGCACCAGCCTTTACGCCACCAGAGAAATCGCCACCGCTGAATACCGGATTGAAAAATGGCAACCCGAAAAAATTCTATACGTTGTCGGCAATGAACAGACCCTTTACTTCCGGCAGTTCAGTGCCGCCCTCAAACTCTTTGGCTACGACACCCCTTGCATCCATATTACCTTCGGGTTAGTACTACTACCCGAAGGTAAACTGTCCACCCGTGCCGGCCGCATCATCCTCTTAGAAGAGTTAATAAAAGAGGCAATTGAACGGGCAAGCGCAATCGTGGCTGACCGGGAACTACCTGCTGAAGAAAAAGCAGAGATTGCCCGCAAAGTAGGCATCGGTGCAATCAAATATGCTGACCTAGCGCAGAACCGCATCAAGGATGTGATATTTGACTGGAACCGGATGCTTGCCCTTGATGGCGACTCCGGACCTTATCTTCAGTACGCGTACACCCGCATCCGTTCTATAATCCGCAAATCCGGCATCACCGATTTCACCGGCGCTGATCCCACACTGCTTGTTACACCGGAAGAACAAACTCTACTCCGTGACCTCGCCTGGTTTCCGGATGCGGTGCTATCTGCTGCCCGGCATTATGAACCACATCGTATCACAAACCACATCTACCGCCTTGCCCGTAACTTTTCAGTATTTTATGACCGTATTCCGGTCTTGGGCAGTGAAACGCAACAGCTTAAACTCACCCGCCTTGCCCTGATCTCGATGACCGGCACAGTGATTAAAACCGGACTCCGTCTCCTTGGTATTGAGGTAATGGAGCGGATGTAAATCCATTAACTCTCCAAATGAGTCAAATAAATTATGAAGCGAATTTACTTTGACCACGCCAACGCCACCCCGCTTCTTCCTGAAGCCTACGAAGCCATGGTGCCATTCCTGCGCGAACAGTTTGGCAACCCGAGCAGTCTGCACCAGTTTGGCAAGCCGACACGCGAAGCACTGGCAACTGCCCGGGAACAAATTTCCCATCTGATCAACGCCCAGCCCGAAAGTATAATCTTCACTGCCTCCGCATCAGAAAGCAACAACTTAGCGCTCAAAGGAATTGCCCTTGCCCACCGCAACAAAGGCAACCATCTCATCATCTCTGCCATCGAACATCTATCAATCATCGAGCAAACTAAAACCTTAAAACGATTGGGATTTGAATTCACCGTCTTAAATGTTGACCACTACGGCAAGGTTGACCCGGAAGAGATTGCCCGCGCGATCAAACCCAGCACCATACTTGTATCAATAATGCATGCCAACTATGAAATTGGCACAATCCAGCCACTAAAAGAACTCGTTCGGATCTGCCACGAAAAAAAGGTTCTCATACACTCTGATGGCACTGCCGCGCTGGGCAGAATACCGGTTGACATCCAGGAACTGGATGTTGATGCCTATACCTTCTCTGCCCAATCGATCTACGGTCCCAAGGGTGCTGGGGTCCTATATCTCCGGCAGGGTATAAGGATATACCCGCTCATTGATGGTGGCTTTCAGGAAAGGGGGCGCCGCGCCGGAACTGAAAATATCGCGGCAATTGCCGGAATGGGCAAAGCAGCGGAAATCTGTGCTGTTCAGTTACCGAACTGGATAGAAAAGATGAAACGGTATAGCCATCGTCTTTACACCGAACTGCCCCGGAAAATTGAACGGCTGGTCTTTACTGGACATCCCACTGACCGACTACCCGGTGTGGTCAGCCTCTGCGTAGAATTTGTTGAAGGGGAAGCGCTACTACTATCCCTTGATGATCTGGGCATCGCTGTCGCTTCAGGCTCGGCCTGCACCGCCCGCACCCTCAAAGCCTCCCATGTACTTACCGCCATTGGCATTGAACCGGTCATTGCCCAATCCTCTCTGTTGCTCACACTGGGTAAAGACAACACCGACACGGAGATTGACTATTTTCTTAACCAACTGCCACCGATTGTCCAGCGTCTGCGCAGTTTCTCTCCGCTTTATGCCAAATACCTGAAAGGCGAAAACCCCTATAACTTCCCAGCTGGACAACACCACTATAATGAGGAAAATAATAATTAATCAGGAGTTGAGTGTATGTATTCGGAAAAAGTAATGGAACATTTCCGCAACCCCCGCAATGTCGGTGAAATTGAAAACCCGGACGGCGTCGGCGAAGTCGGCAACCCGGTTTGCGGTGATATGATGACCTTTTATATCAAGGTGGACAACGGCGTTATCACCGATGTCAAATTCAAAACCTTTGGCTGTGGTGCAGCGATCGCGGTCTCCTCAATGGTCAGTGAAATGGCAAAAGGCAAGACCATTGAAGAGGCGCTGAAAATCACCAACGAACAGGTTGCTGTCGAACTCGGCGGCTTGCCGCCCAACAAAATGCACTGCTCCAACCTTGGCGCGGATGCCCTCCATGCTGCAATTCAGGACTACCTGCGCAAACAAAAGCAACCCCAGCCCGAATGCCGCTGTCCCTATTGCAACCAGCCCCTCATCGGTGACAAAAATCTCTGCCGGCCCTGCGGAACAAAAATTGAACTCTGTCCTGAATGCGGACACCCCCTGCCCCAAAACTCAACTAGCTGTCCGCACTGTAGTAAAGAAATAAAATGAAAGGATTAAATATGCCATTCCAAAAAGTAAGCGGTCAAAACAACCAGCACCGCGTAACCATCTATGCCTTATCCACCTGCGGGTGGTGCCGGATGACAAAAGAACTACTTCAGAAATACGGAATTGAATACCAGTTTATTGACGTTGACCTCACCACCGGCGAAGAACGGGAAGAGGCACTAAACCAGGTTCGCCAGTTTAACCCCCGCAGTTCCTTCCCGACGATTGTCATCAACGACCAGGTGGTCGTTGGCTACGATGAGGAAAAAATCAAACAACTGCTCGGCATCTGACTATGAACGAAGAGTTCACACCCGAAATCATCAAACTCTACGAACAACTGCAAAAAGAGGCAGAGGAGGGCGGTTACCACCTTAACCCAGACCGCAACTTCACCTTAAAACTGGTCGCCGGCTTATTGACCAACGAAAAACGTTACGGTTACCATGCCTGTCCCTGCCGTCTTGCCCTCGGTGAAAAAAATAAAGACATTGATATCATCTGCCCCTGTTATTATCGGGACAGCGACCTTGAGGAATACGGTGCCTGTTACTGTGCCCTTTATGTTTCTGAAGACTGGATAAACCGCAAAATACCGCACGGCTCAATTCCGGAACGTCGCCCCACAAAGTTTATGATTGGAGGCTATTCTGAACCCGCACCGCAACCCCAGCAAACAACACCAACCCAACTTGCCTATCCGGTCTGGAGGTGCAAAGTCTGCGGTTACCTCTGTGCGCGCAACGAACCGCCGGGCAAATGCCCAATCTGCAAAGCAGACAAAGAAAGGTTTGAAAGGTTTCTGTGAGGTGAACTATGCCGATAGTTGAAATCAGCGTTGTCCCGGTCGGCACCAATACCGCGAGTGTCAGCAGGTATGTGCGGACCGCGCTGGAGATAATAAAAAACAGCGGATTAAACTATTCGGTAAATCCGATGGGCACCTGTATAGAAGGAGACTGGGAAACTATCTTCCAGACTATAAGACAGATCCACGAAAAACTAACCTCAATCGGCTGTCCGCGCCTGATAACCACGATCAAAATTGATGACCGACGGGACAAACAACAAACGATGCAGGATAAGGTAAAAAAGGTAACGACCTGACCGGTCCTTATCAACACCTGTGCTGTCCTGACCGGTCTCGCAACTCTCCTTACTACTCTCGGCATTACTCCTGCTACAACCCCCATCATCACCAGAACCACAAGCAAAACATCAACCCAACCGCAAACCCTGCTAACCACCGTAAAACCAACCAAAGTTAGAACCCTGTCATAAACGACAAACACCGCTCACACTATCACCAAAACCACCACCATACCTAAAACCCATCCTGTAACCCAAACCACAACCCTAATGGATACCATCCCCGATACTGCCCCCTGGGTAGGGTTTCAAATATCGTCCATAATATAAAATAAGACAATTCAAACAGTTAATCTAATTTAACCTTTAAGTTAAAAACACCAGTTAATCCAAAGTTGGAGATTGCCACCTGTCTTCCGCAGAATACACTGACTTCCCTCCAACTCGTCATTCCGAACCGTCTCCCTTCCCTTGTCATTGCGAGCGGTAGCGAAGCAATCTCTCTGCGTGTAATGCCAATTTATCCACTTTTAGATTGCTTCGTCGCTAACGCTCCTCGCGATGACTTTCCTTTCGTCATTGCGAACTGCCGAAGGCAGGAAGCAATCTCTTTGCATTTGATGCCAGTTTATCCGCTCATAGATTGCCACGGCACTGCGTGCCTCGCAATGACGAGTAAATGATGGACTCCACCTCCCTCAAGCAGAATACGATGACGGGAAAGGGAAAAGTTTGGTTATGTAACCACATCGTATCCTAAATTTGCATTTTCCGCCGGGGACTATAAAATTAATGAATGTGTGGCGTACTGGGGCTCTTCTATTTTAATCAGCAGGTCGGACCGGACCTGGTACAAGGACTATTAGCGCTTCAACACCGGGGTCAGGACTCTGCCGGCATCCTAACTTCAGATGTTACCCTGCATATGAAAAAGGGTAACGGGCTGGTAAGCCGGATATTTAACGAAAAAAACCTGCCCCGACTGACCGGCGCACTGGGAATTGGCCATACCCGTTATCCCACTATCGGTCCCGGACACAGCGAAGACGCTCAACCGTTCTTTATCAATCACCCCTATGGCATCGGTATGGTTCATAACGGCAATCTGACCAACTACTTTTCCCTGCGCCACGAACTTGAAACTAAAGACCTGCGCCAGTTGACCAGTTTCTGCGATGTGGAGCCGATTATGAATATCTTTGCCCTGGAACTGGAAAAATCCCGTTTGACAACGATAAAACCAGAGCACATCTTTCAGGCAGTCAGCGCCGTATTCCGCCGGGCAAATGGTGCCTATTCGGCTGTCGCGCTGATTCATCAGCACGGACTGGTTGCCTTCCGGGACTCCAAAGGGATCAGACCGCTGGTCATCGGTAAACGGCCGGTAACCACCGCCTACGACCCGAGGAGCACCCGCCACGGCATGCTGAAGAAAAGACCGGTTTACGAATACGCCATCGCTTCAGAAAGCGTCGCACTTGACCTGTTAGGTTTTGAGCAGTTCCGGGATATCCTTCCCGGTGAAGCGGTGTTTATCGATCGGCACCACCACCTGCATCACTGCCAGGTAGCACCCGGAGACCTGCACACCTGCATTTTTGAATATGTCTATTTTGCCCGACCTGACTCGGTGATAGATGGAATTGAGGTCTATGAAGCTCGGCTCCGGCTTGGTGAAGCACTGGCAGACGAAGTGCAACGTCGGGGAATAAAAGCCGACCTGGTAATACCGGTTCCGGATACTGCGCGCCCTGCCGGGGTGGCACTTGCCCGGCTTTTGAAGCTGGAACTACGCGAAGGTTTGATTAAAAACCGATACATTGCCCGCACCTTCATTACCCCAGCAACTGTCAACCGCTCGGTCTCGGTACGCCAGAAACTCAACCCGGTCCGATCCCAGATTAAGGGGAAAGACATACTGCTGATTGATGACTCAATCGTTCGGGGCACCACCTCTAAGGAAATCGTCCAGATGGTGCGTGATGCTGGCGCGCGCCGGGTTTACCTGGCGGTAACCGCACCACCGCTACGTCATCCCTGTGTTTACGGGATTGATATGATGACGCGCGGCGAATTCATCGCCAAAGGCAAAACCGAAAGGCAGATCGCCGAAATAATCGGCGCGGATGAATTGATCTATCAGACTTACGAAGGACTGATAAAAGCGGTAGCAGGTCCGCTGACCAACCGGCAGTTCTGCACCGCCTGCTTTAACGGTAACTATCCCACCGGCATCTCGACTTCGGAACTCCGCGCCCTGGAAGCGGAACGCCAGCGCTGGATCAAGAATGTCAATCCATCTGCCGCCGGATAAAAGTCGGCACCTCCAGGTCTAATTTGTCAACCAACGGTTCACCTTTAGCCATTGACCGCCGTCGGAATCTAATCTCCTCACTACTGGTAATGAGATCAGTAATGTCTTCCAATCGGGGCAAAGGTTCGGGTAGACCGGTGGCGATTAAGGTAACCTTCATTACCGATTTCAGTTCACTGTGCGTTGCTGCCCCCAGCCTGATATCCGCCTGACCGTTGGTAGCAAGCGAGATTACCTTTGCGGCTTCATCAACTTCGTTCAGGGTCATTGAGCCATCACCGGCGACATTCAAAAGTATGCGTCGAGCATGCTCGATTGAAACATCTTCAATCAGTGGAGAATGCAATGCCCGGTGTGCCGATTCGGTTGCCCGCCCTTCTCCGGAAGCGATTCCGACCGACATCACCGCACCGCCCTTTTCTCTCATCACTGCCCGGACATCTGCAAAGTCAATGTTAATCAACTGTTTCGTGGTAACGATCTCCGCAATCCCGCTAACCGCATTTAGCAGCACTTCGTTCGCCAGGCGAAACGACTCAAAGCAGGGCTGGGCACCGTAAACATCCAGGATCCGCTGGTTCGGAATCACGATCAGAGTATCTACATTTGGCCGGATCGCATCGATCCCTGCCTGTGCCCGCTGCTGGCGCTGTCTACCTTCAAAGTCAAATGGCCTGGTTACCACTGCCACAACCAGTGCCCCCTGCTGTTTTGCCTCTTGAGCAATAACCGGCGCCGCACCCGTTCCTGTGCCACCACCTTCTCCAGCAGCAATGAAAACCAGATCAAACCCACTAAGATTTTCCCGCAGGGTCTCAATTGACTCCTCAGCCGCCTGCCGACCGATTTTCGGATCACCGCCCGAGCCAAGCCCACCGGTCAACTGAGCACCGATCTGAATTCTATTCGGCGCCAGCGACATTGACAGTGCCTGGAGGTCGGTATTGACCGCAAACAGTTCTACACCGTTTAAGCGGGCGTCAACCATATGATTAACTGCATTACAACCTGCACCCCCGACGCCGAATACCCCGATTCGGGTAAGGTTTCTTTCTTCTACCGGTTCAATCACTAACGCCTCCTTTCTTTTTGGCTATTAAGATCATTAAGCAAACCAGCCTTTAATATCATCCCACAGCCGTTGAAACAAACTGGGAGGTGGTAACTGGTGAAACGGCAGGTTTCTCCCCTCAGTCGCACAACGAATTAAGCCGACGCCAGTGGCAAACGCTGAATTGGCTACCACCTCGCGTGGGCCGTTAACTAACTCCGGCCTGCCGATCTTAACCGGCATACCGAAGATCTGCTCAGCGAGAATATCAATGCCGGGCAGTAATGCCCCGCCGCCCGTGAGAATCACCCCCCCGGAAAGACCATCCGCAATTTGCGACTTTCTCATCTCCGCATCGGCAAGGTTCAAAAGTTCCTCCACCCGCGGTTCAATGATCGAAGCCAGCAACCGCCGGGAAACCTGCTTTGGTCCTCTGCCCGAAGCGTCGTCGATCGTCAATGGCTCGTCCTTCTCCAGCATATTAGCCATCGCCACGCCGTACTCCTTCTTAACTATCTCCGCCTGCTGATAGGACGTCCGTAATCCGATAGCAACATCCTTCGTAATATTCGCCGCACCAACCGGTAGCATCTTGGTAAATCGGATCTCTCCTTCCCGGTACAAGGAGATATCCAACACACCACCGATATCAACCACCGCAACCCCCAGCTCCTTGTCCTGCTCATCACAAACCGCATAAGATGTCGCCAATGATTGCAAAATCAGTAGCCGGCTTTTCACATCCAGCCTTTCCAGTACTCGGGAAATATTCTCAATGGCAGTTACCGCACCAATAATTAACAGTGCTTCCACCTCCAGTCGGATACCAAACAGCCCTAATGGATTCCGCACCCCTTTCTGGCCATCGACAATAAACTGGGTAGGAATCACATGCAAAATCTGCTCATCGTTGGGCAGACGGATAGTCTGCGCCTGCCGAATTACATCCTCAATATCTCTGGGCTGTATCCCGCGAGTTGGTCTATTAACCGGCACCGCGCCCAACCCTGACAAATGCTTGATATGGTCGCCGGTGATACTGGTCACCACTTGGCAGGCACTGAATCGGCACTGCGCCATTTTTTCCGCCTGCTCGATCGCCTTCGCAACCGAATCGGTCGCTTTGTCCAGACTGATCACTACGCCGAGCCGGAACCCTTCGGGTGGGGAAGTCCCAAACCCCTTTATCTCGGTCTTGCCCAGCACATCGACTTCGGCGATAAGACACGCAACCTTAGTGCTACCGATATCAATGGCAGCAACTTTTTTCCCTTTAGCCATATTACTCTTACCTCCTTTTTGTCCCCGAGCATTGGTGAGGAAACAACTGCACCTCCTCATTAAGTTCAATGCCGGTCATCTCTTCCACCGCTGCCTTCACAATTTGAATCAGTTCGTACACCTCGGCGAAACGGGCATTGCCCCTGTTGACGATAAAATTACCGTGTCTTTCAGAGACCACCGCTCTACCGAGGGCCAGCCCCTTCAACCTGCACTGCTCAATTAATTTGCCCGCGGGTAAAACAGCGGGATTTTTGAAAACTGAACCCGCAGATGGCTCTTGCGGATGTCTTGTCCAACGTTCCTGCCGGATTGACTGCACACTCCGCCCTTTCCCGACAGAAAGCTTTATCGTCACCCGCAATGCCCACCAGCCCGGTGGTATCACTGGTTGACGATATTGATTAATCAACTGTCCTTGTCCTAAAACCGCTTTCTCTCCAAGGGAATTGATCACCTCAACCTCGCTAACCACATCTGCCAGACAACTTCCATAAGCACCCGCATTGCTTATCAGCCCCCCTCCCACTGTTCCCGGAATTCCGGCAAGGAATTCAGTACCGCTCATTCCCGCATCTTCCGCTACTGCTGCGATATCGTCCAGTAACACTCCAGCACCGGCATAAATTTCTGTCCCGCTGACCGTTACCTGGGTAAACTCACCGGCTAATTTGATGACCACACCAGCAACCCCCTGGTCTGAAATCAACACATTTGTACCCCGACCTAAAATGCTCATCCGCACCTGATTAGCCAAGCAGACCTGCTGAACGAGTTTTAACCCCGCTTCAGTAGTAACGGTCACCAGTGCTTCTGCTGGTCCACCAATGCGAAAACTGGTGTGCCGGGAAAGCGGTTCATTGAACCACACCGTACCACCACAGTTTTCTACCACCTGCTTTAGTTTTTCTTGCCACATATTTACCGACTCCGCAGTCTGGTTAGCAGTCCTTCAGCAAGATAAGTGATACTACCCGCGCCCAGCGTCAACACGATATCATTTCGCTTTATTTTCGGCATAATAAAATCTAACACCGCTTCCAGTTCTGGAATATGGGAAAGTTTCAGTCCTTCTCTGCCCCGCTTTCTGATTGCCTCAACGATCAATTGCTCATCCACCCCAGGAATGGGCGGTTCTGCCGCGGCATAAATACCGGTGATCACCACCTCATCCGCATGGTCAAAAGCAGTACCGAACTCATCCGCCAGCAACTGGGTGCGGGTGTAACGGTGAGGCTGGAAGATAACGACAATTCGATTCTCCGGATAAGCATGCCGTAACGTCTCAATGGTTACTTTAATTTCGGTTGGGTGATGTCCGTAATCATCGTACACTGCAACTCCACCTTCCTCTCCTCTTTTCTCTAGGCGCCGGTGCACACCAGAAAAGGTCGCCAGCGCCTGTTCAATCGTGGAAAAATCGATACCCAGTTCGGCACCGACCGCAATCGCGGCCAGCGCATTCTGAATATTATGCCTGCCCGCCATTCCCAGACTGAAACGATTTATCGGTTTCCCCTGATAAACCACGGTAAAGGCTGAACTGAACCGGTATAACTGTAACTCCTTCACGGTAAAGTCCGCCATACTGTCCAAACCATAGGTAACTACCCGACGCGCCACTCGGTTCCTGATCGCCCGCACTGCTGGAGAATCCAGACATAGTATCACACTACCGTAAAATGGCACGCGGTTGACAAAGCGGATAAACTCCTTTTTCAAATCCTGCAGGTTTTGGTAATAATCGAGATGCTCGGGCTCGATGTTGGTAACCACGGCGATTGACGGATAAAGCAGAACAAATGAACGGTCACTTTCATCTGCTTCCGCAACCAGATATTCTGACTGGCCCAGCCGGGCACCCGCATCAACGCCGATGATTTTCCCACCGATCACCGCTGTCGGGTCCAGTCCGGCACGGGTGAGCATATGGGTTACCAGCGAAGTAGTGGTGGTCTTGCCGTGACTACCCGAGATCGCAATACTGAACTTCAAGCGCATCAACTCGGCAAGCATCTCTGCCCGGCGAATCACTGGTATCCCCTGTGCTCGAGCAAAATGCAACTCCGGATTGTCCTCTGCCACTGCGGTGGAATAAACCACCACTTCCGCATCAGTACAGTTCTCAGCACTATGGCCAATAAAAACTCTAATCCCTTCTTTTTGCAACTTCTCGGTTAGTTCGCTTGCCTGGATATCTGAACCGCTGACATCAAAACCGAGATTTTTTAAGACCAGTGCGATGCCCGACATCCCTGCGCCACCAACGCCGACGAAATGAAGTCGCTTTAATCTGCCAAACATCCTTTTAATTCCCCTCGGACATCGCGATAACCTTTTTCGCAATCACCCGCCCCGCATCGAGCCGTGCTGCACTGCGCGCCCTGGTCTGCATCAAATTGAGCCGCTCCGGGTCTTTAATTAATGACTGCACCAAGCTGACTAAACCCGCTAACTGACTCTGCTCCAAAACCACCCCCGCGCCAAGTTCTGCCAAATACCGGGCATTGGCATCCTGATGTTTGTCAGCAGCATAAGGAAAAGGCACGATAATCATCGGCACACCAGACGCCAACAACTCTGACAGCACCTGAGCACCAGCCCGGGTTATACACAATGTCGCCTGGCTGTAAAGCTCCTCAGGATGTTCACTCCACTCAATCACCTGGCAATTACTGGAACAGACTCTCGATTTTATCATCTCATAATCCCTTTTCCCAGTAACGATGATCACCCGGACATTGCTCAATGTCGCACCTAAGTCCAATGCCGCCAGATTCAACGCCCGTGAACCCTGGCTACCACCCAATACCAAAACTGTTGGCACCGCGGTCTGCTGAGCAGGTTCCTGGTAATGTTTTTCCACCTGGCGAATGATACCTTCGCGCAACGGAGTGCCGGTGATAGAGAAATTTCCCCGGAGTTTAATGGCTAACGGAAAAGTCAGAAATATCTCCTGAGCATACGGCGCAAAATAACGGGTCACCCGTCCGGGTATCACATTCTGCTCCAGAAGAAAGAATTTCTTTCTTTTAATCAGACACGCCAAAACCACCGGCGCACTCACGAATCCACCGCCCGCCACAACCACCGCCGGCTTTAGTCGGTCAATGAGTGCCAGTGCCCGGAAAAATCCTTGCAGGATCGCGATTAAACCCTTCAACTTCAAAAGCAAACCTTTACCCACAATCTGCCCGGCTTTAATCGGTTCAAACGGGAACTGACACCTTGAAGCGACCACCTGCTCCAGACTGTTATCTCTGCCCACTAATACCACATCTGCTCCCAGATTGACTAATTCATTTGCCAGGGCGACTGCGGGAAAAATATGGCCACCGGTTCCACCCGCGACGATCAAAATTCTTATCTTCAACACTGCTCCTCCGATAGCGGGAAACATTTAATACTAAACCTACCGCTAACATATTTGCCACGATTGCCGAACCACCGTAAGAAATAAACGGCAATGGCTGACCAGTGGTTGGCAGTATATTCACCGCAACCGCAATATGAATCACGGCATAAAGCATAATTATAACCCCAACACCGCCACTTACCAACCGCCTGAACTCACTGCTCGCCTTTTCAGCAATTTTCAACGTTCGCAGGAAAAAAAGTCCATACAGCCCCATAATTGCCAGACACCCCCAAAAACCAAACTCTTCACCTATTGCGCAGAAAATAAAGTCCTTGGACAGTTTCGGAAGAAAGTAATACTTTTGTCTCCCTTCCCCCAAACCTTTTCCCATGGGACCTCCGGAACCGAGTGCAATCAACGCTTGAGTCTGGTGATAACGGTCCCCGGCACGAAATTTCTCCCAGCGCTCCGGAATATATTTGAACTCGGTATTTCTCAGGTGGGGCATCATCAACAAGCCGATAGCCACCAATACCGCCGCCACAACAAGAATGAACAATATATATCGCCATTTAACACCCGCAAAGATAAAAATTACAAAACAGGATAATGCGATTATTACACTGGTGCCAACCGCTGGCTGAGCAAGTGTCAAGCCGACAATTAACCCCGCCGGTAAGCCGGGTTTGATAACCGAGTTTACAAAATTGGCCGGGGTGTCCGATTCCTTTAATTTGGCAAAATAGCCCGCTAACCAGACGATTATCGAGTATTTTGCAAACTCCTGGGGCTGAATACCCAGAAAATCCCGCTTGGCAACGCCGATCACATCGCCAAATAACAGAGTGCCGAGCATCGCAAGAACGCCGATTATCAGCACGAACCAGGAGAAACCGTAACTTTCCAAACGGGTGAGTTTACGTCTCATCCCCACCCATAGCGCAATAAATCCGAGTAATACCCGAAAGAAATGACTTTTCAGATAACCCAATCCTTGATGATAGGTGGCTGAATATACCACCACCACCCCGGCTAAAGCGAGAATAACAACCACAGACAGTAAGGTATAGTCAATAGGTGCGGTTGGCACTTCTTCAAGTAGGCTGGTGCGCTGATAGGCATAACTACCCGAACGGTAATTTGTCAGAGGAAAATACCAACTCCCGGGTCTACTTAATCTGCTTGACCGCATTCTTAAACACCCTGCCCCTTTCCTGAAAGTCCTGAAACATATCAAAGGAGGCAAAGCCGGGCGAGAGGATAACCACATCCCTAGGTTGGGCATGTCTCACAGCAGTTTTGACCGCTTCCGCCATCGTCGCGACTATCTGAAAGCGGGCAAATCGCTTCTCACCCAGTTTTTTTGCCATTAATTCAGTTGTCTCGCCGAGCAGGATGACCAATTTTGCCCGCCTAACAATTGCCTGGATGTAATCATCAATCGGCAAATCTTTATTCTTGCCGCCAGTAATCAGTATTACCTTGCGCCTGAATGCCTGCAAAGAACGGATGCCTGCCATAGGATTGGTGCACATTGAGTTGTTGATATAATATACCCCCTTAAACTTGCGGACGAACTCCAGACGGTGCGCCAGGGGCTTAAAACCCCTTAATCCTTTTTCAACCGATCGGTTTGGAACACCGAAAATCTTGGCAACACAGATCGCTGCCAGTGCATTTTCTATTATCGGTAATCGGCGCAAATTAAAGAACCTGCTTCCTACCGCTACTACCGACCTAACACCGGCCACCCTTTGCCCCTGAAAATAAAACCAGCCCTGTTTATAATACCCATCCTGACGCTGGGTAAGAGAAAAAAACAGGACCTGGGAATTGATCGCTGGTACTAACTTACGAACCACCGGATCATCGTAGTTAACCACTGCATAATCCTCCGCTCCTTGCCGCGAAAAAATTCTCGCCTTGGTTGCCGCATAATTGTCAAAGGAGCTGTGTCGGTCAAGGTGGTCATCAGTAATGTTGAGCAAAACCGCCACCCTGGGCTTGAGAAACTTGGCACGCGCCAGTTGAAAACTGGAAACCTCCGCCACATAAAAATCTCGCGGTGGTAGGAGCAAGGAAGTCGAGAACGGCCTTCCCGGTGCCAAGTTGCCACCGACAAACACATTATATCCGGCGTTTTTAAGAATTTTACCGATTAGCGCTACCGTTGTTGACTTGCCGTTCGTGCCGGTAACAGCAATTATCACCCCGGGTACAAACTGGCTGACAAAATCCAGTTCGTCGTAAACCGGGACACCTTTTTCTGTCCAGTAGCGCACCGCCTGATGCGTGGCAGCAAAACCCGGACTGGCAACCACCACCGGCTCAACTAACCCACAGAAATCTTTGACAACCTCAAGTCCGAGTGCTGACAATCTCTTTACCTTATTACTATTAAGCATCTCAGCACTGTCATCGTAACCGTAAACTTTAATACCCGCCCTTAGTAATGAGTTTGCCAATGTCATTCCTGCTCGTCCTAAACCCAAGATAAGAAAACAGCGGTTCTGATACTCACCCAGACTAATCATCGGCTGGTGGCAATTGCCAGCGACCATGTCACTACTCCCACTACCGCACCTTCAAAGTTGCCAGCGCCAGCATTCCCAATAATACCGCCAGAATGATAAAACGGGCCACCACCTTCGGTTCTTCCCAACCTTTCAGTTCGCAGTGATGATGGAATGGCGCCATTTTAAAGACCCGTTTACCACCGGTACTATGATAGTAAATCACCTGAATCAACACCGAGCCTGCCTCCAGCACAAATACCCCGCCGATCAACGGTAAAAGTAGCTCCTGTTTGCAGACAACCGCGGCTAAACCCAACGCACCACCCAGCGGCAAGGAACCGGTGTCCCCCATAAAGATCTCTGCCGGGTATGCGTTGAACCAGAGAAATCCTAAACAGGCACCAGCCAAAGCCAAACATACTATGGTCATCTCACCTGCTATCGGAACATACTGGACATTGAGATACCGGGCGACTTTAAAATTTCCCGCAACATAAGAAAGTACCGCATAACTTCCCAGCGCGACAACCAGCAATCCGCTTGCCAGGCCGTCCAGACCGTCACTTAGGTTTACCGCATTGGAACCACCCACTATCACCAGCATCACTAATGGAATGTAGAGAATCCCCAAATCGATGACCACATTTTTAAAAAATAAAAAGTTGGTCTTGGTCTTCATCGCCGGGTCAGTGGGAAAATAATACAGCACTGCCCCAACAGCCGCAGCGACCAAAAACTGAAAGAGCAGTTTTGTCCGCTTGTTTACTCCCCTTGCCTTACCACCCCGCACCTTCACATAATCATCCCAGAAACCTAATATACCTAAAAGCACCGTAACCATTAACCCCAAAAGAACCGCCTGATTTTTCAAATCAGCAAAAAGCACAATACCGATGAGTGCTGATACCAGCATTAACACACCGCCCATCGTTGGCGTCCCTGCCTTGGCACGGTGTCGCTCTGGTACTTCTTCCCTGATATTCTGACCTATCTGGAGTTTTTTTATCAACCGTATCAATGCCCCACCCAAAATTAGCGTCAGCACAATCGCCAGCGCTCCCGCAAGTGCCGCACGAAAAGTAATATAACGGAACAGGTTGAACGGCGTGAAATACCGGGCAAGTGGCGTTAATAACTGATAAAGCATAGATACCTACCTAACCAACACGCAAAATAAACTCACTGATTGAACTCCTGAAGAATCTGACGAACAACCTCTCGGTCGTCAAAATGGCGCCGCTCCTCACCGATCAGTTGATAATCTTCATGCCCTTTACCCGCAATGATTATCGTGTCCCCGCGATGAGCAAACGTAATCGCCCGTCTGATTCCTTCGCGTCGGTCAATCTCAACCCAGCAATGCTCCGATGCAGTCCTTACCTCTTTATCGATCCCGGACAAAATCTCTTCAATGATCACTGCCGGATCTTCACCTCTGGGGTTATCCGAGGTAATCACGACAACGTCCGCATTCTGAATCGCCACCCTACCCATTAATGGTCGCTTAGTCCGATCCCGATCCCCCCCGCAGCCGAAAATCACAATTACCCTTCCTTTTGTCAATTCCCGCGCTGTCTGTAACACCCGACTCAGGGCATCCGGAGTATGGGCGTAATCAACATAGATATATAGACCGTGGTCGTTCTCAATCCGCTCCATCCTTCCCGGTACACTCTCTAACTCCTCTACACCTCGCACGATTGCCTCCTGATCCCAGCCCATTGCCTCACCCACGCCAAACACCGCCAGGAGATTTAGCAGGTTGTGCCTGCCCGCCAGTCGCAATCTTACCGCGATATTCTGCTTTTTACTTTTCAAAGCATCTGTATGGATAACACATTTCAGCCCGTTCGGATTGACATCTATCACCTCGCCCCAGATATAGCCGACAATATTATGCTCGCTTTTGATAACCAAATCCGGCTCTTTTTGGGTCCCGTACCCGAGAACTTTTGCCCTGGTCAGATTGGGAATATCAACTCCTACCCGATCATCAAAGTTCACTACCGCCCAAGAGTTAGGTGTCAGAGATTCAAACAATCTCATCTTTGCCCGCCGGTAATTGTCCATCGTCCGATGAAAATCTAAATGATCTTGAGTCAAATTAGTAAACACCCCCACTCTGAAGTCAAGGTCAAAAACCCGGTCCAACTCCAGCGCATGCGACGATACTTCACTGATACAGAGTTTAATCCCCCTCTCTACCATCTGTGAAAGCATCTGGACCAGGTCCAAACTTTCCGGCGTGGTGTTCTCCGCGGACTTTTTCTCTACCCCGTCCCAGTACTCAATTGTCCCGATGAAACCGGGCTCAAAACCGAGTTGTCGACATACCGAACGCAACAAATAGCAGGTTGTAGTTTTCCCATTAGTGCCGGTCACCCCGATCAAACTTAACTTGCGCGATGGGAAATCATAGAAACGGTTGGCCACCTGCGCCAAAAATCTGCGTGGTGAACTGGTCTGAATCGCCACTACCCAATTTTTGTTGATACGTCTGACATCACTGGTCGCTACCGCAATAGCACCACGATTGATCGCTTCATCAATAAAGTCTTGGCCTGATACCCGCATACCGTCAATAGCAACAAAGAGATAACCCGGCTTTACCTGCGCTGAATGATAAGCGATGCCGGCAATTTCGATGTTCGTATTGCCCGGACGACCCCGCAAGGAAATCGGCGGCACTACGGAACAAGGGATGCCAGTTATCAACTCTGTAAGCGGTTTTACTCGCGCCGTCGCTGACATAAAAATGTTACCTACGAACTGATTTGTTGAACGTGCCAGCCGCTAACTCGTCACGACCAAATACCTTAACAGCATCTGCCACCTGTCCTAAATTCAATAGCCGCTCTGTAATCTCGCGAAATATCGGACAAGTAGCACTACCCGCAAATCGGAACCTAGTTGGCTCATCAAGGATAACCGCTATAACATATTTTGATTCCACCTTGGGAAAGAATCCAATGAAACTCATCAACGACTGGGTGTTGGAATACCCACCCCCGGGGTTAACCTTCTGCGCAGTACCGGTCTTGCCGCACACGCTGACCCGTCCACTTTTGGCCAGTTTTCCTGTGCCGTTTAGCACTACCCGTTCCAGGATGTCTTTGAGCCGTTGCGCGCTTGCCTTATCTAATACTTGTCGAACAGCACTCTTATGCCTGAACTCCCAAAGGACAGTACGGTCACACCGGACCGACTCAAGTAAATAGGGTTTCACATAAACTCCATCGTTAGCAATGCAGAGATACGCCGCTGCCATTTGCAAAAGCGTAACCATCACCCCTTGACCAAAGGAAACCGTCGCAAACCGGAGGCGATTTCTTAATTTGTCCGGTTTGTCAAGCCTGCCCGCCCCTTCATCAGGAAACCCAATGCCAATTTTCTCGCCAAATCCTAACCGCCGCGCCATAAGATAGTAAACTTCCGGATTTACCTCAAATGACAATAGCACACAACCGACATTTGAGGAATTGATGAAAATACTGTCAAAGGAAATCACCCCGTTGGGATGCACATCTTTAATCTTTTTACTACCAATCGAAATGTAGCCCGAGGATACATCATAAACCCTTGATGTGAAGCGCTCCGGATTAGAATCTCCTAACGCTGCCGCACACATCACCATCTTAAAACTGGAGCCGGGTTCAAATTGGTCAGAAACCGCGTTTAATTTGAACCGCTCAGGAGGATAATCTGCAAAACGCCCAGGAGCATAAGCAGGGTAATCAACCGCACCAAGAATCGCCCCAGTGTGTACATCTAAAACCAGAACCGAACCACGCTTAGCTCCTGTCTGCTCAACTCCCCGTTTCAGAGCCTGGTAGCAAATTTCCTGAATGTCCACATCGAGCGACAGGTAAATATCTGCCCCGGGGACCGAAGGTTTGACCGGCAAGGTCGGATAAGGATAACTCCAACCGAGCGCATCCTTCTGGAGCATAATCCAACCCGGGCTACCCCGAAGGATGGAATCGTATTCCCATTCAATCCCTGCCAAGCCCCTTTCCGTCCCTACAAACCCCACCACATCCGCACAAACCTCACCATAGGGATACTCCCGCTCGTACGCATCCTGAACCAGTACCGCATTACTGAACCGCCGACGCGTGAGGACCCTGCGCAGGGAATCACCGGTATCATAATCAACAAACCGCCGAAACCAGAAGAGCCGGCGATGCCGGTCTAATAGCTCTTTGTTTTCCCGAACCGTGCCCAACCCAAAATCCGCCAAAATCGCTGCCAATGTGTCCTTGTCCCGCACATACTGCGGCAAAATCTGAATCGAACAGCAGGAACGATTATGAGCGAGAACCCGTCCTTTCCGGTCGTAAATTCGGCCGCGCTCTCCCAAAAGTTCTATCCGTCTAAAATGCAGTTTCTTTGCCTCATTCTGATAATAGCGCCACTTGACAATCTGAATTTCCGCTAACTTGCCAAATAGACCAAGCCACGCCGCGAAAAACCCAGCCAGCAAAATCATCCCCCGCCGCCCATGCTGTTTCATATAACTGATCACTCCTGCGGATTTGCCAATGTGAGCGTCCCGAATCGAGGGTACTTCACTGCCGGGTTTTCTCCGGCAATAGCCGGCATGGGTATTGACGACCGAACACCAGATAAGTAAAGTGACTCTAACCGGCAAAAACTCTGCAATTTTTTAAGTTGAGCATTGATACTCTCAACCCGTTCCAATGCCAGTTTTTTCTCGGTCTCCAACCTCATTAACTCTCTCGTCATTTTAATGCTGTATGAATGCTGATAAAGATAAGCCAACGCAATAACGGTAAGCAGTACCATAATTAGCATCCCCCGGAAACTACCGTTAGTTCTCATAACACCGTTGACCCCAAGCTTTGTAACTGGAAACGGGCAACTTTACCAAAACCCTCAGCCGTGCGCTACGGGCTTTGTTATTTACCATTATCTCTTCCGCATTGGGTCTAATTGGTTTCTTTGAAAATAAGCGCACTTGATCCTTATACTGTCGAAACACATCTTTAAAACACCGATCCTCGCCTGATTGATAGCAGATAACCGCCAATCTCCCACCCGGGATAAGGACTTTTATCCCCGCCTCAAGTCCTTTACGCAAGTTCTCAATTTCATCATTAACTACGATACGGAAGGCTTGGAAAACTCGCGCTAGATGCTTTCTCAGATACCTTCTCGGTACAGCACTAGCCACTGTCTCAGCCAAATCCGTTGTGGTTTTAATTCTATGACGAGCATCATAAATCCTTCTGCTTATTCCTTTCGCCATCGTCTCGTCCCCATACTCTCTTAGCCATATCTCCATCTCCCTTTGCTTGGTGCGGTGAATAATATTCAGCGCTGTAGGTCCGGAACTTCCTTGATCAAACCTCATATCTAATGGTCCTTCTTTTTCGTAAGAAAATCCCCTTTGTGGCTCTAAATGATATGATGATATACCCAAATCCATCAGTACACCCGACACCTGCTTAACACCAAGTTTTTTAACAACTTTTTTTAAATCAGCATAATTTGCCCTTAATAAAATTATCAGCGGCAAATCACTTAATGCAATCGAGAAGCACCCTTCGTCCAGATTCTCTATTACCTTACATCCAAATTCCTTTAATTTTACCGCGGCGACTTTAATTGCCTGCGGGTCAACATCTAAACCCACCAGCCGAGCATGCCGCGCAGATACAGGAACAACCTTGGCAATTTCGCGAGCAAGCGCATAGGAATGTCCACCACCACCAACCGTTGCGTCGATAATTGTGCCGGCAGTTAAACATGCCCTGAAACTCTCCAAAACCTCATTGACCAGGACCGGCACATGGCAAGTTACCGGACATTCTCGCACCTTGTCTAATCCTTTCCCAACCCTGCCGAGTTGCCTCATCTCTATCCTGATGATATCGGGGCATTGAATCACCAACAAACCGGCGGTAGCGCTCAGGCTCCCAGATAAGAAAAAATCTGCCCGCGCCGGTTATTACCACATCATTATTAATACCCGCCCACTCTCGTAGATGTTTGGGCAAAAGAATTCTCCCCTGAACATCCAAAGATGCTTCGCCCGCCTGAGAGTATAGTAAAATTGAAAATCTTTGTGCTTCTTCGGTATGTTCAGGCTGGTGGCGAAGCACGCGGTCCTCGTAATCATTCCATTCATTGTAGGGGTGGACTTCTATTGTTTGAAACCGGCCCGGAACCAAAATAAAAGTAACTTCATCCGGACCCAGTTTTTTTCGGAATGCCACGGGGACCGCGAGCCTCCCCTTTCCGTCAATTGTATATTCAAAGGTGCCAACAAATCTACCTTTATTAAGCATTTACCCCCACCCTAAAATTTCCACACAAATCCACATAATTATCCACTTCATATTATCAAAGATTACTATATCCCCACCTTACCAACTGTCAAGGAAAATATTAATTCTATATTAACATACCTCTCTACTTTTTAAGTTACAAAAAGACATATATTTATATTAAAATAACGTAAATTAAATCAAATACATTCAGCTTATCACCCTCCCCATATCATAGGGGGGATAGCCGTAAATTCTTGTGTATTGTGAACGTTGCATCCGGGAGAATCAATAAATAATTTTAAGTGTATTAGATATAACTGACCAGATACCCTCACTTCTAAACACGATGTAACTATCATTACAAAAGCCACCTTCTAAAGTTACGAAACGAGTAGAGTCCAAACTTTAAACTTAAAATTGGGCAAAATTTCCGGCTACATTTACTTGACTCATAAAAATTTATTTTTATGATTCCCTAATGGCACACGCATATACACCAGGTTTAAAAGTTAGTAGTCGAACATATATTAGAAAGACACGAAGGTTACCTCTACCCGGTGAAGTGCTGGTGAAACAAGGTGATGTGGTTAAGGGGAATGCTGTAGTCGCTAGGACAGCGGTACCCGGCAATGTTCAAACCGTGAATGTTGCCGGACTTTTGGGCGTGCCGGCAGAGGATGTACCGAGTTTGATGGTTAAGATAGTTGGCGATCCGGTACAACGGGGTGAAGTAATTGCCCGATCAAGGGGGCTTTTCGGGCTTTTAAAAAGTGAGGTGCGCGCACCGGTGTCCGGAACCGTGGAGAGTGTTTCCGCAGTTACTGGTCAGGTGATTTTGCGCGAACCGGCGCAGGCGGTTGAAGTCGACGCTTATATTGATGGAGTGGTTGATGAGGTAATTGCGGGTGAGGGGGTAGTGGTAATGAATGAAGTAAGTTTGGTTCAGGGAATTTTTGGTATCGGAGGTGAGACACGCGGAGTTTTGAAACGGGTAGCGGATTCGCCGGATGAAGTGGTGAGCGCGGCGAAAATTGATGCGGAGTATCGAGATAAGGTGTTGATTGCTGGATCTCTGGTTAGTTATGAAGCAATTGAACAGGCCGTGCGGGTGGGCGCGCGCGCGGTTGTAGGTGGCGGTATTGAGGATGAAACGTTGCGGCGGTTTTTGGGTTATGATATTGGAGTGGCGATTACCGGTTCAGAACAGAAAGGGTTAACCGTGGTAGTTACCGAAGGATTTGGTAAAATGAAAATGGCAAAGAGAAGTTTTGAGTTGTTAGCTTCGCTCGAAGGAAAGATGGCATCGGTTAATGGTGCGACTCAGATTCGCGCCGGGGTAATAAGACCCGAGGTAATTGTCCCGTGTGTGGACGCTGGGGGCGAACAGAAACCAAGTATCGCCGAAGGTGGACTGGCAGTGGGAATGGCGGTGCGGATTATCCGGGAACCGTATTTTGGAATGATTGGCCGGGTCAGTGCATTACCTGTTGAGTTAGTAAAAATTGAAACTGAGGCGTTAGTGCGGGTTCTAGAGGTAGAACTGGAGAGTGGTGAGCGGGTAGTTTTGCCCCGAGCAAATGTGGAGATAATCGAGGAGTAGGCATTGAGTAGTTTTAGGTTTGAGGGGTTGTTGGGTTTGGGGATTGGCGTGATGGTTGTTTTGGGGAGTGTGAACGCAAATTCAAGTAGGAATGTTGGGTTTGCCTGGCTGAAGGTGCCAGTCGGAACCGGAGTAGGAGGAATGGCGGGTACCGGCACCGCGGTGGCTGATGGTGCGAGTGGTATTGTCTATAACCCAGCGGCATCGGCTCGTATTACCCAATTCTCAATTCAGGTGGATTACACGCGTTGGTTTCTTGACATGAAGCAGCAATCAGTTTTTGTTACCAGAGATTTGAAGTTGCTGTCGGTAGGCGTAGGAGTTGTTAGTTTTTCAAGTGGAAAGTTGGAGTACCGCGAGAACCGGCCTACTGAAGAAGCAATCGGCACATTTTCTCCTTTTGACATAACCGGGTATCTCAACCTTTCCCGCACCCTTGGTGACCAGGTTGATGTTGGTGTTAATGCCCGTTTCTACTATTCCAAAATCTTTTCTTATCAGACGAGTGGTTGGGGGGCGGACATTGGTCTCAGGTTTTGGGGAGTGAAGAATCTGACTGTCGGTGCCACGGTAGTCGATTTTTGTCGTGCCCTTTCTTATAAATACGAGCAGTTTTGGTTGCCGACCCGAGGGAAGATCGGTGTCGCGTATCGGTTGACACCTGGCCGTTCGCTTTTGACTTTTGCGGTTGACGGCATCTATTTTTTTTATAATAAAGAGTTGTCGGTTAGTACCGGGGTAGAATGGCGGTTTACCGAACTCTTTTCGTTACGTGCCGGTTACGCACCATTTAATGGTGCTAATAAGTTGAGTCTTGGTGCCGGGATTCACCGCGGGTTGTTTCGAGTTGACTACGCCTACTTACCTTTAAATTTCAATCTCGGTGCGGCACACCGGTTCGGTATTAGCTTCGGATATTAAATCTATGCCTGCGGGCGCAACATCGGGCTGGCTGGATTTTGAACAGCCCATCGTCGAACTGTTAACGCGCCTCGAGGAAGTTACGGCACTTGGTGCGAAATCAGAAATTGCTCGACTCGAAAAACAGATCGCAGAACTGAAGACAAATCTCTACGCTAATCTTACCCCTTGGCAGCGGGTACAAATGGCAAGGCATCCCCGGCGACCTTATACTCTGGACTACATTGAGCGGATAATGACCGATTTTATCGAACTACACGGTGACCGGTCGTTTGCCGATGACCCGGCGATCGTTGCTGGACTGGGTAAAATCGACGGTATCCGATTTACGGTGATTGGTCATCAGAAAGGCCGGGATACCAAGGAAAAAATTGCCCGTAATTTTGGTATGCCCCATCCCGAGGGTTACCGGAAGGCTTTGCGCATAATGGAGCTTGCTGCCAGATTTGATGTCCCAATTTTGTGTTTAGTTGACACCCCCGGTGCATATCCAGGCATTGGTGCTGAGGAACGAGGGCAGGCAGAGGCGATCGCTCGTAACCTCCGGGAAATGGCACTACTACCGGTGCCGATTATTGTTGTTGTTACCGGAGAAGGTGGCTCAGGTGGTGCTCTGGCAATTGGCGTGGGCGATCGCATTCTAATGCAGGAAAATGCGGTCTATTCGGTCATTTCACCCGAAGGGTGTGCAGCGATACTATGGCGCGACGGCTCAAAAGCTGAAGAAGCCGCTAAGGTATTGAAGATGACCGCACCTGATCTGCTGGATCTGGGAGTAATTGATGAGATCGTGCCTGAGCCAGTTGGTGGAGCACATCAGGACTGGGATGAAGCGGCAAAGATGCTAAAAAAGACGGTACTGGCAAATTTCTATGTCTTAAACACACTACCCGGAGAAGAACTCGTTGCCCGGCGTATCGCCCGGTTTAACTCGATCGGCTTTTATCGGACCGCTTAAAAGCTTGTGGGGAAAGAAAATTTCCGCGCTGGCTATGTGGCAATAATTGGAAGACCTAATGCAGGCAAGTCGACTCTACTCAACCGGCTCTTGGGACAACGGTTAGCAATTGTTACTCCTAAACCCCAAACTACACGTCATCGCATTCTTGGAATTCTCACCGGAGAAGACTATCAGTTACTCCTGGTTGACACACCAGGTATTCTTGATCCGAAATATACCCTGCAACGGTTAATGAAAGAAGAAATCGACCGGGCGATCGCCGAAACCGATGCCTTACTGCTGTTGCTTGATGCTACCGAGCCGGTATACGATGATCTGGAGCTGATAAAAAACTATAACGCAGTAGTTGCGATTAATAAGATTGACACGGTGGCTAAACCTTCCATTTTGCCGATCGTTGACCGGTGTGCTCAAGAGGGATTCCAGAAGATATTTGTGATCTCTGCCCTAACCGGTGATGGCGTCGAAGACCTAAAGGCGGGGATTGTTTCCTTACTCCCCAGCGCACCGCCACTGTATTCTCCGGACCAACTGTCAGAACGAACCGAACGGTTTTTTGTCACGGAGCTGATTCGGGAGACGATCTTTAACCGGTATGGAGCAGAGATTCCGTACTCAACCACCGTTGTTATCGAAGAGTTTAAAGAACGCCCTAACCGCAAAGACTATATCCGTGCGGTAATCTATGTGGAAAGGGAATCACAGAAGGCGATTCTGATCGGCGAAGAAGGCAAGGCGCTGAAAAAGGTTGGCTCAATTGCCCGTGAGGCAATTGAGCAATTTTTAGCTCGACCGGTCTATTTAGAACTCTGGGTGAAGGTGGCAAAAAACTGGCGTCGTAACGAATCATTTATCCGGCAGACGGTCTATAAGATTTAAACCCATTTCGCCTGGGTAAAGAGAGATGATAACCGAACTCCGAAAACTATCGGTTATCCCTCACCCGCTGGTTTAACTCAATTAAAACCCCACCGGTTGACTTAGGATGGATAAAAAATGTTTTCGTTCCATTGGCTCCCGATTGTGGCTCAGGATCAACAATTCGCACTCCGGCATCCTTCAGTCTTTTAAACTCCGCCTCGATGTCATCAACTTCAAAACAGATATGGTGCAACCCTGGTCCCCGTTCAGCAAGAAATTTAGCAATTGGTGCATCAGGTGTGTCCGGTTGAACCAATTCCAGTTTGGTCTCCCCAACCTCAATGAACCCAACCGTTACTTTCCGATGCGGAACCGTTTCTTTACCGGTGAGTTTCAACCCCAGTTGCTCGGCATAAAATTTTGCCGCTTCATCAATGCTATTCACCGCAATCGCAATGTGGGCAATCTTTTTAATCACAACACCTCCTTTTTCTACCTCATCCGGTCATACTCACCAAAAACCTGCCTTAAAGCATCGCTGATTTCACCCAGTGTTGCCCCAACTCTTACCGCAGCCAGAATTGCGGGCATCAGATTGTTCTCACCCCGTGCAGTTTCACTCACCGCCCTTAATCTCTCCTCTACCAGCCGGTTATCTCTTTGCTGACGATACAGCCTCAGTAACTCTCTCCTACTTGTCTCCAGTTGCTCATCCACCCTCAACAACCTCATAGCCGGCTCAACCGCATCCTGAAACTTATTCACCCCAACCACAACCCTTTCTCCTCTTTCCACCTCCTGTTGATAACGGTAAGAACTCTCCGCAATCCTCTCCTGAATAAACCCCTGCTCAATCGCCCGCACCGCACCGCCACGCCGCTCAATCTCCTCAATCAGCTCCCTTGCCGCCATCTCAATCTGCTCGGTCAAACTTTCGACATAAAAAGACCCAGCCAGCGGATCAACCGTATCAGCCACCCCGGTCTCATAAGCCAGAATCTGCTGGGTTCGCAGGGCAACTGTTACCGACTCCTCTGTGGGCAGAGAAAGCGCTTCATCCCGGGAGTTGGTATGCAGACTCTGCGTCCCGCCTAACACCGCTGCCAGCGCCTGATAGGCAACGCGGATGATATTATTCTCCGGTTGTTGGGCGGTCAGCGTTACACCACCGGTCTGGGTATGAAACCGCAGTTTGCAGGAATCATCTGAGGCATTGAACCTCTCCCACATCAATCTTGCCCAGAGTCTTCTTGCCGCCCGAAACTTTGCCACCTCCTCAAAGATATTGGAATGCGCAGCAAAGAAAAATGAAAGCCGGGGGGCGAACTGGTCCACCTCTAACCCCCTATCCACTGCTGCACGCACATACTCCAGCGCATTCGCCAGAGTAAACGCCACCTCCTCAACCGCGGTCGCTCCTGCCTCACGGATGTGGTAACCCGAAATACTCATCGTATTCCATTTTGGCATCTCCCGGGCACACCAAGCGATAATATCAGTCACCAATCGCAGCGACTCCCGCGGGGGAAAGATATAGGTACCCCTTGCCACATACTCCTTTAGGATGTCATTCTGAATTGTCCCCTGCAACCGGGACAACGCCACCCCCTGCCTCTCCGCCACCACGCAGTACATCGCCAGGACAATCCCCGCGGTAGCGTTGATCGTCATTGAGGTAGAAACCCGGTCAAGCGGAATATCCCTAAACAGCATTGCCATATCCTCAACCGTAGATATGGCAACACCAACCTTCCCCACCTCCCCCCTTGACCACGGGCTATCAGAGTCATAACCCATCTGGGTCGGCAGATCAAATGCCACTGACAGCCCGGTCTGCCCCTGCTTCAAGAGATAATGATAACGCCTGTTGGTCTCCTCGGCGGAACCGAAACCGGCATACTGGCGCATCGTCCAGAGCCTTGACCGATACATCGTCGGTTGAACACCCCGCGTAAAAGGAAAAACTCCGGGCAACCCGGAATCCTCAAGATAACGCTCCGTATCATAATCCAGAGGCGTATAAACCCGCCGGACATCAATCCCGGATACAGTCTTAAAATCCTGCCTACGCTCCGGTAACTTCTGAATCGCGGGTTTTACAACCTCCTCCTCCCAACGTTCCAGCGCTGACCTCAACTCCTGCCTTTTCTCCTTACCACCACCCATATATCACAACGGAATACACCCGTGCTTCCTCCACGGATTACTTAACTGCTTATTCTCCAGAATCCGCAAACTCTGAATGATCTTACGCCTTGTATCGCGAAACTCTATAACCTCGTCAATGTATCCCAGTTCTGCCGCCTTAAACGGATTACTGAACTTTTTCTCATACTCTGCCACCAGTTTCCGCTTTGTCTCCTCCGGATTACTGGACTCGCTGATCTCCTTACGGAAAATAATATTAACCGCACCCTCTGAACCCATCACCGCAATCTCTGCGGTGGGCCAGGCAAAATTAAAATCACCCCGGATATGCTTGGAGGACATCACATCATAAGCACCGCCGTAAGCCTTACGGGTAATCACCGTAACCTTGGGCACGGTTGCCTCACAATAGGCATAAAGCAATTTTGCTCCGTGCCGGATGATGCCACCATACTCCTGACTCGTCCCGGGCAGAAAACCGGGCACATCCACAAATGTCACGATCGGAATATTAAACGCATCGCAGAACCGAACAAACCTTGCCCCCTTTACCGAAGCATCAATATCCAGACAGCCGGCAAGAAACTTCGGCTGATTCGCCACCACCCCCACCACATTTCCATCCATTCGGGCAAACCCGATAACAAGATTCTTTGCCCAGTCCTTCTGTACCTCCATAAAACTGCCCTCATCCACGACCCGTAAAATCACCTCCAGCATATCATACGGCTTACGCGGGTCATCGGGCATAATATTCTCGATACCCTCGGTATCACGGTCCGGTAGATCCTTCGATACAATTCGGGGTGGTTTCTCCCGATTATTCTGCGGTAAATAGGTCATAAGCTTTCTGATTCGCAACAAAAGGTCCCGATCATCAATATCCTTAAAATGTGCCACTCCGGAAACCGAGTTGTGGGTATCTGCTCCACCCAGTTTCTCCTTGGTCACCTCCTCCCGGGTAACCGCCTTAATCACCTCCGGACCGGTAATAAACATATAACTGGTTCTCTCGGTCATAAAGATAAAATCGGTCAACGCCGGTGAATAGACCGCACCACCCGCGCACGGACCCATAATCGCGGAAATCTGCGGAATCACCCCTGAAGCCAACGTATTACGCAGAAAGATCTCCGCATAACCACCCAGACTCTCCACCCCCTCCTGAATCCTTGCTCCGCCCGAATCATTCAATCCGATCACCGGCATCCCCCCCCTCATCGCCAGATCCATTATCTTACACACCTTCTCTGCGAAGACCTTAGAAAGCGTCCCGCCAAAAACGGTAAAATCCTGTGAAAAAACCGCCACCGGCCGGCCGTGAATTGTACCATAACCGGTGACCACCGCATCGCCGGGAATTTTCTTCTTATCCATCCCGAAATCGGTGCAGGAGTGGACCCGTAGCCGATCCAGCTCAACAAAACTCCCCTTATCTAAAAGAATCTCCAGCCGCTCCCGCGCGGTAAGTTTACCCTCCTCATGCTGCTTTTTAATCCGCTCCTCTCCTCCGCCCTTCAAAGCCTGCTCATTACGTTTTTTCAGTTCCTCTCTAATCCGTTCCAGTTCTGCCATAACTTTATAATTAACTCATAGTAAAAATCTAATAACCACTTGTCAAATAAAGCACCGCTTACAACTTATGCCCCGGTCACAGCCAGCACCACTTCCTTCACCATCACAAAAACCGCGCCCCAAACCCTGCTGAAAACCACCGCCACCACCCACAAGAAAATGACTATCCCAAGCCATCGCCTAACCACCCACACCTCTCCAGCCCAAATCACCCAATCCAGCCTATCCTGAACCGCTTTCAGAACCCTGCCAGCCATCACCTGCAAAATCGTCAGGGATACGGTTCCGGGGATGGGGTCTAAAAAACGGCAAAATTATAGTTAACCAACTGTTTTTCAATAAGATAAACCAAAATAACCGCTCTTTAAAATTTAACCTATAGGTTAAAAAATTGGTACCACTTAAGATTTAGGCAGAAAAGTCTTACCGGGTGATAAGCACTTTGGTTGCCTTTGAGTCCCCTGTCTGATTTCTGATAAAATAGACCCCGGGCGCAAGAAACCGGACATCATTAACACCGGGTTTAAGTTTAAGCACCCTTCTGCCACTGGCGTTAAACAGTAATGCATGGCTCTTTCTATTAAGGTAAACGGTGTTACGGAAGATAGTTGGCTCACCAGGCATCGCGGTCTCGGTCTTTTTCTCCTCCACCCCGGGCATAACATCCTTAAATACATACACACTCTGGGCATTGCTGTCACAACCGAGGGCAAAGACACGACGGCGCAAAGGATCAAGTTGAAAATCACAGGGCGTATAACACCTTACACGCTCTGCATCCCTGAAGGGGAAAACGGCGATAACTGAATCGGTGCGACAGTCAATCACATACATTGAATCCCAGGCAGCCGGGCAATAAATCCGGTTGCTCCAGGGAATCCAGGTTATCAGACAGCCAGGTACCCTTCTGAGCGTTATCCATTTGATAATTGAGTCGGTGGCACAGTCAATAACAATCGCGCCACTAATCACGCGCCCCCTTTCCTCTCTCGCCCCAAGAATGTAAGCCTTGTCAAGAAATGTATCAACAGCAACAAAATCACCGGCACTGGCCACAGAAATAATGGGAAACCACCTGAGGTATTGACAACTGCTGATGTCAATCACACCCGGGTAAGGTATGCAACCCAGTATTGAGTTTCCAGTAAAGTAAGCCTTTTTGAACTGATAGTTAAAATTCAGACAATATGCTGCAGCTGTTCCCTGCAGGTAAATGAGCGTGAGAAGCGAATCGGTGTTACAGTCATAGACCGCTATATAACCAGGCGTCTGAAACCCATCAAGGCTGACAAAAAGCCTGTTCCCAACTGAATCCCAGGTCGCTACCCTAAATGAATAGCCGGGAATCGGCGGTTGAATCACCTTGATTATTGAGTCGGTAAAACAGTCAAAAACCTTCAGCGGTCCAACCGTAAAGTATAAACGGTTAAGGATGGAATTATATGCCCACCTGTCTTTAGACCAGGCTGGAATTCGTTTTATCACCGTATCCGCGGTTACATCAATTATAACTGTGGTATCATAGTCCTGCCATCCAGCGTTATAATACAGTCTGTTTCTCGCCCGGTCATAGTGGAAAAAGATATAACTTCCTCTGAAGTTATCCGGAATCACGGTCAAAAGTTGATAGGTTGAACAGTCAACAACAAAAAGACCACTATCGCCATGAACATACAGTTTGTTGAATTCGGGAAGATAGTACCCGTTGTCCAGGAATTTGGGCAACTTAATTATAGTCTCCACCTCAACCTGAGCAAAAAGGACGGAAGGTAAGAGCAATAACAAAAGCCTTTTCATCCTCACCCCTTCAGCGTCTATTGCTCATCTTATAACCACTTTAAGTTTAACCTGATTATCGCCCGTGTCAAGCAGTAGGAAATAGACGCCCGAGACTCCGGGATTCCAGATTAAACGATGAAAACCAGAACCCTGATAACCAGAGTAGATATTTTTTACCAGCCTGCCGGTCGCATCATAAACCTTTACCTTTACCCTGACAGGGCTGTTGAGTTCATAATCAATCGCAATACCATTAGACACAGGATGAAACCGGACATTTACAGCATTTTGACCAGGTTCACCCTGACTGCCACTGCTATTACTTATTTTCTCACCCTCGTAAACCGAAATTGGCAGTCGCCAGAAATTATTCAAACCGCTGCCGGAAAGTAAATAAAGGTACGCGGTACGAGTTAGAGTATCTAATCCTGACATTGCAATACTGGCACCCGGGCCAAGAGGCTCAGGCAGTTCCCTAAAACCGTACCACTCAAAGTGAATGTGAGGAAAACGAACGCTGTCTGACTCCACACCAAAGATGGCAAAGCAGGGGTGATCACAAGAAGTTTGCCATCGATGGGCAGTAAGGGATGTTCCGGGGTTCTGAGCACTGTATGTGCTATGCCAGCCTTCCCATCTGTTGGCTCTTGGGTCAAAAATATAGTTGCGGGTGCTTCCACCACCGACCAGGGCAACAAGGCGTTCGTCTAAGCCAAATAAATTTTTAACATAAGCCAGTGCAGAACCATCTCTTACAGTATCAGGAATATCGGGAAGGCGCTCCCAGCCACCTTGAAGTTGAAAACCGTGAACCGGACTCCAGACCCACTTGCGGTGAGATGATTGGTAGGCGGTTTTCCAGTAATAGATGCCATTTGCCATCTTTGTATCAACCTGATACCTGGGTCTGGCAGTGGTAACATCAATCACCATATTTAAAAACTCTGGGTCAGTTGAGACAACCAGCCGGTATTGAATTGCCGATGGCTCATCTTGCCAGATGAAGATCGGTGTCTGATCAGCAATCAGCGAACCCTGTGGCGGATAAATACCGTTCACAGCAACCGGTTTTGAACTCGGTATCCAGTAACGCCAGAACCGATTAGACCCACCAGGCAGACAGTATAGCCAGCCCGGAATCGGCTGTAACTGCTGATTATATTGAGGGTTGGGACGAAACGCCAATCCAGGACGCGGTCTTACATTGAAACTGTCAATATCCTCCCAGTCCTGAACCTCTTCTATTAGATTGTAAGAGTAGAGAAGATTTTCTCGCTCAGATTCATTGGGCGACCGCTCAGAACAGACAATCCATAACACCGGACTCTCTATCCATTGGAATGTCATCGCAGTTCGCTCCATAATTTCGGCAAAAAATGTGTCAACCACACACCACGAATCGCCACTGGAAGAGTAATAAAGTAAAGCTGTCGCAGTGTCCCTATCAGGTATAGTAGTATCCTCATCGTATTCATAATGGAATATCCCCCACACCGTATACAATGAGTCAGGTATATAACACCGTTTATCAGCAGGATGGGTAATTACAGAATGGGCATTCACATAAAAATCAAAAGGCACCGGTGCTCTTAGTTCCCACCCATAAATGGTTGCCACCAGAATTGTGGCACAGATTAGAGCGGTCCGATACATAACAACCTCCTTTTCTTTGCCATTCCGGCACCAAGGATGGCAACACCCGTTTTTCCGCTCGGTGCCGCGGTTGCCGGATTGAGTTTTCTCCTTCTGCTGTCCGGCTTCAGCAGAAAAGATTCCGCCTTATTAGAGCAAAATTCTAAATTGTCTAAAGCGGGAGTTTCTGTCTGTCTGTCTGTCTGTCTGTCTGTCTGTCTGTCTAAATACCTGTTGTGCCCATGATGATTGATGCCTGACTAAGGGACTCTCGATCATCTCATACCTCGCATAACATTTTACCATAAATCCCGCCCCCTGTCAAGCAGAAAATTGCCTGTACCCGTTATCTATCCTGCCGATTGACTTGCTTTATTTAAAACTGATAATTAGCAAATTATGCCTGCCTTTCCCTTTCTCGGCGAGACCCTTGCCCTGCTCAGCGCCCTGTTCTGGGCTTTTGCGGTCATCCTTTTCCGCAAAAGTGGTGAATCGGCCCACCCGCTGGGATTGAACCTTTTCAAAAACCTGCTCGCCATTTTGCTCTTCATTCCAACGCTCTTGATACTTGGCAAACCGTTACTACCCGCACTTCCAGCCGCTTTTTACTGGCGCCTCTTTCTCAGCGGTCTGCTCGGTATGGCAATCGGCGATACCCTGTTTTTTATGAGTTTGAACCGGATTGGCGCCGGACTCTCGGCGATTGTCAGTTATATGTATAGCCCGCTGCTCATCACGCTCTCGGTCCTCTTTTTAAAAGAGAGCCTTACCTGGGTACAGATACTCGGCACAATGTTAATTTTGAGTGCGCTTTTGTTGACCACCCGACTAAAACCAGAAAAAAATATTAGCCGAAAAAATCTCGTCCTCGGCATTCTGTTCGGTCTCCTTTCCACCGCCGCCACCACTCTTGGCGTGGTGATTATCAAACCGATTTTAAACCAGACCTCGCTCCTCTGGGTAACCGCTTTCCGGCTCCTTACCGGCTTAATCGGCATACTCATTTTCACCCTGATGTTACCGCAGGGTAAACTCATCATCAGTTCTGCGTTTAAAATCAAAAGTCTTAAATACTCAGTTGCCGGCACCCTGCTCGGCACCTATATCGCCCTGACTGTCTGGCTCGGCGGAATGAAGTTCACCAAGGTATCGGTGGCAGCACCTTTGAATCAGTTGAGCAATATCTTTATCTTCATCCTCGCAGGGTTGATTTTAAAAGAGCCAATTACCACGAGGCGTCTGACTGCCATCCTTATTGCCTTCACCGGTGCGCTAATGGTTTTTATCGGTTAAAACTCTAACTCAGTTCTGGCATTCCCTTCCTTCCCCGGAACAGCGCAATTATCGCCTCAACTATCAACCAGACCATCAGGCCAAACACAATCCAGCCAACCGAAAACAAAAGGTAGTTATTGGTCTGATAATACTGCTGAATATTTTTCACCATCGCCCAGCCGGTCATAATTATCAGAAAAACAGTCGGAATTGCCGCCACCAGCGGTTTTGCCCGTTTAAACACCAGATACAGGGTAACCACCACCAGTGCCAAACCGGCAAGCAGTTGATTGATTGTGCCGAAAAGTGGCCAGAGGATTAAGGCGCCCTGACCACCCGGTTTTACCATTGCCAGACCAAAAGCGGTGCCCACCGCGATCAGTGTAGCAATATGCTTATTGTTTCCCAAGCCCCACCCGACACTTTTCCCGAACTCCTGAACAATGTAACGTTGGGTTCGGGCAGCAGTGTCAATGGTTGTGCCAGCAAAAGAAACGATAAACACACCCATTATCGTCATCATCAAATCCCGCATATATCTACTGTTACCAAAGATATAACTCATCATATTCGCTGCACCGGTAACAAACGCCTTCAGGTTTGCTGCCATACCGCTGGCTGATGACCAGTCCCGGTAATGCTCTGCCCAGGCTGTAGTTCCCGCGCTCAGTCCTTTGCCGATGGCACCAAACCCGGCTGCTACGGTCAGCAACACCAGCGCGGCCAGGGCCCCCTCTGCGATCATTCCACCATAACCAACCAGTTGGGCGTCACTCTCCTTGTTTATCTGCTTGGATGCGGTACCTGAGGCAACAAGAGAATGGAACCCAGAGATCGCACCGCAGGCAATGGTAACAAAAAGAAATGGCCATACTGGTGGAGCACCTCTTGCGGAGAGATTAAAGGCCGGGGCAACAAAATTTAGATGACCCGGATCCCGGATAAATGTTGCAACCGCACCGGCAAAGATTAAAAGCCCAGCAACCAGAAGTTCATGGGAGTTGATGTAATCCCTGGGTTGAAGCAAAGTCTCCACCGGCAGAGTGGATGCAACATAGGCATAAACCATCAGAATAACAATCCAGATAACCACCGCATTCGGACCCGGAATCTCAAGCGGTATCAGCACCCCGATTGCCACTGTGGCATACATCGCTAAAAGCGCAACCCAGGACCACAACTCCAGACTCTTTCCCCTTCTGAATACCATATAAGACAGAACCAACGCAATTGGAATCTCCATCCAGATCGGAAAAACCGCACTGGGATACATCTTAAATAAAACCCCCATAATCATCGCAAATATCGCCAGCACCACCCAGAGTTCTAGGAAAATGATCGCCATAAAAAGGTATTTCGCTCGATTACCGATTATCCTGGTGGTCAGCTCGCCGATTGAAACCCCTTTATTACGCAGCGAAAGCACCAGTGAAGAAAAATCGTGCACCGCACCAAAAAACACCGCTCCTAAGGTTATCCACAGCAGTGCCGGCACCCAGCCCCAGATAACCCCGATTGCCGGACCAACAATCGGACCTAACCCGGCGATTGAAGTAAAGTTATGCCCCCAGACCACCCATTTATTACTGGGCACATAATCCTTATCATCCCGGAAAAGATGCGCCGGCGTTTTTCTGAAATCGTCAAGTTTGAATACCCGATGGGAGAGAAAACCGCCGTAAATACGATACATCAGCAGCAACCAGAATAGTACCAGAATAAATACGACAAACGCCATAATACACCCCTAAACTGGTTTTCTTAATTGGTCCCGGCAACATCGGACAACTGATATACCGAATCCAGCACTGTACCGTCAACCCACTTCACCACTGCCACCACCCGACTGGTTCGGGCTGGTAGTTGTGGTTTACCACAGAGACGCTCCACCTCCGCCTTCATCTGCTCTAAACTTTTTAACGGTAACCCTTTTCCCTGCACCGCCTCCAGCAAATCCTCACGTCGCGGATTGATCGCGATACCCAGTTCAGTAACCACCACATCAATCATCTCGCCAGGCCCACATAATGTTGTTACCTCATCAACGATAACCGGAATTCTGTCCCGCACCGCAGGCATCGCCAGAATCACACATTTGGCGTAAAGGCAGTTCTGCCAACCGCCAATTCCGTGCAAAAGCCTGCCATCCGAATGGGTAACCACATTGGCATTAAAGTTCAAATCCACCTCAGTTGCACCCAGCACCACCGCATCCATCAGATTGATAAAGTTACCCTTGGAATGGTGATTATAACTCACAATCGGTGCGGTGCCGATATGGTTCCGATTAACCCCGATTGACCGCACCGCCTCAAGGTCAAATGCCTGACCATCAACTAACGCATCGGTTAAACCTTCCTCCAGCATCTTCACTAGATACCTGGTAGTTCCACCGTGAATCCAGCCTGCCCTGACTTTTGCTTCCCGCATCATCTCTGCCAGATACACCGCAAACGCCAGCGAAATTCCGCCCGCTCCGGCTTGAAAACTGAACCCGTTTTTCATTATACCCGCATCCCGGATGAACCGGGCAACCAGTTCTGATATATACAGCCGGTCCGGCGAACGGGTGAGTTCGGTAGTGCCGGAAACTATTTTTTTCGGATCGCCGATTGAATCCTGAACCACCACCCAGTCCACATAACCACCGGAAATCTCCATCGGTATGCACGGAAATGGAACCAAATTATTGGTCACCACAATTACCTTATCCGCATACATTGCATCCGCCTGAGCATAACCCAGCACCCCGCAGGCGGCACTTCCATTGACCGCATTCGCATCGCCGAAGCAGTCCGCACTCGGTGCCGCAATCACCGCAATATCAATATGCACCTCACCATCCTGAATCGCCTGCGCCCGACCACCGTGGGACCGTAACACCCCTAACCCGTGCATCTTACCCGCTGTGCAGTAATCACCTAACGGCCCATTCAGACTGCCCTCAATATGATGAATCACCCCACTGTCCAGATGTTTAATCAGCGGAGCATGACAGGGAAACGCAGCTGAAGGAAACCAGACCAAATCCTTTAAACCCATTTCAGCACAGGTATCAAACAACTGAAGTGCCAGTGTATCACCATCCCGGAAATGGTGATGGGTTGAAATTGTTATCCCGTCTCTGATCCCGCACAACTCCAGTGCGGTGCGCAAATCCTTCACCACCTTATTACCATCACGTGGATAATCAAGCACCGTAGGAATTTTCAGTGATGCTCTCCTACTCGAAGGTCTAAACCGGTCCACACCAGGAAAAGGCACCGCGGGCCGACTGTTCACCTCAGTCGGCACCATTCTCCCTAAAGCATTCGGCACCAGATTCATTCTACCTCCTTATCCCAATCAGCACTCAATCTGCCCAGCGCCACTGCCAGTTCCAGTGTTCGTTGTGCTCTCTTAACCACCGGTGGGTCAATCATCTTAGAACCCACTACCGCCACACTCCTACCCTGCGCCCGGGCTATCCGTTCCGCACGCACGATCTCCTGCGCCCGTCGAATTTCCTCTTCGTTCGGGGTAAATACCTCGTTAACTACTCGCACCTGACGGGGATGAATACACCCTTTTCCTTCAAAACCCAGCGCCTTTGCCTGCCGGCAACTCTCCCGTAACCCATCCAGATCCGCAACATCCGCATATACTGTATCAATCGGCTGGACACCTGCTGCCCGTGCCGCATTGACTACCACCGACCTAAGCCACAAACTCTCCTGTCCATCCGCTGTTTTTTGCCCGCCGATGTCCGCAATATAATCTTCCAGCCCGTAGGTCAAAGCGCAGATACGTTCTGCTGCCCGGGCAATCTTCTGTGCCTTGAATGCCCCGCGCGCGGTTTCAATTATCGGCATCAGATAGACCTCATTCTTCGCCTGGGTTTGTTTTTGAATTGTGGTCACCTGCTCATCCAGTTCCTCAATCTGCTCATCATCCTCGCACTTTGGCACCAGAATCACATTCACGCCAGCACTGATCAGCGGTTTAATCTCCTCATAACCGGCAGGCAATGGATTAATGCGCACCATCCTTTCACAACTCTCAAAATCAACCACCCTCAGTGCATTCCGCACCAGAATTAACGCCGCATCCTTCTCCTCAGACGGCACCGAATCCTCTAGATCCAGAATCACCCCATCCGGCTCGTGAATCCGGGCATTCAGAAAATACTTCGGCTCATTACCGGGCAGGTAAAGTCTTGAACGACGCCACCGCTCTCTGGTCGTGGCACGGGCAAACGAAGGTCCTGGTTCTGGCAACCACTCCGGCACCCGCTGTCCAAGTGCCCGCATCACTGCGGTCTCAAGGCGTGCCATAATCACAAACGGCACCGCGCCCGAATCCTCCACCGCTACTTCCGCATGCTCAACACCGAAATACTTCAGTCCACTCAGAATCAACTCCCGTATTGACTTTCCGTAAATAAAATCAACCCGGCTCTTTGCCACCAGATCAATCCCCCCTGACTCCCGCAGTTTCACACTTATCCAAACATCAGAACGAACCTCACTCCCCTGATGTCCTGCAACCCCGATTTTATTCATCTCTGCCCTGGCTTTCCCTTAGCCGTTTCCGGGTGTATTTCAGAAGTCCCCCTGCCTCAACAATACCCATAATCTCGGCCGGTGGTTTCGGAAAAGAGAACTCCTGCTCACCGATCTTCACCTTGCCGGCTCGCGCATCCAGCGCTACTGTCATTCCGGGCTGGTAGTAGTCCACCGCTTCTGGTGCCTCAATCAGTAACAGTCCTTGATTGATTCCTGCCCGGTAGAAAATCCGGGCAAAACTCTTGGCGATCACCGCTGCCACTCCCACCGCCTTCAAACCGACCACCGGTTGTTCCCTTGACGAACCACAACCAAAATTTTTGCCCGCAATAATTATATCCCCCGGCTGAACATTTTTTGCAAACTCCAGGTCCAGGTCCTCGAGAAGATGCGGTTTGATCTCCTCGGGCTTAGAACAGGTATAGGTGTACTTGCCAGGAAAAAGCATATCGGTATTGATATCGTCACCATAAAACCAGACCTTCATCTTACACCTCCCTGGGATCGGTTATTTTACCGGTCAAAGCACTGGCAGCAACGGTTGCCGGGCTTGCTAAATAAATCTCTGCCTCCCGGCACCCCATCCTGCCCTTAAAATTCCGATTCGCAGTTGATAGACATCTTTCCCCGGGTGCCAGTACTCCCTGATGCGCTCCCAGACAGGGACCACAACCCGGCGGCAGTAAAACACCTCCCGCCTCCACCAGTGTCTGAATATCACCCGCATCCAGCGCCTTTTCCAGTTCCCTCCTTGATGCCGGCAGTAACAACAACCGGGTTTTCGGTGCTACCTTTCTCTGTCCGATGATTTTCGCCGCAATCGCAAAATCGCTCGCCCGGCCATTGGTACAGGTGCCTAAAAGGCACTGCTGGATATCAAGCCCGGCGACCTCGCTGACCGGCTTAACATTATCAACCTTATGTGGCGCCGCGACCACCGGCACTATTTGCTCCATATCAAATGTCAACTCCTGCTGATACACTGCGTCCGGGTCCGCCCAGAACTCCTGATAGGACTCTCGCTCCACTCCGATGCCCTTGAGAAAACCCCGGGTTACCTCATCAACCGGGAAAACCGCATTCTTTGCTCCCATCTCCACTCCCATATTGGCAATTGTAAATCGATCATCCATCGTCAGATGGCTAATATCACCCCTGAACTCCACTGAACGATAATCCGCGCCATCCGCACCGATACTGCCAATAATCGTCAGTACCAGATCCTTGGCGGTTACCATCTCCGGCAACCTGCCTTTAAGATTGATTTTGATTGACTGGGGCACCTTAAACCAGGTCTCACCGGTCAGAGTCAGCGCTGCCGCCTCGGTCCGGTCAATACCGGTGGCAAACGCATTAACCGCACCATACGAACAGGTATGAGAGTCCGAACCCACCGCCAGCATTCCGGGCAAAACCAGTCCTTTCTCAACCATCACCTGATGACACACGCCAACGCCGACATCAAAGAAATGGCTGATACCATATTTTTCGACAAACTCCCTTATCTTCTTATGACCGGTTGCGGTCTTCTCATCCACTGCCGGGATTGTGTGGTCCAGCACAATCACTATCTGCTCAGAACGGGCAATTCCGAACTCGCCTAACTCCTTAGCGATCTTATCGATAATCGCTCCTGCATTATCGTGCATCAACAGCCGGTCGGGCTTACAAAAAACTATTTCACCGGCTTTGACGCTACTCCTGTTTGCCTTATAAGCAAGTAACTTTTCTGCAAATGTCATTCCCATATTACCTCACTTTGTTGCTTGTCGTTAATTATATAAACCCGGCTCCCGCCTTCAAGAACTGCATTACTATTTAGTCATCCGCTATAACCGCACAACAATTTTAAGGTAGCACAATCCTCGGTATGACGTGTAGTGAGGTGTTACTGTATTTACTTTTATCCTCCTGTATCATTACCAAAACAAAATACCCTATCTCAGGTAAATGCCGTATAGGAGACGGTAGCGGACTTAGTTTTATACCAGTCTCATCAGCGCTAACAGATTTTATTTCAAAGAGTAATGTGGCTGGAGCGCCAACGATAGTAACACGGGCTGTTTTTACAATCTACCACTTGATTTTTGCCGGTTTTCTGGCTAATAGATGGCGAATGTAGTGGCAACAGATATTATGATAATCCATTTCTCATCCCCAGCCAGTTTCGCTTTAGTAGGAATTGTTTAACAGATATCCTGAATCGCTTTGTCCAGTTTTACAGCACCTGCACAATCAGACAGCGCAGGTATTCGGACTCAGGCATCTGGGGCAGAATCGGATGGTCTGGCCCCTGGGTGGAACGATCAAGGATGACAAACTGGCGATTTAGTTCCTGGGCGGTATTACTGACCACATCCAGCAGATCCTGCCAGAAAAGGTAATGGGAGCAGGATGAGGATACAAGGATACCGCCCCGGTTCAGCAGTCGCATCGCTAAACGGTTGATTCGCTGATACCCCTTAATACCTGACTCCTTATGCTTCTGGGCTTTGATGAATGCCGGTGGATCAAGGTTGATTAAGTCAAACCGCTCCCCTTTCTTTACCAGTCCGGTCAGTAATTCAAAGGCATCGGCACTGACAAACTGACACCTTTCTGCCACGCGGTTTAACTCCGCATTCCGTTTTGCCCATTCGCACGCCTCCTTTGAGATGTCAACTGCAATTACTTCGCTCGCACCTCCCAGCGCCGCATTGATAGCAAACGAGCCGGTATAGCAGAAAACATCCAGTACCCGGCGATTTCTCGCCAGTTTCCGTACCTTTCTGCGGGTTAACCGATGGTCAAAGAAATAGCCGGTCTTTTGACCCCGGGCTATGTCCACATAGAACCTTGCACCGTTTTCCGAAATGATCAGCTCTGGCGCCGGTGTGCCATAAAGTAGTCGCTCTCTTCTTGCCAGACCTTCTGGTTCGCGTAATTTGATATTATCTTTTTCAAACACCGCTTTAACCGGCATCAGCCGGCACAGGGCACTGACCACCGTATCCTGCCGGCTGTCAAATCCGGCAGAGTAAACCTGCATCGCAAAATGATCCTGGTATTTGTCAATTACCAGTCCGGGCAGATGGTCGCTCTCACCAAAAACCAGGCGGTAGTCCTCCTCATCTGGCAGTTTCTGCTGGCGAACCCGCCATGCTCTTTCTATCCGCCGGACCACCAGCCCCTCATTCAACTCCTCATCACGGCGGGAATAAAGCCGGACTGTGATTAAGGAGTGGGGATTGAACATCCCGGACCCAAGCAGTCTACCTCTTTCATATACCAGAACCAGATCCCCCATCTGCGGTTCGCCTTCGGTCCGTCTGATCTCATTGGAAAAGATCCAGAGGTGTCCTGTCCGTACCTTTTTTCGGGTAATGTGTACCGCTTTGGTCAGCATCTATGCTGACGGTTGAAGACCTAATAATGTAACTGTACCCAGGTCATCAACTGTATAAAGCGCATAATACTCCACTGTCGGCTCAATCACCGGCAGTTCCCGTCTGGCGTGTAACAGTAGTTGCGTATTACTCTCCGGCACTATCCCCTGCACCATTCGCATCAGCCGGACCGGTTCCGAGATGAAAACCGGCTGGGGATTACCTTCACCAAAAGGGGAAAGAGAAACTATTTCCACAGTAAACTCGCTGAGCGGCAGGATTCCATCTGCTAGCATCTGATTTTCCGGTACAATCCTAGCGGCAAAGTTTTCGTGGGCATAGCGCTCTGCTGCGGTGATAAAATCTGGCACCCTTTCCGGCAGGATGGTGAAACCCGCTGCCTTCTTATGACCACCAAAATCAATAAAGTAATTCCGCAGCGCCCACAGCAGTTCCATCAGGTCAACACCCTCAATCCCCCGGCACTCACCAACACAGACATCACCGCGCTGACCGATGACGATCACCGGTATCTGATACCGGTCCTTCAGCCTGCCCGCACTGAACCCGAGCGCCCGTAACGACAACTCCGGGTGCTGGACAAAAAGGATGCCATCACCCAATCGGACATTTTTCTCTGCCAGCGCCAGGGTCCTTTCTGCCTCTGCCCGCCACTCCTGACTGCGCTGTGCCAGTTCCCGAACCCAAACGCGCGCCGACTCCGTATCGCCAGCCAGAAACTTCTCCACACCCTCTTTCCCGTTCGCGGCAGCGAAAAGCGGCAACAGTTCGCTTAAGAATGAAGTAACAGTCAGTTGATTGTAATCAGTGTTTAAAAGTTCTAACACCGCCTGCACCGCCGGTATCTTCGTCCGGACCAGAAGTTCCAGACCCAGTTTTACCAGAATTCGGTTCTCACCGGTCAACGGTGCCCGATCCGCAATTGTGCCCAGTGTCACCAGTGTCAATAAATCGGGCAGTGCTGAGAAAAACTCATTTACCGAAACCGCTAATCTCTCCTGAATCAACCCCATTCCCAGCTTCAAGGCAACGCCCGCACCGCTAAGATAGGGATAAGGATAAACCGTATCACCGTGCTTGGGATCAACAATTGCCACAGCTGGGGGCAGGGGCGGAATAACCTCATGATGATCAGTAACAATCACATCCACACCCAGTTCTCTTAACTGCTCAATATCCTGATAGTTGGAAATACCGCAGTCCACGGTAATGATGAGACCGGGCCGCTCAAGAGGCGACGTGTTTGCCACCAGCCCCGCGTCAAGCCCGTGCTTATCCTTACCCTTGGTGGGAATATGATAATCCACCACCGCGCGCAACCCTTTAAGCACCTGCACCATAATCGCCACTGCGGTCATACCGTCCAAGTCGTCATGACCCCAGACCAAAATTCGTTCCCGCTTTTCTATCGCCTGAAAAATCCGCTTTGCTGCCGGTTCAAAATCGGACAGCAGTGCTGGTGAATGTAGGGCAGTTAATTGCGGATGTAACCAAACACGCACACCATCAGGGTCGGTTACACCGCGCAAAATTAGCAGTCGGGCTAATATTGAAGAGATCCCGGTATCGTTCGATAGCCTTTGGACTAAACCATCATCAACCGGTTTAATCTGCCAGGGATGATTTCTCATCTGTCAACCAGCACAATCCTGCCCTCAATCTTAGCATCCACCGGCGAATGACGGCGGATGTAATTAGCAATTACATCCCGCAGGGGCAGAAAACTGTCTTCAATATCCTGGCCTTCGGTAAAAATGTAGTAATCACCGCTCCCCGCGGCCAGGTAGGAGTTAGTAGTAAGGGTATAAACCCGGTTGGAATCCAGCGGTTGGTCGTTAACCAGAACCTCAAGTACCCGCTCACCGATCGGCTTTTTCAGGGTATATTTCATCTTCACCCCGGAAACCTGAAATATCGCATGCCGACCATTGACCGAAACCTCCAGTATACTCCTTATCTGCCTTCCGGTATACTTTCCAGTAACCACCGTATTACCAAACACATCAACCTGATAAACATCCCGATAGGTTACCTCACCAGGCGGAATGTTTGCCCTAATACCCGCTGAGTTATGCACCGCGATATCAGTGCCAAACTGCTCTCGCATCGCATCCGTAATCAGATTACCAATCGGTGTCTCGGTGAAACCGCCCCTGGTTAACTCCCTCCGGGAATAACCTAAAACCTCATCAAACCCCTGCTCTGCAACACTGCGGATTGAATCCAGGTGCCGGGCATAACCTAAATCCTTAGGCACCTCATCACCCAAAAGGTCGATCAGTTTTCCAGAATAACCAATGATCCGACGGCTTATTGTATCAAACTGGATATCCAGCACCCCGACCGAACTCAACTTAGAATATGCCTGCTGAATGATGGTGTGGTTTTTCGGTGTCTCATAAGGTGGCTCAACTCCGGTATGACTATGGGCACCGATAATAATGTCCACCCCGGCTACCGAATCCGCAAACCGCTGGTCATGGGTATAACCGATATGATTCAGTGCCAGCACAATCTCTGCTCCTTGTGCCCTTAATTTTGCCACTTCAGCACGCGCCACCTCGTAGTAGGGTAGAATATCCAGATTACCGATCAGGGTATCAACAACCATTCCTCGCAGGTACTTGGTCAACACACCGAGCACACCGATCTTCACCCCGCTCTGTTCAAACAGATAACTGGCCTGTAGGTATGACGGTGGTGTGTCAGTTCCTGCCACCCGGACATTGGTAGCGATCCAGGGAATTCCCGAAGAGTCAGCCATCTCTTTCAGCACCTGCCAGCCAAGGTCAAAATCGTGGTTGCCCGGTGCCACTGCATCATAACCCGCCCCTTTGAAGAAATCCACTGTTGCCTGCCCGCGTGTAAAATCACCGATCGGCGTTCCCTTAAATACATCTCCTCCGTCCAGTAACAGAAACACCGCACCAGTTTTGACTGCAGAATCCCTCAGTTCCTGAATCACCGAGAGCGCACCAGCCGCATTCGCCAGCGGTGGCGGAAAATTCTTATCCAGCCAGTATGCCTCACCAGGCAGTAGTGCACCGTGAATGTCGTTGGTGTGCACAATAAAGATATGTTGCACCCGGGCAACCCCGGTATTTGTCAACAGGAAAATCAGTAACCCGAAGACAAGGAGCGTCCGCATCATTTAAAACCGGTATTGAATTGTCAGACCCAGGTCAACCCCATTCTGATAAACCCTGGCTCCGTCACCGGCAAAAGGCACCATACTGCTATCCGCGTGCAACTCCATTCTGGTCAACGCAGTTTTGATATTAAAACGGTAATTATTCACATCAAAACCAACTCCCAATAAACCGATGAACCGATGGACTGTCGGGTTATTGGGTAATGGCTCCAACCCGAATCCGTAATCAAGTTGGACCAGATTCAAGAACAGGTGCTCAACACCTATCGCCACGGAAATCACATTCTTAAAATCCGACCTTGCCCCTGACCAGCCGGTTAACCCCAGACTTAAATAACCTTTTGCCGGCAGAGCACCAGGTGCCCAGAACTGCGCGGTCAGTTCTGAAACCCAAGGATAAGTCATCATCCGTTCCCCATCCTGAGCGATCAGTTTCACCCCGCTCTGATAACTCAAACCCAACTGTAGACGCCGCGAAGGGAAAATCCCGGCACCTGCACACCAACCCACCCCTCGTAATCTTGCCACGGACTGAAAACTGCTGGTGTCCGGTATCCGGATTATCATCTGCTCCTGGGTCCTATTGCCGAAAAGGTACTGACCACCGATGCCGACCGATACCAAAGATACCGGCATAAAACCTGCACTGATTCTGCCGCTGTAAAGAAAACCCTGCTGTTGAAAACGGTCCTCGCCGACCTTAACATAAAAATCGTCCCGATACTCCTTTTGATATAGATAATTGAAATCCCGCTCTGTGGTAAGTTTTACTCCCAATCCCAATTTACCGAAAGGAAAAACACCTGCGAGCGAACTGAGCCGCACACTTGTCGTGGTATTGTCCGCATAGACCGCTTCACCCATCGTGTTTTCAAACTGATCAAACACCAGTGTGGTCCGCTCCTCCTGAAGAATCCGAACCCCCATTCCTAAGTATATCTCCGGACGGGAAAACCGGGCTAAAAAAGCCGGATTAAGCAACTCCACCGGCAGTTCCCGCCTTAACGCGGTGCCGTACTCATAGTACCCTCCTGGCTCTGCCCACAACAGCCTACCTGCCAGCAGAAAAATTGTCAACTTCATTATTTTCATTATTCTATTCATCACTCCTCCTACCAGAGAAAATCAACCTGGAAAGAAATATCAAACCGACTATTCCGTGCCACAAAATCCTGCACCCGCCCCCCATCCGTATAATGGAATCGGTCGTTATTTGCCAGCCCGGTATGGGGAAATAGACTCAACTTCTGCCGAAATTTAATATAAACCAGCAGATTATCGGTAAGCCGGTCGGTTAACGCCAGATACCATTTGAAACCATCACCGTCAACAAAATCAATACCAGTATCCTCAAATAGCCAGTTGGACATTCCCGCACTGCGCCAGGTAGCCACTCCCAGTTCACTCTGGAAATCATCTGAGAAGTTATGCTCCCACTGTACCGCAACAAAATCACTGATGATACTTGCCTGGTCACCATACCTCATCGTCGGAGTTAACCGGGTCCTGCTTGTCCGCACTTCACTTGTAAGATAGTCCCAGTTAGAAAGGGAGAGTAGCACCCGGATTGAAGTCTCCAGTGATAGTGACCGTGTACCGATAACCAATCTTGGCTTCTCCTTAAACTGAACCTTTTGTCTAAACCGCAGACGCAATGGGAAAACCGGCCGGTACTCCATTTCCCCTTGAAAACGGTAGTTGTCGGCTCCGGTTGCCAGATTCTGCCAGATGTCCAGATAGCCACGGGTAAATGTTATCTGCCGGGAAATTTGATATCGCATCTCCAATAAGAAACCCTGCTCTGCCTTGGGCATCGGAAACCGAGCAAGTGCTGAATATATCGGGTCGATCAGCCGGTAGGATTTCTCAAGAGGCGTATCCTCAAACCGCAACTCCTCGCAATACCCCCGATTATAAGGATTGTTGTAATTCACATCATAGTGCCGGTAAAGCGCGGTAAGGTAAAGATAGTCATACTGAGTTCTTGCCTTTATCAGATATGCCCGGCCCGATTTAACCTGCTGGGCAAACTCCCCTTCAACCGAAAAGTTCTCGATCACGGTGCGAAAATCGGTAGAGTAAAACATCCTGATATGACCTGTATCCAGCCGTAGATATTCCGGATCATCGAGCACCTCAGCATCTCCCGGCAGATCAAGGTATCTGGGATTGGGATTAAACCTTCGACTTGACCGGCTATAAAGCCCATTCAGACTGACCCTGGTACCAAGCGGTAGAAACCAGATTTCTGAAAGGTCAAGTTGAAAACTACCACCGGCGTCCGACTGATAAAAAATGTCTCTTAAGGTCGGATACTGCGGTGTGGTAACTATATACCAGTTTATTGTGCTATCAGGATTTAATATACCGTCCCTTTTCGCCCGGGAGAAGAAACCTAATATTCCGAGCCTTGATAAACTCAAATCTACCGCACCGCCACGCAGACCAAATCCCGGATTAGCAGTTAGGTCCCCAAAAAGACCCTTGGTGCAATTGTGGACCCTGGGCAGGAGTTCAAAATTGTTATCCATCAGCAGACCCTGTCCCAGTGTCAATCGGAAATCACCCAGCACCACCCTTTTTACAGGTCCTAGTTTATCAGCCGTAACATACCCCTTAAACTCGTCAACCACCTTGGGCTCATAAAGTCTCTGGCTAACCCAACCCGCTACCCGGAAATGCTCACCAGCGCACACCCGCAGTCGGTGACGGACTGTTGTAATACTATTTATTTTCTCCTGCCACTCCTTCTCGCGCGTCAGTTGCTCGTGGAAAAACGCCATCTCCTGCTCGGTATAGCCCGCCTCTTGAAACACACTATCCTGCACCAGTTTGTTTAAAGCGGAATTGAACTCGCTGACATCGGTAAAAACCCGAATCTGCTCCCCGGTTTCGTATCTCAACCGATAATTGCCCCCAAGGCGGGATACCGGCTGATCATCAAATGTGACATAACTCCTCATTCCCCGATAACCATAGGTGGAGAGTCCGTCGACCTTGCTTGCCAGGTCCCGCCGGCTGCTAATTTTCCCTCCTCTCCGGACAAAACGGACCACAGACACCGCATCCACCAAGGAGACATTTTCCAGCATTAACAGTTCATCAACACCTGTCCGATTAACATTGATCGGAGCCAGCAAACGATCTTGCCACTCCTCCACCACCACCCGACTTGGACCATCCTCTGTTGCCAGCCGGCGCTGGATCCGCTGAATGTTTTCCTGGCGCCGCTCATCCCAGGTGCGTGGACTGATATAAACTATTGGTTTCAACTCATCAAGTTTTTCCGGTGTGATTCCAGGAATCTTCAGAAAATCGTAAATACTGTTGAAACGACCATAACGTTCCAGATATTCAAAAATTCTGAGCGCGGTTATGGAATCAACCGGTAACTGCCGAATCTCAGACAACCCTGCCTGATTGATATCCAGTTGGTTTTCAGCGGTCCAGACACCAATGACCAAAAGGAGCGCTAATATCATCAGTTAAAAGTTCAGTCGCAAACCAAAGTGGTGGGTCAGGGGCAAAACCGGGTGGGTGATAAGCGCATAATTAACCACGAAACGTTGCAGCCCGGTGGTCAAACCAAAAGAGAACCGCACCGGCTCGGTCTTTACTCCGGCTCGCAAGATTAGATGGCTGGCAATAATCTCAAATTCCTGCCCGAACGATACACTGGTTCGTTCACCCAGCACCTTGCTAACATCCACCGCAGAGTTAATTCCCAGTTTAGGTGAAAAACCAAACCCAATTGTCAGAGAGTTCGGTAGTTCACTGACACCGATTTTCGGCATATTGATGTTATGAGCATAAAAACCCGCACGCCAGTACCGGGCAATCTTTGTCCAGAGCCCAAGATCAAAACCCAACGCTAAACCCTGTCCCAGAGAACCTTGATAGAGGTTATACCCGTTTAGCCCGTATCCGAACGCCAAGTTTTCCGCGAACCAGAATCCGTGCGTCAGTTTTACTGAGCGCTGGGACTGCAACTGAAAACCGGTCTCCTGGACCCACAGACCAATGGTTCCAAACCTGCCTATCGGCATACTCAGCGCAGCATCTGCGGTATGCAGGTTCACTCCCACACCGCCATAAAGCAGTTTATATCCGCTCTGAAACTGCCGGCTATTTACCTGCGCCAGCCCAGCAGGATTATACCCAATAGCATTAATATCATCAGCAACCGCAACAAAGGCACCAGCCATTCCTTCGGTCCGCGCTCCAGACGGACTTTCTTCAAAAAGCGCATATCCGGGCAGGGCAAAAAACAGCAAAGATAAAATAATTAAATCAGTTCGGAACATAGTATAGGATTTTATCCTGGTTGCTGTTATTGTCAAATACGGGGATTTGCTCCTGAGAATAAAGCCAATTGACATTTTAAAACCGGGCAATAAAATTTTATTAATGCCGGTACCAAATTACGATACCATCGTTGTCGGTGGTGGCCATGCGGGTTGCGAAGCCGCGCTTGCCTCTGCCCGACTCGGCTGTAAAACCCTGCTTTTAACCCAGAATCTTGATACCATTGCCTTAATGTCCTGTAATCCCGCAGTTGGGGGGATTGGTAAAGGACAACTGGTCAAAGAACTGGATGCGCTCGGTGGCCAGATGGCACAGGTTACCGATTTAGCCGGCATTCACTTCCGACAGTTGAACACCAGTGCCGGAAGAGCGGTCCGCTCCTCACGGGTTCAGGTTGACCGTCAGTTATACCGCCAGATAATGCGGTCGATACTGGAAAAAACGGCAAACCTTTACTTAAGACAGGGGCTCTGCGCCCGGATCCTAACCCGAGGAAAGACCGCGGTCGGAGTTCAGACCGAAACCGGAGAAAGGTTCTACAGCAAAACCGTCATTCTCGCACCGGGCACATTTCTTTCTGGACTGGTTCACATCGGACTGGTCAACTTTCCCGCAGGTAGATTGGGGGAAGCACCGGCAAATCTCCTGAGCCAGTCCTTGCGGGAACTGGGGTTTAAAATTGGGAGATTCAAGACCGGCACCCCGCCCCGCATTGACATCCGCACCGTGGCAGTTGAGCGGTTAGCAAAACAGGAAGGTGATAACCCACCCCAACCCTTCTCTTTCTGGACCGATACCGACTGCCAAGGACAGAGCGCTTCGCTACTCGGCAACCAAACGGTCTGCTACATTACCTATACCACGAGGAAAACTCACGAAATTGTCAAAAGTGGACTAAAACAATCGCCGCTTTACACCGGCGTTATCAAAGGTAGAGGGGTACGTTACTGCCCTTCAATTGAAGACAAAGTGGTCAAATTTGCGGACAAGGAGAGCCACCACATCTTCATTGAACCCGAAGGCACCGCAACGATTGAGTGCTATCCCAACGGTATCTCCACCTCGCTACCGGTAGAAATTCAGGAAAAGATGGTGCACTCAATTCCCGGTCTGGAAAAAAGCCTGATCCTGCGGCCCGGGTATGCGATCGAACACGACTATGTTGACCCGACCCAGCTCTATCCCACCCTTGAAACCCGGCTAATTAAAAAACTCTATTTTGCGGGCCAGATTAACGGCACAACCGGTTATGAAGAGGCAGCGGTTCAAGGACTGCTCGCGGGGATCAACGCCAGCCTGCGGGTAAAGGAAAAGGCACCATTTACCCTTTCCCGGGCAGAAAGTTATATTGGGGTTTTAATCGATGACCTGATAACAAAAGGGGCTGATGAACCCTACCGGATGTTTACCGCACGGGTGGAATTCCGTCTGCTTTTGCGTGAGGACAACGCTGACTTAAGACTGAGCAAAAAGGGCTATGAATTGGGGTTGCTCGACGAGCAACGATATCAGCAGGTCAAAACTAAACAGGAACAACTCCAGCAGACACTCCTATGGCTTAAAACTCATAAGATATATCCCCGACCGGCAGTTAACCGCCGTCTTAAACAACGGGGTACATCACCCATCTCCCAGCCGGTTTCCGCCCTAGACCTGTTGCGCCGTCCGGAAATCAATTACGAAACCCTAATGCAACTAGAAGAGTCAGTGCCGAAAATTCCTCTGCCGGTTCAGGAACTGATTGAAGTAGATGCCAAATATGAAGGTTATATCGAGCGCACCCAGTGTCAGATCGCCCGGTTCAACGAACTAGAATCACTACGACTACCGATAAATATTGACTATTATCGAGTTCCGGGCCTGTCCAACGAGGTAAGAGAAAAACTTACCCGAATCCGACCCGCTTCCATTGGTCAGGCGCAAAGGATCAGCGGTATCACCCCCACCGCGATTTTTGCCCTGACTGTTTATCTCAGGAGGAAAAGATGAGTTTAATCAAACTTCGCTCCGAACTGGAAGCCCTCTGTCGTAACCGGGGCATTGCGCTGTTTGGAGCTGCTGAAATCGCTCAGATGAAAAATGACGACTTTCTCCTGCCCAAAGAGATACTTACCCACCTACCCTTTGCCATATCACTGGGTATGCGTCTCTCCCGCTCAGTTCTGGACTCCCTTGTTGATCATCCAGACCTACTCTACGAACATCATTACCGTCAACTCAACTTCGCCCTTGACCGCATCGCTATGGACATCACTAACTGGCTCCAAAATAACGATTACAACGCCCTGCCGATTCCCGCATCCCAGGTTGTTGACTGGCACAATCAGCAGGGACACCTCTCACACAAACGAGTTGCCATTGCTGCTGGACTGGGCTGGTTAGGGAGGAACAACCTGCTGGTAACACCAGAATACGGCGCCCAGGTCCGGCTGGTAACCATCCTCACTGACCTGCAACTTGAACCCGGCACACCGCTCAATCAGGATTGTGGTGAGTGCCGGCGGTGCATTTCTGCCTGTCCTGCCAATGCGATAAAGGAAAATCCCGCGGATTTTGACCATCAGGCGTGCTTTGAAAAACTGAAAAGTTTTCAACGGGAACATTATGTCCACCAGTTCATCTGTGGACTGTGTGTCCGTGCCTGCCCCGGTACCAGAGATTAACGCCGGTATCTAAACTCTTTACCCAGCGACAGATAAAACCTGATTCCACCCGGATGAGGCGTCTTTTTCAGAAAATTACCCAGTGCACCCCAGAACCGCAAAGGTCCTAAAGGTGTATTTGTCATTACACCCGCACCTGCACCCCAGTGGACATCATCCAGCGATATTCCCTCTGTAATTAAACGCTCTACGCGGGAAAATGTCCCTAAATTCCCTCCGAACTCCAGATACACTGGATACTCCTCCTGATTTAACATCCGGAAGAGCCGCAACCGCAGGGCAGACCCCAGAACCATCCTTTGAGTTGTAACAAACTCCTCCGGTGCCAGCCCAAGAAACTGCTCCCCACCGGTAAGAAAGTACTCACTGAATGACAAATGTCCGAAACTGTACCCAAAATCTCCCCAGAAACGGATGCTCACCGGCGCAAAAATCTGCACTACCTGTTCCGCGCTAAGATTCAACTTCAAAAAATTCCGCTCACTCCATACCCTCGAATTGGAATAAAACCCGCTCAGTCGGTAAGCAATCCCTTTCCCCGGTAAATCCAATCGGTCCTGATTGTTAAACTCCATATTAAAAAGCAACCCAGCAACATTTTCCGCATTTAATGTATCCACCGCCGCACCGACATAGTCAACCCTTTCCCCCTTCACTCCTACATTAAAAAACCCGTCCCGGCCAGTGATATAACCCGCCTCTGCCACCGCACCGGTAATACGCGCTAAATAACTGGAATAAAACCTTCCCTCCTTCCACAGGGTTCTGGTTGAGGAGGAAAAATATCCATCAAGCCGATACCCAAATGGTATCCGGAAAATCCTTGTTCCGGTAACTCCAAATCTAACCTCATTGGGATTACCTAAATTACCTGCCAACCGCACCGTTGCCCCGCTACCCAGAATGTTCTCATCCCCCACCTCTCCACCAACAACCACGTTGTCATAATTGTCATACCGTACACCGATTGCATAAAAACCGAATGGCCGCTCTGTAACCTCATAAACCACTGCCACACTATCCCTGCCCGCCGGCTCCAGCCGGAAATTGACATCCTCAAAAAGGCCGGCATTAAACAGCCTTTCTATGTCAGAAATAACTGCGCCCAAATTCAACCCTGCCCCTTCACGGGTTCGCACATAAGGCAAAATGAGTGACCGCCGGGTCCGTTTCAATCCTTCAAACCGGACTTCACGCACCACCGGCAGAACCTTTGACTCAACCCGTTTCCGGACACTAATCACCACCCTGCCCCGCAGTTTTTCCCGGATCAAAGGGAGCGCCTGAACCGCAGCCGACTCTCCTGCCGCAATCAACTCCTTTGCCCGGGCAAAATCCGAATGCAAAAATCGCGTGACATCCGGCTCGATCACCACATCAGCCATCCTCTTTGCCCCCTGCACACCCGCGATACCCATCAGATCAATGCTCCTTGAGGCAATATCAACCAGACTTCTCCCCGGTTTCTCAAGCCGTCGCATCGTTAACACCGCGATAATGAAATCCGGTTGGAACTCTTTAACCGCCTCAACCGGTAGATACTCCAGCACCCCACCATCAACCAGTTCCCTGCCATCAATTACCTCCGGCGAAAAAACCCCGGGAATCGCAATGCTTGCCCTGATCGCCTGCTCCAGCCGTCCCGAACGCAAAACCACCAGTTCTCCCTTATTGACATCAACCGAAACTGCCCGATAAGGAATAACCAGACTGTCAAAATCATAACCGGTATTAAACTCAATCTCCGCGAGCAACCGATTCAGTAGCAACTCAACATTCTGCAATGGCACCAGACCGCTGGGCAAATAAGGAACAAACCGTTGATGATGAAACCGCAGAACATACCGCTGTGCCTGCTGTTTCTCCTGCAGATACTGCGCACCAAAAGCCGGCTGGGAAGAGAACAACCGGTCCCAGTCCGCATTCAAAGCGATACTCTCAATCTCGACAGCACTGTACCCGGCGGCGTAAACGCCCCCCACCAGCGAACCCATACTGTTACCAGCAATTCCGACAAAATCCAACCCCTCCCTTTCCAGCACCTTTAGCACACCGATATGGGCAAGACCGAGTGCAGCACCGCCTGAAAGGGCAAGTCCGATTCTGACCGGCTCTCCTGCTGTAAAACCGATTATTCCCAACAGAATTAGAAACTGCCTCATTCCATAATTTTAACCTCACAAAAGATACTGTGCAAACAATGCAACTATCTTTTCTTGACATAAAACCAAGTTATTGTATTTATATTTTGCTGCTGGTCGGGCAAATGCCTTGGTTGGCGTGATCAACTGGTGTGGCATAGACCCTCCAGCGGCACTTTTTATTTGACCAACAAGCACTGGAAATTAAAATTATAAACTCAAAAAATGTGGCGCCATGCTTCACTCATTAACTTTCGCACACCGGTACTGTTTGAAGAACAGGCGGTGCGCGAACTGTGCTGTTTAGCGCGGCGTGGTTATGAGACAAAGTTCAAACGGGAAACATTTGGCTTTCTCTACGGAACAGTTACAACTGAGCGCAGACTGATTGTCCGGCGTGCCTTTTATTACCGCGGGGGAGAAAAAAGTCGGTCTGGAGTAACATTCAAGGATTGGTCTATGATCCGCCGGGTCATCCGTCGGCGCAAGGAACTATCAAGAAATTTAAGGATGCGTTTTCTGGGCAACTTTCACTCCCATGTGGAGATTGCCGGTGAGGTCTTCCGGGGTCTTTCCCCAGAGGACCGCGAATCATTCCACTATGACCAGAACGCACTTATTGAAACCATCGTCTTCATCTGGGCAGGAGAATTTAAGCACAACCGCAGCCTTTCTGGAACAATTGTCGGGTTTGAACCCAGAACCGGCTACAACTACCGCATCCGGGTATATGCCAAACGTAAAAACGGTATCCGCCAGGTCCGGGCAAAAGTAATCCCGACCGGCGTGGTGGTCATTTATTAAATTAGAATTTCACTCAACTCTATAACCGCTACCTTACCAGAATCACCTTGCCGGTCTGGACCTTGCCTACTGTCTCAACCCGCACCAGATAAACCCCGCTCTTAAGTCCTGCCTTAATTGGCAACCGGTACTCTCCACCTTCCAGATAACCCTGATACAACCGCGCTACCCCCCTGCCGGTAAGGTCGTAAAGGGTGATTTTGTACTCCGCAGACTGGGCAACAGTGAAAAGAAACGGTGCCTCTCTACCAAGCAAAGTGGACTTGAGCCTGATGTCAGAACAGGACGGTTTAAAATAATTGGGCATCTCCAGCCCAACCGGATAACGCAGTTTCATAACCATAAGGTCACAGGAATCAGGACTCTGATATATCTCCCCGATCCCATAAATAACACCCGGCTCATTGCCGACAATCTCCATGAGATAACAGTCATCCGACTCAAGTTTGTATTGCCAGTTCCATTTAAGCGTGCCATCAGTTTGATAGCAAAGCAATAGCGCACCCCCTCTGCTTACCGGAAGTGTATCCATCGTGAACCCGCCCACAAGCAGGTTGCCGAGATTATCAAGCAGGATGCATGTCCCTCCTGCCAGGTCCCCATCCGAAAAAATCTGAAACCAGTTCAGTTCACCATCAGGACTGTAACTGTATGTTACACAGGAATCAGGCACAAAATTGCCCAAATACTGTGCCACATCACCCGCACAATATATATTTCCCGCCGGATCAACCGTAATCCCACCACCAAAATCCTCATTTTTCACATCCAGACGCCTTGTCCAGATTGTGTCCCAGCCTCTGGTAAATTTAGCCGTAAACAGGTCAAAATACCAAGGATTACCAAGGTCTCCAGCACCGGCAATGTTGCTGTCAGGAGTAAAAGTCAACCCGCGTATTGCTTCAAAGTCGTAACCGAAATCAATGGACTTATTCAAAAGTAGATTTCCATTAGAATCATATTTCCTGAACAGCAGTTCGTCATTTTGAATATTATTATGAATGTGGCAAATGATACCTGTTGTATAGATATTGAGTGAATCATCTATCAGAACACCGGTGAGATAAAGCATACTACTATCACTGCCGGTGGTATCGCTTTTAACCCAGAGCAGGTTACCATTCCGGTCATACTTCATAATGAAACAGTCAAAGGAGGGGCTGTAGCTACCCACAACCAGAACCCCTCCATCATAGCCAACTGCACAATCATAAACGAAATCCCACTCACCACTGTCGAAGAACCGTGTCCAGAGTGTCTCACCATCCGGATTGTATTTTATCAGGGTGATATCCGCATTCAGTCCAGAGTAGTCATCCGCAACTACTCCCGCAACAATCACATTACCCCACTGGTCAATTGCACCAGAAGCCCAAGAGTCAAACCTGCCAGCATCAAACCTTTTGAACCAGATGATTTCCTGAGCAGAAAGCATAACGAAAGCGACAAGAGTAATCGCAATAATGGCAGGTATCTTCGTTTTATCTCGCATATACTACTAGTAGTTAGATAAGGCAACCACGCGAATGAAGTTCGTCAAAATAGTTTAAGGTCCTCTTTTCATCTTATTATTATTTTATTTTTATACCCATAGCCCTTTAGCGTAACGGTGAAATTATCTCTTTGTAAATTACTACTGTCAAATAAAACCCTGACCGACAAAAGCACCCGAGAGCCACACCTGTCACCCACAACAAAACCCTCTTTATAACCATCTCCATAACCGGAGTTAGAACCCGGACACAAATCACAATCCAAACCCTGTCCCTAACCATAACCACCAGTCAGACCATTACCTCAAGACAAACCCAATACACCATCCAAACCGCTACCCAGAACAATATCCATTACAAAACGGTGCCTTTAACCCGACCGCAAACCCTGAAGGATATCATCCCCGATACTGCCCACCGGGCAGAAACACAACCGGCTTAAATATGATAAGACACAGGATTTCAAAAGTTTAACCGTAAATCAGATAAACCACTATTAATTTTCTCTTTTTTCCGGACCTTCGTTGAATTGATGCTATAGATTAACTATTAATTGACACCCATTCAGTATCGGTTATTATAATTCAGCGTGAGGACACAAAAGGCATTTATCCGCATTTTAACATTTTTCATCCTTCTCAATTTAAGCAACGCTGAAACCCGTGATCTGATCCGGATTACCAATGCCCATCGTAATGATGTCCGTAATATTGAGGAGACCGGTGCCTGGGTTAACTATGTTGACCGCTCAGGTGTTGTCGCTGAGGCAACCCTATCTCAGCAGGAAAGGCTAAAAGACAGAGGCTTTACTATTGAGATTATTACCCCGAAAATCTCCGATATATACGAAAATAACTTTACCGGTAGTGATGGCCGGTACCTGACCTATGCGGAGTTCAGGGACACGATGGCAACTATTGCCCGGAATAACCCGCACATCTGTAAACTGGAAACCCTGGGATTAAGTTACGGTGGTAATCTCATCCTGATGATGAAAATTTCAGACAACCCCGAGATCCACGAAAACGAGCCCGCAGTGCACTTTGAAGGCGCAATTCACGGTGATGAGAAGATCGGCTGGGCAATTACCTTTGAACTGCTGAAATATCTGGTAAATAGATACAACTCCGATTCGGTTGTTACCCGGCTTGTCAACTCCCGGGAGATCTATCTCCTGCCGATGTATAATCCGGATGGGTATATCGCCAATAGCCGTTATAACGGTAACAATGTAGACTTAAACCGCAACTGGGGCTGGATGTGGGGTGACGAAATAAATCCCGGAACCAGCCCGTTTTCTGAACCGGAAAACCGTGCGGTCCTTGAGCATATCTGGCGCCAGCCATTTGTTATCTTTGTCTCCTACCACTCCGGCACAACCTTTATCTCCCATCCCTGGAGTTACTGTTATTCCTATCAGAACACCATTCCGGAACTCAACCTCATTCAATTCCTTTCTGCCCGGTATGACCGCTGGACTCATTACACCTATGGCCAGGGTGCGGACAGTATGTATCCCATCAACGGTTCAACCAAGGATTTTGACTATGGCTACGGAATGATGGGCTGGTCAATTGAGGTGCATACCCAAAAGACCCCGCCCGCATCAGAGATTGAGCCGACCTTTAACCTTAACCTGCCTGCGATATTGGAGTTGATTCATCACGCAGACAAGGGAATTCACGGCACGGTAACCGATGCCATCACCGGCGAGCCAGTTCACTGCCAGATCTGGATCAGCCCGGCAAACTGGCTAAGTTATAACCATCCTGAACTGGGTGACTTTCACCGGTTTTATCTACCCGGAACCTACTCATTAACCCTGCGCGCCCCTGGTTATCTGGACACCACAGTTGAAAATATTGTTGTCCCTGATATCGGTGATTCCGCAGTAACCGTTACGGTCCAGTTGACACCTGATCACTCGGCACCACTTTTTGCATTCCGACATATTTATAACAGTTTTGTTAACCCGGCAACCAACCGCACCCATCCAGTCCGGGCAGTTGGACCACGGGACAATGACGGTTTTCTGCTGGATAACGGCAAAAACATCTGTCTGGATATGGGAAAACCGATCTACGATGCTGAAGGAACAGATCTTGCGGTCTATTGCGCTGCGGGCAGTGGTAGCGCCCAGGTCCAGATCGCAAACAACTGGCGGGGACCCTGGACAACACTCGGAATGGCAAACGGTGCGATAACCGAATTTGATATCGGAACAGTTAGCCTGGATAGTATCCGCTATGTCAGACTTATCGCTACCGGTCAGTTCTATCTGGATGCAATTGAAGGTCTGCGGAGTGTGGGTGTGGCTCAGGATGCTTCCGGTGCAAATTTCCTCACCTCTGCTTTCTCGGTCTTGCCCAATCCGGTGCGAACAAAAGCGGTTGTGAGCTTAAATTTTAAGCCTGATAAGCCTCTGGTGATGAGGATTTCGGATATATCGGGCAGAGTGGTTCAGACATTAACGCTCACGACACACCAGACTACCTGGAAGGCATATACCGCAAACGGACAACCACTGCCCGCAGGAATCTACTTTGCTACCATCCCTGGTATTGAATCGGTCCGGGTTGTAGTGTTAAAATAAGATTATGAGCAACTTACTGTTATCTTTTTTAATCATCTTTAGCACCGAACCTCTTGAGTCCCGGATTTTTGAGTTTCAACTCAAAAACGGACTTCAGGTAATCGGTTATATTGACTCTTCTGCACCGGTGGTGTCGGTAAATCTCTATTATCGAGTTGGCTCGTATGATGAACATATCGGCTACACCGGTATCTCCCATATGCTGGAACATATGAGTTTCAAACACACCGATATCTACAAACCCGGCGATTTTGACCGAATACTGGATTCAGTCGGCGCCTTTAACAACGGCTTTACCTCCACCTACTACACCGGTTATTACGAAGACATTGCCAAGGAGCACTGGGAACTGGCACTGAAACTTGAAGCAGCGCGAATGGCAAGGTGTGTTTTTTCGGATTCGGAGTTTGAGTCTGAACATCAGGTAGTGGTCGAGGAACGGCGTCTACAGGACAACCGTCCAACCTACGCACTCTGGGAGCATTTTGAAGCAATCACCTTCCTTGCCAACCCTCAGCGTAACCCAACTATCGGCTGGCAAAACGATGTGGCAAATTTCACCGTGGAAAAAGTGCGGGAGTGGTACCGAAAGTATTACAACCCCGCAAATGCGGTGTTCGTAATTGCCGGAGACATCCGGCCGGCTGAGGTCAGAACCGCGATTAACCGCTACTTTGGTAAAATAAAAGGAGTGCCGGTTAAACGGCTGGACTACTACGATGTTGAACCAGAGCCTGCAGGTGAACGGCGTTTCACTATTTACAGAAAGGTTTCAGTGCCAGGTCTCCTCATCGGCTTTCACACTCCGGGTATCAGAGATTCCCTGTTTATCATCGGCGATGTGGTCGCAAGCATCCTGGGCTCGGGCCGCAACTCAAGACTCTACAGGGCGCTGGTGATTGACTCCGCACTTGCCACCTCGGTTGCGGTCTGGAACTCAGTAGAAAAAGACCCGGGTGTTTTAAGAATAATGATTACACCCAAAGCGGAAACTCTGATCCCGAGGATCGAACAGACGGTCTACCAAGAAATAAAAAGGGTGCAGACCGAACCGGTAACAGAAAATGAACTCCTGCGGGTGAAGAACCAAACCCTGGCAGAATATATCTTTAGACGGGATGATGTATCGGGTATTGCCTATCTCCTTGCCACCTCCCAGATCACCACCGGAAACTGGCGCACCGTATTTGACCAGTTGCAAAAAGTCGAAGCCGCCACACCCCAACAGATTATGGAGTTCTGTCAGAGATATCTGACCGAACGCAGAAGGGTGGTTGGCATTCTACTGCCCGAAGGCAATAAGGAGCGACAATGAAACATCTATTTTTACTGACAACCATTTTCATCCTCCGGTCCTTTGCCCTGCCACTTTACCGGGATTCGCTCGATAACGGTTTGATCCTCCTCGCCTACGAAGAGCGCCGCCTGCCAGTCGTGGACATTGCCTTTGTCTGTCGCGCCGGTGCGGCATTTGAACCCAAAGAAAAGGCTGGTATCGCCCAGATCTGTGCGCAGATGCTTTTGCGGGGAACAGAAAAGCTGTCGGCAGATTCGATCGCTGCCATTTTAGAGTTTCTTGGTGCCGATTACCACGCCGGAGCAGACTTTGATCACTCCTATATCTACCTGCGCCTGCTCGCAAAGGACATAGCCACCGGACTTGACCTGCTGACCGATATTGTATTTAACTCGATATTCCCTGAAGATGAGTTCATTCGCACCCGTGACGAAGCCTTGATCGCAGCACGCCGTGCCTATGATTTTCCCACTGGCCGGGTAAATATGGAGTTTGACCGGCTACTTTTTGCCAATCATCGCTACAGCCTGCCGGTCCGGGGTGATACCGGCACCATTCCGAAAATCACCACCGCTGACTTACACCAGTTCTACCGGACCTATTTCGTTCCCAATAACTGCTTTCTGGTCATCGGCGGATATGTTGACTATGAACAGATAAAACAGGAGATTGCCCGGCGATTCGCCGCCTCCTCCTGGCAACCGGCTCCGGTCCCGATTCCGGAACCACCGGACCTGAAACTCCCGGAAAAGACCCGAATAAAACTGATCACCCGCCCTGATATGAATCAGACCTATATCCACTTTGGCCATCCGGGCATATCCGCCTTTGACTCAGACTTAATACCGGTTCGGTTGATGTCCTACATTCTCGGTGGTCCACCACTTTCATCAAGAATTGGACTCGCGGTTAGAGAACACGCCGGCTTAGCTTACGATGTCCGCTGCTGGTTTGACCGCCGGATTCTCACCGGTGCCTTCCGTGCCACAGTTCAAACCGCAAAACCACAGGAAGCAATACAAAAGATGTTCGCCGAAATATTCAGAATGCAAAAGGATGGCGTTTCAAGAGAGGAACTACTGAAGGCACATAACTACTTCACCGGAAGTTTCCCACTGACCTACAGTTCAAATCAGGGCAAACTGGAGCAGATAAAAAATCTTGAACTCTACCGCTACGGTGAAGACTGGCTGGAGATCTATCCCCAAAAAGTCAGGGCGACCACCATTGATCAGGTTAACCGGGCAGCAGCCGAGCGCCTGAAACCTGGACGATACATAATGGTCATAATGGGTAATGTAACCAAGGCGGACTTTAGCCTGCCCGATGTTGAGTGGCTTGAGTTAAAATAACCAAACCGGACAGGTACCCGCTATCCTAACCATCGGCTAAACATTTTATTTCGGCAGGAACTAATCCTCCCCTGCCTACAAAAATCACCAGGTCTATTGATTAAGGAGCAAATGAGGTAACAAACCGCTGACCAGCCTCGGTATACTGAATGATCGTTGCCAGTTTAATCGGGTTACCGAACTCATCAAAAGAGATCGTGCCTGAAACGCAGGGATAATCTCTGATTTTGCTCAGCGCCTCTCTTATCTCCGCCGGTTTACCATTCGGTGCGTTCCGGAGCGCCGCGATCAAAAGTAATGCCGCATCATATCCCAAGGTCGCCAGCGCATCAGGCTTCTGACCATAACGGGACTGATACTTGTTGACCCAGTTCTGGACTTCGGGACGTGGGTCATCAGCCGAGTAATGATTGACAAAGTAACTGCCCGCTACCTCTTTGCCCGCGATTTCCAGCATCGCCGGGGAATCCCAGCCGTCACCGCCTAAAAATTTGGTCACCAGCCCTAACTGATATGCCTGTTTAATTATTAAACTGACCTTGTTGTAGTAATCCGGCAAAAAGACAAGGTCTGGCTGTTGCTGTTTTACCTTGGTGAGCAGCCCCGAGAAATCCACATCATCCTTCTGATATGACTCATAGACAACAACCTTCCCCCCTGCCTGCTCAAAAAACCGCCGGAAGTAATCTGCTAATCCACGCGAGTAGTCATTACCCACATCGTACATTACCGCTGCGGTTTTTGCCTTTAAACTGTCGATGGCAAACCGTGCTGCCACCGCCCCCTGAAACGAGTCGGTAAAACAGGCACGGAATATGTACTCCTTATGCCTACCATCATCGGTAACCGTAACTTTGGGGTTGGTGGAGGTCGGTGTAATCATCGGTATCAGCGCAACCTGACATTTGTCTGCCAGCGGCAGTGAACATTTGGTAGATACCGAACCGATGATGGCAACCACCCCGTCCAGTTCGATCAGTTTGCCACCGGCATTTGCCGCCTCGGTCGGATCATTCTTGTCGTCCGAGATAAACAGTTTTATCTGCTTACCGTTAACGCCACCCGCACGGTTAGCCTCCTCAACCGCCAGCATCACCCCATTGATCGTTGACTCACCGAAGGTCTTAACATCACCGGTAAGTGGTGCTACCACACCGATTTTGATTACATTTCCCGGACCACAGGACAGTCCGGTGAAACCGAGGACGAGAATTATTGCTCCGATTGTTGCTATGAAACGCACTTTTGCCTCCTTTTTTGTTTATACCTTCATCGGCCATCAACCAATATCCCGTTTTCAGTATAACGGGACAAAAACTGTTTAGCCCAATCTGCAAAACTTCCTGCCGCAATCGATTCCCGAATTGCCCGCGTCAGCGACTGGAAGAAATACAGGTTGTGATAGGAAAGTAACCTTGGTCCCAGCGCCTCGCCGGCAATGAATAGATGCCGGATATATGCCCGGGTAAAGTTACGGCAGGTATCACAAGAACAGGCTGGATCCAAAGGTGAATCGTCATCTGCATACTCCGCATTCCGAATCAATATCCTGCCCGAACTGACAAATGCGGTGCCGGTTCTGCCGTTACGGGTAGGCAGGACACAGTCAAAAAGGTCAACCCCAACCGCTACCGCATTGATTATATCCTCAGGATAACCGGCACCCATTAAGTAGCGCGGCTTACCAACCGGAATCTGCTCACAGACCGCCGCGGTAATTTCATATGTCAGTTCTGACGGCTCTCCCAGACATAGCCCGCCGAGCGCATAACCAGGAAAATCCAGTGCCAGCAGTTGCTCAGCACTCTGCCGGCGTAAATCAAGATAGGTCGCACCCTGAATTATCCCGAACAGATTAGTCGACTGCCGAGCACTCGCCTTACAGCGCTTTGCCCAGCAAGTTGTCCTTACCACCGCCTGCGCCGCATTCTGACGACTCACCGGAAACGGTGGACACTCATCAAGACACATCGCAATATCTGAACCTAATGCCTCCTGAATCTCCACCACCGACTCCGGCGTAAAATAGTGCCTTGCGCCGTCGATATGCGATTGAAACTCTACTCCGTCATCATTAATCTGGGAAAGTGTTGCCAAAGAATAAATCTGATACCCACCGGAGTCGGTAAGCACTGGCCTGTGCCAGGCCATAAATTTCGCTATCCCGCCCAGTTGCTGGATTCTTCGGTGTCCGGGACGGAGGTAAAGATGATAGGTATTACAAACGAGCATCTGTGTGCCGGCACCAACTAACTCTATCGGACTCAATGTCTTAACTGTTGCCTGCGTCCCTACCGGCATAAACGCGGGCGTGTCAACAACGCCATTGGGTAAATGGAGTCTGCCTAAGCGCGCCCGGTTAAAACTCTTCAGCATCTCAAACTTCAGCATCAGTTACCCCGCACCAGCTTCGTCTCCGGACCGACATTCACCGGTTCCGCCACCCCTTCAACCTCTGCCCGCTCGCCAATGATTGACCACCAAAGCACCGAGCGCCTAACTCCTGCCCCTTGACAAATAAGGGAATCGCTGATCACCGATTCCTTAACCACAGCTCCGGAGGAAATGTTGACATAAGGACCGATAACCGAACTTTCAATCACCGCATCATCTGCAACAAAAACCGGTGGTACGATTACAGAACCAGGAATCGGTCGACAGTTAACTTGGCGATCCAGAAGAATCCTATTGGTCTCCAGCAGCGCCTGTGGTGTACCGCAGTCCAGCCAGACTTCAACATCAACGGTTCTGATCTCCATACCCTCATCAATCAAAATCTGAAGGGCATCGGTAAACAGGTACTCCCTGCCAACAAGCCGGTTTTCGATAACCAGACGGTTCAGTGCCCGGTAAAGCGGTCCTGCCTCTGGAAAATAGTAAACGCCCACGATCGCCAAGTTACTAATCGGCACCGACGGTTTCTCCACTACCTTTTTTATTAACCCATTTTGTAATACCACAACTCCGAATCGCCGTGGATCAGCAACCATTTTTACCCCGATTACACTACCTGCTTTAAACAAAGCGGAAAAATCCAAATCCACAATAGTATCACCCAAAAGAATCAGTACCGGCCCATCCTTTACCACCCTCTCCGCACAGAGTACTGCATGTCCCAGCCCCTTAGGTTCATCTTGCACAATAAATTCCAGTGGTAAGTTATAATTCAATTTAAGATAACTGCTGATAGTTTTATCCTGGGGCGGAATGATTACGCAAACCTTTTCCGGCTCCAGCGGCATAATTCGCTCAATGATATGGGCAATAATTGGCTTACCTGCCACTTCCAGCATCACTTTGGGTTTAAACCGGGTGTGGGGACGAAGGCGCTGCCCCTCACCTGCCGCTGGTATCACAATACTCAACTTCATATCTTATACCTCTTGGTTCGGTTAAGCACCTGTTTCAACCGTTCAATTCGGGGGATCTCAATTGGATCAACGTCCCGCAATTTTGCCAACTCCAGACTGGTCAAATCACCCATAACTACCGCTGAAAAAAGCCGTGCCATAGGTGACCTGCCCTGACTTTTGACCAACGCCTTGCCAGCGATAGTATCGCCAATGAGTTTCAGCATCTGATTTAGACGCACCCGAGTACGCTGACTGGTTGTTGAATCCAACAAGAAAACTAAAAAAAACATTTTATCAAGAAAATTGGGTGACCCGAATCCCATCAACTCGTTATGACTCTGTTCCGGCAGGAAACCGGAATGACACATCACCTTAGCGTTCTCGTTCAATTGGCACTGCCATCGGTAAGCAACCGCATCCAACAATCGGCTGGTTGAGTAGACTACCGGCAACCGGTCACAGAGCATTCGACTTATCTGCCGTCCTCTTCTATGCCACTGTTGGCAGTTGTGCGCGATAACCAATGCGGTCTCATTTACATCCCGCTGATAACTACGAGTAATTCCGAGTTGGTAAAGCACCGCCAGGATCGGCACACTCACCAGTCCGATGGCACAGCGCGGTGGCATCCCACCGGCAATTTTTAACACCGGCACACCGTCTCGCTTTGCCTTCACTACCAGTTCCCCACCACTGGTAATGACAACCAATTGCCCGCATTTATCCTTTGCCTGTTCATAAACTGATAAAGTCTCCTCGGTGTTGCCTGAATAACTTATCGCAAACAGGACCGTGCGGTTGTCAACTACCGATGGTAAAATATAATCCCGCCACACTAGCACGGGTAGATAACCATCGTTAAACAGCAAACTCCGAACCACATCACCGCCAATTGCCGAGCCTCCCATACCGGCAATTACCACATTCTCAAAATGACCAGCACCTGCCAACTGGCAATCCGTCCCGATTTGCCACCCCTCCTTCAACTGTTCAGGCAGAGAGTAAATTAGTCTTTGCATAACTTGGTAATTACTGTTACTCACCGCCCACCCCTTTCCAGGTAAAGATTGACCGCGCTAACTTGCTAAACCGACGATGCAGTTCCCGATGGAGCAACCTTTCCACCTCCAGTGCTGTTGACATACCGAGTGCCTGTTCCACCACCGCCCTTGCCGTTGTCGTATCAATTGACCGAATTACCTGCTTTGCCTCCGGTATTAAACCGGGCACAACCGAAATCTCATCTACCCCCATTCCCAAAAGCAAAATGATACCGAGCGGATCCGCCGCGAACTCACCACACATACCAACCCAGATCCCTTTTTGATGTGCTGCCTCGACCGTCTGCCTAATCAACTGCAGTACCGAGGGGTGAAAATGGTTAAAAAGTCTTGCCACCCGCTGGTTACCCCGGTCAACCGCCAATGTGTACTGGGTTAGATCATTGGAACCGATCGAAAGAAACCTGCTCTCTTCGGCAAACCGATGAGCAAGGAGTGCGGCAGACGGTGTTTCGATCATTACGCCTAAATCAACGTTCTCATCAAAACCCTTACCATCTTTCTTCAACTCATTCTTTGCCTCACTGACTAACAGTTTTGCCCGCCGCAACTCCTCGATCGTCGCTACCATCGGAAACATCACCTTGATGTTGCCAAATAATGACGCCCGTAAAATCGCGCGCAACTGCATTTTAAACAGCGCGGTGTCATCGAGACAAACCCTTATTGCCCGCCAGCCCAGAAACGGATTTGCCTCACTGTAGCCCGGAACTACCTTATCGCCTCCTAGGTCAAAGGTTCGGATGATCACCGGAAACGGCTTGAACATCATTGCCACTTCTTTAAAATTTTCAAACTGCTCCTCCTCGGTTGGCGGACGTCTTTTTGCTAAGTACATATATTCGGTCCGGAAAAGCCCGATTCCCCTTGCTCCTTTCTCTTTTGCTTGACGCGCCTCAATCAGAAACTCGATATTGGCTGAGAGATCAATCATCCTGCCATCCAGTGTCACCGGCTCCTCATCTACTCGTGCCATTAACGAAGCGCGCCGTCGCTGGTAACGTCTAATTTCCGTCTCGTAAGTCTTAAGACGATTCTGAGATGGATTAGTGATTGCCAGCCCACGATAGCCATCAACCACGATCTCATCACCATCTTTCACCTTTTGTAAGACACCATCAACACCAAAAACCGCCGGAATCTCCTTTGCCTTTGCCATTATTGCACTGTGCGAGGTCTTGCCACCGGCCTCCAGAACCACTCCCACAACCTTCTGTGGATCCAGCAGCGCGGCTTCAGATGGTAATAACTGATGGGCAACTATTACCGACCCGCGCACCAAAAAGTGAATTGAAGGCAGTTCATCCCCCAAAAGGATACTCAGGACCCGCGCCGAGACATCGGCAACATCAATGAATCGTTCAAGAAAAACCGCTGACTGACTTCCCTGCAGAGCACCCGCAACCCGCCTTAAGGTCTGAGTATAGGCAAATTCAGCATTCCGTAGTTTCTCCCGGATAAAATCCTCTGTGCCGGTGCGCAACTCCTCGTCGGTTATAAGCGCCAACTGGACATTAATGAAGTCAGCAAAATCCCTGCCCATCTCCTGCTTAACCTTAGCGTAAAGCTGGCGCAGGTTCTTTTCCGCCGTCTGGAGTGCGGAACGGAACCGTTCGATCTCGGTTGCCACCTGACTGGCGGTTAAAACCGTTTCCTTTACTTCAGGTATATAAAGTCGATAAACAAATGCTCTGCCCCGGGCAAAACCTGCCGAAACCGGTATCCCGCGGAATATCTGCTCTCGCTTATGACTCATTCTGGCTCAACCTCTCCTTCAGTGCCTTAAAAGCTGTCTCTTCATCCTCACCGTTAACCTCCAAAATAACCGCACTCCCCTTCTCTGCTGCCAGAGAAAGAATCGCCAAAATACTTTTCCCATTCACCCAGATACCATCCTTTGCCAAACGTACCTTAGACTTGAACCGCTCGGCAACTTTGACAAATTCAGCTGCGGGCCGGGCGTGTAAGCCTACAGGACCACCGATTACAATTTCCTCTCTAATCATTTTATTTTCGGTCGCTAAATATACCTGTTATTCACCAATGGTCAAATATATCCCGTTATCGAGTAGTGTGCAATCTCTATCTATAATCTGAGCCGACGAACCTTTACTTTGGCTTCAGTTATCATCTGCTGGACAAACTCATCCGGATATTCATTCGCGATCACAAACTCCTTCACCCCGGCGTTAATCAGCATCTTAGTACAGGTAATACAAGGCGCATGGGTACAGTATAATGTTGCACTGTATACCCTAATCCCGAAGGTTGCCGCCTGAACCAATGTGTTCTGTTCCGCATGAATGCCGCGGCAAATTTCTATTCGCTCTCCGGAACGAATGCCCATTTTCTCCCGCAAACAGCCAACCGTGCTACAGTGGGACAGATTATGCGGTGCACCATTGTAACCGGTGCACAGGATCCGCTTGTCCTGCACCAGAATCGCACCTACCTTCCGCCGCAAACAGGTTGAACGTTCCGCCACCAGTTGGGCGATCGCCAAAAAATACTCATCCCAGTTCTTGCGATGAGTCTTTTCCTTTGCCGTCATAGTTTTAGGGAATTACGGCGATCTTCAATGTCGCCTGCCATCTATCACCAGTACGGTTTCCGGCCAAGACCAATCAGAAACAAAATCCTTTTTATCCTTTGCCCGACAGCGCACCTCATAAAAACCTGACTGATGATAAATATGGGTAGCCCTGACCAAGCTACCCGGTAGTACAAAACCGCTCCAGCTTCCCAATGTGTCGCCCCAATCAAATTGGAGAGTTACCATCTCATTTAACGGATGTAGCGCCGCAGAGTAGAAACTGACTGTATCACCAACCGTTACCGTATCCGGTCCTGTGGGCCGGTGTGGCGGTAGTGGCTGATAAAACCTAACACTGATATAGCAGGTATCTGACCAGCCGGACTCCTGATAACGGTCTTTTGCCTTGGCTCTCAAGTAATAATCACCGGTATCAGTAAAAACTAACTCCTGGGAATACTCAAAGCCGGAAGGAAACCAGTCCGACCAGCGGTCAGTGCCATCACTGGATGCAAAAAAATAGGCGATGGAATCGCCATCCGGATCAAATGACAACGCTGAGAAATAAATCGTGTCATTGGGTCGCGCTCTTTGTGGCCCATAAACTAACGGTGTCGACGGTCCATGATTAGCACAATCGGCGGTCATAACCACCAGCGCAATAACGAAAATGCGCTCCGTATTTAACCAAAAAAATTTTCTTTCCACCGAGAAATCATAAAGAAAAAATTAGCAAAGTCAATAGGAACGAGTTTTTACCGTTTAGTTGACTTTTGTGGACCGTCATCTAAAATCAGATTCTGTTGGGTCGTTGCTCGCGAGGATGGCGGAACTGGCAGACGCGCCAGACTTAGGATCTGGTCCCGAAAAGGGGTGGGGGTTCAACTCCCCCTCCTCGCACAAAATTAAAAGGAGCTTATTTGGAAATTGCAGTTAAATCGCCCCAAGATTGGCTAAGGGAAATCGAAGTCCAGATTGAGGCGGACCGGTTAAGGTCCCGGATCGACAGCCTGTTGAACGAGTATCAGGACAAAGCCACGATACCCGGTTTCCGACGGGGTAAGGTGCCACGTCATATTCTTGAACGTCGTCTGGGCAATGCACTGGAGGCAACCGTGGTTGAAGAACTTGTTGAACAGGCATTGGAGGAAGCACTGACAAAGAATAACATCAAACCGGCGACCCGCGCAAAGATCGAAAACTTGGAGATAGCAACTGATAAAACCATTCGTTTCAAAGCGTTAGTTGAGGTGATCCCTGATTTCGAACTACAGGATTATAACGGGCTATCTCTGCGGCGCCAGACCCCAACCGGATTTGACGCCGAGTTCGAAAAAAGAGTTAGCGCTCTACGGGAGAAATGTGCGATATTTCAACCGGTGGCACATCCTGCCCAGAACGATGATTTTGTGGCTGTGGATTATGTACTCAGAGAAAATGAAAAAGTTATTGCCGGACCAAAAAATAACGTAACCATTCAGGTCGGAGCCGAAGACAATCATCCCAGCATCAATCAGGCATTACTCGGGGCAGGTATCGGTGATGAGCGCACCGCGACCATCAACTTCCCCGCGGATCACCCGGATAAGAATTTAGCGGGCAGAACCATCACTTACCATCTGCAGGTGCGGGGCATAAAAGAAAAGAAACTTCCCGAGATAAATGACGAATTTGCCCAAGACTTAGGTTATGAAAATCTCGATGCTTTGCGGCACGCCATTAACGACGAAATCTTCGCCGACTGGGAAGAACGGATTAGAGATGATCTTCACCAGCAGGTAATCGAGCAATTAACCAGCCGGCATCAGTTCGCACCTCCCCGATCCTGGGTGGAGATGCACATCGCCCAGATGTTACGGGAATTCAATATTCCTGATACGCCAACAGCAAGGGAAAAACTCCTACCTGCTGCGGAAAAAGCCGCTCGCTTAGACTGTATTGTGCTGAGCATCGCCCAGCAGGAAAATATCACGGTCAGTGACGAAGAGGTCGCAACCCAGATTCAAAATCTCGCCCAAGACACCGGCAGAAAACCGGCAGAGATTGCCTCTCTCGTTGACAGCTCCTCTTATCACTTCTATCTCCTCAAGAAAAAGGTGCTGAAAATGATCGTCGAAAGGGCAAAAGTTCAATGAAATTTATTAAAATCAGATGAGCAAACTCGTTAACCAGCAAACCAAGGAGGTTCCGGTGTTAATTCCGATGGTTATTGAGCAGACCGGCCGGGGGGAAAGAGCCTACGACATCTACTCCCGGCTCTTGAAGGAAAGAATTATCTTTTTGGGTCAACCAGTTGACGATACGGTTGCCAACCTTGTCGTTGCCCAGTTGTTATTTCTTGAAGCCGAAGATTCGGAAAAAGCCATCTACCTGTATATCAATTCCCCGGGTGGGGTGGTTTCATCAGGACTGGCAATTTACGACACAATGCAGTATATCCGCCCCAAAGTCTCCACCATCTGCGTTGGTGAGGCAGCATCAATTGCTGCTTTACTCTTGGCAGCCGGCGAAAAGGGCAAAAGGTTTGCCCTGCCCCGCTCCCGGATAATGATTCATCAACCCGCTGTCTACGGTCTCAGTGGCCAGGCAACCGATATTGAGATCCATGCCCGCGAACTGGTCCGCGCCAAGGAGTTGCTTGCAGAAATACTCGCCCAGCATACCGGACAACCCACAGAAAAAATAATCAAAGACACCGACCGCAACTATTTTATGTCCGCACTGGAAGCAAAAAATTACGGCCTGATAGATGAGGTGATTGAAAGAAGGAAGTAAGTTTACTGCTACAGTAAACTAGCTACTCCTCCGGTTCAAACTGCTCCTTACTTGCACCACAAACCGGACAGACCCAGTCTTCAGGTAGACTCTCAAACGGTGTCCCGGTGGGTATGCCATTATCTTCATCGCCCAGTGCCGGGTCATAAACGTACCCACATACTGAACAAACATACCGCTTCATTTCCTCTCTCCTCTCTTTTTTAATACTGCTCCTGCTCTCATCCTGCCGGTAGGTAGGAGAACCTCTGCCAGTCTTGCCTTTTTTCACCTCACGGTAATGGGTATAGGTTAACGGCTCCCCGTCTTTAACGACCTGAGCAAAAACCACCTCTCCGACGAACAAGGTATGGGTAACACAATCCACGGTCTCGCGTACCTTTGCCTCAATCACCGCCAGGGTATGCTGTTTGACAATCGGCACACCAGTAACCCCTCTTTCGTAATCCAACTCCTGAAATTTGTCGTAATCACGGCCGGTCCGAAAACCAAACCTGCCGATAAACTCCAGTGGTGTCTCCTTTTCCAGCACCGCAACCGCGAAACTACCGCTACGTTGGATAAACTCGTTAGTCAAACTATTTTTGTTAATCGCCACGGTTATCAGGCAGGGCTCGAGTGCCACCTGCACCACCGTATTAACCACCAAACCATTCAATCGCTCTCCACTACGGCTGGTTACGATATATAGTCCGTAACTAAAACTGTCCAGCGCCTTAAAGTCTATCTTTTCATCCATTTTTGCAACCTTTCCTTTAACAGCCTGCCGATCTCGATGCCAAACCTTACCGCTTCGGCAATCGCTGGCTGGTCCGGGACATACTTAACCTTAAAAGGCTCAAAAGGCACATCCATCCCAATTGCCTTTAACTCCTCAGTAATCACCTTTACCGCCTCGCCACTCCAACCGTAGGAACCAAAAACCGCACCGATTTTATTTTGGGGCTTTAACCCCTTCATATATGTCAGCATATCCGCTACGGTAGGAAAAACATTGTTATTCAGAGTCGGGGAACCAACCACCACCGCACCTGCGGAAAGCACCTCAGTCATCACATCACTCCGGTCATTTGCCCTCAGATGCATCACCCGCACCGTTAGACCCTCATCCCGCACCCCGTCTGCGATCGCCCGTGCAAGTAAATCGGTACTCTGCCACATTGTGTCATAAATTATCAACACCTTCGGCTCCGGATGCTGTTCTGCCCAGCGCTGATACCAATTAAGTACCTGCCCCACATTGGTTCGCCAGATCGGACCGTGATCCGGCGCAATAAACTTAATTTGCAAACCCGCCTCATCAATCCTTGCCAGAAGTTTTAGTACAAGTGGTGAGTAGGGCAGAAGGATATTGGCATAGTATTTAGCCGCCTGATGATATAGTATCTTATCATCAATCTCATCTGCAAACCGCTCACCGCTTGCCAGATGCATACCAAAACCGTCCTGCGAGAAAAGTAAACCATCTTCAACCAGATAGGTAACCATACTGTCTGGCCAGTGAAGCATCCGTGTCTCCATAAACCGCAAATTAAGATTACCCAAACTGAGCGTATCCCCATCCTGCACCGGGACCAGTCGCTGTCCAAAATGGAAGTGCTCTTGGAGCGCCTTCGCCCCAATCACCGAGGCAAATACTTTTTCCGGTTTGACCTCAGCGATGATCTGGGGCAACGCACCAGAATGGTCCATCTCCGCGTGGTTGGAAATAATGTAATCTATTTTTTGCGGTGCAATCACCGAGGCAATGCGCTCCAGTAACTCGGCTTTGAACGGTGCCTTGACTGTGTCAATAAGGGTTACCTTGTCTGCCAGAATCAGGTAGGCATTGTAGGTGGTTCCCCGTTCAGTAGAGTAACCGTGAAAATCCCGGACTGTCCAGTCAATCGCCCCTACCCAGTAAACCCGGTCTGTAATCTTTTGCGCCCGAAACCCCATAGCCCACCCCGATTTAACTCACTAACCTGCGGCTGTTGCCTGCGCGTATAAATTGGCGAGCTCTGGGGGCAGAACAAATGTCCGCTGACCAAGCTCCCGGTCGAGCATCAATATCCCTTTTCCATCTTCACCGATCAACCGTAAATCCTGCACAATCTGGGAGGTGCTCTCCTCCTCCTCTACCTGCTCATCCACAAACCACTGCAGTATTGAATTGGAGGCAAAATCACCCTCAGCCTGTGCCAGTTTTACCAGTTCGTTAATCTTGCTGGTGATGAACTGCTCGTGCTTATAAGCCGCCTCAAAAGCCTCCAGCGGTGAGCGCCATGTCTGCTCCAGTATCGCCAGCGGATGAAGTTTTACCTTGCCGCCGCGCTCAATAATATGTTTATAGAACCGCATTGCATGGGTCAGCTCCTCCTGCCCCTGCGCCCGCATCCACCTGCCCATACCCGGGAAACCTGCCTGATCAAAATATGCTGCCATCGCCAGATACAGATAGGCAGATTCCAGTTCATGTTTTATTTGTTCGTTAAACAGTTCCTCTACTTTCTTCGGAATCATCTTTACTCCCCCTTCCACAATCCATGCAGGTTACAGTATTCACGGGCATAAACCTTTTCACCATCTACCGAGAAAAAAGCCTCCGGTGCTTGACCTGGTGCCAGGAACTGTCGGTAAGCACGCTCACCAACAACCAACTCGATCCACTCAATATAATGCTTCTCATCCATCGGATGGGCAACACTACCAACCTTTACCTTAAAACCGGTCGCGCTCTTCTCAATGACCGGGACATGCTTCTCTTTTGCTGCATCGGTGGTGTTCTCAACAAGGAGTTTCATCGGCTGACCACAACAAACCAGCTGTCCAACTCCAGGGTGCAGGACCTCAACGACATTCCCGCAAACCTCACACTTGTAAATTTCAAGTTTCTTGGTCATTTTTTCCTCCTTTTATTTTTACTTCATCAACCTGCTGTCCACCCCGGTAAAACCGCACTCCGGGATGTAACAGCTAACATCAATAAACTGACATGCCTGCCCACAGGAAGGACAGACATCAGGCGGCTGAAGCGCCTGTAAAACATAGTGGCAATTAGTACAACTCCAGTAGACGCCAGGAATTGTCCTGTCCCCCGGCTCCTTCTCCTCAACCTTACCCCGTTGCATCGCTTGGTTACAACACACTAAAGTACCGCCACCCTGATGCAACAAAGTTACCAGCTGACCACAGCTCCGACAGCTATAAATTTCTCCGTCTCTTCTTGCCATCTCATCTCCCTTACTCACTATTCCAGCCCCTGTAATGCGGCGAGAACCGCATTGTAATCCGGCTCCTGTCCCGCCTCCTTTACCAGCTGGACATACCTTATCACCCCGGCTCTATCAATCACAAAGACCGCCCGGGCAAGCAGTCGCAACTCCTTAACCAAAACCCCATAACTCAATCCCAAAGAACCCTCACGGTGATCTGAAGCGGTTAAAACCCGGGTTACCCCATTCATACCACACCACCTCTTCTGGGCAAAAGGCAAATCCATACTGACCACCAGAATCACCACATCTAGCCCCAGCTTCTCTGCCTCCGCATTAAATCTTCTGGTCTCTAAGTCACAAACCGGTGTATCAAGTGAAGGCACCGATAGAATCACCAGTTTTTTCCCCTTAAATTTATCAAACGTTATCGGCTGAAGTTCATTATCAATTATGGTAAAATCCCTTGCTCTTTCGCCAACCTTGGGCAAGTCACCCAGTAATGTAACCGGCTTTCCGCCGAATGTTACCTCTCCGATTCTCTCTCTCATCACCAATTCTCCCCTAAAAGTTCAAAATAGCCTTGTGGATGGGCACAGGAAGGACAGATCTCAGGCGCCTCAGTACCCTCATGTAGATAGCCACAATTGATACACCTCCAGATCACCGGCTTATCCCGTCGAAAAACCCTGCCATTTTCAATATTTTCCCTTAATGCCAAATACCGTTTCTCATGCTGTCTTTCTGCAACCGCAATCGCCCGGAATATCGCTGCGATATTACTAAACCCTTCCTCATCTGCGATTTGCGCAAACTCCGGATACATCTGGGTCCACTCATAATGCTCACCACCTGCAGCAGATTTAAGATTTTCCATTGTAGTGCCGATAACTCCTGCGGGAAATGATGCCTGAATTACCACATCACCACCCTCTAAAAGTTTAAACAGCCTTTTGGCGTGCTCCTTTTCCTGATTCGCGGTCTCCTCAAAGATCTGCGCAATCTGGATATAACCCTCATCCCGTGCTTTGCTGGCAAAGTAGGTGTAACGGTTCCTTGCCTGGGACTCACCGGCAAATGCGGTTAAGACGTTCTTTTCGGTTTTACTGCCTTTTAACTGCATTACTCCTCTCCTTTCTTTTTTAAAAACTTCATTTTTAGACTCCTAAAGCCTATTTTCCGATTCTATTGTGCTTCCTTTTCTTCTCTGTCATTGCTTTCTGCCTCTTCTTTTTACTGTCATTGCGAGCGTTCTGCCTTAGGCAGGAGCGGGGCAATCTCTGAACGTGCAGTTACATTTTCCCGATTCCAGTTTATTTAAACAGTTTCAACCGCAAATATTTTTCGGGATGTGCCCGGAGATCCGCAATCAATGCCTGTAACTGCCGGCTAGTCTTTAACAGTTCATCATACAACTCCGGAGAAGTTAGTAGTTTTCTCGCCGTGGACTCCTGATTAAGCATTATGACGAGAGTTTCAACATTGGTGCTCAAACGCTCAATATTTCTATCGATTGCTCCAAAGTTAGCACCCAGCTCCCCAAACCCCTTATTAATAATTTGGAAGACCTCCTCCCTAGTCTGCCGGAGTTCAGGCACCAGCTCAGTTACTGCGAGATCCTGCATCAGCTGGTCCAAACGGAGAAAAGTCGTCTCCAAATCCAGCACCTCATTTACACCGATAAACTGTATGGTATCAGTTGCTAATTCACCGTTTCCCGGCTCAATGGCTACATAACGGTCACTCCCTAAATAACTCAAAGAACGAATTGCAAACCTTGCCGACCGGGTGAGTTTCACATCGCGGGGTATTGAAAACGTTACCTTTACCCGGTTGTCCTCGGTTAGTTCCACCTTAGTTACCCGCCCCTTGGTAACCCCTAAAACATCCACCCGATCACCGGGCTTTAAACCCGCAACATCGTTAAACAGCACCGTTATCACCCTTCCGGAACCACCTCCCAGCCGACTGGAAAGCCAAAGATAACCTAAAACCACCAGCACCACACCAAAAATAACAAAAATGGTAACGACCAGATTACGCATCTGAGGATTCATAATCCTCCTTTTTAATATTCCCTTCCGCCAATTGCAACTGCCCCCCCCTCAAGAGAAAAACCCTGCCGGCTATACTCTGTGCCAGTTCCAGGTCATGGGTAACGATTACTACTGACCGATTCTGTCTTACCTGCTCACCGATAATTTTAATAACGCGCTCACGTGCTACCGGATCCAAACCACCTGTTGGCTCATCAAGAAAAAGATATCTCGGCTGGGTAACCAGTGCCCGGGCAATTGCTACCAACCGGCTCATTCCGCCAGAAAGCTCCCTGATCCGGAGTGCCCGTTTATTGGCTAACTCGACCAGTTGCAGAGCCTCCTGCACCCGCTGCTCGGTTGCCCGATTGCTCAAACCGCCTTTTTCCTTTAACGGCAGGGCAATATTTTCGCCCACAGTCAACGAGTCAAAAAGCGCTCCGCCCTGAAAAACAAAACCGACGTCTCTCATTAACTCGTAATTATTTGCAAACCTGCCGTAACGTACCAACTTGCCATCAAAAAACACCCTGCCTAAATCCGGGGCGACAATCCCGGCAGTAATCTTCAAAAGAACCGTCTTGCCCGCGCCCGACCTGCCCAACACACAACTAACTCCCTGATCCGGCACACTCCACAACACATCCTTAAGCACCGACTCCCCCCGGTAAAACTTTGTTACACCCTCCAGAAGAATCATCAGGAAAACAACAGTCCTGCCATAACGAAGTCAAAAACCAAAATCAGTATTGCCGACACAACCATCGCCCGGGTCGCTGCCCTGCCAACATCCTGAGCACCACCCTCAACCTTAAAACCAAGATAGCACCCACTCGTTCCGATCAATAGCCCGAAGACCACCGCCTTAAGTATTCCGCCAAAGAAATCCCGCAACTCAACAAAATGCGTCATCCCATAGATAAAGGTCTCTCTTGAAACCCCCAGCCGCGCTACCACCAGTATTGCGGTAATACCAGCCACCAACTCCAATAGCATCACCAGCATCGGCAGACTGATGGTTAGAGCAAAAATTCTGGGCAGACACAAAAACCGATACGGATTTATCGCCATCGTCCGCAACGCATCAATCTGCTCGGAAACACGCATCATTCCGATCTCCGCTGCCATTGCCGGCGCCGACCGGCTGGCAATAACAAATGCCGCTAAAACCGGACCTAACTCAATCAAAAGCATCCTGCCCACACCCATCCCCACAAAATAATTAGGCACAATTCCCAACAGTTGATAGGCGGTCTGAAGGGTGGTGGTCAAACCCACAAACATGCCCGCAAAAACAATCAAAGGCACCGCACTGACACCCTGACGATAAATCTGCTCCCAGACCCTGGGCACTGTCCGCCGTAAATCCCAAGGAAAACTCACACATATGCCCAAAAAGAGGAAATAATCAACAACCATCAAAAGCACCCGCATACCAAATAATAACCCCGAATCCCTATCAGTCAAACCTGTCGCCGATACCAGAACCAAAACCGACTCCCACTACCATAAAAGACTATCTTCTCCATCTGATTATGAATATATTAAGATATTAAAATTCATAATATTACGGCGCACAATTAAACCAGATTGTTAATTTACAGGGGTAAGCCCGGGGCTAGCCCCCCAATTGCTGTTAGGCTTGTCTCATCGCCCGCATTCAATCGCGATTAGATATCCTTTCTTCTTGCCCGCCACCTCTTTACCACACGCTCCAGATCCAGGTTACAGCTGCCCTGTTGCCACCATTGAGCAAACTCCACATCTCCGCTCATCGGTTTGGGTTCAGGGAGATCAACCATCATCCTGGTGGGCATCGCCACCGCCTCTCCCAAGATCAGCGCTTCACCAGTTCTCAGTGCGGGTAACATAGCCATCAGTCCAGATAGCGAGTCAGGCACCAGTCGCCGAATATAGTCCTGATCTTCCGGATTGGTAAGGCGCATCACAATGAAGGTATTACACTGAGAAAGCACCGTCTCGGAAAGCTCCTTTGGCCGCTGACTGACCACGATCAGCCCGATGCCGTACTTTCTCCCCTCCTTGGTTATCCTTTCCACCGCGGCGCGGGCCGCAGTAAACCGCCCCTCACTTCTACTCGGCACATAATTATGCGCCTCCTCCAGAACCAAAAGTATCGGGGTTCGATCTCGTTCCGGATTCCAAAGATTGAAGTCAAAAACAATTCTTGCCACCACCGCTACCACCACCCCAATCGCCTCCGAAGGCACACCACTTAAGTCAACAACTGTCATCTGGTGGGAAGTATCTATAGAAAGATAGTCGCGTAACAGACCAACCAGGCTCGGACTGCTGGTATAAACCTTGGGTTTAAACATAAAATTGTAGCGGGGATCAGAAAGCTTACTGTCCATCCGAATCAGAAAACGGTCAAAAGCGCTGTAAAGTGGCCCCTTCTCCAGTTCACCACTGGCATTATACACCATCTGAATATTCCATTCCCGAATCATTGAAATCACATCATTCAAATCATAGTAAACCGGCGAATCAGCAGTAACCAAATTCCCCAGACCCAGACGCTCCCGGGTATCAAACGCCTGACGCGCCCGCATCAGCGAATCCCGCAAAACCGTAATCTGGTTATTGGCTGTCGGCTCATTCATATCAACAGTCAAATCCACCATCTCGTCAAAGTTCAAAAGCCAGTACGGTAGTTCCACATTATCCGCTTGGATAATATTGACACCTTCGGGGAATGCCGCCGCATACTCACCATGCAGATCAAGGACGATGATGTGAGGATGGTGGTAGCGCCTGATCGCCTGCTGCAGGATACTGACCACGGTGCAGGATTTACCACAGCCGGTTGCGCCCAGCACCGCAATATGTTCACCAAAGAATTTGTTTACTTGAATATAAACCCGCTGTCCCGCGGCGTTGCTCGGACGGCCAAAGCAAAAACCAAACTCGATAAACTCCGAAAAGATCTGCTCCACTTCCTCACTGGTTACCATCTGCACCGGCTGCCCCACATTAGGATAGACCGAAACCCCACGGAAAAATTTCCCACTTTTCTCCAGGGTCCCTAAAAGCACACAGTCCGCAATCTTCGCACCTGATGTCCTGCCTCTGCTCCCCGTCACCAACACCTGATTATCAATTTTAATACTGGAGACGAGACCGATGATCCGATACTCCCGAAATGGAATTTTTATATAAGAACCCGGTTGCCCCGGATAATAATCATTCTCTAAAGGTACGGTCGGATCCGCGGTCAGTTCGACAAGCGCCCGCTCGCCGTTGACTTCAATAACATAGCCAATATCACCCTTACTGGTTCTTTCCATCTTTTCCCCCTGCTTAATTCATCCCAACTCCACGACCACCTCACCAGACCAAAACCCTGCCGTGTGCTGGTTACTTCTTGGTATGCATCAGCGCTATCGTCGTTTTAGTTTTGTCACCACTGACCAGAATAACTACCGCCTCCCGGTTATCTCCGCCGGAAAATGCCAACGTTGTCCCGTCCGGTGTTTCACTGATCATTGACTTGTGCCAGCCGGCAAACGCAGTTTTATAGAACTCCACCACTTTCTCCTTCGGGTCCGTGGTCTCTAAACTGTAATTTATCCCTTTGCCCTCCTCGGTGGTAACCTCCCATTTTGCTTTGGCAACCGCATTCGGGTAACGGAAATTCGCCGGTAACGAGGAAATATCAACACTCCCGACATCAACCTTTGCCCTGCCCCCGCTTGTGGCTTCAATCATCCGTTCGGTAGCCTTTTCTCCAACCCTCTCCCCGCACTTCGCACAACTGCCATTGAATACGATGAGCACACCGATGAACAGTACTACTAACAGACTGAGATAACGCATACTGCCTCCTTTGGTTAAATAGTTTAATTACAGTGGACTAAAAGTCAATGAAAGACTTTGATAACTGTTGACCTACCTCATTTGTTCAGTATGATAATGAAAGTGGGGCTGTAGCTCAGCTGGGAGAGCACCTGCTTTGCAAGCAGGGGGTCGCCCGTTCGAATCGGGTCAGCTCCACTATCTTAACATAATCCGGGCGTCAATCGCTACCGCACCATCTCCTTCGTAATACACCAACAGTGGATTGATATCAATTTCCTCAAAATCTGAAAACTCGGTAACCAGCTGCGAAAGTCTAAGGATGCACTCTTTAATTTTGTTTTTGTCCCGCGCGGGCTGCCCACGGAACGGCTCAAGCAGTCGATAGGCTTTAATTCCGGTGATCATCGACTCTGCAGAAAGGTCGTTAACCGGTGCAACCCGAAACATCACATCCCTCAGAATCTCAACCAGCACGCCCCCAAGACCAAACATCAACAGCGGTCCAAAATGGGGATCACGTTTCATCCCGATAATTGTCTCCAAACCACCGGACTTTGCCATTTTCTGCACCATCACTCCGTAGATCTTAGCATCCGGCTTTCTCATCTTAACCGTCTCGAGCATCGCCTGATAAGCGATCGCCAACTCCTCCTGATTTCTGATATTAACCCGCACCCCGCCAAAATCGGTTTTGTGCACAATGTCCGGTGAGACGATCTTTATTGCCACCGGATAACCGACTCGCTCCGCTACCCTAAACAGATCCTCATCATCGCTCACCACCTCAAAATTCATCACCGGCAGACGGTAAGCCCTGAGGATCTCATATGCCTCCGGCTCTAGAAGAAAGGTTCTGCCCTGCTGTCGTACCCGGTCAATAACCGCCTGGACCTGCTTTCGGTCAACATCAGTGTAACTCACCACCTCACCCGGTGGCCTGCGGCTCATCCGGGAAAACTCCGCCATCGTTGCCATTGCCCTTGCCGCGTTCTCGGGAAACTGAAAATGGGGAATTTTCCGCTTTAAAAGGGTCCGGCGAATTGCGGTGCTGTCCCCCATCGTCTGAATGCAGGCAAGGATCGGCTTATCGGTTCGCTCACTCTCCTCCACTATTACCTGCGCTACATCGATTGCCTCAGCCATCACCGACGGTGTCCAGATCGGAATTATTCCATCCACATTCTCATCCTGCAACAAAATTCTGAAGGCAGCACGATAACGGTTCGCATCACCATCTCCTATGATATCAACCGGATTACTGGTCGCCGCCGCGGGCGGTAACACCCTCTTTAACTCCTCACGCGTCCTATCGGTCAACCTCGCCATCTTCAACCCATTACGAATACAGGCATCGGTTGCCATAATACCAATGCCTCCCGCGTTGGTAATGATCGCCACCCTTGGTCCCCGCGGTGCAGGTTGATATGCCAGAGATGCTGCCTTCGCAATCAGCTCATTCACGGTGTCCACTCGCAAAACCCGTGCCTGGGAAAAAAAGGCGTTGTAAGCCTCATCCGAACCGGCAAGCGCACCAGTATGAGATGATGCTGCTTTTGCTCCTTCGGTTGTTCTACCGGCTTTGATGGCGAGAATCGGTTTAGGATGCTTAGGGGCAGATGTAATCTCCCGGGCAATACGCATAAACTCCGGTGGATTTACCAGGTCCTCTAAGTAAAGGGCAATCACATCGGTTTCCGGATCATCTCTTAAGTACTCTAGGAGATCACACTCATTTATATCCGCCTTATTGCCGATGGAAATAAACTTACACAGTCCGACCTCCTCCACCTCTGCATACTCCAGCGCATTGGCACCGACCGCACCTGATTGAGAGATCAAAGCGATGTTACCATACCTTGGTCTCATCCGACCAAAAGTGGTGTTCAACATTACCTCTGGACTGGTGTTGATCATTCCAAAACAGTTTGGGCCAACCAACCTGATACCCCAAGTCCTTGCCCGCTCTTTAACCGCCTGTTCCAGCACCGCACCGCTCGGACCTAACTCCTTAAAACCTGCTGAGATTACAATCGCCCCTTTAACCTTTTTCTGACCGCACTCTGCCAGTACCGCGGGTACTGTTACCGCCGGCACGATCAAAATTGCTAATTCAATCTCATCATCAATATCAAGAATTGAAGGATAGGCTTTGACCCCCAATACACTTTTCGCGTTCGGGTTCACCGGATAGACAATACCGGTATAACCGTTAAAAAGGATATTGGCAAACAGCGCCCTGCCCACCGAGCCATCACGATTGGAGGCACCGATGACTGCAACCGAACTGGGCTTAAATATAAAATCAAGATTGTTTGAGCTCATTTTTCAAACCTCAGGGTTAAAATATACACACCATCCTCCCATCTGGTTTCCAGCGGAAAGCCGGTTTTAGTTACCAGCCGATATGCCCGGGTATTTGAATCCAGCACATAACCAACAAACCCCTTAACCCCCTTAATCCTTGCCACCCGTATCAGATGATTGAACAACGCGGTCCCTATGCCTTTATTCTGATACCCATCCTGCACCTCAATTGCGAATTCTGCTAATCCAGCTGCAGGATCAACATAATAGCGGGTTGAACCAACAATGTGCTCATCACCATTCCGGCGGATTACTGCAACCAGCGCCATCTCCCGCTCATAATCGATGTTCACAAATTTGCTCAGTTTCTCATGGGGCATTGCCTTGATATAACTGAAATACCGGTAGAATACTGTATCCCGGGAAAAAGAGTAAAACAGCTCCCGCATCGCAGGCTCATCAGTCGGTTTAATCGGCCTGATAAACAGAGTTGTCCCGTCAGCCATTTTTACCTTGGTCTCAAACTCCTCAGGATAACGGGCTGAAACCAAAGGTAACTCCGGCTGATCCTCGTATATATAATGTCGCTCCTTTGCCTGCCGCAGAAGTTCGGCACGGAACTTGGGATGGGCGATAGAAATCAAGGCTAATGCTCGCTCCCGGATCGACCGGCCATGAAGATACGCCACCCCCCATTCGGTAACCACATAATGGACATCACCGCGCGAGGTAACCACCCCCGCCCCCTCAGAAAGCACCGGCACAATCCGCGAGTAACGATCATTGTCCCGGGTTGACTTCAATACGATGATCGGCTTGCCATCCTTCGCCCGTGCCGCACCACGCACAAAATCCAGCTGGCCACCGATACCGGAATAGAAATTGTAACCAATGGAATCCGCACACACCTGGCCGGTCAGATCTATCTCCAGCGCGGAGTTGATGGAAATCATCATGTCATTCTGAGCAATAACAAACGGGTCATTCGTGTAATCAACCGGATGAAATTCAAACATCGGGTTGTTGTGGATATATTCGTAAAGCCGTTGCGAGCCCATCGCAAACGAGGCAATCACCTTTCCCGGATGCAGGGTTTTCTTGCGATTATTAATTACCCCCAGTTCAATCAACTCAATTATCCCATCAGAGAAAACCTCGGTATGAACACCTAAATCCTTTTTGTCCTTAAGATAATACAAAAGCGCGTTGGGAATTCCGCCGTAACCAACCTGAATTGTCGCACCATCCGGAATTAAATCCGCCACATTCTTTGCAATCCGCCGCGCCACCTCGCTTTCTCCAGGGGTGATGAACTCATAGATCGGCGCATCATTTTCCACGATACTCTCAATCTGCGAGATGTGAATAAAACTATCTCCCAAAGTGCGGGGCATCCTGGGATTAACCTCCGCAATCACATGCCTGGCAACCTCGGCTGCCGGCTTTGTAATGTCAACTGAAACACCAAAACTGCAGAAACCATGTTCATCTGGAGGTGTAACCTGAATCAGCGCCACATCAATTGGCAACCTACCTGAACGCAAAAGACGGGGAATTTCGGAGAGAAATATCGGCGTATAATCCGCCCTGCCCGCTTGTACCGCGTCCCGCACATTCGCACTGATAAAAAACGAGTTAGCCCGATACCTGCCGGCAAGCCTCTCCTCGGCATAAGGTGCCACCCCCAGTGTTAAAAGGTGAGTTACCTCCACATCCTCCACCGGTCTCTCTGCCAAAGCCTCAACTAGCCTCTTTGGTGTTCCGCAGGCAGAACCGATAAAAATCCGGTTTCCGGGCTGGATCACCTCTAACGCCTGCTCTGCACTTTTGATCTTGCTGGCATATTTACTCTGCCAATTGTTTGCACCCATTTAAACCTCCTGAGACTCAATTGTCTCAAATCTCAAATTTTCGTCCTCTCCTTTAACTATTCTGCCTATGACCACCTCTGGATCGTGCTCTAAAAATGATATCCAGCCTTCAGTAACCGCTTCGTTTAACATCCGCTCCTTCTCCCGCATTGAGTCCAGCGGAAACAGATCATAACCCATTATATATGGTACCGGAATATGGCCCCGTGTTGGGATCATATCCGACCAGAAAATTCCAGTTTCCCCTCCACTTTTTATTTTTACCAACTGCAATCCTCTGGTATGCCCTCCGGTATGGATAACCTCAATCCCAGGCATAATCTCCATTGAACCGTTGATCAACTTTAACTGCCCTGCATCCTGAAGGGGAATAAAATTCTCCGGAAGATAGGATGCCTTTGATCGACGATTGGGATTTATCGCCTCCTCCCACTCTGAAATCTGGACAATATACTGAGCGTTGGGAAATGCGGGCACAACCTTATCTCCTACTCTGATGGTGGAACAACCACAATGGTCAAAATGGAGATGGGTTAAAATCACCTTACTTATCTCCTCAGGCTTAAATCCGGCCTCCTGCAGAGAGTCAAAGAGGGTAACCGTCCTTTCTATTCGATAGCGTCCCTGAAATTTCTCATCATACTTGTTACCGATCCCGGTATCTATTAACACCCGCTCATCGCCCGCGACAACCAGCAGAGGCCGCAAAGCCAGCTTGATCCGATTTTTCTCGTCCGGTGGATTAGTCTTTTCCCAAAGAGGTTTGGGAACAACCCCGAACATCGCACCACCATCAAGACCGAAATAGCCGTCAAAAAGTGGATAACACTTAAAATCACCAATAGTTATGGTTATACTCCGATTCATAGAAGTGATATTTTATCCCCTATACTCTACAAGTCAAATTATCGATAAAAATGAACGCAATCTGTTGCAATGGACGGGCTTTCCTTGTAATATCTCGTAATGTTTAATATCATCATCACCGGCCTGGTCAGCCTCCTGACCGACATCTCAACCGAAATGGTCTACCCCCTCATTCCTCTTTACCTTGCGACCCTTGGGGCTCAACCGACAACCCTGGGATTAATCGAAGGTCTGGCAGAAAGTTCTGCCTCTCTGCTGAAGTTCTTCTCAGGTAGCATTTCAGACCAATTCCGACGGCGTAAACCAATTGTCGTCCTCGGTTACGTTGGCTCGACTATTGGTAAGTTTCTCCTCTATATCTCCCATGGTTGGCATCTGGTCTTTGCAGGCAGGATGATCGATCGGGTTGGCAAAGGCATCCGTGTCGCCCCAAGGGACGCACTGATTGCGGATTATAGCCCATCAGGTGCACGGGGTAAGGCATTTGGAATCCATCGTGCGCTTGACACTCTTGGCGCTACATTCGGGGTTGTAATCGCCATCGCCATTGTCCAGCACATCGGGAAAAACCTTAACCATTCCGGTTACCAGCGGATATTTCTGATATCGCTGTTTCCAGCTCTGCTTGGTGTCCTATTACTATTCTGGCTTAAAGAAGCGAAAAAATCTTTAGATAGCAAAAAAACACCCCCACCCAAAATCAGTTTTCAGAACCTTTCCCCAAAACTGCGCAACTTTTTGATTGTCGTCGGCCTCTTTGCGCTCGGCAACTCCTCAAACCAGTTTCTCCTGTTCAGAATGCAGAAAGTCGGCTGGGCAACAGTGAACATCCTCTTGCTCTATCTGCTATACAATCTCACCTATGCGACTTTATCTTATCCTGCCGGTAGACTGGCAGACAAAATCGGCAAAAAAAAGTTGTTAATAACCGGCTACATTGTTTACGGACTGGTCTATTGGGGATTTACCCTAATGGGGAAATTTAATCACCTGACCTTGCTTCCCTATTTGCTTTTTGCCAGTTATGGTGTATACTCAGCATTGACTGAAGGTTTAGAAAAGGCATTGGTTGCCGAAATTGCCCCGGAAAACCAACGGGCATCATTAATTGGCTTGCATGCCACCGTTACCGGCACCGGTCTTTTTCTCGCCTCGCTTATAGCGGGCGGATTATGGAACATTTTCGGACCTAATGCCCCATTCTGGTTTGGGAGCGCACTCGGCATCACCGCTGCACTCTGCCTTTTCCTTTTGTTGTGAACTTGCCAATTACCATTTTTCAGGTATAATTTATTTTTAAATGAAAATACTCCACATCCTCTTTAACCTTCACCCATCAACCTTTTATCTTTATGTTATTTAAACGATTCCGGATCATCAAAACAACCCGCACACCACCAAACTGGCTCAACCCGTTTAGCTGGATAATTTTCGGTATTGTTCTTGCCTGCTCCCTGCTTTTCATCTTTTTTTTCGGTTATCAAATCTCTTTTCCCTTTTTTATGCCGCCGATCATCAGAGCACTAATCACCGTTACCACTATTGCCACAATCGCTGAGGTAATTATCAAAAGGCTCCTTACCCTAAAAACACCGCCAAGTAAATTCCGGTACTTTTTTGACCCGATCCTCGCCGTTCTGTTAATTCTTGTGCTGATAATCTCCCCGTATTGGGTGATGCCCATCCTGATTATCTATCAGTTAGTTAATACCTCTCCAAAGTTTTTCCGCTCCGGATTTACCACCGCCATTTTTGGCAACATTAACCAGCGACCGGTGCGGATGTTGGCACTGAGTTTTCTTTCGCTCATTACCGTTGGCACTCTGCTATTGACATTTCCTGCAGCAACAAACGACGGCAAAGGTGCCAGTTTTCTTACCGCGCTGTTCACCGCTACTTCTGCCACCTGCGTCACCGGCTTAATCGTCAAAAACACCGCCACTTACTTCTCCCGTTTTGGCCAACTGGTTATTTTACTACTTATTCAATTCGGCGGATTGGGTATAATGACATTTTACTCCAGTCTAATTGTCCTATTGAGACAAAGACTGGGGCTGACCGGGCGCCGCACAATGCAGGAAATCATTGAAGAAACCCGGAATGTTGATATCGCCCGGTTAGTGCGTTACATCTTTCTTTTTACTATTCTTGTTGAATTGTTAGGCACCGCGATGTTATTTTCCCGCTGGCTCTTTTTATTCCCACATCCTCTTCAGGCGCTCTATTTCGCCATCTTTCATTCCGTCTCCGCCTTCTGTAACGCCGGTTTTGCCCTCTTCTCTGATTCTTTTGTCCAATTTCAATCGGATATTGTTACCAACCTTTGTATCATTGCCTTGATTGTGATCGGTGGCTTGGGATTCCCGGTGGTGAATGAACTCTTCAACCGTCAGACCATTTTCCATCATCCCCGCAACCTTTTCCGCCGGTTGACTGTTCATACCCGGTTGGTTCTCGGAACAACTGCCATACTCATTATCTGTGGCGCGATCCTCTTTTTCTTTATTGAATATGACAACGCTCTTTCTTCACTGCCTTTGGGCAGTAAACTGCTAGCAAGCTTGTTTCAGTCCGTTACTGCCCGCACCGCCGGTTTTAATACGGTAGCCACCTCGATTTTCAAACCGGTTACCATTTTTCTCTGGTCGGTACTGATGTTCATTGGTGCATCTCCAGGGGGAACCGGCGGGGGAATAAAAACCTCGACGGTAGCGGTTCTGTTATTGGCGGTGCGCTCACGTCTGCGCGGTGAAGAAGAAATTACCATCGCCAAGCGCTTCATTACCAAAGAGGTTGTCTACCGTGCCTCAGCAATCTTTGCCCTCGGTTTAACAGCGATTGCGGTGTGCTTCACCCTCCTCCTTTCCACCCACAGCAATAAGTTTGAGACACTGCTCTTTGAAACCGTCTCCGCATTCGGCACTGTCGGATTGTCGACCGGCATTACTCCAGACTTGAATCTCGTTGGGAAAATTGTAATAATCGGACTGATGTTCATCGGCAGAATTGGTCCGCTGACACTAACTCTGGCAATGGTAGCTCGCCGTGAGTTCTCTACCATCAGTTACCCATCAGCCCGAGTGATTGTCGGTTAAAGGAGGCAAAATATGAAACAGTTTGCGGTGATCGGACTGGGGACTTTTGGCGCCCGGGTTGCCATCACCCTGATGCAAAAGGGCGCTGAGGTCATCGCCATTGATTCAGACCCAAAACGGGTGGAACAGATAAAAGATGATGTAACCCAGGCGCTCTGCCTCGACGCCACCAATGAGGATGCCTTAGCGAAATCCGGTGTCCTGGATGTGGATGCGGTAATTGTCGCAATGGGGGAGCAGATGGAATCGGCGATTGTCACCACCTCCATCTTAAAAAAACTGGGTGCTGCACAGGTAACTGCCCGTGCTGCCTCTTCGCTTTACGCGCGGATATTAAAGGATGTTGGCGCTGACCGCACAATCCTCATTGAAGAACAGATGGCAGACCAGCTGGCAAAGACATTGATGACTCCGGATCTCCTCGAACAGATCCCATTAACATCAAACCACAGCCTAGTAGAAATCAGGGCGCCACGCTATATGATTGGTAAAAAACTGGATGAACTGGATATCCGCCGGCGCTACCGGGTAAATGTCATTGCCATTAAAAAAAGGGTGCCGATAATTACTCCGGAAGGGGAAAGCAGTTTTCAGGAACAGATAAATGACCTACCCGGCCCAGAAGATATCGTGGAGCAAGATGACATTTTAGTAGTGGTAGGCAATGACGAAGATATTGAACGACTTGCTCGTTCGACCTGACACCGATGAGTAAAACCCGGCTTTCTATCCGGAACCGCATCGCTATCTCAATGTCGACCACCATCCTTATGTTGGTGCCGGTAATCCTGCTCGGTATGTACTATATCGGACAGATCAACAGACTGACCATAACACTTACCGAGATCGACACTCAACTTTTGCGGATGGGGAACACCATAATCCAAAACTTTGTTCAGGTGCGTAATGCCGAACGCGATTTTCTCCTCTCGGGCGATACAATTTATTTAACCACCGGCCGGATCACACTTAATCAGATTGCCCTGATTGGCGAGAGAAGCCGTAACTTCGCCCCGGAATTAAAAAACCATCTTGACTCCCTGTTTCTCACCCTTGCAATCTATCGCCAGCTCTTTGACTCCTTGGATGAAATCTATCGCCTCCAACAAACCTCTCCCCCCAACCGCGAACTCGAAGAACTAAAACGCACCAGAGATCAACTGCTCGCAGAACTGCAAACCACCGATGACCCAAAAACGATCGACTCACTACTCACCCTACTCAACCGCATTGACCAGAATATCCAGTTAACCCACCTTATCACCAGCCGAAGCACCTCCTTCCATCAGCAATTAACCGAAAATGCCAACCGAATTATTGCCCTAGGCGAGAAAATCACCACCCGAGCTAACCAGCGAATTGCCGATAATAAAACCCGGATAACCCGATTGGCAACCTGGGGACAAAGAAATGTCATCACCGCAATTATGCTGGTTAGCGTGCTTTTGATCTATTTAATTGTTCGGATCCCAAACTCTTTGGTCTTACCAATCAAAAGAATTGCCCATGCTTTGAGCCGGGCTGAACAGGGAGATCTGAACATCCGAGTTACCATTAATACCAACGCTGAACTCGGTGATCTTGCCCGCCAAATCAATCGTGTTTTTGCCCAACTGAGAAATTTTGACGAAAGAAAAGCAAATCACATCTTAGAACTTGAACGTCGGTTTCGCCTTCTTGCCAGTAACATCAAAGAAGGAGTTTTGGTTGTCGACCGTCTTCAGCAGATTCTATTTGCCAATCCAGCACTCCAGCCCTTGCTGGGATCTGGTTACGCTAGCACCATCGGCAAACCGGTGCGCGAGTTCCCCAGTCTCCAACCATTCCTCCCCTATCTGGAAAAACTACTTTCCGGCGCAACTAGCCACCAGGAGTGCGAAATTTTGCCTGGCTTTTCGTCCTCAGCTGTCTGTTTCGAAACCCTACGCGATCGGGAAGGTGCTATCGTCGGCGCAATGATTATCATCATCAATCCAACACCACCAGAACCAATCGAAACTGACTGATCGCCCCAGACAGAAAGAAATCTCTTTACTGTTACCGACGGTAAACCACCCGACGCGGAAACGGTATCTCAACACCACAGGCATCAAACGCCTTTTTCAACCGAAGCCGAAGTTCTCGCTCTGCCTGCCAGTGCTTGAGTGGCACAACCTTACAAATGACCCGGACCGTCATCCCAGACTCCCCGAAGTTTAACACCCCCTGAACCTCGGGTTTTTCAAAACACAACCCCTGATTCTGCCGGTACCACTCATCGGCAACCTGACTGGCGATTTGCATCGCCCGCTCCGGATCCTGCTCGTATGCCACATCAAACATAACAAAAACCCGCATAAAATCCCGGCTTTTGTTCCCAAAACGAGTCAACTCGCCGTTCGGTATTGTCCAGAGAGTACCGTCAAACGCCCGAACCTGCGTCACTCGCAAACCAATCTTTTCGACTGTGCCTTCAACACTACCCACCGAAATATAATCGCCCACCGCTAACAGACCCTCAAAAAGAGTGATAAAACCAGCTATAAAGTCACGGATCAACGTCTGCGCCCCAAACCCCACCGCCAACCCCACAACACCTGCCCCCGCCAGAATCGCCTTATAATCCACCCCCATCACCCTAAGAATGACAACTAAAGCAACAGCTAAAACAAAATAGCCAAACAAACTCTGCAGTAACGGTAGAACAGTCTTAACTCGTGACCCCCTTTTCCGATGCAAAATTGCCCAGACAACCCAGTTGAAAACCCTCGCGCTAAACCAGGTAGCTAAAAGAATAATTATTATTGTAACTACAATCCGAACATACAAAATTATTTTGTCCGCAACCCAAAAATGCTGCCATAGGTCACTGCCTAACTTCTGCCAGAAACTCATAATATCCTCACACGATTTCAACTATCCCCACTGGCCCAGAAATAAACTCACCAATCACTGCCACAGTAACTTCATACCGGCAAACCAACGCCGATAGCCGATCAATAAACTCCCGAGGTGTCGATAACAAAAGACCACCAGAAGTTTCCGACCCCCAGAGCAAATTCTTTAACCCCTCCGACACCTCGCTACGCCATACCACCTTACCAGCAAAGGAACTTTCATTCATCAGCACCCCCGGATCAATAAACTTAACCGCCAACTCCCTTGCCCGAGGTAACACCGGCACCCTTTCCGCAAAAATCCTGACGCCCACACCCGAAGCCGCCGCCACCTCCTGCACGTGCCCCAGTAGCCCGTAACCAGTGACATCAGTCGCCGCATTAGTATTACATTCCAACATTAAATCCTTTGCCCCCCTGTTCAATCTCATCATAGTAGCAACCGCCGCCTGATAAAACTCTTCATCCACCACCCCCTCACTCATCATCATTTGCCCCAAAATGCCAGTTCCCAAAGGCTTGGTTAAAAGCAAAACATCGCCAACCCGCGCCCGCGCATTGGTCACAATCCTATCGGGGTTAACTCTACCAGTAACCGCCAGCCCGTATTTTATCTCCTTATCATTAAAGGTGTGCCCCCCAACTACCAACGCACCAGCCTCTTTTACCGCATCCTGCCCACCACGCAGCATCTCCCGTAATAAAGCTTTATCCATCGCCGCAGGAAAACCAACAATGTTTAATACCGTAACCGGTTCACCACCCATCGCATAAACATCAGAGAGCGAATTAGTTGCCGCAATCCTGCCAAAAATATACGGGTCCTCAACCATCGGTGTCATAATGTCCACCGTCTGTACTAACGCCAACCCGGGCTCCAACAGAAAAACCCCCGCATCATCAGCAGTGTTGATACCCACCAGTAACCGAGGATCAGTAGCGCCTTCTAAACCTGCCAACGCCAGCGCCAACTGCGCCTTGCTTAACTTCGACGCTCAACCCGCACAAGTTACTGTCGCTAAAATTCCTCGCCTTGCCATTAAACTCCTTTTATTACTTTTATTGCTTTCATTACTTGATTCACCTCCTGATACTTTACCCCGTAGTTCAAACATTATCCTCCCAATGCTTATCATCTCGCTTTCGGAGCACACGCACATCACCTTTACGTTGAGTAATTCCTCCCGAATCAAAGTAATTCAGAAGTGGAATCGCTATCTTTCTGGTGGTTGCCAGATCCTGTCGGAATTCCGATGCCACTATCCTGGACTTTACCTGTGCCAGAGCTATCAACCGCTGTTTCGCTAACTCAACCGCGGTACGATGCAAGAGAATGCCCTCACCGATGTCAATCAAAACTCCAGATTCTACCAGTGCCAACCTTACTATCTGTGCCAACTTCTGATCGACTCCTGATAACAGCGTTTCGATATCTGGGGGTGTCCATTTCGCCTCCCGAAAATGCTCGGCAATGCGGTCAAACAGACTTTGCTGCTCTGGGGTCAATTTCAAACTGTGCTCGGTTAGTCGGATTTTTCCCTCATCGACGAAAACCACCTCCCCATTATTCCGCAGTTCGCTCAGCGCAAAATTATACAACACTAACGGCATATTACCCACCCTCATCCGCAACTCGGCCTGTTTCACCCCGGTCCGGAAAGGATTCTGACGGTGATACTCCTTTAACTGCGACCTTAACACTTCAATCGCATTAGCCAGCACTTGACGATGGATCAGAAAACTCCTCCCCTCATAATCAACCCACCTCGCTTTATTAGCGCTAACCAGCACAGCCGCCAGCGCGGTCGTATCCTGCTCCGTTATCGTCAACCCTCGAACAATTTCCGAAACGGTCTTAACATTAAAACCACTTCTCACCAAAAATTGCTCAAGTACCTCTACCTTTTCCCCTGATTTTAACTGTTCGAGTCGCGCAACTAATGTCCGGTCAAACCGCCGGGATTTTTCATTGACAACCTCCAGGATCACTCCGCCACCAATTGTTGCTGGTGGCGAGAAGTATCGCAAGACATAACGGTCATTCCAATCACAGACCACCGGTTCCTCGGTTCTGAGCTGCACCAGCCCTGATTCGCCTCGGCCAATCTCCTTTTTGTCTAATAGGCACACCCGACACATCATCTCTGCAGTTCCGATGTGCAAATGAACCTGAGTCATATTTTTCAACGGTCGGTTAACATCTTTAAGCAGATACAAGGAGGCATTGAGAAATTTTGTTGGTTGATAGTAACCCGGGGTAACCAACACATTTCCCCGCGTTATCTGTTTTGGCTCAACCCCATGGAGATTCAGTGCCGCCCGTTCCCCTACTGCTACGGACTCAACCGGCTGATTATGCTTTTGGATTCCCCTCACCCGTACTGCTATTCCAAAAGGCAATATCTCCAGTCGATCACCGATCTCACATTTCCCAGACAAAACCGTCCCAGCCACAACAGTGCCAAAGCCTTTTATCGAAAAACAACGATCGATAGGCAGGCGAAAAACACCCCGATCGGGTTTAGGCTCAATCATCCGCAACTGTTCCTCAATTATCTTCCTCAACTCCGCGATACCCTGTCCGGTCTTAGCCGAAACCTCAACCATCGGTGCCCCATCTAAAAAAGAATCGCGTACCAGTTGTCTAATATCCTCCCGCACGATCTCCAACCACTCCTGCTCAACTAAATCAACCTTGTTAATAACCACAACCCCATTTTTGATACCCAACAGCCGGCAGATTTCAAAATGCTCCTTGGTCTGCGGCATCACTCCGTCATCTCCTGCCACCACCAGTAAAACTAGGTCAATTGTACTTGCTCCCGCCAGCATATGCCGGACAAACCGCTCATGCCCGGGTACATCGATGATCGTAATCTCTTCCCCGAGAAAAGCAAAACCCAAGTCGGTTGTCATTCCCCGTTCCCGCTCCTCCTTCAACCGATCCGGGTCTGTTCCGGTCAACGCCTTAACTATCGCGCTCTTGCCATGATCGATATGACCCGCTGTTCCAAGTACATAATGCATTAGCCCCGCCTCCGCACCTCGGAACCTGGTATCCCTAACTCCGCACGGTATTTTGCCACTGTCCGACGGCAGATTCTAACTCCCTCTTTACCAAGAGAATAGCATATCTGTTCATCACTCAACGGCTTACTTTTATCCTCACGCTCGATCATCTCCCTAACCCTTTCCTTGATACTCGTTCGGGAAACCCCACTGCTCCCAACCCGGAAGAAGTCTTTCAGTTTAAAAATGCCTAACGTTGTCTCAATGAACTTACCACTTATCGCCCGCGAAACAGTTGAAGCACTAACCCTCAGCTCCAACCCCGCCTCTTTGACAGTTAAAGGCTTCAAATATCCCGGGCCTCGAATAAAGAAATCCTTCTGCCGTTCCAACAGCAACTCAACTAACCTTCGCAACAATCTCCTTCGCGACTCTATCGCCCGTAGAAACATCACCGCATTTTGCACTTTTTCTCGGGCAAAAGCGACCGTATCCCGAGGATAGCGCTGGGGATTCTGCACAATTTCGATAAACCGTCTGGCAACGCTCAATCTCGGTATCCGGACATCAAGTTCCTGAATCTCCAGCCTACCATCCCGCCACTCCACCGCGAAATCAGGAACTACATATTCCGGCACAGTAGCATTAAACTGACGCCCGGGCTTGGGCTCCAAACACCCGATATTCACAATCGCTGATAAAACCTCATCCTGAGTTTTATCTAACAACTTCGCCATCTTCGCAGTATCACAACACCGAAAGAGTTCCCACCCCTCCTTCACTATCCGGACCTCCAGCGAATCAGCCGAAAAACCTCGCAAATCTAACTGAACGAGTAACGCCTCTTGCACATCCCGGCAGCCAATTCCCCCTGGCGGTATTCTTTTTAAAACCGTCAACACCCGCTGCACCTGTGCCAACTCAACTCCCAAACTCGCCGCTAACTCCTCCGCTGCAACACTTAACAACCCATCTTCATCCAGCCATTCCACGATCTCCTCTGCCACTTTAGTATCGCTGGGCTCAAGGTTGGTTAATAACTTCGGCAGAAGGGTCTCACGATAAGTTACCACCGGGTTAGTAATGTTTTCCAAAATCACCGTGTCCTGTTCTTGTCTGTTGCCCGTTGTCACCGGCATATCTTCCTCATCTTGTAGTAGTAGTTCACTGGTGTTAGTTTCTTCGTCAGGGTTTGTTGTTGTTGTCGTCGTTTCTGGTTCTGTGGTGTCTTCAATCTGTTGTAGCGCCGGGTTGTGTTGTATTTCTTTTTGAATTGCCCGTTCTAATTCTTGGGTTCCTAAGGTTAGTAGCCGGAGGTTGAGAATTAGTTGAGGGGAGAGTTTTTGTTGTAGTCGTAGTTGGTGGTGGTGCCGGAGTGTCATATTCTGAAGCGTTGTCCTAAGTAGAGTTGACGGGTTTTTTCGTCTCGTAGTAGGTTTTGAGTTGTGCCTGAGATGAGAATCCGCGCGTCGTAGATTATGTAAGCCCGGTCAGTTATTTCTAAGGTTTCCCGGACATTGTGGTCGGTGATAAGTATTCCCATGCCTTCTGTTTTTAGGTTTCGGATGATGTCTTGAATTTCTGCCCGGGTAATCGGATCAATTCCTGTGAATGGTTCGTCGAGTAGGAGGAGGGTGGGTTGGGAGGCTAACGCCCGGGCGAGTTCTAGTTTTCGGCGTTCCCCACCAGAGAGCGTTGCCGCTTTTTGATGTCGTAGGTTGTGAATGTTTAGTTTTTGAAGTAGTTCTTCAATGGTTCTGTTTTGTTGTAGTCGTGTTTTGCCGAGTAGTTCTAATATTGCCCGAAGGTTGTCTTGAACCGTAAGTTTCCGAAAGACCGAGGGTTCTTGAGGAAGGTAGCCAAGTCCAAGCCGGGCGCGTTTGTAGACCGGCATATGAGTGAGTTCTATGCCGTTGAGTAGTATTCTGCCGCGGTCCGGTTTGATGAAGCCGGCGATCATATGGAAGGTGGTGGTCTTGCCAGCACCGTTGGGTCCTAAGAGTCCGACAATTTCGTTGCGATGTAGTTCTAATGTAAGGTCGTTAACAATTTTTCTTCCGCGGTAAGTTTTGTTTAGTTTTTCTGCGAGGAGTGTCATCGGTTTTTGTTTTCGCCAGGTGATAGTCTGTTTAGTTGTCTGTTTTTTTTAATGAGTTGACCGGAGTGTAAGTTAGTAGTCGCGATCTGTGTAATTTTTCCGTTTTCCATTTTTATATTTAGCGATGAAGCCGTAAGCCGGATTGTATCACCGTTGTCGGTTTGGTAGCTAGCCTCGGTTTTGCCGATAAGTGTGACGCGAGGAAGTTTTTTTTGTTTGAGTAGAATAATTATTGAGTCAGTTTGAGCAAAGCCCAAGCTGTCTTGAATAACCGGTCTTCCCCAAGCGATGCCAGAGTCACGCGGGAGGAAGTAAACCGCAGTGTCACAATCTAATCTTGCTGCCCCGGTTTGTACGCGAACGTTGCCTTCGTTTGTAATTGTTTTTTCGTTGATAAAATACCGGCTTTTGTTAGCTTTTATCACTGTTTTTGAATCCTGGTCTTCATCAGTGACATAAGTTACCGGCTCGGAATCAATAATCGCTATTCGCTGGTTCATATCAATTCTCCCGGATCTCCCAGAGATAATATAGGAACTATTTTTTGCTTTTGCCTGAAGACCCATCGGCGCTATCACCATGCTGTTAGTAATTAAGTATTCTACTGCCACTGCCGTAATCAGTACCGATTCATCTTCAATGATTACCTGTTTTTTAGGATAGGCATAAAGTAAGCATCTTTTTGACCGAAAGTCGTATACGACTGAGTCAGCCCGCACCAGTGCCTCGGGCGTCTGGACCCGAACCGAGTCGCAAAGCATCGCCCAGTTTTCTGCCTCAACCAGTTTTGCCCGTTTACTGGTGATCACTGTCGTGCCATCCCGAATCTCAATACTATCCCGGAAAATAGTTGCCTGCCCGGCTCGTGTTCGAATAATCTCCATCTTCCGGGCGTAAAGTTCAGCCCCGGTAACTACCGAAAATAATCCCACTGTTGCCGCAAAACTACGGCGCAAATTCATAATCACCCTGCCCGTGCACCTCACTTATCATCTCAATTTTATTTAATTGGGCATCGGAAACCAAGCCACTGCCCGCGAGCCTGCCCTTAGATGTTTCGATAACAACATCGGCATCAGTGTAGATCACCCGGCGGGAATTGCTCCACGCCAGAGAGTCAGTAGTAAATGTGGTGCTGTCCGCGGTCTTAACTACCACATTACCCCTGGCAATTAGATCCTCGGTTTTTGTCCATACTGTCCCCGATATCGCCGTCAATAACGAATAAGAAGACCCCTGCTCGTCGTAAAAAAATACCTGCGGATTTTCAACATCAATCCTCCCCTCATTTTCCCAAACAACTGCCACCACCGCACTAAGTGAATAAAGTTTCCTCCCGCTAATTGACTCCTCCAGCCGGAACTCTCGGACAATCTGACTGGGTAAAACCTCGCTTTTTATTGCCTCGGATTGATCTCGGCAACCGTCCAATAGAATAAAAACCGCCGTCACCAGTTTAATGGCTCTTAAGACTTTCTTCATTGCTCTTGCCGCCACCTCTCCTTATCAGACACGCGGTAAACCTTTAAGTACTCTTCCCCGTCAGTTCTGTTTATCCGCCCAGTCTTTCCCCAGAACACCCAATCTGCTGGCCGTTCCTTAATCATCTTCATCAACGCCGCAAAACATTTATCCTCGTCACCACTGCCAAAAATCCTTATCACCAGCCTTCCTTTGTCCCAATACCCGAACACCGGGGTAACACCTAACTCCAACCTTCTTCCAGCAGCAAAGGCAATCTCCGGCATCTCCAATACGACACCATCGCCGGCTGATCTTCCGCTGGTACTCTTTCCTATGCTGGTATTGTCAAGCATAAAACCGGTGATTCCCAACGCCCTCAGCCTGTTCGCAACCTCTCGACCACTCTTAATTAGCAAAACTCCATTTCTCTGTCTTAACCTGCTTAACAGCCGGTTAACGGTTTTGTCCTTCTGTTCCGCTACTACTACCCCAACATTGTGTCCAATGTTAGCATATACCTGGGGGAGAAACTCCCATAATCCAAAATGAAACGATGCCATAACAGTATGCAAAGTATGTTCCACTTCCTCGCTTTTATAATCATTTTCCCGGTAAAACAGCGTTCTGTCAATAACTTTCTTCTCCAAACCGGTACCAATCTTTGCCATCAATGCCAGATTTCTCCCCACCCTCCACGCATTGACCAACCAGAAAAATGGACGGCGCCGGCGGAATATGGTGTAATAATTCTGACCTATCTCCCGACGATAATCAATCCTGACTGCCAGATAAAACAATACCAACAAACGGCACAGAAAAACCGCGATCTCAACAGGCAGTGCCCGAACCAGGAGCAGCCCGGCGCTGAGCAAACTCATAACTGGCCTGCAAAAAAGCAACAAAAAGTGGGTGCGGCGAAAGCGGAGTTGATTTAAACTCTGGATGAAACTGGGTGGCGATAAAAAATGGATGCTCCTTTAACTCAATTATCTCTACCAATTTCCCATCCGGAGACAAACCAGAGGCGATCATCCCAGCCCGGGCAAAAAGCGGCAGATATTTCGGATTAACCTCGTATCGGTGTCGGTGACGCTCGTAAACCAGCCGCTGTTTATAACAACTGTAAGCCCGGCTGGAGGTAATAAGCCGGCAGGGATAAGAACCCAGCCTCATCGTTCCCCCCTTTATTCTCCTTCCCCGCTGGGTGGACATCAGATGAATCACCGGATATCTCGTCCGACTGTTAAACTCGGTAGAATTCGCCCCCTTCAATCCACACACATTCCTGGCAAACTCAATCACTGCCACCTGCAAACCAACACAAAGCCCCAAAAAAGGAACCGAATGCTTCCGGCAATAGGTTATTGCTGCCATCTTCCCCTCCATCCCTCTTACCCCAAAACCACCGGGCACAATTACCCCTGCCAAACCTGCCAATCGCCTTTGAACATTATCCCTGTCTAACTCCTCCGCCTCAATAAAACTGATCTCAGGCCTAACCCCAACCGCCACCCCCGCATGGGTAATCGCCTCAATTACCGACTTATAGGCATCATGTAACCGAACATATTTCCCGCATAGCCCGATCGGCAAAACCTGACTGATCCTCTTCTGCCGGTTAACAAAACTCTGCCACTCGCTCAGATCTGTCCCTGAGCGCCTCCTTAAACCCAGCATCCTCATTATTAACTCATCGAGCCGCTGGCGCCGAAAAACTAACGGAATCTCATAGATGTTGTCCACATCCAGCGCCTCAATCACCGCTTCGGTGCGGACATTACAGAAAAGGGCGATCTTCTCCTTGGCACTTGGCGGCAGGGGACTTTCGGTCCGGCAGAGGAGAATATCCGGTTGAATACCGATCTCCCGCAACTTATTTACCGAATGCTGGGTCGGCTTGGTTTTAAACTCTCCCGCACTTTTGATAAACGGCACGAGGGTAAGATGAATGTAAAGAACATTCTCTCTCCCCTCCTCAAGGGCAAACTGCCGTGCTGCCTCAAGAAACGGTAAACCCTCAATATCGCCCACCGTACCACCAATTTCGGTTAAAACCACATCCTGACCCCGGGCTACCTTTCTTATTCGCTCCTTGATCTCCCCGGTGATATGAGGCACAACCTGGATCGTCCTCCCGAGATAGGCACCCTGCCTTTCCTTCTCAATAACCGACAGATAGATCTGCCCCGCGGTCAGATTGTTATCCCGGCTGAGACTCTGACTGATAAACCGCTCGTAATGACCAAGGTCCAGATCGGTCTCTGCACCATCCTCGGTAACATACACCTCACCGTGTTGAAAAGGGCTCATTGTTCCCGGATCAACATTGATATAAGGGTCAAACTTCAATGGCATAACCTTGAGCCCCCGGCTCTTAAGCAAAAGCCCAATAGAAGCGGTTGCGATACCCTTACCTAAAGAGGATACCACACCACCAGAAATAAAAATATACTTTGCCATTAAAAGCTATTCCCTCTCTGTCACGCGTTCTGCCGCCGACAGGTACCAATCTCTTTGTGCCAAAGCAGAACTACAACGCAAAGAAAAAGGAGTCCTGGCTTTCCTCGCCGTCACCTCAACCCTGTCGCTGATTATGCTTGGGCTCGCGCTTACAGATCACCCGGACAACGCCCTTACGTCTAACTATCACACAATGGGCGCACCGTTTCTTAACAGACGAACGCACCTTCATAAAAACTCCTTCTGATTGACTCTCATTTGAATCGATAGATGATCCTGCCGCGGTTCAGATCATACGGCGACAACTCCACCGTCACCCGGTCGCCGGGCAGAATCTTAATCCAGTGCAACCGCATCTTACCGGAGATATGGGCAAGCACGGTATACCCGGAATCCAACTGCACCCGAAATGTGGCATTCGGCAGTGCCTCAGTAACCACCCCTTCAACCTGAATCATATCCTTTTTTGCCATAACCTGCGCTAAATCTTATATCGGTTTCTCAGCCGCTGTCAATATCTCCGGCTCACCATCGGTCACGAGCACCGTATTTTCATAATGGGCAGACAGCTTGCCATCCGCGGTTACCACTGTCCAGCCATTGCATCTGGTCCTGACCTCAAAACCCCCTATATTCACCATCGGCTCAATTGCCAGAGTCATACCCTTTATCAAAGTGCGACCCTTACCTGGCGAACCAAAATTCGGTATCGATGGCTCCTCGTGCAACTCAATACCTACGCCATGCCCCTGTAATTCTCGCACCACTGAATACCCCCGAGATTCAACATAACGCTGAATTGCAGCACTGATGTCTCCCACATGGTTTCCCGCTTTAACGAACTTCAGACCCTCATAAAATGCCTGTTCGGTATCCCGGATCAACTGTGCCACCGCCGGGCCAACCCGTCCAACTGCAAATGTCCTTGCCGCATCCGCAATGAATCCATCCTTCGTTACCCCCACATCAATCTTCACAATATCTCCCTCCATCAGCACACGCACATCCGGAATACCATGCACCACCTCATCATTAACGCTGATACATACCGGCGCTGGAAAACCCCGATAACCGAGAAATGTCGGCACTCCACCCTGCTTATGGATAAACTCCACACAGATTCCCTCAATTTCCTTCAAACTTATGCCCGGGACCAGATGCCCCTTCACCACCTGGAAAACACCCGCAACAATCGAACCTGCGCTCCTGATGCCTGCAACCTCGGCAGGAGTTTTGATATAAAGTGCCATTACCCATCTCTAACTACTTATCAACCTCACCAGTTCCTCAAATACCCGATCCCTTCCCAGAGCACCATCAATTCGCACCAGTTTATTATTGCGCTCATAATACTCAATCAGCGGTCTGGTCTGCTCATTGTAAACCAACAGCCTGGATCTGATTGTCTCAACCTGATCATCATCCCGCTGGTAAAGTTCTCCGCCACAATCATCACAGACCCCATCCATTTTGGGAGGGCTGAAGGAAAGATTGTAAATCTTACTGCACGCCCGGCACTGGCGCCGGCTGGAAAGCCGGCGCACCACCTCATCATCATCTAAATCGATCAACACCGCCCAACGGAGAGACCTGCCCAGCCTTTTTAACAACCCATCAAGTCCTACCGCCTGGGGCACGGTCCTCGGAAAACCATCAAACACAATTGAACTCCCCTGACTTCTCAACACAAAATCCTCCACCACCGCCAGCACAATCTCATCCGGCACCAGCTCCCCTTTTGTTACATACGACGCCACCTTCTGCCCCAGCACGGTCTGCTGACTAATCTGCTCCCGAAAGACCTCGCCAGTAGAATAGTGGACAAAACCCAATCGACTCTTAAGCATCTCTGCCTGAGTCCCTTTCCCTGACCCCGGTGGCCCGAAAAGCACCAGCAAAACATTATCTTTTTTACACTCTGTCACAATTATACTCCTTGATATTTTATAAAGATAATTCTAACCTTTAATCACCCACAGTCAAGCAACTTTCCCATACTCCCAAAAACCCTCCTCTGCACCACAACCCCAGCCCCGCTACCAACCACCTATCAAACCACCACCACAACCCTAACCCAGACCCAACCACAAACCATAAACAAAACCCACTTCAAAACCCTAACCACCCCCCATAACCAGACCCCGACACAAACCCAATACAACACCAGCCCTGTTGCCACAACCATAACCCTGAAAGATACCCACCACATAACCCGGCCCAAAACCATTACAGATACCCTCCCCGATACTGCCCACTGGACAGGGTTCCAAATATCATCCATAATATAAAACAAGATAATTCAAACAGTTAATCTAATTTAACCCTTAAGTTAAAAACACGGGTTAATCCCAGTGTTGTAGATTGCCACCTACCTGCGGTAGAACGCAATGACAAGAAAAAGAATGCCCTCGCAATGACAGAAAAGAGAACCGCGCAACGACAAAAGAGGGTGGGTTAAGTTGACACCCAACCTTATCACGGATAATATCATAATCATATATGAACGCTGAACGGGTATGGGCAGAAATTGATCTTGATGCCCTTAAACACAACATCACCGTTGTTCGTCAGGCGATCGGAAAATGTCAACTACTGTTCGCGATCAAGGCTGACGCCTATGGCCACGGCTTACGGGAAATTGCCCGTGCCAGCCATCAACTGGTTGATGCCTTCGGGGTGGCAAGTGTTGAGGAGGGTGTCAACTGCCGACGGGCAGGCGTTACCGGAACACCAGTCCTCATCCTCTCTCCGGTTCCAGACGGCGCAATCCCCGAACTGCTTGAAAACAACCTCATTCCCACAGTATCTGACCTAAACTTTGCCCACCAGCTGGCAACTGAGGCCCGGCGCCGCCAGACCACCATTCCGGTTCACATTGAGGTGGACACCGGAATGGGCAGAACCGGCGTAAGCATAAACGAAGCCCTGGATTTTGTTACCCAGGTCCACTCCTTACCCGGTATTCGGCTGGCAGGCGTATTCACCCACTTCCCCGCGGCGGATACCGACATTTATTTCACATTAAATCAAAGCAACAAGTTTCAGCAACTGCTCACTGCACTTCACAAAATGGGGATCAACGACTTCATCTCCCATGCAGCAAACTCTGCAGGATGCCTCAACATCCCGGACGCCCAACTGGATATGATACGACCCGGACTGATGCTCTATGGAATTATGCCCTTAAGTTACCATTTTGGTCACCGCCGTGCCTCATTCACCCTCAAACCGGTAATGAGCCTGCGTTCCCGGATTGTCAGTTTAAGACAGTTCCCGCCTGGTACATCAATCAGTTATGAAAGAACCTACTTCACCACTCGCCCATCGCGGATAGCGGTAATTTCAGTCGGCTACGGTGACGGCTATCCCCACTCATTAACCAACCGTGGTTACTGCCTGCTCCACGGCAAAAAAGCCCCGGTCGTAGGCAATGTCTCAATGGACTTAACGATGGTGGATGTCACCGATATTCCGGAAGTAAAACTATATGATGTCGTAACCCTGCTGGGTACCGCAGATGGCAAAACCATCTGTGCCAACGAACTGGCACTCCTGGCGAACACCATTCCGTACGAAATAATCTGTCGGATAAGCCCGCGTGTCCCCCGCCTCTACTACCAACAGGGCGCAATCGTCCATATTAAAACCCTGTTGAATTATGACTGAAACTCCCGAGCAAAAACCGCCCATAGAAAAACCTGAGGCGAACCTCACCACCCTGATATTAAATCTCGCCGCCACCGCACTTGCCTATCTTGGCACCCCGCTTACCCCTGATGCCAAACCTTCTGAGCCCAACTTCGCACTTGCCCGATATACAATTGACACCTTAATTGTTATTAAAGAGAAAACCACCGGCAACAGAACCCCGGAGGAGACCGAACTGTTAGAGGAAACCATTACCCAACTCCAACTACTCTATATTCAAAAGACCCAAATTTCCCCTTCTCAAAATCCCAATATCACAAAATAGCACGTGCCGGCATCGCTCCTCGCAATGACAGAAGTGGTCGCAATAACGGGAAGATGGGAAAGCAGAATGTAATAACAGAAAAAAGGGGATGCCGGCTCGGAATGACGGACAATCGGTTATCCGCTCATTCCCCGGATTTGCAACTCATCAGGCAACTGCCAACCAACCTGAAGCGCGGTGCTGTTTATCTCCCGAAACCTTGCCGGCACCCGATTCGCTACCGCCTCCTTCAAAGAGTCAAGCCTCACGAACCCGGTTATCCTCGCCACTGCGCCCAGAGTTACGATATTGGTAAAAAGTTCTCGCCCCAACCTCTCCCTTGCCACCTTGGACAGAGGTAAACAGACGGTCTGCGGATGCGGACACTCTCGAACATAGAAATCATCAATCACCGCTATCCCCATAACCTTCAGGTCAGACAGGTACTTATCAACCGCAGGCTGACTCAGAGCAACCAGCAAATCAAGTTTTCGGCATTTGGGATAATAAATTTCCCGATCAGATATGATCACATCTGCCCGGGAAGCACCTCCCCTTGCCTCCGGACCATAACTCTGGGTTTGCGCCACAAACCAATTGTCATAAACACCAGCTGCCTCAGCAAGGATCACACTTGCCAGTACTACCCCTTGCCCACCAGTTCCTGCCAGCCGGATTTCGACCTTTTTCATTCGCGCGCGCGCTCCCTCACCATCTGGTACAACTCAGTATAAGGTGGAACATCCTGCTGGTCGTGTAAAACCCCGATGACAAACTTATCTTTAACCGTCCATGGGTTTTCGACCTTGCTGACATCTATCGACCGTTCCTTTAACCACTGCAACATCTTCACCGCATCCCCGATGCCCTGATAGCGCCCGTAAAAGGTAGGACACTGGCTGCTCACCTCCACCACACTAAAACCCCGCTTACTCAAAGCGAGCTCTAACATCTTCTTAAAATGGAGGACATGGAAAGTGGTGCTCCGGGCAACAAAAACCGCACCCGCTGCCTTGGCAATAAAACAGACATCAAAACTCCGCTCCACATTGCCAAACGGCGCGGTTGCTGCCTTATCATAGGTCGGTGTCGTCGGCGAGTACTGACCACCGGTCATCCCATAGGTAAAATTATTTATCACGATCACGGTTATATCCAGATTCCGACGTGCGGTATGGATAAAATGATTTCCACCGATTGCCATAATGTCCCCATCGCCACCGATCACCACCACCTTCAAATCTGGCCTTGCCAGTTTCACCCCGGTGGCAGCGGGCAGTGTTCTGCCGTGTAAAGTATGGAAGGTATCACAGTCCAGATAAAATGACACCCGGGAGGAACACCCGATACCGGCGACAATGCACAGTTCATCCTGACTTATCTTCAAATCAATAAACGCTCTGACCATCGTCCCCATAATCGTACCAACACCACAGCCTGGACACAGAATATGAGGAAACCTCTCATCCAACCTTAAAAAGTCCAGAAACCTGTCCTTTTTGATATCACTCATAGTGCACTCAAAATCTCCTCTGGGGTCAACATCTCTCCATCATACCTCTGCACTGAAACCACCGGCACATGCAGATTAACCGTCCTTTCCACTTCCCGATAGAGTTGTCCCTGATTCATTTCAGGCACAATCACCCGCCGGGCACTCCGCAAAAGACCGATCAGACGCTCGGCAGGAAAGGGCCAGATCATCCGCAAACGGAGAACCCCTACCCTTCTACCGGTCTTATACTCGTACTGCTGCTTTGCCTCTATTACTGACCTTGCGGTACTGCCATAACCTACGACCACTGACTCCGCCCCAAGATCCACATAATCTAAGTCCCAGAGCCAGGAGCGGTTGTCCTCAATTTTGGCACGGAGACGGTCGAGATTCCATTTGATTATCTCCGGATCATCCAGGGGGAAACCATCCTTTCGGTGAGTAAGAGCGGTTAAGTGAATACGATACCCATCACCAAAACTCGCAACCGGTGCATCGTAATTATTACTGTCGTCGTAATGAAAATACTCATCCCGGGGTGGTTTAGGACGGCTTGCCTGCCATACCTTCACCTCTGTCGGCAACTCCACCACCTCACGCATATGTCCGACAATCTCATCCATCAACACGATTACCGGAATACGCAACCGCTCCGAAATGTTCACCGCGGCAACGGTCAAATCAAAACACTCCCGAACGCTACTGGGACACAGCACAACAATCGGATGATCACCATGAGTACCGAACCTTGTCTGCATCACATCCCCCTGAGAGGTGCGGGTCGGAGCGCCGGTTGCCGGACCGATACGCATCACATTAACGACCACGCAGGGAAGCTCAGCCATTACCGCATACCCGATACCCTCCTGCATCAAAGAAAACCCAGGACCAGATGTCGCGGTCATCGCCTTCACACCAGCAGCGGCTACCCCGCTGATACACAAAATTGAACCGATCTCATCCTCCATCTGGATAAAAGTACCACCGATTTTGGGCAACTCCCTTGACAAATACTCGGCAATCTCTGTAGATGGCGTTATTGGATAACCAGCGAAAAACCTTACCCCAGCCCTTATCGCACCAATAGCACAAGCCTCATTACCAGATAACAACTGCTTCATTTTCCCATTCCAAGTCATTGCGCTCTACTGCAGGCAGGTGGCAATCCGCCTCCTTATCGTCATAGCGAGGAGCAAAGCGACGCTCTGCCCTTGGCAGGTGGCGAAAGCCACAGCAATCTCTGACGCGTTAAGATTCCTTCGCTACGCTCGGAATGACCGAAGAAGGAATACTCGGAATGACAGAAGAAATGACGCCTCATTACTGCTTACCCTTGGTAACAAAAATTGCCAAATCCGGACACCGAAACTCACAAAGCCGGCATCCAATACACCGCTCCGGATGCAAAACCGCTACCTTAAACCGCTCATCTAACCCCAATGTTTGAGTTGGACAGAACTCCACGCATATCCGGCAACCCTTACAGAACCGCCTGATCAGCATATGCTTATGTCCCTTGGGACCAACGACAATAACCGGTTCTTCGAGCAAAAACTTCTTCATCGCCGATGCTTAACTAACCGTTGTCTAAGCCAGTTTATCCACTCTTCCACCCCTTCACCTGTCCGCGCTGACAACTTAATAACGGGCAACTTCGGCTTTAACTTTCTCACAGACTTAACGAACTGCTGGACATTAAAATCGACATAAGGCAGAAGATCAATCTTATTAACGACAACCAGATCCGACTTACTAAACATCAATGGATACTTTACTGGTTTATCGCTCCCTTCAGGTGTAGAAACGATAGTAACATTGCAATGCACCGGCAGTCGGAACTCTGCTGGACAAACGAGATTCCCGACATTCTCAATAATTAACAGGTCCAAATTTGCCCAATTGATACAAGAAAACACCGTAGAAAGCATCAGCCCGTCAAGATGGCAGGCTCCCTGAGTGTTGAGCTGGGTACAACCAACACCGCGGGCAATTATCCTTCGGGCATCAAGGTCCCCTTGAATATCCCCCTCAATAACCCAGAGCCGAAAATCCCTTTTCAGTGCTGACACAGTTGCCTCAATCAAACTGGTCTTTCCTGCCCCTGGCCCGGACATAATATTAACCCCCATCACTCCGTAACGGTCGAGCTCCTGCAACTGCTGTTCTGCCAGGGCATCGTTACTTGCCAAAACCCGTTGCATCATTTTGAGTTCAGCCATTTTAACCTCCCTTCGTCCACCTTAACCACCTGTCTCCGGTCGCTACCCACTGAAACTAAAACCACCGGACAATCTACTAACTCGGCAATTTTCTCAATGTAACGTTTTGCCCTCTTAGGCAACTTGCTGAAACGTTGGCAATTTGTGGTATTTTCCCGCCATCCTGCCAGTGTGATAAACTCCGGTTCAAGTTCGTGCCCCCAAAACGGGTCAAACTCCTTTAACCTTTTCCCCTGACACCGATAACCGGTACAGACCTTAATTGTGGTCAGTGAATCCAGAACATCAAGTTTTGTTAACACCAACGCGGACAGACGATTATAACGAACTGATGCCCGCACCACCCCGGCATCAAACCAACCGCACCGGCGTGGTCGTCCGGTTGTTGCTCCGTACTCCCTTCCCAGTTCGCGCAGATTCGCCGCCTCTTCCGGTGTCAACTCCGAAGGAAACGGTCCTGACCCAACCCTGGTGGTATATGCCTTTGCCACACCAACCGCCTCTTCAAGCCAGAACGGACTTATACCACTTCCCACCGCGGCACCAGCCACTACCGTAGAGGAAGTGGTAACGAATGGATAACTCCCAAGATCAATATCCAAATGGGTTCCCTGTGCGCCCTCAAACAACACCCGCCTCTGCCTCTTAAGCGCCCGTTCAATCACCAATGTACCATCGATTATCATCTCAAACAAAGATCTGGTTATCTGCCAGTACTCCACACTCAATTTCTTAAATGATATCGGTTCCACCTTATAAACCTCCATCAGCCGAAAATTTGCCCCGGCGAGATTTCGGCGCAACTTCTCCTTAAACAGATCCTCATCCAGTAGATCTCCCGCTCTTATACCCATCCGGGCGAACTTATCCTGATAAGCAGGACCGATTCCCCGACCGGTTGTGCCGATCTTCCGCTCTGCCAACTGCTCTTCGTGCAGAGTATCGAGCAAACGGTGATAAGGCAAAATCATATGGGCGCGCCGGTCGATAAAAACCCGTCCGGAGACAGCTATTCCACCTTGCTTTAAACCCGCCAGTTCCTCATTAAGTCGATAAGGATCGATAACACAGCCCAACCCAATAAGACACTTAGCCCTTGGATTTAATACCCCGGAAGGTATCTGGTGAAACGTCCATGACCCACCATCGCAACAGACCGTATGCCCTGCATTCGGTCCGCCTTGAAAACGAACCACCAGCTCTGCTGAATCGGACAGATAATCAACAACCTTTCCCTTTCCCTCATCTCCCCACTGTGTTCCAACAATAACTAAATTGGGCATCAGGAAAAATTAACCGGGCACTTTAACCATCAGAAATTGCCACGGGCTTCGCTCCTCGCAATGACAGAAAAGGTGGAATGGCAACAACCATCTGATTAGAACTGGTAAGAAAGAGAGAACTTGTAATTAGCGGTGGGAAAATCATAAATAAACTGGTCTATACCTAAGTCAAATTGAAACCCGTAAAACCTTATCCCTGCACCCAGTGTACCCCCCAACGACTTAAACCTCCCCAAACCCTTGCGCGTAAACAAATCCTGAACGCTGCAATGATAGGTCAGACCTTCCTTTTCAAAAACCAGCCCGCCCCTTTGACCGGTGATATCCTCAAAATATCCCAAACGGAGAAAGAAACTAAACGGGAAATCGGTAATCGCCCCAATGTGGAATCCCGCCTCTAAACCCAGACTCTTCCAGGCATCACGCCACTCTCCCGAAAATTGCTCACCAAAACTTTTGGTGGTGTCGGAAAATATGCCAACAAGAATTTTGGTGATCTCCGGCGTAATACATAATGTAAACATTTCCTTCTTCAACGGAAAATATGCACCTCCCAATCTCAACATCCTGGGTAACGGGTCCGACTCTCCAGACGAAGTATAAGAAATATTAGGCCCGATATTGGCGACCGCTACTCCCAGGTTTAAAAAATTAAATGGCTTATAAAGCACACCGGCATCAAATGCCCAGGTGATGCCCGTACCCCCGGCCTCAATTCCCAACTCCGGCATCACCTTCCATACCCAATCCGGCACCAAAAATGAATAAATAAACTTTCCTGTTAGACCTACACCTAAATTAGGTAGAACTGGAAATCCGTAACCCAATGCAGGTGCCACATCAAAGGTAGTGTACCTACCCAGAAACTCTCCACGCTCATTAATGACATCGGTCTCACCGGTGGTCATATAGATAATATTCAAACCAGCGGTTCCCCGGTAAGGGAAATTATGGGTTAAACCGAGATACTCATAATACATCCCGGGCCAGAGTCCTGGCAACCAGTTACAGTGCATCAGAGTAGCATTGGTCCCCTGCAGAAATCCCAGACCTCCGGGGTTATAATACAGAGCCGACGCATCATCGCTGACCGCGGTAAATGCGCCTGCCATTGATGTGGGTCGAGCACCGGGCCAGATCATCAAAAAAACCGCACCCGGATTCTGACTGGCGAACACGGTAGAAAACAAAACCAGCGCCAGCCATAAAAAAGTTCGCTTCATTATCTGATCTCCTTTATAAATTGATCAATTAAACTGTTTCTTTATTATATAAAACCTCAACTATAGGTCAATATTTTAGTTTCTTGACTTCTTGGAGGATAACCTTATGATTTACCATCACAATGATAAACCACAAAAATGGTAAACAAAACCCAATTGCCTCAGGCAGAGATTACTGCCAGAGGGCAAAACTCAACTTTGGCTGGGTAAATATATTTTACAAAGGTAAAAAGATAGTCAAAATCGCATTGGGCCTGAAAGGAAAAGGTAAATCTAACCCAAAGTTAACTCACGACATCAAACGGGTTTTAACCGAAGGAATTGAACATAGTGATCTTCAACTTGACCTCACCGGACTTACCCCATTTGAGAAAAAGGTCCTCAACCGGTGTTCAGAAATCAAATTTGGTGAAGTGTTAAGTTATGGCGAATTAGCAAGGGTGATTGGCAAACCCCGCGCCGGTAGAGCAGTCGGTAGGGTAATGGCAAAAAACCCGCTACCGCTATTATTCCCATGCCACCGGGTGATTCACAGTGATGGCAGACTGGGTGGCTTCACAGCCGGTTGCCAGATAAAAAAACGGCTATTGGAAAACGAGGGCTGGCAGGTACGCGGAACCGGTCCCAGCGCCCGGGTGCGCAAATGACCCAAATAAAAGGCAAAACCGCACCCATCATTAGAAAACTGGAAGTTGGTCCGCTCCTGACCAACTGCTACATCATGAAATCGGATAACGAAATCGCCATAATTGATCCGGGCGGAGATGCGGATATCATCCTACAGTCGGTTGACACCCTCGAAGGTAGGGTAAAGTATGTCATTAACACCCACGGCCATATCGACCATATCGCAGCAAATTCCGAAATCATCCAAAAGACCGGAGCGGAACTACTGATTCATCAGGCAGATTCCGCTATGCTCACTCATCCAGACAATAACCTTTCGCTACTGATGGGCGTTAAAATCGAACCCTGCCCAGCCACCAGACTGCTAAGTGATGGACACCTGATTGCGATTGGCAACGAACACTTAAAGGTCATCCATACTCCAGGACATACTCCGGGCAGTATCTGCCTTTTGGATACCAACTACATCTTCACTGGTGACACCCTGTTCCTTGATTCTATCGGCAGAGTTGACTTTCCTGGAGGCTCAGAAAAGGCGATAAAAACCTCCCTTAACAGACTGCAGATGCTTCTGCGTCCGGAAACGATGCTTTATCCTGGGCACGGACCGACCGGTACATTTGGTCGCTCACTACTGATCAATCCGTTCCTGGGGCATACCTGGCTTAATTTGACATAACGATAGAAAATGACTATTTTTAATCTGTCAGTTTTATAACAGGAGGACAAATGGCGAAGATCAGAGTTGGTATCATCGGTGTTGGCAACTGTGCCAGTAGCCTGGTGCAAGGTGTCTATTATTACCGCAACGCCAGAGAAAACGAACTTATCCCGGGTATTATGCATGTCAACCTTGGCGGCTACCATATCCGGGACATTGAATTTGCAGTAGCAATTGACATTGACAAACGCAAAGTAGGTAAAGACCTCGCCCAGGCGATATTCACCTACCCCAACAATACTTACAAATTCACCGATGTCCCCAAGACCGGGATAAAGGTAATTCGGGGGATGACCCACGATGGGCTGGGGTATTATCTCTCCCAGATTATTGAAAAGGCACCAGGACCAACCGCAGATATCATAAAAGAACTCAAAGAAAACAGGGTTGATGTCGTAGTGAACTTCTTACCGGTGGGTAGCGAAGAGGCGACCAAATGGTATGTTGAACAGGTCCTCAAAGCCGGCTGTGCCTTTGTCAACTGTATACCGGTTTTCATTGCCTCGCAGAAGTACTGGCACCGCCGTTTCCGTTCTGCCGGTCTACCGGTGATCGGCGATGACATCAAATCGCAGGTCGGAGCTACGATTGTCCACCGGACACTCGTGTCGCTATTTAACGACCGGGGCGTGAAACTGCTAAAGACGATGCAGTTGAATGTCGGCGGCAATACCGACTTTCTGAATATGCTGGAGCGGGAGCGATTGCACTCTAAGAAAATTTCCAAGACTGGCGCGGTGACATCACTTTTAAAGTATGATATCGGCGCCGAGAATATCCATGTTGGACCTTCGGACTATGTACCGTGGCTTGAAGACCGAAAGTGGTGTTATCTGAGAATGGAAGGGCAGACATTTGGCGACGTCCCGCTGAATATAGAACTAAAACTGGAAGTCTGGGACTCTCCCAACTCTGCTGGAGTGGTGATCGACGCCATTCGCTGTGCTAAACTGGCACTTGACAACGGGCTATCGGGAAGCATCGTTGAACCTTCAAGTTACTTTATGAAAACTCCACCGGTACAATTTCCTGATGATGTCTGCCGGGAGAAAACGGAAGCGTTCATAAAACGCTACAGCCATAAAAATAAAAAATAATGAAACCAACTTTGAGGTTCTTACGGTGTGGGGTGCCCTGATTACCTTTGAAGGTGTAGAAGGTTCGGGTAAGACCACCCAGGCACAGATGCTTGTCGCGCACCTGAAATCATCTGGCTACCAGGTGGTATTTTCCCGCGAGCCCGGAGGAACTGAAATCGGCGAGCGGATCCGGAATATCCTGCTTGACACGCAACTGAAAGGGATGCACGCACTGACCGAACTTTTCTTATATTTAGCCAGCCGTAATCAGCATACCCGGGAGAAAATTCTCCCTGCACTGCAGGCAGGCAAGGTAGTAGTCCTTGACCGGTATGCAGATTCATCGGTAGCTTATCAGGGTTATGGCCGGGAACTAGGAGAAAAACTGGTCTCACGGCTGAACAAACTGGCGACCACAACCCTCAAACCAGATTTAACCATTTTAGTGGATGTCCCAGTTAGAATAGGACAAATACGGAAAGAGAACGAAAGTCTCGATCGACTGGAACAAGAGGACCAATCCTTCCATGAAAGGGTAAAAGCCGGTTATCTCCAACTGGCACACAGGGCGGCAAAAAGGATCAAGGTTATATGTGGTAATCAGCCGGCGGACAAGATTCAAAACGAAATCCGTTCGCAGGTCGAACGACTCTTAGCAAGAAAGGGTGTGAGGAATAAATGAAAAAAAGAGTAGCGATTGTCGGTTCAGTTATCCTTGCTGCGCTGATCGGCGGGTTTGTCGGTCGGTTATGGGCACAACGGGGAACAACGCTTGCCGAAAGTCTACAGACCTTTTCTCGAGTAGTGGGAATTATCCTTAATGCCTATGTCGAGCCCGTAGACAGTGAAAAACTCTTGCGCGAAGCGATAAAAGGTATGCTCAATTCCCTTGACCCTTATTCCGAGTATCTTGATGAAACCGATTTCAAAGAACTGCGGATAAAAACCGAAGCCCAATTCGGTGGCATCGGCATCCACATTGGAATGGTAGAAGAACAGTTAACGGTCATTGCCCCGATTGAAGGAACACCTGCCTTCCGTGCCAAAATCCGAGCCGGAGACCGCATCGTAGAGATTGAGGGGAAACCGACAAAAGGTTTTACTACCGAAGATGCGGTAAAGTTGTTGCGTGGCAAACCCGGCACAAAAGTAAAATTCACCGTCTCCCGCCCTGGCGTAAAGGACCCCATCACCTTCGAACTTACCCGAGAAATAATCAAAATCAAAGCCGTCCCCTACTCGGGAATGGTAGCACCCGACATCGCCTACATCCGCCTCTCTGATGTCTCCCGTGTCGCCTCCGGCGAAGTCAAACGGGCGATCGACTCTCTATTCAGCCTCGGTGCCAAAAAACTCATCCTTGACCTGCGATATAATGGCGGCGGTCTTTTACAAGAGGGTAAAGAGGTAGCCGACTTATTCCTAGACCCCGGAAAGTTAATTGTAAAAACAAAAGGACGTTTACCAGAAACTCATCAGGAGTTTGTTGCCGAGACCGAAGACAAATATGGCGACTATCCAGTGGCAGTACTGGTCAACCGGGGAAGTGCATCAGCCGCAGAGATTGTCGCGGGCGCATTGCAAGATTGGGAAAGAGCGGTAATTATCGGCGACACTACCTTTGGTAAAGGTTCGGTGCAAACCGTCCACCCATTAGGAGCTGAAACCGGGATAAAACTGACCACTGCCTACTGGTATACGCCCAGCGGCAGGTGCATAAATAAACCAAGAGAAAAAAGCCCGGTGATGTTGCGTGATACACTGATACCAGGAAAAACGACTTATCGGACACTCGGCAATCTAAAACGCAATCTGTACGGTGACGGCGGCATCGCACCGGATATTTATATTGAACCGGAAAAGATCACCGGTCTTGCCGCTCGCGTTCCTGGAGGTGCGTTCTTCGATTATGCCACCGAGTATGTTAACTCCCATCCCGATGTAACAATGGAGTTTATTGTGAACGACCGGATCCTTGCGGAGTTCAAAAACTACCTTCGAAATAGAAAAAAATTGGAGTTCACTGATGCGGAGTTTGACGCCAGCCGAGATGCTATCGCCCAGATGCTTGAAATCGAAGTTGGCGGAAAAATTGACGGCATCCATGGCGAGTACCAGATGCGCTTACGTCAGGACCCGGACTTAAAAAAGGCAATTGAGGTGCTCAAATCGGCAACTTCTACTGCTGAAATTCTCAAACGATTAAAATAAATATCTACTCCTTACTAACCCGAGAGAATGCCTGAACTACCTGAAGTCGAGACTATTCGCCAGTTGCTGACACCTCAAATCGTTAACCGACGAATAACTAATGTTATAATCCATCGTGATGAGATCGTGGGTCATCCGACATTAAAAACCTTCGTCCGTGAAATAAAGGGAAAAAGCATCCTGACATTAAATAGAAAAGGCAAATACCTGCTCATTGGTTTAAACCGCGGGTGGTTATTGATAATTCATCTCCGGCTCAGCGGCCATCTCCGAGTCGTCAAAAATGAACCGATGTTAAAATACGAGCGGTTGCGATTAAAACTGAATAATTGCCAGTCGTTGGTATTCATTGAACCGCGCGTCCTGGGCAAAGTTTATCTTGTCAAAGAAGACAACCTCCCCCCGGTCCTTAGCGGACTGAAGGAGATGGGACTCGAGCCGATTGACCCACGATTTACAGCCAAGTATTTAACTGAACGTCTAAAAGGAAAAAGCGCAAAAATAAAGACTCTCCTCCTTGATCAGCGCATCTGCGCCGGTGCAGGAAATATCTATTCGGACGAGGCGCTTTTTGGCGCGGGAATAAAACCTGTCAGAAGAGCGAATAGCCTGACCAAGCGCGAAATTAGTAATCTGACCAAGACATTACGTCAGGTGTTAAATGCCGGCATAAAATATTTAGGAACAACTATGCGCGATGAAAGATACCTTTTACCCGATGGAGCAACCGGCAGATTTCAGGAACGGTTAAAAGTCTTTAACCGCGAAAATCTGCCCTGCTCGAAGTGTGGAAATAAAATCCAGCGGGTAAAAATCGGTAACCGGAGCAGTTATTTCTGTCCGGTCTGCCAAAAATAGTGAAAAGGAGAGAGAATATGGAAAATCGCACAGTAGGAATAATCTGCCATGGTGGCGCCGGGACAATTATTGATAAACCGGCATATGCCGATGGACTAAAGACAGCAATTGAAGAGGGTTATCGCCTGTTAAGACAGGGTGCCAGCGCCATGGATGCGGTGTTGAAAGCCGTGGTAATGCTTGAGGATAATCCGGTTTTTAATGCCGGCACGGGCTCAAGTCTGACGATTGACGGAACTTTGGAGATGGATGCGGGCATAATGTGCCAGAATGGCAGGTTTGGCGGTGTTCTGTGTATCCGTGGCGTGAAAAATCCGATTCTGGTTGCCGAACGAGTAATGACTGAAACTGATCATTTGATTCTTGCTGGTGACGGCGCAATAGGCTTTGCCCGAAAAATGGGTTTTGCGGTATACGAAATGATTACCGAAAGAGCCCGAGAGCGTCTTGAAGAGGTCAAAAAGGCTGGTTCACCATTTTTCCCAAAAATCAACCGACAAATTATTGCCGGAACAGAAAAATTAGGAACGGTCGGAGCGGTGGCAATTGACCGAAATGGTAATATCGTAGCCGCGACATCAAGTGGCGGAATTGTCGGCAGAATGACCGGTCGGGTTGGCGACTCCGGTATTCTGGGTGCCGGGATTTTTGCTTCGCCGTACGGTGGAATTTCCTGCACTGGTCACGGCGAAGAGATATTGCGGATGCTTTTGGCAAAGGATATCGTCGACCGGATGAAGACACTGCCAGCGTCAACCGCAATCACCTTAGCACTGGCTGAAGCAAAGCAGAAAAAGGTCCTCTGTGGGGCGATAGGCTTTGACGCCCGCGGCGTAATTGGCTACGGCTACACTACACCCGATATGGCATATGGTTACAAAGTGGCTGACCGGCTGTTCCTGTTTACTGATGGGAAAAAGGTATAGTCGGTGTCTAATTTATTAGAGACAATGCACCGAAAACGACTTTTTATATTGGGCGTGGGTATCGGATTAATAACACTGTTTAATCCCATTTTTGCCCAGTTTTCCTATTTTGGTAAAAACAAAGTCCAAACCCGCGACTATCGGTTTCTTAGTTATGAAACCGAGCACTTTAAAATAATATTCTATACTGGTGGCGAGGGAATTGCCGAATTTGCCGCACACACAGCTGAAGATTTCTATGCTAAATTGCGGAACGATTTGAATATGGAACTACCGGAGAAAATTCCGCTTATCCTCTATCTCTCGCCAGGTCAGTTCTCCGAAACGAATGTAATCACTGATTTGATTGAAGAAGGGGTGGGCGGATTCTCGGAATTAATCAAAAACCGGATTGTAGTACCGTTCACCGGTTCTTATCAAGAACTTTACCATGTAATTGGGCATGAGTTATCTCATATCTTTCAATTCCAAATGTTCTACCGCTCCCGCCTGTCAGCACTCTTAGGAGCGATCGGCGAATTCCAGGTGCCGCTCTGGATAATGGAAGGATTTGCCGAGTTCCAAAGCGGCTGGGTACAGGTGAATTCAGAAATTTTTATGCGCGATCTGGTAATTCATAACCGTCTACTTCCACTCCGGGAATTAAATGATAATTATGGCTATTTAGCATATCGTCAGGGAGAATCATTTTTCAATTATGTAGCAGAACGTTATGGCAAGCAGAAAGTTTATGAATTCTTGAACACCCTGCGGGCAAAAAGAAATCTCGGGGCGACCTTTGAAGCAGTTTTTGGTATGTCTCAAGAAAAATTTGGCTCTGAATGGGAACAGTATCTGCGAATCAAGTACCTGCCCCAGATAGTAAAATTGACGAATTACGAACAGTTAGCCAATAAACTTACCGATCACACCAAAGATGGTTCAGTATACAACACCGCACCGGCGATCTCCCCCAGCGGAACAAAAATCGCAATGATCTCGGACCGGGCGGAATACGTAGACTGCTATCTAATTTCGGCAATAGATGGTCGGGTGATAAGAAGGCTTATCAGAGGCGGTCGGTCTGGAGGATTCGAAAAACTGCATCTTCTAAGACCCGGAGTTGCCTGGTCTCCTGACGAGAGACTACTGGCGATAGTTGCCACTTCAGCCGGTAGAGATAATATCACGTTGATCGATGTCAATCGGGCAAAAGTAGTTCGCCGGATAACTGCCAATCTGGATGGAATTTACTCGCCAAAGTTCTCTCCGGACGGCTCTCAAATGGCATTTGTCGGATTAAAGAACGGATTCAGTGACATATACCTTATCAGCATGGCAGGTGGTGAGCCGGTTCGGCTAACCTATGATATGTATGATGACCGGGATCCAGCATTTTCCCCTTCCGGTGACTCGGTTATCTTTGTGTCTGACCGTCCTGCCCCTGGGGAAAACTGGGCACCCGGACAGTATGCTATCTGGCTACGGAATGAAAATGGGCATCTACACCGGCTCAGTCAGCGTGCTCCCTATTTTAGTACACCAGTTTTTACCCATTCCGGCGAATATATCTTCTGGGTAGCAACTGATTCGGCGTCACAGAATATCTACGGGTACTCAATTAGACAACAAAAAATTGTGCGTCGAACCGATTTTCTGGGCGCAGTATCCCACCTATCGCTGTCAAAAGACGACCGTAAGCTCAGTTTTGCCTATTTCAACGACGGTGGCTGGGATGTCAGCATTATCTATGAACCGCTGGAGAAGATCCCGGTTGATTCTTCTCTCCTACCTGCGCCAATGGATACGAAACGATTTGTCAAAGAGGGGCTGGATTTTGAACGGGTTACTCCGGTAGGCTTCAATTTATCTCCGGACTACGTCGCCGGTGCCGCCTCCTACTCAAGTGGCCAGGGCTTTGCCGGCACCATCTACCTCGGGTTAAGCGATATTATGGGCAACCACCGGTTTGAACTGTATACCGACCTTTATGGGAATATTCTTAACTCCAATGCTTTTCTTACCTACTGGTTTCTGCCTTATCGAATAGATTACGGATTTGCGGTTTACCAGTGGTTTGACATCCCTTATTACCGCCCCGGCACCCTTATAATCCAAACCTTTGACCGTGGTTTACAGACGACCGCCAGTTACCCTTTTAACCGCTTCTCGAGAGTAGAAATAACCCTGAACGGTATCTACCGCGTAATAGAGGAGTACCGATGGAAAGAAGGCTGGTACTTTGCCGGCTCTACCACCGAACGCATCATTTACCCCGCTTTTGCGTATGTATATGACAACACCTTCTGGCGCGAGTGGTTCAGTCCAGCCCGCGGCACACGGCTGCGCCTTGAAACCGGCACCTCGCTTTTCTCCACGCGCCAATTCGAGAACTTCCTCTACGATCTTCGTAATTACCAGGCTCTCGGTAAAAGATTTGTATTTGCCACCAGACTGGCCGGCGCAATCAACTGGGGCGAAGTCACCGGCTACTATCTCGGCGGTGAGCATATTCGTGGCTACAAGTGGAGCGAATTTTCAGATCAGACCGGACCGGCGCTCAGTCTATTGAACCTTGAGTTACGTTATCCATTCATCGACCGCCTGAAACTTGCCTTTCCGCTGCCGATTGAAATAAAGGGAATCCGTGGGGTCCTTTTCCTCGACGGCGGACTTGTATTTCGAGACAGTATGCAATTATGGGATAGCAAAGAACTCAAGGATTTGAAACTGGGTGCGGGTGCCGGCTTACGTATCCCCTTTACCTTCTTCAATATCAAACTTGATTTTGCCTACCCACTGTCCCAGACAGCCGAAAAAAACTGGAAGTTTATCTTCCATCTCGGCTATGACTTTTAAATAAGCAAAATCGGAATGAAGCTCGCCCCCGCTCACCTTGCCTTTTTCATATTTATAATTACCTACCCCTCCTGCATCCGCCTGACATCACCTTCAATCTATACCGAACAGAGCCCGGAACGTGCCTGGCAAAGATTAGCAGAATTAAAATCCTTCCACTTCACCCTCCAATACCATACCTCAACCCCGGCAAAAATAACCGCCCAGTTCTCCGGTCGCTGGGAAAACCCTGACCGAGAACAGTGGGACGGTTTACAACAACAAGACCGCCGAACACAACGCATCGCTTTCCGTGCCAAAGGAGACCGCCAGTTTCTTCTTACTGACTCCGGATGGCAAATCCAACCCAGGGGATTGGAAACCCGCATCCTAAAGCAAATAGAACAGATATTAACCGATACCAAACTAACCTACCTGAACGAAAACAATCGCTTCTACCGCTACCAATTTACCCCTAAATTCCTCATCATTGACCCACTAAAAACCCAAAACCTAACCGGGATACTGGAAATTGAAAAACAGACCGGCTTACTCCGAACCATCCACTGTAGCAACGAGCAAAAAAAGACCGAATGGACACTCAAAATCCACCACTTCAACCAAAAAGGCAAAATTGGCATCCCCTTCGTCCCTGCGATGACCTTGGAACTCCATCCTAAAGACCGCCCCCAAAAAATCTGGGAATACCCCAAAATTACTGCCATTCTCCGCCGCAGATTAGACCAATTAGGCATCGCCTCCCGCATAAAATGGCAGGCAAACACCTTAAAACTCAGCATCGACCACTCCCTAACGCGCACCTCAACAGAACTCCTAACCGCAAAAGGCGAAGTCGAACTATGGGCTGGTGAATGGACAGATCCCAACCAGCAGTCAACGGAAACGGCACAGGTCTTACAATTGGGTGTTGATGCAGTAAGAATGGTAGCACTGAAGAAATGTCTTGGTAGTAACCAGAGCTTGAAAGCGGTAGTAGTGAAGGACAATCAGTTGCCCGCAAAACTGGCGGTAATCTTTTCTACAGCACAACCGATTAACTCAGGCGAACTATTCATCTTAACCGTTGACGGCAGGGCGATCGCGGCATCCAATCTCCGGGAATTGCCTACTGATTCGATGAGTGAAAAAAATTCTGTTCTCTTCACCGATATCGAAAATGACCAACTAACACATACCCTGACGGTATTAATCAACAACCCGCCACTACCAACCGATTTCCTATGCTACATTAAAAACAACTGATAACAGTGCACCTTGACTTATCTGATGCTCCTCATAAACTGAATTAGCGGTGCTGTACAGGACAATTTCCCCGACCCTGTCGTCATTGCGTTCTACCGCAGGCAGGTGGCAATCCCTCCCCTACAGTCATTGCGTTCTACCGCAGGCAGGTGGCAATCCCTTTGCGTTTTCCTTCTCGTCATTGCGAGCGTTCTGCCATCCACGCCTGTGTCATTACGTTCTGCCCTTTCTTCTTACTATTACTCTCCTCTCAGCTGAGATCACCATCGTCCGTGCGGACGAGCGGGGAATAAAACTCTCCTATGAACCGGGCGAAATTCAGTTTCAGCGCGAAGGAACAAAACCTAAAATCAGTTTTGACGATGCAGACCCGATTGCCAATTTTGGCGAGTTTGACCTACCAGCGAAAATCGTCCGGGTTGGAATTCCCCAAACCGGTGGTATCAACATCAAATTTCAAGTCGAGCGCGGTGGCATCATTGATGATATTGAACCCACAACCGTCAGTTTCATCCCATTTACTCCACCACAAGATACCCTCCCCCTCGACCACGGCAAAAAAACCCAAAAAATCTTCCCATTAGCACCAGTAGAACTGGGAGAAATTCAACTCCTCCGTTCAGTTCGATTCGTGACCGTTCGATTTAACCCGGCGCAATATGACGCCGCGAAAAAACAGTTAACCTGGTTTCGCCGGATTGAAGTTGAAATCTCGTTTGCGGTGCCGGCAACGATTAACCCGGTTCCTGATCAGTTAGACGAGATCGTTGCCGAATTGCTGCTCAACGGCAGTCAGGCACGCGATTGGAAAATCAGTCCTACCGATTCCCCAAAAAATCCTTTTCAAGGCGCGCCATTCTGGCTAAAGATAACTGTTGACACCAGCGGTATCTACCGAATAACCGGCAGGGAACTTGCCCAAGCCGGCGTTCCGCTTAATGGACTTAACTCTCGAGCATTGGCTTTGTGGACAATTGGCGAACATAAACCAAATGTTTCCTATCCAGATACCTTACTACCAGTCGCAATTTTAATTCGAGGAGATGCTGACGGCACCTTTGACTTGAATGACACGATAATCTTTTACGCACTCGGCGCTGATCACTGGGTAGACCGCTGCTCCCTTTATCTCCGAAATCTTTTTACCGCGGAGAATGTTTATTGGCTGACCTGGACTCAAAATGCGGGACAAAGGATTAAACAAGGATTTGGGCCGGACACCACCGGCACCAAAATCCTTCACACTGGATTGGACGTCTTACACCAAGAGACGGACTTAGACTGTCCCGCACGTGCCGGTCTTTTGTGGATCTGGAGAACTTTGTATAAAACTGCCAGCCAAGCCGAAGCAACCTTCTCCTTTAACCTCGACTTAAAATATCCCATAACAGTAACCAGAGTATCTGGCAGGTTGTATAGCGAAACACCCCAAAATGAACTTACGGTTTTCTTCAATAATCGGCCGATCCGAAGTTTTGTCTTCGGTGTCTCTCATTACCCGGAATCTCTAAACTTTGTAATTGATACCCTATTGCCGACGAACTTTCAAGGCAACCAATTACAATTGAAATTAAAGGGCAGTGGCGAGAAAAAAGTCCATCTTGATTATGTGGAACTACACTACCGCCGCCGACTCTCATTGGCCACCGGACAACTACATTTTTGGGTTGACGATACGGGCAAATGCCAATTCGTCGTAATTGACGCTCCTACGGTTCCCATTGTACTTGACATCTCCAACCCATATCGTCCTAAAGCCTGTGTGGACTTCGAGTGCTTGGGCGAAAGCATCCGATTCTGTTATCGGATACCAGAAAGGACGGTTTTCGCAATCGCCACCTCCCAGCAGCTATTCAAGCCCAAAAAGATAGAACTGAAAACTGCTGGGAAACTCTGGGCGGATAACCGGCGGATTGACTACTATATCATCACTCCCCGCGAGTTCCTTGCACCCGCTCAGGAACTGGCTCGATATCGAAACAACCGCATCGCCCGAATACCCAACGCCCAGGCTCAAGCGGTAGCACTGGAAGACCTCTATGACGATTTCTGCTTCGGATTAAAGGAACCCTGGGCGATAAAACACTTCTTACAGGTCAAACGCCCAGCCTATGCTCTACTGGTGGGCGACGCTACCTATGATTATCGGAATAATCTGAAATATAACCAATCCCCGGGTGTTCCCGCTTATGAAGTTGGTTGGGGATTCAACCCGGAATCCGGTGAACGCAGAACCTTTGCCCTTGATGCCTGGTATGCGGACCTGGAAGGACAGGGCTCATCTCCAGATTTAATCCTCGGCAGGATCACTGCCCGCACCCCTTATGAGTTCAAACAATTTGTCCAGAAGGTAATCAACTACGAAACTGCTACCACCGGCTACTGGCTGCGCCGGTATCTACTGATGGCTGATGACGAGTACCTACGTTACCCTGACCGACCCGACGAATTGCGCTTTCGTCATATCGAGCAGTGCGAAGGAATGGCATCTTTAGCGGGCACCATGCTTGACCCGGTGAAACTCTATCTGACCGAATTTCCATTCCTAAGTGCCAAAAGCAAACCAGCCGCGAAAAGTGAGTTAATAAGACAACTAAATCTCGGGGCGCTGCTGTGGACCTTTTTCGGCCATGGTGCCGCCCACTCCTTGACCCACGAAGAGGTCCTGACCATTTCCGATGTTCCTGATATCCAAAACGGCAACCGGCTCCCCTTTTCCTTTATGGGTAGTTGTTCGGTAGGCAGGTTTGACGATACCCGTCAGGAATGTATTGCCGAGGAACTGGTGCGTTCGTCCAGTGGTGCAATTGCCTGTGTCGCCGCGACAACTGCAACACCCTCTGGCAATAACTTAGTTTTTGCCCGTAATCTCCTTACGCCACTTTTATTCCCGGCGGAAAGTTCACTAACCATTGGCAGTTGCTTCTTCCAGGCTTGGCCCACCGATCGAACCTACCATTTCTTCGGCGACCCGGCAACCGTTTTGCAACTCCCCAAGCCATTCAATCTGGTGAGAACCGTGAGACCTGAAACCCTGGCGCCCGGTACGCGCTTTTCGGTCCGGACAATCATCGCGGGCGGTGCAGGCATTGCTGAGTGGCAACTGTTTGGCCCCCTCTGGCAACGGCTTTACAGCTCACCGGTCGGTGCCTCAACATCCTATATCCTGCCCGGTCCTGCTGTAGCACGCGGCAATTTCCGCATCAAAGACGGCCGATTTTACTGTGCCGGCATTTTTCCATTGGGTCTCGGAATGGATACCATATTCACCGGCAACGGCTATTATGCACCATTATCATCCACACTCAAATTCAGCGCCACAGTCCGCAACGATTCGGGCCTACTTGGACTATCGCAGGATAGAATCCAATTTGACACCTCGGCAGTATCCGCCAATGACACAACCGGCCCAGCGGTCAGTTTTCAATTCGCTGGCTATCAACTGAGTAATAATGCTGTCGTCCCTAATAAATTACAATTAACAGTCATCATTGATGACCAATCCGGCATAATGATCGCCCCGGTTTTAGATGCCCAGCCGGTGATATTCGTTAACGACTATCGGACGAAAAGGGCGATCGGCGATTTACTTGTCTTTGACGACAGCTCCTTTTCCCGTGCCCGATGCTTGATTCCGCTCACGCTCAATGGTCCGCTTGACTCAATTTTTGTCTCGGTAGCTGACAACTTTCTGAATAAGACCCTAGCTAAAATTGTCCTCAGACCCGTAGTCAGTACCGTCTTACAAGTGGAATCGGTGCTTGTCTATCCCAACCCGGTTACCTCTCAAGCCTACTTCTGTTTTATCCTCACTCAACCAGCAATGGTCAACATCAGGATTTTCACTATTAGTGGCAAACTGGTGCGTGATTTAGGTAAAATCAACTGCCACTCCGGATACAACCAGATTCCTTGGGAAGGAAGGGACCAAAACGGCACATCCTTGCCCAACGGCATCTACCTCTTTACGCTGACCGCTGAAAATCACAAGCCACCCACTGACTTTCAACGGATTACCATCCGCGACAAATTGATGATTGTCCGATGAATTACCCATTAAAAGTTAAAGCCGATTCAACCTCGGATAAACCAATCACACGGACGACATTAAGGTCGATATCTTTCGCCCCTATAATCCCGGGGATCACAGCAACTAAAACCTGGCTCATTACCTAATAACTAACCGCAACCAACAACCCCATCAAAACCCAGTCCGGTATCAATAAGCCAAGCCAAATCTTGGCCCAAACCAACACCCATAACAAAACCTTCATCCTATCCCCCAAAGACATCAAAATCGCTATGACGATCACCGTCCTACTCCTAACCACCACTATTACCAAACCGAACAGGATAATCACTACCGTCTCCTATACTGCGGGGGGGATAACAAAAATCGGCGATTATCCTCATAAAACACTGTTTTTCCAAAGATAACCTATTGGTATCACAAAAAGCCATTTGGTAACAACCCAATTCCTAAATATTGTCTCCTTTATTTTATTTCCCCCGGGACCGAAACCCGGCTTTAGCATTTCCTGAAAACGTAAATCCCGGTTCACCATTACCCCTGATAATTAATAAGGTAACAAACGCCTTTTAGGACACCGCTTTGATTTTACTTGACTGGAAATAAATTCAATGTATACTTTATTATCGGTTGGCTACGGGTTGCCAGCCGAGCAAAAATAGTAAACCCGGAGAAAAAGAGGCTTAGAACCGTTCAGAGTGCTGGTATAATGCATTGGCACCTTTAAAATAAAACAAGTTTGGTCCGTGCGCGAACCCACCTATTGAACGATTCTCAAGCAACAATAAAAAGGAGTAATGATATGGCAAAGCGCTTGTTTGTGGGCAATCTGCCCTTTAGCGCCACCGAAGCCCAACTGCGCGATATTTTCAACCAGTATGGTGAGGTCGTTTCGGTAAACATAGTAACTGACCGATTTACCAGTCGTCCCCGTGGGTTCGCCTTCGTGGAAATGGCTACCGAGGAATCAGCCCAATCTGCAATTCAAGGGCTAAACGGTTATACTATGGATGACCGGACATTGAATGTCAACGAGGCTCGGGAGAGAACCGAAAATCGCGGCGGCTTTAACACTAGCCGAACATCACGGGGGCCGCGTAAAGGTGGACGCAGTGGTGGTACCGGCTATTCATCCGGTAGACGCTGGTAAAAACTGTCGCTAACCAAGCGGGCTCAAAAGAGCCCGCTTGACTTTTTATCGCCCTTCTTATAATTGAACTATGCCACCACAGATCTTAAATGAAACCACTGTCCAGAAAATTCTAAACCAGACTCTCCGTTACGCCTGTACCCGAGTTGAGTACGCCGATATTCTTTACAAACGGATTGTGCGGATCGAACTCCAACGGTTACCCGACCGACTGATTACTAAACCATTCAACGCTAAATCCCGGGTGCAGGTTAGACTCTTAGATAAAGGCAAGAAAGTAGAAATCAAAGTCGGCACACTCACCACGGAATCGATCAAACGGGCAATTGACAAGGGTGTGCAACTGCTTTCGATCACCCCCGAACCCCAGCCCCTAATTCGCCTCGCACCGATTCCCAATCCCGACCGTATACGGTATGGCTCCGCAGCCCCCAAACTCTTCCCGGCAGGGGAAATTTTTACCACAATTACCCAAGGAATTAAGAACATTATCAGACAGATAAACCGCAATTATCCGTCAATGGAAATCAAACCCGAATTATGGTTCTTCTCGCAAAGAGAAGAAAAGGCTATCGCTGATACTACCGGCATCTTCAAAACCCAGGTTATGCCCCGAACATTTTTCCAGCTGATCACCAGAGTAAAAGGACCGCAGGGTATTATGACTCAAACCCGTGCCCGTTTAGGCAACCCGCTACCATACTCCTGGATCGTCAAAAAGTACCGCAACGGCTACCGTCTCACTCCATTGGCTATTCGCCATATCCGCAACTGGATAAACAAAACCATTGCTCTTCAGGAGGCGATAACGCTCACAACCGAAGAGATAAAATCACTTACCCACTTTATCCTCCATTATACCACCCTTGGAGTTTTTGTCCATGAAGCACTCGGACACAACTTTGAAGCGGATACCGTTAAAGTCGGTAATTCCGGTATCATCGACCGCCACGGAAAACCAATGGGTATCGTGGCTGCAGATATCGTCAATATCCTTGACGGCCCCCTACCGGGCAACAACGACGAAGGTTTCGGCACCGAATTTATTGACGATGAGGGCGTAGAGGTAAAGACCAAACTGCTCGCCGAAAGAGGCGAGGTTAAAGGAATGATTCATAACCGGGAAACCGCAGCTTATTTCCAAGTCGAACCCAACGGCGGTGCCTTCAGTGAAATGGGCGACCGTCGAATTCCTCGGATGTCAAACACCTATGTGCAACCGGCAACTAAGAAAAACTGGTTCCACACCATTGAACAGCTGATCAGTGATGTCCCCAAAGGCATCATTCTTGAAGGTACCGCGGGGGGCGCAGTTTCCAAAGACGGCATGTCTTCCTCAGTCCTCATCGGCTACTTAATTGAACACGGCAAAATCACCCGAACGGTCAAACCCGCCAACTTCTCTGCCCAGACGCTCTACGCCCTGCGCTTTATTGAAGGATTTGCCGGACCGATTACGATTGCGGATGTTGGTTTCTGCGGTAAAGGACAGACAAAATATGTTGGTGACGGTGGCCCGCTCTGGACAAAGATCAAAAACAATGAACATATCAACCTGTCAATCCAGGGGTAATTATGGATTTTAAAAAATTCAATGAGCAAATAAGGCGCGTTACTCAAAAATTCAACCTGACTGATTACGAAATACTCCTTACCATTACCACCACCCTGACCGCTCATATCGAAAACCGAGAAATCACCCTGCAACTGGAAAATGATATCTTCTCCGGTTCTCTGCGTGGACTAAAGGCAGACAAACTGAGTTTTGTCCCGTTTACCGAACCCAGTCTCGGTTTACTGGAACTGGGAATAAGGGTCGCCCAAAACAGCGCCCTACCCGCACCATTAACCGCATTCGCCACCATCCCTGCCCATCTGCCTGTGCCAGCTGCTTTTGATCCTCAAATCGTCCGTCTCTTGAATAACCCGGCTTTGGTTCAACGTTTTGCTGAGGATATCGTGCGCCAGGCTTATGAAACCAATAGGATTGAAACTCTCAAGGGATTGGTTCAAGTACGGAACGAAACCAAACTGCTCGCTACCAGACACAGCCCAGAAGCGGTGTGTGCTGACCGCACCGCCTTCTCGGTATTTGTCGATGTAAACACGAAAGATTTTGCCTACTTTGCAACGAGAAAACTGCCGGAATTAGACGAATTAACCGGACTCGCGGCTCAGGTGGCAAACGCCCTGCCCACTTACGAAACAACGCCGGAAAACGAAGGACTAAAAGGGAAAATAGTGCCCGCAATCCTTGACCCGATATTTACCGAAGAAATGATAAGAAAGCTTGTTGCTGAACACCTTTACGCCGCTGCTGCCCAAGAAGGAATGTCCAAATACCAAATCGGCACCCAGATCATGTCCCCACTCATTACCCTGTGGGACGATGCCTCCTGTCCTTTTGGCAGTACCACGTTTCCCGTAGATGACGAAGGTACACCGGTGCGTAAAAATCTGGTGGTGAAAGCCGGCGTCTTACAACATTATCTATACGATCGCACCACCGCACAACGGGATAGTGTGGAATCAACCGGCAATGGCAGAAGAAGGCCGGTGTTAATTGAAGAAGAAAATGAAGCCCCGGTCCGTTGTACTATTAATGACATATTTATCTCCCCGGGCGAAACCGAACTTGATCAGATGCTCAAAACAGTGGATGCAGGCATTCTAATTAGACTGCTTCTCGGATTTCATACCGCAAACCGGACCACCGGCGACTTTACTAACACCTTATATATTGGACGTATAATCAAAAACGGCGAAATCACCGCTCTGCCTCACCCCGGACGCTGGGCAGTTAAAGGTAATGCTCTAAAAATTATGAAAAACATCGCTGCCGTCAGCAAAGAAACTTGCGCCACCGGCTCAGGCAACCTGCCTTGGCTAAAAACCGAAATTACCGTAACCTAAATGTTATTATACCGTGCTATCCGTAAAATTGCCAAAAGTTCTCGGAAAACCCCGAAATAAAGCACTTGACTCGCCATCCACGAGCGGTGAATAGCGTCAACAACGACAGAGTGTCGATTCACTGAAAATAGCAGCACCGTCCTCAAGGCAGCATGTCCGAACACAAAACCACTGACTACCCCAAACAGCAGTCCGAAAATATGCCCAAAACCACCCAAACTAAACTCCACCATTTGATTCAAAATACTGGCAATAACTACCGCGCCCATCGCAAAAGCTATAAAAGTCAATAGAAAAGATAAGGGGAGCGAGATATTCAGCCACCGATGTAACTCGGGAAAAAACCTCACTGCACCAACAAGTGCCCCAATAAAAAAGAGTGTTTCGTAAAAAATTAACGACAAATCCCGTATCGCCCGGAGTAACTGGATCCCGGCGCTGACCGAGACAACACCGATTGCTAAGAGGTCTACCCAATTAAACCTCATTGCTAACAACTCGTCTGCCCTTGAAATAACGAATTCTGTCCGTTCAATTACTCCCGGTTCCTTCCTGCGCTTCCTGACGCAGACGTTTAAAGAATAGTATTGCCTTGGTAATTATGCCGCTGTGGTCAGAACCGTTAATTACTGACACCAGTTCCCAGCCCTCACTGCCCAAATCATTCACATACGCTTGGACGCCATCCATCGTATCCCGCGGCTTCTTCTCTCCTGGCACCTGAACACCCCAGCGCGCCATTTTCAGTACCGGGCTCATATGGATATCGATCTGTAGCAGTTTGTATTCCCATCTAACCATTAGAACTCCTTTTATTATTATCCTATCGTGCAGCCAATGCCAGTCAAGACTTAATTCCCCCTACCTCCGGCGCAAACTTACGCCCATCGTTTACCTGTTGCCTCACATCTTTTCTCTGATATTATTATATTGTGATTCTGCTTTATGATCTGCTCAAAAAAGACCCGCGGTTCACGATTGACGCATACCTTCTTCTGAATGACGGGCTACAACTTGCCTACCAACAGACCGGCCGGAAAACCCAAATCCCCGCCACCGAACTACTCGAAGCGATTCGCCGGCTGATGGCACACCGCTACGGCTTGATGGCAAAAACTGTACTTTGCCTGTGGGGCATCAAATCTACCGATGATATCGGACAACTGATTCTGAATCTGATCCAAGCTGGATTGCTGCAGCAAGACACCATTGACCAGTTTGACCAATTTCATTCTGCCTACGACTTTGAGACAGCATTCATCAACGATTATCAACTGCCTGGGCATTCCTCAGTCCACCGTTGATTTCTTGACTAAAGCGTTAATACCATTAATATATAAAGATTAATTGGAAAAGTAATCAAACGGAGGAAATCAATGCCTTTACCAAAAAGACGCCACTCCCGACAGCGGGGTAGAAAACGTCGCACCCACTGGCGTCTGTCACCACCGACGCTGGTGAAATGTGGCCATTGCCATGAACCGAAACCTCCTCATCGGGTCTGCCCACACTGCGGGTATTATGCTGGAAAACCAGTAATGACCGTGGGGAAACAAAAAGAATAGGTGAACATCGCCATTGACGCTATGGGCTCGGACCGTGCCCCCCGAGTTGAACTGGAAGCAGTGAATTTATCCCTTAAGGAACTTTCCGATATCAACATCACCGTTGTCGGCAGGCCGGAAATTATCAAAGACGAAGAAAACTTTGATCAACGGGTAGCATTCATTCCTGCTGCCGAGGTAGTCGGAATGCACGAAACCGCGCCCACGGTAATAAAAAAGAAAAGGAACTCATCGATTGCCATCTGTATGGAACTCCATAAACAGGGCAAGGTCGACGCGGTGGTCAGCGCCGGTAATACCGGCGCGGTGATGGCTTTTGCCCTAACAACCCTCGGCTCGATCTCTGGTGTTCACCGTCCGACCCTCGCGGTCCTGTTTCCCCGGATCAAAGGCAGTACTTTAGTGCTGGATGTTGGTGCCAATGTTGACACCAAACCATTTCAACTGCTCCAGTTTGCGATTATGGGCGCGACTGCCGCCCGTTTCTTCTTTCGCAAGGCAAATCCATCAGTCGGACTGCTCAACATCGGTCAAGAAGACACCAAGGGAAACGAACTCACCATCAACACTTACCAACTCCTCAAAGCGAGTGAATTGAATTTCATCGGCAATATCGAAGGCAACGAAATCCTCACCGGCAAAGCGGATGTCGTTGTCTGTGACGGTTTTGTTGGCAACACCTTGCTCAAGTATGGCGAAGGGCTGGGTGAAATCCTGCGCGAACTGCTCCGCGACTATTACGAATCAGAGTCCAAATACCGGCTGCGACGCTGGTTTTCCCGGCCGGTCCTCGAAGAATTTATCAGCCGGATGGACTACCAAGAGCACGGCGGCGCAGTAATGCTGGGTGTTCAAGGAAATGTCGTAGTCGCCCATGGTCGTTCCACCCCCCAAGCGTTAAAGAATGCCATCCGCACCGCCTATTATGCGGTCCGTGATAACCTGTCCCAGCATCTCGCCCAGGCATTCAGTAGTGAATCAGCGAACCAATGAAAAAGATCCTTGCCTCACTAATCTTTTTTCTCGGCTGTAACACCCTACCGGTAGGCTTTGATCAGTTCACCACCTTACCCGAAACCCGGACATTTGATCTCCCCCCCGATACCGTTGACAGTTACGGTAAATATATTCCCCTCGGTCTTGCCGACTATCTTCTTCTGGGGAAGGACGACGGTTACGAATCTCGGATTTTAATTAAGTTTCCGGTCAAAGACAGTTCCCTAGATTCGGTAACTAAGGCGCAACTCGTCCTCAATCCGATCGATACTATCCCAATAAGATTTGTCTGCCGAGCCTGCTCAACCGACTGGTCAATCGCTGGCGTTACCTGGCTAATGGCTGATTCCTTTAATCGCTGGTTCAATCCGGGGGGCGATTATCATCAGTTCACCTTGGGCCAGGGTAGTTTAGCAAGAGACTCAACAGTTGTGGACTTAAATCTCTCTTACTTAGGGACCTTTGTAAGGGAATCGTATGGCATAATTATCCTACCAGTTGATACTGGTTTTACCACGGTAGTTAATATGAACGACACCAAGAAGGGTCCGCGCCTGATCTTAACCTATGCAGATGGCAAGAAACGCCGCTATATGGCAAATAGCGACGCCCACATCGTTGACACCAGCCGGCTCCGCATTGCACTTAACGATCTGCTCGTCGGCGCCAGTTTTGCCTTTCGCACCTTTCTCAAGTTTAACCTCGACTCGCTCCCACCTGAAGCGACGATTATCAGCGCCCAACTCAGCTTTCAGCCCCAGACAATTTATCGCCGTGAAGATACCCTTAGGCTGGGTATCCACCGCATAATTGATTCCTACTACCAGCGAGGCCGGTACGCCAAATTTGACGAGAATGCCGCTGCGGTTACCACTTATTCTCCGGCCAGTGGCGACACTACCTTAACCATAGAAATCCGCCAACTGGTTCAGAAATGGGTATCACTCACTGATTCCTACCCAAATAATGGAATACTTATTACCGCCGAACCAGAATGGCGCAAACCATTTAGAATAAAATTATCTCGCTCCGGAACTTATGCCCCCCGTTTGAAAATCCAGTATGCAATGCCCGCGGAGGACCGATTCTCACGATGAAGAAAATCTCTTTCCTGCTGCTCATCTCGCTAACTCTAACTACCGCTCAATCATTTTTTAACAGCAACGGCCTGGGTGAGATTATGCAACCGGTTGATGCCCGCGGTAATGCGGTTGGCAACCCCAATGCCCTGTCAATTGCCTATCCGGGCAATTATCTGGAACTGAATCAAACAATGCTGAGAATCTCTCTTTTCGGCACTGCGCTACTTGCCCGTCAAAACGATATGCAGCGCGCTATCGGCAATGTCAGACCAGGTGCATTCTATGGCGCAATTCCCCTACCCACTGGCACCCGAATCCTATTGAATGCTGATAGCCGTTTCAATCAGGATTTCGATATCTGGTCCGACTCCGCAACTACCACCCCCTGCCGATACCATATCACCAGCCGGGGTGGTATCTACGCACTCAACTTCGGCATTGCCCAATCGCTTCTCAACCGTTTCTGCCTCGGAATGCAATTTCAACAGTTAATCGGTGGTTCAAGAGAAAACTGGCATTACTCCACATCAGAAGGGATGATCACAACAGACACGATTGAAATTAACTACACCGGCAGAAACCTGCGATTCGGCATCACCGCCCAGATTTCATTTTTCAACCTCGCAGGTGGTTGCGATTTACCTACTACGCTCACTACCCGAAGATATAAACATCTGCACGGAATCACTGCAGACACATTTACCAGTTATCAAATCACCCTACCCGGCACCTTCGCCTTTGCCCTCTCGATTGTACCATTCCAACACACCCATCTGGGCACTGGCATTGAACTGCATCCCTGGTCAAAATCAACGCTCAGTACTCCGGACACAACCCTCCTAGCTCGTTACCGTGATGGCTGGCGCTGGTCAATCGGACTGGAGTACGACCCATTTGCCCGCTTTCCGATCCGGGCTGGTTACTCACGAACCGACTGGTACTATTCAAACACTAAAACCGGTTCCCCAATTAAAGAGTCCGGTATCCATCTGGGCACCACCCTCCCCTTGCCCCAATTTGGCGCTCTGGAAATTGCGGGCGAAATCCTCTTCCGCACCGGTACAACACCAACCGGTGTCCTTAGTGAAACTGCAGGTAGAATAATCCTCTCTCTTGTCTATGAGGAGCGCTGGGGAAAACGCACCCGGCGCTGGGGGTATTGATAACACAATTATGACTACGGCAAAGGTTTTAAAACAATCGGCAAACCAAAAAGGAGGCTTACCGTGTTTAAAAAACTGCTACTCTTAGTTACCATTAGCCTCGGCTTTAACTGTGGCAGTCCGAAAAAGACTGTCCAGGAACCGATGCGGGACACCGCCCTAACACCAACACCGGCGGGTTTGCTAAAGGATACCCTTGTCGCCACCAACCTGCCGGAAAAACTCTACATCACCATTCAGGTAAAGGATTTTGGTACGATCAAAGTCGAAATGTTCACCAAAGATGCACCGCTGAATACAACCAATGTCGCCAACCTGGCGATTAAGGGCTTCTATAATGGATTGACATTCCACCGGATTGAACCGGGTTTTGTCGTCCAGGGAGGCGACCCTAAAGGCGACGGTACCGGCGGGCCCGGTTACACCGTACTGGCTGAAATAAAACGTCAGCATGAAAAAGGTTCTATGGCAATGGCACGTCTGCCGGATCAGGTAAACCCGAAACTTGAATCATCCGGTAGTCAGTTCTACTTCTGCCTTCAACCATTACCGCAACTGGATGGCAAATACACGGTAATCGGCAAGATTGTTGAAGGTATGGACGTGCTGGAGAAAATCGGTCAGGTGCGGCCACCGGTGGTGATGGAACGGGTCTTTGCCACCACCGAATAAATCTGCCGCTGAAAAACCTCTCTGAACGGCGGTTTTACTATTCCGAACTCGGTAACAAAACCGCACCACAATTCTACCTCTTCCTTCCAGTCTGCCCCTCTTTCTCCCCTTAAAGAGCCATAAACCGTTCGGTTTAAAGACTAGCGCGCCATCTCACTCCTTTGCGGTGTCAATCTGTGCCTTCTGCAACACACCGGAATAGTCAATGTATACTGTCTTCAACTCGGAAAATATTTCGTATGCGGTCCACCCGCCTTCCCGATGTCCATTTCCGGTCTCCTTTACACCGCCAAAGGGTAGATGACATTCCGCACCAATCGTTGGCGCGTTGACATAGGTAATTCCCGCTTCAATCCGTTCGATCGCCTTCATCGCAAAGTTTACGTCGCGAGTATAAATCGAAGATGACAGACCATAAGCGGTGTTGTTCAAAACCGCAATCGCCTCATCAAAACTCTTGACCCGAATCACCGAAAGCACCGGACCAAAAATCTCCTCCTGGGCAATGCGCATCCCGGGTGTAACATCCACGAACACGGTCGGCGCATAGAAATAGCCACGATCGTAATCTCCACCCTTCAGCGCCTCACCACCGCAAACCAGTCTTGCACCCTCCTTTATCCCGAGCAGCACATAATTGTGCACGGTCTGCCGTTGACCCTCACTTACCAACGGTCCCATCTCCACCATTTCATCCAGACCGTTACCGACCTTCAAATACTTTGCCCGCTCTACCACCATCTCCAGAAACCGCTCATAAACACCATCCTGTAAAATCAGCCGTGAAGTAGCAGTACAACGCTGACCCGTGGTACCAAACGCACCCCAGATCACTCCTTCAAGCGCCAGATTCAGATCCGCATCATCAAGGACAATCTGAGCATTTTTGCCCCCCAGTTCAAGTGAACACCGCTTCAGATACTTTCCGCAAACCTCCGCAATTCTTCTGCCAATTAACGAAGAACCAGTAAAGGAGATACCGCAGACATCCGGATGGTGAAGCAGCGCCTCACCAACCACCGAACCATCACCGTAAACGACATTGACCACCCCCTCCGGAACCCCTGCCTCAGTTAAAGCCGCAACAAACTCATGCACAGAGGCAGGTGTTAGAGTTGCCGGCTTGATCACCGCGGTATTACCACAGATCAAAGCGGGAAACAGCTTCCAGGAAGGAATTGCCATCGGAAAATTCCACGGACAGATCATACCCCACACACCCATTGGCTGACGGGTAACAAACGCCACCTTATTGGGTAGTTCACTGGGCACCATCTTACCCCAAAGCCTGCGGCTCTCACCCGCGGCATAAAGTCCGGTATCAATTGCCTCCTGGACATCGCCTCTGGTCTCCTTAAGAACCTTTCCCATCTCTCTGGTCATTAACCTCGCCAACTCCTCCTTGCGATGAATAAGAATTTCGGTTGCCCGGCGAATAATCTCACCTCGCTGTGGCGCGGGAATTGAACGCCATTTAGGATAAGCCGCCTTGGCTGCCTCAACCGCCATAGCAACATCCCCTTGCCCGGAAGCGGGGAAAATCCCGATCAGGTCATCGGTGTTTGCCGGATTACGATTCTCGTATACCTTTCCACCCTTTACCGGCACAAATCTACCGTTGATAAAATTTAGATACTCCTTACTCATCTATCCTCCTTTTTCTCTATCAGTACTAAAATCTCTTCCACGGTTGCTACCTGTTTTACTCCTTCAATCTGCCAGGTCTTTAATCCGATCACGCCTTTACCCATCTTCAGGGCAAAAGCGATCTCAGAAAGAGTTCCATACGAACCACCGACCGCCACCAAGATATCCGCAGTACGGATAATCACTAAGTTTCTTGCCTCAGCCAGACCAGTGGCAATCGGAATGTCAATAAACCGATTTGCCTGCTGTTTATCCTCACCGGGTAGAATCCCTACCGTAATACCACCCCCCTCCCTTACACCCTCAGCGACCGCAGCCATCACACCACCCAACCCGCCACAAACCACCACCACCCCCAATCTTGCCAGTCCCAAACCAAGCGCCCTCGCCACTCCTGCCAGATCCTCATTACAATCCCCTGCGCCCAGCACCCCCACAAAACGCCTATTTCGCAATGAATAGATCAATCGGTTCAAATCGGTTAACATCAATCAACCCCCGGTCGGTCAATCTTAACTCCGGAATTACCGGCAAACCAAGAAAGGAAAGGGTAATAAACGGATTCTCCAGTTTTGAACCCCAGGTGTGCGCTTTTGCCAGCAACTGACGGATATTCGCGATAACCTCAACTGCGGGCTGGGTTGACATCAACCCAGCAATAGGCAGTGCCAGACTGGCTGCCACCTTACGATGCGCCACTGCCACAAAACCACCTCCCATCCTCTTCAATACCTTTATTGCCACCAGCACATCCTCATCATTGGTGCCGACCACCATCAGGTTATGAGAGTCATGGGCAACGGTTGTACCCAGTGCGCCAATCTTCAGCCCAAAACCTGCCACCAGCCCCTTGCCCATCCTGCCGGTCGCCTTGTGCCGTTCGATCACCACCAACTTCAACAGGTCCCGGCTGGAGTCTGCCACCACATATCCATTCTTCACTGTTGGCTTCTGAATGTGCCGTTCAGTAATAATCTGTCCTGGCACAACCCGGATCACATTACACAAATTACCTGTTGCCTTGATCGCCAGATCCTGCAGAGCAATCTTTTCCAACCGCACGGTATCGCAAACCCCATCATCTCTCACTACCGGTAACTTGACCAGCACCTTCTGCCCATCTGCTACCAGTTTACCATCCTTAAACACCATCCGTACCCGCATTTCGGATAAATTCTCTAACAGGGTTAGATCCGCACGATACCCCGGTGCCACTGCTCCGCGGTCGTGGAGTCTAAAATACTCCGCCGGATTCAAAGTTATCATCTGAATCGCCGCGACCGGCTGTAAACCTGCAGCAACTGCCCGCCGGAGTACCGCATCCAGATGACCATCATAATACAGATCCTGCGGATGCCGGTCATCAGAAACAATACAGCACCGCCGAAGATTAAAATCATTTACTACTGACAACAGGTTCAAAAGATTGTGGGCTGCTGACCCCTCCCGGATCAAAATCCTCATCCCGGCACGCAACTTCTCCCTTGTCTCCCGGGGTCCGACACATTCGTGGTCAGAACCAATTCCCGTACCCGCGTAAGCCTGCAACAGCATCCCGCTCAAACCCGGTGAATGACCATCAACAGTCTTTCCGCTCTGCTGCGCCATAATGATTTTCTGCAAAAGTTCCTTATCGCCTGCTACTACCGCGGGATAATTCATCACCTCTGCCAACCCGATCACCCGCGCCATCTTCAACAGTCGCCCAATCTGCTGAAGCTTGAGTTCCGCGCCCGCTGTTTCCATCCGTGTCGCAGGAACACAGGGCGATGCCATCACCAGTATATCAATTGGCATCCCGGCGCTCGCTTTGATGATATACTCAACCCCCTTAACTCCTAAAACATTGGCAATCTCATGGGGATCTGCCACCACCGCGGTTGTGCCGTGAATCAAACACAACCGGACAAACTCCGGAATTGACAACAGCGAACTCTCAATATGGATATGGCCATCAATGAAGCCCGGAGCAATAAATAGCCCCCGGACATCGATTCTCACTTTTGCCCGCTCATAACCCTCGCCCACCCCAGCAATCCTGCCGTCCTTGATCACAACATCTGCCTGCCGCACCTCACCGGTAAAAACATCAACCACTTGGCCACCGTACAGCATAATGTCTGCTTCTGCCTCACCCCGGGCAACCGCTAAAAATCTCCTCAAACGCTCAACCGTCTCACCCTTTCCCTTCATCCTCTAAACCCTCCAGATAACCGATGAACGGCAGATGTCGGTACCGCTCAGCGTAATCTACCCCATAACCGACCAGAAACCGGTCCGGAACCACAAAACCCACATAATCCGGCTCAACCGCCACCTGCCGCCTTGCCCGTTTATCCATTAACACACACAACTTCAAACTACGGGGCTTGCGCAACCTCAAATGGCTCAAAATATAACTCATAGTTAACCCGCTGTCTAAGATATCCTCCACCACCAGCACATCTCTGCCGGTCAACGGCGCTTTCAAATCCATCACGATCTTCACCACGCCGGAAGATATCGTGCTTGCCCCATAACTGGCAACGGTAAGAAAGTCAATATAAACCTGTATTGTTAACTGCCGGACCAAATCCGCTAAAAAGATCCACGACCCTTTAAGGATCCCGACCACCAGCGGACTCCTTCCCGCATAATCCAAAGAGATCTGCCCTGCCAGTTCCCTTACCTTCTCTGCGATCTCCTGCTCGGAGAATAACCGTTTAACCTGACTTAAATAACTCTCTCCCATAACGCTACTGGAAATTGTGTACCCGCCACTTATTACGTCTGCCCGCAGAAACTGAATTCGCAATTATTGGACGAAGTGAGAACCTTTTTTGAACAAAACTTTGACTGACTTGTGCGTCGCCTTCGGCGACGCACACCCACCCACCACCCAAAACTGGCGGGCGGGCAAAAATTCCTTCCCCCAAACCCCCTTCCTTTTTGCCCGCCCGCATTGCCCGCTTCGCGGGCGAGCCGATAATTTTATTTCTTCCTAACAACAACTTTTTTACCTTGAATTAATCTAATATTTCGTTCGCGAGCATATTCTTTTGCCGGCCCAGTAAATCCTTTTTTACTCACAACTTCATTAATACCTTTACGGTAAAGCTTAATAAGAGTTCCTCTATCAACAGGAAGAGACCAATTTTTTACTTCTCCCTTTCTCTTGCCCTCAACATAATCTGGAGAACCCGGACCTCCTTTGTGGGCTCCACCACGTTGATATGCTTTCGCCTTTTCATATTGATAACCTCTTTTTTGTGATTTTTTCATAGTTTTAACTTAATAGTTACAGTAATTGACCTTAATTTTACCTAAAATTCCTCAAATAGTTTAAAAACTGATTGCTGTTCTGTTTTTTTATTATTTTGTTGTCCATATTTTCCTGTAAATTCTCCTTTTTCTTTTCTCTCCTTAAATGTTTTCACTACAAAATGTTTTGCTATTTCTTCGTTAGCGTATTTTTCTTCTACCTTGTAATTCTTTAGTCTTTTTTCAGAAAATTCAACATAATCTTTTGATATATCTATTCCAATAAAATTATGCCCCAAAATTTTAGCTGCTACCAAAGTAGTTCCGCTTCCACAATAAGGGTCTATAACTAATCCTCCTTTCTTTTCGTCCATAACAGAAAAAATACATCTTATTGGCAAAGCCAAAGGAAATGGAGCCGGATGAGGATTTTCTCTTTCAGGAGGAAATCGCCAAATGGAAGTTAACAAAGCGTGTCTTGGTTTTAATTCCTCTCCTATATAGTGATTGCCTTTTGGTTTATACAGCCAATAGATTCTTTCTTCTACTTGCCAGAAACGCCAACCCCTAATGTTTGCCGCAATCATTCTGTCCCAAATTATTTCTTGTCTAATAATCCATCTTGTTTTTTTTAGCCAATCCATTGGGTGCAACAATTTTCCTCTTTCCCATCTTATCTTGTGATTATAAAAAAAAGAACCACCGGGTTTAGTTATTCTAAAAATTTCATCCAGTACTTCGACTTGATTTTTCTGATATAAATCTTCGGGCAATTTATCTGAAGCCCCTTTATATTTTACATTTGCGACTAGCCATCCTTTTTTGTTTTCTCCTTTGTTGTAAGGCGGTGATGTTACTCCAACATCAACGATTTCATCCGGTAAAGATTTTAAGATTGCCAGTGCATCTCCACAAAAAATTTTATTTTGATAATCTTTAATCATTTTGCCGCTTTCATTAAAAATTCATAAAAACCATTAGCTATATAAATCTTATATTTTGATAATTCTTTTTTATTTAAAAGGAAAACGAATTTTAGATTTGGACAATTAATGAAATGTTTGTAATCGAAAGTCGCACTCCTTAAAAACTGCCCTTTTACACTTTCGCTACCCCTTAATTTGCCTTGCCATCGTTTAATTTGTTTTTCTAAATTGGCTATAAAATCCGGGCAGTTAAATGGAAACTCAATAATATAAATAAGTTTTCCATCAATGAATCCACTAACCAACATGTTTAGATTTTTTTCTTTTTTGTCCTTTTCTAATCTATTAGGTGTATAATCTGTGAAGTTGCCACCACCATTTAATTTTGCCGGACTTGTTTTTCTTTCTCCTCTATTAAATTTTTCAAATTCTTCGGTGTCAATATTTTTTGGTTTTGCTTCGCATTTTATAGTTCTACCGGGAATAATAGCATCTTGTCTAAAACCATTATATCCAATTTTGCCATGTTTATGTTTATACCCCGCCAATGTCACAGTGATAAATTCTCTTATTGTTGATGAATTTTTATCATTGATATACATGGTCAACAAATCAACTAATATTCCAATTAATGTATCTTTTGATTTCCCAAGTAGATAACTACTTAGTTCTTGATGTGAGCCAGTCGAATAAATTTTAATAATATTTGCTAATTCTTGATTCATATTTTTATTTTATTAAATCGTCGACGCTTACGCCTAAAGCAGCGGCTATTTTTTTGACAGTTTTAATTCTGGGGTCTGGTGTTGCTCCAGATTCAATTTTTGTGATTGTATGCAAGGTGATGCCTGCAAGTTTTGATAACTTGTCTTGAGATATATTTTTCTTTTCTCGGTATTTCTTTATATTTTTTGCAATTATTGAAATTTCTTTTGACATTGTAGTAAAATTTTACTATACTTAATATACAACAATAAATCTAACATGCTATAATTAGTATATGAAATTTTTAAACAAAAGTCAACAATCTAATAAAATTATCGGCTCGCCCGCGAAGCGGGCAATGCGGGCGGGCAAAAAGGAAGGGGGTTTGGGGGAAGGAATTTTTGCCCGCCCGCCAGTTTTGGGTGGTGGGTG